>Ga0306921_10000001_pt1 | contig 736891 bp, 701 predicted proteins | sample sta12Cox44000080_FD_203760 | JGI IMG/M metagenome (GOLD analysis project Ga0306921, IMG submission 203760) | Lab enrichment of tropical soil microbial communities from Luquillo Experimental Forest, Puerto Rico - statoxic.12C.oxic.44.000.080 (v2)... | ecosystem: Environmental > Terrestrial >... | reverse complement strand
AGCGTGCCGCCGATGTCGCCGGCATCGCGGCGATCGAACACCGAAGCGCCGGTCAGAACCTGATGCGCCTGCCCGCCCGCTCCCGGTGCGTTGAAGATCGGCGACGCACCGCTCATCACGTCCTGGATGTAATTGCCGAGAACCTGGAAGCTGTCCGTGATCGCGATGCTTCCCGTGGCCTGGTTGACCCGCACGTTCATTCGGTTACCGCTCTCGGAGTACTCGAGGTGCGAGGCTTCCACCGCAAACGGGTTCGCAACAGGTGGATCAGCCGCGCGAGCGTGAACTCCGGGCAGCGCCATTGCCGCGGCGGTCAGCGCAGCAAGCCTGCTGCTAATTGCAGCCACAGCCGCCTCCACCAACACCCGTGGCGGCGGCGCCTCCCTCCTTCGCGCTGTAGGTGCGCAGCTTCTGAGTCTTCTCGTGCGGCGGATCCTCGGTCGACATCGCCGGCTTGGCGAGCGTTCCGCGTTCCCATGGCTGTACCGTCGTGCACGCGCCGAGCAACGCGTTCACGAGCACCATAGCTGAAACGACGATCGTGTATTTCATCGCTTGCTTCCTTGCAGCGCTTCGACGAGCTGGCGGCGAATCTCGTCGCGGTCCGAGTTGTGAAAGCCGGTGTGAACCGCGCGCACGGCACCGCCGCGGTCGATGACATAGGAGCTGGGCATGCCTTCCAAGCGGAATGCGGTCGGGCAATTGGCGGCCGTGTCGAGCGCGATGGTGAAGCTTGCCGGGTAACGCGCGAGAAAGCTCTTTGCATCCTCCGGGGTCTTGTCGACGCTTACCGCCACGATCTGCAGGCCCTTCTGCGCGAGGTCGCGCTGCAACTCGTTCATGAACGGAAACGACTCGCGGCACGGAGCGCACCACGATGCCCAGAAGTCGAGATAGACGACCTTGCCGCGGTAATCGGCGAGGCTCACGTTGCGACCGCCGTCGAGCGACTGCGCCGAGCACGCGGGTGCGGCATCGCCTGCCGCGAGCGACCATGCGATCGGCGCCGGCGCCAAGCCGACCAGCAGCGACGCAAGGCAGGCTATTGATCTTGTTCTCATGCGGATCATGACAATAGCATAATCGGGTTGCACTTGTGCAACCGTGGTGCACACGAGGTCCGCAAACACTCGCGCTCGCGCGAGTATTCCGGTTGGTCTCCGCGATCAATCCGGCTTGATCTTCGCCTGGGTTACGAGATTCTTCCAACGCGCAAGATCGGCGCGAATCAGTGCGCCGAGCGCTTCGGGCGTGCTCGTGGTCGGCGTCAGGCCCTGCTTCACCAGCGATTCGCGAATCTCGTTCTGTCCGAGCGCAGCCGCAATCTCGTTGTTCAAGCGCTCGATGATCGCCCGCGGCGTGCGCGCCGGCGAAAGCAGTCCATACCAGAGATCGATGTCGTAATCCCGCACGCCCGCTTCCTTGAAGGTTGGCGATTCGGGGGCGAACGACGAGCGCTTGTCACCCGACACCGCGAGGATCCTGAGCTTGCCCGCGGCGACGTAGGGCAGCGCCGTGTGGACCGGCATGATCATCATCGGCACCTGATTGGCGATGACGTCGGCTACCGCACCCGCCGAGCCCTTGTATGGCACGTGCACGATGTCGACACCCATCTGCTGCTTGAACAGCTCCATCGCCAGATGCTGTGGCGTCCCGTTGCCGGGCGACGCGTAGTTGAGCGCGCCCGGTTTCGTTTTCGCGAGTGCCACCAGTTCGGGGATCGTCGCGACCTTGAGCGCGGGATTCACCACCAGTGCGAGACTGCCGACCGCGACTTCGCCGATCGGCGCGAAATCGGCGATTGGATCGAAGGGCAGCGGCTTGTAGAGCGCCGGCGCCATGGCGAAGGTCGTCACGGTGACAAGGATGGTGTAGCCGTCCGGCGCTGCCTTCGCCACCTGGTCGGTACCGATGTTGCCGCTCGCGCCGGCTTTGTTTTCGACGACGATCGGCTGCCCGAGACGCTTCGCCAGCGCCTCGCCCAGCGTGCGCGCGAGGATGTCGGGACCAGTCCCCGCGGTGAACGGAACGATGAAGCGGATCGGCCGGTCCGGATAAGTTTGCGCTGACGCGGTGAGCGCAACCGCAAGCGATGCTGTCGCCGCCGCGATGACGCGCAGCGCTGCTCGTGAATTCATCGTGACTCTCTCCGCAGCGATTCGCGATCATACCCTGCGACGCGCTTGTAGCTCTCCGAGAGCGCGGACAATTCATCCGCGCTGATCACGTCCTCGATGCGCCGGAACGGCCGGTCGCCGGTGCGGCGCCAGACTTCGCGCAGGATCGCATCCGGTGGATTGGCGCGGCTCATGCGCACGACGTTCGCCGTCGGTTCGAGACGGCGATCCTCGTAAGCCTTGAGCGCAGCGATCGCGTCATCGTGGGCGGCGAAGCAGTCCGCGAGCGAGCGCGCATCGAGAATCGCCTGGCCGGCTCCGTTCGAGCCGCGCGGCACCATCGGATGCGCGGCGTCGCCGAGCAGCGTGATTCGTTTCTTGCTCCACCATGGCAGCGGATCCTGATCGACCATCGGGAATTCGAGAATCGTATCCGCCGCGCGGAGAAAGCGCGGAACGTCAAGCCAGTCGAAATGCCAGTCCTCGAAAGCGCCGATGAAGTCGTCGAGCTTGCCCTCGCGGTTCCAATCGCGGCTGGGATGACGCGGCGTCTCGATCTCGGCCACCCAGTTCACGAGCTGTCGCCCCTCTCCGTCGATGCGGTCGCGGATCGGGTAGATCACCATCTTGCCGCCGGCAAGCCAGCCGGCGCGGATCATCGATGCACCGGAGAGGATCGAGGGCCAACGCGTTACACCGCGCCACATGTTAACGCCGGAATACAGCGGCTCGCCTTCGTCGGGATGCAATTGCTTCCGGATCACCGAATGCAGACCATCGCAGGCGACGAGCGCGCTGCCGTGCTCGACGGGCAGCCCTTTGCCGGTCGCCGTCGAGCGGAAATGCGCGGTCACACCGTTATCATCCTGCTCGCACCCAGTGCAGGTGCGGCCAAGAAAAAGTCGCGCGTCGCCGATGCGCTCGCGCACCGCGTCGAGGAGCACCTGCTGCAGGTCGCCGCGATGAATCGAGAATTGCGGCCACGCGTAGCCGGCGCTGCGCCCGAGCGGCTCGCGGTAGATGAGCTGCCCGAAGCGATTGAAGAAGACCGCTTCTCGTGTCGACACGGCGAAGGGTTCCAGTTTCTCCTCGAGCCCGAGGCTTGCCAGCTCGCGCGTCGCGTGGGGCAGAAGGTTGATGCCGACGCCGATCGGCTTGATCTCGGGCGCGGCTTCGTAAATCCTCGCCGCGATGCCGGCGCGATGCAGCGCCAGCGCAGCCGTGAGGCCGCCGATCCCGGCGCCGATGATGATCACCTCGTCCACGATCAATTCCCCGCCGCGACGACCGCGGCGCGCCGACCGAGCCGCGCCTCGCCGATCAGCTTCTGCATCGCGAGCAGAACTGCGAGCATCAGCGCGATCAGCATGCACGAATACGCGATCGCGAGCGGATACTCGCCGGCCTCGACGCGGTTGATGATGTAGACGGTGGCAAGGTTGTACTTGGCCGTTACAATGAAGATCACCGCGCTCACCGCGGTCATCGCGCGTGTGAAGCTGAACACCAGCGTGGCCAGCATCGCCGGCCGGAGCAGCGGCATCACCACGCGCATGAGCGTCTGCAGCGTCGATGCGCGCAGCGTCGCCGAGGCCTCATCGAGCGTCTTGTCGATCTGCGCCAGCGCCGCCACGCCGGCGCGCACGCCCACCGGCATGTTGCGGAAGATGAAGCAGAGCACCAGGATCGCCATGCCGCCGGTCAGCTCGATCGGTGCGACGTTGAAGGCGACGATGTAGGACACGCCGATCACCGTCCCGGGAATGGCGAAGCTCACGAGCGTCAGGAACTCGAAGGTGCGCCGTCCCGCGAAGCGATGCCGCGTGATCACGTAGGCGGACAAGAGCCCCACCAGCGCGGTGAGCGGCGCCGCGATCGCCGCGACCTCGACCGTCGTGAACAGGCTGTTCCATGCCGACCCGCTGAAAAACACCCCGTGGGAGCTCCATTCCGCGCCGAACCCGGCCGATAAATGACTGAACGTGAGCGTCATGTCGCCACGCCCGATGTCGCGCACGAATCCGCCGGTGAGAATCACCGCGTAGCAGACAGCCGTAAACACGATCCAGACCGCCGCGACCCAGAAGCAGCTGAGCCACAACGCGCGCGGCAACGGTGCCGGCGCACCGCCATCGCCCTTCCCGCTCACGGTCACGTAGGATGCACGCCCCACCCAGCGCTGCTGCAGGAAGAAGGCGGCGAGCGTCAGTCCGAGCAGCACGCTCGCCAACACCGCAGCGCGGCCCGCGTCGTATTGCGCGCCGGCCACTGCGAAGAATATTTTCGTAGACAGCACGTCGAAGTTGCCGGCGAGCACGATCGGATTGCCGAAGTCCGCCATGCTCTCGACGAAGCCCAGGAGAAACGCGTTGGCAAGCGCCGGCCGCAGCAGCGGCCAGGTCACGGTGCGGAAGACGCGGCCGTGCGAGGCGCGCAAGGTCTGCGCGGCCTCTTCCAGCGTCGGGCTCACCGCGGCGAGCGCGCCGTGCAGCACCATGAACGCGACCGGCGCGAAGGTGAGAAGCTGCGCGATCGCCACACCGGGCAGACCGTAGATCCAGCGCGAGCGCGGAATGCCGAGCCCGCTCTCCAGCCAGCTGGTGATGAGCCCGGTGCGCCCGAACAGCACCACGAGCGAGAGCGCGAGCACGAAGGGCGGCGTGACGATCGGCAGCACCGACATCACCTTGAGCACTCCCGCGTAGCGCCCGCCGCCACGCTGTACGACCAGCGCGAGCACGAGGCCCAGCAGCGTCGAGGCGACGCCGACGATCGTGGCGAGAATGACGGTATTGATCGCGGTGCCGCAGCGGGTTCCACCGCCGAGGCAGCCCATGCCCCAGATGTCCGCGGTGAAGAGCCGCTCCGCTGTGAGTTGCGGCGCGAAGCGGCCTCTCGCGTCGAGCACCGCTGCGACGAGCGCGCTCGAGACGGGGAAGAATACGAACAGGCCCAACAATACCGCGATCGTTACGACGATGGTGGCGATCGTGGCGTCGCCACCGAAATAGCCGAGACGCGCCAGCGCACGCGCGAGCGCTATCGTGAATGCGCTCAGCGCGAGAACCGCACCGGCACCGAACGCAGGCCCGTTGACGCCCGCAACGAAGCCCTGTCCGATGCCCCAGGCGAGCGCGAATCCGGCGGCCAGCGCAACGCCGCGAGCGAGCCCACGCCATGCGCACAGAAGCATCGTCGCGGCGGCGACGATGAGCGGGACGAGCGAAAGCGTTGCCGCGAACTGCGGCCATTTGCCGGCAGATCCAGCGAAAGCAAGAACGAGCGCGCTCGCAGGAGTATCGGCGCCCCACGGCAGGACGGCGAGCGCGGCCAGCGCGATTGCAGCGACGTACATCCCCGCCGCGTCTCGCCGCGCCGAGCGCAAGCTCGGCTCAGGCGCGGTGCGCACGGAAGCAGGAGCGGCCAATCAACCTCCGTGTCTCGCGGCGCGACAGCGCGCTTTACTTGGGAAGGGAGTAAACCTCCTTGTCCCATTTGGCGAGCAACCGCGTGCGCTCCGCCGACGAGCCGTACTTCGCAAAGTCGTAGTTGATCAGCTTGATCTCGCTGAACTTCGGCGCTTGTGGCGGAGCGCTGGCATTCTTGTTCGACGGCACCTGATACGAGACCTTGTTCTGCGCACCGATCGACTGCGCCTCGGGCGTGAGCGCCCAGTCGCACCACTTCTTCGCGTTTTCCAGGTTCTTTGCGCCCTTGATGATGCTCATGCTGCCTATCTCGTAGCCGGTGCCTTCGCAGGGCGACACGATCTTGACGTTGGCGCCCTGTATCGCCTGCACTACCGCATCATGCTGGAACGTGATGCCGACGAGGCTCTCGCCGGTCGCGGCGGCGCGCGCAGGCGCGGCGCCCGATTTCGTGTACTGACTCACGTTCTTGTGCAGCGCTTTGAGGTAATCGAATGCCTTGTCTTCGCCCATGATCTGCACCAGTGTGGCGAGCATCGTGTACGACGTGCCGGACGAATTAGGGTTGGCTACTTGAATCTCGTCCTTGAATGCGGGCTTGATCAAGTCCGACCAGCATTTGGGCTCGGAGATGTTCTTCTTCTTGAGCTGCTCGATGTTGTAGCTGTAGCCGAGTGCTCCTGCGTACACGCCGACCGTGCGTCCCTTCGACTGTTCCCACTGGCGTACCGCCCAATCTTGCAGCTGGGACATGTTCGGCGATTTGTACTCGAGCGTCAGTCCTTCCTCGGCGGCCTGCAGATGCGGGTCGCCGGTGCCGCCCCACCAGATGTCGCCGCGCGGATTCGCCGCCTCGGCCTTGATCTGCGCGTAGAACTCACCCGAGCTCTTGCGCGTCATCAGCACCTTGATCCCCGTCGCCTTCTCGAAGGCCGCGACCATCGGCCGGCACCATTCCTCCTGCACCGTGCAGTAAACGACCAATTCTCCTTGAGCGGACGCGCCGAGCGGTGCGGCCGAAGCTGTCGCGGTCGCGATCGCCGCGAGCCATTTACGGACGTGCATGAGTCCCTCCTCGAGGTCAGCTTGTGATGGCAAATCCGACGTCGGCAAGCATAGCGCAAAGCGCGCAAACTGGCGCATCGAGCGAAGCGCGTCGAGCTGCGGTACATTTACGCGATCGCCATGATGACCAGGGCGCACAGCTGCCCGGCTTGAGCAGCACGGCCGCATGATCGTTCCAACGCAAAGAGCATGAAAGCCGCCGCAATCGAGTTCGTTCGCGTCAACAAGCGCTACGGCGAGGTCGCCGCGGTGGACGACATTTCCTTCACGATCGGCGCGGGGACGTTAGTCACGTTGCTCGGGCCCTCGGGCTGCGGCAAGACCACCACGCTTCGCCTGATCGCGGGGCTCGAATTGCCGACCACGGGTGCGATCCGCATCGGCGGCGAGGACGTCACGCGTCGCGCGGCGTCCGAGCGCGACGTGTCGATGGTGTTCCAGAGCTATGCGCTGTTCCCGCACATGAGCGTGTTGGAGAATGTCAGCTACGGGCTCACTGTGTCGCGCATGCCGAAACAGCAGGTCAGCGAGAAGGCGCACGGCGCTCTCGCGACGGTCGGACTGACCGGCTTCGATGCGCGGCTTCCTTCGGAGCTCTCCGGCGGGCAGCAGCAGCGCGTGGCGGTCGCCCGCGCGCTCGTAGTCGAGCCCGCGGTGCTGCTCTTCGACGAGCCGCTGTCCAATCTCGACGCGCGATTGCGCCGGCAGATGCGCGAGGAGATCCGCGAGCTGCAGCAGCGGCTCTCGCTCACCGTGGTCTACGTCACGCACGATCAGGCGGAAGCGATGGCGGTTTCCGATCGCATCATCGTGATGAACAGGGGCGGGGTGGCGCAGGAGGGCGTGCCGCGTGAGCTCTACGAGCAGCCGAAGGACGTGTTCGTCGCCGGCTTCATGGGCGAGGCGAATCGTGTTCGCGGCACGCTGCGCCGAATCGATGATCGGCTCGGCGAGCTTCGCCTCGGCCCGCTCACGCTTACGCTTCCGCATCGCGATCTTCCGGTTGGCGAAGTCGACGTGGCGATCCGTCCGGAGTCGGTCTCGATTCTTCCCGACGGCGGCGTTGGCCTCGCTGGTGCCGTACGCAAGTGCGCGTACCTCGGCGGACTGATGGAATACACGATCACTACTGCGCTGGGCGATCTCTTCGTCATCGACACGGTGGTGGAGCGACCGCGGATCGTCGGAACCTTAGTCTCGCTCCGGCTCGCTGATCACGGCGTCGTGCCGATTGCGGCGGCTGAACGATGACTTCCACCGAGATCGCCGCGCGAGCCGAGTTTGCCAAGCGGCTCGTGCGCGAAGCGGGCGCGCTCGCTCGCCGCTACTTCCAGCGCGAGCTCGCGTTCACCCCCGAAGCGAAAGGGCCGCAGGATTTCGTGAGCGCCGCCGATCACAGCGTCGAAGCGCTAATACGCGAGCGGTTGACGCGCGAGTTTCCATCCGACGACATACTAGCCGAAGAGTCTGGGGGGGAAGCCGGCAGGCACGTGTGGGTCGTCGACCCGATCGACGGCACGATCAACTTCGTGCACGGCGTGCGCTACTGGTGCATCTCGATTGGCTACATCAGCGGCGGCGAGCGGCGCATCGGCGTGATCTACGATCCTTCGCTCGACGAGCTGTTCTGGTCGGTGAAGGGCGGAGGCGCGTGGTGCGACGACACGCTGATCCACGTATCGCCGCGCGACCGGCTCGATCACGCCCTCGTTTGCGCCGGCTACGTGCCCCGACATCCGCTCGAAGCGCATCTCGCATTGAAGCGGCGCCTGCACGAAGCGGGCGCGGCGGTGAAGGACATGGGCGCCGGTGCGCTGATGCTGGCGCACGTCGCGGCGGGACGCTTCGACGCCTTCCTCGAGCCGCACATGCATCCGTGGGACGCGTCGGCGGGGTTGCTGCTGGTCGAGGAGGCCGGAGGGCGCATTCATCCCTATCCCGGCCCGGGCGGGCTCGTCGCGGGCGGACCGGTGATCGCCGCCGCGAAGGGGCTGTTTGCCGCGCTGGCGCGGATCGCGCTGGCGCGCTAGCCCTCAGAACTGCTCGGCGGCGAGGGCGAGCACGCTCTCGCCTGCGGTCACAATCGCGTGCTTGAGCGCAACGGTCTGCGGGAGGAAGTAATCGGCGTAGAACCGCGCAGTCGCGATCTTGGCGCGATAGAAGTCGGCGTCCTTGCCGTCGCTGAGATGCTTCGCCGCTGCGAGCGCCGCGCGCGCCATCTGCCAGCCGCCGGTGGTGAGACCCCAGAGCTTGAGATACGGCACCGACGCCGCGTGCGCCGCGCGCGTGTCCTTGCCGTAGGTCACGACCATCCACTCGACTGCCTCCTTCAACGCCGACGCGGCGGCCGCAAGCTGCGTGCGAATCGCGGCGAACTCGGGGCTCTTCTGTTTCGCAAGCTCGGCGTCGAGCGCGCGCATGTCCGCGATCACGGAGGCCGCGGTTTTGCCGCCGTCGCGCGCAGTCTTGCGACCGATCAAATCGTTCGCCTGAATGCCGGTCGTGCCTTCGTAGATGGTGATGATTCGCGCGTCGCGATAGTGCTGTGCGGCGCCGGTCTCCTCGATGTAGCCCATCCCGCCATGCACCTGCACGCCGGTGTAAGCAATCTCCTGAGCGCTCTCGGTGCACCAGCCCTTGACGATCGGGATCATCAGCTCGGCGAAGGCCTGGTGGCGCTTGCGCGCTTCGGGGTCGGGATGCCGGTGCGCGTTGTCGAGCGCGGCCGCGGTCACGTAGGCGATGGCGCGCATCGCTTCGGTCTGCGCGCGCATCGACAACAGCATCCGGCGCACGTCGGGATGCTCGATGATCGTTCCGGCTCCCTTGTCGCCGACGGGTCGTCCTTGCACGCGCTCCTTGGCGTACGCCGCGGCGCGCTGGTACGCGCGCTCGGCGATGCCAACGCCCTCGAGCCCGACCGAGAAGCGTGCGAGATTCATCATGATGAACATGTACTCGAGGCCGCGGTTCTCCTCGCCCACGATATGGCCGACTGCGCCCCCCTGATCCCCGTAGGCGAGCACCGCGGTCGGGCTCGCGTGGATCCCGAGCTTGTGCTCGATCGACACGCATTGCACGTCGTTGCGCGCGCCGATCGATCCATTGGCGTTGACCAGAAACTTGGGCACGATGAAGAGCGAGATGCCCTTTACGCCCTCGGGTGCGGTGGGCGTGCGCGCGAGCACCATGTGGACGATGTTGTCGGTGTAGTCGTGCTCTCCGTAAGTGATGAAGATCTTCTGGCCGTAGAGCTTGTAGCTGCCGTCCGGCTGAGGTACGGCGCGCGTACGCACCGCGGCGAGATCGGAGCCCGCCTGCGCCTCGGTAAGATTCATGGTGCCGGCCCATTCGCCGGAGACCATCTTCGGCAGGAAGCGCTGCTTCTGCTCCGGTGTGCCGCAGAGCTCGATCGCTTCGATCGCGCCCTGCGTCAACATCGGGCAGAGGTCGAAAGCCAGGTTCGCCGCGTGCCACATCTCCTCGACTGCCGTCGACACAAGTTGCGGCAGTCCCTGTCCTCCGAAATCAGGATTCTTGGTGAGCCCGTTCCAGCCGTTGGCGCAGTATTGCTTGTACGCGTCCTTGAAGCCGGACGGCGTGCGCACGCTGCCGTCGTCGAGACGCCGCGCCCCCTCGCGGTCACCGACGACGTTGAGTGGATCAAGAACCTCGGTTGCGAATTTCGCCGCTTCGTCGAGAATCGCGGCGACGGTATCCGGCGTCGCGTCCTCGAAGCCCGGAAGCTTGCCAACCTGCTCGAGCCCCGCGAGCTCGGTCATCACGAAGTGCATCTCTTTCAGCGGTGCGTGATACTGGCTCATCGTTTGTTCAACCCAATTCGGCAGTGAGCTGCGGAATGATCTCGAAAAGATCGCCGACCAGTCCGTAGTCCGCGACCTGGAAGATGGGTGCTTCAGGATCCTTGTTGATGGCGACGATCACCTTGCTGTCCTTCATCCCCGCGAGGTGCTGGATCGCGCCCGAGATGCCCACCGCGATGTACAGATCGGGCGCGACGATCTTGCCGGTCTGCCCGACCTGGTAGTCGTTGGGCACGTAGCCCGCATCGACCGCGGCGCGCGAGGCACCGATTGCAGCGTGCAGCTTGTCGGCGAGTGCTTCGAGCATCTTGAAGTTCGCGCCGTTCTGCAAGCCGCGGCCCCCCGAGATGACGATGCGTGCGCTCGCCAGCTCGGGCCGGTCGGACTTGGTTAACTCCTGTCCCAGCACCTGCACGCGGTCGCCCGCCGCGGGTGCGGACAGACTCTCGATCGCCGCGCTGCCGCCGCTCGCCGGCGCGGCATCGAAACCGGTCGCGCGCACCGTGATCACCTTCTTCGCGTCCTTCGATTGCACGGTGGCGAAGGCATTGCCCGCGTAGATCGGGCGCACGAAGGTGTCCGGCGACTCTACCGCGATGATGTCGGAGACCTGCGCCACGTCGAGCAACGCCGCAATGCGCGGTCCGCAATCCTTTCCGAAGCCCGTCGCAGGCAACAGGATGTGCGAGTACGCCGCCGCGAGCGGAAGCACGAGCGCCGCCAGCCCTTCCGCTGTCGTCGCGGCGAAATGCGGGGCATCGGCATGCAACACCTTGGTGACGCCACCGATCTGCGCCGCGGCCTTGGCCGCGGCTGTCGCGTTGTGGCCTGCGATGAGCACATGGATATCGCTGCCGATCTTCTGCGCGGCGGAGACCGCATTGAGCGTAGCGACCTTGAGCGTCGCGTTGTCGTGCTCGGCGACGACGAGGACGGTCACGGAATCACTTTCGCTTCGTTGCGCAACTTCGCGACCAGCTCCTTCGCATCGGCAACCTTACCCCCGCCCTTGCGCTTCGGAGGCTCCACCACCTTGAGCGTGACGATGCGCGGCGTCACGTCGACGCCCAAAGCGTCGGGCGTCACCGTTTCGAGCGGCTTCTTTTTCGCCTTCATGATGTTCGGGAGCGTCGCGTAGCGCGGCTCGTTCAGGCGCAGGTCGGTGGTGATCACCGCAGGCAGTGGCATCGAGAGCGTTTCGAGGCCACCATCGATCTCGCGCTTGACCGTCGCCTTTCTGTCGGCGACGTCGACCTTCGAGGCGAAGGTCGCCTGTGGCCAGTCGAGCAGCGCGGCGAGCATCTGCCCGGTCTGATTGGCGTCGTCGTCGATCGCCTGCTTGCCCATGATGACGAGCTGCGGAGACTCTTTCATCGCGATCGCCTTGAGAAGCTTGGCCACCGCGAGCGGTTGTAGCTCGACGCCGGTTTCGACGAGGATGGCGCGGTCCGCGCCAAGGGCGAGCGCGGTGCGCAGCGTCTCCTGGCAGGCAGCCACGCCGCAGGACACAACGACGATCTCGGTCGCGATTCCCTTTTCCTTCAGCCGAACCGCCTCCTCGACCGCGATCTCGTCGAAGGGATTCATCGACATCTTGACGTTGGCCGTGTCGACGCCGGACCCGTCCGGCTTCACGCGCACCTTGACGTTGAAGTCGACGACGCGCTTGACGGCAAGGAGAACCTTCATCGAGGACGTGGAGCTTTACCGGAGGAAGAACCTGCTGGACGCGAAATTATAGCAGGCCGGTGCAACTCTCTCGTCGCTCCACGTTTGCCGCGTGGGTTCGGCTGCGACCCTCCCGGATTGCCGGCGAAGTTCTATTTGCGCAAGTAAGAGCGCCAGGGAATCCAGTAGTAGATGTGCCAGCCTTCGCTCACGCCCGCGAGGTCGTGCTCAGGGACGTTGACGTGAACGAGCTCGATGCGCCCCCCGCGGCCTTCGGCGTGAAACGACAGGATGAGAATCGAGTCGAGATCGTCCCGGTTCCAATGCGATGCGCGCCACGACTGCACGATCAAGCGCTTGGGCACCAGCTGCAGGATTCGGCCCGTGAGTGCGCCGCCGAAAGCGCTAAAGGCTGCGCCCTTCTTGGCCGAGACCTTCGCCCTCGCCCCGGTGATCGCGCGATGCGTGCGCGGATTGAGATACTGCGCGTAGAGCTGCGCAGGTGGCGCACTGAGCCTCACCGCCTGAAAGAGCGTGCGCGCCATCTACAGAGTCATCCGCGGCTGCGCCGGAGCGCGAGCGACTTCCTAGCGCTCGATCTTGCAGTCCGGCGCGTCGGGTCGCAGGCTGCCCTGCCACGACAGCACGTTGTTGTCGCGCAGCGGATCCGGAACGATGCGCGCCGGGTCGGCGATGACGTCAATCCGGACTATGTCGCTCGCGGCCGCCAGGGTCGGACCCATCGACATGTCGAGGGTCCCCGAGACCGTGAGCGGAAGCATGCTCGCTCCATCCAAGCGTTCCCGCGCCCCGTTCGCGGTCGTTACGATCGCGCTGACGCGCAGCGCGCTCAGCTCGCCGGAACGAAACGGTTCAGGAGCAATCGGGGACGAGCCGAGATTCTCCACCCGCGCCGTCACCACCACGCCGTCGCCAGCCCTGCTGCATTGCATGGCTACGACCGCCAGATCGGACGACCGCCGGTCGTCGTACATCGGGAAGAAGAACATCGTCTCATCCGGAAAGTTCAAGGCGATCGGGAAGTTCGGCGTCGTCGGCCCGATCAGGTCATTCTGAAACGGATCGGAGAAGTTCGGGTTGCCCTCATAGCCGATGACGCGGCAACAGCAGCCCGTGAGGAGCGCCGTGAGCGCAACCAGAATCAGGGTCAGAATAGAGCGCATGAGCGCCTCCCTTGCTGTTTTTTGGCGCGGACGGAATAACCCCCGAATCGCGCGGGTCTTTAATGATGGGGCCCGCGGAGCCAGCGGTCAACTCCCGCCCGGCGGGTGGCTCCGCCCGCTGGCGACGCTCAATCGCAGTGCGGCAGGTGCTGGTACAGGATCGCGACGAGGTGGTCGAGGTAGCGCTGGTCGTCTTCGGCGTCCTGCACGGCCTGCTTCAACGCTTCGGCTTCCGGGAGCGCCGACACTGTATCCGTCCATGCCCTCGCCTCGACAAGCTCACCATGCTCGTAGCGGTATTCCGCTCGTCGCGCGCCGTTCGGGTACCACGAGCGTACGATTCCGTGCAGACGATCGGCGACGAAAGGAGCCGCGAGCCTGCGCCCGTCTTCGACAGACGCGCCGCGCGTCACATACCAAAAAGCGACGGTTCCGCTGCGCTCATCTTCGTCGTAGGGAATGACTGCGACGCGCGCGCCCTTCGCGGTCCAGAAGATGAACGTGCCGGTCTTGCGCCCGTGCGCGAACGCGCCGGTCACGCGCAGGCTGCCGTCCTGCATCCGCAACTCGTAGTTGCCGTTCGGAAGCCCGTCGCGGCAGGAGCCGATCACTTCGAAAGTCTGCGCGAGCGATGCGGTTGCGAGAAGATACGCGCAGCACGCGAGCGCCGGGGAAGCGCGCCGCCTCAGCTGCTGCGCGCCGCCCACCACGCCGCAAGCTCGCCGACGATGCCGCGGCGGAACGCGAGCACGCAAACAACGAAGATGATGCCGGTGATCACGGTCACCCACTGACCGAATCCGGCAAGGAAAAACTGCAGACTGACGATGATGGCGGCGCCGACAACGGGTCCGAAGATCGTTCCCATCCCGCCGAGGAGCGTCATCAGCACGACTTCGCCGGACATCGACCAGTGCACGTCGGTAAGCGATGCGAGCTGGAACACGATGGCCTTGGTCGCGCCCGCCAGTCCCGACAGCGCGGCCGACAGAACAAAGGCGAGGAGCTTGTAACGATCAGCATCGTAGCCGAGCGATATCGCCCGCGGCTCGTTCTCGCGGATTGCCTTCAACACCTGACCGAAGGGAGAGTGCACGGTGCGATAGATGAGCAGAAAGGCAGCGGCGAAAATTGCCAGTACGACGTAGTAGAGCACCCAGAGGTTGTCGAGATCGAGTACCGCGAAGAGCTTGCCGCGCGGAACTGCCTGGATGCCGTCTTCGCCATGCGTGAACGGCGCCTGCAGGCAGAAGAAGTAAACCATCTGCGCAAGGGCAAGCGTGATCATCGCGAAATAGATGCCCTGACGCCGGATCGCGAGCAGCCCGGCGACGATACCGAGCAAGGCCGCAGTCGCGGTACCCGCGGCGATCGCCAGCTCGGGCGGCAGGCCCCATACCTTCGCGGCGTGGGCGGAGACATAGCCGGCCATCCCGAGAAACATCGCGTGCCCGAAGGAGAGCAATCCGCCGAAGCCGATCAGGAGATTGAACGCGCAGGCGAACAGCGCCATGCACAGCACGTTCATGAGGAATATGGGATAGACGACCGCAGGCGCGATGGCGAAGATCGCCACCATTACGACGAATCCAATCGCGGCCCAGCGTTCATCGGCGGTACGAACGCGCGCGATGGGAGCGGTCGCCTCGGTCATCGCGCGCGCCCGAACAGGCCTGCCGGCTTCACCAGCAGCACGATCGCCATGATGATGAAGATCACCGTATTGGAGGCTTCGGCGTAGAAGAACTTGGTCAATCCCTCGATCACGCCTAGCCCGAAACCGGTGACGATCGAGCCCAAAATCGAGCCCATCCCGCCGATCACCACGACAGCGAACACGACGATGATGAGATTCGCGCCCATCTGCGGATTGACCTGGTAGATCGGCGCGGCCATGACGCCCGCGAACGCGGCCAGCGCCACGCCGAAGCCGTAGGTGAGCGTCACCATGCGCGGAACGTTGACCCCGAAGGCCTGCACGAGCGGCGGATTCTCGGTCGCCGCGCGCAAGTACGAGCCGAGCTTGCTGCGCTCGATCATGTACCAGGTGCCGAGACAGACGACGAGCGAGGCGAAGATCACCCAGGCCCGGTACTTGGGCAGAAACATGAAGCCCAGGTTGTACGCGCCGACGAACTCCTCGGGAAGCACGTACGGCAGCCCCGAGCTGCCGAAGTAGTTCGTGAAAACGCCCTGCAGGATGAGCGCCAGACCGAAGGTCAGAAGCAGCCCGTAGAGATGGTCGAGCTTGTAGAGGCGCGCAAGCATCGTGCGCTCGATCAGCACGCCGAGCACGCCGACCGCGATCGGCGCGATGACGAGCGCCCACCAGTAACCCACGCCGAGGTACTGCAGCAGGAACCAGGCACAGAAGGCGCCCAGCATGTAGAGCGCTCCGTGGGTGAAGTTGATGATGTTGAGCAACCCGAAGATCACCGCCAGGCCGAGCGAAAGCATGGCGTAGAACGCGCCGTTGATCAGCCCGATCAAGAGCTGACCGAAAAGCGCCTGGGTCGGAATGCCGAAGAGACTCATCGCAAAGCTATCGCAGTTGATCCGTCGCGCGTCGAAGACTCTTCATGAAACCAAACAATCGCCGCGCGACGGATACCCGTTACTTCACCAACGGACATCCGCCTTCCGACAAGGGACGGAACGCCTGATCGGCCGGGATCGTCGCAAGGACCTTGTAGTAGTCCCACGGGGCCTTCGACTCGGAAGGTTTCTTGACCTCGACCAGGTAGGCGGGATGGATCTTGCGCCCGTCGACTCGAACCATGCCTTTGCCGAACAGCGGATCGTCGGTCGGCGTCTCTTTCATCTTCGCAACGACCTTCGCGCCGTCCTTCGCACCCTTCAGTGCTTCGACGGCTTTGAGGTAATGCAGCACCGCGGAGTAGACCCCGGCATGAACCATCGTCGGGTGGATCCCCTTGTCGCGTTCAGTGAAGCGCTTGGAGAAGGCGCGAGTCTGGTCGTTCAAGTCCCAGTAGAAAGTCTCCGTGAATATCAGCCCCTGCGCGGTCTGCAGACCGAGCGCGTGGATGTCGGTCAGGAACACCAGCAGACCGGCGAGCTTCTGCCCGCCCCTGACGATGCCGAACTCGGCCGCCTGCTTGATCGAGTTGGTCGTGTCACCGCCGGCGTTGGCGAGTCCGATGATCTTGGCCTTCGAGGCCTGGGCCTGCAGCAAGTACGAGCTGAAGTCCTGCGTATTGAGCGGCACCTTGACATCGCCGAGCACCTTGCCTCCGGCGGCCTTGACCACGTCCCCGGTGTCGCGCTCGAGTGCGTGGCCGAAGGCGTAGTCGGCCGTGATGAAAAACCAGGTGTCGCCGCCTTGCTTGACAATTGCGCTGCCAGTGCCGTGCGCGAGCATCCAGGTGTCGTATGTCCAGTGGATCGTGTTCGGGGAGCACGCCTTGCCGGTGAGGTCGGAGGTCGCTGCGCCGGAAACCAGGAACACCTTGTTCTTGTCGCGGGTGATCTGATTAACCGCCAGAGCCACGCCGGAATTCGGCGTGTCGACGATCACGTCCACGCCTTCGGTGTCGTACCACTGCCGCGCGATCTGCGAGCCGACGTCCGGCTTGTTCTGGTGGTCCGCCGAGATGATTTCGACCTTGTAGCCGCGTTTCTCGACGCCCGAGTCCTCGACGGCCATCTTCGCCGCGACCACCGAGCCGGCACCTGCGAGGTCGGTGTACAGACTTGACATGTCCGAGAGCACGCCAATCTTGACCGGCGTCTGTGCCTGCGCTGCGCCGACGACGACGGCGAGTGCAAGGGCTATCACGCTACCTACGAACGCTTTCATTCTGTTTCTCCAGGTTTGGTCGATAACGCCGGGCGCATTACACGCCCAGATACTCGTGCAACTTCTGCATGTTCGCTTCCAGCGCGGCGTTGGGGATCATGTCCACGATCCGCCCGCGCTCCATGACGTAGTGCCGGTCGGCAACGGTAGCCGCGAACCGGAAGTTCTGCTCGACCAGCAGGATCGTGAAGCCCTTCTCCTTGAGCTTGCCGATGGTGCGGCCGATCTGCTGCACGATCACCGGCGCGAGCCCCTCGGTCGGCTCGTCGAGCATGAGGAACTGCGCCCCGGTGCGCAGGATGCGCCCGATGGCGAGCATCTGTTGCTCGCCGCCGGAGAGCTTGGTGCCCTGGCTGTGCAGACGCTCCTTCAAATTGGGAAACAGCTCGAAGATCTGCTGGACCGCGAGCCCGCCCTCCTTGATCTGCGGCGGCAGCAGGAGATTCTCCTCGACGTCGAGGCTGGCGAAGATGCCGCGCTCTTCGGGACAGATCGCGATGCCGAGCCGGGCGATCCGGTTCGACGGCAGCCCGACCGTTTCCTTGCCGTCGAACGTCACCGAGCCCTGGCGCTGGGTGACGATGCCCATGATCGATTTCAGCGTGGTCGTCTTGCCGGCGCCGTTGCGCCCGAGCAGCGTCACAACCTCGCCGCGCGCGACATCGAAGGTCGCGCCATGCAGGATGTGCGATTCGCCGTACCACGAATTGAGCTCCTGGACGCCGAGCAGGCGGCCATTCTTCCCGCTGAAGGTGTGCGGATCGAGCTTGCCGGAACTCTCATGCATGGGCCGAACCCAGATAGGCTTCGACGACCGCGGGGTTCTTCGACACCGAGGCGTAATCGCCCTGCGCCAGCACCTGCCCGCGCGCGAGCACCGTGATGTGATCGGAGAGCGTCGAGACAACCGAAAGATTGTGCTCGACCATCAGCACGGTGCGATTCGCGGCGACTTTCCTGATCAGTGCCGTGATGCGCTCGACGTCTTCATGCGTCATCCCCGCGGTCGGCTCGTCGAGAAGCATCATCTCGGGGTCGAGCGCGAGTGTCGTTGCGATCTCGAGCGCGCGCTTGCGGCCGTAGGGCATCTCGACCGCCTTGGTCTCCGCGTAACCGGAAAGCCCGACAGCGTCGAGCAGTTCTCGCGCCCGCGCGTCGAGGCTCTTCAAGCTTCGCTCCGAGCGCCAGAAATCGTACGACCCGGCGCGCTTGCGCTGCAGAGCGATGCGCACGTTCTCGAGCACGGTCAGGTGCGGGAATGTCGCGGAGATCTGGAACGAGCGAACCATGCCCATCCTCGCGATCGCCGCCGGACGCGCGCCGGTAATCTCGCGGCCGTTATACGAGATCTCCCCGCGCGTCGGCGTGAGGAAATGCGTGAGCAGGTTGAAGCAGGTGGTCTTGCCGGCACCGTTGGGGCCGATCAGCGCGTGGATCGTGCCGCGGCGTACCTCGAGGTCGACGCCATTGACGGCGACGAAGCCCTTGAACTCCTTGGTGAGCCCGCGCGTCTGCAGAATGATGTCGTCGGCCATGCCTCCCCGCGTGCTCCGCCGGCCCCTATCCCTGGTGTCGCGCGATTATCCGGAACGCCTGCTGCGTTGGCAATGGAAAAGCGATCTCACCGATCCCACTTCGGCGTGCGTTTCTCCACGAACGCGTCGATACCTTCATCGGCTTCGGGCTCGAGCACGCTGCAGGCCATCAGCCCGCCGGTGAAATCGTACGCGCCGCTCAGGCCCAGATCGATCTGCTTGTAAAACGCCTGCTTGCCGCGCGCGATCACCGCCGCGCTGCGCGCGCCGATGAGCCGTGTGAAATGCGCCACGGCCGAATCGAGCTCCGCCGCCGGCACGACCCGATTGACGAGCCCCCATGCGAGTGCCGTCTGCGCATCGATCGGGTCGCCGGTGAGCAGCATCTCCATCGTGCGCTTGCGCGAAACGTTGCGGCCGACGCCGACCGCGGGAGTCGTGCAGAAGAGGCCGACGTTCACTCCCGGCAGCGCGAACTTCGCGCTGTCGGCGGCCACTGCCAGATCGCACATCGAGACGAGCTGGCAGCCCGCCGCAGTCGCGATGCCGTGCACACGCGCGATCACCGGCTGCGGCAGGTGCGTGAGCGAAAGCATCAACGCATTGCATGCACCGAAGAGCTCCTGCTGCCAGGCAAGGTCGTGATGCGCACGCAATTCCTTGAGATCGTGCCCGGCGCAGAACCCCCTGCCCTCCGCCGCGATCACGACCGAGCGGATGGAGCCATCGCCGGCGATGCGGTCGATTTCGGATTGGAGCGCCGCGATCATCGCGCGCGACAGCGGGTTGAATCGCTCGCCGCGGTTGAGAATCAGAGTAGCGACCCCATCCTTGGTGCCGGAAAGCACGTAGGGCACGACCGCTGTTTCGAGTGGCGCGTTCACGCTTGCTCCGATCGAGTATTCTAGCATTCTCGCCTGTTCAGCAGACATGCCGGCAGTTCCCTTGTCGACCGCGTTTCGACTCGCCGCAAGCAATCGGCGAGCGGAGCCGCTGCGCGACCGCATCGCCGAGCTTCATCGAGCAGACGAGGCCGCCACCGTGCGCGAGCTGCTCGACGAAGCTGCTCTCTCCCCGGAACAGCTGGTCAGTGCGCAGCGCCTCGCCGCATGGCTCGCCGCGAGCGTGCGCGCGTCGCGCACTCGCGCCGGCGGCGTCGATGCGTTGATGCTCGAGTTCTCACTCGACTCGCGTGAAGGCGTGGCGCTCATGTGCCTCGCCGAGGCGTTGCTGCGCATTCCCGATTCTGCGACTCGCGACCGCTTGATTCGCGACAAGATCGGCCGCGGCGACTGGCGCGCGCACGTCGGACGCAGTCCGTCGTTGTTCGTCAACGCGGCGGCCTGGGGACTGCTCGTCACCGGAGAGCTCGTCGATACACGCAGCGACTCCGCGCTCGAGGCCGCCGTCGCATCGCTTCTGCGCAAGGGCGGCGAGCCTTTGATCCGCAAGGGAGTGGATCTCGCCATGCGGCTCCTGGGCAAGCAGTTCGTCACCGGGCGGACGATCACGGAGGCCATCGCGAATGCCCGCGGCCGCGAGCAGCGCGGCTATCGCTTCTCCTACGACATGCTCGGCGAAGCCGCGGTGACGGCCGAGGACGCCGATCGCTATCTCGCCGCTTACGAGGACGCGATCGACGCCATCGGCGAAGTCGCCCGCGGCCGCGGCGTCTACGAGGGGCCCGGCATCTCGATCAAGCTCTCGGCCCTGCATCCGCGCTACTCGCGGCTCAAGCGCGACCGCGTGCTGAGCGAGCTGCTGCCCGTCGTTGCGGACCTCGCCAAGCGCGCGCGCGAGCACAACATTGGCTACAACATCGACGCCGAGGAAGCCGACCGGCTGGAGCTGTCGCTGGATCTTTTCGAGCGCCTCGCGGGCGATCCGGAACTGGCGGACTGGAACGGGCTCGGCTTCGTCGTGCAGGCCTACCAGAAGCGCTCTCGCGCTGTGATCGACTGGATCGTCGATCTCGCGCGTCGCAACCGGCGCCGGTTGATGCTGCGTCTGGTCAAGGGCGCGTATTGGGACGCGGAGATCAAGCGCGCGCAGGTCGAAGGGCTCGACGGCTATCCCGTCTTCACGCGCAAGGTCCACAGCGACGTCGCCTATCTCGCCTGCGCCAAGGCGATGCTCGCCGCGCCCGACGCACTCTACCCGCAGTTCGCGAGCCACAACGCGTTCACCATCGCCGCCGTGCATACGCTCGCAGGTGCGGCCGACTACGAGTTCCAGTGCCTGCATGGCATGGGGGAGAGCATCTACGACGAAATCGTCGGAGCCCACAAGCTCGACCGCGCCTGCCGCATCTACGCGCCGGTCGGCTCGCACGAGACGCTGCTTGCCTACCTCGTGCGGCGCTTGCTGGAAAACGGCGCCAACACGTCTTTCGTCAATCGCATCGTCGATCCCGAGGTCGAGATCGCCGAGCTCGTCGCCGATCCGGTCGCGCAGGCGCGCGCGCTGGGCGGCACGCCGCACCCGCGCATCCCGCTGCCGTCCGTCCTGTATCCGGATCGCAGAAATTCGCGCGGGATCGATTTCTCCGACGAGAATGCTCTCGCAAGACTCGAAGACGAGCTGGCGGCGAGCCCGCCGACGTTCACCGCGACCCCGCTGCTGGGCGACGAAGCCGAGCGTGCGTCGCGGTCGCGAGCGGACATTACGAATCCCGCGAATCGCGACGAGATCGTCGGCTGCGTCGAGGAAGCCGATCCCGCAGAGGTCTCGCGCGCCGTCGGCATTGCCTGCGGTGCAGGAAGCGCGTGGTCGCGCATGCCGGCTGTGACACGCGCCGGGTGCCTGGACCGCGCGGCCGATCTGATCGAAAGCGAGCGGGCGATGCTCATCGCGATCGCTGTGCGCGAGGCAGGCAGGACGCTCGGGAACGCGATGGGCGAGATCCGCGAGGCGGCCGATTTCTGCCGTTACTACGCTGCCCAGGCACGCCGCGAGCTTGCTGCCGCGACACCGCTCGGACCGATCGTGTGCATCACACCGTGGAATTTTCCGCTGGCGATCTTCGTCGGCGAGGTGAGCGCGGCGCTGGCGGCCGGCAATCCGGTGCTGGCCAAGCCCGCGGAGCAGACGCCGCTAATGGCGGCCGCGGCCGTCTCACTGCTGCATCGCGCCGGCGTCCCGCACGCAGCGCTCCAACTGCTTCCCGGACGTGGCGAGACAGTCGGCGCAGCGCTGGTCGCGGATCCACGCATCGCTGGCGTGCTCTTCACCGGCTCGACCGCCGTCGCGCGCGGCATCAATCGGCAGCTCGCGCTGCGGAGCGACGATCCGGTTCTCATCGCCGAAACCGGAGGACAGAACGCGATGATCGTCGACAGCTCCGCGCTGCCGGAGCAGGTCGTGATCGACGCGACAACCTCGGCCTTCGACAGCGCCGGCCAGCGCTGCTCGGCGCTGCGCGTGCTCTGCCTTCAGGACGACATCGCTGATCGCGTGCTGACGATGCTCAAAGGCGCGATGGCGGAGCTTGCTATCGGCGACCCGCGGCATCTCGATGTCGATGTGGGGCCGGTGATCGACGCGGACGCTCGCGCGGCTCTCGAAGCGCACGTCGCGCGCATGCGCGAGAAGGACGCGCGTGTGTTGCAGCTGCAGTTGCCGGTGGATTGCGCGCACGGCAGCTTCTTTCCGCCGACGCTGATCGAGATCGACAGCCTCAAGGCGCTCACGGGAGAGGTTTTCGGTCCGGTGCTGCACGTGCTGCGCTTCCGCCAGGACGCGCTCGATCGACTCGTCGACGAAATCAACGCCACGGGTTACGGATTGACGCACGGGATTCAAACGCGCATCGACGAAACCGTGGAGGCGGTCCGCACGCGTGTGCACGCCGGCAACACTTACGTCAACCGCAACATGATCGGTGCGGTCGTCGGAGTGCAGCCGTTCGGCGGCGAAGGTCTCTCAGGCACGGGGCCAAAGGCAGGCGGCCCGCATTATCTCCGGCGGCTCGTGCGCGAGCTGCCGGCGCCGCCGGCGCTCGACGGCGAGCTGGCGCTGCCCGGCCCGACGGGCGAGACGAATACGCTATGGCTCGCACCGCGTGGCCGGATTGCCTGTCTCGCCGCGAGCGAACCCGCGCTACGCGCGCAGGTCGAGAGCGCACATCGCGCCGGCAACCTGGCTTTGCTGACGCGCTCGCCGCTAGCGGAGGCCATCGCGCATGCAATGGACGAACGCTGCGAGATCGTCGGCGACGCGCTTGCGTCGAAGCCCGATGCGGTACTTGTCGACGCGAATCGACTTGCGAGCGAGGCGAGGCGCCGGCTCGCCGAATCCGACGGCCCGATCGTGCCGATCGTCGTCGCCGATGCCAGTGGTCGCTACGACCTTTCGCGCCTCGTGCACGAACGCACGCTCACGATCAATACGACCGCGTCAGGCGGCAACGCATCGCTGCTCTCGCTTGGCGAGACGCCCTGAGCGATGCAATTCTTCGACGCCGAGGCGATTCGAACGCGGCTGTCGTGGCCGCGCATGCTCGAAGCGCTCGAAGAAGCGCTGCGCGCCGAGGTGGAAGCGCCGCTGCGTGCGCACCACTCGATCGCGGTTCCAGGCGAGCCGTCGGCAACGCTCCTCGCGATGCCGGCGTGGCGAAGCGGCCGGCGCATCGGTGTCAAGCTCGTGACCGTTTTTCCTGGCAACACCGATCACGGCAAGCGCTCCGTCGCCGCGATCTACGTGCTCTTCGATGCGCGCGACGGAACACTGATCGCGCTTCTCGACGGTGAAGAGCTGACGGCGCGGCGTACTGCGGGCGCGTCCGCGTACGCCGCTTCGAAGCTCGCTCGCCGCGATGCCCGGCGGCTGCTGATGGTCGGTGCGGGAAGAATGTCGCGGCCGTTGATCGAGGCACACCGAAACGTCCGGCCGATCGAGCGGATCGACATCTGGAGCCGAACGATCGAGCATGCGCGCGCGACCGCATCAGCTTGCGCGAATGAGGGTATTCCTGCAAAGGCAATCTCCGAGCTGGAAGCAGCGGTTCGGGAAACCGACATCGTTTCCTGCGCGACGCTCGCCACCGCGCCGCTTGTGCGCGGCGAATGGCTGCGGCCCGGCACTCACCTCGATCTCATCGGCGCGTTCAGAAAAGACATGCGCGAGTCGGACGACCGCACGATGCAGCGCGCCAATCTCATCGTCGTCGACGACCGCACAGCCGCACTGGCCGAAGGTGGCGATGTCGTTCAGGCGATCGCCAGCGGCGCGATCGTCCGCGAAAAAATCGCCGCTGAGCTTCGCGACCTTGCGCGCGGCGCGCATCCGGGTCGCACGCGCGACGACGAGATTACCGTCTTCAAGTCGGTCGGCTTCGCGCTGGAAGATCTTGCTGCCGCGGAGGCAGTGGTCGACGCGACGTCGTAGGGTGGTGCGCCGCGCCTGCCGAACAGTTACTCGATTGCCGACGTCGACTTCGCCCGCTCGCGCAACACGAACTTCTGGATCTTGCCGGTCGAGGTCTTGGGCAGCTCACAGAACACGACTCGCTTCGGCGCCTTGAAGCGCGCGAGAAGCTTCCGGCAGTGCTCGATCAGCTCCTCCTCGGTCACGGTCGCGTCGGGCTTCACTTCGACGAAGGCGCAGGGCGTCTCACCCCACTTCGCGTCCGGCTGCGCGACGACCGCCGCCGCGAGCACGGCCGGATGGCGGTAGAGCGTGTCCTCGACTTCGAGCGAGCTGATGTTCTCGCCGCCCGAGATGATGACGTCCTTGGATCGGTCCTTGATCTTCACGTAGCCGTCCGGCTGCATCACCGCGAGATCTCCGGAGTGGAACCAGCCGCCGGCAAACGCCTCCGCGGTCGCCTTCGGATTCTTGAGGTAACCCTTCATGGTGATGTTGCCGCGGAACATGATCTCTCCCATCGTCTCGCCGTCCCGCGGCACTTCGCTCATTGTGGTCGGATCCATGACCGTCACGCCTTCCTCGCAGGTGTAGCGCACGCCCTGCCGCCCGTTGCGCTCGGTGCGTCCGCCGATGTCCATCGCGTCCCATTCGGCGTGCTTGGCGCATACCGCCGCTGGGCCGTAGGTCTCGGTGAGCCCGTATACATGCGTGATGTCGAAGCCGATGCGCTGCATGCCCTCGATGACGGAAGCCGGAGGTGCGGCAGCGGCGACGAGGCAGCTCACCTTGTGCTTGATGTCGCGCTTCCATTCTTCGGGCGCATTGATGAGCATCGCATGCACGATCGGCGCGCCGCAGTAGTGCGTCACCTCGTGCGCGCGAATCGCATCGAGAATGAGCTTCGCGTCGACGCGCCTCAGGCACACGTTGGTCCCCGCGTTGGCGGCCATCGTCCACGGAAAGCACCAGCCGTTGCAGTGGAACATCGGCAGCGTCCAGAGGTACACCGCGTGCCGCGGCATGCCCCAGTCGATGATGTTGGAGAGCGCGTTGAGATACGCGCCGCGATGGTGATACACCACTCCTTTCGGATTGCCTGTCGTGCCCGAGGTGTAGTTGAGCGAGATCGCCTGCCATTCGTCCGCAGGATGCTTCCAGGCAAAGTCGGCATCGCCGCTGGCCATGAACGCTTCATAATCCGTCTCCCCGAGCCGCTTGCCACCCGGTCCGAGCGGATCGGCAATGTCGATCACGCTGAGCTTCCGCCCGAGCTTCGTTAGGGCGGCTCCGATCGTGGACGAGAATTCGGTGTCCGTGATGAGCAGCTTCGCGCCGCCGTGCTGGAGCATGAACGCGATCGCGTCGGCGTCGAGGCGGGTGTTGAGTGTGTTGAGCACACCGCCGCTCATCGGCACGCCGAAGTGCGCCTCGACCATCTCGGGCGTATTCGATGCCATCACCGCAACGGTATCCCCGGTGGAGATGCCGGCCCTGGCAAGCGCCGAGGCGAGGCGGCGCGCTCGCGCATAGGTCTCGGCCCAGGTGTAGCGGCGCTCACCGTGGATGATCGAAGTCAGCTTCGGATAGACGTAGGCCGTGCGCGCGATCAGCGACAACGGTGTCAGCGGCGTGTAGTTGGCAGCGTTGCGGTCGAGATCGGTCTCGAAGGCGTTGGACATCGTGCTTCTCCCGAACAGGGTCATGCCATGGTAAACAATCGCTCCGAAAACTGGAATTGCGCGGGATCAGACACGGCTGCGGCCTCCTTGCGCCCAGCACCGGGCATGCAAGGGGCGCGCGCCGGCCGCTGCGGCCACTCGCGGACCTTCGACCGCCGCTCGCTTTGCTCGCGGGTTCCCCTCTCGCTGCTCGGACCGCTACAATCGCGGCATGGGCCATCGCCTGTCCAAGATCGTCACGCGCACCGGCGATGCCGGAACAACGGGCCTCGGCGATGGACGCCGGGTGGCGAAGGACTCGGCCCGCATCGAGGCGATCGGCGCCGTGGACGAGCTCAATTCCGCGCTCGGCGTGCTGCTCGCGGAGCCGTTGCCCGACTCGGTTTCCGGCTGCCTCGTCGAAGTGCAGCACGACCTCTTCGATCTGGGCGGAGAGCTTTCGATCCCGGGCTACGAGGCGATGCGCGAAGCGCAGGTGCTGCGGCTCGAGGACGCCGTCGAGCGCTTCAATACCGAGCTTCCGCCGCTCAAGGAATTCATCCTGCCCGGCGGCACGCGCGCGGCGAGCCTCGCGCACGTCGCGCGTACGGTCTGCCGTCGCACCGAGCGCACTGTTGTGCGTTTGGCCGCGAGCGAACCGGTGCGCGACTGCACGCGCAAGTATCTCAACCGGCTCTCGGACCTCCTGTTCATCCTCGCGCGGGTGCTCAATCGCGCTGGCGGCGCGCCGGATGTGCTCTGGCGCAAGGATCGCGGCCGCGGCTGACCCATGGCGGCGGATCCGCGCAAGCAGCTCGAGCGCAGCGCCCGCCTGATGGAGCTTCTCGCGCGCACTGCGCTTGGGGACCGGCAGGCCTTCGCGGAGCTTTACCGCCTTTCGTCCCCGCATCTGTATGCGGTCGCGCTGCGTATATTAAGAGATGCGGCCGCGGCCGAGGAGGTTCTCCAGGAGAGCTTCGTCAACGTTTGGCACCACGCCGGATCGTATGTCGCAGCGCGGAGCCAGCCGTTGACGTGGTTGACCAGCATCGTCCGCAATCGTTGCCTGGATCAACTGCGCCGGCGTGAGGTTGAAACGGTGGCGATCAACGATGAGGAAGATGCCGTGAGCGTGGCCGCGGAAGGACCGACAGCCCTCGAGATGCTAATCGCCGGCGCGGACGCGCGCGCCGTCAAAGGCTGCGTCGAGGCGCTCGATGCAGGGCCTAAACAAGCGATCGCGTTGGCGTTCTACCATGGCCTTTCGCACTCCGAGCTGGCGCGGCATCTGAAGCAGCCGCTCGGCACGGTGAAGTCCTGGGTGCGTCGCGGGCTCGAGCGCCTGCGCGACTGTCTCGACGAAATGGGTGTGACGCGATGAATCCGCGCGCACCCGGCCGCGCCGACGCGCTCGCCGCGCAATACGTGCTGGGCACGCTGCGCGGGCGCACGCGGGGGCGCTTTGAGCGCTTGGCGCGCTCTGATCCGGCGCTCGGCGACGCGATCAGGCAATGGGAAGAGCGGCTCGCGCCATTGGCCGAGCAGTTGCCGCCGGTGCGGCCGCCGGCGCGCGTGTGGCAGGCAATTCTCAGCCGCATTCGCGGCGGTCGAGCGAGCACGCGATCGACGCTGTGGTCGAATCTCGGATTGTGGCGCGGGCTCGCGCTAGCAGGCCTTGCATCCGCGTTCGTTCTCGCAGTCGCGCTCTTCACGCCGGCGCCGGAGCGTCCCCAAGGGACGCTGGTGGCCGTGCTTGCGGGCAGCGACGCCAAGGCAGCACTGATCGCTTCCGCGGATCGCTTCGGGCGCTATCTCACCGTCAAAGCCATCTCGCGGATCGACGTTCCCGCCGACCGTTCGCTGCAGCTTTGGATGCTGCCCGGAACGGGCAACCCGCGCTCGCTCGGAACCTTCGACGCGAATGTCGCGGCGCGCGTGACTCTCTCGGCCGAGGCCGACGCGGCGCTGCGCAACATTCCCGCGCTCGCGGTGAGCCTCGAGCCGCGCGGCGGATCGCCGACCGGGTTGCCGACGGGACCGGTCCTCTACACCGGGCCGGTGCAGCGATTGTATTGATCGACATCCGCTCAACTCTCTTGACCGATCGGCGCCATTTTGTTGGGATGATTGCAGCAGGGCTTGTCCTCGGCCCAGCCGCTGCTCGCGCGCAATCCGCCACCAAAACCCGCCGCATCGGCGTCCTGGTGCCCGTTTCGCCCGGTGTTCCGCAATACGAGGAACCGCTGCGCGAGCTCGGGTGGATCGAAGGCAGGAATATCGTCACCGAGCGCCGCATCACGAACGGTGTCGCCTTTCTGCAACGCGGCGCGGATGAGCTCGTCCGCCTGAAAGTGGATTTGATCGTCACCGATGGCACGGATGCGGCGCTCGCCGCGAAAAAGGCCACCACGAGCATCCCTATCGTCATGGCTGCCGTCGGCGACCCGGTCGGCATGGGAATCGTCGCGAGCCTTGCCCGTCCCGGCGGGAACGTCACCGGCTATTCGATGGCTTACCCGGAGATCACCGTCAAGCGGGCATCGCTGCTCCATGAGCTGCTGCCGGCCTCGCAGCGCGTTGCGCTGATATTCGCCGGGACCTCGGCGGGGAGGGTTTTGCGCAAGACGGCCGAAGACGCGTATCGGTCGTTAGGTATCACAGCGGTTGCGATCGACTACGTCCTCTCTCCGCAAGGGGTCCAGGACGGCATCGCCGAGGCGGCTCGCCAGCATGCAACGGCGCTCGACATCCCGGTGGTCCTCGATCCTGAGCCTTCGCGCCAGGTGATGGAAGCTGCGATGCGCCATCAGTTGCCGGCGCTCGTGAACGGAAGGACGATGCTCGAGGCGGGTGGACTGATGTCGTTCGCCAACAAGCTCGACGATCAGGGCCAGCGCGTGGCCATCATGATCGACAAGATCCTCCGCGGCGCCAAGCCGGGCGACATGCCGATCGAGCAGCCGACGACGTTCGAGCTGTTGATCAACCTCAAGACCGCCGCGACGCTCGGAGTCGCGGTCCCGCAATCGCTGCTGCTACGCGCGGACCAAGTGATTCGCTAGGCTCGGAGAGCACGTTGGCGCCGGTCATCCCTCCGGCGTGATCTTCTGCGCCTTGATGAGCTTGCCCCACTTTTCGGTATCGCGCTTGAGCAGCTCGGCCAGCGCCTCTGGCGACGATGCCGCGGGCACCGCACCGCTCGAGATGAGTTTCTCGGCGACCGACGGTGTCGCGAGCGTCTTGCGCACGGCATCGTTCAGCGCGTTGATCACCGCCGGCGGTGTTTTCGCAGGTGCGAACAGCGCATACCAGTTGTTCGTATCAACACCGGGCAAGCCCTGCTCTGCGAAGCTGCGCACCTCGGGCAGCATCGGATTGCGCTTCGGCGCCGCGATGCCCAGCGCCTTGAGCCTGCCGCTCTTCACATAACCGATGAGCCCGGGCACGTCGCCGAAGAACGCGGCGACTTGACCGCCGATCACGTCGTTGATGGCAGGCGCAGCCCCTTTGTAGGGAACGTGAAGCAGATTCGCGCCCGTGGTGGCTGCGAGCTGCTCCATGGCGAGATGCGGAATGCTGCCGATCCCCGAGGAGGCGATCGCTACCGGCTGCGGCGATTTCTTCGCGTTCGCGACGAACTCCGCCGCGTCCTTCGCTGGATTGTCTGCCTTCACCACCAGCAGCTCGTCGTTGTCGACGACCAGCGACACCGGAGCGAACTCGCGCATGTCATAGGAGAGCTTGTCGTAGAGGACCGGATTGATCGCGACGGCGCCCACACTGCTCAACCATAGCGTGCTTCCATCCGGCGCCGATTGCGCGACGTTCTGTGCGGCGATCGCGCCGTTGCCTCCCGGTCTGTTGTCGACGATCACGCGCGCGTTGAGCTCCTTGCCGAGCTGCTCGGAGATCGTGCGCGCGGCGAGATCGACCGGACCTCCCGGCGGGAAGGCAACGATGAGGCGCACGAGCCGGTCCTGGGCCGATGCAGGCGCGTTAGCGACGATGCAGGTGAACGCGAGCGTCGCGGCAATGCTGCGGATCATGGATGCTCCCGATGTCGATGTCAGTGCCATGGTCAATCACAGCGGGCCGTCATGCCGCCGTCGACGACGATCTCGGTGCCGGTGATGAAGCGCGCATCGTCGGAGGCGAGAAACAATACCGCTGCAGCGGTGTCGCGCCCGTCGCCCATGAACTGGAGCGGAATGCGAGCCTGCCGCTGACGCAACAGCGCGTCGACATCGCCGCCGGCACGCTGGTCGGCAAGCCGCGCCTCGACCATCGGCGTGTGGAGGAGCCCCGGAACAACGCAGTTCACGCGTATGCCCTTCTTCGCATACTGAACGGCGACCACGCGCGAGAACTGGATCACGCCCGCCTTGGTGGCCGCGTAGGCAACCTGTGCGGAGCCGCTCCAGCGCAATGCAGACGTCGACGAGACATTCACGATCGCTCCCGCGCCTTGCCGTTCCATGACCGGCAGCACGTGCTTGCAGGCGAGGAACACGCTCTTGAGGTTGTAGTCGACCTGGGCGTCGAAGATCTCCTCGCTCATCTCGACCGGCCCTCCCGGGGCCGAGCCTCCGACGTTGTTGACCAGCACGTCAATATGGCCGAAGTCTTTCACCGCCCTCGCGACCATCGCCGCGACCGCATTAGAGTCGGTCACGTCGCATTGCACCGCCTCGATCGATGCGGTCGCTTCGCCCGCGCGCTCGAGCGTCTCGGCAACGCGCGCAAGATCGCGATCCAGGGCGAGCACTCGGGCGCCTTCCTCGGCGAAACGAACCGCGGTGGCGCGGCCATTGCCCCAGCCTGGACCAACGCAACCCGCGCCAGTGACGATTGCGACCTGGCCTTCGAAGCGCTTCATCGTTTCGATCCGAATCGATAGAGCCGTTCGGGATTCGTGACCAGCAACGCCCGCCGCTCTGCTTCGGAGGGCGCGATGAGCGCGATGAGATCGGCGAGTGTACCGTCGTCCGGAATGTGATCGAGATTCGGATGCGGCCAATCGGTGCCCCATAGCACGCGATCCGCCGCATCCTCGATCAGCGCGCGGGCGAACGGGATCGCGTCCTCGTAGGGCGGCCCTCGCCGCGAGATTCGCTCGGCGCCGGAAAGCTTGACCCAGACGCGCTCGTCGCGCATCAGCTCGCGCAGCTTGCGGAAATCGGGCTGGTCGATGCCGCGCGACGCGTCGATCCGGCCCATGTGGTCGATGACGACCGGCGCCGGCGAGCGCAGCATAGCGCTCGCCAGCTCGTGCACGAGCGAGCTCTCGAAATGCAGCTGCAGATGCCAGCCGATCGCGGCCAGCCGCTTGCCGAACGCGATCACGTCTTCGATCGGCGTGGCCGTGCCGAGATGTCGCATGTAGTTGAAACGCGCGCCACGAAAGCCAACGGCGTCGAGCCTACGCAGCTCTGCATCGCTGATCGTGAGCGGCACGAGCGCGATGCCGACGTACCTGCCATCGCGCGCAGCGAGCGCATCCTCGGTCACCCGGTTGTCGAGACCGTGCGCACCCGACTGGACGACGACGCAACGCTCGACGCCGAGGAGCGCGTGCAGCGCGAACAGCTTTTCCTTCGGAGCCTCGCAGGGCGTGAATCTGCGCTCCGCTGCGAAAGGGAAGCGCGCCTGCGGCCCGAAGACGTGCACGTGCGCGTCGCATGCGCCGGGCAGCAGCCCGAGCCGCGGACGGCTCGGCGACTGATGGTAAGAGAGCCTCGGGGACGAAGTGAGTGTCATCGCGGGGGGTGCACCGGCAGCTAACGACGTTTAACCGCGTAGCCTTCGGCCTTGTCCTCTATCTCCCATCCGGCCGCGTGCAGCTCAGCGCGCAGCCGGTCGGCTTCGGCCCAGTTCCTCGCTTCGCGCGCCGCGGCGCGCGCCGCGGCGAGCGCTTGCACGGTCTCGGGAATCGTCTCCTGCTTCGGCTGCCAGGCGCTGAGCCCGAGCCCGAACACGCGATCGAAGCGGGCAAGCGTGGCCCTTCGCGTGGCGGGAGGCAACTCGCCGCGCGCTACTTCCCAAGCGAGCGCGAGCGCTCGCGGAACATTGACATCGTCATTTACTTCCGTGGTGAAGCGCTCGAGATAGCCGGCGTCGGCTTCGCCTCCCGGCGGCAATGGGTAGAAACCGGTACGGAGTCGGTCGAGTGCGGTTGCGGCCGCATCGAGCGCGTCGAACGTGAAATTGAGCTGGCTGCGGTAATGCGCCGTTAGGCAGAGGTAGCGATAGGCGAGCGGATCGTAGCCGCGGTCGGTGAGCGTCTTCAGTCGCAGAAACTCGCCCGTCGACTTCGCCATCTTGGCGTCGCCTTCGAGCAGAAAGTACCCGTGCATCCAGAAATTCGCGAGCCGTGTTCCGACCCGCGCCTCGGTCTGTGCAATCTCGTTGGTGTGATGCACGGCGATGTGGTCTTCGCCGCCGCAATGGATGTCGAAGAAATCGCCCAGATATTTCTGCGCCATCGCCGAGCACTCGATGTGCCAGCCGGGAAAGCCCTTCCCCCAGGGGCTGTCCCACTCCATCTGCCGTTTCGCGTCCGGTGGCGAGAACTTCCACAGCGCGAAATCGGTGGGGTGGCGCTTCTCGGCCACGTCGACCCGCTTGCCTGCCTCAAGCCCCGCCTTGTCGAGACGCGCGAGATAACCGTAATCCGGCTGCTTGCTGGTGTCGAAGTAGATGCCGTCCGAAGTTCGGTACGTGTAGCCCTTCTTCTCGAGATCGGCGATGAACTCGATCTGCTCGCGGATGTGGTCGGTGGCGCGCGGCAGCTCGGACGGCGGCTCGATGTTGAGCGCCCGCATGTCCTCGAGAAAGGCCTCCGTGTAGAGGCGCGCGATCTCCCAGGCGCTTTTGCCGGTGCGGCGGGAGCCCTTCTCCATCTTGTCCTCGCCTTCGTCGGCGTCGGAGACGAGATGCCCGACGTCGGTGATGTTCATCACGTGCAGCACGCGATACCCGTTCCACTCGAGCACGCGCTTGAGCACGTCCTCGAACAGGAAGGTGCGGAAGTTGCCGATGTGCTGGTAGTCGTAGACCGTCGGACCGCAGGTGTACATCCGGACCGGGCCGGACTTGAGCGGCGCGAAGTCGCGCAGGCTGCGCGTGTAGTTGTCGTAGAGCTTGAGCGGCGGCGCGGTCACAGCGGCTTCGTCATGACATAGTCGTCCATCACGAAGCCGCTGCCGATATCGACGACCACCGCTTCGCGAATCGCAAAGCCGCTCTTCTCGTAGGCGCGGATTGCCTGGAGATTGTTCTTGTTCACGTTGAGGATGATCGCGGTGCGACTCTGCTCCCTTGCGGCTTCCTCCGCGCGAGCGATCAGCCGCCTTCCGACGCCGCAACGCTGATAATCCTGGTGAACGTAGAGCTTCTCGATCTTGAGCTCGCGCGCGCCAGCGCGATGATAAGCGGAGAATCCAATGAAGCGCCCGTTCATCCACGCGAGATCGAGCCCGGCGCCCTCCTCTTGGATGAACCGTGATAGCGCAGCATGCGAGTAACCATGCCCGAGCATGTAGTCGATCTGTTCGTGCGTGATGATGCCGGGGTAATGCCGACGCCAGATCACCCCCGCGAGCTCAGCCACCCTGGCCAGATCGGCATCGGTCGCGCCGACGATGGAAAGCGCATCGATGTCAGTCATTTCGACCGAGCATAGCACGCACGCGGTAGAATCACGCGCTTCGCAATGCCGTCCACATCCGCGCCCGTTAACTCGCCTGCTCCGCTGACCGCGCGCAGCCTTGCTGCGCTGCTCCTCGTCTTCGCACTCGTCTGGTTCTGCAATCTCGATTTTCGCCGTCTCGTTCATCCCGACGAGGGCCGCTATGCCGAGATTCCGCGCGAGATGGTCGCGAGCGGCGACTGGGTCACGCCGCGTCTCGACGGCGTCAAGTACTTCGAGAAACCCGCGCTGCAATACTGGGTCACGGCCGCGACGTACGAAGTCTTCGGTGTACACGAATGGGCGGCACGGCTTTGGCCGGCGCTCGCCGGATTCCTTGGCGTCATCTTCATCGGCTACGTCGGTTTCCGGGTCGGCGGACCCGCGGTCGGTTTGTACAGCGCCGCGGTGCTCGGCGGCTCGGTCGCCTACGTGCTCGAGGCGCACATTCTTACGCTCGACGCCGCGCTTACGCTATGGATGACCGTCGGCCTCGGCGGTCTCTTTCTCGCGCAGCGCGACCGCGCGACAGCTGGAGAGCGACGGACATGGATGTGGCTCGCCTGGGCCGCGCTTGCTCTCGCTACGCTGTCCAAGGGACTCATCGGCATCGTGCTACCGGGCGGCGTGCTCGTCCTCTACAGCCTGATCGAGCGCGACTGGGCGCTGTGGCGGCGGCTGCATCTTGTCTCCGGCATGCTGGTCTTCCTCGCGATCGCCGCGCCGTGGTTCGTCGTCGTATCGCTGCGCAATCCGGAGTTCTTCAACTTCTTCTTCATCCACGAGCACTTCACGCGCTTTCTCACCACCGAGCACAGGCGCGAGGGGCCGTGGTGGTACTTCATCCCGATTTTCATGGTCGGGATCCTGCCGTGGCTCACGGTTCTCGCGTGGACCGCGCGACGCTCATGGACCGAAGCCCGCGCGACGGAACGCGGCTTCAGCTGGCAGCGCTTTGCGATCATTTGGTCGGTTTTCATCTTCTTGTTCTTCAGCGCGTCGGGCTCGAAGCTTCCTTCCTACATCCTCCCGATCTTCCCGGCGATGGCGCTGGTCATCGGCTGGCAACTGACGCGCATCCAGGCCGCCACGCTGCTGCGGCTGATCGTTCCACTGGTCGTCGCCATGGGTCTGCTTGCGCTCGTGGCGCTCGCCGGCTTCGGAGCGCTCGCAGAGAGGATCGCTGACGAGAAACAGCCGCTCGCTCCGCTGCTGGCCTACGGAACGTGGATCAGGATCGCCGTCGTTGTAGCACTCGCCGGAGGGATTCTCGCCTGGTGGTGGCTTGCTCGCGGCGAGCGAACGCGCCCGGTTCTCACGCTGGCTCTGGCGTCGCTGGCGTGGACACAGCTCATGGTCACGGGTTTCGACGCGCTCGCGGAGTCGCGCTCGACCGAGCCGATCCTACTGCGCGCCACCACACGCGGCGCGCTCGCGACGGGCGTGCCGTTCTACTCCGTCCGGATGTACGATCAGACCTTGCCGTATTATCTCGGCCGGACCGTGATCCCGGTCGCTCATGCAGATGAGCTGGCGATGGGAATCGCGCTCGAGCCGGACAAGGCAATCGCCACCGTTGGCGAATGGAAGAACCGCTGGGAGGGCGCTGATCAGGCGTATGCGATCATGCAACCGGAACAATACGAAAAACTGCGGCGAGATGGCGTGCCGATGGTCGAGCTGGCGCGAGACCCGCGCCGCGTCATCGTCGCTCGGCGCTGACTCTAGATGACCTGGACCGCATTTGCATTTCTCCTGAGCGGCGTCCTGCTCAATGCGGCGGCGCAGCTCTTCCTCAAGGCGGGAACCAATGCGCTGGGGGTTATCACCCTCACGCGCGAGAACTGGATAGATCAATTCGGCCGCTTGGCGCTGGAGCCTCACCTCGCCGGCGGCATCCTTTGCTACGCCGTGAGCGTGGTCGTGTGGATCATCGGCCTCTCGCGCGTGCCGGTGTCGATCGCCTACCCGATGCTCTCGCTCGGCTACATCATCAACGCGATCGCCGCGCACTACCTGCTCGGTGAAGCGGTGACGCTCCAGCGCTGGCTCGGCATCGGCTTCATCATCGTCGGGGTTTGGCTGGTGGCGCGATCCTAGGCGCGCGCGGCTATTCCAGAGGTTCCTTGATGTCACAGCCGTATCTCAAGTTCGCGAGCCCGCTCATCGACGAGGCAACGGTCGCCGGGGTCGCTGATGTGCTGCGCTCGGGGCACATCGCAAGCGGCCCCTGGGTGCAGAAATTCGAGGGCGAGCTCTCTCGCTTCTGCGGCGGACGTCCCGTGCGCGTCCTTACCTCCGGGACTGCCGCGGTGGAAGTCGCGCTGCAGCTTTGCGGCATCGGTCCTGGCGACGAAGTCATCAGCTCCGCACAGAGTTTCTTCACCGTGCTCAACATGATCGTGAAGGTCGGCGCGAAGCCGGTGTTCGTCGATTGCGACCTTGTCACGCGCAACATCGATCTCGGTCAGGTCGAGGCGGCGATCACGCCGCGCACCAAGGCGATCATCCCGACGCATTACCCCGGTGCGCTGGTCGATCTCGACGCGCTCTACGCGCTCGCGAAACGGCGGGGTTTACGCGTGATCGAGGATGCGGCGCTCGCGCTGGGCTCGCGCTGGAGGGGCCAAAACGTCGGCGCGATCGGCGATCTCGTCAGCTTCAGCTTCCACCCCAACAAGAACATCACCTCGATCGAGGGCGGCGCGCTCGTCGTCAACGACGAAGCGGAAGCGAAGAGAGTCGAGGCGCTGCGCTTCCACGGGATCAGTTATCTTCCCGACCGCACGCGCGACGTCGCGTTGGCCGGCGGCAAGTTCAACCTGCCCGACGTCAACGCGCGCATCGGCTGCGCGCAGCTCGAGCGGCTGCCCGAGTTTCTTTCGCGCCGCCGATCGCTGGTCGATCGCTACTTCGCGCGCTTCGAAACGGATCCCGCATGCGTGCTTCCGCCGCGGCCCAGAGAGGGGGACGGCCAGAGCTGGAACATGTTCTGCGTGCTGCTCCCTCTCGAGCGCATGACGATCACGCGCCAGGGATTCCGCGATGCGATGGAGTCCCGTGGCATCGCGACGGGAGTCTCGTACGAAGCACTCAACCTGTGCACGCTCGGCCGCCGGAACGGCGGACGCGAAGGTCAATGCCCGAACGCGGAGCGCATCGCGCGCGAGACGGTCACGCTTCCGCTGCATGTCGCGATGACCGAGGCGGACGTCGATCGAGTCTGTGCCGCTTCGGCCGAAGTGATCGCCGCTGGAAGAAAATGAGCGCGCCCCGCCTATCTGTCGTGATTCCCGTCTTCAACGAGGAAGCGGCTATGCAGGCCCTGTTCGAGCGGCTCTATCCCGCCCTCGACAACCTAGGGGCGTCATACGAGGTCATCTTCGTGAATGACGGCAGCCGCGACCGTTCGGCCGCGCTGCTCAAGGACCAGTTCCTGCTGCGCCCCGACGTCACGCGCGTCATCCTCTTCAATGCCAACTACGGCCAGCATCTGGCGATCGTCGCCGGCTTCGAGCACTGCCGCGGCGAACGCGTAGTCACGCTCGATGCCGATCTGCAGAATCCGCCGGAGGAAATCGGGAAGCTGCTCGCAGCCATGGACGCCGGCCACGATTACGTTGGCGGCGTGCGCAGATCGCGCAAGGATTCATGGTGGCGGCACGTCGCCTCGCGGGCGATGAACCGCATACGCGAGAAGATCACGAAGATCAGGATGACCGATCAGGGATGCATGCTGCGCGCCTACAGTCGCGACATCGTGCGCGCCATTGCGGCTTCGCAGGAGATCAGCACGTTCATTCCCGCACTGGCTTATACCTTTGCGCACAGCCCGGCCGAAGTCGATGTAGAGCACGCCGAGCGCGCCGCGGGCGAATCGAAGTACTCGCTCTACCGGCTCATCCGTCTCAACTTCGACTTGGTCACCGGCTTCTCGCTGGTGCCGCTTCAGCTCTTCTCGATGTTCGGCATGGTGGTGTCGGCTGCGTCGGTCGCGACCTACTTCGTGGTCATCGTCCAGCGCCTGGTGCAGGCGGGCTGGCGCGAAGGCTTCGCCACGCTATGGGACCGCGACATCCTCGCCTTCTTCCTTCTCGGGATGGTGCTCTTCGGGCTTGGACTGGTCGGCGAATATGTCGGGCGCATCTACCAGCAGGTGCGCGCGCGACCGCGCTACACAATCCAGGCGGTGCTCGAGAGAACAGACGGCGATGAAAGTCGAACGGACTGAGCACGCCCGAGCCTTCGCGCCGGCGACCTGAACTCCGAGATGGCCGCCCGCGCCGTCGTCTTCGCCTATCACAACGTCGGCGTGCGCTGCCTGAAGGCGCTGCTCGCTCGCGGCGTCGACGTGCGGCTCGTGGTCACGCACGAGGACAATCCGCACGAGCAAATCTGGTTCGAGAGCGTAGCCGCGGTCGCTGCCGATTACGGCATCGCGACGATCGCGCCGGAAGATTCGAACGCCGCGGAAGTCGTGGCGCGCGTCGCAGCAGCGCGGCCCGATTTCCTTTTCTCCTTCTACTATCGCGCGATGCTGAAAGCCCCGCTGCTCGCCCTGCCCTCATGCGGCGCGCTCAACACGCACGGCTCGCTGCTGCCGAAGTACCGCGGGCGTGTTCCGATCAACTGGGCGATCATCCACGGTGAAACCGAGACCGGCGCGACGCTGCATTACATGACCACGAAACCCGATGACGGCGATATCGTCGCGCAAACCGCGGTGCCCATCCTTCCAGACGATACAGCGAAGGAAGTATTCGACAAGGTGACCGTCGCGGCGGAGATAACACTCCATGAAGCGCTTCCCGGTCTTGTCGCGGGCACCGCGCCGCGCAGGCCGCAGGATGCGAGCCTCGCCAGTTACTTCGGCGCCCGCAAGCCCGAGGACGGCGTCATCGACTGGTCGAAGAGCGCCACCGAAATTCACAATCTCGTGCGCGCGGTTGCGCCGCCGTACCCGGGTGCGCGCACGACGCTCGACGGCCGGCCGGCGCGTCTCCTGCGCACACGGGTTCTCGATCGCGCTGCCGCGGCTGTCGGTGCGCCGTCGCTGTCGGTCGAGCATGGCCACATCATCGCGCATTGCGGCGGCGGCGGAACGCTGGCCGTGCTCGACCTCGAGGTCGACGGCGTGCGAGTCTCGCTCGATAGATTCGCCAACCGCTTCGGTACAGGCGCGGTCGCCATTGGCGCATGAGGACATCGGAGGCAACATGACTCGACGCAGCGTCAAGGCTTTGCTCCCGGTAGGCTTGTCCAAGCATCGCATCGAGGCGCTGGCGGATGGGATCTTCGCCGTGGCGATGACACTGCTCGTGCTCGACATCAAGATGCCCGAGAGCGTGACCTACGGGAGCGAAATCGACGTGTGGCGGCGCGTCGTCGGCCTCGAACACGCCATGGCGAGCTACGCCATCAGCTTCTTCATGCTCTCGGTGTATTGGATTGAACATCACCTCCACTTCCATTTCATCGAGCGCACCGATCGCGGCCTGCTATGGATCAACCTGTACCTGCTGCTGTGCATCTGTCTCGTGCCGTTCACCACCGATCTCGTCGGTGACAACGTGCTGCTCAGGGTACCCGCCCTGCTTTATGGCGTGAACCTGCTGCTGATCGTCTCGGCGCTTTTTGCTCAGATCGGGTATCTGCAGCGCCACCTCGATCTGGCTGCGCCGGAGTTCGAGCACGCGGTGCGAGTGCTCCGCCAGCGAGCCTGGCTACTCACGCTCCTTCCTCTCTTGTCAATGGCGATGACGTTTTACAGCCCTCGCCTGGCACTGTATCTTTACCTGTTGCTGCCGCTGCTCAACATGCTCCCGGGTCGGCTCAGTCGCATGCCTGCGCTGTCGGCCGCTGCGCATGGCCATGAAGAACGCTCATGAGAAGAATCCTCATCCTCGGCGTCAACGGCTTCATCGGCCATCACCTCTCCCAGCGCATCATCGCGGCGACCGACTGGGAGATCTACGGTATGGACATGCAGACCGATCGCATCGCCGATCTCATGTCCGAGAAGCGCTTCCACTTCTTCGAAGGCGACATCACGATCAACAAGGAGTGGATCGAGTACCACATCAAGAAGTGCGATACCGTTCTGCCCCTGGTTGCCATCGCAACACCTGCTACTTACGTGCGCGACCCGCTGCGGGTATTCGAGCTCGACTTCGAGGCCAATCTTCCGATCGTTCGCGCCTGCGTGCGGCACAAGAAGCGCATCGTCTTTCCGTCCACCTCCGAGGTCTACGGCATGTGCCGCGACGACGAGTTCGATCCCGAATCCTCGGAGCTGGTGCTGGGTCCGATCGGCAAGCCGCGCTGGATCTACGCCTGTGCGAAGCAGCTGATGGACCGCGTGATCCACGCCTACGGCATGCAGGACAGCCTCGACTACACGCTGTTCCGACCCTTCAACTGGATTGGCGCTGGGCTCGACTCGATCAACACTCCCAAAGAGGGCAGCTCGCGCGTCATTACGCAGTTCCTCGGCCACATCGTGCGTGGCGAGCCGATCAAGCTGGTCGACGGCGGCACGCAGAAGCGCACCTTCACCTACATCGACGACGGTATCGCCGCGCTCATGAAGATCATCGTCAACGAGCGCAGCATCGCGTCGGGCAGGATCTACAACATCGGCAATCCGAAGAACAACTATTCGGTGCGCGAGCTGGCACGAATGATGGTCGATCTCGCGCTCCAGTATCCCGAGTACAAGGTCACCGCGCGCAAGGTCAAGCTGGTCGAGACCACCGCCGGCGCGTATTACGGAAAGGGCTATCAGGACGTGCAAAACCGGGTGCCGAAGATCGCCAACACTTGCACCGACCTCCATTGGCGCCCAAGGGTCGGGATGGAAGAATCGCTGCGACGGATCTTCGATGCGTACCGCGGGCAGGTTGCGGAGGCGCGCGCACTGGTCGAATAGCTCGCGTTGATGCTGCTCGCTCTGAAGGTCGACGTCGACACGCTGCGCGGCACGCGCGAGGGCGTGCCTCGGCTCATCGACATTCTGCGCCGTCACGATGCCGGCGCCACATTCCTGTTCAGCGTCGGACCCGATCATACGGGACGCGCGATCAAGCGCGTCTTTCGTCCCGGATTTCTGCGCAAGGTGCAGCGCACCTCCGTCGTGCGTCATTACGGGCTCCGCACGCTGCTCTATGGCACGCTGTTGCCCGGGCCCGATATCGGCAAGCGCGCCGGTAACGTGATGCGCCAGGCGCGCGACGAAGGCTTCGAGGTCGGCGTGCACGCCTGGGACCACGTCGGCTGGCAGGATGGCGTTACCATCGGCAGCGCCGAGTGGACCAACGGCCAGATGCAGCGCGCCTGCGAGCGCTTCACCGACATCTTCAAGGAGTCGCCGCGCGTACACGGGGCGGCCGGCTGGCAGATGAACGTGCACGCAATGCGCCTCACGCAGACTCTGGGCTTCGAGTTCTGCTCCGACGGGCGCGGCACCCATCCGCACCTGCCGGTATGGAAAGCGGAACTGATCCGTTGTCCGCAGCTTCCGACCACGCTTCCGACGCTCGACGAGCTGATCGGCGAAGATGGCGTCACCGAGCACAACGCCGCGGAGCGTTTGCTGGAGCTCACCGCCGCGGCAGCAGCCAACGGAGCGCCGCAGGTGTTCACGCTGCACGCCGAGCTGGAGGGAATGCAGCTCGCCCATGTCTTCGAGCGACTGCTCTCGGGCTGGAAGGCGCAGGGCTGGCAGCTCGCGTCGATGCGCGCGCTCCACGAAACGCTGCAGCCGCTGGCGCTGCCGCGCTGCGAGGTCGGGCCCGGCTCGGTGCCGGGACGCTCGGGCACGCTCCTCTGCCAGGGTCCCGACTTCCTGGCCGAGGTCGATCTCGCGCAAGCCGCTTGACGCGCCTGCTGGCGCAGGCAGCAAGCTCCAGGGGGCGCAAATGGAGTCGCCGCAAACGACCCATCGTCGCGCGGGCTCCGCCGGCGCCGTAACGTCGGTGCCGTTTGCTGTTTCCTTTCCACCACAACAGATTCGATTTTCCCGCCGTCCCGCCACCAGAACTTGTGTTTGCGCCGTCGGCTGGTCTACGATGGCCGTGATGTCTGCCGTCGCCTTGCGTCACTCCCCCGTCTGTCCGTAAGGAGGCTCATGGTCGAGCGCAACCTTCGTCTCGCCCCCCACGTCGCCAAGACCAGCAAGACCACCACTCTCCCCAAGTTCTTCGTGCTCGACACCAACGTGTTGATGCACGATCCCACCAGCCTCTACCGTTTTGAAGAGCACGACATCTTCCTGCCGATGCTTACGCTCGAGGAGCTCGACAGCAACAAGAAAGGCGTGACCGAGGTCGCGCGCAACGCGCGGCAGGCCTCGCGCTATCTTGACGAGCTGGTGACCGCGGCTGTCGCAATCAGCGGCGGCGACATCTCGGCAGGCATTCCGCTCAAGCCGGCGAGCGGCGGCGCGGCGACCGGTAGGCTGTTCCTGCAGACCGAAGCGATTCCGGCGGAGCTGCCGCCTTCGCTCGTCGGCGGCAAGGCCGACAACCAGATCCTGGCCGTGGTAATGCACCTCGCGCGCCTGCATCCCAAGCGCAGCGTCATCCTCGTGTCGAAGGACATCAACATGCGCATCAAGGCGCATGCGCTGGGAATCGCAGCGGAGGACTACTTCAACGACAAGGTGCTGGAGGACACCGACCTCCTCTACACCGGCATGCGCGAGCTGCCGGCCGATTTCTGGGACCGCCACGGCAAAGGGATGGAATCCTGGCAGCAGGGCGGCCACACCTACTATCGCGTGACCGGGCCTCTCTGTCACGGGCTGCTCGTAAACGAATTTGTCTATCAGGAGAGCAAGGGCCCGGGCGAGACGCCGCTGTACGCGATCGTCAGGGAAGTCTCAGGGCGCACCGCGCTGCTCCAAACCTTGCGCGACTACACGCACCACAAGAACAACGTCTGGGGGATCACCGCGCGCAATCGCGAGCAGAACTTCGCGCTCAATCTGCTGATGAACCCAGAGGTCGATTTCGTGACGCTGCTCGGCCAGGCCGGCACGGGCAAGACGCTGCTGACGCTCGCCGCGGGCCTGATGAACACGCTCGAGCACAAGGTTTATTCCGAGATCATCATGACTCGCGTCACGGTGCCGGTGGGCGAAGACATCGGCTTCCTGCCCGGAACCGAGGAAGAGAAGATGAACCCGTGGATGGGCGCGCTCGAGGACAACCTCGACGTATTGAACAAGACCGACGATGAAGCCGGCGAATGGGGCCGTGCAGCCACGCGCGATCTCATCCGCTCGCGCATCAAGGTGAAGTCGCTCAACTTCATGCGCGGCCGTACCTTCATCAACAAGTACCTCATCATCGATGAAGCGCAGAACCTGACGCCGAAGCAGATGAAGACGCTCATCACGCGCGCGGGGCCAGGCACCAAGGTCGTCGTGCTCGGCAACATCGCGCAGATCGACACACCCTATCTCACCGAGGGCAGCTCGGGGCTGACCTACGTGGTCGACCGCTTCAAGAACTGGTCGCACTCGGGGCATGTGACGCTCCTGCGCGGCGAGCGCTCGCGGCTCGCCGATCACGCCGCCGAGATTCTGTAGCGCGCTGTACAATCCGCGCGTGATGGCGCGCTTTCGCCTCGCGCACGGTCTCTCGCTCGCCGCGCTGGCGCTCGCCGCTTGCGCCACCAATACCTCGCACCCCGATCTCGCGCGGCTGTATCGATCGGGCATTGCATTTACGGACGCCACACCGGTCGTCGTCATCCCTGGTGTGTTCGGCTCGAAATTGCGCGACCGCACGACCGGCGTCGAAGTCTGGCCCGGCACAGCGCAGATGATCCTGTTCGGTGACTATCGCAATCTCGCCCTCGACTTCGACCCTGCGACGCTCGCCGTGCGGCCGGACAACCTCGAAGCCTTCGACATCGCGGATGCCGAGCTGGGACAGGATTTCTACCGCAAACTGATCGAGACGCTGCGCGTTTTCGGTGGCTACGTGCGCGGGCAGCCCGGCACACGGCCGCAGCCGGGCGAACGGCGTTATTACATCTACGCCTACGACTGGCGCCAGGACAACGTCGATTCGGCGCGCGGTCTTGATCGGATGATCGAAGCGATCCGGCGCGATTACGGAGACCCGAAGTTGCGGGTCGACATCGTCGCGCACAGCATGGGCGGCCTCGTCGCGCGCTATTACCAGCGCTACGGAACGGTCGACGTGCTCGACGGGCGCGAATCGCAGATCACACTCTACGGCTCGACACGCGTGCGCAAGCTGATCTTGCTCGGCACGCCGAACATGGGCTCCGCGTCATCCCTGGACGCGTTCCTCACGGGCGAGAAGATCGGCTTCGGACGCATACCGCAGGAGACGCTCGCGACACTTCCTTCGGGATATCAGCTGTTCCCGCATCCCCTCGTAACCTGGTTGATCGATACCAATGGCAAGCCTCGGCAGGATGATCTGTTCGACCCGGAGATTTGGCGTCGCTACCACTGGTCGATTTTCGATCCCGCTGTCGACGCGCGGATCCGCGCTGCGCACGGCGCCGATGCCGACGCCTACGTTGCGTCGCTGCAGCGCTTCTTCGACTATCGCCTCGAGCGCGCGCGGCGCTTTCTATGGGCGCTCACCACACCCGAGCCGCCAAGCGCAATCCGCTACGTGCTCTTCGGGGGAGACTGCGAGCTGACGCCTGCGAGGCTCGCTCTCGAAGAGGTCGGCGGCACGCCCGTCGCGCGCCTCCGTCCCGACCAGATCGGTGCTCCTGCGGCGGGAGTTCCCTATTCGCAGCTCATGCTCGAGCCGGGCGATGGGAGCGTGACCAAGCCGTCGCTGCTCGCGCGCGAGACGCTCGACCCGAGCGCGCCCCAGAACGAAGACACCGTGATTCCGATCGCGTACTGGTTCTTCCTCTGCGAGCACCACAGCCGGCTCACCGGCAACGTCAACTTCCAGGACAATCTGCTCAACGTGCTGCTGACGCGTAGTCTGCCTTGGGAGATGCAGGCGCCATAACCAAAGAGTAGAGTGAAGCGGCCGGGTGTTGATCCGGGGTTCCCTACGGCGAGGGAGATGGATGAAGATCAGCGTTATTGTTCCTACTTACAACCATGGAAAATACATTACGCAGTGTCTGGAAAGCATCCTTTGCCAGAAGGGCGATTTCCAAATGGAGGTTATCATCGGAGATGACTGCTCCACAGACGATACGCGACTGACAGCAACACAATTTCAGAGCAAATACCCCGGCATTTTCTTTTTGCTGCCGCCCAAGACGAACATAGGCGTTACCAAGAATCTAAAACGTTGCCTGGATGCATGCTCGGGTGAGTACATTGCAGTCTGCGAAGGGGATGATTACTGGACCGATGAGCGTAAGCTCCAAAAGCAACTTTCGTTTTTGCAGCTCCATCCAGATCATTCGATGTGTTTTTCAGCGATATTGATCTACTACGAAGACTCAAACCACTTTGAAACATTTGCGGACCCGTATTCACTTACGCGTGATTTTCTGACCACGGCAGATCTCATCACGAATAACTACATTGGCAATTTTTCCTGTTGCATATATCGGACCGATGTGGTCCGCAGGCTTCCGACAGGCATCTTTGATTTCTTTACGGTCGATTGGATGTTCAACATGGTTTGTGGCGAGTTGGGGAAGATCGGATTTCTTCGCGAACAAATGTCCGTTTATCGAAAGCATAAAAAGGGGGTTTGGGCCGGCAGCACAGAACTCGAAAACCTGCACAGAATACTGCCCCTTATTGACACTTATAACAGGTTCTTCGATTACAAATATGATTCGCTTTTCAGGGGGCGCAGAAAACTGATTGAACGTGAAATTGCACGTTTAACTGTCTAGAGCTCTGGCGCGAAGCGACAGAATTCAGGGGATCCTGCGCACGCTGCCGGCATCGAAGGCTACTTGCACGCTCATGCACATGACTTCTTACACCGCAGCGACTAGGAGCCCGCAGCATTACCTGATCCGCATCGACGCTTTTTTGCGCGGGGGACGCTCGCGTGACGAGTTCTACCATCGACCAAAGCACTTGCTCCGGACGATGCGGAGCGCGTTTTGAAGAAGGGCGCCTGATGCCCAGAGTCAGCGTCGTCATCGCGTCGTACAACCACGAGAAGTACGTTCGCCCGGCAATCGAGAGCGTACTCGCCCAATCGTTCCAGGACTTCGAGATTCTGGTAAGCGACGACGGATCGTCTGATCGCACGGTAGCGGAGGTGCAGGCGATCTCCGATTCGCGGATATCGCTGGTCGCGCTGCCGTGCAACATCGGCGGAAGCGCTGCCCTGAACGCGACCATCCTTCGCGCGAATGGAGACTTGATCGCGGTTCTGAATTCCGACGATATGTTTCTGCCGGAAAAGCTCGCTCGGCAGGTCCGCCATCTGGACGAAAACCCCGGCGTTGCAGCCGTGTTCACGCTCCCACTGTGCATCGGCGAGGACGGTCGACCGCATCCGAATCCAAGCCGCGCAATGGTTGCGCTCGCGAACGAGAAGAATAGGCCGCGACACGGTTGGCTGCGGCGGTTTTTCCGCAAAGGCAATGGCCTTTGTCACCCTTCCGTCCTGATTCGCCGGCGTTGCTACGAGGAGGTAGGTCTGTACAATCCCGCGCTGGCGCAGGTTCCTGATCTCGAGATGTGGGTGCGGCTGCTGCGCACCGAGGACATCCACCTGATCGAGGAGCCGCTAGTGGGATTCCGAATTCGCGACAGCCAGATGAACGCGAGCGCCTTGCGCCCCGAAGTGATCCTTCGTAATAATTGGGAATGCCTCAGGATCCTGGAGCGATATCTCGAGCTGGATGACGCCTTGCTTGGGCTCACCTTTCCCGAAATCGCAGACCGCATCGGGACGGTTCCTACCCCTTTGCTCATGGCGGAGATGGCTGTCAGGCACGGAGGGCCACCACATCTGCTGTTCGCGCTCGAAACGATGTACAAGGTCGCTGCGAGCGGACGCGATCCGGTCCTTTGCCGTGCGCTCATCGCTACAACCGGCAGTCACGATCCATTTGGACTATTAACCCCGCCCTCGGCGCACGGCACGCCCATCCGCACCGCAGCCGCCGATCCTTCTCACATCGTTGCTCGCGAGGACGCCACCCCCCCGGACCGAAAGAAACTGCATTTGGGATGCGGTACGAACATCCTCCGAGGCTGGGTGAATATTGACATCGAGGGCCCGGAGGAAGTCCTTAGGTGGGATCTGACTCGACCACTACCGTTCGCAACAGGCACAGCCGATTTCATCTTCAATGAACATTTCATTGAGCACATTACGAGACCAGAAGCGTCTGCACTTCTTTCGGAGTGCCATAGACTCCTCGCATCTCGAGGGGTGCTTAGGATATCGACTCCTTCTTTGCGCAAATTGATCGACGAGTATCTCAACCATCGAACAATCGAATGGGTCGATGTCGGCTGGCAGCCAGCGACACCTTGTCAGATGCTCAATGAGAGCATGCGCTTATGGGGTCACCAATTCCTATACGACGTCGAGGAACTAACGGCTCTCCTCAGGGAGGTTGGGTTTAGCGATGTCGTGTCCGTAGGTTGGCGCCAGAGTCGGCACGGCGCCCTAAGAGATCTTGAATGCAGACCCTTTCATAATGAAATCATTCTCGAGGCAACGAAGTAGCGCAGATTGCGTTACTCTGGATGTCTAGACGGAAGCCCGTCGCCGCCGAGGTGCGCCGGCGAACGAAGAGTGGTTCGCTCAGCCGATGCGGAAGCTAATCTCTCCGCTTTCGTAGGCCGGGCTGGAAGGGGTCGCCTGACCGCGTTGCGCGGCACCCGTAGCCATTGCGTATGGTGACAATCCGCGCAAGAGCCCGAAGGGATCGACGCTGCCGGTGATCTCGATGAAACCGCGACAACGTGCGGCGTCGCTGCCATTACTGACTACCTTGTACATCGTCTCGAGGGCGAACAGCTCGTACGCGGGACCACCGCTACTGAGGGCCATCTCCCCGACCAGCCAGGGGGTCGGGACCCTCCCAATGCGGCTCGCGATCTCGGGAAAGGTCAACCCCAGCAGGGCGTTATCGAGATCGAGGTATCGCTCCAGGACCCTCAGCCACTCCCACTGATTGCGAAGGATCACTTCGGGGCGTGCGGCGCTCGCATTCATCTGGTTGTCGCGGACGCGGAAACCCACGAGCGGTTCCTCGATGAGATGGATTTCGTGCTGCCTCAGCAGCCGGACCCACATTTCGAGGTCGGGAAGCTGAGCCAGCGCGGGGTTGTACAGACCCACTTCCTCGTAGCAGCGCCGGCGAATCATCACGGAAGGGTGACAGAGCCCATTGCCCTTGCGGAAGAAACGTCGCAGCCACCCGTCCCGCGACCTGTTCTTCTCGCTCGCGAGCGCGATATCCTTTCCTGGGTTCGGATGCGGGTTGCCATCCTCACCTATGAACAGCGGTTGGGTGAATACCGCGGCAACGCCGGGGTTTTCGTCCAGGTAGCGGACCTGCCGGGCCAGCTTCCCGGGAAGAAAAACGTCGTCGGAATTCAGAATTGCGATGTAGTCTCCGGATGCGCGAAGGATCGTCGCGTTGATCGCCGCACAAGCCCCTCCATTGCGCGGCAAAGCCACCAGGGATATTCGCGGATCGGCGATCGCCTGCACCTCCGCGACCGTACGATCGACTGAACCGTCATCGGTCACGAGAATCTCGAAGTCCTGGAACGATTGCGCGAGAACGCTTTCGATCGTCGCGCGGACGTACTTCTCGTGGTTGTACGATGCGATGACGACGCTGACTCTCGGCATGAGTTACTGGCTGTTCAGGCAGTGCTCGATCATAGCGCAAATACGCTCGGCATCGACCGGCGACAGCGCTCCATAAAGCGGCAGGCACAACACTTCTTCTGCGACCCTCCGTGCCACCGGCAATCGCTCGGCAGCAGCACTTTTCAGCCCGCGGTAGCACGCGTAGTCGCTCGCCAGCGGATAAAAATATTTCCGGGTGTACACGTTGAAGCGCTTCAGCCTCTCGTGGAGCTTGTCGCGCGAGCAATCGGAGCGAGACGCGTCTACTCGTATCACGTAGTACTGCAGGCTCTTGCTCGCGGTGACCGGGGGTTGTGCCAATCTGATGCCGGGGATCTTCGCCAGGGCGAAATCGTAAACTTCTGCGATCGCTGCTCGGCGGGCGCGCTCGGCTTCCAGATGCGGCAGAACGGCGAGCCCGAGCGCTGCCGACAATTCACTCATCTTGGCGTTGATGCCGGCCAGATCCACTTCGGACTCGCTGCGAATCCCGAAGTTTTTGATGAGATCCACACGTTCCTTCGTCGCCGCATCGCGCACGACCAGCGCGCCGCCTTCGGCCGTGTGGAAGAGTTTGGTCGCGTGGAAAGAGAGCATGGTGGCGTCGCCGAATCCGCAGAGGGGGACGCCGTCGATTGCGGTGCCGAACGCGTGCGCCGCGTCGTAGATCAACCTCAGCCCGTGTCGGCCTGCTATCGCTGCCAGTTCCCGGACGGCGCAGGGGATTCCGTAGACGTGCACGGCGACGATCGCTGACGTCCTCGTCGTGATCGCCTCTTCGACACGCGCCGGATCGATCGTCATGGTTCGCGAATCGATATCGACGAAGACGGGGTCGAGACCGGCCCACGTCAGCGCGTGCGCCGTGGCGGGGAATGTAAACGGCGTCGTGATCGCCTCACCGTCGAGCGCGAATGTCTTGCACGCCGCGAGCAGAGCGAGTGTTCCATTGGCGAACAGCGAAAGGTTTGGTGCGCGCAGCTGCTCGGCCAATGCCCGCTCCAGCGCCTGATGCTGCGTGCCATTGTTGGTCAGCCATCGCGCATCCCAGACCGCTGCGAGGCGTGCCGTGTAATCATCGAGTGGCGGGAGCAACGGCCGCGTCACATAGATGCGCTCGGCGAAAGGTTCAAGCGCTGGCATGGAGACTCACGGCCGTGCGGTGCGACTCGGTCCAGACGTCATTGCGGTCGCGCCGGTACGCCGGCCGCGGTTACGCCGGAGGCGATCGATGTCGCCGCCACCGCACCCGCACCCAGCCGCGCGCCACTGCCGATTTCGATCCGAGGCAACACGACGGCACAGGCGCCAATGTCGCAACCTCGGCCGATCGTCACCCCTCCGCACAGTGTCGCGCCGGGGGCAAGCGTCGCGAAGTCGGCGACAACCGAATCGTGGCTGACCCGGCAGCCGATGTTCAGGATGACGTGCGCGCCGATGCTCACATCAGCATTGAGCAAGGCACCCGCACAGACCTGGGTCCCCTCGCCAAGCGTAACCCGCTCCGCGATCCAGGCTCGCGGGTGCACGAGAGTCGCAAACGGATTGTTGCACGCAGCGCGAATTCGCCCGACGATGTCTTCGCGAGCGACCGGATCGCCGATAGCAATGGTCACGCTGCAAGCTGGATGCTTCGGGAGCCATTCGAGGCCACCGAGGCGCGGCAAACCGACTTCTTCCTTGAGTCGCCACTCGGCCCGGTCGGTCAGCACTCCGACCAGATCCCAGCCGCCTCCTTCCAAATGCGCAGCATTGAGATCGCGTACGAGCGCGATGATCTCGCTCGCATGTCCGCCGGCGCCGAAGATAGCGAGCGGCTTCACGGGTGATCTTGAGGGCAAGGCCGCCTCATCGCGCCGAGTATAGCGTCTCGCATGCACGGTTCACGGCACAACCCGGTTCCGATAGGGTCACAGACTCACGCCACAAGCCCGCGCCTCGCGCTCCAGGATCGCGATGCGTGGCAGGATCTGCCGGTCGGGCGCATAGAGTGCGCGCGATTTCTCTTGTCCCGCAAGAGCAACCGCCCGCAGATGCTCTGGGTCGCGTGCGAGCGCGACGAGCGCTTCGGAGACGGCTTCGGCCTCCGGCGCGGCAACAATGAGCTCATCCCCTGCCTGATACTCGGTATTCAGCCTGAGGACATCGGAAACGACCATTGCCACACCGCATAGCGAGGCTTCGGCACAAGCACCGGTGGGAAACCCGTCGAAGTGCCCCGGATGCAGGAGGAACGGAATGTTCGGGGATGCGATCACATCCATCTCCCGATAGAACTCCCGCAGTTTTTGCGTCCTCAGCCGGCCGTGAAATGTCACTCTCTCCGCCAATGCTTCGAGGGGCCAGTCGGCCGGCTCGAAATCTCCGACCACGTGCAGTCTTGTCTCGGGAACGATTGCGGCCAGCCGCCGTCCCGCGTCGATGAACACGGGGTACCCCTTGTTCCATCCGTGGCGCATGTATTTCCCGGCGACGAAGCAGACGTCGAAGGTTGCCTTGCCTTCGCCAAACCAGGACCGTGGCGCGCCGGCCTCAGAAAAGTAAAGCGGATGGACGACGCATCCGAAAATGAGGGTCGATGGCACGCTTGGATGGCGAGCATGGAGGTAATCCGCCGTCAGCTTTTGCGTCACGATGACGTGCTTGAGGAGCGGCGAGGCGCAGACTCGGTCGAGCTTGGCGTCGGACTCAGCGGCATTGATGCCGAAACCGCCCCCAGGATAAAGGGTGAACACGAATGGGGTCTTTCGCTGTTCGACAAAATGCAGGAAGTCGCAAGCGTTGTTGACGAAGTTGAGATACGCGAATGAGGGCTGCTTGAGCGCACCCCTCAAAAACTGCTTCACGCGCGGCGCGAGCTCAGGGTAGACGTGCGAATATCTGCGGTGGTACCGATCGAACCTGAGCCTCGTCGAATGGACTGACAGGCGCGGGAACTTCTCAAGCAGCGCATTATATTCGGCAATCCTGAATCCCGTCTGAAGGTCCGGAAAAAAATCGTCGAGGATAACCCAGCCTTCGTCTGGCGCTTGCCAATCGCGATCGTTCCGGTAGCTGATCTGATAGCTGCCGTCGGCCTGATTCATCCGGATGCCCTGGTTCATCCGGATACGATCCAGTTCCGTGGAAGATAGCCTCCCATGCCGAGGCTCCTGAGGTGGGCAATGAATGCACTCAGCAGTTCCGCGTCGCGGGCGATCGGGTGCTCGCGAAGGCGCTCGAAGAACCGTGCCAGCAGCTGCTCCACCTCAATTGGGCCTTTCGCGCGTGCGCTCGCGACCGTGTTGCTCTCGTGCAGGCGGTACTCGTAAAGAGGTTCGTCGATAAAAACGAGTGGCGTCTCGTAGCTCGCGGCGAGCAGGAAATCCCAATCGTGGCACACGCGCATGGCGCAAAAGCCGCCGATCTTCTCGACCAGCTGCCGCCGGAACACAAAGTTCCCGGTGGACACAGCGATGTTGCTGTAGACGAGCGTAAAGAGCAGGTCCGGAGCCTCGGCCGCCGCCGCGATGGCTCGGCGGATATGGCTTACATACGGATCGGTGTCTGCCACAGGCCGGCCGTCATCATCGATATACAGAGTGCGCGAGAAGGCAAACCCAGCTCCTCGGCGATCCATTTCTGCGAGCAACCGTTCGAGCCGGGTCGGCGCGTACCGGTCGTCGGAGTTGATGATGGCGATCACGTCGCCGCGTGCGAGGGCAATCCCGTGGTTGATCGCCTCGTGGGCGCCGGCATTCGACTGGTGCACGACCGTCAACGCGTGTGACCGGCAGCGCACCGCGCAGTCGTCGAGCAACGCGCCGGTCGCGTCTCTCGAGCCATCGTCGACAGCGACGATCTCAAGATCGCGGTGGGTCTGGGCAAGTATGGAATTGATTGCGGTGACTACGTAGCGCTCGTGGTTGTACGCCGGCATGACGACGGAAACGCTCGGAGCGGATCCTCGCTCAAGCTCCACCGGGTTCGAACGCACGAGATGTTTCGTCGAAAGACCGCCACCGGTCGCCCACGCCCGAACCCGGTCCCACGAAGGGCGGGCTGGCACATCCATCGGCGGGCGATGCACCGCAGTACGCAGCGCCTCAAGGTATCGCCTTCCGTGCGTGGCATCCGGCTCGAGGCAGCAACCCGCGTCCCACTCATTCCATGCGCGGACGAACAGAAGACGCTCGTCGTCCGAGAAACGCAAGCGCGTCTGCTCAAGCGCAAGCTGCGCCCAATAGTCAAAAGTTTCCGGATTGCCGTCGACAAAGATCTTGGGCGCTTCAGGTGAGCGTGCAGTCTCGTCCCAGCCGGTCATCACGGTGCGGAACACGGTGTGGTCCGGGCGAGGAAAAGAAAGCATCTGGGCCACATAGCTTCGATAGCTCCTCACATCGCCCGTCAGCTCGACATCCAGCGGGGTAACCTCATCGCTTCTGCTCTTCGGAAAGCCGCCGAGGGGAGGACACTCGACGATCGCGTCGAAACCGAGCAGCTTAGGATCGGCGCCGAACGCGCCGCCGTAACACGCAAGGTACGGATTGCCGAGGCCCGCGCGCACGCACTCGTCGCGCCAGAGGGACGCGACAGTTCGGACTTCTGGAATTGGATCTGGCGAAGAAACCACAAACAACGGCCGGTTGCCGATGCGAATGTAGCGGCCGTCGGCGAAGATCTGAGCCAGGCCGCGGATCAGCTCGGTGCACTCCTCCTTGCTGTAAAACCGTTGTCGCCCCGGGTCCTCCGCGCCGAAACCGGCGCCGGCATTGAGGCTCGTCGTTTCCCAGCATAGGCAGAACGGGAACGCTGGCCGCCTCGAACTGACGATCTCCAGGAGCGTTGGATCGAGCGTCGGGGAACCGATGTGCCGGAACACATAGCAGAAGCCGTTGACCGCATATGCGGCCGCCAGCGCCGCCTGAGCATCGCGCACCGATGCGAGGCGCGCATTGCAATAACCGAGTTCGCCGGGTACCCGAGGCTGCACGTGGCCAACAAACCGCGGGCGCGCCGCCCGCACGGGTTTCCATTCGGGAAGACCTTCCGGGGCGACTGGACCGGCAGGCGTTGGCGACTCCGGTAAACGATAGAAGGCGAGCACGCGAACGTCTCGACGGCTCTCGCGCTGGGTACTGATTCCGTCAGTCATCACGACTCGCGGCGGTCAATGCTGCGCTTCGGCCATTGCGGCATGGCGCAGGAAACCTAGTCGTTCGGCCAAGGCAAGGGTCGCGCATGTGATGCCCGGTCTCGGGTCTCCGAGTAGCGATACCTCGTCGATGCGATCGATGATGGCGCAGGGCTCATCGCGAACGAGTACCAGAAGGACCCTTTCGGGGCGAGCAGTGCCGAGCCATGTTGCCTGGGAGCGCGAGGCGCCCAGAAGCGCGATGACACCTCCCTCGGGCTGCACGCTGGCGCCGATTTCGATCATCCGCACGTCGATTTCTGCGGAGAAGGTCCCGGGTTGCCTCCAAACCTGAGGTTGCAACTGCCCGAAGGCGAATCTCAGCCGCTGGAGCGCCTGCAGTCCTTCTCCATCGGCGTCGTCGACGAGCACCAAGTGGATCCGTGTGGCCGACGAGGCGAAGCGCGCCACGTCGCTTACCAGTTCGACGCGCGGGACAAGCCGCGGGAGTATTTCCCGGCAGATTGCACCTTCGATCCGCGGCATCGACTCCAGCAGTCTGAGGTTGTGACGGGCGATTGCGATCTCCGGTCGCAGCTGGATCGCTTGCCGCAACAACGCGATCGCGCTCTCGTAGCGTCCGCATTCGTATTCGACCAGCGCCAGCATGTGCGCCGCATCGAAGTTAGAGGGCTCGGCAGCGAGTACGCGCCGATAACCTGCAGCCGCATCGGGTCCGCGTCCGCCCTGCTGCGCGCGCAGCGCGGCCTGCATCACCTGAGGCACCCATGACAGGTCCGCAGAGCCGGACTGCATTAGCACATCGCTGCCGTCGGCTGCCGCGATCGCGCCATGACACTCCTTGTAACGCTTGCCGCTGCCGCAGGGACAGGGTTGATTGCGTCCGACGCCAGCCTTCGTCATGCTGCCTCAACCATGTCGCGCAGCGTCACAGCGAGCGGCGAATCGGCGACCGGCCCCACCAGCGAAGCGAGCTTGCGCGGCGATCCGACGAGGCATCGGACCTCGCTCGCGCGAACGAAGCGCGGATTGACGTGGACCTCCATGCGATGGCCGGTTTCGCCTTCGAGCAGCGCGATGACATCGCGCAACGCCATGCCGCGGCCGGTGCAGATATTGATCGTCTCTCCGATCGCATCGTCGCAGGCAAGCAGTCGCAGATAGGCGCCGCACACCGCACGCACGTCCGTGAACTCGCGCACGACGTCGAGGTTGCCGAGCTCGATCGACTTCGCGCGCCGCCGGAAATGTGCCACCAGCTTCGGAACCACGAATTGCTCCGACTGTCCCGGTCCCGTGTAATTGAACGGCCGTACGATGACGACCGGTAGGAGGTCGCGAAATGTGGCCGCCATGTGCTCCATCGCGAGCTTGCTGGCGGCATAGTGACTTAACGGCGCGGGAAGCGTCGACTCGTCGATCGCTCCATCGCCGACGTTGCCGTAGACGTTAGCGCTGCTCGCGAGGATCACGGCGCGGATCGCTTCGGAACGCAGCGCCAGCGCCTGCATGAGGCCGAGCGAGCCGAGAACATTGGTGCGATAGATCGCCTCCACGCCATCGTGAGCGACGAAGGAGATCGCCGCCAGGTGTATGACGCGGTCGGGACGTGCCTCCTCGACGGCGCGCGCGGTCGCCGCGGCATCGGTGAGATCCGCGCAAACTTCGTCGGATGCCACCGGTGGCGATTCGACGAGCCCGATGACTTCATAGCCGGCAGCGCGCAGCGCGGTGGTGAGATGCCGCCCGGTAAAGCCGTGCGCACCGGTCACCAGTATCCGTTCAGAACGAGACACCGCGCTCCACGCGTTTGAGATCGGCTTCGACCATCATGCGGCACAGCTCCTCGAGTGAAGTCCGCGCTTCCCAGTCGAGCTCGCGCCGGGCTTTCGCCGCGTCGCCGATCAGCAAGTCGACTTCGGTCGGGCGATAGAACGCGGGATTGACGCGCACGATTGTCCGCTTTGTTGCCGTGTCGATACCGACTTCATCGGCGCCCCTGCCGCGCCAGTCGATCTTTATGTCGACGGCGGCGAAAGCGAGCTCGACGAAGCGACGCACGCTTTCAGTGCGCCCGGTCGCAAGAACGTAGCTATCCGGCTGCGGAGCCTGCAGCATTCGCCACATCCCCTCGACGTATTCCCGCGCGTAACCCCAATCGCGGCAGGCGTCGAGATTGCCTATGTCGAGCGCATCGAGCTTGCCGGCGCGAATACGCGCCGCGGCATCGGTCACCTTGCGGGTGACGAACTCGCGCCCGCGCAGCGGTGACTCGTGGTTGAAGCAGATGCCGCTCACTCCGTAGATGCCATGCGCCTCGCGGTAGTTAACCGTCATCCAGTGCGCGTACAGCTTCGCCACGCCGTAGGGGCTGCGCGGATGAAAGGGCGTGTCTTCATTCTGCGGCGCCGAGCGGACCTTGCCGAACATCTCCGAGGTGCTCGCCTGGTAGTAGCGAATCGAAGAATCGACCAGGCGAATCGCCTCGAGCAGATTCGCGGCGCCGAGCCCGGTGATGAGGCTCGTCGTAAGCGGCTGATCGAAGGAGACACCGACGAAGCTCTGAGCGGCGAGGTTGTAGACCTCGCTCGGGCGCGCCTTCTCGATCAGACGCAGACTGGACCCCTGCTCGAGAAGGTCGTGCTCAACAAGCTTGAGCTCGGGATGATGCGCGATGCCCAGTTCCTCGGCGCGCCAGAAGTTCACGGAGCTGGTCCGCCGGTACGTGCCGTAGACGCGATAACCGCGCTCGAGGAGCACCGCGGCGAGATAGGCGCCGTCCTGCCCGGTAACCCCGGTGATGACAGCCGTTTTCAATAGGTGCCCGGCTGGGCGAGATTCTCGAAGCGCGTGTACTGTCCGAGGAAGGCCAGTTTCACGGTGCCGATCGGCCCGTTGCGCTGCTTGCCGACGATGATCTCCGCGACACCCTTATCCTGCGTGTCCTCGTTGTAGACTTCGTCGCGGTAGATGAAGAGAATCAGGTCGCTGTCCTGCTCGATCGCTCCCGATTCCCTAAGGTCCGACATGATCGGCCGCTTGTTCGGGCGTTGCTCGAGGCTGCGATTGAGCTGCGAGAGCGCGATGACCGGGACCCTGAGTTCCTTGGCGAGCGCCTTGAGCGAGCGCGAGATCTCGGAGATCTCGGTGGCGCGGTTCTCGCCCTGCGCCACTGCCTGCATGAGCTGCAGGTAATCGACGACGATGGCGCCAAGCTTGCCGCCGTACTGGCGCGCGAGTCGGCGCGCACGCGCGCGCAACTCGAGCGCGTTCAGCGCTGCCGTTTCGTCGATGTGGATCGCTGCATCCGATAGTCGACCCAGCGCGTCGGAGAGACGCTCCCAGTCGTCGGGCGAGAGCTGCCCGGTGCGAATCTTGTGCTGATCGAGACGTCCCACCGAGCCGATGAGTCGCATCGCGAGCTGCGTTGCCCCCATCTCCATGCTGAAGACCGCCACGGGCAGCTTAACCTTGGTCGACAGCGCGATGTGCTCCGCGATGTTGAGTGCCAGAGCGGTCTTGCCCATGCTGGGTCTGCCGGCGACCACGATGAGATCGCCCTCCTGCAGCCCCGAAGTGAGACGATCGAGATCGGTGAATCCCGTCGGCACGCCCGTGACGTCGGAAGGATTCTCGCGCGCGAAGAGAAGCTCGATCCGCTCGACGACCTGGGTTAGCAGCGGGCGCAGCTCCTGGAATCCCTGCTGTCCGCGCGCGCCGTGCTCGGCGATCTCGAACACGCGCGTCTCCGCCTGATCGAGGATCTCGCGCACGCTGCGGCCGAGCGGGTTGTAGGCCGTGTCCGCGATCTCGCCTCCCGCGGCGGCGAGGCGGCGCAGGATCGAGCGCTCGCGCACGATCTCGGCGTAGCGGCGGATGTTGGCCGCGGTGGGCACGTTCTCCACCAGCGCGCCGAGGTAGGCCATGCCGCCGACGTAGTCGAGCTTCTTGAGCGAGCCGAGCGCTTCGGCGACCGTCACCACGTCGGCGGGCTTGTTGTCGGCGATCAGGTTCATGATCGCGGCGAAGACGCTGCGATGCGCGTCGTTGTAGAAATCCTCGCCCGCGAGAATGTCGCCGACCTTGTCGGCGGCAGAGTTGTCCAGCAGCAGCCCGCCGAGCACCGATTGTTCCGCCTCGAGCGAATGCGGCGGGACCTTCAGCGCTTCGAGCGTGGTGTCGTTCGGCATCGGGGGCAACGCGACTGGCGCGGCCATTCTATCAGGACGATGTCATCAGAAGACGCCGAAGCGACGTACGGCATCCCAAGGAGCCTGTCGCTCCCGTCCTGCGAGGTTCCGCGCTGGTCGTTATGCCTGCGCGCCGCTGGTGTCGCCGAGAACGGAGACAGTGATCTGCGCCGTGACGTCCGCGTGCAGCGCGACGACGATGGGATACTCGCCGACCTGCTTCAGCGGCCCGGCCGGCATGCGGATCATCGCCTTCTCGATCTCGTGCCCTTGCCCCGCAAGCGCTTCCACGATGTCGACGTTGGTGACCGAGCCGAAGAGCCGGCCATCGACTCCCGCCTTTTGCGTGATCTGGATCGTGATGCCTTCGAGCTTCGACGCCTGGTCCTGCGCCAGAGCGAGCTTGTCGGCCGCCGCTTTCTCCAACTCGGCCCGCCGCTCCTCGAGGAGCTTGATGTTTTCGGGCGTGGCGCGCTTCGCCTTGCCCTGCGGGATCAGGAAATTGCGCGCGAACCCCGGTTTGACCTTGACCACCTGGCCGAGGTCGCCGACGTTCTGCACTTTCTCGAGCAATATGACTTGCATGTCGTCAGCCCCCTAGTGCAGATCGGTGTACGGCAGCAGCGCCAGGAAGCGCGCTCGTTTGATCGCCGTGGAGAGCTGCCGCTGGTAGCGCGCCTTGGTGCCGGTGATGCGCGCGGGCATGATCTTGCCATTCTCCTGGATGAAGTCCTTCAGCACATCGATGTCCTTGTAATCGATCTGCTTCACGCCTTCGGCGGTGAAGCGGCAGAACTTCTTGCGCTTGAAAAGATTGTTGCCGCGTTCGCGGCGCTTGCCGTCCTTGCCCTTGCCTTTGCCTTTCGCAAACTTCGAGCCTCTTCCCATCGGGCGTGGCATGTCAGTTTCCTTCCAGTAGTTCGAATTCGTTCACGTGCAGCGCGACGCTCGTGCCGCTGCGGTAGCGGCGGGCGAGAAAGCCGCGGCAGCGCAGCTGCGCGCCGACGGCGACTGCCGCGAGGTCCTTCGCCAGCGGGCCGAGCGCGACGGCGGCCAGATCGCAGGCCACGCGTCTTTCGCCTCCCGCTTCCGTCTGCATCGAATCGTGCGCCAATTGAAAGTCGAGTGCCGGGATGCCCGCGGGCGTAAAGCGCAGGTCGGCGCGGGCCGCGAGCCGCGCGTCGAGCGTCACTGCGTTGGAGGTCACCGGACAGCGCTACGCTTGAGGAGCGGGTGCCGCTGTGGGCGAGCTCGCCGCAGCCTGCGGCGCGAGCGACTTCGCCTTCTCTTCCTTCATCATCGGCGACGGCGCCACCACCGCTTCGCTCATCGCGACGATCAGATGCCGCAGCACCGCATCGTTGAACTTGAACGCGTGCTCGAGTTCGGTGAGGGTGGCGTCGTTGCACTCGATGTTCATCAGAACGTAGTGCGCCTTGTGCATCTTGGCGATCGGATACGCGAGCTGGCGACGCCCCCAGTCCTCGAGACGGTGAACGCGGCCGGGGGGACCACCGTTGTTGGCTGTGACCATCGTGCGATAGCGCTCGATCATCGCCGGGACCTGTTCGCTCTGGTCCGGGTGCACGATGAAGACAACTTCATAGTGACGCATGCAGAACACTCCTTGTGGACGTTTGGTTGAGCGGCGTTCGTGCGGACCCTGAAGGGTAGCTTTTGCCGCGACGGCCTCCCCGTCTGCGCCGGGTGAGGCAAGGAAACGTGAAATTATATCGGGACTTACGATCCGGGACAAGCAGCTCCTAACGCGGAAACGCGGCGGCCAGGCCCTTGCCAGACGCGACGGCTGCCAGCGCCAGTTCGCGCTGCACCTTGGACATCGCAGAGAGTTGCTTCACCCGCGCGTAAAAGCGCGGCAGATCGCCGCCCTCGGCGTCGAGCAGCGCCTTGAACTGCGGCACCTTTTCCGTGTAGAGCCCGACCGCGACGATTGCGGCGTTGTTCGCGCCGCGGGAGAACCAGGCATCGAAACCGCCGTGTCCGCCCGAGGCTGCGTTCTGCGCTTCATACTCGGCGCGCATCGCCGCGAATGCGGCCGCCTTGCCCGCTCGCTTCTCTTCGTCGCTTGCCGCGCTCACGTAAAGCGTCTCCAGCCGCGAGCGCGTGCGGCGCACGAGATCGAGGAAAGCTTCCCGCTGCCGCTGCGCCCACTCGAATTGTGCCGTCAGTTTCGGGTCGTCGCGCTTGGCAAGCCAGCGCTCAACGCCGACTTCTTCCACGGTCACGGCGAATGATTCGTTGAACACCGTGTCGTCCTTCGCGTAAGCGATCTGGTGCGCGAGCTCGTGGAAGATGAGCCGCGCAACTTCGGGCTCCGGATAACGGATGATCGTCGAGAGCACCGGATCGTCGAAGTAGCCGAGCGTCGAATACGCGGGCACGCCGCCGACGTAGACGTCTTCGCCCGTGGCGGAAAGACGGGAGGCTTCGGCATGTGCTGCGGCTTCAGCGAAATAGCCGCGATAATTGACGCAGCCCGCCACCGGGAAGCACCACTGCCTCGGTTCGAGCGAGAGCGGTGGAGTCGCGAAGACGTTCCAAAGCACGTAGGGTCGGTCGAGCGCCGTATAGCGGCGATAGCTCCCGTTATCGGGAAGTCCAAGCTCTTTGCTCGCGAACTCGCGGATCTCGATCGTGTGCTCGAGCTTCTGCTTGAGCGCGGCATCGGAGGTGCTCTCGACCACCGAAGGGATCGGCTGCGCGCGGTCGAGAAGATCGAGCTCTCCCGCGATGCCCTGCCAGTAGTACCTGGCCGTAGAGCAGCTTCCGAGGATGAGCGCACTCGCACCGGCGAGAACGCCAAGAGTCAGCTTGCGATTCATCGGTGATTCGGTGTCGGCAGCCACCGCGCGAGCCGGCGGACACCCTCCTCCAGCTTGGATCGCGCGATCGTGTAGGCCATGCGCACGTGAGCGTCGGGCCGGTTACGGCCGAAATCGATGCCGGGGGTGAAGGCCACGCCGGTGGCTTCGAGCGCGTGCAAGGCAAAGCGTTCACTGTCCATGCCGAAACGTGAACAATCAGCGTACACGAAGAAACCACCGGTGGGCATAACGGGGATCCCGAAACCCAGCTTGCGCAGTGCCGGGACGAGGAAATCGCGCCGCGACTGGAATTCGCAGCGTCGCTCCTCGAGGATTGCCAGCGTTTCTGGCTCAAAGCAGGCAAGCGCTGCCCGCTGCGAAGGCGTGGGCGGAGAGATGTAGAGATTCTGCGCCAGCTTTTCGAGGTCGCGAACATGGCGCTCCGGCGCGATAAGCCAGCCCAGCCGCCAACCCGTCATGTTGAAGTATTTCGAGAAACTGCTGACCACGAAAATGTCGTCTGAGAGCGCGAGTGCGCTGCGCGGCGGCTCTGCGTAGGAGAGGCCAAGATAAATCTCATCGACGATGAGCACGCCGCGGCGAGCCGCGATGACCTCGACGATGCGCGCCAACTCATCGCGCGGCACCACGGTTCCAGTCGGGTTTGAAGGAGATGCGACCAGTGCACCGCGCGTGCGCGGCGTCCACGCCTTTGCAACGAGCTCCGCGGTGAGCTGGTAGTTCGACGCCGCGCCGACCGGGATGCCGGTCGGCTCGCCTTCGAGCGTGCGCACGACGTGCCGCGTGCAAGGATAGCCCGGATCGGCAAGCAGGATTTGCTCGTCGCGATTGACCAGCAGAGCCAGAGCAAGCAGCAGAGCCGCGGACGAACCGGCTGTGACGATCACGCGCTCTGGCGAAACTTCGACCCGATAGTGGTCGCGATAATGCGCGGCGATTGCCTCGCGCAGCGCAGACAGCCCGAGCGCCGATGTGTAATAGATCGCGCCTCCGGCGATCGCCGCCTGCGCCGCCGCCACGACAGGGGCCGGCGTGGGGAAGTCCGGCTCGCCGATCTCCATGTGGATCACGCTGCGCCCGGCTGCTTCGAGCGCGCGCGCGGCCGTCTGCACCTCCATGACGTGGAAGGGCGCGATCTCATGTACGCGCGCAGCGGCGTGAATGCGGGTATCCACCGAAAGTCTGAGTTTGGAGCCTTCCGAAGGTACTATGTTAATCGCTTTTCAGATATGGACGGACCGCCATGCGCCGCGCTGCTGTGTTCCGTGCTCTGCTCCCTGTCGCGCTTCTCGCAACGCTCGCCGCGTCGCCGTCGGGCGCGGCGCTCGTCAAATGCGCCGACGATTGGGGCCGTGTGGTGTATCAGGACAGCGCTTGTCCGCCGGGCAAGGAGCTGCGCGACCTCGAAGCGAATCCCGCGACATTGAGCGTCGTGCCCGGGATGCCGATACCGCCCGTCACCACGACGGCCAAATCGGCGCGAAGCGCGCGCCCGACCGCTATACGCGTTGCAGCACATCGCAACAAGCCCGGAAATCCAGCGGAGCGCCGGTTCGTTCATAACGGCATGAGCGAGGCGGAAGCGATCATGCGCATCGGACGGCCCGACGTGCGGAGCAAGGGGCAAGGCAAGGCGGGCGGCACGCGCTGGTCGTATCTGCCCGCAGCGGGTGACGCGGACACGCTGACCACCTTGACGCTTATCGGCGGCAAGGTCGTCGACGTCGAACGCCGCGTTGCACGCTGATAGCGATGCGTGCTGTCGTCCAGCGCGTGCGCGAGGCGGCAGTGAGCGTCGGCGGCACCACGGTCGGCGCGATTGGCGAGGGCTTGCTCGTGCTCTGCGGCATCACCGCATTGGACGGCGACGCGGATCGCGATTGGCTGGCGCGCAAGATCGTAAGCTTGCGCATTTTCAACGACGAGAACGGCGTGATGAATCGCTCGCTCGCGGAGGTCGGTGGCGGCTTGCTCGCGGTGAGCCAGTTCACGCTCTACGCGTCAACGCGCAAAGGCGCGCGGCCGTCATACAGCGCCGCCGCACCGCCCGAGGTGGCAGCCCCGATGTTCGCATCCTTCGTTCAGGCGCTGGAGCGCGAGCTGGGCCGTCAGGTCGCGACCGGGAGTTTCGGCGCCGACATGAAAGTATCGCTCGTCAATGACGGGCCGGTAACGATCTGGCTCGACTCGACGACCCGCGAGTAACCTATCGGCGGTCAGCCTTGGTCGAGGCTGTAGCGTCCCGGGCCGAACGCAAAGAGAAGAAGGAAGCCTCCGAGAATCGAGACATTCTTCATGAAATGGATCTGCTGCATAGCGGCTTCGTCGGGCGGGATGCCCCAGAATTTGTGGAAGGCCGGTGTGATCACAATCATGAAGAGCGCTAGCACCGCGGCTGCCCAGCGCGTCTTCCAGCCCAGCGCGATCGCGATGGCGCCTCCGAGCTCGATGACTATGGAGATCGCCGCGAGCAGCTGCGGCATCGGCAGCCCTTTGCTCGCGATATAAGCCGCAGTTCCTTCGTAACCGGGAATCTTGCCGAACCCGGAAATGAAGAAAAGGATCACGAGCAACATGCGGCCAAGCAGCGCAGCCCAGTCTTTTTGTCCTTCCATGGGAACCTCCCTTCGGATCAGGTTTGCGAATGGTAGCGCGAGCCGTGCCATGGGGCACGGAAGCGCGTCGCTGTCACCACCGAAAGGTTGCACCGACGAGTATCTGGTTCTCCGGCGCGCTGTGGTTAAGGCCGCGCTGATAGCCGGCGTCGACATCCCATCCGTTTCCGACGGTGAGGATCGCTCCAACGAGCGCCACGAAGGGCCATTGGCTCGACGCGCGCAGCGGGTTCTGATCAGCGGCGAGATCGAGCCCGAGTTGCAGGCCTTCGCGCACGGTCCAAAGTACGTCTCCCGAGATGTGCCCGAGCCAGGTGCGAGCCCCCGGGGTGTCGCTGTTGCGGATCGCGCCTACGCTGGTCCAGAATTCCACGGGCGCGGCGGTGTAGCCAGTGACTAGATAGGCGCGCGGCGTGCTGCGGCCGGAATCCAGGCCACGGTTGAAATTGCCCGAGGGAACGCTCGTTCCGGCGATGATCCCGAGAATCCAAGGATCACGCTGCAAGAACCGCCATTTCACTTCGAAGTTCGTGTCGCCCCAGCCCGAGGCGCGGCTGGAGGCGCCTCCGCTCGCGACGTTGACGCTGTAGGTCGGACGCAGGATCAGGTCGATCGGATCCGCCATCCCGTACGAGAGCTGCGGGGCGAACTGAAAGTCCGCGAGCGTTACTCCTTCGACGTCGGTGCGTGTGTATTGCGAGCCGAGCTGCAGCTCGAACTTGCCGCTTCCCTGCGTATAGGCATCGTCAGTGATGAACGGATGCGCGGCATGCGCCGCCGTCGCGAGCGCGAGCAGCGAACAGGCCAGACACGTTGCCTCAGCACGACGAAGCATTCTTATCCCAGACGGTGTCAATCGGCGCTTTAGCTTTTGGCCGCGTTAACCGGCGCTTCAGCGCCGCGTTCAAACCGGTCATTTAGTGCGTCACGCTTTTCAGTGACGCACTAAAGCTTATAGGCGCGCTTCGCCAATTTGTATGACAGCTCCGGCGCCAGCTCGAAGGCTTCGTCTTCCTCCAATCGATGCTCCGCGACGAGCCGCGCAAGGAAGCGGCAGTCCATCCGCCGCGCGACGTCGTGCCGGGCGGGAATCGACAGGAAGGCGCGGGTGTCGTCGTTGAAGCCTACGGTGTTGTAGAAGCCCGCGGTTTCGGTCGCCTGCTCCCGAAAGCGCTGCATCCCTTCGGGGCTGTCGTGAAACCACCACGGGGGGCCGAGCTTGAGAGCCGGATAGTGACCTGCCAGCGGCGCGAGCTCGCGCGAGTAGCTCGTTTCGTCGAGCGTGAACAGGATGATGGTGAGATCGCGCTCGTTGCCAAAGCGATCGAGCAGCGGCTTCAACGCGCGGACGTAGTCGGTGCGGGTCGGAATGTCCGCGCCCTTGTCGCGGCCGAAGCGCGACAGAACGCGCGGATTGTGGTTGCGCAGTGACCCGGGATGGATCTGCATGACGAGCCCGTCTTCGAGGCTCATCCTCGCCATCTCGGTCAGCATCTGTCCGCGAAACGCCTCGGCCTCCACCGCCGCGAGCGACCCCTTGAGCGCCTTGGCGAACAGCGCTTCGCACTCGCCGCTGTCGAGGTCGGAGGTCCGGGCGGTCGGGTGACCATGATCCGTGGACGTCGCGCCCATCGTCTTGAAAAAGGCGCGGCGTGCGCGATGCGCAGCAAGATAACCGCGCCATGTCGATGTATCCTCGCCGGATATTTCGCCCAAGCGCGTAACGTTGGCGCCGAAGCCTTCGAATTCGGGGTCGACGACCGGGTCGGGACGGTAGGCGGTCACGACGCGTCCTTTCCACCCGCTGGCGCGAATCTTCGCGTGCTGCGCCAGTGGATCGAGCGGCGACTCGGTGGTCGCGATCACCTCGATGTTGAAGCGCTCGAAGAGCGCCCGCGGCCGGAACTCCGGCTTCGCGAGGCAGGCGTTGATGTAGTCGAACAGCCGGTCCGCGGAGTCCGTCGTGAGCCGCTCCCGTATGCCGAATACTTCGTGGAACGCATGATCCAGCCAGATGCGCGTCGGCGTGCCGCGAAAAAGATGATAGTTCTCGGCGAGCCGTCGCCAGATCTTTCTTGCGTCGCCTTCGACCGGTCCGCCGTCGCGGCGCGGAATCGCCAGTTCCTCGAGCGCGACACCTTGACTATAGAGCATGCGAAAGACGTAATGGTCCGGCGTGATGAAAAGCGACGCAGCGTTGCCGAACGGCTCGTCGTCGGCGAACCATTGCGGGTCGGTGTGGCCGTGCGGGCTGACGATCGGAAGATCCTTCACCGTCGCGTACAGCGCGCGTGAGACCGCGAGCTGTCCTGGAATGGAAGAGAACAGCCGGTCGGGATGAAGCGAGAGCGGAATCATCGTGCCTCCTGCACGGCGCGCGCGACCGTGCGCGCTGCTCCGCGCTCGACAAGCTCCTCGAGCCACGCTGCGACGCTCTTGGAAAAGCGCGGATCGACGGGAAGATCCTCGCCGAAAACTGCGCGCAGCGAAAGCAGCGCGCGGGCCAACCCTGCGGCATTGCCGGCGCGCTCGGCGGCAATGCGGGCGAACTCCGGCGCGAGCGGATCGGACACTCTGATCTCGCGTCCCGATTCGTCGTGCCCGCTGACGTAGCGCATCCACCCGGCCACCGCGAGCGCGGCGAGCTCGATCGAGCGTCCCGCTGCCAGATTGTCGCGGACCGTGCCAAGAAGTCGCTGCGGGAGCTTCTGTGAGCCATCCATCGCGATCTGCTGCGTGCGATGCGGCAGCGCGGGGTTGCGAAACCGTTCGAGCAGCGCGGTCTGATACGCGGGCAGGTCGACGCCGTCAGGCAGCTTCAGGGTAGGCGAGACTTCATCAGCCATCAGCCGGCGCATGTACGCCGCGAACTCCGGCCGTGCGGCTACCTGGTAGACGAATTCGTAACCGGCGAGATAGCCAAGATAGGCGAAGGCAGAATGGCTCGCATTGAGAAGACGCAGCTTCATCGCCTCGAACGGCGCGACCTCGTCGACGAGCTGAGCACCCGCGCGTTCCCACGCGGGACGCCCGGCGGCGAAATCGTCTTCGATCACCCACTGCTTGAACGGCTCGTGCACGACCGGTGCCGCGTCGTGCAGTCCAAGCGCTGCATCGTTGTCGGAGATGTCGGCTGTGGTCGTTGCCGGCACGATACGGTCGACCATCGTCGAAGGAAATCTAACGTGGTCGCGCATCCAGCGCGCCAGCGGCCGGTCGCGAGCCTCGGCGAAGGCCTGGACCAGGCCGCCCACCAGCGCGCCGTTGTGCGGCAGGTTGTCGCAGCAAAGAACCGTAAATGGCTGCCTGTGCGACAGCCGGCGCGCGTCGAGCGCGGCGACGATCAATCCAACGGCGCTCGCCGGGTGCTCGCGGTCGGCGAGATCGTGCACGATGTCCGGATGCGCGAAGTTGAGCTCGCCGGTTGCCGGATCGTGGCAATAGCCTTTCTCGGTTATGGTAAGAGAAACTATGCGGGTCGAGGGTGCAAGCAAACGGTCGTGCACCTCCTTGCGCTCGTCGCCGAGAAAGCGCACTTCGCGCACGCTGCCGATCACGCGCCTGCGAATGCCGGTCGGGCTCTTTTCGACGGCGGTGTAAAGACCGTCCTGTGGAACCAGCTTGTCGCGCACGTCGGCCGAGCGCAGGCTCACGCCGCAGATGCCCCAGTCTCCGTGCTCGAGCGCGAGCGCGTCATCGCTGTAGACCGCGGTCTGCGCGCGGTGAAACGCGCCGATCCCGAGATGCACGATGCCGACGCCCCTGGTCCGCGGATCGTACGCGGGAGGGGCGATGGACAGAGGCGCCGCCGTCAGCGTCGAGAGCGAAAGTCGCTCCATGTCAGCCTGCTAGGCGGTCAGCGGCTGCTCCTTGACGCGCGAGACGAGCTGCGTCGGATTGACGAAGCGCAGCGCGATGAGGAGCCACACCAGCGTGACCAGCATGTAGACCATCGCCATCGCGTCGACCGACTGCGGTGCGCGCACGCCGGCCGCGAAGACGGCGTAATAGAGCGCCACCACGAGTGTCTGCGAATCGGGACCGGCAGTGAGGAAGGTCAGCTCGAAAAGGGCGATCGTGCGCACCAGCACCAGCAGCGATGCGGCGAGGATACCCGGGGCAAGCAGCGGCACCAGCACGTGCCAGAACATGCGCGCGGTGCTCGCGCCGAAGACGCGCGCTGCGGATTCGAGATTCGGGTCGATCTGCTCGATGAATGGCGTCATCACCAGGATCACGAACGGCGCCGCGGGAATCAGATTGGCAAGAATCACGCCGTTGATCGTGCCCGCGAGCTGCGCCTTGTAGAGCACCGTCGCGAGCGGGATCCCGTAGGTGATCGGCGGCACCATCAATGGCAGCAGAAAGAGCAGCATCAGCGCCCGCTTGCCGATGAAGTTGCGCCGCGCCAGCGTGTACGCAGCTGGCACGCCGATCAGGAGAGAGAGGAAAACGACCGCGAACACGACTTCGACCGTAACCCACAGAATCCAGTCGAGCTGAAATTCCTTCCATGCGGCGGTGTACCAGCCGGTCGTCCAGCCTTCCGGGAGCCAGGTGCCGAGCCAGCGCCGCGCGAACGAGCTGGTGGCGACGGCAGCGATCATCAGCCCGACGTTGACCACGAACAGCGTCATCAGCCCGAGCAGCAGGCCGCGCCAAGCGCGATCGAGCCGGGTTTTCACCCTTTTCCTCCTGTCACAGGGCCTCGGTAGAAGAGATTACGCAATCCCAGGACGGCGGCGACGATCACGAGCTGCACGAAGCCCATGATCATCGCGATCGCCGAAGCGAGCGAGTAGTCGTATTGCTCGAACGCCGCTTCGTACGCGGCAATGGAGATCACACGCGTCGGTCCGGCAGGCGAGCCGAGGAGGACCGCCGACGGGAAAACCGAGAACGCCTGCACGAAGGCGAGGCAGAAGCACATCGCCAATCCCGGCGCGAGCAGCGGCAAATAGATGTGTCGGAACTGTGCCGCCGGATCGGCCCCCAGCGCGGCCGCAGCGCGCGCGAGCACCGGATCGATCCCGGTGATGTACGAGAGGATCAGCAGAAACGCAAAGGGAAATCCCGAGATCACCAGCGAGATGAGCACGCCCCAGTAGTTGTGCGTGAGCCGGATCGGCCCGTCGTAGATGTGCAGCAGCTGCAGCGTCTGCGACAGCCAGCCCTTGGGACCGAAATAGGTGAGCGCGCCTTCGGCGATCAGCACCGTGCCGAGCGTGATAGGCACGACCAGGATCGTCGTGACCCAGCGCTGGTAGCGCGTCTTCACGCGCATCTTGTAGGCGATCGGCAGAGCGAGTCCGACATTGATCAGCGTAGCGGGAACGGCGAGGCGCAATGTCGTCCAGATCGTCGGCCACAAATTGTCGGTGGTGAAGAAATGCCGGTAGTTGCCAAGGGCGCCGCCTTCCTTCGGCTCGAACGAGAGCCCGAGCCCGTAGAGAAACGGGTAGACGAAGAGGATCAGCATGAATGCAGTCGCGGGAACGACCAGCAGCAGCGCGCGATCGAACGGCGCGCGGGCGAGCGTTGTTGCGCTCACGGGAGCCTCACGCCCGCGCAGCGTCGCTCGGATAGACGAGCGCGCGCTCGACCGGGACATGCACCCTGACCTCGTCGCCCAGCGCCGCGGGCCGAGCTGCGCGCGCGTGCAGGAGAACTCCCGAGGCGGTGACGATATCAATCAGCGAATCGCGACCGCAATACTCGACGTTCTCGACCCGGCCGACGATCGTGTTCAAACCCCCCGGCCCGTCGCCCATCACCAGCTCCTCCGGGCGGATCGCCACGCAGGCGCGCGCTCCAGGAAGCGCCTGCTTGCGCACGCCGGTGAGGCGGATCTCGGAGCCCGACAGGGTTACGCGGCCGTCGTGCTCCGCGTCGACGCCGAGTTCGAGAACGTTGCGATACCCCATGAAACGAGCGACCTCTAGGTTCGCAGGCTGCGCGTAGACTTCCGGCGGCGCCGCGATCTGCTGCACCACGCCGTCCTTCATCACCACGATGCGGTCCGCGAGCGAAAGCGCTTCGTCCTGATCGTGCGTGACGTAGATCGTGGCGCGGTCGAGCTCGCGATGGATACGCCGGATCTCGGCACGCGTCTCGATGCGGAGTTTCGCATCGAGGTTGGACAGCGGCTCGTCCATCAGCACGAGCGGCGGCTCGATGACGATCGCGCGCGCGATCGCCACTCGCTGCTGCTGCCCGCCAGAGAGCTGCCCCGGCAGCTTGTGCTCCTGTTGGACAAGTTGCACCAGCTTGAGCGCACGGGCGACGCGCGGAGTGATCTGCGAGGCGGGCACGCCCTGCATGCGCAGGCCGAAGCCGACGTTGCGCTCCACGCTCATGTGCGGGAACAGAGCGTAGTTCTGGAACACCATGCCGAAGCCGCGACGCTCCGGCGGCAGCGTGTCGATGCGAATGTCGTCGAGCCAGATGCTGCCGCCAGAGAGCGGAAGCAGGCCCGCTATGCAGTTGAGCGCGGTCGACTTGCCGCAGCCCGACGGGCCTAGGAGGCAAATGAACTCGCCGCGCCTGATCGTGAGCGTCAGCTCGTCGAGCGCGTTGAACGCCTTGCCACCATGACCGGCGAAGCGGCGCGTGACGCGATCGAGCTTCAACTCGCTGAAGTCATGTTTCATGGATCATTCGCGCCAACGCTTCTCGCTCTGCGCTACGCCACCTATCGAAGCGTCGCGTTAAGCGGCGGCATCGACGCCGCTTCAACGCGACAAGTTAGTCCGCCGTGGGAACCGCGGCGGACTAACACTATTTGGTCTTTTGCGCGCCCACTTGCTGATCCCAGATTCGGAAAGCCTCGACCTGCGCCGCTGGCGGCAGCGACTGCGTGTGCGGAAACTCAGCGAGCCACTTGTCATACTCGGGACGTCCGTATTCCTTGATCGCGTCCTGACTTTCCTTCGGCGCCATCGAGAGCGGGACGTTCTTGATCGCTGGCCCCGGATAGAAATAACCCTTGTCGTAGGTGTAGGCCTGCGCTTCGGGCGTCAGGAGATACGCCATCAGATCCAGGATGACGGCGACCTTCTCGGGCGCGACTCCCTTGGGGATCACCATGTAGTGCGCGTCGTTCACCCAGGTCATGCCTTTGAACGGGCCAACCTTGTAATTCTTCGGCACGATGCCCAGGATGCGCGGATTCAAATCCCAGCCGGTCATCGTCACCGTCATGTCGCGTGAGCCTTCGCCGAGCTCCTTCATCACCGCGCCGGTCCCAGTCGGGTAGTACTCGATGCAGCTGTTGAGCTCCTTCAGATACGCCCAGGTCTTGTCCCAGCCTTTCACCGGATCCTTTGGATTGCTGTCGCCGAGAATGTACGGCAAGCCCATGATGAAGGTACGGCCCGGACCCGAGTTCGCGGGACGCGCGTAGATCAGGCGGTTCGGATTCGCTTTGCACCATGCGAGCAGCTCCCGTGGCGTGGTCGGCGGCTGCTTGACCTTGTCCGGGTTGTATTCGACGAGCGGCCCTGCCGGCATGAACACCACAGTAATTCCGTAGTCCTGCGCCAGCTCCTGCATCTTCGCCGCCGCGGGCAGATAGTTCGCCGTGAGATTCGGAAACCTCGCCCCATTCTCCGGCAGGATTTTCATCAGCACGCCCTGCTCGATCCCCGCTGCAAGAAAGTCCGTGCCGGTGAGTACCATGTCGATGTCACTGCGGCCGGCGGCCTGCATCGCCTTCAGCTTGCCCGGCAGCTCGGGCGCCGGTGCCTTGGTGAAGTTGAACTTTGAGACGAGCTGCGGATGCTTCTTCTGATAGTTTTCGATCGCGTCCTGCGTCAGGGCGAGGTCACCGGCGACGTCGACGATATTGATACTGACAGGACTCTTGGGCATCGCCGGAGCCTGTGCTGCAACAGGCGTCACGACCGCAGCCAGCAACACGGCCGCGAGCAGCGTCCCTCCGTGCAGCATTGTGCGCGAGGCCTTGCTTCTGATGCATGTGTTCATCGCTCTCCTCCTCTGAAATGCGGATCCATTCCGCCAAATCTCATCAAGCCCGCAGCCGCGTGCGACGGGACTTCGTGGCCACCGCGCGTCGCGGCAAGGCCCGCTCCCGATCGTCGAGTCCTCTCTGAAATTCACGCACGACGCGCGCGAGATGGCGGTGCATCGCCGCGCGGGCCGCATTCGAATCTCTCGCTTCAATCGCTTCGAGGATCGCGGAATGATCGCGGATCGTCTTGCGTGCAAGCTCCGTGGTATGGAAGTGGCGCTGCATGCGGCCCCACAGCTCCGCACGCTGGGCCCAAAGCCCTTCGACCACGACCTCGAGCGAACTGTTTCCCGTTGCCTTGGCGATCGCGAGATGGAACTCTCGATCGCTCGCTTCGCGGATCGCGAAGTCGTCGACGTGCGTTTCCATCCGCGCGAGGCTTTGCCGCATCGCCTCGAGGTCCTGCGCGCACGCCTTCGAGGCGGCCAACGCAGCGATTTCACCCTCGACCATCTTTCTCGCCTGAAGCAATTCGAAGGGTCCCGGACCCGCATCGCGGTCGACCACCGTTGGCGCTGCCGACTCCGTCACGAAAATTCCCGTGCCGACGCGAACCTCGACCAACCCGCCGATCTCGAGTGAGATGATCGCTTCGCGCACCGACGCCCGGCTCACGCCGAGCGAGGTCGCGAGCTCGCGCTCCGCGGGCAAGCGCGCGCCCGGCGGAAATTCGCCGCTCGCAATGAGCCGCGCGATCTGGTCCGCGATCTGACGATAAAGCCGCCGCGGCTCGACAGCCTGCAAGGGCAAGTTGGGAATCCTCCGCGGCCGGCAGTCCGGCCATTGATTGCGACCGCCGCAGAACCAGCGGTCGGTCATTCGACACTCGCCGCCATCTTAGCTGCGGGGTTATACTGTGGTCAAGTGGTCTAACCACCGGACCACGATTGCCTCGAAACATCGCCTCCTCGCCGCGCTGAACTGCATCCTGTCGATGTTTGACCGCTATGAAAATTACTTCCTGCCGCGTAGTCGTTTGTTGCCCCGGGCGCAATTTCGTCACGCTCAAGATCGAGACCGATGCCGGTCTGCATGGTCTGGGCGATGCGACACTCAACGGTCGCGAATTGGCGGTCGCCTCCTACCTCAAGGATCACATCGTGCCGCTGCTGATCGGGCGCGACCCGGCGCGAATCGAAGACACCTGGCAATACCTCTATCGCGGCGCGTATTGGCGCCGCGGGCCGGTGACGATGAGCGCGATCGCAGCGGTCGACACCGCGCTGTGGGACATCAAAGCGAAGCTGGCGCAGCTCCCGCTCTACGAACTGCTCGGCGGCCGCAGCCGCGACGGCGTGATGGTTTATGGACACGCCAACGGACGCGACATCGCGGAGACCTGCGACGAAGTCGCCCGCTACATCGACATGGGCTACAAGGCGATCCGCGCGCAATCCGGTATCCCTGGTCTCGCATCCACCTACGGCGTGTCGAAGGATCGCATGTACTACGAGCCCGCAGATGCAGCGATCCCGACGGAGAACACATGGTCGACCACGAAATATCTCGACCATGCGCCGAAGCTCTTCGAAGCGGTACGAGCCCGTTTCGGCTTCGAGCATCACATTCTGCACGACGTGCACCACCGCCTGACACCGATCGAGGCGGGGCGGCTCGGAAAGTCGCTCGAGCCCTATCGCCTGTTCTGGATGGAAGATCCGACGCCGGCGGAAAATCAGGAAGGCTTTCGGCTGATCCGCGAGCACACGGTGACGCCGATCGCGGTGGGTGAGGTATTCAACACGATCTACGACTGCCAGGCGCTGATCACTGAGCAACTGATCGACTACATCCGCGCGACCGTCGTCCACGCCGGCGGCATCACGCACCTGAGGCGCATCGCGCAACTTGCCGACTTGTACTACGTGCGCACCGGCTGTCACGGCGCTACCGATCTCTCACCGGTGTGCATGGGCGCGGCGCTGCACTTCGATACCTGGGTTCCCAACTTCGGCGTGCAGGAGTACATGCGCCACACCGCGGAGACCGACGCGGTGTTTCCGCACGCGTACTTCTTCGAGAATGGCTACCTGCATCCGGGCGATGCGCCCGGTCACGGCGTGGACATCGACGAGGCGCTCGCCGCCAAGTACCCCTACAAGCCGAGCGCGCTTCCGGTAAACCGTCTCGAAGACGGATCGATGTGGAACTGGTAGCGCGACCGCCTATCCGGCTTTGAAGTGCCCCGACTTGCCGCCGGACTTCTCGAGCAGGCGGATGTTCTCGATGCGCATGCCGCGCTCGACCGCCTTGCACATGTCGTAGATCGTAAGCAGGCCCACGGCCACGGCTGTCAGCGCTTCCATCTCGACGCCCGTACGATCGACCGTCTCCGCGGTCACCTCCAGCTCGACCGCTCCGGCACGCTCGTCGAAAATGAACTCCACGCCGACGTGCGTCAGCGGCAAGGGGTGGGCGAGCGGAATCAGCTCCGATGCACGCTTCGCCGCCTGAATCGCCGCGATACGAGCAACGCCGAGCACGTCGCCCTTCCGCGCGGAACCGGAACGGATCAGCGCCAGGGTCTCGCCTCGCATCGCGATGCGGCCCCCGGCGCGCGCGATGCGCTTCGTAGGCTCCTTCGCCGCGATGTCGACCATTCGCGCCTGCCCGGCCGCATCAAAATGGGTAAAATGCGAACTCTCTCCGGCCATCGCGCTCGAATCGCAATCTCAACCGTGAGCGGCCATCATAGCATCATGCCTGACGCGCGCCGGGCGCGGCGTCTCTTGCGCCGGATCATCTCCGGCGTCGTTGCCGTTGCGCTTGCCTGTCCACCGCTTGCCTTCGCGCAAACGAATCTCCCCGAGCTGGGGGACCCGTCGCAAACCGTGCTCTCCGGCGCGCAGGAGCGCAAGGTCGGCGAAACCATCATGCAGCAGATCCGCGCGAGCGGCGGCTACCTCTTCGACCCGGAAGTCAGCAGTTACCTCAACGAGCTGGGCAATCGCCTGGTGACTGCGGTTCCGGGCGCGCCGTTCGACTTTGAGTTCTTTGCGATGGCCGACCCGACGATCAACGCGTTCGCGCTGCCGGGCGGGTTCGTCGGAGTGAACACGGGGCTGATCCTGCTCACGCAAACGGAATCGGAGCTCGCCTCGGTCCTCGGGCACGAAATCACACACGTGACTCAGCACCACATGGCACGCAGCATCGTCAATCAGCGCGATGCGGCGCTGATGTCGATAGCAGCGCTGGCGGCGGCCATCCTCGCTTCGCGCTCGCGCTCGAGCTCGAGCGGAGACATGACTTCGGCAGGCATCGCCGCAGCGCAGGGGCTTGCCATCCAGAGCCAGATCGATTTCACGCGGCAGAACGAAGAGGAGGCCGACCGGCTCGGGTTTGCGCGAACCTATGCGGCGGGCTTCGACCCGAACGCGATGGCGACCTTCTTCGAGCGGCTGATGCGCGCGTCGACCTGGTTCGAAGGCAATGCGCCGTCCTATTTCCGCGACCACCCGGAAACCTACCAGCGCATCGCCGAAGCACAGGCGCGCGCCTTCACCAAGCCGTTCCGGCAGGTTCCCGATACGCTCGATTTCCAGATGGTGCGCGCGCTCCTGAAGAGCTACGAGGGGACGCCGAAGGATGCGGTCTTTTTCTTCCAGGACGCGATTGCCGAAAAGAAATACAACAACGAGATCGCGGCACACTACGGGCTCGTTGCCTCCTATCTTCGCGCCGAGGATTTCAAGCACGCGGAAGAAGAGCTGGCCAGGCTCGAGAAGATCGCACCGCTGCATCCGATGGTCGAGGGCGTAGCGGGTCAGGTGTTGATGCAGTCCGGCCAGCTCAAGAAGGCAATAGCGCGCTATGAAGCGGCGCTCACGCGCTACCCGAGCAAGATGCAGCTCATCTACGACTATCCTGAGGCTTTGCTTAAGGATAATCAGCCAGCGAAAGCGGCGGCGTTTCTCTCCGAGCAGCTGCAGCGTTTTCCCGGCGACGGCCCGTTACACCAGGTTGCGTCCAAAGCCTATGCCGCCCTCGGCAAGCAGCTCCTGCAGCATCAGCATCTGGCCGAGTATTACGCCTGGCAAGGCAATCTGCGAGGCGCAGTCACGCAGCTCGAACTCGCGGTCAAGGCAGGTGACGGTGACTTCTACCAGCTCTCGGTTGCGGAGAGCCGCCTGCGCGCAGTGCGCCAGGAGCTTGCCGAGCAGGAAAAAACCGTCGGACACGGCCGACCCGGGCTGAGCCGGGTCGCTCAGTAGCTCCTACGCCCGGCGGAGCGGGATGAAGCGGAGCGCGACGCCGTTATTGCAGTAGCGCAGCCCCGTCGGCTGCGGGCCATCGTCGAAAACGTGACCCTGATGCCCACCGCAGCGCGCGCAGTGGTACTCCGTCCGCGCCACGATGAGCTTGTAGTCCTGCTTCGTTCCCAAGTGGTCCGGTATCAGCGTGAAGAAACTCGGCCAGCCAGTCCCGCTGTCGAATTTCATCGCTGATGAAAAGAGCGGCAACGTGCAAGCCGCACACACGAAGATGCCAGGCCTCTTCTCGTCGTTGAGCGGGCTCGAGAAAGGCCGCTCGGTTCCTTCCTGACGCAGCACGTTAAATTGCACGGCGTCGAGCGACTGCTTCCACTCAGCATCACTCTTGTTTAAGGGCTCAACTGAAAGAGCAACTTCGGCGCCCGGCGCCAGAAGCTTTTGCCAGTCTCGCTGCAATTCAGCGACCGATGCAGTACGCGCTGCGGCGAAGCCATTCGGCGCGTTCCATAACATCCACGCCGCGGCAGGGAGACTCGCAAGAAAATTACGGCGTCGCATGGATCTTTCTCCTTCCAGTTGACCGCGTGCCTGGCGCTTCATTCTGCGCTCAACGACAGAGTCGTTCAGGCTGGCACCGAGCTTACTGTTAAGCTCATTTGTCGCCAAGTCATGCCAAGGCCATGATTCTGCGCTTTCTTCTAGATTCGGCCCCGTCAATAAGGGCAGTTGGCGACGCGAGCACCTGTAGTTTTATACAGTTGACAGCTTTTCGTCAGGAAGCTTACATTGATCTGCGTGCGCCTGCTCGCCAGGCGCGCATCTTCATCTCAGTCTCTTGGGGGGAATGATGAAGATCCTCGTGATCGATGATCACCCGCTGATTCAGGAAGCGCTCGAGCACGTCTTGAAAGCGCTCGATCCGGCCGTCGACCTGGTCCGGGCGCATGATGCGTCGGAAGCGCATGCCGCCCTATCGCGCGAGCCGGACACCGATCTCATCCTGCTCGACCTGACGCTTCCCGGCTGCGACGGTTTTGTGCTGCTCGGCGACTTGCGCGAGGAATGGCCCGCGACGCCGTTGCTCGTTCTGTCGGCGACCCATGACCGCGCAACGGTGGAGCGAGCGCTGGACCTCGGGGCAATGGGGTTCATCCCGAAGACGGCCAACACGCGCGTGCTGCTCGACGCGCTGCGGCTGGTCCTCGCCGGCGGCGTCTACATTCCGAGCCATACCTCGGGGCTCACTGGTGCGATACGCCCGCGCTCGGCGATGAAGCCCGAGCAGCTCGGGCTCACTGCCCGCCAGGCCGATGTGTTGAAGCTTCTCGTCGAAGGCAAGCCGAACAAGCTCATCTGCCGTGACCTGCGCCTGTCCGAAGGCACGGTGAAGGTGCACGTCAGCGCCATCCTGCGCGCGCTCAACGTGCGCAATCGCACGCAGGTGGTGATCGAGCTCGCTCGCCGGGGCGTGCGCTTCGGAACGCCGTCGACGTTGCGCTAGATCTTTTCGCGCTCTACGAAAGTGGCCTCGATCAACGCGCTCGACCCGGGCCTGCTGGCGCGCGCTCGCGCCGAGCAGGTCGCGACGCTCTACACGCAGTGGAGCCGAACCACGATGTCGATGGTCCTCGGCGGCGCGATTCTCGTCGTGGTGATGTGGCGCGTCGCTCCGCACTTAGAGCTTGCGCTCTGGTGTGTCGCGATTCTGCTCAATCAGGCCTGGCGCTATCTGCTCGCGCGGCGTTATCGCGTCACCGATCCCCCTGCAAATGCGCGCGAGCGCTGGGGCTACGCCTGGGCGCTCGGGTCGACGATCGCCGGAACGCTATGGGGCATTGCGGGCGTCGCGTGGTTCACGCCTGGAGATCCGGGGCATCAGGCGCTGCTGATCGTGTGCCTGTTCGGGGTCATTCTGGGCGGACTAACGCTGACGACCGTCTTCAAGCCTTCGTTCTACGGCTTCGTTCTGCCGGCGCTGCTGCCACCGATCGCGCGCGTAGCCTTCGAGGGCGACGAAGTGCACCTGTTCATCGCCGGCGTGCTGCTGGTCGTCTTGGCTTTCGCTCTTCGCTTCGGCCATGTGCTCAACGACCAGCTCACGCGATCGCTTGCGATACGCTACGAAAACATCGACCTCATCGCGGAGCTGCAGTCGCAAACCGCCGCCGCCGATCGCGCGCGGTCCGCAGCTGAAGCTGCGGACCGCGGCAAGACGCAATTCCTCGCCGCGGCGAGCCATGATCTGCGCCAGCCGCTGCATGCCATGGGGCTCTTCGCAGCCACGCTGTCGACGAAGGTGCAGGACCCGGACGTGCGTAACCTCGTTGAGAGCATCAATGCCTCGGTCGAGGCGCTCGAGCAGCTCTTCAGCACGCTCCTGGATATCTCCAAGCTCGACGCCGGCGCCGTCGTGCCGAGCCGCGCCAGCTTCCCGCTCGCGCCGCTGCTCGCACGCATCGAACACGAGATGGCGCCGCTCGCCGACGCGAAGGGCCTCCGCCTGACTGTCGTCGGCACCCGCGCTCGCGTCGACAGCGACCCTGTTCTGCTCGAGCGAATCGTCGCTAACCTGGTTTCTAACGCTATCCGTTACACGACGGGCGGCGGGGTCATTGTGGGCGCACGACCGCGCGGCTCACGGGTATCGCTCGAAGTATGGGATTCCGGAGTCGGCATCGCCGCAGCGGAGCGCGAACGTATCTTCGAGGAGTTCTACCAGATCGGAAACGTCGAGCGACACAGCAGCAAGGGGATGGGATTGGGACTCGCCATCACGCGACGGCTGGCCGCCTTGCTCGGCCATGTCCTGCGCGTCGATTCGCGTCCCGAGATCGGCTCGCGCTTCGCGGTCGAGCTTCCGCGCGCGGAGCCGGAGCAGCGCCGGCCGGCCTCGCAAGCATCTGTCCGGCAGGAGGCGCATCGAGCTGCGCTCGCCGGAGCACTGGTTGCCGTAATCGATGACGAGGTGGCAGTCGTCGACGGCATGCGGGCGCTCTTTTCCGCATGGGGCGCAGAGGTCATCGCCGCAACGTCTGGCGATGACCTGCTCGCTGCTCTCGGTGAAGCCGAGCGGTACCCAGACCTCATCGTCGCCGACTATCGCCTCGCACGCGGCGAGTTGGGAAGCGCTGTGGTGGCGAGACTTCGCGATAAGCTGGGACTTCCGATCCCGGCCGTCCTGATCAGCGGCGACCTGTCGGTGACCGCGCAGCGCGCGATGCGTGCGTCGGGCTGCGCAGTGCTGGTCAAGCCCGTATTGCCCGGTGAGCTGAGCGCCGTTTCGACGAGCTTGCTCACCGAGCGCGGCCGCGCCGATGCGAAGCTGATGGCGCGGCAGCAGGACAGCAGCGGATAGCGCTTTATTGCGGAGAGCAGAACCCCACGCCGACACCGGTACCCTCGGGGCTCCATCCGAGGCCGATCATCTGTAAGCGCACGTTCGCGTCGGTCGTGAAGCGGTGATTCGGTGCACCCCCGATGCCGTTGTTATAGAGCCTGTAAACCGGAATTGTCCCGGCAGTGCAGCTGCCGTCGTTGGCGGGCAAGGCTATGTTGAACACCTGGCCCTCGAGCTGCCAATCGGGATTGGTCAACAGCGCGTTGTATTCCAGGGTGCTCGCCGTGTAGAAATGAGAGCTCTTGGGAGCGAACGTCGTGCTGAAGAATCGGTACACCGGCAGCGCGGATGCAGGCGCATCTGTGGAAGCATAGACATTGAACTGGTAGCCGGTGCGCTGCCATCCGGCAAACATGCCGCTGTCGAGCGCCACGACTTCAGCAGGTATCGCGGTGACGAAGTACATGCCCCAAGCCGCGTAGTAGTACTCGATGGCCGGTAGCTCCGTCCCAGCGGGAGGTGGAGGCGGCGGTGGAGGTGGTGGTGGCGGTGGCGGCGCCGCGACTCCGGTGCCGGACACAGCGATCGCTTGCGGACTTCCGGTGCCGTTGCTGCTCACCGTAAGCGTCGTGCTTCGCAGGCCGACTGCGGCGGGTTTGAAGGCGACGCTCAACTTGCAATTGCCGCCTGCGGCGACCGCGCCGCCGGTACAGCTCTGGCTCACGATCGGGAATTCGGCTGGGTTGGCGCTCGAAACCGAGCTGACCGTCACGCTTGCGGCGCCTACGTTGGTCAACGTTATCGACTGCGACCCGCTCTGCGCGTCGATGGTCTGGCTGCCCAGGCTTACAGAAGCAGGTACCTGCAGTTGCCCCGCGGGCGCTCCGCCGATGAGGCTGCCGAGATAAGCCGCGACATCCGCCGCGCTCTGCACCGGATCGGGCAGCGCACCCTGAAGCAGGAACTGCATGTTCGGGTCCGTGCTCCAGATATTCAGAATGAAGTTGGGATTGTTGGCGCCGTTGATGATGCCGTGAGCATCGACCAGCGGATTGGCGTTGTGGCAGCCCACGCACCAAGAGGTGTACGTCGTCTTGCCGTTCGCGACGTTGCCGACTTGTGCGTTCGCCACGCCAACGCACGCCGCAAGCGCTAGCCCGAGAACGATTGCGCGCGCAATGCGCGCGGAGAGACAAGCGTGATTTTTCACGGGCTTCGAGTCATGCGGATCCCGTGCTCACGAGCCAACGGGAAGCGTCGCCACTCGCAGGATGCGCTGTCAGACAAACCCCAGGTTCGAGGTGGCGAAGCGCGGCAGATTCGGAAAGACATAGGGCAAATCGACGGCGGCCACTCCGAACCAGCTGGCAAGCGTCGCGCCTATCTGGTCGACCGAGGTTGTCGGCAACCACAGGCCATTCGACCCGACGTCATCTGGTCCTCCAAGCGTCAAATTCTGGAACGTGCCGTAGAAATCGCCGCCCTTCACCGCGCCGCCGATCACCAGGTGATGCGCACCCCAGGCATGGTCGGTACCCGCATTGCCATTTCCCTTGAAAGTCCGGCTGAAGTCCGACATCGTGAACGTTGTGACGCTGCTGCTTATTCCCGCCGCTACCGTGTAGTTGTAGAAAGCCGAGAGAGCCGGGGAGAGCTGATTGAAGAGATTGCTCTGACCGGTCAACAGATTGCTGTGAGTGTCGAAACCGCCGAGGCTCACGAAGAAGAATTGGCGCGTCACGCCCAGCGCAGTCCGCGCCTCGATCAGTCTCGCCACTTGTTTCAACTGCTGCGCGATACCCGTGTTGAGTTGCGCACCGCCGACGGTGAATGCAGTCGAGATCGTGGTTGACAGCGGAGCGGTCAGAATCGGGTTCGCGGCACTCGCGGCGGTCAGCGAGCCCTGGAGAATGCCTGCCGCCGCAGAGACGATCTGATTCGTTCCGCTGGTGGTGAGAAGCTGCTGCACACCGCCGATGCGAGCCATGCTTGTCGCGTCGGTGCCCGTGCCGGAGAGGGCGACGCCGCCCGAGCTGGGGATCACGAACGGGCCTGTCGACACGCCGAAGTTGAACACGCTCGCGCCGCTGACCGACACCATGAGCGGCACCTGGGCTCCGGGATTGGCCGTCGCCAGCTTGTCGTTCACGCGTCCGCCCCAGCCGGTACGTTGCGCCACACCCGGGATCAGACCCTGCCATTGGTTCTGCTGGTCGCTATGCGAAAAGAGATTCAGCGGCCTGCTCCCTCCCGCCTGGTATTGCGCCTTGGTGAGGGGAGCCACGAGCATGCCGGAATTGCAGATGACGGCGAGCTGCCCCTGCGCATAGAGCGGCTGAATCTCCACCAGATCCGGATGCATGCCGAAGGTCTGGCCCGCGTTCGGCGCACTCACCGGTGTGATCGGCAGGAGATTAGCCTGCGGTATGGCGACGTTGGATGCGGCCGAACGTACCGCCGAATAGCTCGCGTAATTCGTGATCGGCACGATCATGTTGTTCGCATCGTTGCCGCCGTAAAGAAACACGCATACGAGCGCGTTGTATCCCGGAAGCGCGGACTGCGCGTGCGCGAATTCGGTGCTCAACCAGCTCAGGTTGCTGACCAGGCCACCGGCGGTAAGCGCGGCGGAGCGGCGGAGGAACTTCCGGCGTGAGCTGTCCATGTCAATGTTGAACCTGGAAGTGGAAGGAAGAAACCATCTGGTAGACCGCCATTCGCACGCGCTCGATTGGGCTCGTCGAAGGCACCTGCGAGATGCTGTTGACAATGATCTGCACGGCGTTCGCCGGTAGCATGTCGTTCATCAGCGCGTGATTCAGCGCCGCCACGAGGGTCGTCGGAGTGCCGGCCATTGCCTGCCACGGCGTGGTATCGAAGATGGTACCGGTGGCGTTCGGCACCGTCGGATCGGCGGCGATGCCGGCATAGACGAGCGAGTAAACGGTGTTTGTCCGTCCAACTGCTGTGAAGCTGTTGTGGTTGCCGAATTCCGGCCCGTCGAGGCTGGTGTTCGGAATCGTGTAGTCGATCGGGTAGTAGTTGAACACGGTCGGCGACGAGTACACCGGCTGCCCCAACGGCGAGGTGCGAGCCGACAGTCCCGCGCCGTCGGTCCGAATGCCAAGACCGCGCAGATAAGCGGTCACCATCAACACCGGCTCACGCAACTGGCCGAACGTGTCGGGGAAGGCGGCGCCGCGTGCTTCCGGATCCATGAGAATCGCCTTCACCACGGCCTGCATGTTGCCTCGCACGCCAGTTCCATCGTCGTTGAAGACCGCGGCGACGCGCGAGACGTAAGCCGAAGACGGATTGCTCGTGACCAGGTGTTGAATCAGCTGCCTGCCGATGAACGGCCCGACATTCGGGTGCATGAAGATGTTGTGGATCGCGGCGGTGATGTCCTGCTGCGCCGTCTGGTTCGCGGGGAGCACCTGATTCGGTCCCGGCAGCAGCGTCTTCTGCGAAGTGTCGTGACCGTTGAGGTACGTGACCATGGGCGAAGCGTAATACGCGGGGTTCTTGGTCGTTGACACGACGCCGGGCAGCGGCGGATACGTCCAACCTGTGAACACGTTCGAGAGTTGGGCGATCGTGTTCTGATCGTAGGTCGGGATCTCATTGCCTGACGCATCGAGGATCGGGTCGCCGCCCTGATCGAGCTGGACCAGGCCGATCGAGAAGAGCTGCATGATCTCGCGCGCGTAGTTTTGATTGGGCTGCCGTGTCGCGGTGCCCTTGTCGTTGTTCACCATCGTGAGCCAGTAGCCCATCGACGGCGAGAGCGTGATCTGATTGAGCAAGGTCTCGAAGTTTCCGAACGCGTTGTTGAACAGGATGTTCTGATAGCGCGTCATCGGATACGCGATCGCGAGGTTCTGGTCGACCGTCGAGATCACCATGATCTGCGACAGTGCCCAGGCCACGCGCTGGCGCAGCTGGTCCGACGCGTTGACGGCGTTGGTGAAGAAATCACGCTGCACGCGCGCCGGCGTGAGATTGTCCCGGTAGCAGATGTTGCGCGGATCGTTCGCCGGCAGGCCCGTATTCGTCACTGGATCTCTGTTGGTGCAGGTCGCCGAGGTGGTGAGCTGCAGCACGGTGTAGTTCGCGTCCGGATAACCGGACTGCGGCTGCGTAAACTGGTCGTCAATCCACGCCGATGTCCCCATGTTGGTCACGCGCGTGGCTTCGGCCTGTGTGAAGCCGAAGGTCGCCTGGTTGAGCAGGCGATAGATATCCGTGGCGCCCCCGGGTGGTGGTGGCGGCGTCGCCGGACCGACAAGCACCGACACGGGCGCGGACTGCGCCGTTGCCCCCGTGCTGTCCGTCACAACCGCGGTGAACTGAAAGTTGCCTGTCGTGGCGAGAGGTACGGTGTAAACGTAGGGGGCCGTCGTCAGGTCGATCAGCTTGATGCCATTCTGATATAGCGACACCATGGCCACGGTGCCGCTGCCACCGTTCGCGTTGGCTGTAAGGATTACCTGCCCTGGCGCCGTGACGGTCGATGCCGACGCCGCGAGCGCCACGCTCAGGGGCTGCGCCCCAGCGTGCACCGTAACGAGGTTCGAAGGGGCGGAAGCTCCTTTGTTGTCGACCGCGATCGCGCTGTAGTTGTAGGTGCCCGCGACGGTGAACGGCACCACGTAGGTGTAAGGCGGCGCGGTGAGGGTCGCGAGCAGGCTTGAGCCCTGATAGAACGCGACTGAAGTGACTATGCCGTTGGTGTCCGAAACCGTCGCGGTCAGCGTCACCGCACCTGGAATCGGTGGATTGAGACTCGAAGCGGCGAGCGAAATCGTGGGTGGAGGCGCGGCGTTGCCACCGACGGGGTTGTAGACGTAATAGACCGTGCCTTCGTAAACGAATTGTGGATACTTTGCGAGCACGGTATCGCGCTCGAAGACCGAAGCGGTATAGAAGTGCGTGGCGGTCTGTATGTTGAAGAACCGGTAGAGGTCCGTGCGTCCGTCGGTGCCGGGTACCGGCGGCACGTAATAGACCACCCCCTCCAGAACGAACTGCGGGAAGTTCTTCAGGACGTACGCAACTTCGTCGGGCGAGTCGGTGTAGAAGTGCGCGCCGGTCTGGACGTTGTAGAAACGCGTCACGCCGACGGTGCCGGGAACCTGCTGCGTGTAGGCGCTGAAGACGGGCCCCTCGAAGACGAAGATCTGCGGCCAATTCGCGATGACCACATCCCGCTCGATCTGCGAGATCGTGTAGAAATGGGTGCCCTTCTGCAGGTTGAAGAAGCGATACACGGGCGATAGGCCCGCCTGCGCCCATGCGGTCGATGCGAAGGTCAGCGCGGCAACAAGAATTGCCGCACACCCGATCAGCTTTTTTGAGTAGGCGCGAACAGCGCGCGAACAACGTTGAACGCGGGTGCGATAGCGTTGCATGACCGGCCTCCCTTGATCACTCCCCAGTGCGTCAAGTCGTGCTGCGCGGACGACCCAGTCACGCTACGAACGCGGTGCCCGTGTGCAGCCCGGTTGATTTGATTATTGTCCAGTCGATGATTAATCACAAGCATTTTGTCAAAGCCTGTAGATCTGCTGCTATATTTAGCAAGCTTTATGCAAAATAAATATTAAGATGTTTATTTAACACAATGATTTTAAGATATTTATTATCAATCTTGTGGTTTGCAATCGCATTCAGTTGATGACAACGAATTGGCCGAACGAACCGGAGAGTCGGCTAAAAAAAGCGCCCCAGACAGGGGCGCTGGAGGACAGACTGAGTTCGGGATGACCGGTTAGGGTCGGGGGGGTAAACTCAGCCTGCGATGAACTGTCGCTTCATGAATGGGAAACGGGCCACTGGCTTCCATGACCCTAGCATCCAGCACGAAGCAGCATACAAGATGTTTATGACATTTGAATTATAGCCCTCGCCGCTTGCTGCGCAACCCCGTTCGTCAGAAAAAAAAGCCCGGCTCGAACCGTGGGCCGGGCGGGGATGTCGGCCCTGAGGCCGACTGAGGACATGCTGCCGGTCGTTCGCGTTTCCGGGGTTAGTTGCGGTTAGGTGCAGACGGATCCTGGCCCGCATGCCGCGCTTGCATGCGAGCGATGCTGCCCTTGATCGTGTCGCGAACCACCGCCTTTTGCTCCGGCGTGAAGGTCGCATATAGGGCTAGCCAGGCATCGCGAGCCGCGCGGTGCGCGCTCTCGGTTTGCTGCCGCGTGCCGTCCGCGAGCGTGGCGACCGACGCGAGATCAGGCTCAGCCTTGGCGAGCTCCGCCTGCATTGCCGCCTTGAGCTGATCGTGGGCTGTCCGCGCTGCCTCGTGCGCAGCCTTGGCCTGCGCGACCGCGTTGTCCCATTGCAGCTGTTGCGATGTGTTGAGATTGAGCTGGCCTTTCACCGCAGCGAGCGCATGGAGCGGGGAATCCATGCCCGGCCCGTGCTGCGCGAAGCACGCGGCGCTGAACGCGAAAATCAAAGTGAACAGACCCGCGCCCAAGAGAGATTTCATGCACTACTCCTTTCCTTACGAGATCGATTCCAGCGTCATTATCCGCATCGATCGACGACTGTCTTTTGCTCTCTGTAACGAGTCGTTGCCTGCAGCGCCGGGGGTTACAATTCGTGACAACCGCCTCGGTCGCGGTCGCGATGAGCCGTTACGATGAGAGCGATGAAACAGCCGAGCCCGAAGGTTCTCGTCATCGATGACGATGCGCGCCTGCGCGATCTGCTGGTGCGCTATCTCACTGAGCAAGGCTTCCAGGCGCACGCGATCCCTGACGGGCGCGATCTCGACAAGCGGCTGCAGCGCGACCCGCCCCATCTCCTGGTCCTCGACCTGATGCTGCCCGGCGAGGACGGTCTCGCCCTGTGCCGGCGGCTCCGCGGCTCGGGCGAAACGGTGCCGATCATCATGCTTACCGCAAAGGGCGAAGACGTCGATCGCATCGTCGGACTGGAGATGGGCGCCGACGACTACTTGCCGAAGCCGTTCAATCCGCGGGAGCTGGTCGCACGCATTCATGCGGTGCTTCGCCGGCACAACGAGCACCTCGCGCCGGGCGGGCCGGCTCCAGGCGGCAAGGTCAGCTTTGGCCCGTACGTCTTGGATCTCGGCGCGCGCACGCTCTCTCGCGGCGGCAAGCCGATCGCGCTGACGACCGGCGAGTTCGGGCTGCTCAAGGTTCTCGCAACGCACCCGCGGCAGCCTCTGGCGCGCGAGAAGCTGATGCTGCTCGCGCGCGGGCGCGATCACGATGTGTTCGATCGGGCAATCGACGTGCAGGTATCGCGGCTGCGCAAGCTGGTCGAGCCGGATCCGTCCTCTCCGCGTTACATCCAGACCGTATGGGGGTTCGGCTACGTGTTCGTGCCCGACGAAGCGAAGGATGAGGCGGCCGCCGACGAGGCCGGTGCTTGAGCATCCCGCTGTGGCCCCGGTCGCTTTTCGGCCGGCTCGCCCTTTTGCTGCTGCTGGTCATCCTCATCAGCCAGGCCGCTGCAATTTATCTGTTTCGACAGGATCGCGCCGCGCTCCTCGCGCGACAGTTCAGCGATACCAAGCTCGTGCAATTGCGCGGATTGCAGGCCGCGCTTCGATCCGCGGATCCGCGCTCGTCTGACGCAACGCTCGCCCGCATCGGAGAGCCGTATCGCGCTCGTATCGTCCCGGATGAAGAGCGGCGCGCGATCGGGTTCCCGCCGCAGAACCCGCTGCTCCTCGACCTGCAGGAGCGGCTTCGCAAAGAGCTAGGTGAAGAAACGGAGCTGCGAATCCAGCCGCGGCAGCAACTGCTCTGGGTGAAGCTCGCCGCCGGCGATCGCGCGTATTGGGCGGGCTTTCCATTGCCGCCGCGTTCCGGAGAAGACGTACCCGGCCGCGCACTCGAGTTGAGTCTCATCATCCTCGCCGTGCTGCTGGTGAGCGCGTACGCGTTTGCGCGCTACCTGGCGCGGCCGCTTCGACACTTGAACGATGCCGTGGCGAGCGTCGGACAGGGCCGCTCTCCTCCGCCTCTGCCGGAGACCGGACCCTCTGAGATCGTCAATCTCAACCGTGGCTTCAATCAGATGCTGGCGAGCCTGCGCCAGAGCGAGCAGGATCGAGCGGTTCTGCTCGCGGGCGTGTCGCACGATCTGCGCACGCCGCTTGCGCGGCTGCGCCTCGGCCTCGAGGTCAGCGTGAAGGACGACGAAGCGCGGCATGGCATGACGGAGGACGTCGAGGAGATCGACAAGATCATCGCGCAGTTCCTCGACTTCGCGCGCGACGAGCGCGAGATGCCCGCCGAATTCGTCGATGTGAACCAACAGATCGCGGCGCTGATCGAGCGCTATCAGCGCGGCGGCAGCTCGATCGCGTTTCACCGCGGGGAGCTCCCGCGCTTCGCGTTGCGTGCGACGGCGCTGTCGCGGCTCGCGGCGAATCTCATCGATAACGCTTTGCGCCACGGCGCGCCGCCGATCGAAGTCGCGACGCGTCAGGAAGACGGATCGTTAGTGCTCGAGGTGGGCGATTGCGGCCCCGGGATTCCCGCAAACGAGGTCGAGCGGCTGAAGCGGCCGTTCACGCGCGGCGATCCTGCGCGAAGCGGCGCCGCGGGGGCGGGCCTCGGGCTCGCGATCGTGGAGCGCATCGCGCGCCTTCACGGCGGCAAACTCGATCTGCTGCCGAGGCCGGGCGGCGGGACGATCGCGAGAGTCACGCTGCCGGTGCCGGCGCGAGCCTAGTGCGCCCGCTTCACGCAACCCTGAGCTAGGAATTCATCCAGCCTCGGTTGTTACCAGCACGACGGTGGCCATCGCCGCGATGCCTTCGCTCCTCCCTGCAAAGCCGAGCCGGTCCGTCGTCGTCGCTTTGACGCTCACCTGGGCGGGCGCCGCGCCGAGGTCGGAAGCGATGTTCGCAACCATGGCTGGCACGTGCGGGGCGAGCTTCGGCGCCTGCGCGATCACGGTGATGTCGAGATTGCCCAAGGCGTAGCCCGCCGCGCGCGCTTTTTCCCAAACGCGGCGGAGCAGCGTCCTGCTGTTCGCGTCCTTGTAGGCCACGTCGCTGTCGGGAAAGTGCGTGCCGATGTCGCCTGCGCCGAGCGCGCCGAGAATCGCATCGCAGGCGGCGTGCACGACGACATCGGCGTCCGAATGGCCGTCGAGCCCGTGCTCGAAGGGAATCATCACCCCGCCGAGCACGAGCTTGCGGCCGGCAACGAGCGCATGAACGTCAAAACCGTTACCGACCCGGATAGCTGCCGCGCTCATCTCCGCGTGATGCGTTCCTGGATCTGGCGCCCCGCGATAATAGCTTCTGCCAACGCGACGTCCTCGGGATAGGTCACCTTGATGTTGGACGGGCTGCCATGGATCAGCCGCGGCTTCACCCCGATCGCTTCGATCGCCTGCGCTTCGTCGGTGATCGTCGCAACGTCCGCTTTCCTCAGTGCATGCTGCAGGATCGCGTAGCGGAACATCTGCGGCGTCTGCGCGCACCAGAGACCTTCGCGCGATTCGGTCGTCGCGGCGCGAAGCCCAGCGCCGGTTTCGGCGCGCTTGAGCGTATCGGCGAGCGGGACGGCGAGGAGGCCGCCGACCGGCTCGTCCTCGAGCTCGTGCAGAAGCCGATGCAGCGTGGCGAGATCGAGGCAGGGGCGCGCCGCGTCGTGCACGAGCACCCAGTCCTCGGCTTCCGCATATTCCCCGACCGCACCCAAGCCGTTGCGCACCGATTCTGCGCGCGTCGCGCCGCCGCAATAGATGGGCGCAACGCCGGGGATCTCACCGATCTTTTCCGCGTAGAGCTTGTCCTCGCGCGCCAGCACGACGAACACGACTTCGAGAACGGTCGCGCCGTGCAGAGAGTCGATCGTGCGCCTGAGCAGCGGTACGCCGGCGATCGGCGCATACTGCTTGGGCACGCGCTCGCCGAAGCGGGCGCTCGTTCCGGCGGCGGGGATCAACGCGAAGCGGCGCGGCGCAGCCATCTATGGGAGTCTCAGAGGTCCCCTAGCCGGCCGACGCTCGCTTAAGATACTTGGCAAGAAAGCGGTCCATCGCTTCGTAGAACTCGATCTGGTTCTCTTCGTTGTGGAAGCCGTGGCCCTCATTGTCCTTCACCATGTACGGCACGTCTACGCCGCGCTCGCGCAGCGCCTTCACCATCTGGTTGGATTCTTCGACGTTCACGCGCGGATCGTTCCTGCCTTGCGCAATGAACAGCGGGGTCTTGATCTTGTCGGCGTGAAATACGGGAGAAATTTCCGTCAGCAGGTCCTTGTCCTTCACCGGGTCGCCGACCATTTCGTAGGTCATCTCCTGCATCGGTTTCCAGTACGGCGGGATCGTCTTGTACATGGTGAAGATGTTGGACACGCCGACGTAATCGACCGCGCAGGCGTAGAGATCAGGCGTGAACACGACCCCCGCGAGCGTAGCGTAGCCGCCGTAGCTCGCGCCGTAGATGCAGATGCGCTTAGGGTCGGCGATGCCTTCCTTGATGAGGTACTCCACGCCGTCGGTGATGTCGTCCTGCATCTTGCGACCCCACTGCTTGAACGAAGCCTCCCAGAATTTACGACCGTAGCCGGTCGACCCGCGATAATTCATTTGCAGGACAGCGTAGCCGCGGCTGGCGAGCATCTGGACTTCTGGGTCCCAGCCCCACACGTCGCGCACCCACGGGCCGCCGTGCGGATTGACGATGAGCGGCAGCTTCTTGGGTTCGACACCGTTCGGTAGCGTGAGATATCCGGGAATGGTCAGGCCGTCGCGAGATCCGTACTCGATCGGGCGCATCCGCGCCATCTTCTCCTCCGGTAGCCACGGCGCGATCTGGCCGAGCCTGGTGAGCCGGTCGGAGCCAACGTCGTAGAGGTAGCGGGTGCCCGGGGTGCGATCGTTGTACGCGGCGATGACCATCCGGTCCTCATCGTCGTTCATGCTCTGTATGCCGAATTCGTATCCTGGCAGCTGCTTTTCCAGCGCGCGGAATATCCGCTCCGTCTGGGTGTCCAGAAACCGCCGCTCCGTCTTCCAGGTCGTGTAGCCGATCGTCGTGAGCACCTTGCGCTTGTGCGAATACGAAAGCCCGTCGACATCGACGTCGGAGCGCTCGTACAGCAACTTCTGCTCCGCCGCGGTAGCGGGGTCGACCAGCACGATCGCGTCCTTGTCGCGGCCGAGGTTCGATGCGGCATAGAGCAGCTTGTTGTCGAAGCTGAAGAACAGCGGATTGAAGCTTTCGCGAAAGCTCGTCGTGAGCACGGTCTTGAACGGGCCGCTCGCGCCGTCGCGATAAAGGAAGCTCGTATTGACGCCGTCGGAAGTCTGAGCGCCGCGGATCAGGCCCGCGTGGTCGGTCAGCCAGCTCGTCACGTTCCCGGGATTCTCGGCCTCGAGGGTCAGCGCTCCGGTCTTGAGATCGAGACGATAGGCGTCGAATACTTCCTTATTGCGCTTGTTCAGGCCCACCAGCATTTGATCGGGAAAGTCGCGCAGATCATCGATGATCTCGGCGCGCACGCCTTCGAACGGAGTGAGATCCCTGAGCCCGGTGCCATCCTTGTTCACGGCGACGACGTGGTAGTTCTCGTCGCCTGCGAAATCCTTGACGTACACGAGTCGGTCCGGTCCCTTCCAGAAGTAATCTGGTATGTCGCGCGCGGTTTCAGCCGTAATGCGCTTCGGCTCGCCTCCGGCCAGCGGCTGAACGTAGATGTTCATGCGCCGCTCGTAGGGTTGCATGAACGAGAGCGTCTGGCCGTCGGGCGAGATGCGGAAGAAGCCGCGCTCCGGATTGCGGAAGAAGTCGCGGACGGGGATCGGCTCATCGGCGGCCGCGCCGGCGGTCGCGGAAACGATCATGCTTGAGGCCGCGGCGAGCGCAACAGCGAGCGCGCCGATGTGGGCAAGACGAGAAGGCATGGGGATTCCTGTGGGGGCAAGGGCAGCGCCGGCTCGAGCGGGGCGAGGCAGACGCCAGCGAATTGGCCTAGTTTAGCAGGCGCTCGGTTCGTTCCGGACTAAGCGAGCGACTCGAGCGCCGCGCGCACTTCCTCGGGCACGGCCGTCGGGCGCCGGGTCCCGCGATCAACCCAGACGTGGACGAAATGACCGCTGGCGACGGGCTCCTCCTCGCCCTGCCGGAACAGGCCGATCTCGTACTTGACCGATGACCTGCCGAGCTTGGTCACGCGCAGCCCGGCCTCGACGACATCCGGAAAGGAGAGCGGTTTGTGGAAACGGCACGCGGTCTCGACGACCACGCCGATCGTCGTCGAGCGTTCGATGTCCAGACCGCCTGCGCGAATGAGGTGCTCGTTGACCGCCGTGTCGAAGTATGAATAGTAGGCCACGTTGTTGACGTGGCCATAGGCGTCGTTGTCCATCCAGCGGGTGGGGATCACGAGAAAGCTGCGGTAGCTCGTGCGCGAATTCATGCGTCACACGACGCAGCCGTCAGACAAGCAGGCGCTCATCGAGCAGCTCTATCCAATGCCGAACCGGCCGCTGGGTCCCCGCGGCAAGATGGATCTGGCAGCCGATGTTCGCCGTCGCGATGATGTTCGGCTTGCCCGCCTCCAGGGCCGAGATCTTGTTCGCGCGCAGCTCCTCCGCAAGCTTCGGCTGGAGAATCGAATAGGTCCCTGCCGAGCCGCAGCAAAGATGCGCATCACGCACCGGCGTGAGCTCCAGTCCGATCGCCTCGAGGATTTCGTCGATGCGCCCGCGGAGCTTCTGTCCGTGCTGCAGGCTGCATGGCGTGTGCAGCGCCACGCACTCCGACCCGCGATCCATCGCCACCTGCGGCGCGAGGCGCTTCCACTCCGCAGCGACGATCTCCACCGGATCGCGCGCCAGCTCGGCTACGCGACGCGCCTTGCTGGCATAAGCCGGATCATGCTTGAGCACTTCGCCGTATTCTTTCACCATCACACCACAGCCGCTCGCCGTGACGACGATTGCCTCGGCGCCGCGCTCGATCTCCGGCCACCAAGCGTCGATGTTGGCGCGCATGCGGGCGAGCGCGTCGTCTTGCTCGGCGAGGTGATAGCTCATGGCGCCACAGCATCGCGATCCGGGGACGCCGATCAGAGAGATCTGCAGCCGATCGAGGACACGGGCCATGGCGGAGTCGATCGACGGCGCGAGAGCAGGTTGCACGCAGCCGACGAGCGAGAGCATTCGCCGTTCGTGCCTCGCCCGCGGCCAAGACCCCGCCGCTCGCGCGCGCGGCAGCATGCGCCGGAGCGCTTGGGGGAGCAGCGGACGCACGGTTCGACCCAATACCACCGAAGTCGCAAAGAGTCGGCGCGAGAGCAGTGCGCGAAGCAGCAGCCAGCGCCGAGCGGCCTCGCCACGCGAACGCGGAACGCGTTGCTCGAGAACGTGGCGTCCGATGTCGGCGAGACGTCCGTAGCGCACGCCCGACGGACAGGTCGTTTCGCAGGAGCGGCAGGTGAGGCAGCGATCGAGATGCAGTTGCGTGCTCGCACTTGCCTCGCCCGTTTCCAGCAGCTGCTTGATGAGATAGATGCGCCCGCGCGGACCGTCCAGCTCGTCGCCGAGAAGCTGATACGTCGGACAGGTCGCTGTGCAGAATCCACAATGCACGCAGCTGCGAAGAATCGCCTCCGCATCGCGACCTTCGGCGCTGTCGCGGATGAATTCGGCGAGGTGCGCTTCCAAAATCAGAGCCCCGGATAGAGTCGTCCGGGATTGAAGATCCCCGCGGGATCGAACGCGGCCTTAAGCCGGCGATGGAGCGCCATCGCGGGTGCGGCGAGCGGCTGGAACACGCCGGCCGACTTATCTCTCGACCGGAACAGCGTGGCATGCCCGCCGTAACGCTGCGCCCACTCGCGCAGACGCGTGGCGTCGGTGCCGCCGCACGAAGCATCATCCGCCTTCGCAGGCAGCTTCAGCCAGCGCAGTGCTCCTCCCCATTCAAGGAGCTGCTCGCCGCCGAGGTCGGCATGTGGCGCGGTCGCTTGCACCGAGAGGCGCCACAGCGGCGCTTCAGCGTCGCGTCCCGCGAAGAATTCGTGAGTCTGTTCGCGCAATGAAACCCAGAGTGCGTCGGTTTCTGCGAGCACCGCGCCGGCAACGCGCTTCGTAGCCGCCTCAACCGCGCTCGGTGCCCCGGAGAAACGAACGTACAAACGTCCGCGGCAATAGCAGCTCGCCGAGAGCGGCAACGGCTTTCCGCTCCATTCGTTGATCTGTCGCACGGCGTGGTCGGCTCCGAGCTCGAACACCCGAGTCGCCTCGCTCTTCGGCAGCGGCAGGCACTTGAGCGACGCCTCCAGCACGATGCCGAGCGTGCCGAGCGATCCGGCCATGAGGCGCGAGACGTCGAATCCAGCCACGTTCTTCATCACGCGCCCGCCGAAGAAGAGATCGTCGCCGCGTCCATCCAGCAGTCTGACGCCGAGCATTGCGTCGCGCAGTGCGGCCGCGTACGCGCGTCGCGGTCCGGAGAGACCGGAAGCGATGCAGCCTCCGAGCGTGGCGGCCGGACCGAAGCTGGGCGGCTCGAAGGCGAGCATTTGGCCTTTCTCGGCGAGCGCCGCCTCGACCTCGGCGAGCGGTGTGCCGCAACGTGCGGTGATCACCAGCTCGGTGGGATCGTAGTCGAGGATGCCCGCGTATTCCGTCGTATCGAATAGCTCGCCTCCAAGCTCCTGGCCGTAGAAATCCTTGCTGCCACCTCCGGTGAGGCGCAGCGCTGTCCCGGAGGCCGCCGCGCTTCTTACACGCTCGCCCCACTGCTCAATGACATGATTTCCCGCGGTCACTGCTGTTGCGCCTGCAGCTCCGGCGGGTCGGCGTGCGGGATGCGCTCCTTCTCACGCGCGGAGTCCGTCGCCCACTCCTGCATCGCGGGTAGCGCGAGCAGCGCCTGGAGATAGGCGTCGGCCGCAGCCTGGACCGCGACGCCGTAGGTCTGGAAGCGGAACGCGACAGGGCACCAGAAGGCATCGACGATGCCGAAGCTGCCGCAGAGAAACGCGCCGCTTACGGAAACCGAGCCGAGGCGCTCTCGGCCTTCGCGCCACAGCGAGACGATGCGCGCGATCTCCTCGGCTACGGCAGGAGATGGCGCCTTCTTCAAGCGCAGGCGCACGTTCATGCCGAACTCGTCGCGCAGCCGCGTGAAGCCCGAATGCATTTCGGCGGCGACCGAGCGGGCCCAGCCCCGTGCGGTCGCATCCGACGGCCACAACCCGGGATGGCGTTCGGCGAGGTACTCCGCGATCGCCAGCGAGTCCCACACGACGCGCTCGCCGTCATGCAGGCAGGGCAGCCTTCCTGAGGGCGATTTACCCAGGATACGCTCGTGCGAACCTTCCACGTAGAGCGGGATGCGCTCTTCACGAAAGGGAATGCCGGCCGTCTTCATCAATACCCAGGGGCGCAGCGACCACGACGAATAGTTCTTGTTGCCGATGTAGAGCGTGTACATGGTCGGACCCGTTACAACGGTACCGTCTTCCCCGGATTCATGATGTTGTGTGGATCGAGCGCGCGCTTGACCGCGCGCATTAGATCCACCGCTTCGCCGTGCTCGCGCTTGAGCGCATCGAGCTTGTGCCACCCGATGCCGTGCTCTCCCGTGCAGGTTCCGCCCATCGCGATCGCGCGGAGCGAGACGTTTCGTGCCAGCTCCTCGGCACGGTCGCGCTGCGCTGAGTCCTTCGGATCGAACAGCACGACCAGATGAAAGTTCCCGTCACCGACGTGACCGACGATCGGCGCTGTGAGCCGGCTCTTGTCGACTTCCGCCTTGGTCTCGAGGATGCAATCGGCGAGCCTCGAGATCGGCACGCAGGCGTCGGTCGCGAAGGACGTCATCCCCGGCTTGTACGCCATCGCGGCGTAGTAGGCGGCATGGCGCGCCTTCCACAGACGGTTGCGATCCTCGGCTTGGGTCGCCCACTCGAAGGCGCTGCCGCCGTGATCGCTCGTGATCGCCTGCATCGCCTCGGCTTGCTCGCGCACCGAGGCGGGCGAGCCGTGGAATTCGAAGAAAAGCGTGGGCTTCACCGCGAAGCCTTCGAGCTTCGAATAGCGGATGCACGCGTCCATCTGCACGTCGTCGAGGAGCTCGATCCGCGCCACGGGAATGCCGGTCTGCATCGCCACGATCACCGTGTTGACGGCGGACGCGAGATCCGGGAACTGGCAGACCGCAGAAGAAACAGCCTCGGGCACCCCGTACAGGCGCAATTGAATCTCGGTGATGACGCCAAGCGTTCCTTCGGCGCCGACGAAAAGCCGAGTGAGATCGTAGCCGGCGCTCGACTTGCGCGCGCGGCCGCCGGTGCGCACGAGGCGACCCTCGGCGGTCACCACGGTCAAACCCAGCACGTTCTCGCGCATCGTGCCGTAGCGCACGGCGTTGGTTCCGGAAGCGCGCGTGGCCGTCATGCCGCCGATCGTCGCGTCGGCACCGGGGTCGATGGGAAAGAAGAGCCCGCTGCCCTTGAGCTCCGCGTTCAACTGCTCGCGCGTGACGCCGGCCTGAACGCGGCAATCGAGATCCTCGGCGTTAACCTCGAGTACGCGATTCATCTGCGTGAGATCGAGGCAGACGCCGCCGTAGAGCGCTGCGACGTGCCCTTCGAGCGAGGTGCCTACACCGAACGCGATCACCGGCACCCGCGCGAGCGCGCACAGGCGCACGATGGCTGCGACTTCCTCGTTCGATTGCGGGAACACGACGACGTCGGGGAGAGCCGCGTCGGCCAGCCCCTCACCGTGGCTGTGGTGCTCGCGGACCGACTGCGTGGTCACAGCGCGATCGCCGTAGTCGCCGCAGAGCTTCGCCACCAGATCGGCGAGCGCGCGAGGATCGGGTCTGACCGCAGTCTTCGTGTCCATGGAAATTTCCTTGCGGCGAACTAGAAGCGCGGCAGCTCCGGGTGCTTGAGCTCCCCGCGATGCACGTGCATGCGGCCCATCTCGGCGCAGCGATGCAGCGTCGGGACCGCCTTGCCGGGGTTGAGCAACCCATCCGCATCGAACGCGCTCTTGATGTCTTGAAAGCGCTCGAGCTCGCATGGCGCGAACTGCACGCACATGTCGCCGAGCTTCTCTACACCGACGCCGTGCTCGCCGGTGATCGTACCGCCCGCCTCGATGCAAAGCTCCAGTATCTTCGAGCCAAAAGCCTGCGTTTTCTCCTTGTCGCCCGGATGATTGGCATCGTAGAGGATGAGGGGATGGAGATTGCCGTCGCCAGCGTGGAAAACGTTCATGCAGCGCAGCCCGAACTCCTGCGACAGCTCGGCGATTCGCGTGAGCACCGCTCCAAGTGCACGGCGCGGAATGGTGCCGTCGATGCAGTAGTAGTCGGGCGAGATGCGTCCCGCAGCCGGGAACGCGGCCTTGCGCCCGGACCAGAAGCGGTCGCGCTGCTCCGCATTGCGCGACACCTCGACGCGCGTCGCGCCGCATTTAGTCATCAGTGTGCTGATCGCAGAAGCCTCCTCGGCCACCTCCTCGGCGACGCCGTCCGTTTCACAGAGCAGGATCGCCGCCGCGTCACTCGGGTAGCCCGCGTGAACGAAGGGCTCGACCGCGCTGATGGTCAGGCTATCCATCATTTCGAGGCCCGCCGGAATGAAGCCGCCGCCGATGATCGCAGCCACGGCGTCGCCGGCCTTCGCGACGTCATCGAACACCCCCATGACGCACTTCGCCTGCTGGGGCTTCGGGGTCAGCTTCACGCTCACTTCGGTGATGACCGCGAGCAGGCCCTCGGACCCTGTGATAAGGGCGGCGAGATCGTATCCCGGTGCATCGAGCGCCTCGGCTCCGAACTCGATCACCTCGCCTGTAATGAGCACGCCGCGAATGCGCCGGACATTGTGCACGGTCAAGCCGTACTTCAGGCAATGCACGCCGCCGGCATTCTCCGCCACGTTGCCGCCGATCGTGCAGGCGATCTGCGAAGACGGGTCGGGCGCGTAAAACAGGCCGAAGGGCGCCGCGGCCTCGGAGATCGCGAGATTGCGCACGCCGGGTTGAACCGTGGCGATGCGCGCCAGCGGATCGATGGAAAGGATTCGCTTGAACTTCGCGAGCGACAGAACCACGCCCGTGGGCTCGGGCACGACGCCGCCGGAAAGCCCGGTGCCTGCACCGCGCGCGACGACCGGGACGCGCGCGCCGTAGCAGAGCCGCAAAATGGCGATGACTTGCGCTTCGTTCTCCGGCAGCAGCACTGCTGACGGAAGCTCGCGGAACAGCGTGAGCCCGTCGCATTCGTAAGGACGCGTATCCTCGGCGGCGGTGAGTATCGCGCTCGCTGGGAGAATGCCGCCGAGCGCGGCGAGCAGGACGGGATTGAGCATGGACGGCGACGGCTGCCTGCAGCAATATTATTTCACAAAGGCACCGACCCGGCCACGCAGCAGCCGTCTGTTGCGACCGGCGTAGAATGCCTGCCGCCGGTTAAGGACCATACGAAGAGGGGGGTCATGCACCGCTTTCAAGCCTGGTCGTCAGCGCTCCTGACGGCGTTGTCGATCACAGCCGGGCTCGGCGCTGCGGCACCTGCAGCGGCACAGACCACGCTGCGCATCAACATCGCGATTGCGCAGAACTCGCACTACGGTGTGGCCATCGACACCTTTGCGCGCGAGGTCGAGAAGCGCACCAGCGGGCGCTACAAGATTCAAACGTTCTATTCCGGAGCGCTCGGCGCCGAGCGCGAATCGGTGGAAGGAGTGCAGCTCGGTACTCTCGACCTCACCCTGACGTCGACCGGCCCGCTGCCGAATTTCGTGCCCGACGTGGCGATCCTCGACATCCCGTTCCTGTTCCGCGACTACGCGCATGCGCGCGCCGTGCTCGACGGACCAATCGGACAGGAGCTGCTGGCGAAGTTTCCGCCCAAAGGCATGGTCGGGCTGGCGTGGGCCGAAAACGGCTTTCGGCACATGACCAACAGCAAGCATCCGGTGAATCAGCCCGACGATTTGCGCGGCCTGAAGATGCGAACGATGGAAAATCCGATCCACATCGAGGCGTATCGGCAATTCGGCATACTGCCCACGCCGATGGCGTTCACCGAAGTGTTCACGGCGCTGCAGCAGGGGACCGTCGACGGGCAGGAGAATCCGCTGTCCGTCATCACGTCGGCGAAGCTGGACCAGGTGCAGAAGTATCTGTCGCTCACCGGCCACGTCTATTCGCCGGCGATATTTCTCATGAACAAGGCGCAATGGGACAAGCTCTCGGATGCGGACAAGCAGGCATTCCTCGAGGCGGCGCGCGAAGGAGTGAAGGCGAATCGCGCGCGGGTGGACGAGGACGAGCGCCGCGCGGTCGCCGATCTGCGCGCCAAGGGGATGAGCGTGGTCGAGAACCTCGACAAGGCGAAGTTCCAGGCCGTGCTCGCTCCCGTCTACGCTGATTTCGGCAAACGCTTCGGGCAGGCGAATATCGATCGGATCAAGAACTACAAGTAGAGCCTCATCGATCCGTGTCGCCGCTGGCGACCACTCGCAGCTACCGATAGCCGAAGAACCCCGGCAGCAGCGTGCTGATCGAAGGGAAGAGCGTCAGCAGCGCGAGCACGCCGATCTGCGCCCACAGAAAGGGCCACAGCTCGCCGATCAGTTTCGCGAGCGGAACCCGCGCCACTACCGAGGTCACGAACAGCAATCCGCCGACCGGCGGCGTGAGCATTCCCATTGTGAGGTTGACGATCACGATGATCCCGAACTGCAAGTCCGATATGCCCAGCGCATGCGCGATCGGGGCGAGGATCGGCACCAGCACGACAATGCCTGGAAGCGGCTCGATGAAGATGCCGAACACAAGCAGAAACAGGTTGACGGCGAACAGGAACGCGAGCGGCGGGAGCTGCATCGACGCAATCGCCGCGGTCAGATCCTGCGGCACGCGCGAGATGGTCAGCACCCAGGCGAAAGCCGCGGACATGGCGACGATGATCAGCACCGAGGCGGTCATCAGCGCCGACCGGGCGAGGATTGCGGGCAGCGTGCGCCACTCCAATGAGCGATAGATGACCCGTCCCGCGAAGAGCGCGTAGAACACCGCGACCACCGAGGCTTCCGTCGGAGTGAATGCGCCGGAAGCGATGCCGCCGAGGATGAGCACGGGCAGCGCCAGCGCCGGCAGGGCGCGCCAGGTGTTGCGAGCGTAATCGCGCCGTTGGTACCGCTGCGGCGAGCCGCGGTAATTGCGCCGCACGGAGATCACGTGGTTGATGATCGCCATCGCCGCGGCAATCATGATACCGGGCAGCACACCGGCGATCAGCAGTCCCACAAGGTTCACGTCGGGATAGGCGAGCGCGTAGATGATCATGCTGATCGACGGCGGGATGATCGGGCCCAGGATCGAAGTCGCCGCGGTCAGAGCCGCGGCGTACGCGGGCTTGTAGCCATCTTCCTTCATCATCCGGATCATGATCGCGCCGGGCCCGGCGGCATCCGCGAGCGCCGAGCCCGAGATGCCGGAGAAGAAAGTAAGGGTCAAGATGTTGGTGTGACCCATGCCGCCACGAAACCTCCCGACGAACTGCGAAGCGAAGCGGAGCAATACTTCCGAGAGCGCGCCGCCGGTCATCAATTCCGCGGCGAGGATGAAGAAAGGCACGGCTTCGAGCGCGAAGACATCGATGCCCGAAAAGACGTATTTCGGCAGCGCAAGGAGTGGCAGGCTTCCGTCAACGAGCATCGCGGCGAGCGTCGCGCCACCGAGCGCGAAGGCGACCGGAACTCCGAGCGCGAGGAGCAGCGAGCAGCCGATGAAGAGCGTGGCGACCATCGCGAAGTCACATCGTCGCAGCGTCGGCGTCGAATTCGCCGTCGGCGAGAAGCTGTCGCTGCCCGATATAGGCGCGCGCCATCAGCGCAAGATGGGCTAGTAAAAGCGCGAAGCCGATCGGAATGGAGAGGTACACCGCACCGACCGGGACGCCGAGCACCGGCGTGGTCTGACCCCAGGCGAGCCAGGCGTAGCGCGCGCCAATCGCGACCATGAAGGCGAAAAATCCTCCGAGCAGGACGACGATCGCGCCTCTGATCGCCGTCGCGTGGCGGGGCAGCGCTTCCTGCAGTGTATCGATGCCGACGTGACCTCCGTAGCGCAGTACCAGCCCGCCGCCGAGGAAGGTGAGCCAGATCATCAGATAGCGCGAAACCTCCTCGACCCAGAGGATCGAGACGCCGGTCGTGAAGCGCAGCGCGACGTTGGCGAACACCATCGCCGCCATGCCGGCCAGGATCGCGATGATGGTCCAGCGATTGGCGACAAGAAGGCCCCGGTCGAGGCGTGCGAGCATTCTTCTTCTCTCGGCGTTGCGGGGAACGCGATTGTCGCACGGCCGACGCTGCCGTTGCTCGTCCGCGCGTCTATAATCGAGCCTGCCGCGACCGTCGGGGGAACGGGGCCGACGACGATGCATCCCGGAGAAATCTACGCCAAAACCGAAGCAGGCGTGCGCGAGTTGCACGAGCGCAAGCTCAACCTGCCGATCGCGATGCGCAGCCTACTCATCATGATCGACGGCAACCGCACCGTTGCCCAAGTGCTCGATCGGGCACGCGCGCTGGGCGTTGACGCCGAGGTGCTCGCCACGCTCGAGCGCGCCGGACTGATCCTACGGAAGTTCAGCGCACCCTCTACGGTCAAGGCCGCGGCCGAGCCGGAGGGGCGCAGCGAGGACGAGGTTGAGCGCTTCATCACGGCTCAGCGAAAGCTCTCCGACGCCATCAACGCGCATCTCGGATTTCGCGGCTACCTGCTCATGATGCGCCTGCAGCGCGCCGAGAACCTCCGGGATCTGCACGACTTTCTTCCCGATTTCGCGCAGGCTCTGGTCAAGCGCATCGGCATCGACGCCGCGGCGCCCATCGTCGCCGAGTTCGAGCGGCTGATCGTCATTCGTCCCGGTTGACCGGACCTGCTTCGCTTGCCCGGCGCCTCGCGGAGCGCGGCCGGACCAGCGTGCGGAACGCGACGAAGGCGAGCAGCGCCGAAATCGCGATGACGGTCGCCATCGGGCGCTCAGTTCCGTCGAAGCTCATCCCGACGGCGAGCGCTGCGGTCGAGGCGAGCAGAAGCTGGCAGAAGGACAAAAGCGAGGACGCGCTCCCGGCGATCTCGGGAAACGGCGTGAGCGCTCCCGCAGTCGCCTGCGGCATCGTGGTCATGAAGGAAATCATGAACAAGAACATCGGCGCGACGATCGCCAACGGGTGCGCCACCCTTGCCCAGGCCAGGCCGGCGAGCGCCATGCCGGCGAAGAGCATCAGCCAGGTGGAATAGCGCAGCATGCGGTCGATTCCCAGCCGCGCTACCAGACGGCTCCCGATCGTCGAACCAACCAGGTTGCCGAGCATCACCACCCCGAAAAGCAGCCCGAATCCCTGCTCGCCGGTTCCGATCACGGTCACGAACACAAACGAGCTGCCGGCGAGGAAGGCGAACAGCGCGCTGGTCGAGAACGCGGCGATCAGGAGATAGCCGAGGTAGACACGCGAGCGGAGGAGCCGCGCGTAGTTGGCGAGCATCACACCGACATGCGTCGCACGGACATTTCGGCTCCTGAGCGTTTCCGGCAGCACCGACAATACGCAGACGAGTGCCAGTGCGCCATAGGCGGCGACGAAGATGAAGTTCGCCTGCCAGCCGAACCACACGTGCAGATGGCTGCCGATGATCGGCGCCACGATGGGTGCGATGCCCAGTACCATGCCCATGAGCGACAGCATCGTCGCAGCGCGCTCGCCGGCGTGCAGATCACGCACGATCGCGCGCGGCACCACGGCGACGGTGGCCATCGCCGCAGCCTGAACGACGCGCGCTGCGATCAATGTCTCGACGCTTCGTGCCGCCGCGCATACGATGGACGCGGCGACAAAGAGGCTCAACCCGACGACCAGCGCTGGCCGCCGCCCGAAGCGGTCGGCGAGCGGCCCCACCAAAATCTGCGCGGCGCCCCAGGCGTACATGTAGAGCGAGAGCGTGAGCTGCACCTTCTCGTTGCTCGCCGCAAGCGCGCGCGCCATCGACGGCATCGAAGCGAGATAGATGTCCATCGCCAGCGGTGCCACGGCGACCAGCGCGCCGAGCAGCACCGTCATGGCGGGCTGATCGGTCTTGAGCATCGAGGAGGCTGCTACACGCAGCGGCCGCCGTCGACTTCGAGGCAGGCGCCCGTAATGAACTCGGCTTCGTCCGAGGCGAGGAATACAGCTGCGTTCGCGACGTCCGAGGGGCGCGACAATCGTCCTAGAGGGATGCTGGCGATGAACTTGGCGCGCAGCTCCGGCGTATCGCCGCCCATGAACTCGGCGAGCAGGCCGGTCTCGCCGGCGACCGGATTGATCACGTTGACGCGAATCCTGTCCGGTGCGAGCTCGGCCGCCATCGAGCGGCTGGTGACGATCGCCGCACCCTTGCTGCCGTTGTACCAGGTGAGCCCGGGCCGGGGCCGCACGCCCGCGGTCGAGGCGATCGTTATGAATACGCCGCCGCCCTGCCGGCGCATGACTGGAACGATGTGGCGCGCGCTGAGAAAAAGGCTCTTCACGTTGACCGCGTAGATGCGATCGAACTCCGATTCAGAAACTTCGAGCATCGGACGGTTGCGATGCGTCGTGCCTGCGTTGTTGATCACGACATCGATACGCGTGAAGGTTTCGACGGCGCATCGAACGAGCGACGCGACTTCCGCATCGACCGAGACATCGCCGGTGCAGAAGCTCGCTTTCCCGCCTTCTGCGACGATCGCCGCCGCGACCCGCTCGCCTGCGGCGACGTTGATGTCGTTCACGACGACCTGAGCGCCTTCGCGCGCAAAACGCACCGCGATGCCTTCGCCAAAACCCGACCCGGCACCGGTGACGACAGCGACCTTGCCGGCGAGCCTCATGGCAGGCTCATCGCGGCGGCTTGAACTTGTGCGCGAGCGTGTTCTCGTCCGTGCGCGGCGCGTAGCTGATGCCGTCGCGCATCGCCCACAGGCTCACCTGATGGTAGAGCGGCACGATCGAGGTGTCGTTGATCGCGAGTTCGGTCGCCCTCTGCAGCAGCGCTTCGCGCTTCGCGTCATCGACGGTCACGAGCGCATCTTCGAGCAGCAGGTCGACCTTGGCGTTCGAATAATGACCACGGTTGGCGGTGCCGAAGCCCTTCTCCTTGCTGGGCGTGGCGATCAGCGCCTTCAGCGGGCTCGAGGCTTCCCCCGTGCCCGAACTCCAGCCGACGAGGATGAAGCTGAACTTGAAATCCGTCGCCTGCGGAAAGAAAGTCGCAGAAGGCATGGCCTCGACCTTTGTGACGATGCCGACGCGAGCGAGCATTTGCGCCACCGCCTGCGCGACTTTCGCATCGTTGACGTAACGATTGTTCGGCGAATGGATCGTTAGCCCGAAGCCGCTGGGGTAGCCCGCTTCCGCCAGCAGCTTCTTTGCGCCTTCGGGATCGTAGCGCTCCGCCTTGAGACTCTTCGAGTAGCCGAAGAAGCCCTCGGGAAGAAGCTGGCCGGTCGGCACGGCCTGCCCTTCCATGACGCGCTCGGCGAGTGCCTCGCGATTGATCGCCTTCGAAATCGCCCTGCGCACCCGCGCGTCCTTGAGCGGATTCCTCGCCAGCGGCTTGCCTTCGGGATCGGTCACGAAGGGCGAGACCTCGCGCTCGGAATCCATGTGCAGATAAATGAGCCGGTCGGCGACCGTGCTCGAGAGCGCGAGCCCTTTCTCGCCCTTGATTCGCGCCACGTCAGTCGTGGGCACGTTCTCGATGGCCTGGACGTCGCCCGCGAGCAGCGCTGCGACACGCGGCGCATCCGACGGCAGCAGCCGTAGCGTGACCTTCTCCCACGGCGTTCTGCCGCCCCAGTAGCCGTCGAAACGAGCAAGCTCGATGCGATCGCCCTTCGCATAGCGCACCAGCTTGTAAGGACCGGTCCCGTTAGCTGCCTTGCCGGAATTGAAGTCCTCGGTGGAAGCCTTCGCGGCGGCCTTCGAGATGATCGCGACCTGAGTCATGTCGGAAGGCATCAGAGGATACGGCGTCGTGGTTCGAAAGCGGATCGTGTACGGATCGACCGCGATCATTTCCTTGATCTGCTTCGTGTAGACCGTGAATGGAGAAGGACTGTTCGGAACCGTGGGCACGCGCTCGATCGACGCGATGACGTCTGCAGCGGTGAAGTCGCTGCCATCGTGGAACTTGACGCCACGGCGAAGCTTGAACTCCCAGGTGAGCGGATCGATCGTGTGCCAGGATTCGGCAAGGCCGGGAATCATCCGTTGGCGCTCATCGCGCAGCACGAGGTAATCGAAGATATGTGCCGCGACGTTACTGTTCGGCGTGAGATTGTGATAGTGCGGATCGATCGCAGTCACGTCCGCGCCTAGGCCGATCGCGAGATCCGCGGCGTGGGAAAAACTCGCAGCGAAGATAGCGAAAAGAAACCACGACCGAATGAGGGTCGAGAGTAGCCCCATTTCGAGGAAACTCAGCGAGTTGGCGATCGTCAAAAACCGCGCAAGCATAGCGGAAATGAGGCGAACTGCAACTCTTTGTAACGGTCCCACCTATTGTCAACGCTTCGATGCGGCGTGACGTTTGTTTCATTGAACGCGTTGTGCGACAAAGGAGGTCGCGATATGGGACGTTATCTCAAGGTTTTGGCTGCGGTAATCGCGCTTGGCGCTGCAGTTGCCTTTGCGCCGACCGCGGCGGCTAACTCGTACTCGGTGGCGATTGGCACGCCGGGATTCGCCGTTGGGTACTCGAATGGCTACGGCGGCTATGCGGCTTACGGCGCGCCGTACTACTACGCGCCGGCTCCGTACTACGGGCCATACTACTATGGACCGAACGTAGCCTTCTACGGCTACTACGGGCCGCATTACTACCATCACCACTACTACCGGCACTGGTAACGATCACTTCGCAGCGTAACTGATGCGATAGATCGCGCCGGCGTAGTCGTCCGAAACCAGCAAGGCGCCGTCCGGCATGACGAGAACGTCAGCCGGGCGGCCCCATACCGTCTCCCCCTCCAACCAGCCGGTCGCGAACGGCTCGTAGCCGACCGCGCGATTGTTCTCGACGCGCACAAGCATGACGCGGTAGCCGATTTTCTTGCTCCGGTTCCACGAGCCGTGTTCGGCGATAAAGATCTGGTTGCGGTAGGCCGCGGGAAATTGCGTGCCCGTATAGAAGCGCATGCCGAGCGGCGCTACATGCGCCGGCAGCTTTTGGGCAGCGGATGCGAACTCGTCACAGGAATGCTTTTTCCCGTACTCGGGATCGGCCACGCCCGCATGGCAGTATGGGTAGCCGAAGTTGAGGCCGGCCCGCGGTGCATGATGCAACGAATCGGGCGGCAATTCATCGCCCATGTAATCGCGGCCGTTGTTCGTGAACCACAACTCGCGCGTACGCGGATCCCAGTCGAAGCCAACCGAGTTGCGCAAACCGCGCGCGAAAACCTCGAGTCCAGAGCCGTCGGGGTTCATGCGCATGATGACGGCGTAGCGGTCGGGATCCGGCTCGCAGATGTTGCAATTCGCGCCGACGGGTACGTAGAGCTTGCCGTCGGGACTGAAGGCGATGAATTTCCATCCGTGGTGCGTCTCGCTGGGGAAGCGATCGCTCACCACGACCGGTTGCGGCGGGTTGTCGAGATGCTCCTCGATCTTGTCGTAGCGCAGTATCCGGTTGACCGAAGACACGTAGAGCGCTCCGTCGTGGAACGCGACGCCCACCGGGAGATTGAGCCCGCTCGCGATCGTGGTCACGGTGCCGAGCGCTCCGGGCTTGAGCTTCACGGCATAGACTCTCCCCTCTCGCATCGACCCGACGAAGAGCGTTCCTTGCGCGCCGAGAGCCATCTCGCGCGCATTTTCGACGCGGGCGACCACCTCGATGTGGAACCCCGGCGGCAGCTTGATCTCCGCGAGCGGCAACTCGCCGCGCTGTGCCGATGCCGGAATGGCCAAAAGGAACAGGCTTGCAATCATCCATCTGTGCCGCATGTTCGAATCCTCCTTCTTGTTGATTGCCAGGAGCTGCGCGGCTCGGCAACGCGTACGAGGCTCGTGCCCACTACGTTGACAGCATTCGGGACGCTTTTTATCCTTCCTCATGGTCTCCGGCTTGCGCCGCCCGAGCCGCGCAATGAACCCCACCCCTTTTGCATCGATCACCTCGGCCCCGCCACTCGGACTCGATTTGATCCGCACGCTGGTCGGATTCGACACCACCAGTCGCGAATCGAATCTTGCGCTGATCCACTGGGTGCGCGATTACCTCGCGCGCGAGGGCATCGAGTCGCGGCTCACTTTCGACGACGAGCGGCGCAAGGCCAATCTCTTCGCTACGCTCCCGGCGCAGAACGGAAACACCATCGAAGGCGGCATTGTGCTCTCCGGTCACACCGATGTGGTACCCGTCGACGGGCAGCCGTGGGACCGGCCGCCGTTCGAGGCTACCATCGTCGGCGACCGGCTCTACGGTCGGGGCGTTGCAGACATGAAGAGCTTCAGCGGGCTCGCGCTCGCCTTCGTGCCGGAATTCCTACGCCGAGGCCTCGCGCGCCCGCTGCATCTCGCCCTGTCCTACGACGAGGAAGTGGGCTGCGTCGGCGTGCGCCGCTTGATTGCCGATGTCAGGGCGAGCGGGGTGCGGCCGGCGGGATGCATCGTCGGGGAACCGAGCGGCATGCAGGTGGTCATTGCGCACAAGGGCAAGCGCGGCTACCGCTGCCGCGTCCGCGGCCGTGAAGCGCACTCGGCTCTCACTTCCCGCGGAGTGAATGCGGTTCAGGTCGCCGCGGAGATCGTGAGCTTCCTTGCCCAGGTGGCTCGCCGCTTTCGTGAACGCGGCGGCTTCGATGCGGCTTACGACGTTCCTTACACGACAGTGCACACAGGTGTCATCCGCGGCGGCACGGCGCTCAACATCGTGCCGCGTGACTGCTCCTTCGATTTCGAGATCCGGCATCTTCCCTTCGACGATCCAGAAGAGCTCATCGCTGACGTCAAGCGCTTCGCGGCCACCTTGCTGCCCGAGATGCACGCCATCGACCCGGCAACCGGCATCGATTTCGAGCCGCTGTCGGCGCTGCCTGGGTTCGACTCCCACGGCGCCAGCGAGATCGTCGCGCTGGGCAAGGCCTGCGCCGGCTCATCGGAGCTTGGCAAGGTTTCCTTCGCCAGCGAAGCAGCGCTGTTTCATAACGCGTCCGTGCCGGCGATCATCTGCGGGCCAGGGCACATCGCGCAAGCGCATCAGCCCAACGAATGGATCACGCTCGAGCAGCTCGCTCTGTGCGAGAGGTTCATGAGACGGCTCGCCGATCGCGTCTGCGTAACATGACGCGCGGGACGCTCGAAACACGTTCAAGCAATGGCTGAACCCGCACCCGCGTCGCTTCCTCCGATCGAGGTTGACTTCCCCGACCTCTCTCCGCATGCCGCCGGCAACACGGGCATCGAGTATGCTTGGAGCTTCGCCGCCCGGCGCGCCGGGCCGCACGTGCTGCTGCAGGCGCTCACGCACGGCAACGAAGTCTGCGGTGCGATCGCGCTCGACTGGATGCTGCGCGAAGGCTTGAGACCGGCCCGCGGCACGCTCACGCTCGTCTTCGCCAACGTCGCGGCGTACCAGAAGTTCGATCGGGCGGACCCCTTCGCCTCGCGCTGTGTCGACGAGGACTTCAACCGACTGTGGAGCGCTGACGTCCTCGACGGTGCGCGAGAGAGCGCCGAGCTGAAGCGCGCGCGTCAGTTGCGACCGCTGTACGACCGCGCCGAGCATCTCCTTGACCTGCACTCGATGTCCGAGCCATGTCCCCCACTGGCGATGGCCGGCTTGCGGCGCAAGAATCTCGATCTGGCGCGCGCGATCGGATCGCCGCAGCACGTCGTCATCGACGGCGGTCACAGCGCGGGCCGGCGGCTGCGTGATTACGCTTTTTTCGACGATGAGAACGATCCGCGCTCGGCGCTTCTCGTCGAGTGCGGACAGCACTGGGAGCGCGCAGCCCCCGAAGTTGCGATGCAGGCGGTCCTGCGCTTCCTACGGCACTTCGCCGTGGCCGACCGCTCCACCCTCGATGCCCACCTCGACGCTTCGCCCTCCCCGCCGCAGAAGCTGATCGAGGTTACGACGGCGGTGACGATTGGCTCGGACGAGTTCGCCTTCACGATTCCGGTGCGCGCGCTACAAACGATTCCGCGGGCCGGAACCGCATATGCGGTCGATGGAGGAACGGCGATCCGGACGCCGCATGACAACTGCGTTCTCATCATGCCGACGCGTCGGCCCAAGCGCGGCGAAACGGCGGTGCGGCTCGGGCGTTACGTTAACTAGCGCGACCGGATCCAGCCGGCGATTCGGCGCGGCCCGGATTCGCGACGGGCGTCTTCAGCGGACGGTCTCTTCTGCGGCGCGCACCAGGTCCTCGCCGACGACGGCGGACCAACGCTCGTACACCGCGCGGGTCCTCTCGCGAAACGGTTGCTTGCCTGCACGCGTAAGCCGGGTCACGCCGGTCCCCTCCCGGGCGAGCCGCGCGAGCGCCGCGTCGTCGGTTTGCGCCCGCGCGAGCGCATCGGCTTCCAGCGCCGCGTCGTTCGCTGCCTGGCGGACCAGCTCGCGATCGGCCGCTGAAAGGGTGAGCCACAGCTCACGATTGACGGCGAAGAAGAGCGCGTCCGCAAATCCATCCCAGACGAGAAGATGCGACACGCCGTTGGCATAGAGCCGCGCGGCACCGAATGCGGCCACACCGAGCACTTCGCCGTCCAGCCCTCCTCGTGAAAGCGCGCCACGTGCGTCGCTGGCGCTCATGCCTGCCGGCACTGCGCCCAACGCCAGCAGTGTCTCAATATAGAGCCGTGAGACGGGTGCGCGCAGCCTGAGGCCGGCGAGATCGGCAGGCGCGTGCACCGGTCGTCTCGTGGCGAGCTGCTGGAACGCGCCGGGTGTCGAGGCGATCGATACGACGCCCGCGTCTTCCAGCGCTTTCGACAAGCGCGCTCCGATCTCGCCCGCAAGCGCGCGCTCGAGCGCCGCGTGATCCGCAAAGAGCCAGGGGAGCGCGAAGAGATTGAGCTCCTTCACCTGCGAGGCCCAGTTGACTGCCGAGCCTACCGCGAGGTCGATTGCCCCGTCGCGCAGCCCTGCGAATTCGCGCGCGGGATCGCGCTGCGCGAGCGTCGCGCCGGGGAAGTGCTTTACCGCGAAACGGGCGCCGCTGCGCTCGCTGATCAGGCGTGCCCATGCTTCGCCTGCCTTGCCTTCAGGGTAAGCGGGTCCGACTGCAGTGGACAGCTTCCATTCCCGCTGCGGCGATTTCTCCTGTGCGGATGATTGTTCGGCCATGCAAAGCCCACACAGCGTCAATCCAAGCGCAGCGAAAACTGTTCCGTTACGAAGTTGCATGGCGTGAACACGCCGGCCGTTGCCGCAAGGTCCTCGGACCGACGATCGGTGCATCAATCGAGGGGCGGCTGCTCGGAGCGCAGCGGCGTGTCGTACCAGTAACGGCGGTCGAGATCCCGTTGCGCCACCGCCGCGAGTCGCGTCCCAGGATTGAAGTCGAAGGTCAGCGCACCTTCGTAATCCGTGCGATGACTTTCGATCCCTGACTTGGTGTAGCGCTCGACAATTTCTGGCCGCGGATGCCCAAAGCGATTGCGATAACCGGGCGTGAACACAGCGATCCGCGGCGAGACCGCGCCGATGAAGCCCGCAGTCGACGAGGTGCGGCTGCCATGGTGGGGCACCACCAGAAGCTCGGCGCGAAGCGCTGCAGCGTCGCGACGAAGCAGATCGAGCTCGGTGCGCGCTTCGATGTCGCCCGTGAGCAGAGCGCGGCCCGCCGAGTTGCTCACGCGCAGGACGCATGACAGATCGTTCGCCTTGAGCTTCGAGTTCGTGTAGTTCGCTTCCACGGGATGGAGCATGGCGAACGCGACTCCGTCCCAGTTCCAGCGCTGGCCGGCGACGCAGCGGCGCGCCGGCTCGCCTTGGGCAGCGCGTGCGAAAACGATCCGGCTGTCAGGCGGCAGCGAAGAAAAAAACGCCTCGACCGGCACGGTATCCAGCAGCGAGAGCGCCCCGCCGCTGTCCTGATGGCTGACGACCATGCCGTCGAGATGGGTGACGCCTGCGGCGCGCAGCATCGGCGCGATGATGCGGTTACCGGCATCCGCTGCTTCGTTGAAGCGCGGCCCCGTGTCGTACAGAAGCGCGTGCCCGTGCGCTTCCCACGCCGACGCTAGCTCGTCGGCGAGGCGCAGCTCTGCCCGCCATGCGGCGTAGAAGAATCCGACCAGGGCGATGGCGGCGACAGCCGCCGCGAGAGCGAGGATGCGTGCACCGCGGACGATCAGGCCCGAAGCGCGACGCGCCATGAAAAATGCCGCCAGCGAAAGAGCAAGCGGCGCGGCGATGACCATGCCCCACGCGAGGCGCGGCAACTCAGGCTGCTGCTGCAGCGCCAGCACTCCCAACGCGAAGGCGAGCAGTGCAAGCCGCATCACGAGCTGGCCCTTGAGGCCAGATGAAGACTCCCCCTAGCCGCGCCCCCGCTCGGCGGGAGCGCGCCCCGATACCGCGACGACCCTACTTCTTGCCGGCCTGGTCCAACATCTCCTGGATCTTGGCGTCGAATTGCGAGTACGGCTGGGCGCCTACCAGGCGAACGCCTTGCAGCTTGTCGTTTTCCAGATAGCCGAGCACGAACGAAGGCGTGCCCTGCACCCCGGCAACGCCGCCCTCGGCGATGTCCTGATCGATTTGCGCCTTGAACTTGTCGGGCGCGTCGAGGCAGCTCTTGAACTTCGGCACGTCGAGCTTGACGTTCGCCGCGTAGCTCATCAGCTTGTCGGCCTGAAGCTGGTCGGCATTCACGATCATCATGTGGCGCATTTCCCAATACTTACCCTGTTCGGCCGCACAGCGCCCTGCAGTGGCGGCCCGGCGTGCGTTATCGTGAAAGTCGAGCGGGAAATCGCGGCTCACGAACCGGACCTTGCCGGTGTCGATGTAGTTTGCCTTGATCTGCGCGAAGGCCGTATTGTGGAACTGCTGGCAGAACGGACACTGGAAGTCGGTGTACTCGACCATCACCAGCGGCGCCTTCGCGTCTCCCATGGAAAAGCCACCGGGCGAGAGCTTGTAGCTCACCTTATCGTCGGGCGCGGGCGCCTGCTGTCCGCCCGATTGCATCTTCTCCAGCACCTGACGAATCGCCTTCAGCTCATTGAGGATGTCCTGGGCCTGCTCGTTCGTGATGCCGTCGGCGCGGGCAATCGAACTCCCCGCCATCAGCATTCCCACTGCCCCTACGGCCAGAGCGGCCCGCAGGAATCTCATCGCGTTCATCGTACTTGCCTTCCTTTCACTTTGAGGCCCTCCCCGGGCCGGGATGTCCGATGCAGATCGGGCGCCCGAATGGACCGCACGCCTGCCGATCCGTTCCATGGCGCCCGCTATGTACGACCCGATCATACGGGGTGAACAGGCGGCGGCGGAGCCCGGTCCGATCGAAGGCGCCCGTCGCGGAACAGGCGGTTGGGCCCCGGCCGGGCAAAGGTAGCGAGACAATTTTGCGGGATCCTTTCACTTTCGCGGCCACAGAACAAGCTGAGTGCAGCGAAAAAGCGCGATCCGACGCTGGGCGGGATCGGTCACGATTGCATCCCACACCTGCGTCGTGCTCCCAAGGTGCAAGGCGGTCGCCACGCAGCTGAGCTTCCCCTCATGCGCAGTGCCGAGGAAATTGGTCTTGAGCTCGATGGTGGTGAAGTTCTCGGCTCCAGGCGGAAGGTGGGCGATGCAGCCATAGCCGCAGGCCGTGTCGGCCAATGCGATCACGGTTGCAGCGTGCAGATAGCCGTTCGGAGCGAGCAGCTCGGGACGGATGACGAGCTCGGCGTCGACTCGGCCCTCGGCGATCGCCACGGGACGGAAGCCGATCAGGCCGGGCAAACGCCCGTCGCCCCGCCGCGCGAGCGCCTCCATGGAGAAGTCTGGGCGCAAAGGCATGCGTGCTTCAGCGGCGCGCGAGCTTGAGCTTCATTCGCCGCATGACGGTTTCGTAGCCCATGCGCTCGTAGAGTCGTTTCGCGGCTGCGTTGAACTCGTGCACGTCGAGCTCGATCGCCGCCACGCCGTGCGCGCGAGCGAATCCATGCACGTGTTCGAGCAGAAGGCTGCCCACCCCGCGCGCCTGCCATCTCGGCGCCACCACGAGAAGATTCACGTAGAGCCGCGGTCGCCGCCGGCGCCCTCCTCGTCCGAAGTCTTGCAGCTCGAATCGCACGCAGCCGACCGGACCGCGCGGCGACTCCGCGACCAGCAGGCGCGCTCCGTCGGTGCGCGCGAACTGCTCGAGGAGCTTTCCCTCGTCCTCCGGCGTCAACGGCTCGAACTCGTCGGGATGCTGATCGAGATGCGCGTCGTGTACTTCGCAGTAAAGCGCAAGCAGCGCGTCGCAATCTTCCCGCGCCGCAGGTCGCACGCGTATGCCTTCGGGCGCATCGACGCGGATCGGCTCCATGGTCAGGCGGCTACAGACGCGCCGCGACCCATGAGCGCACCGATTCCAGCGCCGCGGGCAACGCTGCGGGATTGGTCCCGCCGGCCTGGGCCATGTCCGGACGTCCCCCGCCCTTGCCGCCGACCTGAGCGGCCACGTGGTTCACGAGGTCTCCCGCCTTGATCTTGTCGACCAGATCGGAGGTCACTCCGGCGATCAGGGTTACTTTGTCGCCATCGGTGCTGCCCAGGACGATCGCTGCCGACTTGAACCGGCCTTTCAACCTGTCGATGGTCTCGCGCAGGACCTTCGCATCCGCACCGTCGATCGTCGCCGCCAGAACCTTCGCCCCGTTGACGTCGACCGCCTGCGCTGCGATGTCGCCGCCCTGTCCCGAGGCGAGCTTGCTCTTGAGCCGCCCGAGCTCTTTCTCCATTGCCTTCACGTTCTCGAGGATCTGCGCGATCTTGGCGGGAACTTCGATCGCCGGCGCTTTTAACGCTCGCGCGGCCTCGTTCAATCGCGCTTCCATCTCGTGCGTATAGGCGAGCGCGCCCTCGGCGGTCACCGCCTCGACGCGGCGAATGCCGGCGGCCACACCCGACTCGGAAACGATCTTGAAGAAGCCGATGTCGCCCGTGCGATTGACATGCGTCCCGCCGCACAGCTCGGTCGAGAAATCGCCCATGCGGAGCACGCGCACCTCGTCGCCGTATTTCTCGCCGAAGAGCGCCATCGCTCCGGACTTGATCGCGTCGTCGTAGGCCATGACGCGCGCCTCGACCGGATAGTTGGCGCGGATCGCCGCGTTCACCAGCGACTCGACCGTGTGGATCTCCTCGTCGGTCATCGGCTGCGGATGCGAGAAGTCGAAGCGCGTGCGCTCCGGATCGACCAGCGATCCCTTCTGCATGACGTGCTCGCCCAAGACCTTTCGCAGCGCGGCGTGCATGAGGTGGGTGGCCGAGTGGTTCCACGCCGCGCGCGCTCGCGCGCGACCGTCGACCTGCGCGGTCACCGTATCGCCGATCTTGAGCTCGCCGGTCTTCACTTCGCCGTAGTGGCCGAAGACCTCAGGCTGGATCTTCTGCGTGTCATGCACGGAGAAGAGTGTCAGGCACGCGCCTCCCTTGCTCAGCTCACCCCGGTCGCCGACTTGACCGCCGGACTCGGCGTAGAACGGCGTGCGATCGAGAACGACGATGCCGCTCTGGCCAGTCGACAGCGCATCGACCGGCGTCCCGTCGCGATAAAGCGCGACCACGCGGCCTTCTTCCGACAGCGTGTCGTAGCCATCGAAGCGGGTCTTCGCGCCGCGATACTCGAGTGCGTCCGCCATCTTGAAGGTCGAGGCCGCGCGAGCGCGCTCGCGCTGCTTCTCCATCTCGCGCTCGAAACCGGCCATATCGACCGAATAGCCGCGCTCGCGGGCGACATCCGCGGTGAGGTCCACTGGAAAGCCGTACGTGTCGTAGAGAGTGAAGGCGATCTCACCAGGGATCGTCTCGCCGGGGGGCTTCTCGATGCCGATGTATGGCGTGTCGCTCTTGAGTGCAGATTCGAGAATCTTCATGCCATTCTCGAGCGTTTCGGCGAAGCGCTCCTCCTCGGCGAGGAGCACGCGCATGACGTAATCCTGTTTCAGCGGCAGCTCGGGGTAGGCGTCGCCCATCAGGCGTGATAGCTCGGGCACAAGTCGCGAGAAGAACGGTTTCGTCTGCCCGAGCTTGTAACCATGGCGGATCGCGCGGCGAATGATCCGCCGCAGCACGTAGCCGCGACCTTCGTTGCTAGGAATCACGCCGTCGACGACGAGGAAGGCGCAGGCGCGGATGTGATCGGCGACGACGTTGAGTGACGGCGACTTGAGGTCCCTTGCGCCGGTGAGCCCTGCCGCGGCGGCAATGAGATCGCGAAACAGATCGATCTCGAACACGCTGTGCACGCTCTGCAGCACGGCCGCGAGACGCTCCAGTCCCATGCCGGTGTCGACGCAGGGCTTCGGCAGAGGCGTGAGCTTGCCACTCGCGTCGCGATCGAACTGCATGAACACGAGGTTCCAGATCTCGACGAACCGATCGCCCTCCTCTTCGGCCGAACCCGGCGGCCCGCCAGGCGTGCCCGGACCGTGATCGTAGAAGATCTCGCTGCACGGACCGCAGGGCCCGGTGTCCGCCATCTGCCAAAAGTTGTCCGAAGCGTACGGTGCGCCCTTGTTGTCGCCGATGCGCACGATGCGCTCGCGCGGCAGGCGGATGTCATTCGCCCAAGCGTCGTAGGCTTCATCGTCGGTGTGGTAGACCGTGGCCCACAACCGATCCGCCGGAAGCTTGTAGACGTTGGTCAGAAGGTCCCAGGCCCAGCGGATCGCCTCGCGCTTGAAGTAGTCGCCGAACGACCAGTTGCCGAGCATCTCGAAGAAAGTGAGATGGCGCGCGGTGTAGCCGACGTTCTCGAGGTCATTGTGCTTGCCGCCTGCGCGCAGACAGCGCTGCACGTCCGCAGCGCGCACGTAACTTCGCTTGACGGTTCCGAGGAAGACGTCCTTGAACTGCACCATGCCGCTGTTGGTGAAGAGCAGCGTCGGGTCGTTCGCGGGCACCAGCGGCGCCGAGGGGACGATCGTGTGTCCCCTCGCGGCGAAGTAATCGAGAAACGCCCGCCGGATGTCGTTCGCTTTCACCGTTTGATTTTACCGCGATCGATCAAGAGCCGGACGCCTCCGCGTTCCGCAGCAGCTTCAGGATCGCCGATAGTGAGAAGCCGCGCGATTGGAGGAAACGCACCTGACGCGCCTTCTCGCGCTCGTCGGCGGGCGCGCGGCCGTAACGGCGCTGCCAGAGCGCAGCGAGCGCCGCGTCATCGTCGAGGTCAGCATTGGCGAGAGCCGCCGCAATCTCCTGCGCGCCGACGCCTTTCGTCTTCAGCTCCGCCGCGATCCCGCGCCGGCTGTAACGCCCCGTCTTCTGCGCAACGAGCGCGTGCGCGTAACGCGCATCGGAGAGATAGCCCTGAGCGGCGAGCTCGTCGAGCGCCGCGCAAACCTCGCTCTTCTCCCATCCTTTGGCGATGAGCTTGTCTTCCAGCTCGGCGCGCGCATATTCGCGCCGCGCGAGCAATCCGACCGCCTGCGCGTGTAGCGACTTCGTCGTGCGCGGCGTCACTCGTCCGCGGGCGCGGCGCCGCGCGCCGGACCCGGGACAGGCACACCCACCGCTGCGCGAATCTTCGTTTCGATCTCCGCAGCGAGCTCCGGATGCTCCTTCAGGTAGTCGCGCGTGTTGTCCTTGCCCTGTCCGATGCGCTCCCCGCTGTAGCCGTACCAGGCGCCGGATTTCTCGATCACACTGTGTGTGACGCCCAGCTCGATCATCTCGCCTTCGCGCGAGATGCCTTCGCCGTAGAGGATGTCGAAGAGCGCCTCGCGGAACGGCGGCGCGACTTTGTTCTTGACCACCTTCACCCGTGTCTCGCTGCCGATCACTTCCTCGGCTTTCTTGATCGATCCGATGCGGCGGATGTCGAGCCGGACCGAGGCGTAGAACTTGAGCGCGTTGCCCCCGGTGGTGGTCTCGGGATTGCCGAACATGACACCGATCTTCATCCGGATCTGATTGATGAAGATGACCAGCACGTTGGCGCGCTTGATGTTCGCGGTGAGCTTGCGCAGTGCCTGGCTCATCAACCGCGCCTGCAACCCCGGGAGCTGATCGCCCATCTCGCCTTCGATCTCGGCTTTCGGCACCAACGCCGCGACCGAGTCGATGACGATGACGTCCACGCCGCCGGAGCGCACCAGCATATCGGCGATCTCGAGCGCCTGCTCGCCGGTGTCCGGCTGCGAGATCAGCATGTCGCCGACGTTGACGCCGAGCTTGCCGGCGTACACGGGATCGAGCGCGTTTTCCGCGTCGATATAGGCAGCCACGCCGCCGGCCTTCTGCACCTGCGCCACGACCTGCAGGCAAAGCGTGGTCTTGCCGGAAGCTTCCGGTCCGTAGACTTCCACGACGCGGCCTCGGGGCAGGCCACCCACGCCGAGCGCGATGTCCAGTCCCAATGAGCCGGTGGAGACGACGGACAAGTCGCTCTGCACCTGGGCTTCGCCCATCTTCATGATGGAGCCCTTGCCGAACTGCTTCTCGATCTGCGCCAGCGCCGCGGCGAGTGCCTTGCTCTTGTTGTCGTCCATTGCGTTCATTCCGTTGCCTTTGCCCAGCATTCCATTGCTCATACGCCGCGCCCTCATCAGGTCCCCGATGAGCCGATTATGGCATAGAACGATCGTTCGATACAGTCCTTTTTGGCGGTTATCCGGTATTTGACGGACAATATCCTAAAGGAATAGGATTCTGTCCTCAACCGGAGAATGCGCCATGTGGGAAAGGTTACGCAAATGGGTCGATTGGGCTTCATTCGCCCACTCACTATTCGAGTGGACCGGACTCGGCAAACCAGCCGTGAGCGCTCTACTTGCAATCGTTGGCGTCATATTGGGACTGATCGACGGTGTGCCAAAAACTTATTTGTTGTTAGTCGCCGTCGGCATCTTTGCATTAGCAATGCTTGCGTTAAATCAGATCGACGCATGGAGAGAACGAAATAGCGTTAGCCACAAGCTGATTTTTGATAGTGCTGTGGTCCATTGCACTGTTTCCCGTTCCGGGATAGCAGCGGGCCAGAAGATAGCTAACTACCAGCCGGCCGCCGTGTTTAGGAATACGAGCGAGCGAGGGATTTGGTACACCGTCAAGCGGATGCACAGTGTTATCAACGGCCAGTCAGACGAGCGCCCGAAATCTGACACAAAAAGCGGATTCATTCCGGCCGGAGAAACGCTGGAGTATCGGTATACGACAATACCTAGCGTGGATTATTCCGCGCCGCCAGTTACCGGGATTTTGGAGTACGAGGTTCAATATGGCGCGTCGCCGAAAAAAATGATCGGCACTCTGGAGCAAAAGTGGAGTATGGAAATCTACTGGCGTGGCGAAGAAACTGGGCCGCCTACTTGGGTCAAGGTGCAGGAATTGCCAATGAGGGAGTGAGTCTGCATTGATTGATCGCTGTCCCGAAAATGTCTTCGTTGTATCGGTTGTTATAGCGGAACTGGAACTCGGCCACATAGAGTGGTAGATACTTCGCGCTGACCTTATGGAACGTACCCACGATCCCGCGCTTCACGATCGACCAGAAGCCTTCGATGCTGTTGGTGTGGATCGCGCCGACGACGTATTGGCCGCGAGCGTGATTGACAGAGCCGCGCCGGTAGTCGAAGTCGAGGAAATCGTAAGCGCGGTATTGATCCGTGCAGAGCAGGCTTACTCGCCGCGATACGGCTTCGTTGACGAAGCGATAGATGGTCGGGCTGTCGAGTTTGGCGATCACCTTGGCGACGACGTTGCCCTTGCGCTGGATCGCGCCAATGATGGGCGTCTTGTCGGAACCGACACCGCCGCCGCCCCTTCCGCCCCTGCCGTCATCACGATGCCGCTTGCTGGCGTGCCTGTTCTTCCACTCGCCGCCGATGAATGTCTCATCCAGTTCGACGACGCCGATAAGCTTCTTGAACTCCTTGTCTTGCAGAGCGACGCGAATCTTGTGGCACATGGCCCACGCGGTTTCGTAGGAGCCGAAGCCCATGTAACGCTTCACCTGCAAGGCGCTGACGCCCTTCTTGCTGGTAAGCATGAGATGGATCACGCGGAACCACTCGCGCAATGGCTTGTTGGTGTTCTCGAAGATCGTGCCGACGAGATGCGAGAAGCGGTAGGCTCCGCCCTCGCGGCAGTCCGGGCACTCCCACTTCCAAGCCATCGTCTTGAGTTCATAGACCCCAAGCGAGCCACAGCGCGGGCAGCAGACGCCTTTAGGCCAGCGGTGGCGTACCAAATACCCAATACAAGCGTCTTCGTGCGGGAAAGCCCGCTCGAACTGCTTGACGGTCATTTGGTGGATAACTGGGCGTTTTGCCTTGGTCATAGGGCGTCTCCGGTAAGCCTAAGACCAGTATATGGAAAGAATGTCTATCCGTCAAGTACCGGATAATCGCCTCCTTTTTGCATAGGTCAAACGGTCGACTAAGCCTTGGAGTGCGACACCCACGGAGTCCCGTCGGATCGAAGCCCGGTCGCCCCGGATCAGCCGCCGTTCCGAAGCCGTTCCCCCGGGTCCGGCCCAGGCAAAATACACAGTGCCGACCGGCTTTTCGGCTGTGCCTCCGCTCGGACCAGCGATCCCGGTGACCGCAATTGCCCATTGCGCCGCGCTCGCACGCAGCGCGCCCTCGACCATCGCTCGCGCGACCTCCTCGCTCACCGCGCCGAAGCGCTCGATCAACTGCATCGGAACCGTCAGCTGTTCAATCTTGGAAGCATTGGAGTAAGTCACGAAGCCACGCTCGAACCAGTCGGAACTTCCGGCCACCGCGGTGATCGCGCCCGCGAGCAGGCCGCCGGTGCAGGATTCGGCGGTTGCGATCATGACACGCTTTGCCATGGCCGCACGTCCCAGCGCGACGGCGAGCCCGAACAATTCATCGTCGATGCGCATTGCTTTCGCCGCGGCTCAGCGCTGCTCGCCTTCGCGTGCACGATACCAGTACTCGTGCGAAGAGACGAAGCCGAAACGCCGATAGAGCGCCAGTGCCGGCGCGTTATCGGCCGTGACCTGCAGGTAGGCCCTTGCCGCGCCGCGCTGTTTCGCTTCATCCAGCAACTTCGCGACGATCGCGCGGCCGAAGCCGCGGCCACGCCAGGCTTCGGCCGTGTGCACGGCGAAGAGCCCGACATGGCCGTCTTCCAGTTTCGCCAGGCCACAGGCGACGACTTCGCCATCGCGACGCACCAGCGCACCTGTCTGTGGAAGGGGATGAGTCGCGGCGCGCGCTATCAAGCGCTTCAGTGTTTCCACATCGGTCTTGAGCAGTGGCGCCGCGAGCGGCTCCCATGCCGGCGGCTCGACCGTCTCAACTGTTAGTTCTGGTATCGGCGGGGGCCGATGCTGGGCGAGCGCGGTCTGCAGCACCAAGGTGCGGTCGAAAGCTCCCCAGCCCGCGCGCTCGAGAACGGCATCCAGCTCCGCCGGCTGCGAGAACGGCAGCAGGCGGAAGATCGCAGGCAAGCCTGCGCGTGCGTAGAACGCCGTGCAGTACGCGATCTTAAGGTCGAGCGCTAGGGTCGAGGTGTAGAAGGGATTTACGGAACGCAGCCGCTTGGTCGGTCCCGGCCGGTAGCCGAGAAGCCAGCCGTCGTAGACGAGCGAGTGCGGCGCACCGGAGGCGTTGAGCGCCAGCTCCTCGAGCCGGCGTGCGACGCGCAAGTTATCGCTGCGCCTCATGACACTATCCGCTGTCCGATCGCGAAGACGATCAAAGCATAGAACGCCGCAACGATGTCGTCCGCCATCACGCCGAAGCCGTGATGCCATTGGCGATCGATGGTGGAGGCCGGCGGAAGCTTGACGATGTCGAACAGCCGGAAGAGCAGAAACGCAATGCCAACGCGCAGCGGCTCGACGCCGACGACGAGGAGCACAAGCAGAAACGCGACGACTTCGTCCCACACGATCGCGGGATGATCGGCCTTGCCGAGATCGCGCCCCGTGCGATCGGCCGCCCAGACGCCGACCCCGAACGCCGCGATGACAGCGCACAAGAAAGCGAGCTCGTTGCCGTAGGTTTGCAGCAGCACGGCGAGCGGCACGGCGAGCAGGGTTCCGACCGTTCCAGGCGCGATGGGCGATAGTCCCAGGCCGAAGCCAAGAGCGATGAAGTGCGCTGGATGCGCGACTAGGAACCTGATCGACGGCGCGCGGGTCACGACGCGAAATGATCGAATGCGCGAGGCAGCGATGGCAGCGCGCGTCCTTGCTCGTCGAGGATGACCAACCCTCGGCGCTTCTCGATCGAGCCTATCCGCGTGAGGGGGAGCCTCAAGGTCTTCGCGAGAGCGTGGATTTCGGCTGCTCGACCTTCGGCGGCCGTAAAGCAAAGCTCGTAGTCGTCGCCGCCCGCGAGCAGGCATTCGAGGGCAAGCGAGCGCTCGGTACCGGCGAGGCGTCGGTCGATCGCCGCGGAGCGCGGCACGGCGGCGAATTCGAGCCTGGCACCGACGCCGGACGCGTCGAGGATGTGGCCGAGGTCGCCGGTGAGTCCATCCGAGAGATCGATCGCCCCGCTGGCAATGGCGCGCAGCCGCTCGCCGAGGGCGACGCGAGGCGTCGGGCGCAGCATCGCCGCCTCGCACTGCTTCAGCTCGCTGCGGTCGAGTGCGATCCGCCGGCGATGATGCGCGACCGCGAGCGCGGCATCACCGAGCCGTCCCGATACGTAAACCAGATCGCCCGGTCGTGCGCCGCTCCGCCGAAGCGCCTCACCTGCAGGCACTTCTCCAATGATCGTAACGCACAGATTCAGCGGGCCACGCGTCGTGTCGCCACCGACCAGATCGACGCCATACGCGTCGGCCAGCGCGAAGAAGCCGCGCGCGAACGCGGCGAGCCAGTTCTGATCGCTGTCAGGCAGAGCGCCGGCAAGCAGCGCCCAGCGTGGAGTGGCGCCCATCGCCGCGAGGTCGGAGAGATTCACAGCAAGCACCTTGTGACCCAGCGCCTCGGGCTCGACGTCGGCGAAGAAGTGGCGCCCCGCGACGAGCATGTCGACTGAAACGGCCATCTCGCAGCCTTGCGTCGGCGCGATCAGCGCCGCATCATCGCCGACGCCTAGCACCGTATGCTGTGTTCGGCGTCGGAAGAATCTCTCGATCAGCTCGAACTCGCCGAGCGTGCCCATCAAACGGCGATCAGGATGCGCTGCGCGCCGCACCGACTTCCTCCGCGCGCGCGACAGCGGCGAGCTTGTCGAGGACGCCGTTGACGTATTTGTGACCATCGGTGCCGCCGTACAACTTGGCCAGTTCCACCGCCTCGTTGATCGCGACGCGGTAAGGCGTTTCGGGCTCGTGCAGCAATTCCCAGGCACCGATCGCGAGCACTGCCTTCTCAATCGGTGAGAGCGCGGCCGGCGAGCGATCCAGATGCGGCGCGAAGGCGGCGACGAGCGTATCGAACCCGCCGGTAACGCCGCGCCACAACCCGTCGAAGAAAGCCGCATCACACTTCGTGAAACCGCCGGCTTCACTCAATTGGATCCGGATCGCCTGCGGATCGGTTCCGGAGAGAAGCCATTGGTAGAGCCCTTGCAGGACAAACTCGCGCGACCGCCGCCTGCTACCACGCTCATTCACTTTCGCCTTCGTCATTCTTCGTCGATCGCCGAGAGCAGGTTGGCCATCTCGAGCGCAGCGAGCGCAGCATCGCGTCCCTTCGTTTCGGCGCGCGCCTCAGCCTGCGCCTCGGTGTCGGTGGTAAGAATGCCGTTGCCGATCGGAATGCCGAACTCGAGCTGCACGCTGGCAAGGCCCGTCGCCGACTCGGTGGCAACGATCTCGAAGTGATAGGTCTCGCCGCGGATCACGGCGCCGAGCGCGACCAGCGCATCGTAGTCTCCCGTCTGCGCCATGCGCTGCAGCGCGAGCGGGGCTTCCAGCGCGCCCGGCACGCTCGCGATCGAGATCGCGCTCTCGGCCACCCCGGAGTCGGCCAGAGCTTTGAGCGCGCTTTGCAGCAGCCGTTCGCCGATCTCGGCATTGAATTTCGACACCACGACGCCGACGCGCATGTGCTCGGCGCGAGTGCTGGAAGCGATTCGGCGAACGGCCATGGAAGAACGTCGACCTGGAACGGAGGGTGAAAGAGTGCGCTTCGATCGCGGCGCGCGTCAGCCTCTGCGCGCTGCGGTTTCCTGCGGAGGGTCATCGTGGCCGATGACTTCGAGCCCGAAGCCCGCCATGCTCGGCATCTTCCGCGGCTTTGCGAGCAAACGCATCTTGCCTACGTTGAGATCGCGCAGGATTTGCGCGCCGATGCCGTAGTTGCGCAGATCCATCCGCGGCTCGGCAGGCGGCTGATCCGCGCAGGCTCGGCTTCGCAACTCCCGCGGCGATTCGGGCCGATGCAGAAGCACCAGCACGCCGCTCGGAGCGCGTGCAATGGCCGCGAGCGCGGCGGGTATCGTCCACGAGTGCGTGCGGCTGCCGTAGTCGAGCAGGTCGATCACGGACAGCGGCTCATGCACGCGCACCACCGTCTCGCGCTCCGGCGCGATCTCGCCGCGCACCAGGGCAAGGTGAGTCGCGTCAGAGAGCTTGTCGCGAAAGGTAACGAGGCGGAAGTCTCCTTGCGCGGTGCGTATCGGCCGCTCGCCGACGCGTTCCACCAGTCGTTCCGTGCGGCTTCGATAGTGGATGAGGTCGGCGATCGCGCCGATCTTCAGTCCGTGCTCCCTTGCGAACTCGGCGAGGTCCGGCAGCCGCGCCATCGTCCCGTCGTCCTTCATGACTTCGCACAGCACCGCGGCCGGCGAGAATCCTGCGAGCCGCGCGATATCGCAACAGGCCTCGGTGTGGCCCGCGCGCGCAAGCACGCCGCCCTCCTCCGCCACGAGTGGAAACACATGACCCGGCGTGACGATGTCCTGCGGCCGCGCGTCGGGCGCGCAAGCGGTGCGAATCGTGTGCGCTCGATCCGCGGCGGAGATTCCCGTCGTCACGCCCTGCGCGGCCTCGATCGACACGGTGAAATTCGTGCCGTGTACCGACCGGTTGACCGGCGTCATCGGCGAGAGCTCGAGCTGCCGCGCTCGTGCTTCCGTAATCGGCATGCAGATCAGCCCGCGCCCGTACCTCGCCATGAAGTTGATGATTTCAGCGGTGACGCGATCGGCCGCGCAGAAGAGATCGCCCTCGTTCTCGCGATCCTCTTCATCGACGAGGATGGCGACGCGAGCGGCTTTGATCTCGCCGATGATCTCATCGATGGGGCTCACCGCGACATGCGCTGGCGGTTCGCGCGGTTCGATAGCGCGCAAATGACGCTTGGTCACGTTTTCTCGGGTCGATGCGAGACGCTCATTATACGTCCAGGCGCATCGATCCCTCAGAGGAGCGCGAGCGTCTCGCGCGTGAGTGCGCTCTTCGCATCGCCGAGCTCGGATATGACGCTGTAGTGGTGCCGCTCGGGGATGAAGAGTGGGCCGTGGCGCCCTTGCGGATGACACTCCGGCCAGCGCTCCCACAGCATCCACGATTGGCGGATGAACTCGCTCGTCTCGTCCTCGCCGGCTGCCAACAGCAGCGGCGCTCTCACCCGCGGCGAAAGGTGGATCGGGCTCACCGCGTGCGCTCGCGAGCGGTCGAGCTTGAGGTCAACGTTGAAAGAGACCTGGACCAGCGGCTCGAGATCGAACACGCCGCTGACGGCCACGGCGCCGGCGATGATCGTCTGAGGCAAGCCGCGCGCCTGCCAGTCGGTCGCGAGCAGCATCGCGGTCAGGTGCCCACCGGCGGAGTGTCCCGCAACAACCAGCCGGTCACAAGGAACGCCGTGCCGCGCGCCTTCGCGACGCAGCCAAGCGACCGCCTCCCGCATCTCGTCGACGATGCGCGCGATGCTTACGTCGGGACACAAATCGTAGTTGACGACCGCCACGCCGACGCCGCGCGCAACGAAAGGCGGCGCCACGAATGAGTGATCGCGCTTGTCGAGCGCGCGCCAGTAGCCGCCGTGGATGAAGAGCAGCGCGGCGCGAGGGTTCACAGCGGGGAAGAGGTCAATGGTCTGCTTGGGCCCGTTGCCGTAGCGAATGTCGAGCTTCGCGTCGAGCTCCGAGCGCGCGACTTCACTCTCTCGCGCCCAGCGCTCAAACCATTGCGGATGGTCCGGAAAGGCGGCGCGCAGGTTGTATTCGCGCTCGACGAAATCGGCGGGCAGCTCGCTCATGGCTTCACTCCGCGTCGGGCTGCTTTTCCGGCGCGGCCGATGCGAACGCGGGCAGCCTGTTGCACGCAGCCTCGATGCGAGTGAGCGTCGGGTAGGCCTCGAGCGGAATCGACGAGCGCCGCGCGTTCGCGAGCTGCGGCACGAGACACACGTCGGCGAGCGTGGGCGTCTCGCCGTGGCAGAAGGTTCCGGTGGCCGCGTCGGCGGCGAGCTGCGATTCCAGCGCGCGCAGGCCAAGATCGATCCAGTGCCGGTACCACGCGTTCTTCGCCTCCTCGCTCGTGCTCAGCGTGCGCACGAGGTATTGCAGCACGCGCAGGTTGTCGAGCGGATGGATGTCGCAGGCGATCGCGAGCGCGATCGAGCGCACGCGCGCCCGCGCTTCGGGCATGTCAGGCAGGAGCGGCGGCTGCGGATAGCGCTCGTCGAGATATTCGATGATCGCTAGCGACTGCGTAAAGCTGCCGCGATCGTCCTCGAGCGTAGGCACCAGCTCCTGGGCGTTGATCGCGCGGTACGCTGCGCCGCGCTGTTCGTTTTTCCGAAGATGTACCGCGGCGTACTCATACGCGAGTCCTTTGAGCCCGAGCGCGATGCGCACGCGATAGGCCGCCGACGAGCGGAAGTAGCCGTACAGCTTCATCGGAGCTAGAACGCGGAGATACCCGTCTGCGCGCGCCCCAGGATCAGCGAGTGCACGTCGTGCGTGCCTTCGTAGGTATTGACGGTCTCGAGATTGAGCACGTGGCGAATGACGTGGAATTCGTCGACGATGCCGTTGCCGCCGTGCATGTCGCGCGCAATGCGCGCGATCTCGAGCGCCTTGCCGCAGGAGTTGCGCTTCATGATCGAGGTGATCTCCGGCGCGGCGCGGCCCTCATCCTTGAGCCGTCCCAGACGCAGACAGCCCTGCAATCCCAGCGTGATCTCGGTCTGCATGTCGGCAAGCTTCTTCTGGATGAGCTGGTTCGCCGCGAGCGGCCGCCCGAATTGCGAGCGGTCGAGCGTGTACTGCCGCGCCGCATGCCAGCAGAATTCCGCAGCGCCTAACGCCCCCCATGCGATGCCGTACCGCGCGCTGTTGAGACATCCGAACGGCCCCTTGAGCCCGCTGACTTTGGGCAGCAGACTCTCTTCCGGCACGAACACCTCGTCCATCACGATCTCGCCGGTGATCGACGTGCGCAGGCTGAACTTGCCTTCGATCTTCGGGGCCGAGAGCCCCTTCGCGCCCTTCTCGATAATGAAGCCTCGGATCGCGCCATCGTCGGTTTTGGCCCAGACCACGAACACGTCGGCGATCGGCGAATTCGAGATCCACATCTTGGCGCCGGAAAGCTTGTAGCCGCCCGGCGCCGACTTCGCGCGCGTCACCATCGAGCCCGGATCGGAGCCGTGATTGGGCTCGGTCAGGCCGAAGCAACCGATCCATTCGCCGGTAACGAGCTTCGGCAGGTACTTGCGACGCTGCTCTTCGGAGCCGTAGGTGTAGATCGGATACATGACGAGCGAACTCTGCACGCTCATCATCGAACGATAGCCGGAATCCACGCGCTCGATCTCGCGTGCGATCAGGCCGTAGCAAACGTAATTGAGCCCGGCGCCGCCGTACTCCGAGGGCAGCGTCGAACCGAGCAGTCCGAGCGCGCCCATCTCGCGGAAGATCGCCGGATCGCTCTTCTCGTGCCGGAAGGCCTCCGTCACGCGCGGCATCAGCTTGTCCTGCGCGTAGGCGCGCGCGGCGTCGCGCACCATGCGCTCCTCCTCGCGCAATTGCTCATCCAGAAGGAGCGGATCCGACCAATTGAATGCTGCCTGGGTTGCAGACGCGGCGCGATCGGGGGCGTTCATGCAGAGATTATCGCGCCGGTGCAGCGGAGCGTCCATCGCGAAAACGGTCGCGATCAGCCCAAAGACCTAGGCCCTTCGTAACGCCCGCGAGACGTCCGTGCGAGACACCATCGCCGGCATCGCCACACAGATGGGAGCAACAGCCGATGAAGCAATTCGTTGTCGTTGGACGGACGCGGAGCCGCCGGACGGGCGCCGGCTTCTCGCTGGTCGAGCTGATGATCGCGGTCGCGATCTTCGCGCTCAGCTTGCGGTTCGGCATGCCTGCGTATGGCGACTGGATCGCGTCCAGGAAGCTCGCCAATCACGCCGAATATCTGGTGGAGACGCTCAACCTCGCGCGCAGCGAAGCAGTCAAGCGCGGAATGCGGGTCAATCTGTGCAAGAGCCGCGACGCGACACAGTGCGACCCGCACGCGAAGTGGGAGTCGGGGTGGGTCATGTTCGCGGACGAAAACCGCGATGGCCAAATGGAAGCGACCGAGAACTTCATTCGCCATGAAGGCCCGCCCGGCGACGGGATCACTGTTGCCGCCAACGGGCCGTTGAAGGATTACGTCTCATACACCAGCTACGGTTATGCGCGGATGCTCAACGGTGCGCTGCAGATGGGCACTTTCGTGGTCTGCAAGAGCGGACAGAACGCCATCCACATCGTGCTTGCGAACAGCGGTCGGGCGCGCCTCGTTCGTACCCCTCAACCCTGTCCTTGATGACCGTTTTGCGGCAGTAATCGACCCTTCGTCGGCCCTTGTTGCGCCGCCGTAGCCGAGCGGTAACCGTCTGTTCCGCCGGCAATACCTCACATCGGGCGGCTGCGCTGCTTGCCCGTTTGCGACATACCATGCCGTCACTACGAAAGGGAGATCGGAATGATCGCAGTTACAGTGCGCCCGCCGCGCAAGTCGACGCTCGTCGGCGTGCGCGGGTTCACGCTGATTGAGTTGATGGTCGTAGTCGTGATCGTCGGCGTTCTCGCGGCGATTGCGCTGCCCAATTACAGCGATTACATCAAGCGCGGAAAGATCATCGAGGCGACCAGCGGGTTGTCCGATCTTCGCCAGGGCATGGAGCAGTATTTCCTCGACAACCGAACGTACGTCGGATATTGCGCCAGCCCCAGCGGCACCGCCCGCGTGCAGCCTACGGTCCCGGCATTCGTCCTGACATGCGTCGAAAACGTGGCGACTTACACGTTGACGGCGACCGGGGTTCCCGCGCAAGGCATGGCCGCTGCGTTCGTCTACACCGTCGATCAGAGTGGCGCCAAGGCCAGCGCCGGACCAGCCGGATGGGCTGGCAATCCCAACTGCTGGGCCGTCCGCAAAAGCGGCGAGTGCACCTGATCTGGGCGACGATGATGCGCAGCCGCGGCTTCACTCTCATCGAAATCATGGTCGCTCTTGCGATCTTCGGCCTGCTGATCGCGCTCGCCGGACCGCAGCTCTCCGCGTTCCTCGCCAACTCGCAGGTGCGCAACGCCGGCGAGGCCATTCTCAACGGCGTGCAGCAGGCGCAGGCGACCGCGATGCGGGACAACCTGCCGACGCGCCTCGCTCTCACTAAGACTACAGGCACCGGCGGATGGGAGATCATCGTGGCCGATCCCGCGACCAATACCGTGCCGGGCGCGAATCCCGCGAGCCCCTGCGGTGCCCCGGTCGCATGCGCCCCGGGCACCGTGTGCAACCCGGAGAAGCTCTTCTGCCTCAAGGACGGAGCGCCCAATGCGCAAATCGACGTAACGCCGGGCGCTGCGGTAGTCGCCAACGTCGCGTCGATCACCTTCGATGGTTTCGGGCGGATTCAATGCAACACCGATAACACGCTCGCCTGCGACGGAACACCGAATATGCAGTGGGTCAAGGTCACCAACAGCCTGAACGCATCGGCAAGAGAGCTGCACGTATGCATTACCACTCAAGCGGCACCGACGGCGGCCGGATCCGTGCCGGTATCCGCGAGCCAGATCAAGCTTTGCGATCCCAATGTGGCAGCAACCGAGCCGCAGGCGTGTCCTAACGGGTGCACGTGAGAGCTGCGCCATGACAGGATCGAGCCACCTCAAGCACCATCAATCCGGCGCCTATCTGCTCGAGGCGCTGATCGGCATCCTGATCTTCTCGCTCGGCGTCTTGGGGATCGTAGGCCTGCAAGCTGCGTCGCTCCGTTCCACCAGCGATGACTCGCTGCGTGCAGAGGCCGTATTGGCAGCGAACGAGTACATCGGACAGATGTGGGCTGATAACGTCGACGATCCCAACCTTCTGATCGCCAACTACAGCACGGCTTTCGGAGGGCCGAAGTATGTTGAGTTCGTCAACAAGATTCAGACCGCCTTCGGCGGTGCTTACGATCCGGCCTTCCCGCCGGACGTGACGTTCAGAACAAACTTGCCGTATCAGCCGTCCACGAGCAGCAAGTATGTGCAGGTCGTCATTACCTGGAAGAGTTGCTCGACCCAGGCATGCACCAACGCCACATACGATTACCACAACGCCTGGACCTCCGCCGTCATCGGAACCAACTGATGATGAACAGCGATCGGCAGAACCTTTGGCGGAAGCGCGGGCAGCACGGCTTCGGCATGGTCGAGCTCATGGTCGGCCTGGTGATCGGGCTGATCTCGGTCCTCGTGGTCTACGAGGTCTATACCGTGGCCGAGGGGTTCAAGCGCAACACGACGGCAACCGGGGAAGCGCAGCAGACCGGGCTTTTCTCGATGTTCACGCTCGGGCTGGATCTGGCCAACGCGGGAAGCGGCGTGATACCCGAGTCCCCGAACCTCGCCTCGTGCAGCGATCCGGGCGGGGCGATGCCGATGCGGTTCGCACAATTCTACCGGCCAGTCCCGGCGGTCATCGCGGACAGTGGAACCGCCAACGTCGCGGACACCTTCGTCCTCAGCTACAGCACTGCGACGACGCTCCAATCGGCGGCATTCTTCACCCCCAATCCCGGCTTCCCTGTAGCGAGCGCGCCGTTCCTGGTCCAATCACCGGGCGGATTCCACGTCAACGACCTGGCGGTGATCATCCCGAACCCGGGCTCGCCGACGGGCGTAACTCCGTGCGGCACGGCGAAGATAACGGCAGTAGCGCTCACGAATGACGTGCAGGGCGACGCGCTTCTGACGGAAACGCCGGTCGATCCTCCGGGGGGCATCGATCTTTCGGCCTTGGGTGGCCCCATGCTCCTGAACATGGGCCCGTGCAACCGCGTGCAGAAGGTCATGTACAGCCTTCAGGCTGGTACCTGGGACAACAAGCCGGTCTGCGACGCGGGTACGCCTTGCTCGCTCTACGCCACGCCGCTCCTCGATGCCAGCGCGGGAGCGAGCTGCGGCAAGCCGGCCAATCCTTTCAATCCCAGTCCGATCGCCACGAATATCGTGAACATGAAAGTGCAGTACGGCATCGACACCGACAAGGACGTTTACCGGACGCTCGACACCTGGGTTCCAGCGAGCAACGGAGCGAACGGCGACTGGACGTGGAACACGCTCATGAGCGACGCAATGCTGATCAGTCAGAACGGAGCCCAGAACGGGATCAACCAGATTCGGGCCGTGCGCATCGGGGTCATCATCCAGAGCGAGCAATTCGACCAGACACTGGGCGACTACAACTGGGTGCTGTTCGATTGCTCGACGCATAACGCAGCCTGCCCGGGCCGACTGACCGGAACGATCACGAAGCAGGCCAACCCGGCCGGAAACTGGCGGTTCCGTACCTACGAGACCGTGATCCCGCTGCGCAGTGCCATCTACCAGCGCTTCTAGTCATGAGCCCGCAGCCGCAACGAAGTGAAGCTCGCACCGCGCCCGCCGGCCGGCAGCGGGGGGTGGTGCTGTTCATCGCACTGATCGTCATGGTCGCGATGAGCCTTGCCGCGGTTGCATTGATCCGCTCCGTCGACACGAGCACTCAGGTGATCGCCAATCTCGCGTTCCGGCAGGCGTCGGTCGTGCTTGCCAGCTGGGCGATCGAAAACTCTTCATCTGCTCTGTTCGCGCAGTATGGCGGCCCTCGCATCGGCGACATCACCAAAGATGATGTCGCGGAGAACTACTACGAGGTTCACAACCTAAGCGGCGCGCATGGGTGCGCGGGCAACAGCGCCGACGGCATTCACTGGGACGATCAGAATGGAGTTCCGTGCCCGCTGCAGAACCAGAACAATGGAGCGGGCTTGACAGCCGGGTGGCCAGCCGCGACCGATGCCTCGGGCAACAAGGTGAGCTACGTCATCGAGCGGATGTGCAATCCCGATCCAACCCTGACCAATCCGCAGAGGCCCGACGGCAGCGACCCCACCAAGCCGCTGGATTCGACACAGCTCGGCTGGTGCGACGTGATCGCCCCGAAGGGTGGCGGCTGCCACGAAATCAATGGCCAGTGTGTCTTCGATTTCCCGCCGATGGCCTACTACCGCGTCACCGTGCGCGTCGACGGTCCGAAGAACACGGTGTCGTTCGTCCAGACGATGCTGCGTCCTCCGGGACTATAAGGGAACGTAAGGGAGCATAAGAATATGAGTTACTACCGAATGACTCCTCTGCTGCGCCGCTGGCTTGCCGCCATCCTCGCGCTATACATCGGACTCGGCCCGCTCGGCACGCCGGCCTTCTCAGCGCTTACTCCGCTCGGCGACCAGCCGCTCAATATTCAGAACTCGGCGCAGCCGAACATCGTGCTGACGATCGACGACTCGACGTCGATGCTGGACGATTTCCTGCCCGACTACGTGGTTAACGCCTATTGTCGCGACGGCGTGGGAGCGATGAACGCGCGTTGCGGGAGCGGTGGCGCCACCAACGACTTCACCGCGATCGGCGGTGGAAAGTATTACTCGCCTGGATGGACGTCCCAGCAATACGCCTTTCCGTACACCACTTTCGGCACCGGGGGTGGAGCCTACACCGTGAGCGGCCCGGGAGCAGGTTGCTTCGGCGGATCGCCACCGACTTGCTCGGGCGGCATCAACCCCGGCGGACAGCCCGGCATCTCCGTCTATCCTGCCGGACCCGTTGGCTGGCCGAACGCCGGTCTACCCTACGAGTACTGGTTGCTGTGGCCTGCGCCGCCGCACAGCAACGGATTGAATGCGCTCGCCTACGACCCGACGATAACGTATCTCCCGCCAGTCGATTCCACCGGCGCGAGCTTGCCGCAGATGGACGCCGCGGGCACCACGAACTGGACGATTGTGCCGGCGGACCGGTGGGCGTCGCCCGTCACCAATGTCGACCTGACACAGTCGGTCAATGTCGGACAGTGGTGCAATACCGACTGGTCGATCGGCCTCGATACGAATCCGCAAGTGTGCCGCATCAACGGGAGCAATGCAGCGGCATTCGGCACGGTGACCGCGCCGCAGGGCGCCGACTACACCTATCCGTGGGCGCCTCCAAATTTCACGGTCAGCGCATCTGCCGGGGCGACTACCGCGCAAACCTACGCCGCGCAAAAGGTCACGCTGGGCACGATAACGATCAACGGCGTGTTGATGACCGGAACCGGGACGGCGATCGACGCCGCCAACTGGAACGCAACGAGCAAGGACCCGCGTTACTTCTACGAGAACGAGAACATCATCTGGTGCGACCCGACCAGCCCGTCGTGGCCTCAAGGGACGCCCTTGGGCCAGACCTGCCAGGCACCGGTCGCCCAAACCTGCACTGCGGCCGCACAGACGTGCACCAAGGCTCCGGGCGCCTGCAACGGTTACGTCGCCGGTCAATGCAACGGACTCATCACCGGCACGTGCAACGGCTTCCAGGCGTCGACCTGTACCGGGACCGCCGCGGTCTGCAACAACGCGCCGAGTTGCATCCAGCCGAGTTGCGGCAACAGCCGGCCCGAGACCTGCGTCGGCACAGTGCAGACCTGTCCCACCAGTGCTCAGACCTGCAGCGGACCTTTCGGACAGGTGTGCAACCTGCCCGGCACGCAGACCTGCCAGCCGCCGGTGTGCACGGTCACCTACAACCCGCCGGGCTGCAATTTGCTTCCGCCCGATCCCGAGAATCCATGCACCCCGGTGACGACCTGCGCGCCGCCCGTGTGCACACCGAATCCGGGAACCTGCAGCATTCAAACGACCAAGAGCTGCACCCAGAATTCCGACTGCACGCCGCAGCCGGGCCAGTGCAGCATCTCTCACGCGCCCTGCATGTCGGTCGTTCCCGATTGTCCGCCACTGGGCAATTGCAGCACGACCGGTCAGAGCTGCAGCTCGGCAAGCACCTGCCCGATCGTCGGCGGACATTGCAGCCTCAAGGCCGGCCAAGCCTGCACCAAGGACAGCGACTGTCCGCAGTTCGCTTGTGGCGGCGCAGGCCCGACCGCGGGCCAAGTGTGCGCCCTGCCCAGCGACTGCTTCTACTGCAGCTCGGGCGCCATACAGCTTTGTCCGAGCGGAGCGGCGACGTCGTGCTCGCCGGGGAACTGCAGCCAGAAGTCGTGCACCGGGAACCCCAGCATCGTCTGCTCTACGACAGCCGACTGCACTGCCGCGGGAACCACGGGCCCCTGCACCCAAAGTACGTGTACCACCGCGGCGACTTGTCCGATCAAAGCCGGCACCTGCACGACCCCGGCCGGCAAGGCCTGCGGCTCGAACGCGCAATGTGCAGTGAAGCTCGGCTTTTGCAGCGACTTTTGCGACGACGGCAAGACGGCATGCACGAACAATGGGCAGTGCAAGGGCATCGGCAGCGGCAAATGCGGCAACGGCACTCCCGGAAAGTCCTGCAGCGTCAACACTGACTGCACGTTTGCGGGCACTTGCAATACCGGGGGCTCCTGCACGGTGAATGCTACCGGGACGCCGACGCCACCCGGCGGCTGCCCCGAAGTGATGGGTACCTGCGCCAAGGATCCGACGGTGCAGTGCCGCGCCGCTTCCGATTGCGCATCGGTCGGGACCTGCGCCAACACCCACTCGGCCTGCAACTCCAAGGTACCGTGTGCGAACATCGCCGGTCACTGCAGCATCAGCGGCCAGTCCTGCGACTGCGCGGTCAACAACAACGGCGTCTTCACCTGCAATACCAACGGAGCGACGCTCGCCAGCGAGTGTCCGCCTCTGGGGACATGCTCGATCACTGGCGGGACTTGCACGACCAGTGGCGACTGCCCCGGCACGAACCAGCCGTTGCCGCCGAGCGGTGTAACCTGCAGCACGGGCGGTGTGGGTGGAGTCGCTGCCACAACGCTGCGCCACGACGCTGAGACCAATGGCATCGTCTGCCGCCGCAACAATCAGACGTCCGTCAGCGCCGCTTACAGCTCGGGCGCGTACGACTATCCGTCCGGCAAGTTCCTAACCCCGATCACGAACGGGAGCGGTCCGGATGCCTGCACGGTGACCAACCACTACATCGCGGTCCCGCCGCATTACTGGATATCCGCGATCGAGTGGTGCGACAGCAAGGTCGCGACCGTGGGAGATCAGTGGTTCGGATTCGGCACCGATGTCGGTGGCACCTGCCAAGCAGGCAAGGACTCGACTCACGTCTATCCGCGGTTCTTCCAGTTCGGCAACCTGTCCTACGTCGATAACAAGACGACCGCCGCCTTCCAGCGGGTCGTTCTCGACATCACCAAGCCAGGCGCTATGTACACGTTCAACTGGCAAGACGCGACGGGACCGCAGACGGTCACCCGAACCTTCGCCCAGGAGATGACCAACTACGCGAACTGGTTCGCGTATTACCGCACGCGCATCCAGGCCGTGAAGACAGTAACGACACTGACCTTCACTGCCCTCGACAACACCTACCGCGTCGGATTCCATACGCTGTCGAACGGACTCACGACAGCCGCGGGTCAAAGCGACCCTGCGACGTTCGTCGACATTCAGAACTTCGACGCCGCGCAGAAGGCCAAGTGGTGGACGCAGCTCTTCGCGATTTCGATCCCCCTTGCGCTGGAGACTCCGACCCTCGACGCGATGGTGCGGATCGGGGACTACTACCTGAACGGCGGCAGCGCCGTGCTTGCCGGAGCCACCGATCCAATCATTCTGTCCTGCCAGAAGAACTGGCACATGCTGTTCACCGACGGGTTTACCAATCAGCTGATGCCGACGACCTTGGTCGGCGACAACGACCTTACCGTGCCTGCGGCCGTGGATCCTATTCTGATGGTAATGGCGTCCGACCTTCCCACAGGTCGAACGGGAGCAGAACCGCGGGTTCCAGTCCTGAGCCTCGATCCGGCCGCTGCGGGAGGCAGCAATGTCAACTGGCCGGACTGGCCGCATCCGTTCACCGAGGACACCAGCGCCACGGCGAGCAACTCCGCGTCGGACTACGCGATGCACTACTGGGAGATCGATTTGCGCAACGCCAGCCGTCCGAACAACCAGAACAACGTTCCGGCAACGGCGAAGGATCCGGCGACGTGGCAACACGTCAACTTCGCGGCGCTCTCGCTTGGCACACAGGGCAAGCTTCCGGTCGCGAACCAGTCGATCACCGAGGCTGCGCTCGCAAAAAATCCCCCGACGCTGCAATGGCCGCAACCGGTTCCGACCACCTGGAAACCCGACAATTCCGGTGTCGATGACCTCTGGCACGCCGCGATCAATGGCCGCGGCCGGTTCGTCAACGCGCAGACCGCAGCCGAGTTGAAGCTCGGCATGGGCCAGATCCTAGAGGACATCACCAACCAGGCGGGTGCCCGCTCGGGTGCCGGCTTCGCAAGCGGCTCGATCTCGGTCACCAACCACGCGGTGTACATCGTAACCTTCCAGCCCGGCTGGGCCGGAACGTTGAGCAAGGTCGAGCTCGATACGAAGACGGGAGCCGAGCTGTCGACGGACTGGGAGGCCGCAACCCAGTTGAGCAATCAGCTGGCGATCACCGTACCGGATCCCGCGCCGTGGTTCACGAACCGCCATATCTTCACGGTGCAGGACGCCACCATGCCAGCGGGCGGCGGCGGGCCGGGCGCCGCGGTTCCGTTCCTGTGGGCGGATCTCTCGGCGGCGCAGCAGGATTCTCTCGCCCCCGGGCAGCCGGCAGTCGGTCAGGCTGTGCTCGAGTTCCTGCGGGGTAACCCAACCAACGAAGGTGTGGCCATCGGGCAGTTCCGCGTGCGTGGCACGGGCCCCAGCGGAAGCGAGGACTTCCTCGGCGACATCGTCGACTCGCAAGCCGTCTATGTCGGCCCGCCCAACTTCCCGTATCTCGACGCGAACGACCCGGGCTATTCGGGCTTCGTCGCCAGCAAATCGGGACGGCCGGCGCGCGTTTACGTCGCTGCGAACGACGGGATGGCACATGCCTTCGACGACGCCACCGGCAATGAAGTCTGGGCATTCGTCCCGAACGAGCTGTACCGGCCCGACAACACCGGCCTCGGCGCGCTCTCCTATCAGGACGGCGGGCTGCCGGCGTTCAAGCACCACTATTACGTCGATTCGACGCCGCGGGTGTACGACGTCAACTTCGGCGGTGGGCCCTCCGACTGGCATTCGCTGATGGTCGGCGGCCTTGGCAAGGGCGGTCATTCATACTACGCGATCGATGTCACCAACCCGGGGGCCGTCACCAGCGAGGCAACGGCAGCCTCGCAATACCTGTGGACGTTTACTGACCCCGACATGGGTTTCAGCTATGGCCGGCCTATCCTGACCAAGACGCACGCGACGGTGGCGCCGTTCACTTCCGGGCAGTGGGTCGCCATCGTAACGGCGGGGTACAACAATGCGTCAGGCCTGGGCAAGATCTTCTTCATCGACGCCAAGACCGGAACGAAGCTCAAGGAGATGAACACGGGCTTCGGCACCGCCGCCAACCCGTCCGGGATGACTTATCTGGTCGGCTACACGAAGGATTTCCACAACCAGTTGGTCGAGAACATTTACGCCGGAGATCTTTACGGCAACTTCTGGCGCTTCGATCTCTCGGATCCAGATCCGGCGAACTGGGTCGTCAACAAGCTGGCCTATCTGACCGATCCGGGCGGCAGCCCGCAGCCTGTGACAACGGCGCCTACAGTTGACGTGGACATCACCAACGGTGTCGATCGATGGGTATTCGTCGGCACAGGGCGGCTGCTCGATCAGACGGACCTCACGACGCCGTCCATCGCCAACCAGCAGCAGACTCTGTATGCGATTCGCGACGGCACCGCGATCACGCCCAGCGCGGACGCAGTCCCATTGCAACCGCGTAACCCCGGGAACCTTGTCCCGCTCACTGCCGCCCAGAAGGTAAGTGGCCTCAGCGGGACGCCGGCAAAGGGGTGGTACGACGACCTGCCGCCGGGTCAGCGGATCGTCTCGCCAGTGCGGGCCGCGCTCTCGCTGGTCGCCTATGCCGGGACGGCAGCGCAGAACAACCCGTGCCTCACGGGCGAGCCGGCGACCCTGTACGTGCGCAGCTTCGCGACGGGCCAGTCGTTGATCCCAAGCTCGACCGCGGGCTACGACCCGATAACCGGCGGGGTCGCCGAGGCTACGGGCGCGGTGGGGCTCGATGTCACGGTCTTCACCGACACCGGCACGGGAACCGCAGCGGGTCCTGACATCCGCGTCGCGGTGACGACGGCAGCGGGGACCCTCATCTTCCAAGAGACCCTTACTCAGACCAACCTCGCCAATTCCCGCATGTCGTGGCGCTTGTTCGGGCAATAGCACCGGCGACGTCACCACGAACGGCCCCTTCGCGCGAGCGGAGGGGCCGTTTCACATGGCCCGACCAGCGCATATACACTCCCCTCGTGCCGGCCATCATCTTTCCGTTTGACGATCCAACGGGGCGCGTCGCCGGTGATCGCCGGTTGTCGATCGCATTTACCGCGTCGCTCGTGATGCACGCGCTTGTGCTAGCGGCGCTGCGAGGACTGCCTGCAACACCCTACAGCTTCGCGGAGGGTGGCGTCGGAAGCATCCCGGCGCTCCAAGCGGTCCTCGCCGGACCGCCGGTCGAGCTGCAAGAAGTCATCGAGCCCCTTTCTCCGGAACCGATGATTGAGACGCCTCTTCTTGCACCGGCGCTGATCAAGCCTGTCGAGACGACCTTCGGGCGCACGCATCCACCGACCACGCCCATTCCCGGCGGGGGCCCGGTGAGGCCCGGGCCCGCGAGCCCGGAGGCAAATGTGGCGGTCGGTACCATCGCCGATCCCGGCAAGCTCGGTCCGGACTACGCGGCGCAGCTTGCGCAACGCTTCCCGAATCCGGTGCACGTCGTGCCGACGCTGATTGGCACGCCGCCGGTGCCTTATCCGCGCGCTGCGCTCGAATCAGGCATTGAAGGAAGGTTCGCAGCCGTGGTCGCCGTCGATGACCTGGGCAAGGCTGTCGATGCCAAGCTCGTGGTCGAAGACCCGCTGTTCGGCCCCGTGGTCCTCGAAGCACTCAAGAAGGCCGAATTCGCGCCGGCGCAATACGACGGAAATGTGGTGCCCTACTGGGCCATCGTCCAATTCACCTTCACGATCGGCAAGCCCACGCCGAGCGTCGCCGCGGCGCCGCCGGCCGCGCGCACGCCGGCGCGTCAGCCCAGCGTCGGCAGGTGAAACCCCGGCGCGGCGCTGCCGTCGTCCGGCCAGCGCGCGGTGACCGCCTTGCCGCGCGTGTAGAAGCGAACGCCGTCCATGCCGTGCACGTGCAAGTCGCCGAACAGCGAGTTGCGCCAGCCGCCGAAGGAGTAGAACGCCATTGGTACGGGGATCGGCACGTTGATACCGACCATGCCGACTTCGACTTGCTGCTCGAAGCGCCGGGCTGCGAATCCCGAGCGCGTGAAGAGCGCGGCGCCGTTGGCGTAGGGATTGTGGTTGATGAGATCGATCGCCTCGTCGAGCGATTCGCTGCGCACGATCACCAGCACCGGGCCGAAGATTTCCTGTTGGTAGATCGCCATCTCGGGCGTGGTGTGATCGAAAAGCGTGGGGCCGACGAAGAATCCTGACTCGTGTCCGGGGACGCGCGGCTTGCGCCCGTCGACGACGAGCTTCGCGCCTTCCGCCACGCCGCGATCGATCAGTCCCATGATGCGATCGCGTGCCGCGCAGGTGATGACCGGCCCCATCTCGATGCCGGGCTTGTCTCCGGGTCCCACCACGACCTTGCGCGCGCGCTGGGCGAGCGCGTCGCACAGCGGATCACCCGCCTCGCCGACCGCGACCACGGCCGACACGGCCATGCAGCGCTCGCCTGCCGAACCGTAGGCCGCGCCGATCAGCGCTTCGGCAGCGAAGGCGAGATTGGCATCCGGCAGCACGACGGCGTGATTCTTCGCGCCGCCCAGTGCCTGCACGCGCTTGCCGTGTGCGGTGCCGGTTTCGTAGATGTATTTCGCGGTTGGCGTCGAGCCTACAAAGGAAACCGCCTTGATGCCGGGGTGCGCGAGGATCGCGTCGACCGCTTCCTTGTCTCCGTGAATGACGTTGAAGACGCCGTCCGGGAGCCCGGCATCCTTCAGAAGCTCCGCCATGCGCAGGCTCATCGTCGGATCGCGCTCGGAAGGCTTGAGTATGAAGGTATTGCCGCAGGCGATGGCCAGCGGAAACATCCACATCGGCACCATCGCGGGAAAATTGAACGGTGTGATGCCGGCGCACACACCCAACGGTTGGCGGAGAGAAAAGCTGTCGACCTCGGTGCCGACGTTGTCGCTGAACTCGCCTTTCAACAGATGCGGGATCCCGGTCGCGAACTCGACCACTTCGATGCCGCGCGTGATCGAGCCTTCGGCATCGACGACAGTCTTGCCGTGTTCCTGCGACACCAGTCGCGCGAGATCCTTCTTGTGGGTCTCCATCAGCTCGCGGAAGCGCATCAGGATGCGCGCTCGTCGCAGCGCGGGCGCGACACGCCATTGCTTCCAAGCTTCGGAGGCCGCGCTCACCGCGGCATCGACGTCTTCGCGGGTCGCGAACGGCACGTGCCGCAGCACTTCTCCGGTTGCGGGATTGGTGACTTCGCCGTAGCGCGTCGTGCGCGATGGCGTGGGGCGGCCGCCGATCCACAGAGGCAGGCGCTCGAGAGTCGTCAGGTCCATGGCTTATCCTCCTTCGCCCGGCGATTCGCTTTCGCGCAAGCGGGCGACGTAACGCGCGACGAGGTCGACCTCCAGATTCACGCGCGATCCGGACATCAGTTCGCGCAGCGTAGTCACCGCCAGTGTATGCGGGATCAGGTTCACCGCAAAGCGCCGCCCCGACACCGCATTGAGCGTCAGGCTCACTCCGTCGATCGCGATCGATCCTTTCGGGGCGATGAAGCGCGCCAGCGCCGTGGGCACCTCCGTTTCCAGCAGTCTGCTGCCATCGCCACCCGCCACGACGTCGGAACGGATCACCGTGCCAACGCCATCGACGTGCCCGGAGAGAAGGTGTCCGCTCAGCCGGTCGGAAAGGCGCAGCGCCCGCTCGAGATTCACCGCCCCTTTGCCGTCGAGACCCGTCGTGCAGGACAAAGTTTCCGCCGAGACATCGAAGGAGAGTTGATTCCCTTTCCTTGCGACCAGCGTGAGACAGCAGCCGGCGAGCGCAATGCTTTCGCCGATCGCGACATCGTCGATGTCGAGCGTGCCGGCATCGACGGTGATGCGCGCACCGTCGCCGCGCGGCTCGCGAGCAACGATCTGACCGACGCCTTGAACGATGCCCGTGAACATCTGCCCCTCACCCTAGCCCTCTCCTCGCGAGCGAGGCGAGGGACCACGACTGATCCGAGCCAGCACGCGCCAATCGCCACCGATGCGGTCGATGCTCGCGACGTCGAGCGGAACACGATCGGCGAGTCGGCCGAGCGGCGAAGGCAATTCGAACATTCCGCGCGCCGGGTCGCCGAGCAGCGACGGCGCCACGTAGAGCAGAAGCTCGTCGACCAGCCCTGCGGCAAGCAGCGCTCCGTTGAGCTTCGCGCCGCCTTCGACGTGAAGCTCGTTCACCTCCCGCTCGGCGAGCACTGCGAGCATGCGATGGAGATCGACCCGTCCATCGGCACCGCGAAGTACGATGTTTTCGACGTGACGAGGCCAAGTGACGCGCGGCGCCTCGGCGGAGAAAACGAGCACAGGACCGCTCGCAAGCACGCGCGCGCTCGATGGCATTTCGCCGTGACGGTCGATGACGATCTTCAGCGGCTGCCGAGTAGTCTCCACGGCGCGCACGGTGAGCTGCGGATCGTCCTGCGTCACGGTGCCGATCCCAGTCAGGATGGCGCAAGCGCGCGCGCGCCAGCGATGTCCGTCGGCGCGCGCTTCCTCTCCCGTAATCCATTGGCTCTCGCCGCCCGCAAGCGCAGTGCGGCCGTCGAGGCTCGCTGCAACTTTCACACGCACCCAAGGCCGGCCGTCGGCGATTCGCTTGAGCCAACCGATATTGAGCTCGCGTGCTTCGTTCTCGAGCAACCCCGTCTCGACCGCGACGCCGGCCGACTGGAGCCGAGCCGCACCGCCTCCCGCGAGCGTGTGGGGATCGCGCATCGCGGCCACGACGCGCGCCAAGCCCGCGGCAAGCAGCGCGTCGGTGCACGGTGGCGTGCGCCCGTGGTGATTGCATGGCTCCAGACTGACGTAGACGCTCGCGCCGCGTGCCGATTGTCCGCGGCCGGAAAGGTCCGCGAGCGCGCGCACTTCCGCGTGAGCCTCTCCTGCGCGCTCGTGCCATCCCTCGCCGATGATTCGGCCATCGCGCGCGATGACGCAACCGACGCGCGGGTTGGGCGTGGTCGTGAACAACCCGCGCTCGGCCAGCGCGAGCGCGCGCTGCATCAGCTCGCGATCGCTGAGCGTGCTCATTACTGCGCGCGGGACTTGCGCCGCGGCGACGGCTCGACCTCTTTCAGCGCATCCCTGAAATCGGCGGCGTCCTGAAAGCTGCGGTACACCGACGCAAAGCGGATATAGGCCACCTTGTCGAGCTTGTAGAGCTCCTGCATCACCATCTCGCCGATCTGACGCGAAGGGATCTCGCGCTCGCCCAGGCCCAGCACGCGCTGCACGATGCGCTCGACCGCCTGATCGACGTACTCGGTGGGCACCGGGCGCTTGTGCAACGCGCGCTGAAACCCGTTGCGGATGCGCGCCACGTCGAAATCCGCGCGCGTGCCGTTCTGCTTCACCACTTGTGGCAGCCTCAGCTCCGCAGTCTCGTACGTCGTGAAGCGCTTCGAGCACGCGAGGCAACGGCGACGGCGGCGGATCGAATCGCCGGGCTCGGAGACACGAGAATCGACGACCTGGGTATCGGGGCTGCCGCAGAAAGGACACTTCATTTAGCGGGCTGCGCGGATCACGGCCGCGTCAGCGGGCATAAACCGGAAACTTCCCCGCGAGCTTCTTCACGCCGGCCGCCACACGCTTGACCGTCGCCGCTTCATCGGGCGCTTCCAGAAGATCGGCGATGAGGTAGCCAAGCTCCTCGCATTCGATTTCTGTGAAGCCGCGCGTCGTTATCGCGGGACTGCCGATGCGGATGCCGCTGGTGACCATCGGCTTCTCGGGATCGTTGGGAATCGCATTCTTGTTCACCGTGATGTGCGCGCGCCCGAGCGCGGCCTCCGCGTCGCGGCCGGTGATCTTCTTAGGCCGCAGATCGACGAGGAACATGTGCGAATCGGTGCCGCCTGAGACGATGCGCAGCCCGCGCCCCTGCAGCGCAGTTGCGAGGACGCGCGCATTCTCCAGCACCTGCTCCTGATAGACCTTGAACTCGTGCGTGAGCGCTTCCTTGAAGGCGACCGCCTTGGCGGCGATCACGTGCATGAGCGGCCCGCCCTGCAGGCCGGGAAACACGGCCGAGTTGATGAGCTTCTCATGCTCGGCCCCGGCGAGGATCAAGCCACCGCGCGGTCCGCGCAGCGTCTTGTGCGTGGTGCTGGTCACGAAGTGCGCGACGCCGATCGGGCTCGGGTACAGCTCCGCGGCGATCAATCCTGCGTAATGCGCCATGTCGGCCATCAGATACGCGCCGACGGAATCCGCGATCGCGCGGAAGCGCTCCCAGTCGATGACGCGCGAATACGCCGAAGCGCCGGCGATGATGAGCTTCGGCTTGTGTTCCTGTGCAAGGCGCTCGGCCGCGTGATAGTCGATGAGCTCGGTCTTCGGATCGACGCCGTAGGCGACGACCTTGAACCACTTTCCCGAAAAGTTCACCGGCGACCCGTGCGTAAGATGGCCGCCGTGCGGCAGCGACATGCCCAACATTGTGTCGCCCGGCTTGAGTGTGGCGAAGAAGACTGCCTGATTCGCCTGCGCGCCCGAGTGCGGCTGCACGTTGGCGAATTCGGCGCCGAAGAGCTTCTTTGCCCGGTCGATCGCGAGCTGCTCCGCGACGTCGACGTATTGACAGCCGCCGTAATAGCGCTTGCCCGGATACCCCTCCGCATACTTGTTGGTGAGCTGCGAGCCCTGCGCCGCCAACACCGCGGGACTCGCGTAGTTCTCCGAGGCGATCAGCTCGAGGTGCTCTTCCTGGCGACGGTTCTCGGCGCCGATGGCTTCGGCGAGCTCGGGGTCGACTTGAGCGAGGGTCTGCGAGCGGGAGAACATGATCGGCGTCGCGCGGCGAAAGTTTGAAGTTTACCACCGCGGACGCGCCACGCCGCTTCTCGGATTGCCATCGCCGTCGCCTCGCGCTACTCTTCGCGCGGGCCTTGCCCATGCCGCTATTCGCCGCCGACCGCATCGCTGGTTCCAAGATGCGGACGCGCCGATCGGCGACCGTTACCGCTCCCGCCTCAGGAGGCATCCGTGTCGTCACTGCTTTCGCTGTCGCGGCTCATCGATCGCGTGAGCGATCGCATCGGGCATACCGTCTACTGGCTGGTGCTCGCGACCGTGCTCATCAGCGCCGCCAACGCGGCCGTGCGCAAGGCGTTCAACTACAGCTCCAACGCCTTCCTAGAGATCCAGTGGTATCTGTTCTCGGCGATCTTTCTCTTTCTTGCCGGCTACACCCTGTTGCGCAACGAGCACGTGCGCATCGACGTGCTCGCGGGTCGGTTCTCGAAGCGCGTGCAGACCTGGATCGACATTCTGGGGACGCTGTTCTTCCTGTTCCCGATGGCAGTGCTGTTCGCGTGGTACGGCTGGCCGATCTTCGTCGACACCTATGTGCATCACGAGATCTCGACCAATGCCGGCGGGCTGATCATCTGGCCGGCGAGGCTGCTGGTGCCGATCGGATTCGTCTTGCTCATACTGCAAGGCGTCTCGGAGCTGATCAAGCGCGTCGCGTTTCTGCGCGGGCTCGCTCCCGATCCCAGCGAAAAGCCGCACGAGCGGAGCGCGGAAGAGGAGCTGGCCGCCGAGATTATTAGAGAGCGCGGTGAGCAGGAGCTCGCCGAGGGATTCGTGCATCAGGCGAAGGACAAGCCATGACCGCCTTCCTGATGCAGAACATCGCGCCGCTGATGTTCGGCACGCTGGTGATCGCGCTCTTGATCGGCTACCCGGTCGCCTTCTCGTTGGCCGCGGTCGGCATCGGCTACGCGGTCCTCGGCATCTACCTCGGCCTCTTCGAGCTGAATTTCCTCCAGGCGCTGCCGGAGCGGCTCTGGGGCGTGATGTCGAACGATACGCTGCTGTGCGTGCCATTCTTCACCTTCATGGGACTCATTCTCGAGCGCAGCGGCATGGCGGAGGACCTGCTCGACACCATCGGCCAAGTGTTCGGTCCGGTGCGCGGCGGGCTGGCCTATGCGGTCATCTTCGTCGGCGCGCTGCTCGCGGCGACGACCGGCGTGGTCGCGGCCTCGGTGATCTCGATGGGTCTCATTTCCCTGCCGATCATGTTGCGCTACAGCTACGACCGCCGCTTCGCTTCCGGCGTGATCGCGGCATCAGGGACGCTGGCGCAGATCATCCCGCCGTCGCTGGTGCTCATCATCATGGCCGACCAGCTCGGCAAGTCGGTCGGCGACATGTACGCCGGTGCGTTCATTCCCGGCATCACGCTGGCGGGTCTCTACGCCGCGTATACGCTGGGCGTGTGCACGGTCAAGCCGAAGTGGGCGCCGGCGCTGCCCGAGGCAGCGCGCACGCTGCGCGAGCCGGGCGGTGCAGCCGGCGCGCGATCGCTGCTGATACTGACCATCGTTTCGGTCATCGCCGCGGTAGCATTCGCCAAATGGTACCTGCCTCCCGAAACGCCCACCGACGAACTGATCGTCGAAGCGACCAGCTTCGGCACCGCCGTAGCCTTCTTCAGCGCGCTCCTCAACCATCTGCTGAAGTTCGGCCTGCTGTCGAAGCTCGCCGAGCGCGTGACCTTCGTGCTCATTCCACCTCTGGCATTGATCTTTCTCGTACTCGGCACGATCTTTCTCGGCATCGCCACGCCGACTGAAGGTGGCGCCATGGGCGCGAGCGGCGCGCTGATCATGGCGGTCGCGCGGCGGCGCCTGTCCTGGAAGCTCCTGCGGCAGGCGATGGACACGACCGCCAAGCTCTCCACCTTCGTGGTCTTCATTCTCATCGGCGCACGCGTCTTCAGCCTTACCTTCTACGGCGTGAACGGTCATGTCTGGGTCGAGCATCTCCTGTCGAGCCTGCCGGGTGGGCAGCTCGGCTTCCTCATCGTGGTCAATGTGATCATCTTCGTGCTGGCGTTCTTCCTCGACTTCTTCGAGCTGTCGTTCATCGTCGTCCCGCTGGTCGGGCCGGTCGCCGACAAGCTGGGAATCGATCTCATCTGGTTCGGAGTGCTGCTCGGCGTCAACATGCAGACTTCGTTCATGCACCCGCCGTTCGGTTTCGCGCTCTTCTACCTGCGCAGCGTGGCGCCGGCCAAGGACTTCGTCGACAAGCTCACCAGGAAAATGACGGCCCGCGTGACGACCGGGCAGATCTACTGGGGCGCCGTTCCCTTCGTCGTGATCCAGGTCATCATGATCGGGCTCGTCATCGCATTCCCGCAGATGGTGATGGTGTACAAGGCAAAGGAAGGCGGAGCCAAGCCGAGTGAAATCTACATACAGCTCCCGCCAAGCGAAGCGCCAGGAGCGGCTCAGTCCGATCAGCAGGAGCAGAAGCAGGAGAACGAGCAGGCCGAGTCGCTCGAGAAAGCTTTCCAGACGCCTCCCGCGCCCGAGCCGAAGAAATAGCGGCGTCGCACAAACGAAAAGCCCCGCGCATGCGGGGCTTTTCGTTGATACCAGGCATTCGCCGCGTTAACCGGCGCGTCAGCGCCGTGCTCAACGCGGCGAGTTAGGAGGTCATGCGCAGCGCGATCCTAACCCTTCTTTGCGGTCGCCTGCTGGCTTGCCGTCGCCATGAACTGGTCGAAATTCTGCTCCGCGACGCGGAACCAGAGGATGTCGTCCTCGCGAAATTTCTTCCACGGCTCGTAAACCTTCTTGAATTTCGGATTGGTTTCTGCAAAGCCGTCGTAGACCTCCTGTGCCGCCTTGTACGAGGCGAGCATGATCTCGCGCGGGAACGGACGCAGTTGCACTCCCGCAGCTACCAGGCGGCGCAGCGCCGCGGGGTTCGCCGCGTCGTACTTGGCCACCGTATCGGTATTGGCTTCGGCGCAGGCTGCCTCGAGGATCGCCTGGTAGTCCTTCGGCAGATCCGACCAGGCCTTGGTATTGACGAACAGATCGAGCTCCGGTCCGCCTTCCCACCAGCCCGGGTAGTAGTAGTACTTGGCGATCTTGTAGAGGCCCAGTTTCTCGTCGTCGTAGGGACCCACCCATTCCGCGGCGTCGATCGTTCCTTTCTCCAGCGCAGGATAGATGTCTCCCCCCGCAAGCTGCTGTGGCACTAGGCCCAGCTTCTGCAGGACGACGCCCGCGGAGCCGCCGATGCGCATCTTGAGGCCCTTCATGTCCGCGACTGTCTTCAGCTCCTTGCGGAAGAAGCCGCCCATCTGTGCTCCGGTGTTGCCGGCCGGAATGTTGTAGACGTTGTAGTCCTTCATGAAGTCCCGCATCAGCTCGAGTCCGCCGCCGTGATACATCCACGCGTTCTGCTGGCGCGCGTTCAAACCGAAGGGAATCGCGCAGGCAAAGGCGAAGGTGGGATCCTTGCCGAAGAAATAATACGGCGCGGTGTGGCAGCATTGCACGGTCGCGTTCTGCACCGCGTCGAGCACTTGCAGACCGGGCACGATCTCGCCGGCGGCAAAGACCTGGATCTGGAACTTGCCGTTGGTCGCGGCGGCAACCCGTTTGGAGATGAGCTCGCAGGCACCGAACAGTGTGTCGAGGCTCTTGGGCCAGCTTGCCGCCAGGCGCCATTTGACCTCAGGCTGCGATCCCTGCCCGATGGCCGGTGCAGCAACGGCTCCGGCGGCAAGGCCGGCGCTGGCATTTTTCAGAAACGATCGACGTTGCATAGGATTGAACCTCCTCCGAAGGAAATCGACGTGCCGCCTCGTCTGCGGCGCTGTCGCGCGCAAGCGGCGGAGAAGCTGTACCCCATGCAGCCGGACCGCCGCGCCCGGCCATCGCCCGGCGCGATTCTAACCCAAATCCGTAAGCAACCCGCCAGCTTCCGGTTGCATCGGACCAGCAGATCCTGGTCGTGTTCCGACTCCTCGCACGCGAGTCCGGACAGATATCTTTACGGCGACAGCTTCCGCACTGCGTTGAAGAGCGCCCATGCCCATCCGGGCTGGCGCTCCAGCGTCTGTGTGAACCGGATGAGGTAGCGGGCGTTGCCCGTGTCGAGCTCGACCATTCCGCCCGGAAGAAAGCGATCGTCTGGACCGATCAGGCTGCGCTGCGTGGCCTGACGGTTGTCGGGGTGCGCCGGCAGGTACAGGCCGAAGAAGGGACGCTCGAGGCCCGCGCGCTTGGCGTCGAGCGGTGCGACCCAGCTCCTGAGCAGCACGCGCACCATGCGCCGGGCGATGATCTCCACACCGCAGATCACTTCCTCGACCTGCTGCCGCTGCATGCGGCGCACGACCGCGAGCGACCATACGTCGCCATCGCGAAACGCGAGCAGCTCGCCAAGCTTGGTCGGAGCGTCCTTCGCCGGCGCGATCATGCGGCAGCCGGTTTCGCTCCGATCGACGAGCTTCCATTGCGAGCCACGGATCCGTCTTGCAATCGATTCCGGATTGGCGTTCGGATGGACTAGCTGCGTGACTTCGTCGTAGCTGTGCTTGGCTCCAGCGGACTTCGCTTCGGCCGACAAGTGCTCGACCTCGGCGACCGCGCGCGTGAGAGCCTGCAGTCCGACGACGACTCGCACTTCGGCCTCGCTGGTCTGACGCGGAGCCCGCGGCGAGAAAGCGAGCGCGTCCGGCCCATAGAGCGCCGCGAGCCGCATCAGCAGCAGCTTCTGCTCGCGCGGCGGCAGCGTGTTCGCGGCGGGCGCGGACTCCTGCTCCGGCAGGATCCGCATCTTCTCGACCACGCGCGCGTACACCGGCGTTGCGTCGAGAAACATCAGCCGTCCGGTTGCGCGATTGCGCTCGTGGCGCCGCAATCCCTGCGTGCCCGCGAGATCGACGTAAAAGGTGGCCCCGGTTCCAGGCGGCGAGACTAACGTCAGCGAGTGTGTCCACTCGTCGAGCGATCGCGCCACCCATTCGACTTGATCCGGGGTGAAGCTCCCGCTGTCGAGTCTCATCAGCAGCAGCGCGCGGATGTATTCCTGCTCTAGAGAAGCGGCAGGCTGTGCGAAGGAGCTTCCGTCCAGCGCGAGCGGCTCGCGCTGCCAGCCGCGCATGCGCGCGAACTCGTACATCTCGTGCAGCTCGCGCCATTGTGCCGGAATCCAGTGACCGTAGCGGAAGAGACGGAACTTGCCATCGAGTCCCTTGAAGTGCGCGAGCCGCACCAGGACTCGGGGCAGCACGCTGCGCCAGCGCTTCTGCTCGCCGGCAGCATAACCGGCCTTCAGCGCCGCCTGATAGGCTCCCGTGAACGCCTTGACCAGATCGAACACGCCGTGCCAGAGCCGGGTCTCGACGCCGCTCGAGCGCTGGTAATTGGCCGTGTACTGCGCGGTGAGATGCGCGATGATCGGCTCGAAGCGCGCGTCGATGCGAAGGAGCGCTTCGGCCTGCGCGGGTCCGACGCTGCGCCGGCCGCCCGGAAAGGATGAAACCAGATCGAGCGCTTCGCGCTGCATCGTAAGCGGATCGCCGGTCGGCAGCGATGCGATCCAACGCGTTGCCGCTTTGCCGCCGCGCAGCGGATCGCGGAGCGACCGCCGCCAGATTCGCAGGCGTTCTCGCAGGGGTCGCCTGACAGCCATGGTCGCCGTTCTGGGAAGGCTAGCCACCGGCGACCGTCATCGAGCCGATCAGCACCGAGCCGCAGTGCCGTGAGCCGCGGCGGTCGACGTCGTTGCCAACCGCAACGATTTCGCGATACATCTCGGCGAGATTCCCGGCGATGGTGATCTCCTCGACCGGATACGCGATCGCGCCTTCCTCGACCCAGTACCCGGCCGCGCCGCGCGAATAATCGCCGGTCACCGGATTCACACCCTGACCGAGGAGCTCGGTCACGAGCAGGCCGCGATTCATCCGCCGCAGCAGAGCGGCGAGGTCTTCGTCGCCGTGGCTCACCACGAGATTGTGATTGCCTCCTGCATTCCCGGTCGAAACAAGACCGAGCTTTCGGGCGGAGTAGCTCCCGAGGAAATAGCCGCAGACCACACCATCACGAACCACATCGCGCGGGTGGGTCGCCACTCCTTCGTCGTCGAACGGAGTGGAAGCCTGTCCGCGCGGCAGGTGCGGCTCCTCGCGGATCGAAATGCGTGGCGCGAAGACCCCGCGCCCGATGCTGTCGAGCAGGAACGACGATTTGCGGTAGAGGCTGCCTCCGCTCACAGCGTTCACGAAGTGGCCGATCAACCCCGTGGCCACGGGCGCTTCGTAGACGACAGGACAATCCAGCGTCGCGAGCTGCCTTGCGCCGAGCCGGCGTACGGTGCGCTCACCGGCCATGCGGCCGACGAGCGTGGCCGACTCGAGATCGCTCGCTGCGCGCGCTGAGGCGTACCAGTCGTCGCGCTGCATGCTGCCGCCGTCCTCCCCGATGACCGAGCAATAGAGTCCGTGGCGCGAGCTGGGATAACCTCCGCGAAAGCCGTTGCTGTTGGCGTAAACGAACTCGGCTTCGTGCAGCGATACCGTGGCGCCGTCGGAATTGGTGAGACGTGGATCGGTGGCAAGCGCTGCGGCCTCGCATTCGCGTCCCATGGCGATCGCCTCGTCGACCGACAGATCCCAGGGATGGTAGAGGTCGAGATCGCCCCAGCTTCGAGCGAGCAAAGCCGGATCGGCGAGCCCCGCGCAATCGTCCTCCGCCGTATAGCGGGCGATGGTGAGTGCCTTGCTTACCGCGTCAGCAATGGCCTCAGGGGAGAAATCCGCCGTGCTTGCGTGGCCGCGCCGAGTGCCAACGTAAACCGTTACGCCTACGCCCTTGTCACGGTTGTACGCGATCGTCTCGACTTCGTCCTTGCGCACGGTAACGCTCAGACCGAACGCCTGCGAGACTTCGGTTTCGGCCGCGGTGGCGCCGCCTTGCTTCGCAGCATCGAGCACCCGCTCAGCCATCGCCTCGAGGGCGTCTGGAGCGAGAGGAAAGCGCATGGCGGCAGCGACGGCGGCCGCTGTATCGGTCATCGACGGACTCTCAGAGCGTCGACCTGGCGGTCGACCTGCGGGTGCGACCGAGTATCATAGCAAACGCCTTCTTTCTCGAATGCCGGCGATGCGACGACCCGACGAAACACCCTCCGCAGACGTACAGGAGGTGTCAGGGCCGTCGAAGACGCGGCGCAAGGCCGAGATGGACGCGTTGCAGAGCCTGGGCGAAGCGCTGGTGGGCGTGGACCCGGCGCGGCTCGCGGAGCTCGAGCTTCCCGATCGCCTCGCCGAAGCCATCGCCGAGACGCGGCATATCACTCAGCGCGAAGCGCGACGACGCCAGATTCAGTTCATCGGGCGCCTGATGCGCGAAGTCGATCCGGCACCGATCCGCGTCCGGCTTGCGCAGTGGACCGATGCGCCAAATCGCGAAAAGGCTCGGCTGCACGCGATCGAGCGCTGGCGCGAGCGGCTGCTCGCCGATGCCCGCGGACTGGACGATTTATGCGCGCAGTACCCGGAAGCGGATCACGGCGCATTCGGCGCGCTCGTCGAGCAGGCTCATCGCGAGCACGTGCGCGGCGCCGCGCCGCGCGCCTACCGCGCGTTGTTCAAGGCGCTCGGCGCGCTGCTTGCTCACCGTGACTGAAAGCCAAACGCTTCTGATCGGCCTCGTGTCGGTGAGCGACCGCGCCTCCGCGGGCGTGTACGAGGACAAGGGCATACCCGGCCTCACCGACTGGTTCACCGCGGCCCTGAAGACGCCATGGCGAATGGAGACGCGGCTTATTCCGGACGAACGCCCCATGATCGAGCGCACGCTGATCGAGCTGGTCGATACGGGATGCGCACTGGTGCTCACCACCGGCGGCACCGGTCCGGCGCCACGCGACGTCACGCCCGAAGCCACGCTCGCGGTCGCGGAGCGCGTGCTCCCCGGCTTCGGCGAGCAGATGCGGCAGGTGAGCCTGAAGTACGTCCCTACCGCGATCCTCTCGCGGCAAGTCGGCGTAGTGCGCGGACGCGCGCTCATCCTTAATCTCCCTGGACAGCCCAAAGCGATCAAGGAAACGCTCGACGGCATCTTCCCCGCCGTGCCCTATTGCATCGATCTCATCGGCGGTCCCTACATCGAAACGAACGAGAGTTTCTGCAAGGCGTTCCGACCGAAGAGTGCGCAACGTCCCGCCTGATTCGAATCAAGCGCCTCCCTTTGAGGGACGCAACCTCTACCTGACCGATCCCGCGCTGCAGCGCGCGGTGGCCTGCGAGGGTGGCGGCTGGGCGCAGGAACGTCTGACGGCTTGGGGCGAGACGCTCGGGCGCGCCGAGACTTTCGCGCTGGCGGCGCGTGCCAATCGCCTTCCGCCTCAGCTCAACACGCACGATCGCTTCGGCAATCGCATCGACGAGGTCGCCTACGATCCGTCCTGGCACGAGTTGATGAGCCTGGCCACGCGCGAAGGCGAGCACTGCGCGCCGTGGGTCGATCCGCGAGGCCGGGCGCAGGTCGCGCGTGCCGCGGCCTATCTCCTGCACGCCGAAGTCGAGAACGGCACGCAGTGCCCGCTGACCATGACCTACGCCGCAGTACCGGTGTTGAAACGCTACGCGGCCTCGATGCCCGCGATCACAGAAACCTGGCTGCCGCGGATGCTGTCGAATGACTACGATCCACGGACACTTCCCCTGGCCGACAAGCGCGCGGCGCTCGTCGGCATGGGAATGACCGAGCGGCAAGGCGGCTCTGACGTGCGCGCCAACGCAACCGCCGCGGAACGATGCGGCGATGGAAGCTACCGTCTCGCCGGCCACAAATGGTTTTTCTCCGCGCCGATGTGCGACGGGCATCTGGTACTCGCGCAGGCGCAAGGCGGTCTTTCCTGTTTCTTGCTACCGCGCCTTTTGCCCGACGGCACGAAGAACGCGGTGCGTATCCAGCGCTTGAAGGACAAGCTCGGCAATCGCTCGAACGCTTCATCGGAGGTCGAGTTCGACGGCGCGACAGCCTGGCTGCTCGGCGAAGAAGGCCGCGGCGTGGCGGTCATCATCGAGATGGTGCAGCACACGCGGCTCGACTGCGCCATCGGAAGCGCGGGCCTCATCCGCGGGGCGGTGTCGCAGGCCTTGCACCACGCCGCCCATCGCCGCGCGTTTGGACGGAAGCTCTTCGAGCAGCCACTGATGCAAAACGTGCTCGCCGATCTCGTGCTCGAAGCCGAGGCGTCGACCGCGCTTGCGCTGCGTCTCGCGCGCGGATTCGAAGCAAATGCTTCACCCGCCGATGGCGCGCTCGCGCGCGTCGCTACGCCCGCGCTCAAATACTGGATTTGCAAGCGCGCAACCATGACTGTGGCCGAGGCCGCCGAGGTGCTTGGCGGCAACGGCTACATCGAGGAATCTCCTCTCCCGCGCATGCTGCGCGAGGCGCCGCTCAATTCGATCTGGGAAGGTTCGGGCAACGTCATCTGCCTCGACGTGCTGCGCGCGGCGCGGCGCGAGCCTGCGGCGATCGAAGCTCTCGACGCGGAGCTTGCGAGCGCCCGTGGTGCGGATGCCCGCTTCGACCGGCACGTTGCCGCGCTTGTCGAGCTTTTGCATCGAGCCGACTTCGACGAGAGCGATGCACGACACATCGCGGGCAAGATCGCGACTGCGTTCGCCGCGTCGCTATTGCTGCGGAATGCGCCGCGGCCAATCGCCGAGGCGTATTGCCGGTCGCGCCTAGAGGAGGCATCTGGTCCCGCGTTCGGGACATTGCCGCGAGGGATCGATTGCGCAGCCGTGCTCGCCGCGCTTGCGTAGACGCCGATCGCCCGCCGACGGAAAAGAAAACGCCGGAGCGGTCGCCCCGCTCCGGCGCGTTCGAGCAAACCTCGAAGAATTAGTTCGTCGGAATTCCCAGCGTCTTCTCGGCCCGGCCAAGCGCTTCGAGCGACTCCGCATGCTTGCCAGCTTTGTGCAGGGCTTCGCCGTCGGCCCTGTCCTTCTTGACTTCTGCCATCTGTGCGTCGGTAAGCTTGGGATTCTTCGCCAGCGCGTCGTCGATCTTCTTCATTTCCTGCGGGCAGTGGAACGCCAGCGCAGCGCCGGCGAACAGCATCGCGGCAGCGAACAGAGCGGTACGTTTCATCAAGCCTCCTCTTTAGGATGTCGAGAAGCGAGCGGGACGTCCCGCCAGCCGACGCCGGCAAGGATAGCGCAGCCCGCTCGATTTGCAACCCCGTGCGCCGCGATCGTGCCGCTCGGACCCTGTGCGTCAGTGTTCGAGCAGAAGCTCGGTCCGACTCGCAGGGTCCTGGCGGTAAAATTGCGCAAACAGCTGATACACCCTCGGGTATTCCAATCGCAGCAGGGTCGGATCGGCGAAAAAGACTTCCGAGAGCACTGCAAAGAATTCCGCCGGACTCTCCGCCGCATAGGGATCGATCGCAGTGTCCTCGCCCTTTTCCACCCGCGCGCGGAAATGGGCGTAGGCGTCGCTCATCGTTTTCTGCCAGCCTCGACGGGGCATTTCCGGCGGCAATGGTGGAAACCCGTTCGCCTCGCCGTTCCTCATGTCGATCTTGTGCGCGAACTCATGGATGACGAGGTTCATGCCGGTAGCCGACCAGTCGGCGCTCGCCTCGATGTCGGGCCACGACAGGACCACCGGGCCGCCCGGCATGGCTTCGCCGGCGAGCGGTTCCGCCCGTCGGTGCACGACGCCGGCATCGTCCTCGTATTCGAGGTTGGTGACGAACTCCTCCGGATAGACGATCACGTTCTCCCAGCCGTCGTAGAAACGTTGATCGAGATTGAGCGTGAGCACGCAGGCCTGAATGGCGATCATCGCGCGCATCAGCGGCGTGACCTCGAAACGCTCCGCGCCGACGATGCTCTTGGCGTTGAGGAAGAGCACGACGCGCTCGCGCAGGCGCTCGAGCTCTGGTTCGGTGTAGACGGCGAGAAACGGCAGCGCTTCGAGCGCTTCGCGCCACAAATCTTCCGGGATCGCCGACGATGAAAGGATTCGCCGCTCTCTCCACCTGCGAATCGCTTCAAACATGGGCCGCGGTGTCAGTCAAGTGCGCGACGGCGGGTCGGCGTCGATGCGAGTCAGCAGATCGGGTTCGTCCGAGTCGTAGACTCCGCCGACCTCGCCGGTAAGCACCTGCTCGGCTTCCGCCTGCGGCAGGGCTTCGACATCGCGCAGCTTGCGCACGATCGTCGTGCTTTTCCTTCCGGCCTCGTCGAGTGTTCTTCCGACCGCGTCGAGCCGCTCCTTGGTCTTCGCCAGAATCTCGCCGAACTTGCTGAATTCGGTCTTTACTGCGCCCAGCACCCGCCATACTTCGGTTGAGCGCTGCTCGATGGCGAGCGTACGGAATCCGAGCTGCAGGCTGTTGAGAAACGCCATGAGGTTCGTCGGACCGGCGATCATCACGCGGCAATCCCGCTGTAGAGTGTCCGCCAATCCCGGTCGTGCCAGCGCCTCGGCATAGAGGCCTTCGGTCGGAACGAACATGATTGCAAAATCGGTCGTATGCGGCGGCTCGACGTATTTGTCGCGGATCTTCTTAGCCTCTGACTTGAAGAACTCCTCGAGCGCTTTGCGGCTTGCTTCGACCGCAGCGACGTCGGCGCGCTCGATCGCCTCCTGCAGGCGCTGATAGTCTTCGAGCGGAAACTTGGCGTCGATCGGAAGCCAGCACGGCACGCCGTCAGCGCCGCGGCCGGGGAACCGGATCGCGTATTCGACCCGCGAATCCTCTCCGGGACGCGTGGCAACGTTTTTCGCGTATTGACCCGGCGCGAGCATCTCGTCGAGCAGCGCGCCGAGCTGTACTTCGCCCCACCCGCCACGCGACTTCACGTTAACCAGCACCCGCTTCAGATCGCCGACGCCCGCGGCGAGCGATTGCATCTCGCCCAGCCCCTGATGCACTTGATCGAGCCGGTCGGAGACGAGCTTGAACGATTCGCCCAGGCGCTGCTCGAGCGTCGACTGCAAACGCTCGTCCACCGTCGAGCGCATCTGTTCGAGCTTTTGCGCGTTGTCACTGCGCAGCACTTCGAGCCGCTGCTCGACCGTCGCGCGCACCGCTTCGAGCCGCTGCTCGTTGGATTGCGTCAGCATCGAGAGCTGCTGCTGCAGCGTCTGCGTGAACCGCCCCAGATTGGCTCCCAGCTCTTCGCGCGTCGTCTTCGCGTTTTGCGCCGCCTCGCCGCGCGCCTGAACGAGCTCTGCTTTCAGCTCGCGCTCCAGCCGCTCGTTTTGCGCGTCGATCGTGTCCAGTCGCGCGCCTAGCTCGTGCGCGCCTCGGGACCAGACGCCGCCGAGCCGTGACAGGACAAAAAAAAGCGCCACCGCGAGCAGCGCAAGCACCACGCCGAGTGCGATCATCAGCCACGGGGATTCCACGCGCGGAGTTTACGTCGTGAGTGCGAGCACGGCAAAGGTCGCGAGCCAGTGCTCGCCGGCATAGTCACCGCTCGTGACAGCGGCGAGTCCTGCGGCGAGATGCTCATCTGCTGCTTCGCTGGCAATCGGCACGCGCGAGTCCCCGCGCGGCAGTGCCCGGGCGATGGCGCGCCAGCACCATGCGCGCGACAGATTCAAGCCATCGAGATGCACGATCTGCGGATCGCTGCGATCGCTTACGGAAACGGGCGTGAAAAGCGTAGCCGGCACGCGCTGCTCGATCCCTGGCAGGAATTTGGCGAGCCATGCCGCGAATTCGCTTGGCGCGAGCGCGCGTCGCATGAGATCCGCTTCGATCAGGGATGGCGAAAGGAAATCCGCTCCGGAAGGTTCCCATTTCGCGGGCGCGTCGCGATCGTCGAGGTACCAGTTGCGCGATGCAGTTATGAAAGGCTCGCGCAGCGCCGCATCGCATCGATCGGCGTAGTCGAGCGCGAGGGCGAGGCCGAATGCGCTGTTCGCGTGCATACCGTGGCGAATCGGATACCTGGCCATTGCCAACCAATCTCGGAAGCGATCGGCGAAGGCTCGCGCCAGCGGCTCGAGGTTAGTCGACCAGCGGCGGGCATCGACGTCGTCGCAGACTGCAAGGCTAGCCGCCAGCTTGAGCAGCCATGCCCACCCGTAGGTCCGCTCGAAGGCGCGCGCTTCGGGACGCCGCAGATAGGCAAGCTCAACGGCAATCGCTTCCGGAGCAAGACGCAAGTTCAGCGCCGCGCGAATCGATCGCGCTTCGCGCAATTCAGGGTGTAGCTCGAGCACGCGGACGAGCATCCAGTGCGCGTGCACGCACGAGTGCCAGTCAAAGCTTCCGAAAAACGCCGGGTGCAGTGTGCGCGGCGAGGCCAGGTCCGCGGCGCTCGTCAGCACGTGGTCGAGCTTGGCGGGGTATTCGCGGTCGATGTTGGCGAGCGCAAGCCGCGCGAAGCGACTCGCGTCCGTCATCGAAAGCTCAGGCTCCATGGCGCGTCTTTTCCCTCCGCCCACGAGCAGGCCCTGATTCGGAGCCAGTCGCGAAACGGCGATGTTGCATTGCAAGACCGCAGGCTGGAAAGTTTAGCAGGCGCTGCGACTCGATGCCTAAAACAATTGCAGAATCCGATGCTTAGGTGTATGATGCGTAGCAGTCGGCGGCCCTTCCGGTCACTGCCGATCCTTCGAGAACGGACCCTAAGGGTCGCGATTCGCCAAACGTAGATGTGCCGCCGCCTGGACCGGAGCTTGCGAATGCAAGCGGGCCGCGTCCAGGAGTTCATGAATGAGCAGTAGCTCGAGCTTTGCCGCGCTCGGCCTGCGGCCGGAAATCCTCCGTGCCGTAGACGAGGCGGGTTACACGACGCCCACGCCGATCCAGGCGCAGGCGATCCCTTTGATCATGGCGGGCAAGGACGTGATGGGCGGTGCCCAGACGGGCACCGGCAAGACGGCGGGCTTCGCTTTGCCGATCCTGCACAAGCTCGCGCCCACTGCGAATTCCAGTCCCTCGCCGGCGCGCCACCCGGTGCGCGCGTTGATCCTGACGCCGACACGCGAGCTCGCGATCCAAGTCGAGGAATCGATCCGGACTTACGGAAAGCACACGGGACTCCGCTCGACCGTGGTCTATGGCGGGGTGGACATCAAGCAGCAGCTGCCGATCGTGCGCGGCGGAGTCGAGATCCTCGTTGCGACGCCGGGCCGGCTCCTCGACCACGTCGAGCAAAAGTCTGTCTACCTCGGTCAGGTGGAGATCCTCGTCCTCGACGAAGCCGACCGCATGCTGGACATGGGTTTCATCCCCGACATCAAGCGCATCATGGCGCTCCTGCCCGCGACGGTGCGCCGGCAGAACCTCCTCTTCTCGGCCACCTTCTCCGACGAGATCAAAAAGCTCGCCGACGCTCTCCTGAACGAGCCGCAGCTGATCGAGGTCGCGCGTCGCAACACGACGGCGGACACCGTCGTGCAGAGCGTCTACAAGGTGCCGGCCGAGCAGAAGCGCGCGCTTCTGAAGCACATCGTGACATCGCGCGACCTGTGGCAAGTGCTCTGCTTCGTGCGTACCAAGCACGGCGCGTCACGTCTCGCACGAGCCTTGCAAAAGGACGGGCTGCAGACGACCGCGATTCACGGTGACAAGAGCCAGGCCGCACGGCTCGAGGCGCTGGATGAGTTCAAGGACGCCAAGGTGCAGGTGATGGTCGCCACGGACGTCGCTGCGCGCGGCCTCGACATCGACGATCTGCCGCTGGTCGTGAATTACGAGATGCCTTATGTCCCCGAGGACTACATCCATCGCATCGGCCGCACTGGGCGCGCCGGCGCGACCGGCGAGGCGATCTCGTTCTGCGCGCCGGATGAAGAGGAGCTGCTCACCGAGATCGAGCGACTGCTCAAACGCAGGATTCCGGTCGCGCTACCGGACGGGTTCAGCACTGAACGGCGCGGGCACGAGCCCCACGCGCATCGCGCGACGTCAGCCGCGCGCGACGCGGGTCATCATCCGCATCACGCGACACACACGAAGCCGCACGAGGCCCGACGCGAAGCGCGCGCCAGTCAGGCTGCGCATCACGGCAAGCCGGCTTCAGCGTTAGTCACACCGCACGCACCGAGGCGCCCCGGGCATCACAAGCCTCGCCCCATCCCGGCGCTCTTGATGAAGCGCCGCGTGCCGGAACCCGAGAGCGCCTGACCGGGGGCGTCACGCAGGCGCGGGCAGCGTCGCGCCGGAGCCCGACGGGGCGTCGATCGGTCCCCACGCAGCGAGAGCCACGGCGGCGTCGAACGCTGCCGGATCAAAATCCCGGCGCACGGCGGCGAGCGCAGTCGAGCGAATTCGCTTCCACAAGCCTTGGTCTTCGTAAAGCGCAAGGCACGCCTCGGCCATCAGCGCCGGCTCGTCGGCAACCCGAAGTTCCTGCCCATCTCGCCAGCCGAGCTGAGCGGCGATCAACCCCGTGCCGGCTACGGGCACGCCATGCCTCGCCGCATCGATGACCTTCTGCGGAATGCCGCCAGCGTAACGCGTCGGGGCGACGAATACTCGAGCCTGTCCGAACAGTTCGGCGAGATCATCGATCGGACCGGCGATCTCCACGCGCGAACCCGCGATCGACTGGAGCCAGGCGGCCTGGTCGCTTCCCGAGCCGGCGATCCGCAACTTGGCATCGCTCCGCCGGACGATGATCGGCAGGACGCATTCGACAAAAAAGCGCACGCTGTCCGCGTTCGGTGACTGACTGTTCCAGAGCGCTCCCAAAAAAACGAAATCGCGCCTGTCCGAGAACGAGGCAGGCGTCTCGGCGATCTCAGCCGCTGCGGCGACGATCGCTGGCGTCCGGCCCGTGACGTCGCGAATCAGTTGCTGCTCGAGCTGCGACACGCAGACGATGGCGTGCGCAATTTCCGTCGGACGGAGCTCATCACGAAGAAGCACACGGCGTTGCAGCCTTGTCATTGGCTGCCCGCCCAGATCTCTTTCCATGATGGTCCGCGATGCGGACACCGCTTCCGCGTCGTAGACGATGCGAACGCCCGCAAACAGGCGCGGCCACATCTGGTGGGCAAGAAAGACCTTGGCGAGGTTGTGCGGGCGCCCGATCCACAGCAACCCCAGCCGACCGTTGACGGCGCGCAGTGCCGACTGGAATGCCTCGTAGCCGTATCCCGCCACCGACCGAACGTTCGAGGGAAACGAATCCGCCGCCGCATCGGGACCGGGATTCTCCTGCAAGGCACAGACATCGACTTCGTCGCTGCACCGCGCAAGCGCCCGCACGATTTGCGCGCTTCGCGGATATCCGGATCCCCAGCCCGAGCGCGGAATCACATCGTCCACGACGAGCGCGCACCGGCTCACGGTCAGCCTTCAGGACGTCGTGCTGCCGGTTCAGCCCGAAAGCCGGCCAAGCTGGGCCCTAAGGTTCTCGAGCATTGCGTTCAAGCCCGCGAGACGTGCGCGCTGCTGCGCCACGACCTGGGCTGGTGCGCGGCTGACGAAGGATTCGTTGGCAAGATTCGATGCGAGCTTCGTCACTTCGGCTTCCTTGCTTGCAATCTCCTTGCCGATGCGCTCACGCTCCGCGCCGCGATCGATCTCGATGTGCAGCATCAGCTTGGTCGCGCCCGCGACCACGACCGGCGCATCGGTCTGAGGCAGCTCGTCAACGATCCGCACTTCCGAAAGTCTCGCGAGCGCGCTCATGTAGCTCGTCGTCGCGGCGAGGCCCGCGCGCTCCTCCGCATTGCCGGGCGCAGCCCACAGCGGAATGCGCTGCGCCGGCGAGAGCTTCATCTCGCCGCGCAATCCCCTCGCTGCGAGGACATGCTCCTTGAGTCGTCCGATCTCGGTTTCGGCGACGGGATCCCGTCTTTCCATTTGCGGCAATGGGTACGGTTGGATGGAAATCGAAACGCCTTGCTTTGCCGCCAGCGGCTCAACGCTTTGCCACAGCTCCTCGGTGATGAAGGGAATGAACGGGTGCGCGAGGCGCAGAATCACCTCGAGCACGCGCACCAGGGTACGTCGCGTTCCGCGCTGCGCGGCCTCGTCGTCCTCCGCGAGCTGCACCTTGGCGAGCTCGACGTACCAGTCGCAGTACTCGTCCCAAACGAACTCGTAGACCACGCGCGCGGCAAGATCGAAGCGGTAGCTCTCGAGATGCTCGTTGACCGAGGCTTCGGTCTGCTGCAACCGGCTCACGATCCAGCGGTCGGCGATCGAGAGCGTGAGCGGCTTCGCATCGTCGAGACCGACGTCCTTCCCCTCGACGTTCATCAGCACGAAGCGAGCGGCGTTCCAAAGCTTGTTGCAGAAGTTGCGGTAGCCGGCGCAGCGGTTCAGATCGAAGTCGAGCGTGCGTCCGAAGGTAGCGAGGCTCGCGAAGGTGAAGCGCACCGCGTCGGCGCCGAAGGCCTGGATGCCGTTCGGGAACTGCCGCCGAGTTCGCTTCTCGATCGCCTCCTTCTGCTTCGGAAGGAGCAGACCGGAGGTTTGCTTGGTGATGAGCGAGTCGAGATCGGTGCCGTCGATGAGATCGAGCGGGTCGATGATGTTGCCTTTCGACTTCGACATCTTCTGCCCTTCCTCGTCGCGCACGATCGCGTTGATGTAGACGTCGCGGAACGGCCGCTTGCCGGCGAAATAGGTCGTCATCATGATCATGCGCACGACCCAGAAGAAGATGATGTCGAAACCGGTGATCAGCACCGACGAGGGCAGGAACGCCTTCAGCTCGCGCGTTTCTTCCGGCCAGCCGAGCGTGGAGTGGCACCACAGCGCCGAGGAGAACCAGGTATCGAGGACATCTTCCTCCTGCTTAAGCGCGCTCGCCGGTTTCCCAGCCTGCTTCGCCGCCTCCTCGACGTTGCGTGCGACGTACATGTTACCCGCGTCGTCGTACCACGCCGGAATGCGGTGTCCCCACCAGAGCTGGCGCGAGATGCACCAGTCGTGCACGTTCTCGAGCCAGTGGTCGTAGGTCGAAGTCCAGTGCTCGGGAACGAACGAGATCTTGACGGGCGCCGTGCTCCCAGCCTCAGCAATACTCGCGTTGACCGCGTCGAGACAGATTTGCTGGAAGGTCTTGCCGGGAAAGAACGGATGATTCGCCGGCGCCGGCTTCGTCATCGCGACGAACCATTGATCGGTCAGCATCGGCTCGACGACTTCCCCCGTGCGCCCGCAGCGCGGCACGACCATCTGATGCGACTTCTCGGCCGCGACCAGTCCGGACGCGTGGAGATCGGCGAGCACCATCTTGCGTGCGGCGTAGCGGTCGAGCCCACGATACTTCGCCGGCGCGTTCTCGTTGATCGCGGCCTGCAACGTGAAGATCGTGAGGGGCACAAGGCCGTGCCGCTGCGCCACCTCGTAGTCGTTGAAATCGTGCGCCGGCGTGATCTTCACCGCGCCGGTACCGAAGGACTTGTCGACGGACGCATCGGCGATCACTGGAATGCGCCGACCGGTCAAAGGCAGCTCGACTTCCTTGCCGACGATGCGCGAGTAGCGCTCGTCCCCGGGATTCACCGCGACGGCAACGTCGCCCAGCATCGTCTCCGGCCGCGTCGTCGCCACTGTGACGAAGCCGCTGCCGTCGACGAGCGGATAGCGGATCTCCCAGAGCTTACCGCTCTCTTCTTCCTTCTCGACTTCAAGATCAGACACCGCGGTGCCGAGCACCGGGTCCCAGTTCACCAGCCTCTTGCCGCGATAGATGAGCCCGTCGTTGTACAAGCGCACGAATGTCTCGAGCACCGCGTTGGACAGTCCTTCGTCCATTGTGAAGCGCTCGCGCGACCAGTCGCCCGACGCGCCGAGCCGGCGCATCTGGTTGGTGATGGTCGAGCCCGACTCGCGCTTCCACGCCCAGACGCGCTCGATGAAGCGCTCGCGCCCAAGCTCAGGCCGCGTCTTGCCTTCGGCGCGGAGCTGATTCTCGACGACGATCTGGGTGGCGATGCCCGCATGATCGGTGCCGAGCTGCCACAGCGTGTTGTCGCCGCGCATGCGCCGCCATCGGATCAGCAAGTCCATCAGCGTCTGCTGGAACGCGTGCCCCATGTGCAACGTTCCGGTGACGTTTGGCGGCGGCAGCTGGATGCAATACGCGGGAGCGCCCTCGCGCCACGATGGCTTGAAGAGCCCCTGCGATTCCCAGAAGGGGTACCACTTCTGCTCGATGGCGCGCGGCTCGTAAGTCTTGTCGAGTGGCATGAGCAAAAATGGAACGCGTCGCGTCAGTGAAAACGCAAATTATAGCGGACGCGCGGCCGCGTCCTCGGCGCAGCGCGCCGCAGTCGCGCGTATCAAAGCGGAACCGCTACTTCGACGGCGTTGCTACCGCCACCGCGTCGGTCATGCGATAGAGCACGCCGGCGGGATCGTCTTTCAGCACGGCGAATTTCCCGGCGACGACGACCGGCTCGAAGCCGTACGATATCGGCTTTTTCGCGAGCACTTCGACCAGCGCGTCGGGTCCCGCGGGCAGACAGAACGGGCAGTGAGGAGGGACTGCGGAAATGAGGAAATGCTTCTGGTCCGCGCCCATGTCGAGCGGGATGATGAAGCCGTAGACGCGGACGTCCTTGCGATTGAGTCCGAGGATCTCCTTCGAGAACTCCGGCACCATCTTGTTGCCCTGCTTCACCGGCTCGACCTGCGCCAGCGTCCGCCACGAGACGACCCCGCTCATCTCCGGAAGAATGGTCGAGCTGTAATCCGCCGCGCTGGGCAAGCCCGTCGCGGGTATGTTGCTATCGAGCGCGGAAGCGGGAAGCGCCGTGCAGATTAGGATCGCGCCGAGCCACGGGAGCATTCGAGAAGTCATCGCGTCGAGCCTTTTCTAGAGTGAGCGCACCGTCGCGATGGGTTGTCGCACGCGCCGGCATGCAAATTATACGCAGCGAGGCATTGCCAGCCAAGGTGGTGCGACCATCATGATAATGGGTTATCATTATCGTTGTCGAACGTTTGCGAGCCAGCCGCTCCTCCGAAACCATGCAGCGCAAAACGCGCCAGCGGGACGCGATCCGGCGCGCTATCCAGGCGGCCAAGCGTCCTCTCTCGCCCCGCGAGGTGCTCGAGCAGGCGCGGCTGGCCGTGCGCGCGACCGGCATCGCTACGGTATACCGGACTCTTAGGCTGTTGGTAGCGGAAGGCAGCGTGCACGCGATCAGCCTGCCGGGCGAAGCACCGCGTTACGAAGCGGCGAAGCTCAAGCATCACCATCATTTCCAATGCACGAGCTGTCAGCGAATCTACGACGTGCCCGGCTGCCCCGGGAATCTGCGCCGCCTCGCCCCGCGCGGCTTCACCGTCGTGGATCACGACCTCACGCTTTACGGACGCTGCCTGGACTGCGGCAAGCGGGAGCTTCGCGCGCGATGATCCGCATCGAGCAACTCCGGTTCGGATACAGCGGCGGCCCCGATGTCCTGCGCTTGCCACAATTCGCCCTGGAGGCCGAGAGCAACATTCTCGTGGTCGGGCCTTCCGGCTGCGGCAAGACCACGTTGCTGCACCTGATCGCCGGGCTTTTGCTGCCGAGCAGCGGCTCGATCATCGTCGACGGACAGGACCTCTCCGCGCTTTCTTCGCATGAGCGGGATCGCTTCCGCGGGCGCCACATCGGCATCGTCCTGCAGCAGTTCCATCTCCTGCCGACGCTCACCGCGCTGCAGAACCTGCTCGTGGCGCAAAGCATCGCCGGGCTGCCGGTAAACCGGGAGGCGGCTCTCGCTATGCTGCGCGGCCTGGGTGTCGACGAGCGAGTCGACGCGTATCCGCACCAGCTCTCGGTAGGACAGCAGCAACGCGTCGCAATCGCGCGGGCGCTGGTCAATCGCCCGAAGCTGCTTCTTGCCGACGAGCCGACTTCCAATCTCGACGACGAGGCCTGCGCATCGGTGATCGACCTGTTGCTCAGCGCGACGCAGCAGCACGCAGTGTCGCTGGTCATCGCCACCCACGATACGCGGCTGAAGTCAAAAATCCCGCGGCAACTTGCGTTGCCCCGCCGCGCCGAACAACAAGCCGCATGACCCTTCTTCAGCTTGCATGGAGTTACCTGCGCGCGCGGCCGCTCGGCACGCTGCTCAACGTCGTGCTGCTCGCGCTCGGCGTGGGAACCATCGGCTTCGTTCTGATCGTGAACGGGCAGATCGGCGACAGTCTCACCCGCGACGCGAAGGGCATCGATCTCGTGGTCGGCGCCAAGGGCAGCCCGATCCAGCTCATGCTCGCCGGCATCTTTCACCTCGACGTTCCGACCGGAAACATCCCGCTCAAGTCGGCGCAGGAGCTGGCGAAGGATCCGCTGATCCGCCGTGTGATCCCGCTCTCGATCGCCGACAGTTTCCGCGGTTACTGGATCGTCGGCACGACGCCTGATTACATCGACCTCTATCACGGCGAATTCGCTTCCGGCAGAGCGTGGAACGATCGGATGCAAGCCGTGCTCGGCTCGGCTGTAGCGGAGCGCACCAAGCTCGGGTTGGGCGACCGCTTCGTTGGCTCGCACGGCCTCGCCGAAGGCGGGCCGGTGCACGGCGATTCCGTCTATAGCATCGTCGGCGTGCTGAAACCGACCGGCACGGTGCTTGACCGGCTCGTGCTCGTGAACACGGAAAGCATCTGGTTCGTGCACGAGGGCAACATCACCGATCCCGAGGAGCTGAAAGTGATTGGTGAGGAGCGCCAGGTCACGGCGCTGCTGGTGCAATACGCGACGCCGCTCGCGGCGGTTTCGCTTCCGCGCAAGATCAACAGCGAGACCAACATGCAGGCGGCATCGCCAGCGTACGAGACCGCAAGGCTCTTTCGCATGATCGGCGTGGGTGCCGACGTGATACGGGCCTTCGGCGGCGTCGTGCTCGCCACCGCGGCCTTGTCGCTGTTCATCGCGCTCTACCACGCGTTGAACGAGCGCGCCTACGACATTGCGGTGTTGCGCACGCTCGGCGCACGTCCGGCGGCGATCTCGATGATGCTCATGCTCGAAGCGTTGATCCTCGCCGTGCTCGGCGGCGTCGCGGGGCTCGTCCTGGCGCATGGACTCGCCGCCATTCTCTCGTGGTGGATGGCCAAGCAGGAGAGCGTTCCCATCGACCCTTGGACTTTCTCTGCGAAGGAACTGTGGCTGCTCGTACCGTCGCTGCTTGCAGCCGGACTTGCGGCCTTGCTGCCAAGCTGGCGCGCGGCGCAGGCCAACATTTCCGCGACGCTCGCTCGCCGCGCTTGAATGAAGGAGTTCGCATGAAGACCATGGTGTTTGCGTTGGGGTTTCTCTTCACCGTGCCCGCCGTCGTCATCGCTGCCGACGCGCCCGCCACAAACACGGCGAAGCCCGCTCGCTCTGCCGTCGACCCGGCGCTCGAGGCGGAGCACACCAAGGAAGACGTCAAGCGTCACCGCATCATGGCAGCGGCGCACGAAGCTGCGGCCAAATGCCAGGAATCGGGCAAGGATGAAGACTTTTGCAACGCGGAGCTCGCCAAGGCCTGCAAGGGCATCGCCTATGGCAAGTACTGCGGAATGAAGCACCCGGACTAGCAGACCACGATGGCCGATCTTCGCACCGCGATCCGGATTGCTGCTGCGCGCGGGCTCCTCGCCCGCGGCCTGATCGCCGTCTTCGCCGCTGCCTCTCCGGCGCACAGCGACCCGCTCAGAATCGTCGCCGCCGAGAGCGTCTACGGCGACATTGCGCGGCAGATCGGCGGCGCGGAGGTCGCGGTGACGAGCATCCTCGCCAATCCCAATCAGGACCCGCACGAGTTCGAAGCGAGCGCATCGACGGCGCGTGCGATCGCCGACGCGAGGCTCGTCATTTATAACGGCGCGGGCTACGACCCATGGGCGCCAAGACTGCTTGCCGCTTCCAAGGGAAAGTCGCGCGATGTGATCGAGGTCGCGCGGCTCCTCAACAAGAAAGCTGGAGACAACCCGCACTTCTGGTACGACGCCACTGCGATGTCCGCGTTCGCATCGACGCTTGCCGGCAAGATGAGCGAACTCGACACCGCGCACAAAAGCGCATACGCGGAGCGCGGCGAGGCCTTCGAAGCGTCGATCGCCCGGCTCCGCGAGAGGATAGCCGCGCTCAGGAGCAAGCATGCCGGCACTCCGGTCACCGCGACCGAACCGGTCTTCGACTACATGGCGGAGGCGCTCGGTCTGAAGATGCGCAACAGCCGCTTCCAGCTCGCGGTGATGAACGGCACAGAGCCGAGTGCAGTCGCGATAGCGGCATTCGAGAAGGACCTGCGCACGCGTGGCGTCAAGCTATTGCTCTACAACACGCAAACGACACAAGCTCTGGCTCAGCGAATGCGCGCGATCGCGATGGAAGCTGGCGTGCCCGTCATTGCGATTACCGAGACCGCGCCGCAGGATCGAAGCTATCAGGCGTGGATGCTCGCCCTGCTCGAAGCGCTCGATCGCGCGCTGGACAGGCGATGAGCGTCAACGCCGTCGAGCTCGACCGCGTAACGCTGGCGCGAGGCGAGCACAAGGTGCTCGCGGAGGTCAGCATCGCGATCCGCGCCGGAGAATTCGTCGGTGTGTTCGGGCCGAACGGCGCGGGGAAAACGACCCTGCTGCACGCAATCCTCGGCCTGATCCGGCCGCTCTCGGGTGAGCTTCGCGTCTTCGGAACGGCGCCTGCGAGAGGCAATCGCGACGCAGGCTACCTGCCGCAGCAGCGCGCGTCCGTCGCCGACCTGCGTTTGCGCGGCTGGGATTTCGTCGCCAGCGCGGTTCATGGCGAGCGCTGGGGGTTTCCGCTGCACGGGCGCGACGCCGCGACCGAAGTCGATCGCGTCGTCGCGATGGTGCATGCAGCAGCGCTGGCGCCGCGCCCGCTGCGCGAACTGTCCGGCGGCGAGCTGCAAAGGCTGCTCCTCGCGCAGGCGCTCCTTGGCAGACCGAAGCTCCTTCTCCTCGACGAGCCGCTCACCAGCCTCGACCCGCATTTCCAGCAGAGCATCGTCGAGCTGGTGAAAAACATTCAACGCAGCGAAGGCATGACGGTGCTCTTCACGGCGCACGAGCTCAATCCGCTTCTCGGCGCGATGGACCGCGTGCTCTATCTCGGCGGCGGCCGCGCGAGCCTGGGCTCAGTCGACGAGGTCATCGCTCGCGATGTGCTTTCCCGGCTCTATGGGACGCCGATCGACGTGGTGCGCGTGGATGGCCGCATCGTCGTGCTCGCCGCACACGGCCTTCTCGAAGCGGATGCCCATCGTCACGATGCTTGAATACGATTTCATGCGCAGCGCTTTCATGGCGGGCGGCATCGTCGCCATCGTCTCCGGCGCCGTCGGCTGCTTTTTGATTCTGCGCAATCTAACCTTCGCCGGCCACGCGATGTCGCACATCGGCTTCGCCGGAGCTACCGGATCGGCGCTGATCGGCATCAATCCCTTGTGGGGACTGCTTGCGTTCACGCTGGCGGCGGCGGTCGCAATGGGGGCGCTCGGCGAGCGCTGGCGCGGACGCGATGTTGCGGTGGGCATCATTCTCTCGCTCGCGCTCGGCCTGGGCGTTTTGTTTCTCTACGTCTACACCTCGCACGCCACGCAGGCGACCGCGATCCTTTTCGGCAACATCCTGGGCGTCGAACGCGAAACCATTTGGGCGCTGCTGGGACTGAGCCTAGTCAGCCTCGCCGCGCTCGCCGGCATCGCGCGGCCGCTGCTGTTTGCCACACTCTCGCCGGAGCTTGCCGAGGCGAAAGGCGTTTCGCTCCGGCTGGTTTCCGTCCTTTTCCTCGCCATTGTCGCCATCGTGGTGAGCGAGGCCGCGCAGGTGGTCGGCGTGCTCCTCGTGTTCGCGCTGATGGTTGGCCCGGCGGCGGCCGCGATGCGACTCACGACGCGCTTGCATTCGGGCGTGGCGCTCGCCGTGCTGCTGGCGCTGGCCGAAACCTGGAGCGGGATCGCGCTTGCCTACGCGACCGATTGGCCGCCGACCTTCTGGATCGTGCTCACGAGCTGCGCGGTGTACTTCGCGGCTACGATGTCCCGCGCAGCCTGATCACAGCTCGCGGCCAACTGCGCTTGCGACATCGCCGAGCTGCCGCATCAGCTTGGCGAACTCCTCCGGCGTCAACGCCTGGTCGGCGTCACACAGTGCCTCGCATGGATTCGGATGCACCTCGATCAGCAGCCCGTCGGCGCCTGCGGCAAGCGCGGCGCAGGAGAGCGCGGGCACCAGCCACGCCTTGCCTCCCGCGTGCGACGGATCGACGATCACCGGGAAGTGCGTCTCGCGCTTGAGCATCGGCACTGCCGTGAGGTCGAGCACGTTGCGGTACGCGGTCTCGAAAGTGCGGATACCGCGCTCGCAGAAGATGATGTTGTGGTTGCCGCCTGCGGCGATGTACTCGGCGGCCATCAGCCATTCGTTCAAGGTGGCGGACATGCCGCGCTTGAGGATCACTGGCTTGTTGGTCTTCCCGACCTCTTTCAACAAATCGAAGTTCTGCATGTTGCGCGTGCCGATCTGGATCACGTCGACGTCGTACTGAAGGAAGGTCTCGACCATGCGCGGATCCATCAGCTCGGTGACGATGGGGAGCCCCTGCTCGTAGGCGGCGTTGCGCAAGAGCTCCAATCCATCGACGCCCATGCCCTGGAAAGTGTACGGACTGGTACGCGGCTTGAACGCGCCGCCGCGCATCAGGCGCGCGCCCGCGGCCTTGACGGCGGTCGCGGCGGCTGCCATCTGCGGAGCCGTTTCCACCGAGCACGGACCGGCGATCACCTGGACGGTTTCGCCGCCGAAAGCGACCCCGGCCGCGACGTCGATTACGCTGTTCTTCTTGTGCCATTCGCGCGCGACGATCTTGTACTGCTTCAAAATGTGCATCGACTTCTCGACGCCGGGCATCGGGTCGAACATCTCGGGATCGAGCTTGCGCTCGTCCCCTACTGCGCCGATCAGTGTGCGCTCGGTGCCGCGCGAGACGTGAACTTGCAGGCCGTGCGCCAGAATCTTGGCCTCGACGGCCTCGATTGCCTTTTCGTCCGCATCCGGTTGCATGACGATGATCATGGTCGATTCTCCAAAAAAATCGGGCGGCCCCTGGGCCGCCCGATGGTGATTGAAACTCTTGCCTGGTGCTTATCGGTACGAGCGGCCCTGGGATGTCATCCCATAGAAGTAGTACCCGAAGTAGGCCGGCCGCAGAATCATGTTAGGTATTGACCGCGAATCAGAAAGTTAGTTTAGCACTAGTGCTGCTGCGAGCGCCACTGCGCGATTTCGCGCTCGATCGCCTCGGCCACGTAGCTGCGCACCAGCTGCCCGACGTGATCGTTGATTGCGTCGACGAGCTCGCGTCCCGCGTCTGCGACGATCGGCTCGAGATGCTTCGCAAGCTGTGCCTTCAATCCGGTGTCTGTGAAGATGTCGATCCGCTGCAGGACCTGCATCGTGATCTGCTCGCCGAGCGCGCGCCAGTGTTCTTCGTCTGCCGTAGCGGGCGTGGCGACATCGACCTGCGATTCGGCTGGCTCAGACGGCTCGCTTTCCGGCGGCGCCGAGTGCGCCGGCGGCGGCACAGCCGCCGAGCCGGCTGCGCGCAGCGTGCGAGTCACGGTCGGATCGCGGTCGTCGAACGAGCTGACTGGCTCGGCCGGTGGCTCGGGTATGCGCAAGGTCACCGGGGGTATCACGGCGGTCGTAGGCGGCGCCGGGCCGGTGACGCTGTGCAGCGCCGGATCGATGGTGTCGAGACCGAGCCAGAGCGACGGCTCGCCCTGTTGCTCGGCTGGTGCCGGCGGTATGTCGACGGCGAGCTCTTCGACTGCGTCGGTCAGCACCGGCGGCTCGATCGATAGTGCTTGTCGCGTCGCCGACGGCTGCGCCATCGGCTCGCCGCGTTGGGCCTTCATCGCCGGCGAGATCGTCGTGCCGGATCGCGTGGCCGGCGCAGCGACGACGCGCGGCGGCTCGACGACATCGGTCAGAACGGGAATGCTCGTGTCGGCCGCGCGATTCCGCCGCATCAACGCGTCGGCTTGCTCGAGAAGCTCGCGCGCGGAGGGCATCCTCACTCCTCGGCCAGACTGTGCGTGCGCAGCTCGTAGCCGCGCTCGCGGTAGAAACGGTAACGGTCGCGTCCGGCCTGAGCATCTTCGAGATCGGTGCCGACGATCTCGGCCAGGCGCTCGAAGCGCGCGAAGAAGCTCGGCGGCGCCGCGGTCAGGTTGATGAGCACCGACGCAAGCCCGGGATGCTCCTCGCTGTGATCGACCCAGATCGGCGTCTCGCTCGCGAGCCGGCTGTCGACGCGACAATGGGGAAGAAACGCGATCGGCGGCTTCAACCATAAGCGGCGGTCGAGCGCATCGGTCGTCGCGGCGTCGGGCGTCAGCACGCGCACCCGCCCGTGCTGCGCGAAAGCCTTCGCCACCAGCCTAGCCGCGATCTCCAGTCGATCCGCCACGTGGGTATAGAAGTCGATCGAAGTCATGGCATGGACGGGTTGGCGCGAGATTACCCCGCCGCGGTCTCCTGCGACAGGACCCAGGTCGCGAGCATTGGCACGGGCCGCCCCGTCGCCCCCTTCTCCTTCCCTTCTTTCCAGGCCACGCCGGCGATGTCGACGTGCGCCCAATCGTATTTCTTGGTGAACTTGGACAGGAAGCAGGCGGCCGTGATGCTGCCGCCGGCGCGATCGGCAACGTTCGCGAAATCGGCGAAATTGCTGTTGAGCCCCTCGTGGTACTCCTCCCACAGCGGCATTTGCCAGCCGCGGTCGAAGGACTCCTCGCCGGCATTGAGCAGCGCGCGAGCAAGCGCATCGTTGTTGCTGAAGACACCCGCGGCGACCCGCCCGAGCGAAATCACCACGGCGCCGGTGAGCGTGGCGATGTCGACCACCGCCGCCGGCTCATAGCGCTCGGCGTAGCTGAGCGCGTCGCACAGGATCAACCGTCCTTCGGCGTCGGTGTTCAATATCTCGATCGTCTGCCCCGACATGCTCTTCACGATGTCGCCCGGCTTGGTCGCGCGGCCGCTCGGCATGTTCTCGCAGGCGGCGACGAGCCCAACCAGATTCACTTTGGCTTTCAGCTCGGCGATCGCCCGCAGCGTTCCCAGCACGCTGGCCGCGCCGCACATGTCGAACTTCATCTGATCCATGTCGAGGCCGGGCTTGAGCGAAATGCCGCCGGTGTCGAAGGTGATGCCCTTGCCGACCAGGACGACGGGCTTCTGCTTCTTGCCGGCGCCGTTGTACTCGAGGACGATGAACTTCGGAGGTTGCTCGCTGCCGTTGGTCACCGAGAGGAAGGAGCCCATCTTCAGCTCCTCGAGCTGCGGCCGGTCGAGCACCTGGCAGCTGAAGCCGAGTTCCCTGGCGAGCTCCTGCGCCCGCTCCGCCAGATAGGAGGGCGTGCAGATGTTCGCCGGGAGGTTGCCAAGATCGCGCGTGAGATTCATTCCGTGCGCGATGGCGAGTCCGCGGGCGGCGGCCGCTTCGCCGGCCGCGAGGTCGCTGCGCTGAGGCACCGAGAGCGTGAGCTTGCGCAGCGGCCGGCGCACCTCGGCAGGCTGGCTTTTCAGCTCGTCGAAGCGGTAGACCGCCTCCATCGCCACCACGACGGCATGCTCGACGCGCCACGCGACCTCGCGCCGCTTGACCTTCTCTTCGGTGAGATAGATGACCGCCTCGTAGGAGCCGGTCTCGTTCAGGAGTCGCACGGCGCTGCGCACCGCGCTCCGGAACTCGCGCTCGCGGAAGTCGCGCTCCTTGCCCAGCCCCACCAGCAATACGCGGTCGGCGAGCGTTCCGCGCACGTTATGGAGAAGTAGCGTGCTGCCGAGCTTCCCCTCCATGTCGCCGCGGCGGATGATCTCGCTGATGTATCCCCCCGAAGCGCGGTCGATCAGCTCCGCAGACAGGCTCGGCTTGCGGTTGTCGAACACGCCGACCACCACGCAAGCGCTGCGCTGCTTCTCTGGGCTCCCGCTTTTTATGGTAAATTCCATCGCCTTTCCCCTCGACGGTACCCCGCCGTTATCATGACCTTTGGGCGTTGAACGCCCCATTATCGGCAAATCGGGCCGAAAAAGTCAAAATTTTTCCGTCGTCATGGTGTTCCGCCGCAGCCTGGTCCGCGAATTAAGCATCACCGCGGTGGGGCTTTTTCTCATTCTTCTGGGGATTTTGTTCACCAATCTGATGTTGCGTCTGCTGGCCCGCGCCGCCGGGGGAACCATCGCTCCCGAGGGGATTCTGGCGCTTCTGGGCTTCAACGCGGTTTTCTATTTCAACATCCTGTTCTCGGTCGCGCTGTTCGTAACGGTATTACTGACCCTTTCGCGCTGGTATCGCGACAGCGAGATGATCGTCTGGTTTACCTCCGGGCAGAGCATCATGGCCTGGCTGCGGCCGATCCTGCTCTTCGCCATACCTTTCCTGGTCGCCGTCCTCGTGCTTTCGCTGTGGCTTTCTCCGTGGGCCGAGCTGCGGCGCCTGGAGTACGAGCGCCAGCTCGAATCGCGCGACGAGATGTCGCTTCTCGCGCCGGGCCTGTTCAAGGAGTTCCGGCACGCGAAGCTCGTCGTGTTCCTCGAGAGCATCAATAGCTTCGACAACACCATCCACAACATCTTTCTGCACTCGATCGACGACGGCAAGGACGTGACGACCACGGCGCGCTCGGGCTACCTCGAGGAAGCGCCGAACGGCGACCGCTTTATCGTGCTCAAGGAAGGGAGACGCTACGAAGGCCAGCCCGGAACCGCGGACTTCCGCACCGCCGGGTTCGAGCGCTTCGCGCGCCGCATCGAGCCGGCGGAAGTGCGCGCCGTGCCGACGTCTCTCAAGGCGATGCCGACCGCCGTTTTGCTGGCGAGCGACGGCGCGCCCGAGCGGGCGGAGCTGTTCTGGCGCTTCTCGGTTCCGATCAGCGCGTTCCTGCTGGTGCTGCTCGCGGTACCGCTCTCCTACGTCAATCCGCGCATGGGCCGCTCGTTCAATCTCATCACCGCGGCGTTCATGTACACGGTCTACAACAACTGCATCAACATCGTGCAGAGCTTCATCGCGCAGGGGCGCCTGCCGATGCCCGTCGGCCTGATCCTCGTGCACACCATGGCGGCGCTGGTGATCGTCCTTCTCTACTGGAACCGCCTCACCATCGGCGGTCTGTTCCGGAAGAAGCTGGCGTACTCATGAAGATCCTCTCCCGCTACATCGGGCGTGAGGTGCTGTTCGCGACGATGCTCATCTTCGTCGCGCTGCTGCTGCTGTTCGCGTTCTTCGATTTGATCCACGAATTGGGCAACGTGGGCAAGGAAGGCTACCCGCTCGGGCGAGCCCTGCTCTTCGTGGGCTTGAGCGTTCCCGGCCACATCTACGAGCTGGTGCCGACCGCCGCGCTGATCGGGACGCTGTTCGCGATGTCGCAGCTCGTCGCCAACTCGGAGTACACCGTGATGCGCGCCTCCGGCGGCTCGCTCACGCAGATCACGCTTGCGATCGTGCGGGTCGGGATTCCGCTCGCGATCGCCACTTTTCTCGCCGGTGAGTTTCTCGCGCCTCCGGCCGAGCGGCTGGCGCAGCAGGTCAGGCTCCAGACGACGCTCGGCTCGGGGCAGATCGTGGCGCAGCAGTTCAGCTCCGGATTCTGGTTCAAGCAGGACCGCAGCTTCGTCAACATCAAGAGCACGCTGGCCGATATGACGCTGCTCGGCGTCCGCATCTACGAGTTCGATAGCGATCTGCGCTTGAAGACGCTGCGCGTGGCGGAATCCGGCAGCTTCGTGACCGACGGATTGTGGAAGCTCAAGAACGTGAGCAGCACGACCATCACCGACGACGGTGCGCGTGTTACGAAAGACGAGGACTGGGACTGGCAAACCGTGCTCAAACCCTCGATCCTGACCGTTTATCAGGTGCCCCCGGAGAAGCTCGAGCTGGGAACGCTCTACGACAACATCCGCGTGCTGGGCAGCAACCAGCAGAAGACCTCGCGCTTCGAGATCGCGCTGTGGAACAAGGTCTTCTATCCGGCGGCGGTCGTGGTGATGATGGTGCTGGCGCTGCCGTTCGCGTACTTCCAGCGCCGCGCCGGCGGCGTGGGCTTCCGCATCTTCGCGGGAACGATCCTCGGGCTGGTGTTCTTCCTGCTGGTGCGCGTGTTCGCGCACCTCGGCGTGATCAACGACTGGCCGCCGCTGTTCGCGGCGGCGTTCCCGATCTTCGCCTTTGTGATGGTTGCTGGCGGGATGCTGTGGTGGCTCGAGCGGCGGTGAGCTTCAGGACTGCGCTTCGACGACGCTGACGACGGTCTTGCCCGCCGCGCCGCTCACCTTGAACTCGACCTTGCCATCAACGAGGGCGTAGAGCGTGTGGTCCTTGCCCATGCCAACATTGACGCCCGGATGCACTTTGGTGCCGCGCTGGCGCACGATGATGCTGCCGGCGTTGATCGCCTCGCCGCCATAAGCCTTGACGCCGAGACGTTTGGAATGCGAATCGCGGCCGTTGCGCGAGCTGCCGCCTGCTTTTTTGTGTGCCATGTGTGTCTCGCTTAGCCCGAGATGCCGTCGATCTTCAGCTCGGTGAAGCCCTGCCGATGGCCCTGATGGCGCCGGTAATTCTTGCGCCGGCGCATCTTGAAGATTTCAACCTTGGGTCCGCGCCCGTGCGCGACCACGGTCGCCTGCACGCTCGCGCCTTCGATCGTCGGTTTGCCGACGCGGACGGCATCGCCGTCGCCGACCAGCAGCACCTCGCTCAGCGTGACCTGTGCGCCGACTTCGGCAAATAGCTGCTCGACCTTGAGCTTCTCGCCCGGGGCGACCTTGTATTGTTTGCCGCCGCTTCTGATGACCGCGTACATGACGTGCTCCGGAAACCGCAAAAAGGGCGTTATTTTAAGGGCTTGCGCATCTCATGTCAAAGCTGAGCTACGCCTGCGGCGGCAGGAGCGTCGGTTAGAATCGGCAAGTGATCGTCCCTCTGCTCGAATCGGCATTGCGCGATGACCTGCAGGCGGTCGATCGTGTCCTGCGCAAGAGCCTGTCATCCGATGTCGCGCTGATCCGCCAGGTCTCGGAGTACATCATTCGCGGCGGCGGCAAGCGGCTGCGGCCGGCGCTGTTGATCCTCGCCGCGCAGGCCTGTGGCTATCGCGGCAAGCATCATCACACGCTCGCCGCAGTGGTCGAGATGATCCACACCGCAACGCTGCTGCACGACGATGTCGTCGACGAATCGTCGTTGCGCCGCGGGCACGCCACCGCCAACGCGATGTTCGGCAATGCGGCGAGCGTTCTCGTCGGCGATTTTCTTTACTCGCGCGCCTTCCAGCTCATAGTGACGGTCGAGAACATGCGCGTGCTGCAAATCCTTTCCAACGCGACCAACGTCATCGCCGAGGGCGAGGTGCTGCAGCTCATGAACACCGGCAACCCGGACCTCGACGAGGAAAGCTATCTCGAAGTGATCCGGCGCAAGACCGCGAAGCTCTTCGAGGCGGCGGCGCAACTTGGCGCGGTGCTCGCGGGCGCGGACGTGGGGATCGAGGACGCACTTGCGCGCTACGGGATGCATGTCGGCACTGCGTTTCAGCTGATCGATGACGTGCTCGACTACTCGGGCGAGCTTGCCGCCATCGGCAAGAATCTCGGCGACGATCTTGCGGAAGGCAAGGCGACGCTGCCTTTGATCCGCGCATTGCGGGTGGGCTCTGCGGACGACGTCGCGCTCATCCGCGCAGCGCTGAGCGGCGAGGGACTCAAGGATTTCGAAGCGGTTCTTGCCGCGCTGACACGCACCGACGCACTCGCCTACGCGCGGCATTGCGCCGAGGCCGACAGCGCGTCGGCAACCGCGGCTCTCGCCGCACTTCCGGATTCGTCGGCCAAGCGGACTCTGCTAGAATTATCGGCTTTCGCAGTGACCCGAAATTTCTAATTCTGCGAAAACGTCGGGGTGTAGCTTAGCCTGGTAGAGCGCTACGTTCGGGACGTAGAGGCCGGAGGTTCAAATCCTCTCACCCCGACCACTCTACCGACTGCGCGGAGCATCCTGCGCATCGCTAAGGCTCTCGAGGAATCTTCGCCGCTTCGATCACGCGCGCGTATCGTTCAACATCGTCGCGAATCAGAGTCCCGAACGACTCGGGCGTATCGACGATGACCTCGTAACCCTTTTGCTCCAGGCGCCGCTGCCATTCGGGAGCGCGCACCACACGGTTGAGCGCCGTTGCCAGTCTCTCGCGGGTCTCGTCCGAAATCGCCGCCGGGGCAACGAGCCCGTACCAGGGCTCGAACGCGAGCGCGGGCACTCCCTGCTCGGCGGCAGTCGGCAGCTCCGGCGCCATTGCCGAGCGTTTGCTGCCGGCGAGCGCGACGAGTCGGAGAGAGCCCGCCTTCGCATGCGGCGCGACGAGCGCGAGATCCATGCACACCATGTCCACGTCGCCGGCGACGGCGGCCATAGCCGCGGGCGCCGATCCTTTGTAGGGAACGTGCAGGATGTCGAGCCCGGCGCTCGCTTTGAGCACCTCGATCGCGAGACTCGAGTTGCTGCCGACGCCGCTCGAACCGTAGCTCAACCGGCCAGGGTTCGCCCGCGCATAAGCGATCAGCTCCTGCAAGGACTTGGCGGGCACGCCCGAGCGGACCGCGAGCGCATAGGGAACGCGTGCGAGCGCGCCGATCGGCGCAAAGTCCTTCACTGGATCGTAGGGAATCTCGCGCAACAGCGCCGGCGCGAGAGACAGATTGAACGCGCCGCCGACAAGGAGCGTATAGCCATCCGGTGGCGCCTTGGCCACGAGATTCGCCCCGATCGTCCCTGCGGCTCCCGCGTGGTTCTCGATCACGACGGGTTGCTTCACGACCGCGGAGAGAGCCTCGGCGAATGTGCGCGCGATCCAGTCGATCTGTGCCCCGGGCGCGAGCGGGACCACGAGCTTGATCGCTCGCGATGGATACGCCTGTGCAAGAACAGCGTTCGTCGCAAGCGCTGCGAACGCGCAGAGCAGCGCTCGCGCAAGCAACCACTGCATCGTCAGGAACGCTCCTGACGGGACGCGGAAGCAGGCGGAGGGCCTTGCTCCGATCTCGGACGGATCGGTGGCGGAACCGACGCTACGCCGGAACAAGCAGCGGCATTCAACTCGGCCGCGAACTCAGCAACCGTCGGCCTGCGGAAGAGACTTTCGACTGGAAGACTGACCCCGAGCGCGACATTGGCGCGCGTCACCACCTGCGCTCCTGAGAGCGAATCGCCGCCGAGATCGAAAAAATTGTCCAGTGCGCCGACGCGTACCCCTGCGAGCGCCTGCGAAAAAAATCCGGCCACCAGCTCTTCGTGCGCATCGCGCGGTGCCATGAATGGCGAACGCCGATCGGCTTCGAAACGTTCTGCAAGTGCTGCCCGCTGCACCTTGCCGAGCGCGCTCTTCGGCAATTGCGATTCGACGAGAATGCGGCTCGGCACCATGTATCCCGCGAGTCGCTGCAGCAGAAAGTCGCGCAACTGCTGTTCGGTGACCGATGCCTCAGCGCGCGGAACGATCGCCGCGACGAGGTCTTCGTCGAGCGTGGGATGAGGGACGCCGAACGCCGCGGCATCGATGACATCCGGGTGTTGCATCAGCGCAGCGTCGACGGCGGTGGGCGATACCTTGAGTCCGCCGCGATTGATGAGCTCCTTGATGCGGCCGACGACATACAGATAGCTATCCTCGTCGAGATAGCCGAGGTCACCCGTGCGAAACCAGCCTTGGTGGAACGCAGCAGCGTTGGCCTCCGCGTCATCTTCGTAGCCCTCGAAGACGTCGCTTCCGCGCACGACGATTTCGCCAACTTCTTTCCTCGGCAAGAACGTCCCCGTTGCGCCCAGCACCCTGACCTCGCAGCCGGCGGGAGGACCCACCGAACCGGGCCTGCGCCGCACGGGGGCCGGAGGGTCATGAGCGATGCCACCGCCTTCCGTCATCGCATACGCCTGCAGGACCGGAACACCGAGCGCTCGCTCGAGCCGTTCCTGCTCCGCCTCCGGCAGCGAGGCCGATGTGGCAAGGACGTAGCGGAGCGAATGCTGAAGCGTGGTCTCGCGCCGTTCGAGTGCGGCCAAAACCGCCCGGTGCACCGTTGGCGGCCCCGTGTAGTACGTCGGCTGGAATGTTTCCAGCCAGGTGAAGAACTCATCGGTATCGAAGCCAGGCGTGCACACTACGCTCGATCCCGCGGCCAGCGCCGTCCCGAGGTTGCGCTTGATTCCGCTCGCCGTGAAGAGCGGCGCCACGCAAAGGCAGCGATCCTCGGGCCCCAGCCGAAGAAACTTCGCCCGAAAGAGAAATGCCTCGATCTGGCTGGATTGAGTGAGCGGCACGAGCTTGGGTTTCGCCGTGGTGCCCGAGGTGTGGAGCATGAGCGCGCAATCTTCAGGGCCCGCCCGCTCGACTGGGACAGCGTCACCGGAAATGTCGGCTGACAAACGGAATGTGCCCGCGGGCCCGCCGCGCGCGAACGACAGCCGCACGATCGGAATGCCCAGTGAACGTGCCGCATCTGCAGCCGGCGGTTCAGGACTTTCGCCGACAACAAGCGCCGCGGCCCGCATCTTCGCGAGCAGATACCGACAAAGGTCTTCGTCGTACGTCGGGTTGAGCGGCGCGCAGGTCGACCAGCTCATCGTGGACACGATCGCAGCGGCCAGCTCGGGGCCGTTAGGCAGTGCGAGCGCGACGCGTGAACCTCGCCCCAATCCGATCGCAGCGAGCGCAGCCCCGGCTCGCTCGACTTGGCGCAGCAGCGCTCCGTAGGTCAGCGGTGGCCGTCCCGGCGCAAGAAGCGCAGGCAAGGATTCGTGCGAGCGCGCCCGCGCCTCGAGCAACTCGAGCAACGTCAACGGCCACCTCTTTCCCTGTGATGAAACCGGCGCCCGATGTTAGCAGAATGCTCCAATGCCCCGCATCCGGTCTGACGCGATTGTGCCCGGCGGCGGCGATGACCGATAATCACCGGCCGCGGGCAGATGATGACTACCCAAACCAGCTTCTCGCCAAGGGATCGCGAGCGCTTGTCGTTCGCTCAGCAGCGCCTGTGGCTGCTCGATCGCCTGTTGCGCGAGCCCTGGGTGTACAACAGCGCGCAGGTTCTGCGGCTCGAGGGAACGCTGGATTGTTCAGCGCTTTTCGCGGCGCTCAACGAAATCGTGCGCAGGCACGAGATCCTGCGCACGCGGATCGAGGTGATCGATGGGGAGCCCTGGCAGGTCATCGACCCCGAGTCGAATATCGAGTCGGTGATCGACGATCTCACCGGACTGCCGCAAACCGCCCGCGAGAGCGAAGCCTGCAGGCGCGCCGAAGAAGAGGCGCACAAGCCCTTCGACCTGGCACGCGGCCCGGTGTTGCGAGCGAGGCTTCTGCGTCTGGCGGAGAACGAGCATTGGCTGTTGCTCGCCCGGCATCATATCGTCAGCGATCGCTGGTCGATGCGCGTATTGGCGGATGAAATCTCTGCACTGTACGCAAGCAATCTGCTTGGCGAACCGCCGGCGCTCGCCGCCTTGCCGGTGCAATACGCGGATTACGCCCGTTGGCAGCGCGAGTGGCTCCAGGGGCAGGTCCTCGAGAACCACCTCGATTACTGGCGCCGCAGGCTCGCCGGGCAGCAGCCGATCGAGCTTCCGGCCGATCGGCTTCGGCCGACCGTTGCGAGCTTCCGCGGCGGGCGCATCCCGATCGAAATCGACACCGATCTCACCAACGCGCTCGAGCAGCTAAGCCGGCGCGAAACGAGCACGCTATTCATGACGCTGCTCGCGAGCTTCCAGGTCCTGCTCGGCCGCTACAGCGGGCAGGACGACATCACGGTCGGGGTGCCGATCGCCGGTCGCCGCCGGCCCGAGCTGGAGGCACTGATCGGCTGTTTCGTCAACACGCTCGTGATGCGCGGCGACCTGTCCGGCGATCCAAGCTTTCGCGACTTGCTGGCGCGCACGCGAACGCACGTGCTCGAGGCTCTCGACCATCAGGACCTGCCCTTCGAGAAACTCGTCGAGGAAATCGCACCGGCGCGCGACCTGTCACGCAATCCGTTGTTCCAGGTTGTCTTCGCGCTGCAAAACACGCCTCCGCTCCGATGGAGCTTGCCCGGTATCCGTGTGCAACCGCTCGAGCACATCGCCATCGAGGGTGCCAAGTTCGACCTTACGCTGGCGATCGAAAAGAGCGACGGCGCGCTGAGCGGGCGCCTTGAATACGCCACCGACCTTTTCGATCGGCGTAGCATCGAGCGCATGGCCGAGCAATGGCGCACCCTCCTCGCCGAGGTCGTTGCCAATCCGGATCGTCCGGTCTCGCGGCTCAAGCTGCTCGACGACGCCACTCGCCACCGCATACTCGTCGAGTGGAAAGCCGTGGATCCCGGCGACCCGGCGACGGCCGTACGGTCGAGCCCTGCCTCATATGGCCAGCGTGCCCTATGGGTTCTCGGCCGCATGCTGCCGGACGACGCCGTCTACAACGAGCCGAGCACCTTGAGGCTGAAGGGAATGCTCGACGTCCCCGCGCTGACCCGCGCCATCAACGAAATCGTGCGGCGGCACGAAGCGCTGCGGACGCGCTTCCGCCTCGTCGATGGCGAACCGGTGCAGGAGATCGCGCCCGAGCTCAAACTGGCTCTTGAGACTGTGGATCTGACCGCGCTGTCCGAAGCGGATCGCGAGGCCGAAGCGCAGCGCCGAGCGGTCGCGGCGGCTCGTGTGCGATTCGATCTCGAGCGCGGCCCGCTCATTCGGGTTGGGCTGCTCCGGCTCGCGCCGAGCGAGCACTGGCTGTTGATCACCCGACATCACATCATCAGAGACGGCAGGTCGGACGCAATCTTCGCGCACGAGCTGTCGGCCCTCTATCGCGCGTACCTTCACGGCGAAGCCTCGCCGCTGGCCGAGCTAGCGATGCAGTACGCCGACTACGCCAAAGATGAACACGAGCAGCTTCGGGGAGATGCGCTCACGGCTCAGCTCGCTTACTGGAAACGAGCGCTCGCCGATTTGCCCACGCTCGATCTGCCCACCGACCGGCCCAGACCGCAGGTACCGAGTTGTCGCGGACGGCGTGTGTCCTTCGAGCTTGCGGAAGACCTCGTCTCTGGTTTGCGGCAACTCGCCCACAACGAGCAAACGACGCTATTCACCGTGCTGCTCGCTGCGCTTCAAGTTCTGCTCTCGCGCTACAGCGGACAACAAGACGTCGCGGTGGGCGTGCCGGTCGCCGGCCGCAGCTCGCCTGCTCTCATGCCGGTGATCGGTTATTTCGCAAACTTGCTCGTCCTGCGGGGCGATTTGTCGGGCAACCCGACATTTCGGGAATATCTCGCTCAGACCCGGCAGAGAACGAAGGAAGCCTACGCGAATCAGGATTTGCCGTTTGCGCGGCTGGTCGAGGAACTCGCCCCGCGGCGCGACATGTCGCGCAATCCGCTCTTCCAAGTGTCTCTGAACAAGGTGACGGGCCTGCGTAGTGCCCCGGACCTCGAAGGGCTTGCCGTTGAATGGATCAAAACCAGGGGCACCGAAACGGCGAAGTTCGACCTCCATTTCCTGGTGGCGGAGGAAGGTGCGAAGCTCGACGCGGCCATCGATTACGCGACGGACCTCTTCGATGCGGGAACGATCGAACGCATCGCACAGCAGTGGCGCACCCTGCTCACCGACGTCGTCGCCGATCCGGATCGTCCGCTCTCGCGAATTCGGCTTGACGATGAGGTTCGACGTAGCATCCTCCCGAGCGAACGAGCGTCAAGCTCGAGCGAAGTCCAGGTCGCGTCGCTCGCTGCGCTCTTCTCCGTGCAGGCGCGGCGCTCCCCTGACGCGATCGCGATCGCCGACGGAGAGCGCAACATCGACTACGCGGCGCTCGACCGGTGGAGCAGCGCGCTGGCTCGGCAGCTGCGCGCTTCAGGCGTCATGGCGGGCGGGCGCATCGGAGTGTGCATCGAGCGTTCGATCGAAGAGATCGTTGCGCTGCTCGCCGTGCTCAAAGCCGGCTGTGCGTACGTGCCGCTCGATCCGTCGCATCCTCCCGAGCGCGTCGCCGCGTTGCTCGCGGATGCCGAAGCGACGGCGGTCGTCGCGGTTCCGGCCTCGCTGCGCGCGCTCGCGGCCGCGCGCACGGCAAGCGCACGCCCGGTTCTGAGCGTCAACGATGACGATGCCAAAGTGGTTGCGAACGATTTCACGGAAGAGCTGCCCAGCGCGAGCGGCGAGGATCCGGCTTATGTCATGTACACCTCCGGCTCGACCGGCACGCCGAAGGGAGTCGTTGCTGCGCAGCGAGGCGTGGTGCGGCTGGTGCGCGACAGCGATTACGTGCAACTCGGGCCTGCCGACGTCGTGGCGCATCTGTCGAATCCGGCCTTCGACGCCGCGACCTTCGAGATCTGGGGCGCGCTTCTGAACGGCGCGTGTCTGGCCGTGCTCCCCCTCGAGACCGTGCTCTCCGCTCCGGCGCTAGCCGCCGCTCTGGACCGCCATGGCGTGACCACGCTGTTCCTGACCACTTCCTTGTTCAATCAGATTGCCCGCGGGGCGCCGCAAGCTTTCACCCAGCGGCAGGTGCTGTTCGGAGGTGAAGCCTGCGACCCGCGCTCGGTTGCGGCCGCCTTGCTCGAGGGTTGCCCGCGACGCCTCCTGCACGTCTACGGTCCGACCGAGGCGACAACCTTCGCCACGTGGCACGAAGTGCGTAATGTCGAAGCCGATGCCCTGACCGTACCGATCGGGAAGCCGCTAGCGAACACCGAGGTCTACATCCTGGACGCGCACCGTGAACCGGTGCCGCCGGGCGTGCCCGGCGAAATCTGGATCGGCGGTCCCGGTCTCGCGCTGGGTTACCTCAATCAACCGCAGCTCACGGCCGAGCGCTTTCTGCCGCATCCTTTTGCCTCCGACCGGAATGCGCGCCTGTATCGCACGGGCGATCGCGCCCGCTATCGCGACGACGGCACGATCGAATTCCTGGGCCGCTTCGACAGCCAGGTCAAAATCCGCGGTCACCGCGTGGAGCCGGCCGAGGTCGAGGCGGCGCTGCTGCGTCTGCCGGAGTTGCGCGAGGCCGTCGTACTCGTTCATGGCGCCGGCTCCGATACTCGACGGCTGAGCGCGTATGTGGTCGCCGCGGAAGGCAAGCGTCCGGCTCCAGCGGAACTGTTGCTGCAGCTCCGACAGATATTGCCTGCGTACCTGGTCCCCACCAGCCTCGTGTTACTGGAATCGCTGCCGCTCACTACGGGCGGAAAGATCGACCGCCGCGCGTTGCCCGACCCGGTCGAGCTCGTGGAGCAAAAGGCGCCGGCAATTCGGCCAGGAACCTTTCTCGAACACACGCTGGCATCGATCTGGGAAAGACTGCTCGGGCTGCGCCGAGTCAGCGTCCGCGACAGCTTCTTCGATTTGGGCGGCCACTCGCTGCTCGCCGCACAAATGATGGAGGCGGTCGAAAACGCCTGCGGCGTGCGCCTGCCGCTGATGACGCTGTTCACGGCGCCGACCATCGAGCAGCTCGCTGCACTGATCCGAATCGGCGTTTCTCCGCCCGCCCCCCTCACCGCGCTGAATGCCGGGGGCTCTCGTCCACCGCTGTTCTTCCTGCACGGTGACTTCTACGAAAGCGGCCTCTACTGTCGCGGACTTGCAGGAGCGCTCGGTCCCGACCAACCGTTCTATGTCGTGCATCCGCACGGACTCGACGGCACCGATGTGCCTGCGTCGATCGAAGAGATGGCAGCCGATCGAATAAAGGCACTGCAGAGCGAGCGGCCGCGAGGTCCTTACTTCCTGGGCGGCCATTGCAACGGCGCGTTGGTTGCCGTCGAGATTGCCCGCCAGCTGATGGCAGCGGGAGAAGAGGTCCCGATCGTGGTAGTTATCGACGGCGTCGCACGTGCTGTTTTCGTTGAGATCTTCGCGGGCGCGCCTAGAGCGGAGAGCGGACGGCGCAGCCGCGAGGCCGAGGCAGCAAGCCCAGCGCAGTTGCGCGTAATGGATCTCATGGAACTCTACAAGAGCGCAGTGATGCGCTACGTCCCAAAGCGTTTTCCGGGACGCATCGCGGTCCTGCGCTCAGGCGGCATAAGGGACGTGCGCCCGGATCTCGGTTGGCAGGCCTTGGCAGCGCAGGTCCAAACGTACTCCATCCCCGGAGGTCACCTTCCCGCGCTCACCCGCCACGTGGCAACGACGGGCGCATGCGTCAAAGCTTGTCTGGACGAGGCGTCTTCAAGCTCCGCGTCGCGTTAACGTCGAAACATGGGCAGGTTCAGCCCTCTCGCCTCCACCGTCTCGATTGCCTTCTCATAACCCGCATCAGCATGCCGCATTACTCCTGATGCGGGATCGTTCCACAGCACGCGCTCGATGCGCTTCGCTGCGGCTTCGCTGCCGTCGCAGACGATCACGACGCCTGCGTGCTGCGAATAGCCCATGCCGACGCCACCTCCGTGATGGATCGAGACCCAGGTCGCGCCGCTCGCGGTGTTGAGCAACGCGTTGAGCAGAGGCCAGTCGGACACGGCGTCGGAGCCATCGGCCATCGCTTCGGTCTCGCGGTTGGGACTCGCGACCGAGCCCGAGTCGAGATGGTCGCGGCCGATCACGATCGGCGCCTTCAGTTCTCCGCTGGCAACCAACTCGTTGAACGCGAGGCCCGCGCGGTGCCGCTCTCCGAGTCCAAGCCAGCAGATGCGTGCGGGCAATCCCTGGAACGCTATCCGCTCCGACGCGAGATCGAGCCAGCGGTGCAGCGATTTGTTCTCGGGGAATAGCTCCTTCACCTTTCGATCGGTCCTGCGGATGTCTTCTGGATCGCCCGAGAGCGCGACCCAGCGGAACGGCCCCCGGCCTTCGCAGAAGAGTGGCCGGATGTACGCGGGCACGAATCCGGGGAACGCGAATGCATTCTTTACTCCCGCATCGAAAGCGACCTGGCGGATGTTGTTGCCGTAGTCGACCGTCGGGATTCCCTGCCGGTGAAACGCGAGCATCGCCTCGACGTGCGTCTTGATCGACGCTCGCGCGGCTTCGGTAAGCGCCGCGTGCTGCATGGAATCGGCCTGCGCCGCTTGCCAGCGCTCCACCGTCCAGCCCGCGGGTAGATAGCCATAGACCAAGTCGTGCGCGGAAGTCTGGTCGGTGACGAGATGCGGCCGAAGCTTGCGCCGCACGAGCTGCGGAAGAATTTCCGCCGCGTTGCCGTGCAGGCCAACCGAAGTCGGCCGCCGTGCTTTGCAGGCCTCGTCGATGATCGCGAGCGCCTCATCGAGGTCGTGCGTGGAGCGATCGAGATACCGTGTCGTCAGCCGCATCTCGATGCGCGAGCGCTGGCATTCGATCGCAAGCAGCGACGCTCCGGCCATCGTCGCCGCGAGCGGCTGCGCGCCCCCCATGCCGCCGAGGCCCGCGGTGAGAATCCACTTGTCAGCGAGATCGCCGCCGTAATGCTGGCGCCCGGCCTCGGCGAAAGTCTCGTAAGTGCCCTGCACGATTCCCTGGCTGCCGATGTAAATCCAGGAGCCGGCGGTCATCTGGCCGAACATCATCAGGCCCTTGCGGTCCAGATCGTTGAAATGCTCCCATGTCGCCCACTTTGGCACGAGATTCGAGTTCGCGATCAGCACGCGCGGCGCGTCCGGGTGCGTCTTGAACACGCCGACCGGCTTGCCCGACTGGATCAACAACGATTCGTCGTCTTCGAGCGCGGTGAGCGCGGCGACGATCGCGTCGTAGCATTCCCAGTTGCGCGCGGCGCGCCCGATGCCGCCATAGACGACGAGGTCCTGCGGCCGCTCCGCGACCTCGGGATCGAGGTTGTTCATGAGCATGCGCAGCGGCGCTTCGGTCAGCCAGCTCTTCGCGGTCCGTGCGCTCCCGCGCGGCGCGCGTATCAAGCGCTCGGCACGACGCGCGCGTGCGAGCTTTTCAGGGTCGTCTCGCTTCATGGCAGCTCCGGATCGTCAATGGGAGATTGTCGCGCAGCGCGGCGCCCGGGTCACGCGATGAGTGGCGCTCCGACGAAGCGCTCGAAAGCCCCCGTCTCGATCATCGCCCTGGCGCGAACGAGATCGGGCGCGAAGGCGCGATCGCGATCCCAGAATGCGACTTGGCCGCGGATCAGGCGCAGCGCCTCCTGCAATCGGCCCGACGTCTTGAGGGGTGCGCGTAATTCCACCCCTTGCGAGGCGGCGAGCAGTTCGATCGCAGCGATGGTCGCGGTGTTGGTCGCCATCGGCGCGAGACGGAGCGCCGCGTTGGTCGCCATGCTGACGTGATCTTCCTGGTTGGCTGAGGTCGGCAGCGAGTCGACGCTGCGCGGTGCGGCCAGCGCCTTGTTTTCGGACGCGAGCGCGGCAGCGGTGACCTGCGCGATCATGAAGCCGGAGTTGACGCCGCTCTCGCGGACGAGGAACGGCGGCAGGCCGGAGAGATTCGCATCCATCATCAGCGCGATGCGCCGCTCGGAGAGCGCGCCCACTTCCGCGATCGCGAGCGCCATGTTGTCGGCCGCGAGCGCGACCGGCTCGGCGTGAAAATTGCCGCCCGAGAGGACTTCGCCATCGCTCGCAAACACGAGCGGATTGTCCGACACCGCGTTCGCCTCGGTGAGCAGGATCTGTGCGGCTTGACGCAACTGGTCGAGGCAGGCGCCCATCACCTGCGGCTGGCAGCGCAGGCTGTACGGATCCTGCACGCGCGGGCAGTCGCGATGCGAGGCGCGAATGCCGCTTCCTTCGAGAAGCTCTCTATAGATGCGCGCCGCGTCGCGCTGGCCGCGGTGCCCGCGCAGATCCTGGATGCGCGGGTCGAAGGGCGTGTCGCTGCCGAGACAGGCGTCGACCGCGAGCGCGCCGCCGACGAATGCTGCGGACATCGCGCGCTCGGCAGCGAAGAGCGCGGAGAGCGCGAGTGCGGTCGAGACCTGGGTGCCGTTGAGCAAAGCGAGTCCCTCTTTCGGCCCGAGCCGCAGTGGCTCGATGCCCGCCCTGCGCAGCGCTTCTGGCGCAGGTACGGTCGTGCCATTGACGCGCGCTACGCCCTCGCCGATCAACACGCCCGCGAGATGCGCCAGCGGCGCGAGATCGCCCGACGCGCCGACCGATCCCTGGCTCGGGATGCACGGCACGATCTCAGCGTTGAGCATGCGCACCAGCGTGTCGACGATCTCGTAGCGCACTCCCGAATGGCCGCGCGCGAGCGACGCGATCTTGAGCACGACCGTAACGCGCACGACCGCATCGTCGAGCAGCGGCCCGGTGCCGGCCGAATGCGAGAGCACGAGCGCGCGCTGCAGTTCGGACAGACGCTCGGCATCGATGTGCGTCCTCGCCAGCGAACCGAAGCCGGTGTTGACGCCGTAAACCACGCGGCCTTCACTGATCACGCGCGCGATCGTCGCCGCCGAAGCGTCTATGCGCCCACGCGCCGCGTGTTCGAGCTCGATGCGCTGGGGCGCTTGCCAGATGCTGCGAAGCTGGGCGAGCGCTAGCGCTCCGGCGGAGATATCGAGAGTGGTCATGCGGATGGGTGTCCGCGGACGGCGCCGCGGCACGCTGATTTTGCCAGATTCTTCGTGCTTCAACCTTCCCGAGGCTGCACGCCGTCGCGGTAGAATCTGCACGCTTGAGCCGCACTCCGCCATGAAGAAGTCTCCCGCAAACGCCCTGCCAGGCTTCGACGACCCGTTCGGCGCGCACACGCCGATGATGCAGCAGTACCTGCGCGTCAAGGCCGAGCACCCGGACAAGCTCGTCTTCTACCGCATGGGCGACTTCTACGAGATGTTTTACGGCGATGCGGAGCGTGCGGCACCCATGCTCGATATAACGCTCACCGCGCGCGGCGCATCGGCGGGCGCCCCGATCCCGATGGCGGGCGTGCCGCATCACGCGGTAGAGCAATATCTCGCCAAGCTCGTCCGGCTCGGCGAGTCGGTCGCGATCTGCGAGCAGATCGGCGATCCCGCGACCTCGAAGGGACCGGTCGAGCGGAAAGTCACGCGCATCGTCACACCGGGGACGCTGACTGATGCTGTGCTGCTCGACGCGAGGCGCGACTCGCTGCTCGTCGCGCTCAGTCCGGCGCGGCAACGCGTAGGCATCGCCTGGCTCAGTCTCGCCGGAGGGCAATTGCGATTGCGCGACGTCGCGGCAGGCGAGCTCGTCGGCGAGTTACAGCGCATCGTCCCGAGCGAGTTGCTGTATCCCGATGGCAACGGGATCGCGCTTCCTTCCGGCGTGCCGGCACGTGCGCTGCCGCCGTGGCAGTTCGACGCTGACGCAGCCAAGCGCAGGCTCGTCGAGCAGCTCGGCACGCTCGATCTTTCCGCGTTCGGCGCGAGCGATGCGCCGCTCGCCGTTCAGGCCGCCGGCGCGCTGCTGCAATACGCGCAGTCGACGCAGCAGGCGGCGTTGGCCCATGTGCGCTCGCTCGTCGTCGAGCAAGTTGGGGATCTTCTCGCGCTCGATGCCGCCACGCGCCGCAATCTCGAGATCACCGAGACCTTGCGCGGCGAGCCTGCGCCGACACTCTTGTCGCTGCTCGATGGCTGCGCGACTCCGGCGGGAAGCCGCCTGCTGCGCCAGTGGCTCGGAGCGCCTCGCCGCGAGCGTGAGACCGCCAAGGCACGGCACACTGCGATTGCTGAGCTGATCGCCTCGCCCGTACCGCGCAGCCATCTCGCTGCCGATTTGAAGCGCACCGTCGATGTCGAGCGCGTCGCAGCGCGCGTCGCGCTCGGTAATGCGCGGCCGCGCGATCTCTCGGGATTGCGCAATACGCTGCGGCGCCTGCCGACGATCCGCGAGTCCGTCGCGACGATGAATGCGCCGCTGCTCGCCCAGTCCGCGAAAGCGCTTGTCATCGATCTCAAATGGGCGGCGCTGCTCGAGCGTGCGATCGCCGAGGAGCCCGCCGCCAGCGTGCGCGACGGCAACGTGATCGCGCGCGGTTACGATGCGGAGCTGGACGAATTGCGCGAGATCAAGGATGGGTGCGGAGCGTTTCTGGTCGAACTGGAAGCGCGCGAGCGGGCTCGTACAGGCATCGGCAACCTCAAGGTCGAGTACAACCGAGTGCATGGCTTCTACATCGAGGTGACCAACGCAAACGCGCAGCGCGTCCCAGACGATTACCGTCGGCGCCAGACGATGAAGAACGCCGAGCGCTACATCACACCCGAGCTCAAGACTTTCGAGGACAAGGCGCTATCTGCCGAGGAGCGCGCGCTCGCGCGCGAGAAGGCGCTCTTCGAGCAGCTGTTGCGCGATCTCGCTCCGGCGATTCCTGCATTTCAGGACGCCGCGCTCGCGCTCGCGACGATCGACCTGTGCACCGCGCACGCCGGGCAGGCGCAGGCACTCGGCTGGTCGCAGCCGCTGTTTCGCGATGCTCTGGGAATGACGATACGCGGCGGCAGGCATCCGGTCGTCGAGACGCAGGTCGAGCACTTCATACCGAACGATTTGACGCTCGATCCATCGCGGCGCTTGCTCATCGTGACCGGGCCGAACATGGGCGGCAAGTCGACCTACATGCGGCAGGCGGCGGTGATCGCGTTGCTCGCCTGTTGCGGACTCTACGTTCCCGCCCAAGCGGCCGAAATCGGGCCGCTCGACGCGATCTACACGAGGATCGGCGCCGCCGACGATCTCGCCGGCGGGCGATCAACCTTCATGGTCGAGATGACCGAGGCGGCTTACATCCTCAATCGCGCGACGGACGAAAGCCTGGTACTCATCGACGAGATCGGCCGCGGCACCTCGACTTTCGACGGGCTCGCGCTCGCCTGGGCGATCGCGCGCGATCTGGCACAGAAGAACCGGAGCCTCACGCTGTTCGCGACGCATTACTTCGAGCTCACTGCGCTGCCGTCGGAGATGGAAGGCTGTGCCAACGTGCATTTCGACGCGGTCGAGCACAAAGACGGCATCGTCTTCCTGCACGAAGTGGCCGAAGGTCCGGCAAACAAGAGCTACGGCCTGCAGGTTGCGAAGCTAGCTGGCGTGCCGGCCGAATCCGTGCGCTCGGCGCGAAGCTACCTCGCTCGCATCGATCGCTTTAGCGCGCGTCGCGACGCGCACGGAGACCTCTTTGCGGCAGGCGATACCGAGACGGAAGCCGAGTCAAAGGACTCCGCGTTGCGCGAGAAGCTTGCAGCGCTCGATCTCGATACGCTCTCGCCGCGTGAGGCGCAGCAGTTACTGTATGAGCTGAAGAGACTGCTTGAGCAGGAGCCGCCGCGTTGACCGGCGGGCAGCGCTCGCTTCGACGCGACGAATCAGTGCGTCACGCACGAGCGTGACGCACTAATGATGGTGGCCGTCGGGACCGTGCACGTGCCCGTGGGCGATCTCTTCGGCGGTGGCCGCGCGCACGTCGACCACGGTGCAGTCGAAGCGCAGGCGTTGGCCCGCGAGAGGATGGTTGCCGTCGATCACGACCTTGCCTTCCGCGATATCGGTCACAGTGAAGACGCGAGAACCACCCTCATCGCCTTCGCCCTCGGGCTCCTCGAACTGCATCCCGATCTTCACGCCGTCGGGGAAGCGGTCTTCGCTCTCGACGCGCACAAGATCCGCGTCGTACTCGCCGAAAGCGTCATCCGGCTCGAGCGTGACCGAGCAGCGATCGCCGGCCTTCTTCTCCTCGAGCGCCGCTTCGATCTTCGGAAATATGCCGTGATGGCCGCCGTGGATGTAAACGATCGGTTGCTGTGATTCCTCGATCAGCTTTCCTTGCGAGGAGTAGAGTTTGTAGGTAAGCGTTACGACGCTGTCGGCGGCGATGTTCACGGTGCAGTCCCGAATGCGCGAATGAGAGGCCATTCTACCGTGGCGACGCTGACCGGCTCTACAATCCGCAGATGGAGGACGGCCTGCTCGGCGGATTGACGCCATCGCAATTCCTGCGCCGCTACTGGCAGAAGAAGCCGCTCCTCGTTTCGTCGGCGATCGCCGGTTTCAATGGCGTGCTGTCCGTCGACGCGCTCTTCGCTCTCGCTGCGCGCGACGAAGTCGAGTCGCGCCTCGTCGTGCGAGAGCGTGGGCGGTGGTCGCTCAGGCACGGGCCATTCATGAGGTCGGATCTGCGCGACCTGCCGGCGCGCAACTGGACGCTGCTCGTTCAGAGCGTGAATCTGCACCTCGCAGAAGGCGATGCGCTGTTGCGGCGCTTCGATTTCATTCCGTACTCTCGCCTCGACGATCTGATGGTGAGTTTCGCCGCGCCCGGCGGTGGAGTCGGGCCGCACGTCGACTCGTACGACGTTTTTCTGCTCCAGGGCGCCGGGCGGCGCCGGTGGCGCGTCAGCCGTCAGCGCGATCTCGTACTGGTGCCGAAGCTTCCGCTCAAGATCCTCGCCCGCTTCCGCGCGCAACGCGAATGCCTGCTCGGCCCCGGCGACATGCTCTATCTGCCGCCGCAGGTCGCGCACGAAGGAACAGCAGTGGACGCCTGTATGACGTACTCGATCGGATTCCGCGCGCCGGCGGCGCAGGAGCTGGCGATCGCATTTCTCGATTGGCTGCGCGACCGCATCGCGCTCGATGGCCGCTACGCCGATCCCGGCCTTGTCGCGTCAAAGCGCGAGCCGGCGCGTATCGGAGCGTCGCTGCGCCGCTATGCTGTCACGACGCTCTCCCGTGTCGCCTGGGACGAGCGCGATGCCGCGCGGTTTATCGGCTGCTACCTGACCGAGCCGAAGCTCGGGGTTCGTTTCGAGCGACCTCGGCGTCCCCTCGACAAAGAAACTTTCGAGCTAGCGGCCATGCGGCGCGGGCTGCGTTTGGACACGCGCGCGCAGTTACTCTACGATGCTCGACGTCTCTTCATCAACGGCGACGCCATGATCTGGCCCGCGCGCGCTGCGGGAACGCTCAAGAAACTCGCCAACGAGCGCCGTCTTTCCGGCGCGGAGCTTCGCCGCTCGGCGCCGCTCGAGATTCTGCATGGCTGGTATCGCGATGGCTTCATCCACCTCGACTGAATCGCCGCTTCCGCCGCGCTCGGTGGAGCTTGCGAGCGTTGCCGAGCAGTCCGCAGCGATCGACGAGCTGATCGGGCTCGCGCAGCGGCGAATCCGCGTGTTCGATCAGGACCTCTCGCACACCGGCTGGAACCTCGCCGCTCGCACCGATCGGCTCGCTCAGTTTCTGCGCGAAGCGCGCGGCCGGCGGCTGGACGTCATCGTGCACGACACGCACTACATCGAGAGCGCGTGTCCGCGGCTCCTCGGGCTGTTGCGAACCTACAGCTTTGCGGTGACGATCTATCGGACGGGAACCGAAGCGAGGCTCGCGACCGATCCGCTCATCATCGTTGACGACCGGCACTATCTGCATCGCTTCCACTTCGAGCAGTCGCGCGCGGCAATGGGGATAAACCAGCCCGATCAGACTCGGCCGCTCGCCGCGCGCTTCGAGGAGATCTGGGCCACCGGGGAGCCCGGACTGAACGCAACCGTTCTGGGGCTTTAGCTAGCTGCGCGCCGTGTGGTACGCTACACGCTTCGGGAGGAGACTTTATGGCTGCGACGCGGAGCACGCTCGCGCGATCGCTGACTTTGAAGCACTCGCCGAACCGCGAAGGGCGAGTTCGCCGATGGTTCGCTGAATTCGTACTACTCCATTCACTTTCGAGCAAGGGAAACCCATGACCAAGTCTGTTCTCATCGCCGCCGCGCTGGCGCTCGCGCTCGTCGGCTGCAGCGACAGCAACAAGGCAGCGGCCGACAAGGCCGCCGCGGACGCGAAGGCGGCCGCCGACAAGGCAGCAGCGGCGACCAAGGAAGCCGCTGACAAGGCAACCGCAGCGGCCAAGGAAGCCGCGGACAAGACAGCCGATGCCGCCAAGAGCGCAGCCGATGCGATGAAGTCACCCGCTCCGGCGTCCGGCGGGGCAATGACCGCACCGGCTCCTGCTGCGCCCGCGGATCAGACGAAGAAGTAAGCGCCAGACTCTGCTCTGCGCTTCGGAGCGCAGATGCGAAAGAGCCGGCCTGCGGGCCGGCTTTTTTGTTGCGCGTAGCTTGCGAATTCCTTACAGCGGCGCGCCGATGCGTTGCGCCACTTCCCGGTACTTCTCGATGACCGTGCCGATGTCGCGGCGGAAACGATCCTTGTCGAGCTTCTCGTGCGACTTCTGATCCCATAGCCGGCAACCGTCGGGCGTGAACTCGTCGCCGAGCACGAGGGGGCCCTTTGGATCGGCCAGCGGATGACCGAACTCGAGCTTGTAATCGACGAGATCGATGCCCGCATGGGCGAACATCGGCTTCAGCACCGCGTTCACCTTGTGCGTGAGCGCCTTCATTTGCGCGATCTCGTCCACGGTGGCCCAGCCGAGCACGCGAATGTGATCATCGTTGACCAGCGGATCGTGCAGCGGATCGCTCTTCAGGAAAAACTCGAAGATCGGCTCCGGCAGCCGCAGCCCTTCCTCGATGCCATAGCGCTTGGCCATCGAGCCGGCGCAGATGTTGCGCACGACGCACTCGATCGGCACCATCTTCATCGCCTTCACCAGCGATTCGCGCTCGTTCAGCACCCGCAGGAAATGCGTGGCTACGCCGGCAGAGGCCAGCCTGCCCATGACGTAGGCGTTGATCTTGTTGTTGGTTTCGCCCTTCAGGTCGAGCTTGGCGAGCTTGGCGCCGTCGAACGCCGAGACATCGTCGCGATAATGCATCACCAATAAATTCGGATCGTCGGTCGCGTAAACCGTCTTGGCCTTGCCGCGGTACATCTCCTGCCGTTTTTCCATCGCAAATCTCCGTTCGCAGTCCGTTATACGAATTCACGCCAATCGAAGCCCCGCTCCTGATCGGCGATGCCGACCCACTCCGGAGCGCAGTGCACCGCCTGCGCCAGCGCCGCCCGCGCCAGCTCGGGGCGGTTGTTCTCGCGCGAGAGATGCGCCGCAATGAGATGCTTGAGCCGCGACGTGTCGATGCGGCCGAGAAGCTGCGCGGCCGCGGTGTTGTCGATGTGGCCGAACTTGCTCGCGATGCGCTGCTTGAGCGACGGCGGGTAGTCCCCGTTCCACAGCATGTCGAGATCGTGGTTGCATTCGAGGACCAGCGCGTCGCAGCCGGAGAGGCTGGCTTCCACGTGCGCGGTACTGGTGCCGAGATCGGTGAGCACGCCCAGCCGCCGGCAGCCGTCCGAGCAGACGAACTGGACCGGCTCGCGCGCGTCGTGCGGAACGGGAAACGGACGCACTTCGATGTCGCCGATGTCGAGCACGTCGTGGCTGTCGAAGCTCTTCACCGTCGCGACCTCTGCAAACGCTTCGGACACGACCGTCAGCGTGCCGAAGGTCATCCATACGGTGGTCCCGAAGCGTGAGGCGAAGGCCGCGACGCCGCCGATGTGATCGCCGTGCTCGTGCGTCACGACGATCGCGGTCAGCATCTCCGGTTCCACACCCGCGCGCTGCAGCCTGGCCACCGTATCGCGAATGCCGAAGCCGCAGTCGATCAGGATACGGGTCTTGCAGGCCTCGACGAGGAGAGCATTGCCTTCGCTTCCGCTCCCCAGCGACGTGAAGCGCACAGGGTCAGCGCCGGGCGTCGGTGAAGCGGCGCGCCGCCGCGCTCACTTGAGCTGATCCTGCAGGAGCGCCAGGATCTTGTCGCTGTTCGCCGAGCGATCCGTCGCGCCGGACGGATCCTCCACCGTCACGACGCTGTTGGGATCGACCTGCGTCACGACGACCCGGTATTGCTCCGGCTTGCCTTTCTGGTTCGACTTCCAGAACTGAAGCGTGTCGAGCAAGCCCTTGCTCTTCTTCGGGTCGAGGTCGGGGTCGGAATAGCGAACGTAGTAAAGCCCCTTCGAGCGGTCGCGGTCGACGACGGTGAATCCGGTGCGATCGAGCGCTAGGCCGACGCGGCGCCAGGCGCGGTCGAAGGAGTCGTCGACGACGAGCTTGCTTGCGCCGTCGTTGCCTTTTTCGATACGCGCGCGCGCCGGCTGCTTCGGCAGCCCGGCGACCGCCGCGGCGGCCTGCGCCTGCGGCGTGCCGAGCTTCACCATGATGCGCTGGAGAAATTCGGCCTCGAGCTCGGGATTTGGCGGCGCGGGCTGCCACTGCCAGTCCTCGGGCGAGCCGCCCTTGGTCTTGGTCGGTACTTGCGCCGAGCCGCGGTGCGAGATGTAGATCTCGACCGTCCCCTGCTCGCTGCCGCGCTCGATGCGCGTGCGGAACTTGTCGCGCGTGTAGGTATCGGTCGCGAACTCGAGATACTTCGACACATACTTCGCGAGGCCTTCCTGCGGCGCGGCGGCGCGGTTTTCGGCCCAGTCGGTTTCCATGATGCCCAGCGCAGGCTGCTCCTGGGCAATGACGAAGCCGTTCTGCTCCCAGAACTCGCGCATCTGACTCCATGCCGCCTCAGGCGACATCTTCGCGACGAGCCAGCGCTCGGAGCCGGCGCGCACCAGACGCACCTCGGTGCTGCGCGGCAGAAGCTCGGTGGTCTTGCCGGCGGCGCGCGCCGCGGCGGCCCCGGACGCCGTTTGCGTCGCATAGCGGTCGTCGTACGCAGGCGAGGACAGATCGGGCGGGATCTCGAGCGCGGGCGAGCTCGACGCCGACTTGTAATCGATCTTCTTGCCGATCGAGGTGGTCATGCTTTCGCAGCCCGCGAGCAGCGCGGCGGCGATCGTAGCGCACAACCCGGCGGCGCCGAGTCGAGCGAAAAGCTGGAAGTGCGTCATGCCAGTTTCTCCGTCATGAGACAGCCGGCTTCGCGCAGCGCCGCGCGAACCGCATCGTGATGTTGAGCCGCGAGCGGAGTCAACGGCAGCCGCAACTCGCCGGCGATGATACCCATTTCCGCGAGCGCCCATTTCACCGGGATCGGATTCGCTTCCACGAAGAGCTTCCGGTGCAGAGGCAGCAGACGGTTGTTTGCTTCTCGCGCCCCGGCGATGTCGCCGGCCAGCGCCCGCGAGCACATCTGCGACATCAGCTTCGGCGCGACGTTCGCGGTGACCGAGATCACGCCGTGTCCGCCGATCAGCATCACCGGCAGGCCGACGAGGTCATCGCCGCTGTAGACGGCAAACTCGCGCTTGCCCGCCGCGGCGAGCGCGCGGATGAGCTCGCTCGCGCGGCCGAGGTCCGATGTCGCATCCTTGAGGCCGATGATGCCGGGCACCTGCGCGAGACGCAGCACCGTGTCGTTGGCGAGATCGGCCGAAGTGCGGCTCGGCACGTTGTACAGAATCACCGGCAGATCGACTTTCTCAGCGATGCTGCGGAAATGCCGGTACAGGCCCTCCTGAGTCGGCTTGTTGTAGTACGGAACGACGGACAGCGAGGCGGTGGCGCCGACTTTTCTCGCGTAGCCGGCAAGCTCGATCGCTTCCGCGGTCGCGTTGCCGCCGGTGCCGGCGATCACCGGAATCCGGCCCGCGGTGTGATCGACCGCGGTCTTGATGAGCAGGCAATGCTCCTCCACGTCCACCGTCGGCGACTCACCCGTCGTGCCGACTACGACGATCGCGTTGGTGCCGTTCGTGATGTGCCAGTCGATGAGCTTGCGCAACCCCGCGAGATCGAGTGCACCGCCGGGCTGCATCGGCGTAACGATCGCGACCAGACTACCTTTGAGCATCGACACCGGTCCGGAAAAGGCGCCATTTTACCCGAATCACCGCGGGCGTCGGAGCGCCCCGCGTCGGCGTCACCGAAACTCAGACGGGCAGCGCGGGAGGCCAGCGCCGCGAGTGGCCGACGGCCGCGAGCCGTTGCACCACCGCGGGCGGCTCGCCGTCGATGACGCCCTGTTCGAACGCGACCACGGTCAGATGATCACGCGCGAATCGCAGAAGCTCGTCGCGCGCAAGCAGGAAGTCAGGGTTTTTCGGCTTACCGTAAGCTTCGTTGCCGGCGGCGAAGGTTTCGTAGAGCAGTACGCCGTCGTCCGCAAGCGCGCCGCGCAAGTGCGGAAAGAGCGCACGATGGAGATAGTTCACCGCCACGATAGCGTCGAAGCGCTCGCCGGCGAGCGGCCAGGCGCCGGCCTCGAGATCGAGCGCGCGCGTCTCGATGCCCGGCGCGGATTCGAAGCTCGCGAGGGTCGCGGGATCGCGATCCACAGCGAGCACGCGCACCCCGCGCGCCGCGAAGAAGCGCGCATGCCGGCCGTGTCCCGCGGCGAGATCGAGGAGCCGCGCGCCAGGGGGAACGAGCGCGGCGAAGCGCACGATCCACGGCGACGGCTCGATGGCGCGGTGCTGCTTCGATGGCGTACTCATCCTCGTGCGCGTCGGCGCGGCGGAGGTGTTGCGCGCGCCGGCGTTGTGCGCTCCGGCTCGTCCGCGTCCTTGCGCGCTTCCTCGAGCAGCCAATCGGCGAAGGACTGCGCTCCGGGCCGCTTGCCCGCACGCGCCGTAGTGACGATGAAATAGGCACGCGTCGTCGCGTATTTGTTGCGAAACGGCGCGACGAGCTTGCGTTCCTTGAGCAAGTTGTTGATCAGCGGGACCCGCCCGAGCGCCACGCCCAGGCCGTCGACGGCGGCCTGCATGACCTCGGCCGAGTGGACGAATTTGAGTGACCCCGCCGGTTTGAGGTCGTGAATGCCGATGGCCGCCAGCCATGCGGACCAGTTGTGCCAGGGGAAACGCCCGCGTTCGTCGTCGATATGCAGCAGCACGTGCTTGGCGAGGTCTTCGGGGCGCTTGAGCGGCCGCGCGGGATCGCATGCGAGCGCTGGCGCGCAAACGGCGAGCAGCCGCTCCCCGAAGAGTAGGCGAGCGCCGGGCGGCGCCATCGCTTCGGTGCAGTAGCGCACCGCGAGGTCGATCTGCTCACGCTCGAGATCGACGATCCGGTCGTCCGCGGAGATGAAAACGTCGACCGTAGGATGAAGTGCACGGAATCGGGACAGCCGCGGGATCAGCCACAGCGAGGCAAATGGCAAGTTCGTCGAAACCGTGAGCGGCTGCGCGGCTTCGTCGCGACGGATTCTCGCCACGGCGTGCTCGAGCTGCTCAAGCACGCTCTTGGCCGTGACCTGCAGGGCCTGCCCCGCATCGGTCAGGCGCAATTCGCGGTGGCGGCGCTCGAACAGCGCCGTGCCAAGCTGCTCCTCGAGGGCGATGATCTGGCGCGATAGCGCCGACTGGGTGAGGAACATCTCCTCTGCCGCGCGCGTGAAGGAGAGGTGTCGCGCCGCTGCCTCGAAGCCGCGCAGAAGGTCGAGCGGGGGCAGGCGCGAGCGGGCGGTTTCAGTCATTCCTTTTTTGCATGCAGATCATGCGGCGAATTCGTTTGTCCGCGAGTGCGATTGCCTCGAAAATACAGTCTGCAATGCCGGTGCTGATCGAAGTTCAAATGCCCGGTATCAGCATGCATCATACGCATAATTAAGGAGTACCGCCATGCCCTATGACATCTCGACCACGACATCCCGGCACAGCCGCTTCGTGCCCAAGCGTAGCCTGCTGGTGCTCGATGGAGCAGCCGGCATCACCGTCGCGGTGGACCGCGGCCAGCTGTGGGTCACGCTCGAGGGCGAGCCGCGCGACTTCATCCTTGTCAGAGGCATGAAGTTCAAGATCGATCGTGGCGGACGCACCATCCTCGCCGCAGAACAGGACTCGTGGCTGCGCGTCATCCGGCCGACGACGCTGTCGCAGCGGGTACGCGCGTGGCTGGGCCGGGCGAAAACGGCGATCGCCCGGTCATGGTTGACGCGGGTGCAACCGCGCCGGGTTCAATACTACTGAGGCCGGACGCATGAATCGCCATCCGCTTCGCCGGCTCTGCGTTGCCGTCGGACTGGTGCTGCTGTTTCTGGCGGGAACCGCGATCGAAACCGCGGTCGTTCTGCCGGCGCAGGTCCGGGATGATCTCATGCGGGCCGTGGTGGCGCCGATCAGCCCTACGTCTTCGCGAAGCTGATTTCGCCACCGCTGGCGCGGACCTTGATTGTGTCTCCGGCGACGAACTTGCCGGCCAGGATCTCGCGCGCGAGCGGATTTTCGATCTGCTGCTGGATCGCGCGCTTGAGCGGCCGCGCACCATAGACCGGATCGAAGCCGGCCTTCGCCACGTCGGCCAGCGCCGCCGGAGCGACGTCGAGCCTGATCTCGAGCTTGGCGAGCCGCGTTTCGAGCGACTTCAACTGGATGCGCGCTATTGACTCGATGTTCTTCTCCGAGAGCGCGTGAAACACCACGATCTCGTCGATGCGGTTGATGAACTCCGGCCGGAAGGTGGTCTTCACTTCCGCCATCACCGCGAGCTTGATCACGCCGTAGTCGTCGCCGGCCATCTGCTGGATCATCTGCGATCCCAGGTTGGAGGTCATCACGATCACCGTGTTCTTGAAGTCGACCGTGCGGCCCTGGCCGTCGGTCATGCGGCCGTCGTCGAGCACCTGCAGGAGCACGTTGAACACGTCCGGGTGCGCCTTCTCCACCTCGTCGAGCAGGATCACGCTGTAGGGCTTGCGCCGCACCGCCTCGGTGAGATAGCCGCCTTCCTCGTAGCCGACGTAGCCCGGCGGCGCGCCGATCAGCCGCGCCACCGAATGCTTTTCCATGAATTCCGACATATCGATCCGGATCAGGTGTGATTCGGAATCGAACAGGAACTCGGCGAGCGCTTTGCACAACTCGGTCTTGCCCACGCCAGTGGGCCCGAGGAAAAGGAAAGATCCGTAGGGACGATTGGGATCGGAAAGCCCCGAACGAGAGCGCCGGATCGCATCGGAGACGAGACGCACCGCCTCGTCCTGACCGACGACGCGCTTGTGCAGCGCCTCTTCCATATGCAGCAGCTTGTCGCGCTCGCCCTGCATCATCTTCGACACTGGGATGCCGGTGGCACGCGAGACGACCTCGGCGATCTCTTCTGCGCCGACCTGCGTGCGCAGCAGCGTCGGCTTCTTCGAGGCTTCCTTGGCGAGCTTGGTGTCCGCCTTCTTGAGCTGCGCCTCGAGCTGCGGGAGCTTGCCGTACTGCAGCTCGGACATCTTTTGCCAGTCGCCCTTGCGCCGCGCGTCTTCCATCTGGAGCTTGACCTTGTCGATCTCCTCCTTGATGTGCTGCGCGCCCTGGACCTGCGCCTTCTCGGCCTGCCAGATCTCGTCGAGGTCGGCGTACTCGCGCTCGAGGCGCTTGATTTCCTCTTCGATCGCCGCGAGGCGCTTCTTCGAAGCTTCGTCCTTTTCCTTCTTCACCGCCTCGCGCTCGATCTTGAGCTGAATGAGCCTGCGATCGAGCCGATCCATCGCCTCGGGCTTGGAGTCGATCTCCATCTTGATGCGCGCGGCGGCTTCGTCGATCAGGTCGATCGCCTTGTCGGGAAGGAAACGGTCGGTGATGTACCGATGAGACAGCTCGGCCGCGGCGACGATGGCCGGATCGGTGATCTCCACGCCGTGATGGATCTCGTAGCGTTCCTGCAGTCCGCGCAGGATGGCGATGGTCGCCTCGACCGAGGGCTCGTCGACCAGCACCTTCTGGAAGCGGCGCTCGAGCGCCGCGTCCTTCTCGATGTACTTGCGGTATTCGTCGAGCGTGGTCGCGCCGACGCAGTGCAGCTCGCCGCGGGCGAGCGCCGGCTTCAACATGTTGCCGGCGTCGATTGCGCCTTCGGCCTTGCCCGCGCCGACCATCGTATGCAGCTCATCGATGAACACGATCGTGCGCCCTTCGTCGGCGGCGATGTCCTTGAGGACGGCCTTGAGCCGCTCTTCGAATTCGCCGCGATACTTCGCGCCGGCGAGCAATGCGGCCATGTCGAGCGAGAGCACGCGCTTGTTCTTGAGCCCTTCGGGCACCTCGCCGTCGACGATGCGCTGCGCAAGGCCTTCGACGATCGCGGTCTTGCCCACGCCGGGCTCCCCGATCAGCACCGGATTGTTCTTGGTGCGGCGCTGCAGGACCTGAATGACGCGGCGGATCTCGTCGTCGCGGCCGATTACGGGATCGAGCTTGCCGGCGCGCGCGCGCTCGGTGAGATCGATGGTGTATTTGTTCAGCGCCTCGCGCTGACCTTCGGCTTCTTGCGAGTCGACCGCAGCGCCACCGCGCACCGCCTCGATCGCCTTCTCGAGCGCCTTGCGCGTGAGGCCGTGTTCCTTGACGAGGCGCCCGGTCTCGCTCTTGTCGTCGGTGAGCGCGAGTAGGAAGAGCTCCGAGGCGATGAACTGGTCGCCTCGTTTGGTCGCTTCCTTGTCGGTGAGATTGAGAAGGTTGTTGAGGTCGCGCGAGATCGTAATCTCGCCTCCCGTGCCTTCGACCTTGGGCAGCCGCCCGATCGCCTTCGTCAGCGCCGACTTGAGCGCGGGAACGTTGGCGCCGGCGCGCGCGAGCAGCGACGCCGTGCCGCCGTCGTCCTGCGCGAGCAACGCGGACAGCAGATGCTGCGGCTCGATGAAGCCGTTGTCGTTGCCCAGTGCCAGGCTCTGCGCGTCGGCGAGCGCCTGCTGAAACTTGGTGGTCAGCTTGTCCAGACGCATGAAAACCTCCCGAGCCCTTTAGGTGAGGGACCCGGGAGGGTTTTCAAGCGTTCCGGACCAATTAATCGCTTGATTTGGATCAGACTTCCGCCTGCCCTTACTGGCCGACGATCTGGGGCTTGAGCGAGGCGAGGGTGGTAAGCAACTCACCCTTCTCCTTCTCCGGGACTTTGAACTTGTCGAGCGACTTCACCAGATCCTCGACCAGCGCGTTGAAGTCGGCGTCGGTGATGCCCATGCCCTTGTGCGCCGTCTTCATGTCCTTGCCCGTGTAGGTGCATGGACCGCCGCTCGCCTGGCAGATCTGATCGACCAGGTTCCGCTTCAAGTTGGGAATGTTGGCCTTGGCGAAGAAGCCGTTGATGCGCTTGTCGGCGGCGACGTTGGCGACAAAGTCGTCGACCACGGCGGTGATGGCGTCCTTGCCGCCGAGGCGGTCATAGAGCGACTTCTGAGACATCATGCCCATCTGACCGGTCTGGCAGGCGGCAAGCAGCAACGCGGCCGTCAGGGCGAATGGAAATGCGATTTTTCTCAGCATGGCATTCATGCGATTTCTCCTCTCCTTGCAGGTGGTGGGGCAAGCGGGCCTTGCACCCCCCTATACGGACGGCGGCGCGGCGCGGATGCATCCCCAAGCCGCGGTCGGCCCGCCTGCCATGCTAGCATCGTTGTGATCGCCTCCATGAAGCCGGACGACCCGAGACCTTCCGGAGCTGGGCCCTCGCCCAGCGCCAGCTTCCTCAAGGTGATGAGCGCCGTGTTCTGGAGCTTCTTTGGCGTGCGCAAGCGCTCGGCGGGCGAGCGGGACGAGGTGACGATCAAGCTCCACCACGTGATCATCGCGGGGCTCCTCGGCGCCGCGATCCTGGTGGCGGCCGTCGCCACGCTGGTGCATTTCGTGACGCAATTGGCGCCTTAGAGGCCGGAGCCGCCCGACCGGCCGGGTCAACGTTTGCCCGGTGGAGGTCGGGCCGGTAGCTCGGCGCGGGCGAGCGCCACCTCGTCCGCGGCCCTGACGAGCTCGGCGTCCGTCGTGAGCACGTCGGGACAGAGGCGAAGGTATTCGCCACGCGCATCACCGTACACGCCGCGCCGCTCGAGCACCTGCGCCAGCGCGGTTGCGCCGCCGCCGCGGATGACCAGGAACGCACCGCGGTCTTCGCTTCCGCCCTCGGCGGCGATGCCGCGCGCTCCAAGCAGCGCGACCAGCCGCCGCTGCTGGAGCATCGAATACGCGCGCAGGCGAGCCACACCGATCGCCAGCGTGAATCGTTGCCCCGCGCGCGCCTGGTACCAGGTCAGGATCGGCGGGGTAGATTCGAGAAAAGCGTCGCCCCCGGCCGCGAAGGCGATGGGCTCCGGGCGCTGGTAGCGAAACGGCTCGCGCTTGGCGAACCAGCCGATGTCCAGCGTGGTCAAGGAACCGTCCAGATGGCGCGGATGCAAATACAGGTAGCACGCGCCTGGCCCGCCGCGCAGATATTTGTAGCTGCCGCCGACCGCGAAATCGACGTCGAGTGCCGCGACGTCGACCGGAAACACGCCGAGAGAGTGGTAGACGTCGAGCAGCACACGCCCGCCGTTGGCGTGCACGGCGGCGATGAGCGCCGGCAATCCCGGCAGAACTTGCCCGTTGTTGAACACGACCTGCGAGACGACGAGCAGATCGACTCCGTTGCCGACCGCCGCGAGCAAATCGTCGCAGGCGAAGAGTCCGTCGTCGCGCGGCTCGACGAACTCGAGCGCGATGCGGCCTCGCCGCGCGTACTGGCGCAGGATCACGTCGATCGAGTCGAATTCTCCGCGCGTGGCGATCACGCGCGGCACCTCGCGGTAGCTGTTGAGGATCGCGCGCAGCCCCTGTCCGGCGCTGGTCTTGGGCACTACGCAATCGGCCCGCGGGGCGCCGAGCAGGCGTGCGAGGCGCGACCGATACGCTTCCATCTCGGCGGACCATTGATCCCAGGCGTCGCCAAGCTTCGCCTGCCACAGTGCTATCGCTTCGGCGACATCTTGTGCCGTTGCATCGAGCGGCCGGCCGAGCGAATGGTTGGCGAGATCGATCGCGCTGCGCCGGCGCTCGAGCGCCCGCGAGAAGAGCGGCGCGACGTGCGCGGCGATGCCCGCTTCGGTGAGCGGTCCAGGCCCCAGTGCGGTGACGGTTTGGTCGATCACCTGGCGCCGATCGCGGTGCGCACGTCGATCAGCTCAGGAAAGAAAGTGTAGTCGAGCACGCGCTTGAGGAAGGTCACGCCCGACGATCCTCCCGTCCCCGGCTTGTAACCGATGATTCGCTCGACGGTCTTCATATGCCGGAAGCGCCAGAGCTGGAAGCCCTCCTCGACGTCGACCAGCTTCTCGCACATGTCGTAGGCATCCCACCACGCTCTCGGATCGTCGTAGATCGTCTTGAACACCGGCACGACTTCGGGATTGCGCTGGTACGGCTGCGTGAAGTCTCGGTCCAGCGCGGCGTTGGGCACCGGCAGGCCGCGCCGCGCGAGAAGGCGCAGGAATTCGTCGTAGAGCGAAGGCGCGTTGAGGAGCGCCTCGAGTTCCGCGAAGGCAGCGGCATCGTGGCGGAACACGTCGAGCATCGCGGCATTCTTGTTCCCGAGCAGGAATTCGATCGCGCGGTACTGCGCGGATTGGAAGCCCGACGAGCTTCCCAGCGCGGGTCGGAAGCCCTCGTATTCCGATGGCGTCAGCGTCTCCAGCACCGCCCACTGCTCGAACAATTGCTTCTGGATCAGCTTCACTCGCGAAAGAATTTTGAAGTTCGCTGCCAGCTGATCCGCGCGCACCTGCCGCACTGCGGCCTTGAGCTCGTGGATCATGAGCTTCATCCACAGCTCGGAAGTCTGGTGCTGGATGATGAAGAGCATCTCGTCGTGCCGCAGCGGCGAGGACAGAGGCTGCTGCGCGGAGAGGAGCAGGTCGAGACAGAGGTATCCCGCGTAGCTCAACCGGTCGCTGAAATCGGTGACGATGCCGGGCTCGAATGTCGATTGACGTCCCGCCTGATGATCGCTGTGCATCTTGCTTCCTTTGGATTTGATTCTTCAGCCGAGCTGGCGCAGAACTGCAAGCGGCGGCTGACGCAGGGTGCTGCGCGTGCCGAGCCAGCCTGCGACTGAAACGCAGGCGGCGGCTCCAACGACGCCTATCAGCCACAGGCGAGGGTTCCAGCTGAACGGAATCTGGAACACGCGATCGGCGAGTACGTAGCCGACGATGGTGGCGCCCGTCGCGGCGAGCAATCCGGCGAGCGCGCCGAGCGCGACGAATTCCGCCACTTGCGCAGCGGAGAGCTGCCGCCGGTTCGCGCCCAGCGTGCGAAGCACGGCCGCGTCGAAGCGGCGCTCGTCCTGGGTCGCGGCGATCGCTGCCTCGAGAACGAGCAGACCTGCGGCGAGCGTGAACAGGAACACGAACTCGATCGCGCGCGCCACGTCGTCCATGATTGATTGCACCTGGTGCAAGAGCTCGCCGACGTCGATCACAAGGACGTTTGGAAACTCGCGCACCAGCGTCGTCAGCCAGGTCCCACTTCCGCCACCGACGCGAAAAGCCGCGATGTAGGTTTTGGGCAACGCCTCGAGCATGCCCCGCGGCATGAGCGCGAAGAAGTTCACGCGGAAGCTGTCCCAGTCGACCTTGCGCAGGCTGGTGACCTTCGCGTTCACACGCGTGCCGACGACGTCGTAGGTGATCGTGTCGCCGAGCTTGATGCCCAGCGTGTTCGCGATACCTTCTTCGAGCGATGCTTCGCCGGTTTCGCCCGGCGTCCACCACTGCCCCGCCACGACGCGATTGCCGCGCGGAAGCTGTTCGGACCACGAGAGATTGAACTCGCGCTCGCCGAGCTGGCGCGCGCGGCCCTCTGGAAGCTTCGTCGTGTCGAAGGCTTGATCGTTGATCGCGACGAGGCGCCCGCGCACCATCGGAAGCAGCGTCGCATCGAGCTTGAGCTCCCGCTGCAAGAGCGCGCGCACGCCGTCGAGCTGATCGGGCAGCACGTTGACGAGGAAGATGTTCGGCGCATCGGGCGGCAGGCTCGCGCGCCAGTTACGCAGTAGGTCGGCGCGCACCATCGTGAGCAACAGCAACGCCATCATGCCCATGCCGAGCGCTCCGATCTGCAGGCTCGAGCCGAGCGGCCGCCGCCGCAGGTTGGCGAGCCCGTAGCGCCAACTGTAGCCGCGCTGCGGCAGCAGACGCAGCAGCGCGATGGCGAGCCACGCGACCCCGGCTGATGCAGCGAGCAAGCCGATGATGCCCCCGATCATGATCGCGCCGGTCTTGACGTCCTGCGCCTGCCACAAAATCAAACCCGCAATGGTGGCCGCGCCGACGACGTAGGCGAGACTTCCTCCGGTGCGCGGCATGCCCAAATCGCGCCGCAGCACGCGCAGCGGCGGCACCCGTGAGAGCGCGATGAGCGGCGGCAGCGCGAAGCCGAACAGCAGCGCGAGCGCGGTAAGCGTCGCGCCGAGCGCGGGCGTCCATCCGGGAGATGGCAGCTCACTGCGGATCAGCGCTCCGAGAAAGACGACCAGCAGCTGCTGCCCTGCGAGTGCGATGAGGATCCCGGCAACGCTGGCGCCAAGACCAATGAGGACGAACTGCATGGCGAAGAGCGAGAGCGTCTGCCCCTGCGGCGCGCCGAGGCAGCGCATCATCGCCGCGGCATCGAGATGCCGCCGGAGATAACGCGAAGCTGCTAGCGCAACCGCGACCGCGGCGAGGATCGCAGCCACCAGCGCCGCGAGGCCGAGAAAGCGATCCGCGCGCTCGAGCGTCTGGCGCAGCTCGGGCCTCAGATCGCGAATCGATTCGAGCCGCTGTCCGCGTTCGAGGTGCGCCAGCGCCCAGTCGCGAAATGCGTTCATGTCGCGGCCGGCGACCAGCAGCCGATACGAGGCACGATTGCCCGGCTGCAGGAGATTGGTCGCGGCGACGTCGTCGATATTCATCAGCAGCCTCGGGCCGAGGCTGAACAAACCGCCGACGACCTCGGGATCCTGCTGCACGATCGCGCTGACGGTGAGCTTGCTTTCGCCGATGGCGAGCCGCGAGCCTTTCGCCGCGCCGAGCCGCGCGGCGAGCCGTTGATCGATCCACACTTCACCTCGCGCGGGAACGCCAGTCGCGGTCCTGCCTTCAGGCGCCGCAGGATCGATCAGCGTGATCGCGCCGCGCAGCGGATAACTCGCGCCGACCGCCTTCAGGTCGGTAAGTATGGCGTCGTTCGACTTCCCCTCGGCCCGCTGCACCATGCTGTTGAAGCGAATCGCGTTCACCGTCGCGAGGCCGTGCGCCTGTGCTTCGTGCTCGAGCTCCGGCTGCAGCGGGCGATCAGCCGACACCATCAGGTCGGCGCCGAGCAGAAGATTCGCCTGCGATGCGAGCGCGCCTTTCACTCGATCGGTAAAGAACCCCACGGTGCCCACGCTCGCCGCGGCGAGGACTAGCGCGGCGATGAGCACGGTGAGCTCGCCGGCGCGCCAATCGCGCGACAACAACCGCAGCGCGAGGCGCAAGGTGTTGGCAATGCCGCTCATGACTTATCGCGCTCGTCGCCCACGAGCTTCCCCGCGGCGAGAGAGAGGCGCCGCGCGCAGCGCGACGCGATATCGACGTCGTGCGTCACCAGGAGCAACGTCGTGCCGTTCTCGCGGTTGAGACGGAACATCACGTCTGCCACTTCCGCACCCGTCGCACGATCCAGATTGCCGGTCGGCTCGTCGGCCATCAGGACCTGCGGCTCACCCGAGAAGGCGCGCGCGATCGCCACGCGCTGCTGCTCGCCGCCGGAGAGCTGCTTCGGATAGTGCGTCACCCGACTAGCGAGACCGACGCGCTGCAGCCATTCGCGCGCTCGCGCGGGTGCATCGCGCGCGCCGGCGAGCTCGAGCGGCAGCATGACGTTCTCGAGCGCGGTGAGCGCTGGCAGCAGTTGGAACGACTGGAACACGAAGCCGACCCAGAGTCGCCTGAGCGCCGCGCGCTCGTCTTCGGACAAACCGTTCAACGCGCGGTCGCCGAGCCACACTTCACCGCTGCTCGGGCGATCGAGGCCGGCGAGCAATCCCAGCAGTGTGGTCTTGCCGGAACCGGAAGCGCCGAGAATCGCGACCGTGGCACCGGGCTCCACTTCGAAGCTCACGCCGTCGAGTATCGTGAGCGGAGTCTCGCCGCTCATCACGGTCTTGCTCAAGTCGCGGGCACGGATCACGAATTCGGGCATCGAGACAGTTTACAATGCCGTATGGATCTCTCGTTGCGTTTGCTGCGCACGGTCATCTACAAGACCGCGGTTCTCCTGGCGTTGTTCCTGTGCTCGCTTGCCGCGCAAGCGGCGGCGCCGGTGATCCTCGTCGTCGGCGACAGCATCTCCGCGGGCTACGGCGTGCCCACCAGCGCGTGGTGGACGACTTTGCTGCAGCAGCGTCTTGCGGCCAAGCATTACCCGCATCGCGTCGTGAATGCGAGCATCAGCGGGGATACAACCGCCGGCGGGCGCACTCGGCTCCCGGCCCTGCTCGAAGCGAATCACCCCGCGATCACCGTGATCGAGCTGGGCGGCAACGACGGCTTGCGCGGCGGTGATGTCGATACGATGGCAGCGAATCTCGACGCCATGGTCGCAGCGGCGCAGAAGGCCGGTTCGCGCGTGCTCGTGATCGGCATGCGCGTGCCGCCGAATTACGGCGCCGATTACGCGCGGCGATTCCAGGCGGGATTCGCTCAGGTTGCGCAGAAGCGCAAGGTCGCACTCGTCCCGTTCTTCTTCGAGGGATTCGGTGACAACAACGCCATGTTCCAGCCCGACCGCGTCCATCCTGTAGCGGCCGCGCAGGAAAAGATGCTCGACAACGTGTGGAGCGTATTACAGCCGATGCTCGGCGCCTCCGAAAAAAGCAATTCGCAATGAGCTCACCGGATCCGGGCGTGCGCCGCGTCAGCGTGGACGCGCTCGCCGAGTATCCGGAGCGCATCGACGTGCGCAGCCCGGCGGAGTACGCGATCGATCACGCGGTTGGCGCCGCGAATCATCCGGTGCTGAACGATGACGAGCGCGCGACGATCGGCACGCTCTATGCGCGGTCGCCCTTTGAAGCGCGCAAGCTCGGCGCAGCCGTCGTCGCGCGCAACATAGCCACCATGCTCGAGACCGCGTTCATGGCACAAACGCGCGACTGGCGCCCGCTCGTCTATTGCTGGCGCGGCGGTCAGCGCAGCCGCGCGCTCACGCAGGTGTTGCTCGAAGTGGGCTGGCGCGCTGCGCAACTCGAGGGCGGCTACCGCGCCTACCGGCGTCACGTGGTTGCCGAGCTGGCGCGACTGCCCGCGCGCTTCGACTTCGTCGTGATCTGCGGACTCACCGGCTCGGGCAAGAGCAGGTTGCTCGCCGCCCTCGCCGACGCCGGCGCGCAGACACTCGACCTCGAAGCGGTCGCACGGCATCGCGGCTCGCTCTTGGGCGACATCCCAGGCGACGCGCAACCATCGCAGAAATGGTTCGAGAGTCAGCTCTTCGACGCCTTCGCGAAGCTCGATCCCGCGCGTCCGGTGTACGTCGAGTCGGAGAGCCGGCGCATCGGGACGCTGCAGATGCCCGAGGCGCTCGTGGCGCGCATGCGTGACGGCCGGCGCGTCACCATGGTCACGCCGGTCGCCGAGCGCATCGCGCTCCTGAAGGAGGAATATGCACACTACTTCGCCGCGCCGAACGAGCTGTCGGAGCGGCTGGAAGCGCTCACGGAATTGCGCGGCAAAGCGACGATCGCGCGGTGGAAGGCGATGGCGGCGGCATGCGACTGGGACGCGCTTGTCGCGGAGTTGCTCGAAGGCCATTACGACCCGACCTACGCGCGGTCGCTCGGGCGCAATTTCCCGCGCGAAGAGGACGCGCTCACACTCGAGCTGCAACGAACATCGCGCGCGGACTTCATTGCTCTCGCGCGCGAGCTGCGCGAGCTTGTCGAGGTCGGGGCGGCGGTGGCCGGCTGACACAGTCGAGCCCGATCATGACGCGCTACGCGTTTCGCATCGTCAACGTCTTCGCCGAGACTCGGCTCGCGGGCAACCCGCTCGCCGTGTTCGAGGACGGTCACGGACTCGACGAGGCGAGCATGCGGGCGCTCGCGCTGCAGTTCAACCTGTCCGAGACGACCTTCATCCTTCCGTCGACGAAGGCCACCGCACGGGTGCGCATTTTCACGCCGAGCTACGAGATGTCGTTCGCCGGGCATCCCACGCTCGGCAGCGCGCACGTCGTGCGCGAGCTCAAGGGCGCCGGCGATGCGGTGACGCTCGAGATGAAAGCCGGAGTCATTCCGGTGCGCGCGGAACGTGATCGCTGGACGCTCCAGTCAAACGCACCGAGAACGCGCGGCGTCACCGCCACGCGCCCGGACCTTGCCGCGATGCTCGGGCTCGCACCAGCCGATCTCGGCGCCGATGCGCTGTGGGTCGACACCGGAAGCGAGCAGCTCATCGTTCCACTCGCGAACGCGGACGCGGTGCGCCGCGCCTCGCCGCGCGCGGACTTGCTCGCAAGGCATGGAAGCGTCGAGCTTCCCGGCACCACCTCGCGCGCGATGGCCTACGTCTGGGCCGAGACCCAGCCCGGCGAAGCGCTGTCGCGCTTCTTCTTCTTGAAATATGGCTCCGTGGTGGAAGACCCGGGAACCGGCTCCGCATGCGCGAATCTCGGCGGCTGGCTGGTGGCAACAGGCGCGATGCGTCCCTGCACTTTGAGCATCGACCAGGGCGAGGCTGTCGGACGCCCATGCCGACTCGGTCTGCGAGTCGACGAGCGCGGCGCGATCTTCGTCTCAGGCCGCGTGATCGAGCTGGGACGCGGGACGATCGAGCTGTAGGACACCAACCGCAAGCTCAGCGACAGCAACGCGCCGTTACACATTGCGAACGCGTTGCCGTCAACACGGCGCTAGACTCGCGCGTTGTGGGTGGCGAAACCCTTCAGGGTCTGCATGCGAATCGCGCTCGCTCTTGCTGCACTGCTTCTCGTCGCGCACGCGCCGTCCGCGGACGCGTCGGCACTGCTCTCCTACGATGACGCGCGGCATCTGCTGAACCGCACCGGCTTCGGCGCCACTGACGCCGAGATCCGGAGCTATGTCGGGATGACGCGCGAGGACGCCGCCAGCAAGCTCCTCGCCGGGACGCGCTCGCAGGCCGTCACGCCGGCGCCGTCGTGGACCGCCTCGCCCGGGCCACTGCGCTACCCGCGCGGCGGCGAACAAGCCACCGAGGCGGACCGCAAGGTCTTCCGTCAGGAACAGCTTCGCGAAGGGCTCGAACTTCGCGGCTGGTGGCTGGAAGAGATGATCACAACGCCCTCGCCGCTCACCGAGCACATGACGCTCTTCTGGCACAACCACTTCGTGTCAAGCCAGCAGAAGGTTCGCTTCGCGGAGCTCATGTACCGGCAGAACGTTCTGCTGCGCTCTAATGCGCTCGGCAATTTCGGCGTGATGCTGCATGCGATCGCGCGCGACCCGGCAATGGTGATCTACCTCGACAGCGCGCAGAACCGCAAGGGCACGCCGAACGAGAACTTCGCGCGCGAAGTGATGGAGCTCTTCACGCTCGGCGAAGGTCACTACAGCGAGCAGGACATCAAGGAGGCTGCGCGCGCCTTTACCGGCTGGAGCCTCGATCGCGACAGCGGCACGTTCAGGTTCCGTCCCTTCATTCATGATTACGGGCAGAAGACCGTCCTCGGCCGAACCGGCAACCTCGACGGCGACGACGTGCTGGACATCCTGCTCGCGCGTCCGGAAACCGCCGAATTTGTGACGCGCAAGCTGTGGCGCGAGTTCGTCTCGCCCGACCCCGACGAGGCGGAAGTGAAGCGCATCGCCGCGCGCTTCCGCGCGTCAGGCTACGACATCAAGGCGGCGCTCCAAGCGCTCCTTGGCTCTGACGCCTTCTACGCGCCGCAAAACCGCGGCGTGCTCGTGAAATCGCCGATCGATCTCGTCGCGGGCACGCTGCGGCAGTTCGACATGAGGCCCGGGTTGCCCATCCCGTTCGCGGTGGCCTCGGCCACGATGGGCCAAAACCTCTTCTCGCCGCCGAACGTGAAGGGCTGGCCCGGTGGCGAGGCGTGGATAAACGCGAGCACGCTGCTCGCGCGCAAGGCATTTCTCAACCGAATGTTCCGTGCCGACGACGCAGTCACACCGATGCAGGCGGGCGCGAAGCCGATGCCCGTCGCCGCAGTGCCGAAGCAGGCGATCGCGCCCAACGGCGCGATGGAGACGGAGGCGGAGCGGCAGGTGCGCTTCATGCAGGCGATGGATCGCGGGCTCGCCAGCGTGAAGTTCGACCGCGAGGGCTGGTTCGCGCGGCTCGGACTGCCGACGGGAGCGCCGGAGGACGTGCGCGACCGAGCGCAGGCCGCGACACGGCTGCTGCTCGCGATCCCGCCGCAGACGCCGCATGAGCCGACCGACGAGCCGCTGACGATGGTGCGCCAGCTCGTGCTCGACGCCGCGTACCAGCTAAAGTGAATCGGAAGGAGTCGGGCATGGACCGCCGCCAATTCGTGAGGCTGATCTCGTCGGCATCGCTGCTGCCGCTCGCGCCCACGCTGGCCTTCGCCGCGGCGCCCCCCGGCGCGGACTATCGCCACCTTCTCGTGTTGATCGAGCTGAAAGGCGGCAACGACGGCTTGAATACGCTGGTGCCTTACGCCGACACCACGTATTACGCGCTGCGGCCGAAGCTCGCGATCGCGCGCGATCAGGTCGTTTCGCTCTCGGAACGAGTCGGACTGCATCCGGCGCTCGCGCCCTTGCTGCCGTTCTGGAAGAAGCGCGAGCTCGCCGTGCTGCAGGGTGTCGGCTATCCCGATCCCAATCTCTCGCACTTCCGCTCGATCGAGATATGGGACACAGCCTCGAAGAGCGACGAGTACCTGCAGGATGGATGGCTCACGCGCAGCTTCGTTGCGGCACCGACGCCGCGCTCCTTCGCCGCCGACGGCGTCATCGTCGGATCGCCCGATCTCGGTCCGCTCGCGGGCGGCGGCACGCGCGCGATTGCGCTCGCCAATACCGAGCAGTTCCTGCGCCAATCTCGGCTCGCGGTGGCCGAAGGGCAGTCGCATAATCAGGCGCTGCAACACATCCTGAAGGTCGAAGCCGACATCGTGCAGGCAGCCTCAGAGCTCAATGCCGATTACAGCTTCAGCACTGCTTTTCCGCAGGGCGGCTTCGGCAACGCGATCAGGTGCGCGGCACAGGTGATCGCCAACCGCGCCGGTGTCGCGGTGGTGCGTGTGACGCTCACCGGTTTCGACACGCACAGCGGCCAGCTCGGCACGCAGGCGCGGTTGCTCGGCGAGCTCGCCTCGGGCACGGTCGCGCTCGCCAGCGCGCTCGAAGAGCTCGGCAAATGGAAGGACACGCTGATCTTGACCTATGCCGAGTTCGGACGGCGGCCGAAGGAAAATCTCTCCAACGGCACCGATCACGGCACGGCGAGCGTTCATTTCGCGATGGGCGGGCGAATCGCGGGTGGGCTGTACGGCGAACAGCCTCGCCTCGATCGCCTCTCCGGCGACGGCAATCCTGCCTACGCGATCGACTTTCGCAGCATCTACGCCACCGTGCTGGATCGCTGGTGGGGCGTGCCGTCCTCGGGGCCGCTGGGCGGCCGCTTCGCAGCGCTGCCTATCATCAGGACCTGAACACCACTAGGCGCAAGACAGCGGGAGCTCCGGTCGCTCGGCTTGCTCTCCGGTGTCTTGCGGGTAGAGCGCTTCAGCCCTTCGCGTCCCACGCCGCCAGAAACTCTCGCCAGTGCGGTTCCTTCGACGCGGCGATCCTTTCGCGCGCGAGCATGACTTCGCCCTCGTATTGCGCTTGCGTGCAGCAGCCGCGCAGCAGCTGAAAGCGAAGATAGAGCAGATAGGTGTTGAGCGCGTCGGTTTCGCAGTAGCGACGGATCTCCTCGATGCGCCCGGCGTCGAAGGCGGCGCGCACCTCCGAGCCGTCGAACCCAAGCTTTCCGGGAAAGCCCGAGAGCCGCGACATCGCATCGAGGCCGGCATTGTTACGCGACTGGAACATGGCGAGCACGTCCATCAGATCGAGATGGCGCGTGTGATAGCGATTGAGGTAGCTGTTGTACCTGAAGTCGCGATCCTCGTCGCCCCACTCCCAGAATCTCGATGCGGTCAGGCCGTGGATCAGCGCGCGATGATTGAGCACCGGCAGATCGAAGCCGCCGCCGTTCCACGACACGAGCTGCGGCGTGTGCTTGTCGATGAGATCGAAGAAGCGCCGGATCAGCTCCGGCTCGGGATCAGCGACCGTCCCAACCGATGCGATGCGCAGTCCGCTCTCTTCACGCAGCGCGCACGCGATGGCGATGATGCGCTGGAACTGGGGTGGCAGGAAGTCGCTGCCGCCGGACGCTGCTCGGCGCTGCTGCAGCGCCGAGTCGAGCACGTCCGCGTCGGTGAGGCTCGCCGGCAGCGCGTATACGCGGCGCAGCCCCGCCACGTCGGGCACCGTTTCGATGTCGAAGACGAGCGTCGGGGTCATCAACCGGGGAACACGCCGATGGACAGGTAGCGGTCGCCCCTATCGCAGACGATGAACACGATCGTCGCGTTCTCGACTTCGCGCGCGATGCGCAGCGCAACGGCGCAGGCGCCGCCCGAGGAGATCCCGGCGAAGATGCCCTCCTCGGCTGCGAGCCGCCGCGCCATATCCTCGGCGTCGGCCTGCGACACGTATTCGAGTCGATCGACGCGCTTGGCATCGTAGATCTTCGGTAGATACGCTTCGGGCCACTTGCGGATGCCGGGAATCTGCGAGCCCTCCGAAGGCTGGCAGCCGATGATCGCGATCGCCGGATTCTTTTCCTTCAGAAATTTTCCTGCGCCCATGATGGTGCCGGTCGTGCCCATGCTCGATACGAAGTGCGTGATACGTCCTTCGGTGTCGCGCCAGATCTCGGGTCCGGTGCCCTTGTAATGCGAGAGCGGATTGTCGGGATTGGCGAACTGGTCGAGGATGATGCCCCTGCCTTCCGCGCGCAGGTTCTCCGCAACGTCGCGCGCGGTCTCCATCCCGCCCGCCTTCGGCGTGAGCACGATCTCCGCGCCGAACGCGCGCATCGTGCCGCGCCGCTCTCCGGAGAGATGCTCGGGCATGACCAGGATCATCTTGTAGCCGCGCATGGCGGCGGCCAGAGCGAGCGCGATGCCGGTGTTACCGGAAGTGGCTTCGATCAAGGTGTCGCCGGGCTTGATCCGGCCGCGCTTCTCCGCCTCGACGACCATCGAGAGCGCGGGACGATCCTTGACCGATCCTGCCGGATTGTTCCCTTCGAGCTTGGCGAGCAACACGTTGCTCGTCTCGCCCGGCAGGCGCTGCAGCTTCACGAGCGGCGTGTTGCCGACCGTGTCCTCGATGGTCTTGTACATGAAGCGGAAGGTTCTAACCTGCGAGGCCGCGGCGCGCCGCGGCGACCCATTCCTGCTCTTCCGATAATCGAGCACGCCAAGCGCTTCCGAATCAAGCACGAGGCCTGGATGAGCAGCGTCAGGACAGCGACGATCGGCAAGGCGCGGTTCCTTCACCCACGGGCACGGAGCGTCATTGTACCGTGCGCGGTCGCTCCGAATGGACGAACCCCGCCACGCGTGCGGGGTCCGCCATCGATCACGCGCGAGCGCGTTTACTTCTTCGTCTTGTCGTCCGCGGCCTTGCTGTCCTTGTCCGACTTCGCCGCGCTCTTGTCCTTGCCCGTATCCTTCGTCGACTTGTCCTTGGCGGACTTGTCCTTCTTCGCCGCGGCTTCGTCTTCCTTTGCTTTCTTCTTCGCGGCCGCTTTTTCTTCCTTCTCTTTCTTCTTCGCCGCGGCCTCATCCTCCTTGGCCTTCTTCTTCGCAGCGGCAGCGTCTTCCTTCGCCTTCTTGTCGTCTGCCGCCTTCTTTGCCTTGTCGTCCTTCGTCGCTGTGGTGTCCTTCGCCCCGGCCTTCTCGTCCTTCTTCATCGTTTTCTCGTCCGACTTCGCCGGAGCAGCGGCAGGAGCTGGAGCGGCAGCCGGTGCAGCCATCTTCGTTTCCGGCGCCTTGGCGGGCGCCGCGGCGGATGGCGCAGCGGGCGCTGCCGCAGCCGGCGCTGCCTTCGTATCCTTTGCCGCAGGTGCCGCCACAGGAGTCGACGCGCCGCTGACGCTGATCAGCCCCTTGAGCTTGCCGAACTCGCCTTCCTTGATTCCGGACACCTTCATGATGTCCTCGGGACTCTTGAACGGCCCGTTCTTCGTCCGGTAATCGATGATCGCCTGCGCTTTCACCGGCCCGATGCCGGGCAGCGCGTCGAGCTCTTCCTTCGTTGCGGTGTTGATGTTGACCGCGGCGAGCGCGAATGCCGAGAACAGCAGCATCGCGAGCAGCAGTACGAGTTTCTTCATAATCGCCTCCCAGCGGGATAATGACGGTGGCGCGCCTCGTCTAACCGCGAGGTCTGCCGGTTGTTGCTTCGTAAGAGCGCGCCAATCTTACGGCTTGCTCGCGGGGCTGGCAAGGAGCGCTCGCACGCACCCACGCACGCCGTCTTCGACCGAAAGCATCGGTGCCGTATAGTCGGCAGCTCTCAGGCGCGAGATGTCCGCCTGCGTGAAGCTCTGATACTTGCCGCGGAGCGCCGGCGGGAAGCCGATGTACTCGACCGCACCGGTCCGATGCAGTTCGGCGAAAGGCAACGGCTCCTGACGATCGGCTTCGCGGCATGCATTGATCGTCGCCGCGGCCACGGCGTTGAAGGTCGACGCTGCCCCGGTACCGACGTTGAAGATGCCGGAGCGCTGCGGGTGATCGAGAAAGTCGAGGTTCACGCGCACGACGTCCTCCACGCTGATGAAATCACGCCGCTGCTCGCCTGCGGCATAACCGTCCGAGCCTTCGAAAGGTCGCACCTTGCCGTCGCGGCGGTATTCGTTGAAGAAATGCCACACCACGGAGGCCATACGCCCCTTGTGCGCTTCGCGCGGCCCATAAACGTTGAAATAGCGAAAGCCGGCGACCTGCGCGCCGCGTTCGGGCAGCAGCCGCCGCACGTATTGATCGAACAGCAGCTTCGAGTAGCCGTACACGTTGAGCGGGGCTTCGCAGGCGCGCTCTTCGCGGAAGTTGGGACCCGCGCCGTAGACCGCGGCCGACGAGGCGTAGAGAAATGGAATGTCGTTGTCCTGGCAATGCTGCAGCAGGCGAACCGAATACCGGTAGTTGTTGGCGAGCATGTAACGGCCATCGGTGGCCATGGTGTCCGAGCAGGCACCCTGGTGCAGGAGCGCGGCGATGTCGTCGTCGAAGTCGCCGTCGGCCAGCCGGTCGAGAAATTCGCCCTTGTCGAAGTAGTCGGCGATCTCGCAATCGGCGAGGTTGCGAAACTTGTCGCCGTTGGTCAGGTTGTCGACTGCAAGAATGCGCCGCTCGCCCCGCGCATTGAGCGCCTTGACGAGGTGCGAGCCGATGAATCCTGCCGCGCCCGTTACGACGGTATACACGATGGCTGCGTCCTAGAGCTCGATGTCGACCTTGCCGATCTCGGTGGTGAGGAAGCGCACGCGACGCGAGATGCCGGTGAGGAGCTGATAGCCGACCGTGCTCGCCGCGGCGGCGACATCGTCGACCGGCAGGCCCTCGCCCCACAACACCACCGGGCTTCCCACGACCGCCTGCGGCGCGTCGGTCAAATCAACCGTCATCATGTCCATCGACACTCTGCCCGCAGTACGCGCTTTCCTGCCGCATACCAGCACAGGCGTGCCGTTAGGCGCATGGCGCGGATAGCCGTCGGCGTAGCCGCAGGCGATCACTCCAACGCGGTGCGCGCGCGAGGCTGTGTACGTCCCTCCGTAGCCTACGCTTTCGTTGGCCTTGATGTCCTGGATGGCGATGAGCTCGCTCTTCAGCGTCATCACCGGAGTAAGGCCCAGCATCTCCGCGGTGTCGTAGGGAAACGGCGACGATCCGTAGAGCATGATGCCCGGGCGCACGTAATCTCCGCCGACGTCGTTGTAGCGGATCACGCCGGCGGAATTCGCGATCGAGCGCGGATACGGCAGTCCCTGGCAGGCGTCCTCGAAGCGCTCGAGCTGTTCGCGCACGCCTTCTTCCTCGTCGGCGCGCGCGAGATGGGTCATCATGCGCATCACCGCCACGCTCGGCGCGCGCGACAGCCGATCGACGACAGTATGCGCGAGATCCGGACGGAAACCGAGCCGGTTCATTCCGGTATTTATCTTGACGAACACTTCAATCGGACGCGGCAGCGTCGCCGCTTCGAGCATCCGGATCTGCTCTTCGTGGTGCACTACAACGGCAAAGCGACGCGCCGCGATCTCCGCCAGCTCGTCGGCAGCGAAGAATCCTTCGAGCAGCAATATGCGCCTCGCATAATGGCGTTCGCGCAATGCAACGGCGGCGTCCAGCTCAAGCAGCGCGAGGCCGTCGGCCTCCGAGAGCGCCGGCAGAACTCGCATCAGTCCGTGCCCGTACGCGTCGGCTTTCACCACCGCGAGCACTTGCGCGCCCGACGCGCGCTCGCGTGCCTTGCGCAGGTTTGCACGCAAAGCGGAAAGATTGACCTGAGCGGCGAGCGGTCGCATCGGGCGGCGTCAGTGTTGCATCTCGCGTGCAGATGAACCCGGCCCCGTCGGGTTTGGTCTGAGGGAGAGAAACGTGGTATAAGGCGCGAGCCGCATGCGCCGGCTAGTTGCCCAATTATACATACACCAAGCGCAGCGAACGCTCCCCGGCCGAGCTGCCGGGCGCAAAATGAGCGTAAGCGTTCGCGCTGAGTGAGGACAATGCAGGCCGGGTTCTACACCATAATGGCGGCGCAGTTCTTCTCGTCGCTCGCCGACAACGCGCTTCTGGTCGCCGCCATCCAGATGCTGCGCGATCTCGAATCACCGGCATGGATGACGCCGTCGCTGAAGCAATGCTTCGTCGTCTCGTACGTCGTGCTCGCGCCGGTAGTCGGCGCGTTCGCCGACTCGATGCCGAAGGGCCGTGTGATGCTGATCACCAACGCGGTCAAGATTCTTGGGTGCGGCTTGATGCTGTTCATGGTGCATCCCCTCGCGGCGTACGCCGTCGTCGGCTTGGGTGCAGCGGCCTACTCGCCCGCGAAGTACGGCATTCTCACGGAGCTTCTTCCGCCGCGGCAACTCGTCATCGCCAACGGGTGGATAGAAGGCACAACGGTCGCGTCGATCATCCTCGGGTTTCTCCTCGGCGGCGTTCTCATCAGTGGGCCGGTCTCCAGCTGGCTGCTCGCGATCGACATCCCGAAGATCGACACCGGAATCGACACACCGCCGCAGGCTGCCATCTCCGTGATCATGGGCTGTTACGCGATCGCCGCCCTGATCAACTGGTACATTCCGGATACCGGTGTGGAACGTCGCGTGCCGAGCAAAAGTCCCGTCTTCCTGGTGCGCGAATTCAGCCACTGCTGCGCGCTGCTCTGGCGCGACAAGCTGGGGCAGATTTCGCTCTGGACGACCACGCTCTTCTGGGGCGCAGGCGCGACTCTGCAATTCATAGTCATCGACTGGGCCGCGACGCACCTGTGCTACAGCCTGTCACGCGCGGCGTATCTGCAGGGTGTCGTTGCGCTTGGCATCGCGCTCGGCGCGGCGCTCGCCGCACTGCTGGTGTCGCTACGCAATGCGGTCAAGGTCTTGCCGCTCGGCGTCGCGATGGGAATCGTGGTGATGGTGATGATCTTCGTCAGCCGCGTCGAGACCGCGATCATCCTGATGACGCTGATCGGCGCGCTGGCCGGCTTCTTCGTCGTCCCGATGAACGCGCTGCTGCAGCATCGCGGTCATGTGCTGATGGGCGCCGGACACTCGATCGCGGTGCAGAACTTCAACGAGAATCTGGGCATCATCGTGATGCTCGCGTTGTACGCGCTGCTCGTGCACTTTGGCGTATCGATCAACACGGCGATCCTGCTCTTCGGGTTCTTCGTCGCGGGCATGATGGGGCTCGTGATGTGGCGGCATCGCATGAACCTCGCCGCCGGCGACCTGCTGCATCTGGTGTCGGTCGAGCGTACCGAAGCGAAGCCCGGGCGCCCGTAATCGCTCCGTGTTCTTGGCCTCGCGTAGCGCGGAGAGGAAGGGCTAAATCACCAGCGGCGTGTCGGGCAGCTCGTTCTCACTGGGTCCGGTGCGCGGAAAGTGCTCCGCGAGCAATGCGCTGATTGCTTCGATCCCCGCCAGCGCGCCCTCCTCGAACTTGCGAGCGCGATACGCCTGCTCCATGCGCCGGCAGATCGCCTGCCAGGATCGATCTCCGACGCGACGGTGGATGCCGCGGTCGGCGACGATCTCCACGGCACGGTCGGCGAGCAGTAGATAAACGAGCACGCCGCAGTTTGCCTCGGTATCCCAGATGCGCAGCCGCCCGAAGACTTCCAGCGCGCGCTGGCGCGGCGCCTCTCCACGCAGGACGCTGTGCAGCGGCAGCGCTGCTTCGACGACGAAGCGCAGCTGACCCGAATGCTTGCGCTCGCCGGCCGCGATCGCTTCCTCGATATGCTTGAGCGTTGAGTGTGGAAAAGCGCGCCGTGCCGCCCAGTGATCGGTCACCAGATGCCGCCACAAGCGGCCGACCGTCGAAGCATGCATCAGTCCCATCCTCCGGAAGCTCCACCGCCGCCGAAGCCTCCGCCGCCGCCGGAGAATCCGCCTCCGCCGCCCGACCACCCGCCTCCGCCGCCGGGAATCCACATGCCGGGTCCGCCGCGTCCGCCGAATCCGGTGAAGCTGATCAGCACGAACGCGATCACCGCCGCGATCCCCGCGAAAATAAGCGAGCCGACGAAGAGCCAAACCGCGCCGGCGGCGATGCCGGCGCCGGCAAGCCCGCCTCCGACGTTGCCAAGCATCGAGCGCAGCACCGCACCGACAGCGGGAACTGCGACGAGGAAGATAAGCGCTATCGTGCCGAAGTCTATGCCGTGCGATGGCGCGCGCCGCCGCGGCTCTGCCTTCGGCGGCGGCTCGTCGCCGCTCGCGATGCGCATGATGCGCTCCGCGCCGGCATCGATACCTGCGGCGAACTGCCCCTTGCTGAAGAGCGGCGCCACGGTGTCGCCGATGATGCGACGCGAAGCGACGTCGGTGAGATTCCCTTCCAGACCGTAGCCGACTTCTATGCGCATGCGCTTGTCGTTCTTGGCGATCAGGAACAGCACGCCATTGTCCTTGCCCTTCTGCCCGAGCTTCCACGCGTCGACCACGCGGATGCCGTACTGCTCGATCGTCTCCGGCTGCGTCGTCGGGACGATCAGCACCGCGAGCTGATTGGTCGTCTTTTCCTCCCAGGCCGCGAGCTTCGACTCGAGCGCCTGGCGATCGCCCGCGGAGAGCGTTCCGGTGAGATCGGTGACTCGCGCGCGCAGCGGCGGAATCGGCTGCGGCTCTCCACTCGAAGCGTCCTGCGCACACGCGGCGGCGCTCAACAACCCAAGAGCGAACGCGGCGAGGACGCCGCGCCAGGCGCGGTAAGCGTCCATCACGAGATGCAACCGCTGTCGCAGACTGAGTTCAGGAACCCTTCTTCGCCGTGTCGCTGCTCGGCGCTGGCGCAGGCGCGGGCTTGCTGAAGTCCACGGTCGGCGGCGCGCTGATCGCCTTCTCATTCTCGACCGAGAAGTTAGGCTTCACATCCATCTTGAACAGCATCGCCGTCAGATTGGTCGGGAATGAGCGAACAGTGCTGTTGTATTCCTGCACTGATTTGATGTAGCGGTTGCGCGCCACCGCGATCCGGTTCTCGGTGCCTTCGAGCTGCGACTGCAGGTCGCGGAAGTTCTGATCCGACTTGAGCTGCGGATAATTTTCCGCAACGAGCAGCAATCGCGACAGCGACGATTGCAATTGGGCCTGCGCCGCGGTGAACTTCGCGAAGGCCTGCGGATCGTTAATTAGCTCCGGCGTCGCCTTGATGCTGCCGACCTGGGCTCGCGCGTTGGTCACTTCGGTCAGCACGCGCTCTTCCTGCGCGGCGTAGCCTTTGACCGTGTTGACCAGATTCGGCACGAGATCGGCCCGCCGCTGGTACTGGTTCAGCACCTCCGACCAGGCGGCTTTGATCTGCTCGTCCTGGCGCTGCAGGTCGTTGTAGCCGCAGCCGCCGAGCAGAAGCGTGGCAAGCGCTGCGATGATCAATGCGAATCGGTGTCCAAAAAGCTTGGCCATCGTGTTTTCCCTCTTGAGTGAATGCGACGCGGCGATCATGCCGCCGGCAAGCGTTGCATGGTTGTGCGCGCGAGACACAAATCTTCCCATGCCTTCGCTTTGTCGGGCAAGTTGCGCAGCAGATACGCGGGGTGATAGGTCACGAGCAACGGCACGCCGTGATAGCGGTGCAGCCGTCCGCGCAAACTGGCGATCGTGGCATCGACGTTGAGAAGCGTGGTTGCGGCGCTCTTTCCAAGTGCGATGATGAGCGATGGGTGAATCAATTCGATCTGTCGGTCGAGATAGGGGCGGCAGGACTCCACTTCAAGAGGCTCAGGCGTGCGATTGCCCGGCGGCCGGCACTTGAGGACGTTGGCGATGTAGACGTTCTCGCCGCGCTTCATGCCTAAAGCGGCCAGCATGTTGTCGAGGAGGCGCCCCGCCTGCCCGACGAAGGGCTCGCCTTTCGCGTCTTCCTCCGCGCCCGGCGCTTCGCCGACGAAGAGCCATTGCGCGCGTACGTCGCCCACGCCAGGGACCGCTTTGTTGCGCGTCCTGCACAGCGAGCACGCCGTGCACGCGGTAACGTCGCGCGCGAAGTCGCGCCACTCGAGCGTGGCGATCCGACGCAGCCGCTCGTCCGTGGGAAGCAGAGCCTCGCCGATCGCGACGGCGGTAGTGTCCTCGGCGACGGGCGCATCATGAACCGCGGTCGCATCGTGCGGGAGCGATTCCTGAATGCCGAGCGCAGGCGTCCGCGCGCGCAGGCGCCAGACGGGCAGGAGCCCCAGCTCGCGCAGAATCTCCGCGCGGTCGGTCATGTCACAAGACCGCGAGTGCGCGCCGCATCACCAGCGCATCCTCGCGCTCCTTGGTCGCCGCAGGAGGGTAATAGGCTACGCGTCGCGCAACGGCCACGAAGCGCTCCGCTGCATACAGCGCGATCGCTGCGCTGTTCGATACGCGCACCTCGAGAAAGCACTGCTCGGCTCCGCGCAGGCGCGCGGCGGCGAGAAAGCGCTTGAGCAGCGTGCGGCCGAGGCCCTGCCTGCGGGCACGCGGCGCAACGGTGAGGTTGAGGAGCTGCGCTTCGCCCGGCGCGAGAAGGAGCACGCCATAGGCCACGATCATGTCCGCCGTCACGCCCACGGTCAGGCTGTACCCGGCCGCGAGCGCGTCTATGAAATTGTCCGGCGTCCACGGCGCGAGGTGCGATTCGTGCTCGAGCGCCGCTACCGCCGGAACGTCTTCCGTGCGCAGTGGACGCCAGAGGAGCGACGATGCGTCGAACGCTTTCGCGAGCGCTGCATTCACAATCTCAACCCCGCGGCGCGTTCGGCCGCCGTCAATGCTACGCGCTGGCGCACATACAACGGTGCTGCATCGCGCGGCGATATCCCTTCATTCGCCCTGAAGCGCCGCAGGGCCAATGCGCCGATCGCCGCCGCGGTCGGTGTAATATCGTCGTGGCGTGCGGCAAGCGCGCGTCCGAGCCTGGCCGGAAGCTCGGGATAGGCGGCGAATCCTGCGCCGGCGCCCACCCAGGATCCACCCGGTGGCAGCGGCACTGCGTCGGGTTTGACGGCGGAGGCTTCGATAATTTCGTGCCAGCGTGTCCCGTCGTGCTCGTAGGCCGCGAGATAGACCTCGTGCATGCGCGCATCGAGCGCGGGCATCACGCGCTCCGCGCCGCGGTGCTGGCGCGCCATCTCCGCCATCGCTTCTAGCGTCGACACGCCCACGACCTTGAGGCCGCCTCCGAGCGCGAGCCCTTGCGCGACGCCGCAAGCGATGCGCAGTCCCGTGAACGATCCGGGTCCCGCGCCAAAGGCTATGCCGTCGAGCTCGGAGAGCTTAAGGCGCGCTTCGGCGAGCAACTCCTGCACCATCGGCAAGAGCAGCTCTGAATGACGCTGTCCCGCCCGCTCGGTGCGCTCGCGCCAGCTTTTGCCGTCACCGAGCGCCACGCTGCAGAGCTCGGTCGAAGCATCGAGGGCGATGATGCGCATCGGGTGATTCTACCGCGGCGGCGCGCTGCGCGACGGTACAATCAACACGCGCATGGACATCGTCGTCATCACCGCGCTCGATCAGGAAGGCCGCGGCGTCGCGCGCCGCGAGGGCAAGGTCATGTTCGTGGAAGGCGCGCTCGTCGGCGAAGAGGTCGCGATCGACATCGTGCGCGAGAAGTCGAGCTTCGCTCTGGCGCGCGCGGACGCGATCGAGCGCGCGAGTCCCGCACGCGTGGAGCCGCCCTGCCCCTATTTCGGCACCTGCGGAGGCTGCAGCCTGCAGCATCTCGACCCCGCGGGACAGGTCGCGATGAAGCAGCGCGTGCTCGAAGATGCGCTCTGGCACATCGGGCGCGTGCGAGCTGGTGAGCTGCTCGCGCCGATCCACGGCGTGCCGTGGGGCTATCGTCAACGCGCCCGCTTCTCGGTGCGTGATGTGTCGCGCAAGGGCGGCGTGCTGGTCGGATTCCACGAGCGCAAGTCGAGCTTCGTCGCGGACATGAAGAGCTGCCTCGTGGTGCCGCCGCGCATCTCCGCGCTCCTGCCCGAGCTGCGCGCGCTGATCGAGAGCCTGTCGATTCGCGATCGCGTCCCGCAGATCGAGCTGGCGATCGGCGAGGGCACGCCTGAAAGCGGTCCGGTCGACGCGCTCGTGCTTCGCGTGCTCGCACCGCCGACAGACGGCGATCATCGCACGCTCTCGAATTTCGAGTCGCGTCATCGCGTCCGCCTGTACCTGCAATCGGGTGGACCGGACAGCGTGCGTCTTCTCGATTCACATGCGCCCGAGCTCACCTATTCACTGCCGGATTTCGGCGTGAGCTTCGCCTTCGGGCCGACCGATTTCACGCAGGTCAACGAGGCGGTGAACCGCGTGCTCGTGCGCCGCGCGCTCGCGCTTCTCGATCCTGTGCCAGGCGAGCATATCGCCGATTTCTTCTGCGGCGTGGGCAATTTCACCTTGCCGATCGCGCGCGGCGGGGCGAACGTGGTGGGTGTGGAAGGGAGTCGTCCGCTCGTGGAGCGCGCCCGCGCCAACGCGGAGCGGAACGATCTCGCGCCGCGCGCGCGCTTCGAGGTCGCCAACCTCTTCGAGGCCACGCGCGACAGCATCGCGGCGCTCGGGCCGCTCGACAAGGCCTTGATCGATCCACCCCGCGAGGGTGCGATCGCGCTGATGAAGTCCCTGCCCGATGAGCGCGTCCAGCGCCTCGTCTACGTCTCGTGCAATCCCGCCACGCTGGCGCGCGACGCCGGAGTGCTCGTGCATCAACGCGGCTTCGCGCTCGCCGCGGCGGGCGTGGCCAACATGTTTCCGCACACCACCCACGTCGAGTCGCTGGCGCTCTTTGCTCGACAATGAAAAAGGGCGGCCGGAGCCGCCCTTCGACGAAGTCGCTGCCGTCAATCGCGCTGACCGGAGAACACCAGCAGCAGATTCAGCAGGTTGACGAAGAGGTTGAGGATGTCGAGGAACAGCCGGATCGTCGCCATGATGTAGTTCGTCTCGCCGCCACGCACGATATCGCTCACGTCGTAGAGCATGTAGAGCGAGAAGATCAGGACCGCGATGGCCGAGATCGTTACCGCGAGCGCTGGCACCTGGAAGAAGAGATTGGCGATCGACGCGATGATCAGCAGTACCAACCCGACGAACAGGAACTTGCGCAGGAAACTGAAATCGCGCTTCGAAACCGTGGCGATCGTCGCCATGACGAAGAACACGGCCGCCGTCATAGCGCCGGCGAGCGCGACCAGCTGGCCGCCGTTCTTCAGCCCCGCGGCAAAGTACAGGATCGGCGTGAGCGAGAGCCCGGAGATGAAAGTGAAGCCGAACACCGCCGCTACGCCCCAGCCGCTGTTACGCAGCGCCGCGACGACGAAAAGCGACGCGATCATCGCGCCGAACATGGCCAGCGGCGCCGCGATCGGATAGGCCTTGTAGAAGGCCGCGAAGTTGATCGCCATGCCGGCGTAGGCACCGGCGATCGTCGGCAGCATCGACAGCGCGAGCAGCCAATAGGTGTTGCGCAGCACCCGATTCGGTGCCGCAACGGTTTCCACGCCAGCCGGGCCGGCCGCGCTGGCGGAGCCGAAAGTCGACCAGCGATTGCGCGTTTCGTCGATCGGGACGGGTTTGAGTTGTGGTTCCATGACGCTTTCTCCAGCTACGTGCGCGACGCCTTTCGCCGCAAGCTGTTAGACTAACAGAAACGGTCCCGGTTTCAACAGGTTTGAGCGACGATCACCGTGGTTTCCCGGCCGCGGAAGGTTGGCAGAGCGGTTGAATGCACCGGACTTGAAATCCGGCGTGTCGGCAACGGCACCGTGAGTTCGAATCTCACACCTTCCGCCAAACCCAATTTCGTCGATTATCTGCGTTCCCGTATCGCGATCGTCGTCGAGTCTCATTTGCTCGCCGGTTGTCACCCAGACCCCGAGCCGGCAGCCACGCTGCATGCCCGAAGGCCCGAGGCGACGTGTTCTATAATCGCTCTAGGAAGTCTTTGTCGGGGCTCTCGACGACCGCTGCTCCACGACGGCAGATTCGACTTGGTGTCAGTCCTTTTGCCGCAGCGCCGTTTTGACCCGTTCGACCGCGTTGCCCGAGGAGTTCCCGAAGCGTGATCGACCAGATAGATTTGAGCCGGCAGACTGCAGAGTCAAAAGCCTGGTTCCCTTCCTTGCTTAAAGCCACACTTCTGGTGTTCGGATTGCTCTTGTCGTTTGAGCTCGCGGCGAGGCTATCTCATCAGACCACCGACTTGCTCAATTCCCTCGGTTTTTGGGTCAATGTCCAGGAGCTTCTTGCGTCCATAGTTGCGTTTGCGTTCGTCATCCTTCCTCTGGTAATCGCAGAGCGCGTCTGGCCAGGGACAACATCGAAGCGAGACTACGTGGCAGGCGCGAAGTATTGGCTTGCGTACCTTGTCGTCGCATATGGCTGGTCGAAAATCACGGTCCTGCTCATCGCAAAACTGGGACTAGTGCCGGTCCTTGCCTGGAAGATTCAAGATGATTCTGGCGGCGCGATTCATCCGATCGTTGTCGCTCTCGGAATCCTCGTACCGATGTGGACTTTCGACTTTTTCTACTATTGGTTCCACAGGGCGCAGCATCGTTTTGGCGTGCTCTGGCGGTTTCATCGCGTGCACCATTCCATCGTTCACCTGAACTGTCTGAACTCATACCACCATGTGTTCGAGGAGATGTTCCGTTTTCCGTTTATCGCGGTTCCCCTGGCGCTTCTGCTGAAAGTCGATGTTCCGCAACTGGTCTTGTTGTCGGCCTTCGTCAGCACTTGGGGACTATTCATTCACTCGGATACCCGCATCAACTTTGGCGCTTTTGGTTGGGTGTTCGGAGATAACGTCAACCACCGCATGCATCACTCCATCGAGCACTTCAATAAAAACTTCGCCGCTTTTTTTCCGATCTGGGACAGACTCTTCGGAACCTATCAGAAACCAGAGCGCGATACCCTGCCCCCCGTGGGCCTCGAAAATGTGCCACCCCCTGGAAGCGTTCTCGATTATGTGTTCATGCCGTTCCGCCGGGCGCAGAGCTCAAGCGCATCCGCGTAGCACCCCGTTTTCTCCTTGCGCATCAGTCTGAAGCGCCGTGCCCTGTTGCTCTCGGGCGGCGCTCTGTTCACCGCCCGGACGAACTCCGCTCGCGCACAGGGCGACGGCGCCGATCCCGCGGCGAAGCGAATCCGCGCCTTCTACGATGCCCTTCTCGATGTGATGAAGCAGGCCGACCGCCTGGGTATCGATGGTCGTTTCCAAAAGCTCGCCCCGATGATCGGCGCCACCTTCGACCTCGCGGCGATGACCCGCATCGCGGTTGGGCCGGACTGGAGCGCGTTCAGCCCGGCGCAGCAGGAGGAGCTGGTCGCGAGCTTCACTCGCATGACGATCGCGACCTACGCCAATCGCTTCGACGGCTACTCGGGCGAACGCTTCGAGGTCGAGCCGACGACCGAAGAACGCAGCACCGGCCGCGTCGTTCGCACCAAGCTCATCCCTTCGAGCGGCGAGGCGGTCTCGCTGAATTACCTTATGCGCGGGTCGGGCGAGAACTGGAGGATCGTCGACGTCTATCTTACGGGTACGATCAGCGAGCTTGCCACGCGACGCGCCGAGTTCAGCTCCATCCTCAAGAACGGCGGCGCCGCGGCGTTGATCGAAAGCCTGCGCCGGCAAGCCGACAGGCAGATGCAAGGTGCGAAAATCGAGGCCGGCGAGCACTAGCGCAGTTGACTCCCGGCAAAGACAACTCTCGCTCCGCGCGATGACATCACGGCGGGCGCTGTTTCTGCGTCTCGCCGGAAGATGTTCCTGGATCGATGAGCTCAGGAGGTTCCTTAGCTCCTCCGCGCGCCTCGCGCAACTCCGCGTCGCGGCGCTGCTGTGCGATACTTTTGAGATGCGTGTAATAGTCGAGCGCGCTCGCCTTGATCTCGTCGAGGCTCTCGATGTTCCGCGACCGCAGATCCATGCCGTCGATGGTGCCGACCGCGAAGCCGGTCACGAGCCCCGCGTGACCCGGAACGAACACGCCAGGCGGGGTCGTGAAGAGATCGACGCCGAGGCCGAAAGCGTCGCGAAGGTTCGACGGACCGAAGAACAGCAGCACCAGATAGGGTCCGCTGTCCACGCCCCAGGCGTAGAGCGTCTGGCCGAAATCACCTGTTTGCTTCGGCAAGCCGCGCTCCGTCGCCGGATCGAACAGCCCGCCAACGCCAAGTGTGGTGTTGAGGAAAAAACGGTTGAAGGTGACGCCGGCCGCATCGCCTCGTCCCTGCAGCAAATCGTTGGCGAGGATTCTCGGCTCGGTGAGGTTATCGATGAAGGACCGGATGCGGTCGCGCAGGAGCTGCGGGACAGTCTTGCGATAGCCTTCGGCAACCGGCTTGATGACCGCCTCGTCCAGCGCGGTGTTCGCATCGAAGACGGCCCGGTTCAGCGGCTCGAGCGGATCGTCGGGCGAGACGCGTTCGGGGGGCGTCGTCGCGCAACCGCCGAGCGTTGCACAGAGGGCTGCTCCGGCCAGGATGCCGTAACCGGCGAAGCGAGTTGCTCTCACGCGGCGAATGCGATGTTCTTTGAAGTCTCGTCTCGCTCTGGATCAGCGAACTCGTTTGTAGGTTAGCGTACCTCGCCTGGCAGCGAAAGCGATGGTGCCACCGGATTCTGGATGATCGAAGCGATCAATGTTGCGCTGAGCGTTGTGCTTCTTGCGCTGGCCGCCGGAGGCTGCGTCTACACGCTGGTCGCCGCTGCCGCAGTCGCGCGTCTCGCGCGGAATCGCCCCCATCCATTGGCCAAGACGTGCCCGGGCGTCACGATACTGAAGCCACTTTCCGGTTCAGCACCCGGCCTTTACGACGATCTTGCCTCATTTTGCGGCCAGGACTACAACGGACCGCTGCAACTGCTCTTCGGCGTCCAGGATGCTGACGACCCGGCGATTGCTGTCGTCCAGCGGCTGATCGCGGAGCATCCCGGACACGACCTCGAGCTCGTGCGCCATTCGCCAGCACACGGATCGAATCCAAAGATGGCGAACGTCGTCGCGCTCGAGGGCCGCATTCGGCACGAGGTCGTGATTCTCGCCGACGCCGACATCGGCGTGCGAGCGGATTACCTGCGCGAGGTGATCGCTGCGCTCGAGCCGCCGAACGCCGGCGGAGTCACCTGCCTGTACCGCGGTGTCGCCCGCGGCGGAGTGTGGGCGCGGCTCGCAAGCATGGGCATCGACTACCATTTCCTGCCCAGCGTCCTGGTCGGGCTCCGGCTCGGCCTCGCGCGGCCGTGCTTCGGATCGACCATCGCGTTGCGCCGCGAGACCTTGGCCGCGATCGGAGGATTCCGCGCCTTCGTCGACTATATCGCCGATGACTACGCGATCGGAGAAGCGATACGCTCGGCCGGCATGAAGGTCGCGATTCCCTCGCTGGTCCTCGCGCATTCCTGCTCCGAGCGAAGCGCGGCCGAATTGCTTCGCCACGAGTTACGGTGGGCGCGGACGTTGCGGGCGGTCGATCCGCTCGGCTACGCAGGCTCGATCCTGACGCACGCCTTGCCTCTTGCGCTGCTGGGCGCAGCGTTCACCGGCTTCGGTTACGTCGGTCTGGGCATGACCGCCACAGCGCTTGCCTGCCGCCTTGTGCTGCAACTGCGGGTTGATCATACTCTCGGCGTGAGGCCGGGCCGCTGGTGGCTCGGCCCGGCACGCGACCTGCTGGCCTTCGCGGTCCATCTGGCGAGTTACTTCGTAGACGTCGTCAGCTGGCGCGGGCAGCGTTACCGTGTACGCAGCGACGGAACGCTGGCGGCCGTCGGAGATCAGAAACCATGATGCGCACTCTCTTTCTGCAGGCACCCTCGTTCGAAGGCTTCGACGGAGGAGCGGGATCGCGTTTTCAGTGTCGACGCGAAGTCCGCTCGTTCTGGTATCCGACCTGGCTCGCTCAGCCGGCGGCGCTGGTCGAAGGCAGCAAGCTCGTCGATGCGCCGCCGCATGGCCTCAGGCTCGCCGACGTCGCGCCGACCGCGCGCGATTACGAACTAGTCGTTCTGCATACGTCGTCGCCCTCGTTCGCCTCGGATGTGAAAACGGTCGAGGCCATGAAAGCCGTGAACCCGAGCCTCAAAGCAGGCTTGATCGGTGCCAAAGTTGCTGTCGATCCCGAAGGGAGTTTGAATGCGTCGCGGGCGATCGATTTCGTTTGCGGCAACGAGTTCGACTTCACGGTGAAGGAAGTCGCCGAAGGGCGCGACTGGGACCGGATCGCGGGACTGTCCTTCCGCGACTCCGACGGCGGCATCGTGCACACTCCGCCGCGGGCGATTCTGGAGAACATGGACGAGCTGCCATTCGTGACACCCGTCTACAAGCGTGACCTCGAGATCGAAAAGTATTTCATCGGCTACCTCAAGCATCCCTATGTTTCGCTCTACACAGGCCGTGGCTGCAAGTCGCGCTGCACTTTCTGCCTGTGGCCGCAGACCGTTGGCGGGCATCGGTACCGCACGCGGAGCGCCGCTCACGTTGTCGATGAAGTCGCTTGGGCCCAGAAGGCCTTCCCGCAGGCGAAGGAGTTCTTCTTCGACGACGACACGTTCACTGACAATCTGCCGCACGCCGAGGAGATCGCCCGGGGGCTGGGCAAGCTCGGCATCACCTGGTCGTGCACCGCGAAGGCGAATGTGCCGCGCGCCTCGCTCGAGGTGCTGCGCGACAACGGCTTGCGGCTGCTGCTCGTAGGCTACGAGACCGGAAACCAGCAGATCCTATACAACATCAAGAAGGGCATGCGCATCGAGTTCGCGCGCCGCTTCACCAAGGACTGCCACGACCTCGGCATCAAGATTCACGGCACGTTCATCCTGGGGCTCCCGGGCGAGACCAAGGAAACGATCGAGGAGACGATCCGCTTCGCCACCGAGATCAACCCGCACACGATCCAAGTCTCGCTGGCCGCGCCTTACCCCGGCACGTTTCTCTATCGTCAGGCGCTCGAGAACGGCTGGCTCGATAACGCCAACGCCGAGCTCGTCGACACGCACGGCGTGCAGCTCGCGCCGCTTACCTATCCGCACTTGAGCCACACCGAAATCTTCGATTCCGTCGAGACGTTCTACAAGCGCTTCTATTTCCGCAGCAGCAAGATCGCTTCGATTGTCGGCGAAATGGTGGCGAGCCCGGAGATGATGAAGCGCCGTCTGCGCGAGGGCGTAGAGTTCTTTCATTTTCTGCGCGAGCGGCAAGAGGGCGCCCACTGAAGGGTCTCGTCGTCACGGCCGACGATTTCGGCCTGGCGCCGGAAGTGAACGCCGGTGTGGAGCTGGCGCACACCGACGGCATCCTGACTGCGGCAAGCCTCATGGTGGCAGGACCGGCGGCCGAAGACGCGGTGGCGCGAGCACGCCGCCTGCCTTCGCTTCGCGTCGGGCTCCATCTCGTGCTCGTCGACGGCATGCCGGTGCTGCCGCCGGAGCGCATTCCGGATCTCGTCGACGGCGACGGGCGGCTGCGCAACGACCTCGCGAGGGCCGGGCTCGAAATTTTTCTGCGTCCACGCGCGCGCGCGCAGGTGGCCGCCGAGATCGAGGCGCAATTCGCGGCCTACCGAGCGACAGGCCTGCCGCTCGACCATGTCAACGCTCATCATCACTTTCATCTGCATCCCACGGTGTGCTCGCAGATGCTGCGCATCGGCAGGCGCTACGGGATGAGCGCGGTGCGCGTGCCGCGCGAGCCCGCTAGACTGATCGCGCGCATCGACCGCGGCGCGCGCCCCAGTCGGCTCACCCGCCTGTGGGTGACACGGCTCGCGAGTCGCCTCCGCCGAAGCGGCTTGGCGGCGCCCGATCGCGTGTTCGGGTTGGCGTGGTCCGGCGCAATGACCGAGAAGCGCATCGCCGGCGTGCTGCAAGAGCTTCCTGACGGCCTCACCGAGATCTACTGTCATCCGGCAACCAGCGACCGCTTTGCCGGCGCAGCGCCCGGATATCGCTATGCGGACGAGCTCGCCGCGTTGACCGCGCCGGCGGTCAAGGAAGCCTACCGTTCCGCCACCGCGCGGAGCGGGGGTTTTGCGGATTTCGGACGCAGATGAGGTACGTCGCCCCTCTGTCGGCGATCGCGGGGCTTGCCCTTGCCGTCTTCCTTTTCATGCAGCAAGGCGTGGGCGCCATCGTGGCGCTCGTCCTTTCCGCCGGCCCCGGACTGCTGCTTGCCGCGCTCTTTCACATCTTGCCGATGGTAGCCAACGCCCGCGCCTGGCAACGCCTGCTGCCCGAGACGCAGCGCCCCGCGCTGCGCGTCCTCAGCTGGGCCACGTGGCTCCGCGAGTCGGTCAACGGCCTCCTGCCGGTCGCACGCATCGGCGGGGAGATCGTCGCTTACCGCGCCGTTCGTCGATACGCCGCGCACGGCAGCGAGCTTGCCGCGAGCCTCGTGGCGGACATGGCCTTGTCGCTGCTCAGTCAAACGGGCTTCGCGGTGCTCGGTCTGGCCTTGTTGTTCGCCCGTGGGCGATCGTCCGGGTTTGCGGGACAACTCCTCGCAGCCGTGGCGGGCATGATTCCGCTGGGCGTCGCGTTCATCGCTGTCCAACGCGCAGGCGCGTTGAGCGCGCTCACGCGTATTGTCGACCGACTCTTCGCGGGTCGGTTCGAAGCCGTGCACGCGAGCGCCGTCGGATTCGATGCGGCGCTCGCTGCCATCTACGCGCGTCGCCGCGACGTCGCCGCCTGCTTCGCCTGGCAGCTCGCGGGCTGGACGCTCGGGGCCGGAGAGATCTGGCTTGCTCTCTACTTCCTCGGACAGCCGATGAGCGTGCTCGACGCGCTGGCCATCGAGGCGTTGATCCAGGCGCTCAGCAGCGCTGCATTCATCGTTCCCGCGGCGCTCGGCGTGCAGGAAGGCGGTTTCGTGGTGATTGGCGCGATGCTGGGCATCGATGCCGGGACCTCGCTCGCGCTCGCCACCGCGCGGCGGCTGCGCGAGGTGGTGATCTTTCTTCCCGGGCTGGCGGCGTGGCAGTGGGCGGAGACGAGGGTGCGCCATTCGAAAACGATTGGCGCCTCGCAGTCCCGCTAAGCTTGCGCGTCATTCCTGCCACTTTCGCTCGCTGGAGGGATCGGGCGACGCGCTGCGCCGAGCAGCGTCGGCAGGAACAGCAGTGTCGACACCAGCGTGCACGCGAGCGACAGCGCGAGAAGCCTGCCCATGCTCGCGGTGCCCGGATGATGCGAAAGCCACAGGCTGCCGAACGAGGTGCCGGTCGTGAGCGCACTGAACAGCACGGCGCGCGTCAGGCTCGACGGCAGGAGCTCACGCTGTCCGGCCCGCCAGGCCATGACGTAATAGATGCTGAAGGCGACGCCGATGCCCGCGAGCAGCGGCAGCGCGATGATGTTTTCGAAGTTGAGAGGCAAATCGAGCGCAGCGCAAACGCCGAGCGTGGCGAGACCGGATAGAACGATCGGCGCCATCGTCAGCAGGACGTCGGTCGGTCGCCGGAGCGCAACGGCAAGCAGCACGATGATCGCGACGAACGCCAGAACGCCCGCCTCGACAAAGGCGCGCACGATCGTGCGCCCGGACTCCTGAATCGACACCGGCGCGCCGGTCGCCTCGGGAGCGAGCTGGCGCACGGCGCTGACGAAGCGCCGCAGCATCGCGTTGTCGTTCGCATCGCCTCCCGGATAAACCTCGATGCGCGCACGCCCGTCGGCGGCGACCCAGTCGCGCTTGATCTCCGCCGGCAGGTCCGCGAGCGTGACCGGTCGCGCCTGCATCGCTGCGCGTAGCTGCTCGAGCATCGTCGAGAGGCCAGGAATCAACGCATCTCGGGCCCGCTCGCGTTGCGCCGGCTCAGCAGCGGCGAGCGTTTCCATCGCTCTGGAAAGACGCCCCGCAGCTGCGGCGAGCGCCGTCTGCGGCTGGGCGGCGCTCATTTGCTCGAGCGACTGTGCCGTGCGCAGCATCGCGCGGGCCGTCTCATCGTCGCCGGCTGGCGTCTTGACTTGTCCTGGATTGAGGACCGGCTCGAGCAGCAAGGCCGCATCCTCGATCAATGCGAGCTTCGGCTCCTGCTGCTCGGGCACGAAACTCTGCAGGGTGACAGCATGGTCGACCTCCGGCAATTCCTCGAGCCGCCGGGCGAGCTGCGCCGCCTCATCAAGCGAAGCCGCGAGCACATCGATGGTGTTGGGCGTGGTGCCGGGATCCTGCATCAGATCGAGCAGCGTAGCGACGGATTCCACTTTCGCACTTTTCAGGTGCAGCGGATTGAAGTCGAAGTGAAGGCGCGGCAGGAGCGCCACGCTTCCGGCGGCGACGATCGCGGCGAGCGCGAGAACCGCTCGGCGATGCTCGAGCAGAAAGCGCCCGACCGGAGCGAGCCGAGGATAGCCCACCGTCGCCTTTTCTCCGGGCGGCCGCAGTGGCACGAGCAGCGACGGCAGCAGCGTGATCGTGACGATGAAAGCGATGATCATGCCCGTGCCGGCTATGACCCCCAGCTCGGAAACGCCGCGATACTCGGTCGGAAGGAAGGCATAGAAACCCGCCGCGATCGCAGCGGCCGCCAGCCCAAGCGCGGCCCCGACTTCTTCACCGGCGCGCCGAAGCGCGACATAGAGGTCGCCGCTCGCGTAGCGCTTCGCGCGATGACAGACGCAGTACTGGATGCCGAAGTCGATGCCGAGGCCGACGAAAAGCACGGCAAAGGCCACCGAGATCAGATTCAACCTGCCGAATGCCAAGAGACCGAAAGCGGTCGTGACGATCAATCCGACCGCAAGGCTTAGGATGATCGCCAGGACCAGACGCCAGGAGCGCAGCGCCGCCCAGAGCAGCACGACGAGAGCAAAGACCATCAGCGAGGCGTTGAGCGCCGCGCCGTCGGCGAGTGTGGCGAACTCCTCGTCGGCGAGCGGTACCGGACCCGTCAGCCGCACGACAACCCGCGGCTGCCCTGCATCGAGCTGCAGCTCATGAGCGGCCTTGCGAATCGCAGTTGTCGCGGCTTCGCCGGGCTGCAATGCGCCATAGTCGAGCACCGGTTGAACGAGGATGAAACGCCGTCGCTCGCGCGCTTCCGCAGCGTGACCGGTGATCAGCACGCGCCACGAGAATACCGGCGACTGTCCCGCCGCGCTGAGCTCGAAAGCTTCGGCCAGCCGCTGCAGCGCGGGGGCGAGCTCTTTCGATCGTGCAGGCTCGGCGGACGCCCCTTGCGTGACCAGCGAGAGCGCGTCCATCAACCCGCGCAGGCTGGGGTCCACGGCCAGTGTTCCGAGCAAGGGCTGCGCCGCGATCAGCGCTTGCGTCGTGCGCGCAACCTCGTCCATGGACTCGAACAAGAGGCCTTCACGATCGAAAAACGTGCCGCCGTCGGGACGCCACACGGCGCGGAAATAGCGAGGCTCGCTCGACAGTCGAGCCGCCAGGGCGGCGGTCGCCTGCTCGGCGCGTTCGGCGGTCGCGGCGTCGATCACGACGGCAATGAGATCTACCCTCCGGGGAAAAGCGGTGTCGAAGGCGAGCTCGCGTTTGCGCCAGGCTACATCTTCGGAGATCAGCTTGGCGGTGTCGGTATCGATCGCGATATTTCGCGCGGCGTACGCGAACGCGGCAACGCAAAGCGCGGCACCGACCATGATGACGAGCCGGTGACGGGTCGCACAGACGGCCACGACGCGCGCGATCAGCGCGGACACAGCAGTCTCCCCGTGAACCGCTTCGGCCCGATCATGCTTCGCGGTAAAAGAGCAGCAGAAGGCCGATCAGGACAAAGCACGCCGGCCACAGCCAGCCCGCCCAACGCCCTTCGGCGAGAGGCGCCTCGACCTCGAGCCAGCGCGCCCATCCGGCCGTGACGCCCATCACGGCGATCGGAAGGTGCGAGTACTCGATCAGCAGTTCCTCCTTGGCGTTGCCGAGCGCGTGCGAATGTGTCAGCAGCAACGTGCCCGCGATCGCCACGAGCAAGGGAAAGACCCTCGCCAGTGCGCGCGAAACGATGCGCCCTGTGCTCACCGCCCATTCGAAGAGCGCGAAGACGACGATGAGCAGCACGAACAGCCGATGCTGGGCGACGTCGGGCTCCTTCCAGCTTTCGATGAAGCCGATCTCGCCGATCGGCCAGGCTTCCGGGTCGGTGCGCAGGAACAAAAAACCTGCAAGCAACAGGAACAGCAAGGGCCAGTGCCGCGCTGCGGTCAGTCGTCCGCTCCGGCGCGCAAACGCGGCAAGCCCGATCGCCGCGACGAGCAGCCCAGCCCAATGATGGTTGTACTCCGACCAGGCGATGTCGTAGGCGTTGCGCGGAGGCGTCTCACCGGATCCCGGCACGAAGGCTGGCAGCCGAGATGCGCTTTGCGAGGATCGCGCTTCGGCGTCGAGCCGCGCCTGCAGCGCGGGAAGCGCGAGCGCTGCACGGTCGGGACTCTCGAGGCGGGGGATCATCGGGGCCATCCTCGCGGCGATCTCGGCGCCCGTGAGCCGATCCTCGACGAGATCGACTCCCGGGGGCAGCGAGGTGATCGAAGCGGCCGCCATCAGCACCGCGAAGCCGATCCCCATTTCCACTTCGACAAAATGCCGCACGCGATTGGTCGCATGTGGATCCGAGGCGAACCGCCGCACCGCGCGGAAGTTCGCGAGCCCCAGCGCGAGCAACACGGCAAACAGAACGCCCTTGGTCGCTACCATCGCGCCGTAGGCCGTGCCGTACGCGGCGGACAGCGAGCCGATGTACGAAATTGCGAACACGATTGCGCTCGCGGTGATCAGCGCGACGCCGGCGATCGACAGCGCGGAATACGAAGCTCCGATCCTGCCCGCAATCGATGCGCTGCCGACGCCTCGCAAAACGAGCCAGAAGCACGGGAGTCCTCCCAGCCACAGCGCCGCGCCGAGCTCATGCGCGCCAGTGGCGATCTCGAGCAAACCCGAATCGCTGATGCGGGCAACCGCGTGACTGGTCGCCACCGCGGCGATGAGAACGATCAGAGCGCAGAGGGCCGCGGCGATCCGCCTCCATGCCGCGAGCGGCAGATTTCTGCCGACGGCGAGCACGATACCGATCGCCGCCATGCCCTTGACCGCAGCAGCAGCGACGAAGCGGGCGCCGGCGATCTCTCGGAACGAGACGGCGAGAGTTTCCTGCAGGATTACGCCGCTTAGCGCAACTGAAGCGCTCGCTGTGATCAGCGTTGCGAGCGCCGCCAGCAGGACCAGGCGCCGGATCGATGCCGCAATGGCTTCGAGTTCTGGCCGCGCCGCGGCGGCGAGCGGAGCGGCCGCGAACAGCACGAACGAGACGCTGCCGAGCAGCAGCGTCTGCGAGACGAGATCCAGACCGTGCAACAGGACGCTGACAAAGCCGAAGATATCGAACAGCGTAGCCAAGGAGTTATGTCTCTGCTAGCGCACGGAGAAGCGCACCGTGCCGCGCGTGATATGTCCGTCGAGCGATAGAACCTGCCAATCGAGCTTCCAGGGTCCGGACATCGTCGCGTCGATGTTCGCCGCCAGCACGTTCTGGGAATCGTCCGGCACCGATGCGACCTCGGCCAGCGTTCCATCCGGTCGAAGCAAGCTCAGGCGAGAGCGCTGGCGATCGATCCGGCTGTTGAACTCGAGTCTGATCTCTAGCTTTCCAGGCGCTACGCTGGCGTTCATCGCCGGCCGGCCTGCAACGACGATGGCGTGGCCGCACGCGCCTTCGGCGAACAGCCCGAACGCGAGCGTCAACACGGCGCACAGGTTGGCGCGGACCCGCAAGGCTCCTCCACGTCGCGTCAAGAGACGAAACTGCCCGTTGTCGATGCACTCGAAGCACGAATGCGGCAGCGCATTATGCGCGATCGGAGGCACGGCTGCCCCTGGTCACCGAGTGGTCTTACGCATGAATCTGTCGGAGTCCTGTCTTGAGTCGGCTTGTCCGGCAGAACGCAATAGCGGATCATCTGTGAACGGATGACCGGCCGATGCCTCGATTTAATTCACGCGCGCCGCGAGCCGCAGAACCGATGCGCGTGATCCTTGCGCAGCCGCGCGGCTTCTGCGCCGGCGTGATACGCGCCATCGACATCGTCGAGCAGGCGCTCGCGAAATTCGGCGCGCCCGTCTATGTCCGCCACGAGATCGTGCACAACCGGCACGTTGTGGAAAGGCTGCGCGCAAAAGGCGCGCGCTTCGTCGAGCATCTGTCCGAGGTGCCGGCCGGCGCGATCACGATCTTCAGCGCGCATGGGGTCGCGCGCCGGGTCGAAGACGAAGCGCGAACGCGGCGCCTGAGCGTTCTCGATGCCACCTGTCCCCTCGTGGCCAAGGTACATGGGCAGGGGAAGCGCTACGTCGCACAGGGGCGGGTGGTGATTCTGGTCGGACATGCCGGCCATCCCGAGGTCGAAGGGACGCTCGGGCAGATTCCCGGTCCCGCGGTGCTGGTGCAGACCGAGCAGGACGTCGATGCGCTGGACCTCGCTCCGGATACCCCCGTCGCCTACATCACGCAGACCACGCTCAGCGTAGACGACACGCGCGCTGTGATCGCAGCCCTCAAGAGGCGCTTCAGCGACATCGAGGGACCGGACATCAACGACATCTGCTACGCAACGCAGAACCGGCAATCGGCCGTGCGCGTGCTTTGCAGACTTGCCGACGTGATCCTCGTCGTCGGCGCGAAGAACAGCTCGAACTCCAACCGGCTGTGGGAAATCGGCGTCGAGGCCGGCGTGCCGAGCTATCTCGTTGCCGACGGAAGCGAGCTCGATGCGGCATGGATGCGCGATGCCTCCGTAGTCGGGATCACCGCGGGTGCTTCCGCGCCCGAGGAACTGGTCGAGGACGTCATCACCGCATTGCGACGTCTCGGTCCAGTCGAAGTATCGGTGCTGCCCGGAATCGAGGAGAAGGTAGAATTCAAGCTTCCCGCTGAATTGCTCGGCGCGCGCCAGCCGCTGGCGCGCGCGAGCTGAGTGTCAATTACGCAAACTAAGCATGGCGATTCCCCTTTTGCAGAAGGCGCGCATCGGCGCCTACATCGTTGGCCAGCAGCTGGCCGGCCGTAAACGCTACCCGCTGGTGCTCATGCTCGAGCCGCTTTTTCGCTGCAATCTGGCTTGCGCGGGTTGCGGCAAGATCGATTACCCCGATGAGATTCTCCAGCAACGCCTCTCGGTCGCGGAATGCCTCTCCGCCGTCGACGAATGCGGCGCTCCGGTTATATCGATCGCCGGCGGCGAGCCTCTGCTGCACAAGGAGATCGACACCATCGTCAAGGGTATCGTCGCGCGGCGCAAGTTCGTCTATCTCTGCACCAACGCGCTGCTGATGCGGAAGCGGATCGGATTGTTCAACCCGAGCCCGTATTTCGTCTGGTCGGTGCACCTGGACGGCGATCGTGAGATGCACGATCGCTCGGTGTGCGAAGAAGGCGTGTACGAGCGCGCGGTGGCCGCGATCGGGACGGCGAAGGCGCGCGGCTTCCGGGTCAACATCAATTGCACGCTGTTCAACGACGCCGACCCCGAGCGCGTGGCGCGCTTCTTCGACGCGGCGGCCGGGCTCGGCATCGACGGCATCACCGTGTCGCCCGGCTACGCCTACGAGCGAGCGCCTGACCAGGCGCACTTTCTCACCCGCGAGCGCACCAAGCAACTCTTCCGCGATGTCTTCAGACGCGGCCGTGGCGCGCGCGCGTGGTCATTCAGCCAGTCGGGCCTGTTCCTCGACTTCCTCGCCGGTAACCGGGAGTACCGTTGCACGCCGTGGGGCAACCCCACGCGCAACGTGTTCGGCTGGCAGCGTCCGTGCTATCTGCTGGGCGAAGGCTACGCTCAGAGCTTTCGTGAGCTGATGGAAGAAACCGATTGGGATGCCTACGGCACGGGCAATTACGAGAAGTGCGCCGATTGCATGGTGCACAGCGGTTACGAGGCTACCGCGGTGCAGGACGCCGTGCGCCATCCGCTACGAGCGCTCACGGTGGGATTGCGCGGCGTGCGCACGAGCGGCGCGATGGCGCCGGAGATTCCGCTCGCCGGCCAGCGGCCGGCGCAGTACGTCTTCTCACGACACGTCGAGCAGAAGCTCACTGAAATCCGGACACGCCAGGCCGAGGCCAAGCAGTCGGCGCCCGCGTGACAGCGCGCGGAATGCGCGCCGCGCCTCGTGCGCAGTACGCAGCACGGATGGAATCTGCGCCGGATTGCCGGCCATCGAGCGCAGCACCGCTGCGCGCTTGATTTTGCCGTTACGCGCGAGCGCCACGGAGGCCACCGGCGGGAGAGTGCGCCATGCGCTGTCGGCGACGACCCTGAACGCAGCGAACGGCAGCCCGTAGCGCGCAGCGATTGCGGCAGCGATGTGCGATTCGGTGTCGACCGCGGCAGCGCCGGTCGCGCGCTGCAGGGCGCGCTTCGCGCTGGCGTGCATCACCGGCGCGTCCGTGCCGGCCAGGTCCGCCACGATCGCGTTTGGAACTCGCCGCGCGAGCGAGCCTGCCCAGTCCGCGTCGCAGGTCCAGCACACGTCCTGCGCCACGATCGCGCGCGCTACGAGCGAAGTTCCGGCAGCGATATCGTCGACGAGCCCGCCTGCGATACCGAAGCTGATGACTCCGCGCGCGCCGCGCGCGAGCTCCGCTTCGAGCGCATCGGAAAGACCTTGCACGTCTCCGCCGCCGGCGAAGCTGCGCACACCGGGCCCCGTCGCGATGCGCGCTTCCCTGGCCAGGCCCGTAACGGCAACGACCACCACCCGCGTGCTCGCGGCCGCGTTCACATTCCGAAGCGCGGCTGGGAATCGTCCGACTCGCTCAAGTTTCGGTAGCGAGCCAGCGCCCACAGCGGGAAGTACTTCGCGTAACCGTGGTAGCGCAGATAAAACACGCGGGGGAAGCCCGTGGCCGTGAACTGCGGCTCCGGCCAGAAGCCGGTTTCATCCTGGCGCTGCAGCAAATAATCGACGCCGCGCTCGACCGAAGGATTGTGTACTTCGCCGGCGGCCATCAATCCGAGCAGCGCCCATGCCGTCTGCGAAGGAGTGCTTGCTGCGGGTTCATGCCGTTGATGATCGAGCGCGTAGCTCTGTCCGCTTTCGCCCCAGCCCCCATCTTCGTTCTGAACGGAAACGAGCCATGTGACTGCACGCCTTATCGCCGGGTCTTTTCGATCGACGCCCGCCGCGTTGAGCGCGATGAGCACCGACCAGGTCCCGTAGATGTAGTTCATGCCCCAGCGTCCGTACCAACTGCCGTCTTCTTCCTGATCGCGGCACAGGAAGTCGAGCGCCCGCTCCAGCGCTGGCGTGTCGCTGCCGAGCTGAGCGAGCATGCCGGCGCAACGCGCGGTGACATCCGCGGTAGGCGGATCGAGCAGGGCGCCGTGATCGGCGAAAGGAATGTGGTTCAGGTACTCGCTCGTATTGTCCGCATCGAATGCGCCCCAGCCACCGTTCACGCTCTGCAGGCCGGCGACCCACTCGCTGCCGCGGCCGATCGCCTGGCTGAAATCCGGCTCGCCGCGCAGCACGCGGCTCCGCGCAAACCGATCCATTGCCATAACCACCACGGCCGCGTCGTCGAGATCGGGATAGTGCGGGTTGGCGTATTGAAACGCCCATCCACCTGGGCGGACATTCGGCCGCTGCCTCGCCCAATCGCCCGTCGTCTCCAGCACCTGGCGCTCCTCGAGCCACTCGAGGCCTCGCCGCGCGGCGCGGCGCTCGGGCGCTCTCGCGTCGACGCCGGCCACCTCGAGCAGTGCATGGCACGCGAGAACGGTGTCCCAGACGGGAGATACGCAAGGCTGGCAGTACGCTTCCTCGCGCGTCACGACGAGCAAGCGGTCGACCGCCTTCACCGCCGTTGTGAAAACGCGAGCGTCGCGCGCGTAGCCCAGCGCGTCGATCATCATGACCGTGTTCGCCATCGCTGGGAAGATCGCGCCGAGGCCATCCTCACCGTTCAGGCGTTCGGTCACGAAAGCGACTGCATCGGCAGTGGCGCGACGGCGGATCCGCCGCGGAATCCAGGGCTCGAGCAAGCGCAGGATCGCGTCGACCGACGCAAAAAGGACGAACCATCCAAGCGATTGATGTGGAGCGCGGGCCCAACGCCCGGCGCGGGGACGCCCCCCCGGGAAAAGCTCATCGATCCGTATTCCACGCGGATTGCGCGCCAATGGCTTCAAGGCCGCCAGCACCAGTAGGGGCACCAGAACGGTCCGGCTCCAATACGAAATCCGTGACAGATGGAACGGAAACCATCGCGGCAGCAGCACGACCTCGACCGGGATCACCGGAATGCCGCTCCAGGAAACAACGCCGAAGAGCGCCAGCAGCACACGCGTAAAGACGTTGGTCTTGCCCGCTCCGCCGTGCGCGAGGATCGCCTCGCGCGCCCGCCGCATGTGCTCCGAATCAGGCGAATCGCCGGTAAGCTTGAGCGCGAAATAAGCCTTGACGCTCGCGCTCAGATTGAATTCACCGCGGTGGAAGAGCGGCCATCCGCCGTGCGCTTCCTGGCGCCGCCGCAGATAGCTCGCGATCTTCGCCTCGAGCTCGGGTTTGGCTTCGCCAAGAAAGCACTGCAGTAGTATGTACTCGGCCGAGATGGTCGCATCGGCTTCCAGCTCGAAGACCCAGTGACCGTCCTGGTGCTGGCGTGCGCAGAGCGCGCCGACAGCCGTTTCGATTGCACGCTCGAGCTTCGACTGCGGCGCTGCCGTCGGCAGCGCTCGCGCGGTGCTCCTGGCGACCCGTGGCAGGTGAATCGGAGAGCGCATCAGCTTCTAGGCATTCGACAAGCGTTCAGCGGCCTTGACCGACGTTTTTCTGCGCTGACATTGCGCTATGAACGCGCCCCTTCCATTCGCCTCCCTTGCCGCGCAGATGCCGCCAGGCCGAGTCGAGCGTGAACGCGAGATACGTCCCTGCAATCGCCGGAAGCGCGAGCCCCCACGACGGCGAAACGCGATAGAAGCGCAATATCGGCTGCATCGCTAGCGCCATCGACAGCCAGGCGAGCGCTCCCAGCCAGCGCGCCGGTCCAGCGGCGAACAGCGTGAGAAACGGCGGCGCGACATAGGTCACGATCATCGCGAGCGCGGCGGCGATCAGCCACCCAAGCGAGTATTGCAGCTGCGCGTACGCCGAGCGCGCGACCATTCGCCGTATGTCGCGCACAGACAAGTAGGCGCGAGCGCTTTCGACGCGTCCGGTCAAGCCGAGCCAGATCGGTCCGCGTGGCTTGAGCAAGCGTGCAAGCGCGCAATCGTCGATCAGCTCGCTCCGAATCGCCGCGATGCCGCCGGCCGCCCGGAGCGCTTCGCATTGCACCAGCATGCATCCGCCGGCCGCGGCCGCGGTGCGCCGGTCTGCACGGTTTACCCAGGCGAAGGGATAGAGCATCTGAAAGAAGAATACGAAGGCGGGAATGAGCGCCCGTTCCGCAAAGCTAACACATCGCAGCTTCGCCATCAGCGAGGCGAGGACCAGATGGTCCCGAAGGACGCGCTGCACGAGTCTCGTCAGCACGTCGTCAGCATGGTGAATATCGGCGTCGGTCAGCAGCAGGTATTCGGGCTGCTCGGGCATCGCTTGCGCCCGCTCGATGCCGTGATGCATGGCCCAAAGCTTCCCCTTCCAGCCGCCGGGAAGACTGGGCGCCGCAGCGACGATGAGCCCGTCCGGCACGCGGGCCGCTGCTGCGGCACGACGTGCGGCCTCCGCCGTACCGTCGCTGCTGTGATCGTCGACGACGATCACGGTGAGACTCCCGCGATAGTCCTGCCGCAACAGCGATCCAACGCTCGCCGCGATGAACGAGGCCTCGTCGCGGGCCGGCACGATCGCGACGACGCGCGGCCAGACGACGTCCTGCCCGGTCACGGGTGCGACGACGTCGTCCCGTTCGGCGGCGCGCCAGAATCCGCCCCTGGCTGCTAGCAAATAAATCCAGATCACGCAGCAGAGCGCCGCAATGGCCGGTAGCGTCATCGCAGATAGCCTTCCGCACGGAACCAGTCGATGGCATCGCGCAGCCCTTCGACGTAGGGCCGTGCGCGAAAGCCGAGCTCGCGCTCCGCCTTCGCAGCGCTGAAAAACATGTGGTGCCTGGACATGCGCAAGCCGTCGACCGTGAGCAAAGGCTCCCGTCCCGTCAAGGCCGCGATCATCTGCGCCCCGGCAGCGAGCGGATAAAGCGGTGCGCGCGGCAGCTTCACTCGCGGTGGCGGACGGCCGACCAGCGTGGCGATTTCCCGCAGCATATCCGCGAGCAGTACGTTCTCTCCACCCAGTATGTACCGCTCGCCGAGCCTCCCGCGCTCGAGTGCCGCGACGTGCCCCGAGGCAACATCGTCCACGTGTACGAGGTTGAGTCCGGTGTCGACGAACGCAGGCATGCGTCCCGACGCCGCAGCGAGGATCACCCGGCCGGTCGGCGTGGGGCGGATGTCGCGCGGGCCGATCGGCGTGGATGGATTGACGATGATTGCGGGCAGGGCTTCACGGCGAGTGAGCTCCTCGACCAAGTTCTCCGCGACGACCTTGCTGCGCTTGTAAGGGCCGACAGCTGCGCTCTCGTCCAACCGAGCGGTCTCGTCGGCAGCGCTGCCGTTCGCGGCCAACGCCAGGGTGGCCACGCTGCTGGTGTAGATGACGCGCTCGACGCGGGCGGACAGCGCGGCGCGCATCACGGTTCTCGTTCCCTCGACGTTGGTGCGCATCATCGCGTCGGGATCGCGTGTCCAGATGCGATAGTCGGCCGCCGCGTGCGCGACGCATGAAACCCCAGCCATGGCGCGCGCGACCGCGGCCGGATCGCAAAGGTCGCCTTCGAACCGTTCGACGTCGACTCCGGCCAGGTTCCGTCGCGGACTGGTGCTGCGGATCAGCGTGCGCACGCTGTAGCCCGCGCCAAGAAAAGCGCGCACGAGCGCCGATCCGACGAAACCCGTCGCGCCGGTGATCAGCACGCGCCCACGATCGCCCATCAGGAATTTGGAAGCACGGCACTGTCGATTTACGGAACAGAGTAGCGGACCAGGCCGCCAAACGCCACGGCTAGGCCGGACTTGCAGGCAAGAAAAGGGGAGCCTGGCGGCTCCCCGTGACGCTTGAACCGCTGCGCGACGGCTCTACTGCCCGCCGTTGTGGCTGTTCATGCAGTCCCAGTAGTCAACAGGCATCACTTGCTGGCATTTCGCATTCGCGGCCGGATCGGGAGTCGGCGTGGCGGTGGGCGGGATCACCACCAGCGTGTCGACGCTCGTCGGTGGCGGCGTATCCGGTGCGGCTTGAATCACGGTCTGCGCTCCTGCCGATGTCGCAGCACCGAGAGCGAGAGCCGCCAGAAAAACGGTGAACTTCGTGCGTTGCATGTGCACTCCTTTCCCAATGAAACAGCAGGCGGGAAGCTTCGGCTCGCGTAGAGACTCTGATTCGCGCTAATGTTGGGTGGATGCTGCAGCGAAGAAGTTCCGAAGCCTACGGCTGCCAAGTAACGCCGCTTGCGATCTTATTGCGTTACGACGAAGGGCGGGCACGCGCGTAAGACACCGGCGCACAGCTCGATTCCGATAAATCCTACAGAAGCGAACTATATGAGCGGCGCCACTTTCACCACTTCGTCGGGCGTAGACAGCCCGCCCGCGATCTTCATCGCCCCCGACACTCGCAACGGCTTCATGCCTTCCTTGTAGGCCTGATCGCGAATTTTCGAGTCCTCGGCGTCGGCATGGATGAGCCTCCGCAGCGCCGGCGAGAGCGTCATGATCTCGTACAGTCCCATGCGGCCGAAGTAACCGGTCATCCGGCACTCGAGGCAACCGACCGGCTGATGCGTGTGCTGCGGCAGCTCGGCACGGAACGGCGCGGTGAGCATGCGCCAGGTCTCCTCGTCCGGAGGATCGGCCGGCTTCTTGCAATTGGGACAGAGCGTGCGTATCAGGCGCTGTGCCATCACGCCGAGCAGCGTGGAGTTGAGGAGATACGATGGCACCCCGAGGTCGAGCAATCGGGTGACCGCGGTCGGCGCGTCGTTGGTGTGCAGCGTGGACAAAACGAGGTGGCCGGTGAGCGCTGCCTGCACCGCCATCTCCGCCGTGTCGCGGTCGCGGATCTCGCCGACCATGATGATGTCCGGATCCTGGCGCATCAACGTGCGCACGCCATTGGCGAAGTCGACGCCGATCACCGGCTGAACCTGCATCTGGTTGAACTCCGACGCGATCATCTCGATCGGGTCCTCGACCGAGCAGACATTGACCTCGGGGGTCGAAAGCAGTTTCATCGTGGAGTAGAGCGTGGTCGTCTTGCCGGAGCCGGTCGGTCCGGTGACGAGGATGATGCCGTTCGGCTCGTGGATCATGCGCTCCCAGCGTTCGCGGTCCTCGCCGGTGAAGCCGAGCTCCGTGAAGTCTCTGATCAGCACTTCGGGCGTGAAGATGCGCATCACGATCTTCTCGCCGAACGCAGTCGGCATGGTCGAGATGCGAAGCTCGATCTCCTCGCCAGCCGGCGAGACCGTCTTGATGCGTCCATCCTGCGGGCGGCGCTTCTCGACGATCTCCATGCGCGCAAGGAGCTTGATGCGCGAGGTCATCGCCAGCAGGACCGGATTCGGGATCGCGTACACCTGGTGCAGCACGCCGTCGATGCGGAAGCGCACGATCCCTGCTTCGCGCCGGGGCTCGACGTGGATGTCCGAGGCGCGCTGCTCGAAGGCGTACTGCCACAGCCAGTCGACGATGTGCACGACGTGCTGGTCGTTCGCGTCGAGCGTGCCGTGCCGACCCAGCTCGACCAGCTGCTCGAAATTGCTCGCGAGCGACACTTCGCCGCGGTTGCGCTCCGAGGCTTTCTTGATCGATCGCGCGAGCGTGAAGAACTCACCGAGGAAGCGCTTTACGTCTTGCGGGTTGGAGAACACCAGCGAGATCTTCAGCCGCAGGATCTTCTCCAGCTCGTCGGCCCACGCGCGCACAAAGGGCTCGCCGGTCGCGACCGTCAGCTCGCCGCTCGCGAGGGCTACGGGCAGGATGCGATAGCGCTCTGCGTAGGCGACCGACATCGTGTTGGTGACCGCCACGAGATCGATCTTCAGCGGGTCGATGTGGTGATAGGGCACGCCAAGCTTTCCGGCGAGCCATTCCACCAGCCACTCGAGCGTCATCAGCGGGCGCGTGCCCTGCGGCGAGCGAAGCTTCTGGTCAGCGACCATCTCGAGCGGGTGCTCGAACCGGTGCGTGCGGGAGGCTCTGAGCTTCTCGGCCTCGGCGGCCGGAATCAGGCCGTCGGCTACCATCAGCTTGAGAATGTCGTCCAGCCGCAGACGCTTGTCCGGCGGCTTGTTCGATCGCTGTGCCGCCGACTCGGCCGCCGCCGGCGCGGCGGCCGATGCGTGGGTGGGATTGGGCGACGCCATCGCGCTACTATAACCCCAAGCCGTAGTGGGAGACAGATGGCCGCTTCGCTCACCGCCGTTCAGGCCGACCTCACGACGCTTGCGGTCGATGCGATTGTCAATGCCGCCAACACCGCCCTCCTGGGCGGCGGCGGCGTGGACGGCGCGATCCATCGCGCGGCCGGCCCGCAACTTCTTGCCGAGTGCCGCACGCTGGGCGGCTGTGCGACGGGAGAGGCCAAGATTACCGCCGGATACAGGCTTCTCGCGCGACATGTCATTCACACGGTCGGCCCGGTATGGCATGGCGGCCGCCACGGCGAGCCGGAGTTGCTCGCCTCGTGCTATCGGCGCTCGCTCGAGCTTGCCGTCGCGCACGAGCTCACCTCGATCGCGTTTCCGGCGATCAGCTGCGGTGCGTACGGGTATCCGCTGGAGCTCGCGGTGCCGACCGCGGTTCGAACCGTGCGCGGCTTCGATAGGCTCGACGCGCTGGAGCAAGTCATCTTCGCCTGTGCAGGCGGCGACGTGCTGGCATGCTACGAAACCGCACTGAGTGAGTAAATTCATGCCGCGTTAACCGGCGGCGAAGCCGCCGTGTTCAACACGGCAAGTAGTGCGTCACGTTGTCCGTGACGCACTAACAACGACTAGTCGGCGTCGATCCCTTCGGTCTCCTGCAATGCCTGCGCCTCCGGGACGTTGAACACCTCGCGCAGATACTTGACGTACGACGGATCGTAGTCGATGGTCTTCGACGGCTCGTCGCTGATCTTCGCCACCGGCTGGCCGTTGCAGCGGGTCATCTTGATCACGATCTGCAGCGCCTCGTAGCCAAGATCGTTGGTGAGATTCGTGCCGATGCCGAACGCGGTCTGGCTGCGGCCCTTGAAGTGCTCGAACAGCCGGATCGCGAGTGGCACGTTGAGCGAATCGGAGAAAACCATCACCTTGCTGCGCGGATCGATCCGCATCTTCTGGTAATGCGCGATCAGCTTCTCGCCCCACTCGAAAGGATCCCCCGAGTCGTGCCGCGCGCCATCGAAGAGCTTACAGAAGAAGAGGTCGAAGTCGCGCAGGAATGCGTCCATGCCGCACACGTCCGATAGCGCGATGCCCAAATCGCCGCGGTATTCTCGCGCCCAGGTGTTGAAGGCGAACACTTGCGAGTCGCGCAGCCGCGGCCCCACCGCCTGGCAGGCCTGCAGATACTCGTGCGCCATGGTGCCGAGCGGGGTGAGACCGTGATCGAGAGCGAACTTCACGTTGCTCGTGCCCACGAACTTCGGCCCGATCCCGTCTTTAAGCGTCCGCACTATCTCGTCCTGCCAGACGCGCGAGAAGCGCCGCCGCGTGCCGTAGTCGGCGATGCGGAACGCGGGATCCGCCACCGAGTTGATCAGCTCGACCTTGGCTGCGAGCCGTCGACGTCCCTCGGCGAGATCCGGCGCGGGCTGCGTGTTGCGGAAATAGACCTCGCTCACGATCGCGAGCACCGGAACTTCGAACAGGATCGTCTGCAGCCACGGCCCCTTGATAGTGATGTCAATCTCGTTAGGATCTGTCGCAGACCGCGCGACGCGTATGAAGCGCTCGTCGAGGCGGAACATCCCGAGCAGATCGACGAAATCGCTCTTGAAGAAGCGCCATGAGCGGAGGTAGTCGAGCTCCTCCCGCGTGAAGCGCTGTCGGCACAGCGCCGAGATCTCGCGCTCGATCTGCGCAATGTACGGCGTGAGGTCCGCGCCCGCGGTCCTGCACTTGAAGCGGTACTCGACCTGGGCCCCGGGGAAATGATGCAGCACGACCTGCATCATCGTGAACTTGTAAAGGTCGGTATCGAGCAGCGACTCGATAATCATGCGGGACTGGCGCTCAGAGCTGGCGAACCATCATGTTACGCGCCCGCGCCGCCGCCGGCCAAGGGCGCGGAGAACGGGGTCCGAGGTGGCAGCGCCCCTCCGCTCTCGGCTATGATCGCGCCAGCACGATCGGAGCGATAACCCATGCTCGTCAACTGCGCTGCTTATCAGGAAGGTCACAAGCTCGCCGACATCCCGAAGGAGGACATCAGCGAGTACGTTAAGCGGCCGAACTGCTTCGTCTGGGTCGCGCTCAAGGATCCAGAGCCCTCGGAGCTGGACGAGATGCGCGAGGAGTTCGGCCTGCACGAGCTGGCGGTCGAGGATGCCCGCCAGGGTCATTCGCGGCCGAAGATCGAGGAGTACGGAGACTCTTTGTTTGCGGTGATTCAAACGGTCGAGCCGAGGGACGGTGAGCTCGTCATCGGCGAAGTCAACATCTTCGTCGGCCCGAACTATATTCTTTCGATACGCACTCATAGCGAAAAGGGGTTCATCGGCGTGCGCGCCCGCTGCGAGCGCGAGCCGCATCTGCTCAAGAACGGCTCGGGCTTCGTCTTCTACGCGCTGGTCGACGCGGTGGTCGACCGATATTTCCCGGTGATCGACGCCTTCGAGACCGAGCTCGAGAAGATCGAGGAGAACATCTTCGTCGGGAACACGGCGAGGTCCAACATCGAATCGCTCTACGCGCTCAAGCAGAAGCTGATGACGATGAAACATGCCGTCGACCCGCTGCTTGAGGCCACGGGCAAGCTCTGCGGTGGGCGCGTGCCGCAGGTATGCGTGGGGACCCAGGCCTACTTCCGCGATATCACCGACCACCTGCAGCGCATCCACGCCACGATCGAGGGCTTGCGCGAAATGCAGACCACGGCCATTTCGGTGAATCTCGGGATGATCAACCTCAACGAGACCGAGGTCACGAAGAAGCTCGCAGGCTGGGCCGCCATCATCGCGATTCCCACGCTGATCGCCGGTATCTACGGCATGAACTTCAAGAACATGCCCGAGTACGAGCTCGAATACGGCTATCCGATCGCGCTGGGCGCAATGTTCCTCTTCGATCTGCTCCTCTACTTCTGGTTCAAGAAGATTCGCTGGCTCTAATGCACGTTGTGGTTCGCGTCGGGGGACACCGGCGCGACGGGGATCACGCGCCGCCCGGGCACCGGCGTGCGCCAGTCCGGCTGCAAGGTGACATGATCGATGCCGAAGCGCTGCGCGAGCATGCGCTGCACTGAGGCGAGCGTGCGCGGCCAATCGTCCGGCTCGCTGATCAGCACGTGCGCTGACAAGGCGGCGCGCTCGCTCGTCATGTGCCAGACATGCAGGTCGTGCACGGCGGCGATGCCGGGGACGCGCGCCAACGCGCGGCCGATCTCGTCGTAGGAGAGATGTGCCGGAACGCCCTCCATCAGCACGCCCGTCGACTGTGCGAGCAGGCGCCAGGTCGAGCGCAGGATGAGCAGCGAAACCGCGATCGACAGGATCGGATCGATTGGCGTCCATCCCGTGACGATGATCACCGCGCCGGCGACGATCGCCGCGACCGAGCCGAGCAGATCGGAAATCACGTGTAGCAAGGCGCCACGGATATTGAGCGAGCCCTGCGCTCTCGCCAAGATCCACGCCATGATGAGGTTGCCGAGCAGGCCGGCGCAGGCGACGCCGAGCAGGACGCCGCCCGCCACGGGTTGAGGCACGAGGAGCCGGCGCACGGCCTCGATGGCGATGAAAGCGACCAGACCGAGAAGCGCCAGGGCGTTGACGAATGCGGCAAGCACCTCCGCGCGGGCATATCCGTAGCTCGCCCGATGCGACGGCGGCCGGCGCGCGATCCACTGGGCGAAGAGCGCCAGTCCGAGGGCTGCCGCATCCGTGCCCATGTGCCCCGCATCGGAGATGAGCGCCAACGATCCTGCAAGCCATCCGCCCGCCGCTTCGACCAGAGCGAAGATGACGGTCAGCATCAGCGCGATTCGTAGCGCGCGCGCTTCCTTCGCCGGAATCGGCGGAGGAACGTGATCGTGTGGCTGCGATCGCGAGTGAGCGCGCATGTTAGGGACCATAGGTAGAATACTCGCATGTCCGATGCCAAGTACACCGAGTCGATCGATGCGTTGCTCCCGCGCGAGTCCTCTCCGCTCTCCGTCGCGCGGATCGACGAAAGCGTATGCATCGGATGCACGCTCTGCATTGCGGCCTGCCCTGTCGACGCCATCGTCGGCGCCGCAAAGCTGATCCATACCGTGATCACCGGGCATTGCATCGGCTGCGAGCTTTGCTTGCCGCCCTGCCCCGTCGATTGCATCGCCATGCGCGCGACCGGTCGCAAGTGGACGCGAAGCAATACTGCGGAAACCCAGGATCGCTTCGCCCGGCGCCGGGCGAGGGTCGTCAGCATCCCGGCACAACTCGAGAGGAGCTCAGCAGCGCCTGCGGCGGGGGCTGATCCCGAGAAGATGCGGCGGCAAGCTGCCGTTTCCGCAGCGCTGCGCCGGGCGCGCGAGCGGCGCGCGCAGCACGCGCGCCGGACGCGGTGAGCGCATTGCGCACGCGTGGTCTCCTGCGCACCGCCTTCATTGCCGTAGCCGTGACGGGCATCGCTTCCGCCGCTGAGGCACCGCTCGACGCTGCCGCGCTCGATCAGTGGTGGAATTTCAACGAGCCGGCCGCCTCCGAGGCGATGTTCCGCGTCGAAATCGAAAAGCTTCCGCGCGGATCGGGCGCGCGTCTCGAGCTCGCCACCCAAATTGCGCGCGCGCAGGCTCTGCAACGCCGCTTCGACGACGCGAATAGGACGCTCGACGAAGTCGAGAAGGCGCTGCCGGGCCATGCGCCGCGAGTATCGGTGCGCTATCTCCTGGAGCGCGGTCGCGTCTTCAATTCTTCGCGTCAGCCGGAGCGCGCCGTGCCGCTGTTTCGCGCCGCGCTCGACCAGGCGCGCGCCGCGGGTGAAGATTTTCTTGCCATCGACGCTGCGCACATGCTGGGCATTGCTGCGCCGCCCTCAGAACGGCTCGACTGGAATCTTCAGGCGGTGGCGATGACCGAGCGCACGAGCGACGCGCGCTCGAAGCGCTGGCTCGCCTCGCTCTACAACAACATCGGCTGGACCTATCACGATCGCGGCGACTACGCTCGAGCGCTCGATTACTTCGAGAAGGCGTTGCCGGCCTGGCAGGCGCGCGGTGATGGCGAGTCGATTCGCGCGGCACGCTGGTCGGTCGCGCGGGCCTTGCGCTCGCTCGGACGCTACGACGAAGCGCTCGCGATCCAACACGAGCTTCTCTCGGAGCTCGAAGCAGGCAGCGAGAAGGATGGCTACGTATTCGAAGAGCTGGGCGAGCTGACGCTGGCGCGCGGCGATGCACCTGGCGCGAAGCCGTGGTTCGCCAAGGCTTACGCGGCCCTGTCGGCTGACGCCGGGTTCAGCGCCGACAATCCCGAAAGACTCGAGCGGCTGCGCCGCCTCGGAGCGGCGCCATGAATCCCGACAAGCGCCTGGCGATCTACAAGAGGCTGCGCGCGAACAATCCGCATCCGCGCAGCGAATTGAACTACCGCAGCCCTTTCGAGCTGCTGGTCGCAGTGGTGCTTTCCGCGCAAGCGACCGACAAGGGCGTCAATCTCGCCACGGCGAAGCTCTTTCCGAAAGCGAACACGCCGCAGGCGATCTGGAAGCTGGGGGAGGAAGGACTCACCGAGTACATTCGCAGCATCGGTCTTTATCGCACGAAGGCGAAAAACATTATCTCGCTGTGCCGGAAGCTCATCGACGAGCACGGCGGCGAGGTGCCCGCGAACCGCGAGGCGCTGGAGGGCCTTCCCGGCGTGGGTCGAAAGACGGCGAACGTCGTGCTCAACGTCGCCTTCGGCCAACCCACGATCGCCGTCGACACGCACATTTTCCGCGTGGCCAATCGCACCGGGCTCGCGCACGGCAAGACCCCCGAGGAGGTCGAGCGCAGGCTGGTCAAGTTCACGCCCGAGGAGTTTCGCCACGACGCGCACCACTGGCTCATCCTGCACGGCCGGTACGTATGCCAGGCGCGCAAGCCTCGTTGCCCGGAGTGCGTCATCGCCGACCTGTGCGAGTATCCGCGCAAGTCGGTAGCGTAAGGCGCCGTCCTCAGCGCTTGACGATCACGACTGGTGGCTGCGAGCTGTAATACGCCGCTAGGTTCTCGATGTCGGCCGTTGATAGCGCACCGGCGAACCCGGCCATGATCGCGTTCTTGCGCGCGCCGGACTTGTAGTCGCGCAACGCCTTGGCGAGGTAATCGGGACGCTGGCCGCCCAGCTTCGGATAATCGGGCACCTTGCTGTTGCCGTCCAGGCCATGACAGGCCTGACAGATTTCCTTGGCTTTGGCCGCGCCCGCCTGCAGGTCCGCGGCGCTCGTGCCCGCGCTGCATCCGAGAACGGTTGCGCCGAGCAGCAAAAGCAGATTGCGCATCGTCAGCATCTCGTTCTCCTCATTTGGCCGGAGCCGCCTCGCCGTAATACGCGGCGAGGTCCGCCATATCCTTGTCAGAGAGCGACGCAGCGATCGCCCTCATGCTCGGATGGCTGCGCTCGCCGCTCTTGTACTCCTGCAGCGCTTTCACGATATACGCGGGATGCTGGCCTCCGATCTTCGGCACCCCGTACACTTCGGGATACGCCGTGCGCCAGCCGGGAATTCCGTGACAACCCTGGCACATTTCGGTCTTGCGCTCACCCGCCGCAGGGTCGCCTGCCGGCGCCGCGTTTTGACTCCACGCGAGCAATGGCACGCTGGCGAGCGCCAGGGCCGCACACAAGCTCGTTGCTCTCATCTGTTGGTTTTGATCGAAGTGTTATGGGCGGCGCCGCTTCCAGCTCAGCGCTCGAGAAGATGCAGCTTTTCTTTAACCGTTTTCCACTCGTCGGCATCGGCCGGCGCGGGCTTCCGCTCGATGATCGGCTTCCAGACCTTGGAGAGCTCGGCGTTGAGCGCCTTGAAGCGCTGCTGCTCGGCCGGGACGTCGTCCTCTGCGAAGATCGCTTCCACCGGGCACTCGGCCACGCACAGCGTGCAGTCGATGCATTCGTCGGGGTCGATGACCAGGAAATTCGGACCCTCGCGAAAGCAGTCGACTGGGCAGACGTCCACGCAGTCGGTGTACTTGCAGCGGATGCAACTCTCGGTGACAACGTAGGTCATTGGCTGTAGAGCGGCGGAAACTCGCGGATTTTACCAAATCCACCCCGCTGCGCGCGGTAACACTTCGTTTTCCCATGGAAGCGTCTTGCATCCCGGGGGGCTTTCGGCTAACTTAGAGTCTCGCACGCCGCACGCGCTTCGCCGCGCCGCACTCCCCCGAAACGAGGACCGCATGAGTGAACACGTCAAGCACGTGACCGACGCCAGTTTCGACGCCGACGTTCTCAAGTCGGGAACGCCCGTGCTCGTCGATTACTGGGCGGAATGGTGCGGTCCCTGCAAGATGATCGCTCCCATCCTGGACGAGGTGGCAAAGGACTACGCAGGGCGCGTGACGGTGGCGAAGCTCGACGTCGACGCCAATCCCGGCACGCCGGCCAAGTACGGCATTCGCGGCATTCCGACCCTGATCCTGTTCAAGGGCGGAGAGGTCGCCGCACAGAAGGTAGGCGCGCTGTCGAAATCGCAGCTCACTGCGTTTCTCGACAGCCAGCTCTGAAAATTCTCTTTTCTTCCTCATTTGACACTACTCACCGGACCCGCTACGCTTCCTAGCTGACTCGGCCTCGCAGTTCGGGGGCCGGCACCACCGGCGCTGTCGAGTTCTCCGGCGCCAAAATCCCCGTCGCATTCGCGCGGCTCGATCGCCGCAATCGCTTCCTTCGCAACCTATGCACCTGTCCGACCTCAAATCCAAACCTGTAACCGAGTTGGTCGAGATCGCCAACACCAACGAGATCGACGGCGCGAATCGCATGCGCAAGCACGATCTCATCTTCGCGCTGCTCAAGAACCAGGCGAAGAAGGGCGAGAGCATCTTCGGCGACGGCACGCTCGAAGTGCTGCCGGACGGATTCGGCTTCCTGCGCTCGCCCGACACGAGCTATCTCGCCGGCACCGACGACATCTATATCTCCCCGTCGCAGATCCGCCGCTTCAATCTGCACACTGGCGATACCATCGAAGGCGAGATCCGCACGCCGAAAGACGGCGAGCGCTACTTCGCGCTGGTCAAGGTCGACAAGGTCAACGGCGAGGCGCCGGAAGCCGCGAAGACGAAGATCCTGTTCGAGAACCTGACGCCGCTCTTTCCCGACGAGACGCTGGTTCTGGAACGCGACATCAAGGCCGAGGAAAACATCACCGGCCGCGTGATCGACATCGTCGCGCCTATCGGCAAGGGGCAGCGGGGGCTGCTCGTCTCCTCGCCCAAGTCCGGCAAGACGGTGATGCTGCAGCACATCGCGCATTCGATCGCGGCCAACTATCCCGAGGTCGTTCTGATCGTGCTGCTGATCGACGAGCGTCCCGAGGAAGTGACCGAGATGACGCGCACAGTGCGCGGCGAGGTCGTGGCGAGCACTTTCGACGAGCCGGCGACACGACACGTGCAGGTCGCCGAAATGGTGATCGAGAAGGCAAAGCGGTTGGTCGAGCACAAGAAGGACGTCGTGATCCTGCTCGACTCGATCACGCGGCTCGCGCGCGCCTACAACACGGTCGTGCCCGCCTCGGGCAAGGTGCTGACCGGCGGCGTCGACGCCAATGCGCTGCAGAAGCCGAAGCGCTTCTTCGGCGCCGCGCGCAACATCGAGGAAGGCGGCTCGCTCACCATCATCGCCACCGCACTGATCGACACCGGCTCGCGCATGGACGACGTGATCTACGAGGAGTTCAAGGGCACCGGCAACATGGAAATCCACCTCGACCGCCGGATGGCCGAAAAGCGCACCTATCCGGCGATCAACGTCAATCGCTCCGGCACGCGCAAGGAGGAGTTGCTGCTCAAGCAGGACGTACTGCAGAAGGTCTGGGTTTTGCGCAAGCTCCTTTATCCGATGGACGACCTCGAAGCCACGGATTTTCTCGTGGACAAGATCAAGCAGACCAAGAACAACGCGGAATTCTTCGACTCCATGCGCCGCGGCTGACCTCGCCTGCCCCGGCATCGACCCTGGCCGTCGGCTGTCGTCGCATTCGATACCCGTTGCGTTATAGCAACAGGGCTTGCGGGACGCTTCCCGCGTCGCCACCTAGCGTGTTGCAATGCAGCGTAAACCGGCGCATAATTTCTAGCTTAAGGCTGCGGGATAGAAGCAAGTCGTTGAAAAGCTTGAGTTTTGGAGCGTCGACGACCCGGCTTCGGGGCGCGCAGCGATGATCGAGGCAGACGATGAAAACAGGTATCCATCCGCAATACACCGAAATTCAGGTGACCTGCAGCTGCGGGAACACGTTTACCACGCGTTCGACGATCAACAAGCCGTTGCATGTCGAAGTGTGTTCGGCTTGCCACCCGTTCTACACGGGAAAGCAGAAGATCGTGGACACTGCCGGACGGGTCGAGAAATTCCGCCAACGCTACGGCGGCAAGACCAAGGCAGCGGCCTGATCACGTACGTTTGGACACAAAAGGCAGCTTCGGCTGCCTTTTTTGTTGCTGTATAGTCCGCAGCGCGCCAGCGCGCAGAATATTGGGTAGCGCTTTGCTTAGCAACCTCGACGCTTTTCTCACCGGGCGAGGAACACTCCGGCGCGGGGATGCCACGCCTCAGTCTGAGACGCCGCGAGCCGAGACGGGCTCCGAGCTGTCGCCGTCCGGCCCTTACCGGGCTTACAAGCAACTTGGGCTAGTGCTGCTTTGTGCCGCGTGGATCCTGCTGGGCCTGTTCGGGCACGACCCCTGGAAGACGGACGATGCGCTCACGTTCGGGATTGCCTACGACATGCTCAAGTCGGGTGAGTGGATCGTCCCGCACGCCGCCGGCGTAGCGACTCCCGAGCGCGCCCCGCTCTTCTATGTCCTGGCTGCAGGTTGTGCCTGGGCTTTCGGCGGCCTGCTCACGCTGCATGACGCTGCCCGGCTCGCCGTTGCTTTCTGCCTGGGTCTCACGCTTTGGCTTCTCGCCCTGACCGGGCGTGAATTGTACGGACGCTCGTTCCGCTGGGTTCCTGTGCTGCTTTTCATCGGCTGCGTGGGGCTGTGGGATCGGGCGCATTCGCTGACTCCGGAGCTCGGCGCGCTGCTCGGCGAGACGCTCGCTTTTTATGCGTTCGCGCTCTCGCTGCGCCGGCCGGCACCGGGCGGCGTGCTTCTCGGCGCTGCTGTCGGCGTCGTTTTTCTTTGCCGCGGTCCGGTGGCCGCGGCGCTGATTGCCCTCACCGCTTTGCTGCTGGTGTTCTTCGCGCCCTGGCGAAGCCGGCGCTACAGCCTAGCGGTGCTGCTTGCGATCGTGGTTGCTGCGCCGATGATCGTTGCCTGGCCGCTCGCCCTCTATCAGCGATCGCCGGCGCTCTTCGCCCACTGGTACAGCGCCCAGGACATCGCGCGTTTCTTCGGCCATGCCCCGGGCTCGCCGGCGGTCGAGCCGCTTTACTACCTCAAGAATCTCCTGTGGTTCGCGTGGCCGGCGCTCCCGCTCGCCCTGTGGACTGTGTGGGTCCGCGGCCGAGGCTTTAACGGCAGCCTCGCAGCACCCGGCATTGCCCTTCCCGTCACGGCGTTTGCAGTGCTTCTTGTCGTGCTCTCCGCCACAGCAGAGCCGCGTGCCAGCCTTGCGCTGCCGCTTCTCGTGCCGCTCGCGCTTCTCGGCGCCGCGGAAGTCGACACGCTCAAGCGCGGCCACTCCGGTGCGCTCGACTGGTTCGGCATCCTTACCTTCGGGCTGCTCGCGCTGGGACTGTGGGTGCTCTGGGCGCAAACCCTATGGCAAGGCTTGCCCGAGGAGTTCGCGCGCCTCTTCCGCGACACGCAGCCGGGCTATCGCCCGCCGTGGCAGCCCGTGGCGGTGCTCGTTTCTGCAGCGCTCACCGCGCTGTGGTTCGCGCTGGTGCGTCCGGCGCGACGCTCCAATCGCCGGGCCGTGCTCAACTGGGCCGCGGGGATGACCCTGGTATGGGGACTCTCGGCCACGCTATGGCTGCCCTACATCGATTCGCGACGCAGCTACCGTCCTGTAGCGGAGTCGCTCGCCGCGCTTGTTCCCGCGGACTCCTGTGTGGCGAGCCGCAATCTCGGCGAGCCGCAACGGGCTCTGCTCGAATACTTCGGAAATGTCGTCACCGTGCGTGAGGAAACGCAACCGAACAACACCTGCGCGGCGCTGCTCCTTCAGGTGGGGCGTGACGAGTCCGATATTCCGCCCGATTCCGCATGGGAAAAGATCTGGGAAGGACATCGCCGCGGCGATGACACAGAGCGCTTCATCCTGTTCCGGCGCGTGAGCGCTGCTCAGCCCTCGAAGCCACGCGGGTCGTGAACTTCGTCGACGAGGCGGCGATCGAGGTGATCGCCGGCGCAGGAGGCAACGGCGCCGTGTCGTTCCGCCGCGAGAAGTACGTGCCGCGCGGAGGGCCGGATGGCGGCGACGGCGGGCGCGGCGGCAGCATCTACGCCGTGGCCGACCGCAACATCAACACGCTCGTCGATTATCGTTATGCGCGCCTGCACCGCGCCAAGAGCGGTCAGAAAGGGCGCGGTGCCGACCAGTACGGAAGAGGCGGCTCCGACATCGTGCTGCGCATGCCCGTGGGCACGCTGATCACCGATGCGATCAGCGGCGAGCGCGTTGCCGATCTCGTCACCGACGGCCAGCGGGCGCTTCTCGCCAAGGGCGGCCAGGGCGGCTTGGGCAACCTTCATTTCAAATCGAGCACCAATCGCGCGCCGCGGCAGTCGACACCCGGAGAGCCGGGCGAGCAGCGCTCGCTCAAGCTGGAACTCAAGCTCCTTGCCGACGTGGGACTGTTCGGCATGCCGAACGCCGGCAAGTCGACGCTGATCCGCGCCATCTCGGCTGCGCGGCCGCGCGTGGCGGATTATCCGTTCACCACCGTCGCGCCGCATCTGGGCGTGGTCCGCGTCGACGAGAATCGCAGCTTCGTCGTCGCGGACATCCCGGGGCTGATCGAAGGCGCCGCCGAGGGCGCAGGACTCGGGCATCGTTTTCTGCGCCACCTCCAGCGCACGCGGCTGCTTCTGCACGTGGTCGATATCGCGCCACTCGATCCTGAAGTCGATCCCGTCGCCGACGCGCGCGCGATCGTCAAGGAGCTCAAACGCTACGACGAAGCGCTGCATGCGAAGCCGCGCTGGCTGGTGCTGAACAAGCTCGACCTCGTGCCCGCGGAAGAACGTGAGGCACGGGTGGCGCGCTTCGTGAAAGCGCTTCGCTGGAAGGGCCCGGTTTTCGGCGTGGCGGCGATCAAGGGCGAGGGTTGTCGCGCGCTGATCTATGCGGTTGCCGAATGGCTCGAGCAGCATCCCGCCGAAACGCTGCCCGTCGAAAGCGCCGAGACGTGAGCGAGGCGCAGTCAGGCGGTTCGCTCGCGCGGGCCAGGAGGCTCGTGGTCAAGGTCGGCTCGAGCCTCGTCACCAACGAGGGACGCGGCATCGATCACGACGCAGTCGGCCGCTGGGCGGGCGAGATCGCCGGACTCCGGAAAGGCGGCAAGGAAATCGTTCTCGTCTCGTCAGGCGCGATCGCCGAGGGCATGCAGCGGCTCGGCTGGGCCGAGCGTCCCGCGGCGATGCACGCCTTGCAGGCAGCAGCCGCCGTCGGACAGATGGGGCTCGTGCACGCTTACGAGACGGCCTTCGCCCGCTTCGGGCTGCACACGGCGCAAATTCTGCTCACGCATGAGGATCTCTCCGACCGGCGGCGTTATCTCAACGCGCGCTCGACGATTACGACATTGCTCTCGCTCGGGGTGATCCCGGTCATCAACGAGAACGACACCGTCACCACGGACGAGATCCGTTTCGGCGACAACGACACGCTGGGCGCGCTCGTCACCAACCTGATCGAGGCCGAAGTGCTGGTGCTTCTCACCGATCAGCCGGGCCTCTACCGCAGCGATCCGCGCAAGGACCCGAACGCGGAGCTTGTGCGTCAGGCGCGTGCTGCGGATCCGACACTGGAAGCCATCGCCGGCGGATCCGCATCGCAGATCGGCAGCGGCGGGATGCTGACCAAGGTGCTCGCCGCGAGGCGCGCGGCGCGCAGCGGCGCCTCGACCGTGATCGCGAGCGGCCGCGAGCAAGACGTGCTGACGCGCCTAGCCGCCGGCGAGCCGATCGGAACCGAGCTCACCGCAGACACGATGACGCTCGCCGCGCGCAAGCAGTGGCTCGCCGATCACGTACGGCTCGCGGGCAAGATCACCCTAGACGCCGGCGCGGTGCGAGCCCTCACGCGCGACGGCAAGAGCCTGCTGCCGATAGGGGTCATCGCCTGCAGCGGGACATTCGAGCGCGGCGCCGTGGTGGCCTGCTGCGATCCCGAAGGGCGCGAGATCGCCCGCGGACTGATCAATTACAGTGCCGCGGAAACGCAGCGCATCATGCGCAAACCGTCGTCGGAGATCGCGGCGCTCCTCGGCTACGTCGACGAACTGGAGCTGATCCACCGCAACAATCTCGTGCTGCTATGATCTTGGAAAACAACTAACAGGGAGGCGACCCGTGAACTTGTTCGAGCGCGTCAAAAACATCCTGCTGCAGCCCAGGAACGAGTGGCCGAAGATCGCGAGCGAAACGGCAACCGTGCAGTCGCTCTACGCCGGCTACATCCTGATTCTCGCCGCGATCGGGCCTCTGGCGATGATGGTGCGGAGCGTGGCTGCCGGCTTCGGTACCGGCATTCCGTTCGCGATCGGCGTCTACCTGCTCACGCTGGTCTCGGTGTTCATCGTCGCACTGATCGTCGACACGCTCGCGCCCACCTTCGGCAGCGAGAGGAACTTCGTCGGATCACTGAAGGTCGTCGCCTACGCGTACACGGCGGTCTGGGTTGCGGGCATCTTCCGCCTCATCCCGGTGGTGGGCGGCATCATCGGCCTGATCGCCGGGATCTATTCCATTTATACGTTCTACCTGGGACTGCCGCCGGTCAAGAAATGTCCGCCCGCGAAGGCGGTCGCGTACACGATCGTCGTCCTGATCTGCAACATCCTGCTCTTCTGGGTGCTCGGCCTGGTGTTGCTCCCGATGGTGCTCGGCAGCGGCATGATCGGGATGGGCGCGATGGGAATGTTTCGCTAGCCCTTTCCGGAGGTCTGCCCGTACGGCGAAGGCATGACCGCATGCGCCCAGCCGTAGAGGCGCTGCCGTCGGTTCTGAGGGCGGTGATGCAGGAAGCGTTCGAGCTCGGTCAGCGCGCGCCGGTACACTTCGCGCTTGAAGTCGATCACGCTCTCGAGCGGGATCCAGTAGTCGTGCCAGCGCCAGGCGTCGAACTCGGGATGCGTGCTCGCGCGCAAGCTCACGTCGCTGTCGCGGCCCACGAGCCGCAACAGGTACCAGATCTGCTTTTGCCCGCGGTAGCTGCCGCGCCACTCGCGCTTGATCCATTGCGAGGGCACCTCGTAGCGCAGCCATTCGCGCGTTCGGCCGAGAATCTTGACGTGCTCCGACGCCAGCCCGACCTCTTCCCTGAGCTCGCGGTACATCGCCTGCTCGGGCGTCTCGCCCGGATGAATGCCACCTTGCGGAAACTGCCAGGCGTGCTCGCGGATCCTTTTGCCCCAGAAAACGAGGTTCTTTGAGTTGGCGACGACGATGGCGACGTTCGGGCGATAGCCGTCCCGGTCCAGCATCCTGCCACCTGCGATTCAATTAAATTAAGCCCATTTTTCCACACTTTGCCGTGCTTGGAAAGCGTGGGGCCGCTGTGCTCAAACCTTGCGGGGAGCTGACTCTCTCGGTGTAACCTTTACGGTCAGCCGCTGAACGCGGCGCAGAATGGTGAGCGCAATGCCGTCCCCGATGCGACCGCCGGTGAGCAGACGGTGCAAGTCGTCGACGCCTGTAACCGGAGATCCATCGAAGGCGATGATGATGTCTCCGCCATGCAGCCCCGCCGCTGCAGCGGGTGACTCGGGTTCAATCGCTTCGATACGAGCGCCGGTCTCCTGCGCAAGATCGAAATGCCGAACGACACGACGCGGCAACTGGATGTCCTGCGCGCTGACGCCGAGATAAGCGCGCCGGACGCGGCCGTCGCGGATCAGCGCTATTGCGACGCGCTCGGCGGTGTTCGATGCGATCGCGAAACAGATGCCCTGCGCAGGCAGGATCACCGCGGTGTTCACGCCGATGACTGCGCCACGCGAGTCGACCAGCGGCCCGCCCGAGTTGCCTGGATTGAGCGCGGCGTCCGTCTGGATAACGTTGTCGAGAAGGCGTCCTGTCGCGCCGCGCATTGATCGCCCGAGCGCGCTGATGATGCCCGCGGTCACCGTGTGCTGGAACCCGAACGGGCTACCGATGGCGATCGCGATCTGCCCCACGCGCACGCGCGATGAGTCGGCAAGCTGCGCATACGCGAGACCGTCGGCGCTGGTCTTGATGATGGCGATGTCGGAGTCCGGATCGTCGCCGACCAGCTCTGCGCCAAGAACGTGGCCGTCAGGCATGGTCACCTCGAGGCTGGCCGCGCCGCCGGCCACATGGCTATTGGTCACTACATAACCGTCGGGCGTGATGGCGAAGCCCGAGCCGGAGCCGTCCTTGCGCCGGCCGCGACGGCTTTCGCGCTCGACGCGGACGTGCATTACCGCGGGGCGGACGCGCGCGACTGCAGTGCTTACAGCGTGCGAATAGGCATCGAGAAGCTCGACGTCCGCGCCGCGTGGAGGATCGGGCAGAGAAGCCGCCGCCGCGCCGGACGAGTCGAGCACTGTCCAGGGTCGCGGCGTGCGGACGCTGTCGAGTGGAGCCATGTCAACTGAAATGGCGGCCGGCGATGCGGCTTTCAAGGCGCCGAGCCGCCCTTCTCACCACCTGCTCTCGGGCTGCACCCCCACCGGTTCCCTGCGTTGGTACGAGACCATCTGCGCGGCTCTCAGTCGCGCCTTCGCGTCGGCGATGGCTCGAACGTGCGTTGCCTTGGCTTCCTTGAGGCACAGCTCGCGCTTCTTGCTGTCCGTTTTTTCGCACACGTCCTGCGCTGCCTGATACAACATCTCGGCGCGCGTGATCGCCTCCTCATAGTTCTTCTCGGGGCCCTGCAGCATTGGGGCCGGGTCGCCGCGCGAGGTGCCAATCGCGTAGAGACACAGAATGGCCGCGCAGGCCACTTCGGCTAAGACTACTGGTGCATGCACGTCTAGTTCGCCCGTTGCGTGATCGGCGCGCTCTCTTGCACGTCAGTGGCGCGTATCCCAATCGTTGATCTGCCGTTCCGCCTCATCGCGCGAAATGCCGTAGGTCTGTTGAATTTTTCCTACGAGCTGGTCGCGTTGTCCGTCAGTCTCAGTCGTGCTGTCCGACACGAGCCTGCCCCAATGTTGTTTGATCTTTCCCGACATCTCTCTCAAGCTGCCTTCCAGGCGGTCCCAATCCATCTCACTTGCTCCTCGACGACGGCGATTTCTCGCATGCATCTTTCCCTGAACGCTCCGCCTGCAACGCGCATGCCAAGCCACGCGCATACCGCGAAAACAACGCGTTGCGCGCCAGGATTTATCGCGAGGAAACGCCTCGGCCGGTAATTACTTCATGCGACCGTGCGCGGACTGTAAATCGTTCCGCGATTGCTTGAAAGTGCGCGGCTCCTCGCGCGCCGAGCGGTGTCGATCGCGATGCGTGTCGGTCAGCGCAGCACGCGCGCTAGCAGGTAGCCGACCGCGAACGCGATCCCGAGCGCGACCAGCGGCCGCTCGCGGACGCGCACGCGACAGTCATCGAGCAACTCCGCCTGCAAGCTGCGCAACTCGCTCGTATTCTTCGTGATCCAGTCGGCCGCGGGACCGGCCGCCTCGGCGACCTTGTCGACGGTTCGATGTGCAGCCTGCGCCACGCGATCGATAGTCGGGGCCGCGCGATCGATGGCGCGCGTCGCGGTTGCATCGACTGCGCGATGAGCGCGTTCCGCCTGCTCGTCTACGGTTTCGTGCGTCAGAGATGCCATGGCATGGTTCCTCGTGCGAAGCTGGATGGTCCGGGCGCGCATTTGAGCCTAGCTGATTGCCCGAGCGCCGCCTGTGCTCAAGATGAGCAAGGCGCATGCCATGCACCCGAGCGGCTTGACCAGCGACCGAGGCCACAGTAAATCAACGTAGCGGATGCTTTGGCGCGGCGCTGTAGGAAAAGCAGAATTTTCCGATGGCGGAACATCTTACACTCGGAAAAAGAGCGCGGGCGGAATGTCGACCGGGGGAGAGAATTGCAGCCTCCGCCCGCGCCTGAGGACAACTGGAAATCAGTGCTGGAGCGAATTCCTCATCGGCGCACGACTCGACTACGTTCCTTGATCTCGCCGCACCAACCCCATGAGCAAGGAGGCGACGAACAGCGCCAGCAAAATGAAGAACAGAGTCTTCGCGATTTCCGCCGCGCCGGCGGCGATGCCGCCAAAACCGAAGAGCGCCGCGATGATTGCGATGACGAAAAACACCACTGCGTAATGAAGCATGGCCACCCTTTCCGCTCGAGGACCGCGACGGCGCCGTCTCTTGAAGATTCGTGGAATTTTTTCCGCGGGCGATCCGCCTCGTTGGAAATCACGCAAGCGGCATGCCAGCCGCTCGGGGTCAACCCGAGCGAAACACTAGACCGGTCATAGGATTCCCGGCGCTGACGCGCCCAGGAACCGGTTTCAGGCCACCTGCTGCAGCGTATCGAGGAAGCGGTCGTACTCGGAGGACTTGTCGAAGAAGTCGTCGGCACCAACCAACTCGCACTGGCGCTTGTACTCCGGGTAAGCGTAGTTCGACAGCACGTAGATCTTCGGCTGCACCGCCACCGGCTTCAGCCGCACCTGGCGCACCACCTCGATGCCGTTGCCCTGCTTCAGGCGGATATCGGTGATGACGACGTCGGGCTGCACGTCGGCGATCGTCTCGACCGCTTCCTCTTCGGATTCGGAGAAACCGATCACCTCGAAGCCGCCGATCGAATCGAGGCTGTCGACGATCCGCTTGCGAATCAGTGGAGAGTCTTCAACCAGGAACACTCGCACTATGTGCCTCTTGGCCACTTTGCTCGCAACGTCAACCCATCAGGTTATGCTGGAGCGCATAAGCCGTCAGGTCAGCGTTTCGAGAGCAATTCATCTTTTGCATGATGCGCGTGCGGTAGGTGCTGATGGTTTTCACCGAAAGGTGCACTTCCCCGGCGATTTGCGTCACCGTCTTGCCGCAGGCGAGCTGCACGAAGATCTGGAACTCACGGTTTGAGAGCTGGCGATGGGGCGGCTCGGGGGCGTTGCCCGCCGCCTCCAGCGCGAGGACCTCGGCCAGCGCCGGACTGATGTACTTGCGCCCGGCGGCAACGACGCGAATCGCCTCGAGCAGATCCTTCGCCTCACCCGCCTTGGGAAAGAATCCGCTCGCGCCGGCTCGCAGCAGATTCACGGCATACTGCTCCTCGGGGTGCATGCTCACGATCAGCACCGGCAGATTCGGACGCCGGCGCCGCAGCAGGGCGACGGTCTCCAGCACCGACGCGTCGGGAAGCGAGATGTCGAGCAGCACGACATCGCATCCGACATTCATCACCTGGTCCAGCGCCGCGGCGGCTGTGCCTGCCTCGCCGACGACTTCCAGGTCATCGGTGCTGTCGATCAGCTGCTTGAAGCCGGCGCGCACCAGCGCATGATCGTCGACGATCAGGACACGCTGTTTTGTCGCGGGATGATCGACGCCGTTCATGACGGATCCAGGCCGATTGGGGTCGACATCGGGAGTGGTTAGCATTTTAGTCGAGCCTCCATCTTGTTGTCAGCTTGCCATCCTGGACTGCAACTACGTGGACTTGCCATTCTGGACTGCAACTATGTGGACTGCCGCTACGCCGCAAGCCGCGTCTCGCCCTCTGCATCGGCGATCGCGTTGAGCGCGCGCGCGGCGCCGTACGCATGAAGGCGGTTGTATAGCGTCTTGAGGCTGATGCCAAGCACCTGCGCCGCCTTCGATTTGCTGCCCTCGACCGCGCGCAGTGTGGCCATGATGAGCGCGCGTTCGGCGAGATCGAGCGAGGTTCCGACCCGGATCACCACCTCGTTGCTCGATGGCGTCTCGAAGCCGTTGTTCGTGCCGCGCTCGGGAGCGGAGGCGAATTCGCCCTCGAGATCCACCTTCACGTCGTCGTCCGAGAGCACGTAGGCGCGATGCACGACATTCTTCAGCTCACGCACGTTCCCGGGCCACGGATGCGCGGCCAAGCGCTCGCGCGCCTCAGAGATGAAGCTCTTCGTCGTCGCGTTCTCTTCGTTGAGCTGCTCGAGAAACATCTCCGCCAGCAGCAGGGTGTCTCCTCCGCGATCGCGCAGCGGCGGCACGGTGATCGGAATGACGCACAACCGGTACATCAAATCCTCGCGCAGCTTGCCCGCCGCTACCGCCCCGCGCAAATCGCGGTTGCTCGCCGCGATCACGCGCACATCGACCGCGATTTCCTGATCGCCGCCGATGCGCGAGAAGCGTCCGCTCTCGAGCGCACGGAGCAGCCGCACCTGCATGTCGACCGGCATCTCCGTGATCTCGTCGAGGAAAAGCGTTCCGCCGCTTGCGCGCTCGAAGCAGCCGCGGTGCGTGCGCGCTGCACCCGTGAAGCTGCCGCGCTCGTGTCCGAAGAGCTCGCTCTCGATCAGCGTCTCGGGAAGAGCACCGCAGTTTACGGCGACGAAGGGGCGGTTCCTGCGCTCGGAGAGCTGATGAATCGCGTTGGCGACCAGCTCCTTGCCCGATCCGCTCTCGCCGAGAACCACCACCGTTGCATTTACACTGGCCACTCGCTCGATCGTGTCGAACAGTGTGCGCATCGAGTCGCACGAGCCATAGAGCTCGCACATGCGTTGCAGACGGCCGTGCGTCCGTCGCTTCGGGCGCGCGAATTCAGTGACTGGCGCTCCGGTTTGCAACAATGCAAAACTGTCGGCGCCGTTGTTTGTTGTCGGCTCGAACATGGATCTCTCTCCGGGGTTGCAATCGACGGCGCCATGTTCGCAACTGCGGGGTGTCCCGGGTATCGGCCGTAGTCCGTTTCTGATGTCAGCGGGGAGCGCGGGGACGTAGGACAATCTCCTACGAGACGCGAGAAGCGTCTCCGGGATAATTACGCTCGCGCCCTTGCTTTGCCTAGTTCTGGTGCAGCACCGCGTACCTGACGGCGGCGCGCGTCCTCGCACGCGCGACAAGTTCGCTACCCCGCCTGGCGCGCTCGAGCAATGCGATCTCGAGCCAGGCTGTCCCTGCGGCGCAGAGCTCGAGGCAAACCGCAATTGCAATCGCCTGCAGCGGGCCGGTCACCACCGGCGGCAAGCCGCCGAACCACAGGAGGGCGATCGCCGCTGCGCCGAGGAACATCGCAACCGGCAGTCCCGGTGCGGCCGTGAACTCCTCAGCGAGCCGGTCGAGAAGACGCATGAGGCCGCCGAATGCAATCAACGCTGCGGCGAGCGTTCTCACCACATCGGGATAGGCGAGCGGCGTGTGCAGAAGGAGCACCGCAAAGACGATCCAGCCCAGGGCGTTGAGCCCCCACCCGAGGGCTCGACCCCGCGCCCAGCGCGCGGTCTGCGTCCCATGCACTGCGAGCATGCCAGCGTTCCCTGCAAGGCCGATCGCGATCATCGCTCCGAGCAGAGGCGCTGCCATCCTCGAAGCGAGCGCGGCGGCGACCGCGGCGGCCAAAGCAAGGATGCCTGCGGCGAAGGCCACGCCAGGCTCATTCAGCGGCGTCCACGGGGGCAAGTCGGTGCGGTCGGTCGGCGTCATGTTGAGTAGGGCAGCGAGACCTGCGTGGAACCAGCGTGGGCGCGAGAAGGGAAACGCTTCACTGGTGGCGGCCGGCCCCGCTGCGCATCGGCCGTCGCAAACTGCGTGCCATGGCCGCTTCCGCGGCGCTCCGCTTCGCGGCAGGGGAAGCTTGGGCGGCCTCGGCGCGCCGCGCAGGACGCGATTGCAAGAATTGCGGGCCGTTTCTACAAACCGCATGGCCGGGGTTCGGCGGTCCTGACGCTCTTTCCGCCGGGCACACTTTGCAACTTCGACAGTCCAATTCTCATGGCACGAATGCTGCAGACCATCCGGTCAGCCTGAGCGTGCTGACCGACCTTCGCCTTGAGAACCACGAGGAGACTTTCATGCAAGCATTAGCGAAGATCTTCTGGGCTGCTGCCATCATCGCGATGAGCGCGGCAATGCCGGCGTACGCGCAGGGCTATGGCCGGGATGCACCGCCTCCGCCGCAGTACTACGGCAATCCGCCGCCGCAGTCTTACGGCAACTCTAACCTGCCGGGTACGCCGGCTGCGCAATACGGCTTGGTCGACGGCATCGATTACGTTCAGCGCGGCAGCTCACCTTCCGGAGCCGGTGCCGTCATCGGCGGGATCGCGGGCGGCGTGATCGGTCATCAGATCGGCAGCGGCCGCGGCAACACCGCAGCGACCATCGCCGGCGCGATCGGCGGCGCGCTGGTCGGCAACGAAGTCGAGAAGCGCCATCGCCGCGCCGACGAGGACTACCGCATCGGCGTGCGAATGGACGACGGCTCGTATAGAACGCTCACCCTCCCGAACACCGATCTGCGCATCGGCGACCGCGTCGCCGTCGAGGGAGACCGCATCTACCGTCAGTAACTGACGATTCATCTCTGTTCCGCGGGCCGAACGGTTTCGGCCTGCGGGGTGGACTCGGCCGAAGCGCGGTTTGATCCGCACGCAGCGGGTCAAGCCGCCCGTGAGGAGGCGGCACGCGCGTTGGAGTAACATTGATTTTTCGTCGACATCTTCTCAGCCGCCCGTCCGCTTCTTTCGTCGTGGCCGCACGCATCGACTCTGGCCCAACGCTCTCCTGGACCGCCATCGCCCTGCTGCTGGTCGGGTTCGGCGTGGCCGCGACCGGGGCATGGTTCATCACGCAATGGCACACGCCGGGCGCTTCCTCGTTCGGCATCGAGCGCGTGCAGTACGACTCCGCCTGGGCGTTCGCGTTCGGCGGGCTGGCACTCGCGCTGAACGTCGCGCGCCTCTCGGCTCTGAGCCGATGGTGTGCCGCGGTGCCCATCGTGCTCGGTGCGATGCGGCTTCTCGCCTCAGTCGTGCCCGGCGCCTTCGATGTTCATCCGATCATCGCCAATCCGTGGCTGCCTTTCGGCTCGGGCAACTACAACGACATGGGCGTGCTCTCCGCGACCGTCTTCGTCGTTCTCGGCTTCGCGCTCGCGACCTTGCGCTCGGGACGATATCGGCCGTGGCGCACGGTGTTGGTGGCGCTCTTCGCGGCGATCGCGCTCGCGCTCGCCACACTGCTGCTGCTCGGCGCTTGGACCGGTGGCATCGTCGCCGCACAATGGCTGCAGCTCGCGGGCGGCGAGCGCAGCGCGGCGGTGCTGTTCCTGCTGCTCGGCGGCGGCGTGCTCGCGCAGGCGTTGCTCGGCAGCGAGGACGAATTGCACGCCGTACGGCGCTGGACGCCCGCGATCATCGGCTTTGCGGCGTTCATCTGCGCGATCGTGCTGTGGCGTGCGCTCTCCGTGCAGGAGACGCGTTACATCCAGAATGCGACTCGGCTGGTGGCGGCCACCGCGAAGAGCCACATCGAGGTCGCACTCGAGCAGCGCGTGCGCACTTTGCAGCGGCTGGCCGAGCGCGCGCAGGTCTACAACTTCACGGAGACGCAGTTCCGCCAGGACGCGGGCGGACTGCTCGACACCGTGGCCTCGGCGCCGGACCTTCAGGCGATCGCCTGGGCGGGCGATGATCTCTCGATCAAATGGATCGCAACACGCGGCGCGGATGCCAAGGGCGATTTTCAGGTCGACCCGTCCCAGCAGCTCGGCGGCGAAGCGCTGCTCGCGCTGCACCAGCCGCTGATCACGCGCTTCGTCGAGCTGAGCTCTGGCGGCAAGGCCTTCGCGATCGCAGCGCCGGCGTACACCGGCGACTCATTGCGCGGCGTTGTGGTGGGCGTGCTCGGTACGAACTGGCTCGCCGGGCTCGTTCGCGACCGCTTTCCCGATTACGCGATCGAGTTGCTCGACAGTGGCCGCCCCATCAGCAGCGTAGTCGCGGAGCTGCCTGCAGCCGACATCCAGTGGTCGCAGGAGACGCCAGTCGCGGTGGCCAATGCGCGCTGGACCCTGCGCGTGACGCCGACACGGGATTACCTGCACCGCAATGATTCCGCGCTGCCACAGGCCGCCCTCGCGCTCGGAATCGCGCTCTCCACGCTGCTCGCGCTGTGCACCTTCCTGTTCCAGACCGCGCAGCGGCGCGCGAAGGCGCTGACGCAGACCAACATGCGGCTGCTCGACGACATCCTCGCTCGGCGTCAGGCCGAGCAGGCGCTGCACGAAAGCGAGCGGCGCACCCGGCTCATCATCAACGCGATCAAGGACTGCGCGATCTACATGCTCGACGCAAAAGGCTGTGTCGCGACCTGGAATCCGGGCGCGGAGCAGCTCACCGGCTACAGCATCGACGAGATCGTGGGCCGTCCCTTTGCGATCCTCTATCCGCTCGACGGCAATTCGACGCCCGAGCGCGAGCTTGCGGTGGCGGTCCGCGACGGCTCGGCCGAGGGCGAGCGCTGGCACCTGCGCAAGGACGGCACGCGCTTCTGCGGCGACGACGTGATCTCCGCGATCCGCGACGATCAGGGCGAGCTGCAGGGCTTCTCCGTAGTCACACGCGACGCGACCCACCGCATCGAGCTGCGCGATCAGACCGAGCGCTCGCGCGACTTCTATTTCGCGCTGTTCTCGGGCTTCCCCAATCTGGTGTGGCGTTCCGACGCCTCCGGAAACTGCGACTATCTCAATCAGGCCTGGCTCGATTTCACCGGGCGCACGCGCGAGCAGGAGCTGGGCGAGGGTTGGCTCGCAGGCGTTCATCCCGACGATCGCGCGCAATGGCGGGAAACGCTCACGCGCGTGTTCCCCGCGCAGCAATCCTTCGAGATCGAGTTTCGGCTGAAGCGCGCCAACGGCGAATACGGCTGGATCATCTGCAACGGGCGTCCCTATCACGACATCAACGGGCGCTTCTCCGGATACCTGTGCTCCTGCTACGACAATACCGCGCGGCGCGCCGTCGAGCGGGCGTTGAAGGAGAGCGAGGAGCGCCTGGAGCGCATTACCAGCAACGTTCCGGGTATGGTGTTCAAACTCGAGCGCAACCGCGAGGGCAAGCTCGCGTTCTCGTACGTGAGCCCCGGTTGCGAGGCGGTGACCGGGCTTACCGAATCCGCGCTCGCCGCCGACGCCAACGTCTTCTTCGCTCTGGTTCCCGCGGCCGACCGTACGCACCTCATGGCCACCCTCGAAGCCTCGGCGGCAAAGCTCGGGACATGGAACTGGACCGGGCGGCTCTTCCCCGCGCACGAGACGACCGAAAAATGGGTCACCATCCGCGCGCGGCCTCGCCGTGCGGAGGCCGGTGGCCGAGTTTGGGACGGCGTGGTCGTCGACGACACGCAGGTTCGCATGCAACAACTCGAGATCGAGCGCTCGCGCGAGGAGCTGCGCGCGCTGTCACGCCACCTGCAATCGGTCCGCGAAGAGGAAAAAGCGCGCATCGCGCGCGAAGTGCACGACGAGCTGGGCTCCACGCTCACTGCGCTCAAGATCGATCTCGACTGGCTCGGCGCACGCTTTACCAACGCGCCGTCCGAAGTCGTGCAGAAACGCGCGTCGATGTCGAAGCTCGTCGACGCCGCCGTCGCGGTGACGCGCAAGATCGTTACCGATCTGCGCCCCAGCATTCTCGACGACCTCGGGCTCGCTGCGGCATTGCGCTGGCAGGCAGCGGAGTTCGGGCGCCATAGCGGCGCCAAGGTGCAGGTCGAAGCCGAGGATGGCGAGGCGGGGATGAACCGCGAGGTCGCGCTCACGCTGTTCCGCATTTTCCAGGAAACGCTCACCAACATCGCGCGTCACGCAAAGGCGAGCGAGGTGGACGTCAAGCTTTCGGCTCAGGACGGTGCCTACGTGCTGCAGATTCACGACAACGGCATCGGCATGGACGAAGCGGAGCTCACCAAGCCGACCTCGCACGGCATTCGCGGCATGCGCGAGCGGGCGCGCCAACTCGGCGGTGATATCTCGGTATCGAGCAAGCCGGGCGGCGGCACCACGCTCGTGATCTCGGTGCCGCGCGACGAACACGTGGCGTAGCTCCACTCCCGGGAGCCGACAACGAAAAGCCCTCCCCGCTGCGAGGAGGGCCGATTGCTGTTACGTCGTCTAACTCGTCGACTTTGCGTTCATGTTGTCGACGACGTTCTTCACGCCGTCGGTCGACAGCGCGATCTGCTTGGCGCGATCGCGCGCGATGTCCGAGTCGACCGTACCCGACAACGTAACGGTTGCATCCTTCGTGGCTACGTTGATCTGTTGCGACTTGAGTCCGGGCTCGGCGAGCAGCGCAGCCTTGACCTTGGTCGTGATCATCGTGTCATCGGCGCCGGCGAGCTTGCTTCCATCGCTGCTCTCGGATTGATCGGTCCTGCTTGGACCGGCGCTACCCGGCGGCTCGAGCCTGCCCGTCGGCGAGTTGGCATGGTCGATCTTCTGCTCGCCTGCCGGCGCGCGCTGCTCGCAGCCCCCGGTGACGAGGGCTGCGGCGGCCAGAGCGGCGAGCAGCATGACGTATCCTCTATTCATGGCATGCTCCTTGCCGGAAAGCTACCTAACAACTCAGCTCTTCTTCTCCTGATCAGGCGCCTTGCTCTTGTCCTGATCGGGGCTCAGAGGCGGAGTGCTCGGAGTCGAGCTCGCGCTCTGCTCCGGCTTCGACTGGTCGGCGCTGCTGGAGCTGCTTGCGCTGCTGGACGGCGGCGACGATTGGGCTGTCTGATCGCCACCCGGAGCCTTGCCCATCATCGACGGGTTGGCCTGATCGGTCTTCCCCATCTTGTCGCTGCCAACCTTCTGCTCGCAGCCGACACTTGCCAGCGCAACCGCAGCGAGCGCTGCGACCAGCATCGAGTATTTCATACGGTTCATTTCACGCTCCTCGAGAGAGTCCCTTCCCGTTGCTTTGCGTCGTGCTCGTACCGGCACGACGCGGTGTGTGCGACGAGGAGCAGTCTGCGCGCCGACTCAAGCCGACGGTATCGGTCGGCCTCCGTTTTTTCTGTCGGCGCGCAGTGGTCGGCGCGTCGGACGACGTCCTACAGCGCGTTCAGATGAGCATACGCTGCCGCTCGACGTTGGCGTCGACCACCGTGAGCGCGGTCATGTTGACGATGCGGCGCACGGTCGCCGAAGGCGTGAGGATGTGCGCGGGGCGGGCGACGCCGAGCAGGATCGGCCCAAGCGTCAGCCCGCTGCCGGCGGCGATCTTGAGCAGGTTGAAGGAGATGTTCGCCGCGTCGATGGTCGGCATGATGAGCAGATTCGCATCGCCGCGCAGGCGCGAGTTCGGCAGCACCGTGCAGCGCACGTAGGTGGAAAGCGCCGCGTCGCCGTGCATCTCGCCGTCGACCTCAAGCGAGGGCTCTCTCTCGTTGATGAGCCCGAGCGCGGCCTGCATCTTCCTCGCCTGCGGATGGCTGCTGGAGCCGAAGTTCGAATGCGAGACGAGCGCCACCTGCGGCGTGATGCCGAAGCGGCGGATTTCCTCCGCTGCGAGCAAGGTGATCTCTGCGAGTTGCTCGGCGGTCGGGTCGGCGTTGACGTAGGTATCGGCGATGAACACCGTCCTGTCGTGCAGCATCACCGCGTTCATGGCGGCGAAGGTCTTCACTCCCGGCCGCAAGCCCAGAACCTGATCGACATAGCGAAGGTGCGATTCGTGCGAACCATAGGTGCCGCAGAGCATTCCTTCGGCGTCGCCCATGTGGATCATCATCGCGCCGATCAGCGTGAGCCGACGCCGCATCTCGATCTTGGCCAGTTGCGCGGTGACGCCCCTGCGCTCGGTCAGGCGGTGATACTCGTTCCAGTACGCACGGTAACGCGCATCCTCTTCGGGATTGGTCATCTCGAAGTCGACTCCCTTCTTGAGCCGCAGCCCGTAGCGCTCGATGCGCTGCGCGATGACCGTGGGGCGTCCGACGAGTATCGGTTTGGCTAGTTCTTCGTCGACCACGACCTGCACCGCACGCAGAACGCGCTCGTCCTCGCCTTCCGCAAAGACGATGCGCTTCGGCGCCAGCTTCGCCGCCTGGAAGATCGGCTTCATCAGCAGGCCGGTGTGATACACGAACTGCGTGAGGCGCTGGTGATACGCATCGAAGTCGGTGATGGGACGCGTTGCCACGCCGGATTCCATCGCCGCCTTGGCCACCGCGGGCGCGACCTTGACGATGAGCCGCGGATCGAACGGCCGCGGGATCAGATAATCGGGACCGAACTTCACGTCTTCGACTCCATAGGCCGCCGCGACGATGTCGGATTGCTCCGCCATGGCGAGATCGGCGAGCGCGCGCACCGCGGCAAGCTTCATCGCCTCGTTGATCGTCGTCGCGCCGACGTCGAGCGCACCGCGAAAGATGAACGGGAAGCAGAGCACGTTATTGACCTGGTTCGGAAAGTCGGAGCGGCCGGTCGCGATCACCGCGTCGGGCCGCGCCTCCTTGGCGACGTCGGGCATGATCTCGGGCTCCGGATTGGCGAGCGCGAGGATGAGCGGTTTCTCCGCCATCTTCTTCACCATCTCGGGCTTGAGCACCTTGCCGGCGGAAAGTCCCAGGAAAACGTCGGCGCCGCCGATGATGTCGGCGAGCTTGCGCGCCCCGGTCTTTTGGGCGTAGCGGATCTTCTCGTCGTCCATCTCCTCCTTGCGTCCCACGTAGACGACGCCGGCGATGTCGGCGACCCAGATGCTCTCGCGCTTGATGCCGAGGCTCACGAGCAGATCGAGACAGGCGAGCGCTGCGGCGCCCGCGCCCGAGCAGACGAGCTTGACCTTCGACAGCTCCTTGCCGACCACACGCAAGCCGTTCACCACCGCCGCGCCGACGATGATCGCGGTGCCGTGCTGATCGTCGTGGAAGACGGGAATTTTCATCCGCTCGCGACACTTGCGCTCGACGTAGAAGCACTCGGGCGCCTTGATGTCTTCGAGGTTGATGCCGCCGAAGGTGGGCTCCAGGGCGCAGACGATGTCGACCAGCTTCTGCGGATCACGCTCGTCAACTTCGATGTCGAAGCAGTCCAGCCCCGCGAACTTCTTGAACAGGACCGCCTTGCCTTCCATCACCGGCTTGCCCGCGAGCGGGCCGATGGCGCCGAGGCCGAGCACCGCCGTGCCGTTGGTCACCACGCCGACGAGATTCCCGCGCGCGGTGAGATTGCGCGCCTCGGCGGGGTCGCGCTTGATCTCGTCACAGGCGGCGGCGACGCCGGGCGTATATGCGAGCGCGAGGTCGCGCTGATTGGTGAGCTGCTTGGTCGGAAGGATCGAGACCTTCCCGGCGGGTGGCGCGCGGTGATATTCGAGCGAGCTTTGGCGGATGTCCTGGTCACCCATGGTTTTGTCTCCGGCGGGGATCGCGATGAGCGCGATGGCTCATCATAGCAAAGCCCCTCATCCGCCGTCGCTCGCGCGCCGGCTCGCCTCTCCCCGCGCGGGGACGAGGTCACGGCGCGCATAGCTTCAGGCTTCTATGGCGTTCGTGTAGTCGAGGAACTTCTCGGGCGAGACCCGCAGCGCAGCACCCGTCGGGCACGCGCTCACGCACGCGGGACCGTGCGGCAGGTCCTTGCACATGTCGCACTTCACCGCTTTCTTCACCGCCAACTTGTCGTAGACCTTGGTCTCGACGCCCGGCTCGTCGCCCTCGCCCCAGAGCAGCCACTGCCACAGCTTCGGCCGCTGCCGGTTGGGATTGATCGGAGCCATCTGAATCACGCCGTAGGGGCAGTTGCGCTCGCAGTTGCCGCAGCCGATGCAGGTGTCGCGTATATAGACCTCGCCGTTCGGCGCGCGGTTGATCGCGTCCGGCGGGCAGTCCTTCATGCAGTGCGGATGCTCGCAGTGCCGGCACGAGGTCGGCACGTGGATCTGCGCGTAGGTCGGCCCCGCTTCGCGATTGAGACGGGACGTGCCCTCGTGCACGTCGGCGCAAGCCTTCTCGCAGTTGTTGCAGCGGATGCACAGGCTCTCGTCGATCAGCAGCACGTCGGTCGCCTCGCCGATGCCCTGCTGCATGAGGTAGCTGGTGACCGTTCCGGCAAGGACCTGCGCCTCCATCGCCACGTTGGCGCGGATGCGCGAGAGAAGCTGCGCCTCGACTTCCTCGCGCAGTTTCGGATGACGCTGAAGCGTTTGCTTGAAGCGCGCTCCGTCGAGCACGATCGCCTCGGTCGCGACCGCGGCGCGGATAGTTGCCGTGCGCGGCTTATCGGTAAGGAGTGCCAATTCGCCTACGTAATTGCCAGCCGCGACATACGAAAGCACGACTTCGTGCCCGCCGATCTTGCGTGAGATCGTGACCGAGCCACGTCGCAGGAGGTAGAGCCCGTCGCCGGCATCGCCCTCGTTGAACAGCGGATCGCCACCGTCGTACTTCTTGACCTGCGCGTCCTCGACCAGATGATCGAGATCCGCCTCGGGCAGCTCCTGCGAGATGTACGCGCGGACCGCGCGTTTGAGGAACACCGCATCCACGGCCTTGCGTACCGAGTCGACAGAAGCGATCAACTTGACGATCGAGCGGCGCGGCGTCTCGATGAGCACGCAATCCTTGCCGGCCTTGACGGTGGCTGCGCGGCGGCGTCCGGAGATCAAACCCAATTCGCCGAAGAACTCTCCCGTGCCGAGGCGCACCCAGCGCGACGACGCTCCATTGTCGCCGCCTATCTGGACGAACACCTCGCCCTCGACCACCGAGTAGAAGGTGTTGGTGTAATCGTTGCGCTCGAAGATGATTTCGTCCGGATCGGGCGTCCGTACTTCGCTGTCGAGCATGAACTCGCGCAGCTGCAGCGTCGTGATGCCGGAGAGCAGCGGGACGTTGCGCTGGATGATCGCGAGGGCCTGCGACACCGTCGGCGCACGTCCCCAGGCTTCGAACTTCTGCTTGAGCAGCGGCTCGTCCGCCGGCTCGACCGCGTTGCCGACGATGTACTCGACCACCTCGTAGCCCTGGTTCATCGCCTGCTTGATCAGGGGGTAGCCGCCGAGCGCGCCGACGATGTAGAGCCCAGGAACGTTCGACTCGTAGGTGTCGGACAGCTGCGGCACGGCGGCCGGATCGTTGTTCGGGAACTTGATCCCGAACGACTCGACGAGCTTGCGCGGCGGGATCGCACCGAGCCGCGCGATGACGCGATCGCAGCCGATGTGCTCGATGCCGGCCGGCGTCTTGGCGTCGAAGCGCGCGGGGCGGCCGTCGGTCTCGATCATCTCGACGCCCGCGGTGGAAGTACCGTAGCGGCACTCGAGCTTGCCGTCTCTGATCGCGGCGAGGATGAGCGCGAGGTTGCCGTCCTTGCAACGCGCGAACTCCTCGTTGCGATTGATCATGATCACTCGGTTCTGCTCGGCGAGCGCTACCGCGTTCTCGATCGCCGCATCGCCTGCGCCGACGACGATGATGGTCTCGTCCTCGTACTGCTTGGGATCATCGAGCTGATACTGGACTACGGCCAAGTTCTCACCCGGGACGCCGAGCTTGCGCAGGTTGCCTTGCAGGCCGATCGCCAGAACGACGGCCTCCGCGCCGAGGCTCTTGCCGTCCGCGGTCCTGATTGTGAACGCGCCTTTCTCGCCTTCGATCGCGGTGACCCCAGCCCCATAGCGGATGTTGACGTTATGCTTCGTGAGGCCATCGCCCCACGCACCGAGCACCTGCTCGCGCGTACCTGCCTGGAAGGCGAGCGGACTGCGCAGCGGCAGCACGTTCGGCTCCGCCATCACGTACTTGCCCTTCTGGTATTTGTAGATCGTGTCGCTGGCGTGCTGCTCGGACTCGAGCAGCACGTGCGGAACGCCTAGCTCAGCCGCGTGCGCGGCGGCGGAGAGGCCGGAGGGTCCGGAGCCGATGATGGCGAGTTTGAACATGAAAAGCTGCCGAGTAACCTCCGGGATTATGCCTTCTTACTTCTCGTCGCGTGAAAGCCTCTGGTAGCTCGCATGGACGTCAACCGGACGTCAGTGCCGTATCAGTTGCCTTGCCCGTTCGCGCGCGCTGGGCCATCACTTGCGGCGCGGCGCCGTGCGCGACGGTTTCCAGCTCCGTCCAGAGCTTCGCTGCGCGCTCCAGTTCTCCCGCTCGATAGCACAGCAGCGCAGCATGGTAGCGGGCGACGTATTCGCGCTGTTCCGGTGTCGCCAGATCGATCGGCGCGATCGCCTCGTAGACCGCCACGGGGTGACGCTTTCCCTTAAGGCTTACGCTATCGAGCTCGCAAAAGAGATATCGGTCACGCATCGCCTCCATGGTGGCCGAATCGACGACGATGCGGCATTCGAAGGTCGAGCAGACCTTCTCCAGCCGCGCCGCGAGGTTGATCGTTGCGCCGAGGGCCGTGTAGCTTAAGCGGCGCGGCGCGCCGACATTACCTACGATCGCCGGCCCGGAGCTTATTCCCATCTTGACGTCGAAGCCCGCAAGGTCCTTGGCGGCACCTGACGATTTGAGCGCTTGCACGCGTTCCTGAATCAGAAGCGCGCTCTTCAGCGCGCGCGCGGGCGCATCGGCTGCCGCCGCCGGCGCGCCCCACAAAGCCATCACCGAGTCGCCGATAAACTTGTCGACGTAGCCGCCAGTTTCGTCGATCACTTCGACGATGACCTTGAAGTAGCGATTGGTCAGCTCCATCAGCTCGCGCGGCGCTAGCGTGTCGGAGATCGCCGTGAAGTTGCTGAGATCCGCAAACATGACGGTGATGTCGCGCTCCTCGCCGCCAAGCTGCACATCGAGCTCCGCGTCGGCCAGTTGGCTGACGATCGCAGGGGCGAGGTAGCGGCCGAAAGCGCTTTCGAGGCGTCTGCGTCTCCGATCCTCGGCGAGGAAGCGCGTGAGTTGTCCACTAAGCAGCGAGGCGAGCCCTGCGCTCGCGGGCATCGCGATCGGCAGCCAATAACCGCCGGAGATGCCGAGCACCGATATCGCGAACAGCCCGAGCAGAAACGGGAAGAATGCGCCGACCGCAGCGACCGGCGCGAGATACAAGCCGAGGCTCGCGCAAATGACCGCGAATCCGGCCGCCGCGGCGATGCGCGCCGACGCCGGCACCACGCTCACTCCGCCTCCGGAGAGCAAGCTTTCGACCGCCGCCGCGTGGATGTGTACGCCTGGTACCGAGTCGTTCTCGGGCGCCGATCGGCCGAGAGGAATCATCTCGCAGCCACCGTTCTTCGGAACCGTCGCAGTCGGAGCAGGCCAGCGAAGGAATCGATCCGGCGCGCGCTTGCGATCCTCTTCCGCCAGCGTGCCTCCGACGAGCACGACCTTATCAGCGAATACGTTACCAATCGTTTCTGGACTGCGCTTGATGCAATCCAAGACATCGATCAGCGCATAGGTTGGCAGGCTTTCCAGCGGAGCGGCCGGCGCGAGCATGAACGGCGCAGCATACGAAGGCCCGCCCGCGATCTCCGCGAGGCGCGAAGCCAACGTCCTCACCTTGGTGCCTTCGTCGGTGCGGTAGTCGGAATAGATCCAGCGTTGCACGCCATCTTCGCTCGGAATGAGGTCGGCGTCGGCGATGGAGCCGGGTTCCTCGCGACCGGAATCACGCTCGCGGTCAAACACCACTGCCTCGAAGGGCTCGGCAACCGTAGTTCCTAAGGTGCGCGCCAGGACAACTCGTCCCCGGCCTCTCTTGAGCGCTTCGAGCAGCCCATCATCGTAATTTTCCTTGATTGCCGGGAAGCGGCTGGCGGGGTAGAAGATGATGTCGAAGCCCACTGCCTTGGCGCCCCCGGCGAACAAACCTTCGAGGAGCTCGGCGTAGTAAGGACCGTAGAATGCGCGCGGGGTCGACTCGAGTGAAGAAAGGCTCTTCTGATCGACCGCAACGACGACGACTTTCGGCGCTGCATGCGACACGCGAGGTGGAGCGATCGCGACAGCCAGGTCGTAAAGCAAGCCGTCGACCAGCTCCACGCGACCATCGGTCACTACCGCGAGCGCGGCACCGGCAATTAGGGCCGCGATCAGAACGAAGGTGCGGTAGTGACGTCTGATCTGCAAGAAATCGCGCGACGCTCAGTCGAGCTGTAGCAGGACAAACCTCCCCGCTGACCCTGTCGAGATGGAAAACGGCACCTCGACGGTGTCGCCGCGCCCCTTGAACGAGATGCGTAATAGATAGCCTCGCTTGACCGGCAGCGCTCCATCCAGTTGCAGCGACCGGCCCTGGACAGGAACCCTCTGTGCGATGGCGTTGCCGTCAATCACCTCCGCCGATGAAACGTCGGCGAAGCCATCGCCGCTGAGCACGATCGACGAATCGGCCGCGATGTCGATCGGCGGCATTGGAGCGCCACGGGTCACGACTACGCCGCCCAGAGGGCCTGGTCCCTGATGGGCGATCCGGTGCACCCTCGGGCAAGGTCCCGGCGTCGTGCTGTCGACGTTTGCTGCATTTGTTTCAATCCCATCGGCAGTCACCATCGCAGTGCCGGCCTTGAGCGTTACGATGCTGCAGCTGACGTAGTGCAACAGCGAGATGCGCGCGCCGGGAGCGAGTGCGATCTTCGTTCCCGCAGCGACCTCCTGATGGTTGGACAGGTTGGGCGTGGTTGTCCCGGCTAGGTCGGTGACGATCGCGACGGGGGATGCGCACGCGGCTTGGATCAGTCCCGCAAAGAAACCTGCAAGAAGCGCGCAGCGCTTGCCCGTCGCGGCCACGCCGCGACTGTTCCGGTTCTGCATGGTCGCTCCCTCACCGGTTGTCGCCACATATTAACAAACGTCGCTCACCGATCGGGTGTTCGGGACGTTAGCCTGCCCGCTGCAACGGCCCTCATTGCGAGTTCAGGGGCTGCCGGTGAGCTGGAAAGCGGCCCAGAAGAACGGATGCGGCTGGCGCTTGAGTTGCTCGCGCTGCGCCGTTCGCAGCGCCTCGCGCTTGGACACCCCCTTGCCGAGCGAGCGGTAGAACGAGGTCATCAAGTCGCTGGTCGCCCGATCGTCGACCTGCCACAGGCTCGCCACGATGGTGCCGGTGCCCGCGTAAAGAAAACCCCGCGTCAGACCAACGACGTCATCGCCATTGGCCAAGCTGCCAAGCCCCGTTTCGCAGGCCGATAGCGTGACCAGATCGGCACCGACACGCATGGAGTAAAGATCCGACACCGTCAGGCGCCCGTCGTCCGCCCCCTCCGGTGCCAGCAGCAGCGACGAGGCGAGCGGCCGCTCGGCATCGAACAACCCATGACTCGCGACATGAATGAACTGGAAGTCCGCCGCGTATTTGCGAAACGCCGCGCGCGTCGCCTCCCCACGCACCAGCGCGCGCGAGCGCGGCATGATCTGCGCTACCGCTTCGGCCTCCTTCTGCGCAAACGGCAGGTCGTAGCGCTTGTCGCCCAGGTCCGGATTGCCGAAGGCGAGAATGCTCCCGGGCCGCGCCACCGCACTCGTGCGCAGGAACTCGAGCACGGTGGCCGCAGGCAGCAGCCGAATCGAGTAGCTCTCGATCAAAAAGCCCTTGTCGTCGTGCAGCGCATTGAAGGGGACGTAATGCAGCGCCCCGTGCGCCACGACCAGCAGATTCGGCGTGCGCAGCTGATCCCGGATCGGTGCCACTACGCGCATGTAGAGCGCCTTGGCCGGTTCCTGCCAGCGTGAGCTTGCCGGCTCTTCGATCGCCTTGCGGAAGGCGCTAATCTCTGCTTCCAGGCCGTGCCCGTCGAGTCGCATCGCGCTCAGCGTTTCGGGCGTGGCCACGAAAACGTCCAGCTCGTCTCCTCCGTAGAAGTATTCCACGAGCGTTTCGTCTGCGGGTAGCAGCCCCTGAAGGGTGGTCGCATCCGCCGCTTTCACGCTCACCAGTGAGGAGAGCTCCGGGGCCGCCTGCAGAAGCTCCTGCCGCTTGGCCATGGCCACGCCTCGCTTCGCCGCTGTCGCCTCCGCCGTGGACTCGAAGCCATGCGCGGCAAGCTCCGCCGAATCGGCCGCCGCCAGCAGCGCTTTCACCCGCTCCGCGTCGCTGGTCACGCTGAAGTCGCGCTTGCTCGCCAGCATGTCCACCAGCGCCCGCGCCTTGGAGCGCTCCACGTAGTCGAGCGCTGCCGCCGCCTCGCCGCGCGCCACCAGCAGCGAAACGAGCAACCGGTAAACCGCCTGCTTGTCGCCCACGAAGCCGATGCGCCCCGCCTCGGTGTCGATCGAAGAGCGCTGCTGCTCGATGGCTTCCAGCGCCTTCTTGAGCAACTCCACCGCCAGCGGCACGTCCCCTTCGCGCAGCGCAATGCGCGCACGATCGTAGAGCGAAGGCCAATACTCGCCCGCCAATTGACTGATCTGCGGCAGCTTCAGGAGCTCGTCGTAGGCCGTCTTCGCCTCCGCATACGCTCCCGTCTCGTACAGGCATTTTGCGCGAATGAACATCATCGGCACTCTGCGCGACGTCAGGTCACCGTATCCGAAGAGCCCGGCGAACGCGGAGAGCCAGGTGCCTACTTCAGCACCGGGGTCGTTGATCGCCGCCAGCGCCTTGTCGTACTCCTTGAGCGCCATGTGAATGCGCGCCATGGCGGTGAACTTCTCCGGCCCTCCAGACGGCAGCTCCGTGACGCGAATGGCCTCGAGGTCCTGCCGCGCCGCATCCCTGCGGCCGAGGAAGGCGTTGGTCACGCCGAGCACGCCATGGATCTGAATCAACTGCCATTGGCTGAAATCGGTGGTCGGCTCCAAGAACCCCCTTGGCCCCTGCGGCTTCGACTTCACGCGCTCGAGCGCGGCCGAGCCGTACAGCAGTGCATTCTCGTAGGCGCCCAAATCCAGCGCGACCGAGGCGCGGTTAATCAGCGGGTACGGCGAAAGATCGGCTCCAAAGAACCAACGGTCGCCGGCCGCGATGTTCCTGTCCATCGCATCGGCAGTCGCGAGAGCCCCTCGATACTGCCGCACCTCGTAGTACGCGTTGCCGAGATACCACAGGTAAAGGCTCGACAGCGTCTGGCCCGCGTCGAGCCGCGGCTGGAGCTTGTCTACGATCTCGTGGTAGCGGCCTTGCTGGTCGAGTTTGGTAATGGCATCAAGCTGGGCGGCGGCGTGACCCGGTGCGATGAGCAGAGCGACAACGACGGGAAACCACGCCGGAATCCGCGCGACTGTGTGTCCGGGCTGTGTCATAACTCAGGAGACGAGCTACAGCCCAATGGTCCCTCTGAAGCTCTTCAACGCGGCCTCGAACTGTCCCGGGCTGAAGCGCTCGTCGTTGGCGACCGAAGCCTGCAGGGCGTTCAAGCCCGCGTTGATGTCGCGCGCGGACTTGAGGAGGCCTCGCTTGTACATGAAGCTCGCGACGCTGCCGATCGCCATCGTCGCCTGCTCCGCGCCGGCGTAGTCGCGGTACTGCCCGCTCAAGCCTTCGTTGATGAGCGCGTTCAGAATACCTCGCATGTCGGCGTCGGTGATGGTTCGCTGGTTGAGCTTTGCGATCAACTCACCCATGTCGCCCTTGAGCTGCCGCGCTAGCCCGATAGCATCGCCGCCTCCGGACACGGTCTGTTGCAAGCGAGACATCGTGGCCGCGATGCGATCGCCCAGCGCGGGATCGATCACTTTGGCGATCGCGCGCACCATGAGCTGAGACGAATCGTTGAGCCGAACGACACCCGGTCCAAGTCCCGGTACGCGCGGCGCCCAGCGCTTGTCGCTCATCGGATGATGGCAGGCGTGGCAATCGAAGAGCACCAGCTCGGGGAAGAGACCGTCGTGGCCACGCTTCGGATCGGCGAGCACATCCATCATCTCGGAGACAATCAGCGCCTGGCCGATCGCCCATACCTTGATGCCGTCGTAGAGGCGCTTGCGCTTCTCCCAGTCGGAGTCGACCTTGAAGTGCGCGGGTTCGACCGCCGTGAACGTATCGAGCTCGAAGCTCATGCGCGGATGGCCCGCGCCCATGATGCGATGCGTCACGAAGCGATCGGCGTTGCCGAAGTGACAGGAGAGGCAAAGCCGCGCCCGCTCAGCGGGATCGTCCGTGGGGAAGAGTCCGGCGCTCAGATTACCCGCATGCGTCGCACCATCCTCGGTGTGCTTCGGCAGCCAGCGCTCCGAGGGACCGTGACAGGCTTCGCAGGAGACACCGTCGTCGAAGCGAAACCGCTCGCCGCGCATGGACGCCGGCACGTTGTGCGCGTGGCATTCGAGGCAGATCTTCGCTTCGCTCGCCTTTCCAATGCCCAGATTGCGTGCGATGCGCGCCGACTGCTCGTTGAAAAGGATCTTGTACGAGCGCGCATGCTTGTCGACGCGCGACCATGTCACGTACTCGTTCTGCAGGACGTTGGAATCCTTGAACGGCTGCACCGACCCGTGGCAGAGGCTGTTGGCACAATTCACCACGCCGATGCTCTTGTCTTTCGATTGGTAAGGCAGCGGCGGGTGCTGCGCGGTCTGCGCAAATGCAACGTTCGCGCATAGCGCGATGGACGTGAGCGCGAGAACCACGCGCGCCATCGGAGAATTAGCGATCGGTTTCATGACGCACCTCATTCACTTCGTCGGCGCCGGCGTTGTGCCTCCCGCCACGCTGCGCGCCGGCACGAAATCGTCCCTGCGTGCTTCATCGGTCACGGTCCACACGCTTCCGTCGGGCCGCTCGTAGAAGCGCTTCATCTCGTCCCAGGTGAACGGCCGCGATCCGATGCGGCCGAACACCGCGATTTGGCCGCCGGTTTCGTCCACTCCGCGGTCGCGATCGAGTCCCTTCGACAACGCGAGCGCGGGGCTCGGCGTGTTGCGCCAGGCGATGAGTTTCGGTTTCGGCTCCGGCGAGAAGCCATAAAACTTGGGCTGGATGTCGGGCGACGTTAGCTGCAGCACCTTCAAGCCGTTGGCGCCGTCGGCAAGGTAGGCGAAGAGTGAGGCGTTGGTCGAGGCAACGATCACGTCGCGCGCGTCGTTCAACTTTCCGTCTGCGGTGAATTTCATGTACAGCCTGGGCGCTTCGGGACGCTCGACGTCGACGATGGCGAGCCCTTCGCTGCCGGCAGCGACGTAGGCGTAGGTGCGCGCAATATAGATGCGTCTGGCGTCGGCGAGCGGCACACGCGCGACCCCGACCTGCCGCGCCTTGTACGGATCGGTGACGTCGATCGTCGTGAGCCCCTCGTCATCGAGCGCGAAGAGGTAGCGGAATTGGAGGGCCGCGGCGCGCGCTCCCTTGAGTGACACGACAGAGGCGACTTTCGGCTGCAGCGGATCGTCGAGATCGAGGATGACGAGGCCGGCGTCGGCCGAGATGTACGCGAAGTGCCCGCCGAGCAGGATGTGGCGCGCGCCGTTGAGGATGCCGCGATTCGAATCGTCCCCGTTCCAAGTCAGTGCCCGGCTGAGAAAGTTGTTCTGCGGATCGCGGTCCGCCAGCGTGTCGACGTCGGTGAGGATCAATCCCTCGGTGGCATCGGTGACCGCCGCGTAGTGGTAGATCGGGTGGAAAGGCTGTTCCTGGTTGGTGACGCGCATCAGCTCGCCCTGATTGCGCAGCGGATTGATCGGCTGGTTGGTCGGCAGCGCCACGCAGGTCGCGTTGGTCGAGGCGATGTGCGTGTCCTGCCCGTACGGCGAAAACGGCGCGGTGACGATCTTCTGCGAGAAACCTTTGTTGGCGATGCTCGCCACGTCGTAGACGCGCATGCCGCCCGTCCCTTCCGCAACGTAGAGATACTCGCCGCGAAGCTGGAGGCAACGCGCGGCGTCCTTCGTGTTGTGCACGTTGATCGTCGGCAGACGCTGATCGCGGGCCTGATGCTGCGCGAAGTAATCCGGATATGCGTACTGGTGGAGGTAGCTGCCGATCACCGCCTGCGGCTCGTCCCATTCGGTGACCTGCACCGCGGCGATCTGCTTCTCAGCGCCGACCCAGGCGTTGTAGCCGACGAAGTTGACGAAGTTCGTTCCCTGCAGCAGGAGCTGGGCCATGATCGCGTTGTTGTCGTTGTTGCGCGAGATGTGGCAGTCGCTGCAGGTCTTGGTCTCGGTCTTGCGCTCGGTATGCGGATAATGCGGCGCGAAGGCCTGCGACGAAAACCCCGAAGCCGCGATCGGCGGCTGCTGGATGTAGATGCGCTCGCGATTGATGTTGGTCGACGATAGCACCAGCGCAGAGCTGGAGCGGATCGGCGCGATCTTGCCGCCCTTCACCGGCTCGTGATGTCCGAGCTGGAACATGTCGTCGCGCGCGACCTGCGGGTTGTACGTCGCGTAATTGCGTGTCTCGCCTCCTTCGTAGTGATGGCGCTCGGTCTTCCAGTTGGCCTGGATCGGCAAGTGGCAGCCGGCGCAGGAGGTCGTCCACGACAGATGACAGGTGTAGCAAGTCATCTTGTCGTTGTCGTGCGCGAGCTTGGTCTGATCCACGCCCGGCCCCCACTGCATCGAGCCATCGGCGGAAATGAGCTTGGCGCGCGCCGCCTTCGCGTTGTACTTCGGATGACCCGGGGTAACGGTGTCCTTCACCAGAGTGACCTCCCACTCCTTGTCCGGATCGGTTGCCGCGCGTTGATAGAGCTTGCCTTCTCGCCACTCGAAGCGCTTGCGCCCATCCTGAGTGCGCAGCAGCGACAGATCGGTGCCGCCCGGACGCGACGCGGGCCCCGAGGTGAACAGCGTCGGATACTTGTTCACCGTGCCGTGACAGTCGGCGCAGTCGATCTCGATCGCCGCCGCCACCTCGCCGTAGATGTGCCCGTTGCCGTGCGCGTCCTGCGCGAAATGGCAGTCGACGCACTGGAAGCCGAGGTCCATGTGGATCGACGACAGCTGCACCGCCTTCTTGAACTTGTCAGGATCGTTGTCGGAGACCGCGTTGCCGTCCTTATCGAGGAGAGTGCCGTGGCGATCGCGCTTGAATACCGCGCGGAAATTCCAGCCGTGGCCGTGGTAGTCGGCGAACTGCGTGTCCTTGAGCTTCGGATTCAATTCGCTCACGTTCTTTAGGAACTCGGGGTCGCTCCATTTGCCGCGGATCGAGGCTTCCTCGGGATTCCGGTCGAGGATGCGGCGCATCTCGTCCGCGGTCGGATAGCGCTGCTTCTCCGGCCACATGAAGGGCGCGTCCGCCTCGTAGTCCCACATGGTGTAGCCGTAGTAGCTGTTCAGGAAGACGTTCGGCTGGTGCATGTGGCAAACCATGCACTGCGACGAGGGAATCGCGCGGGTGAACGTGTGCTTGAGCGGGTGCCCCGATTCATCTTTCGGAATCGTCGGATCCGCGGTCTGCGACCGGCCCATGTTGCCGAATTTCGCGTACGGTCCCGAGTGCTTTGGATCGCGATCGTTCGCGTACACGGTGTGACAGCCCGTGCAGCCCGAGGAACGGTAGTCACCGGGCTGCTCGTTGGTGCCGAGAAACCACATGTGCGGATCGTTGAGCCGCGTCTTGGTGATGTTGATCACCGGCACCGAGATGCGCAGCCCGGTTCCCGGGCCGCGATTCGACTGGCGGATGTCGGGCCGGCCCGGCTCGTCTAGCTTCTGCAGCGAGCTGCTGTCGTTCGGCAATCCGATCTCGGGGAATTGCGAGTTGATGACGCGTCCGCCGCGCTCGAACACGCGGAAGTTGTCCGCGGGCGGTATGGTCTCCCACGCCGGCAGCGGATAGAGCTTGGGCAGGATGCCCTTTTTGGTCATGAACTCGTTCGGCGCCACGGGATTGACCACCGTGGCCGGCTCGCTTTTCGATGTATACGCCTCCCCAAGAACGTAGCGCTTGAACCCAAGGATGCCGTTGTTGTACGACGCGCCACCCCAGAACATGGCCGAGGTCGACATCAAGCTGCGCTCGGCCGCCTGGATGATGCTGAGGTGGCACGCGCCGCAGGCATCGCGCGCGACGCGATAGTCGCCGGGATTGATGAAGCGCAGGTACTCCGGCGCCTCGCGATTCAAGAGCGTGTAGCTGATCTCCGGATTCGCGCTCGACGGATATCGCCACGCCACAGGATAGCGCGGTAACACGTGCGCCGATTGTTTGGCGCTGACGTAAGCCGGGTCGGTCGTCGAAGCGCCCTGGGGCGCCATCACTTTCGCGTCGCCGCCGTGACAGTCGGTGCAACCGAGGATCACGCCCGTGTTGACGTGCATGGTCGTGTGATCGCTCGCGGTGTGGCAGCTCGCGCATCCGAGCGACTTTGCACGCGCGCCCTCAGCGGTTTGCCTCTCCGGCGCGGGTGGTGCAGCGGCATAGGTTCGCGCGACCGGCGATTCGACGCCGGTGCCGAAGGCGAACACAAACCCGGCCGCCGCGATCGTCAGCGCGGCCACCGCAGGTCGCATCAATGTTTTCGCCGCATTCATGTCAGTACGTCAGCAACAGATTGACCAGAATCGAATACTGCGTCTTGTTGCTGGAGAGATCGTAGAGCTCCTTCAGTCCCTTGCCGGGAAACAGCGCCGCCGCGGAAGCGTTGAGCACGATGTTCTGCGTGAAGAATGGCCTGTACTGAACCGCTACCGAGAGATCGGTACCGATGTTGCGATCGATGTTGCCCTGGTTGCGCAGCACCGACAGGACGGTCGTGTTCGAGAACCACAACTCGTTGAGATTCCCGATCAGACGCCAGCGCGGCGTGAGGTCGACATCCGCGCCGATCCCGAGCAGCGCCACACCCGGATTGATGAAGTTGGACTGTCCCTGATCCTTCGACGAGCGCAGGCTCGCCAGCACCGCGTTGCGCTGCGAGAGCGCGACGCCCCCGCCGCCGATCAGCGGAATCGCTTGCCGTATCCAGTAGCTCGTCTCGGCGCCGGCGATCTGCGGATTCTCGAAGATCGCGTCGAAGCCGTTTTCCTTGTCGTCGTATGGATTGCGGTCACCCGTCGCGTAGAGTGCGGTACCGCGAACGCGCAGCCAGTCGAAATCGCGCGAAACCTCCGCGACGCCGTAGAAAGCGCTGATGTCGGCCGACTTTTGCGAGAGCTGGTTGTGGTCGTCGCGCCCGAAGGCGTAGTAGAGCGCGCCCGTGAGATTCCAGCGGCCGAAGTGTCCGTCGCCGTTGAGTCCGAGATAGGTGACCTTGTAGTTATGCGGCCGCGCGTCGCCGAAGATCGCAGGCCGGACCTGGAAGCCATTGTTGTCCAGGAACGCTGCGGCGTTCTCGCGATTCTGGTTGTAGAGCACCGTGCCCTGAAGGGTGAATCCAGGCACGTAGAAATCCTGCTTGTAAAGGTTGGCGACGAACACGTAATCCTTGCGCAGCTCTTTGCTCACGTCGTTGAGCCCGCTGTTGGTATCCTTCTCGAGGCGCTGGAAGAACGCGACGTTGTACTGCCAGGTGTTGTTGTCGCGGTTGCCGAAGAAGCGGATGCCGAGCGGCTGGTCGACGAAGAGAAACCCGCGAAAGTCCGAGATGAACGGCTGGATGCCGACGCGCACGTCGTCGAAGTCGTAGCGTACCGAGGTGATGTTGTATTCGTAATCGATGAAAGCTTCCTGAATGCCGACGAAATTGTCGGTGCGCCGCGTGCCGCGACGCGGATCGATGTTCACGCCGCGCACTTCCTGCAGCTCGGTGACGTTGTAGTTGAACACCGGCACCAAACGAAATTCCAGTTCCGGCGGCTTGAAGGTCGTGTCGCCCTTCAGCAACGCGAAGCTCGTGATCAGATTTTCCTGGAACGTCCACTGCCGGCCACGCCCGAACTGGTCGTTCGATTGCGCGTTCTGCGTCGATTGCGCCCCGATGGGCGTCGGAAGCTTGCGCGCCTCGTACAGCGTGTCGGACACGATGGTGATCGGGAAGAACCAGTCCTCGCCGAACACCGGGCGGTCACCCTTGAGCGTGTTCGGATTGTAGGGGTCGTACCAGCGCTGCTCCACTAGCTGAAGTTGATCCGTGAGCCGCCAGCGATCGGGTACCGGAATCGATTCGCGCGGTGCGAGCGGCTGCGGCGGCGGCACCTGCTTCGGATTGATCTCCGGAATTACCGGCTCGAGCGGCTTGCCCCCCGGACGCTTGAGCACGACTTCGCCTTCCGGCGACGGCTCGCTCGGTGCCGGCAGCGCCGCGGCTTGCTCGGGTGGTCGAGCACCGCCTTCGCCCACAGGACGTTGGCGCATATCTTCAGTCGACGCTTCGACGGAAAACTCCGGCCCGGCGTTGCCAACGACCTCGTTGATCCAGCCTCGTGTGCCGTCCGGAAGAAGCACGCGATACCAGTTGCCGCGGCGCTGATCGGCTTCGAGCGCGACACCCCGATCCACTCTGATGACGACCTGCGATTTATCATCGGGCGCGGAGTGCACGTTCACGCTGGCCGCCTGGATCTGGATGCGGTACCGCTCCTCGTCGGGTTGCTGCGGCGTCGAGGGTGCCGCCCCGGAAAGGTCGCGCCTGACTTCGGGCACAGGCTCCGCCGCCGTCTGCCCCTGTGCGAGCGCCGTGAGTAGGAGCGCGCCGCAGCCGAGTGTGCAGCTAAAGCCCCGCGCAAACATTTTGAGCCGTGCTGTCGTTGAAGGGTGACTGTGGACAGTTCACATAGCGCAGCCGTGTGCCCTCGCCCTGCGGCACAAGCTGATCGGCGCGCATCGACGGCGGTGCGTTGCCAATGCCGGTGTTAAGCGCGCTCGCGGCGTTGGCGAGGCCGAGGAAAGCGACCATGTCGTCCTGATCGATGCCGTCGCCGGACACGCCGACTGCTCCCACGAGCTGCTGGCCGCGATAGATCGGCATGCTGCCGGGAAAGATCTGGATGCCGTTGCGAATGATTGCGTTGCCCGTGCAGCCCGGCTGGAACGGCGGCCCGGATAACAACGCAGTGCCGATCGCGTTGAAGTCGAGATCGAGCTGCAGTCCGACGTTGAACGGGCTCCACTGCGTCGCGAAAGGCACCGACAGCGGGCCGTTGCTCGTGCCCTGGATGCCGTCGGGAAAGAAAGGACGGGCAAGGTTGCCGATCGCGCGATTGCTGAAGGCCATGCCGTTCGCGAACGCGGTCGGGTCGTTGAGAAAAGAGCGCATCGCGGTGACATAACTTCCGATCGCAACCGGAGTCCCGCCGATCAAGTTGTACATCGCGTTGGGGAGAGCGTTCAGCGCCGCGGCGGCCCCCGGGCTGCTGAAGAAAGCGGCGGTGCGCGCCTTCTGCGCGGCGACGTCGGTGCCGAAAACAGGCGCGTCGGGCGATCGTATGAGTCCCAGAATCTCGCCCCCGGTGTCGACGACGACAACCGATACCTGCGCAGCGGAACCGAGAGGTAGACGGATCTGCGCGCGTGCACGATTCGCAATGTTCAGACCCGCTGAAAGAATGCCGATGACCTCGGCGCGGGTAAGCAATCCGTCGACCCCTGCGCGCGGGGGAAAGCGCGGATTGCCTTTCGCGTCGACCAGCGTGAATGCGTTCAATCCCGCGAACGCCGGATCGGTGCTTGGCGCATATCCCGATGCCGGCTGTCCATAAGCTACGCCGGCGACGATCGCGCCACCGCCGTAGCCCGGTACATCTAAGAGGGCGCCGACCGCGCCCAACGACGAGAATGGCGGCGCCTGTGCCGGATTGCTGGCCGTGCTCGTGCTGTCGACGTAGCGCAACGTGCGCCCGTCGACCGTAATCTGATCAGCCTGCCGGTCTGCAGGCGCGGCGAACCCATAGGTTCCCGCAACGGCGATCAATTCGTTCGGATCGGTGTCGACATCCTCGATGTCGGGGTCCAGGGTGTAGACGCCATTGGAAATCGCGCCGACGCCTCCGACCACCGTTCCGTTCTTGTACAGCGGCAGGCCGCCCGGATTCGCGGAAAGCCCGAGCGGTGTTGGCTTCGGTCCGATCGTCCCGGCGCTCGCCGGTTGATTGATATCGGAACAGGCGAGCGATGAGAACTGCACGCCGAAGAGGGGACCGCCCGGCTGATTGCTTTCGCCCGGATTGAAATGTTCCTGGACGATTTGGCTCGCGGTCCGGGTCGAGAAAGCGTTGCCCTGAGACGAGAGATATGCGCCGGTGACCGCCATCGCGATCGCCGCCAGCGGCGCGCCGTTCGGCGACTTGAAATAGTTGAGACCGCCAGTGACCGGGCGCAGTGGATTGATAGTGAAATCGGCCGGCGCGCCGTTCATATTGAACACGGCAAGCACGTTGCCGACGCGGTCGACCACCGCGATCGTCGCGTTAGCATTGCGCGCCTGCGCTTCGAACACCGCCTGCGCGATGACCTGCTGGACGTCCGCGGCGGTCAGTGCATCCGGAGCTGGCGGCTGCGCGCTGCCGCCGCCGTTTCCTGCGCCACCGCCGCAGCCGGCGACGAGCGCGGCCAGTCCGAGCGCGGCGAGCATCGAACGCGCGCTTGCGCTCATTGCACGCTCCTCGCGGTGACGGGCATCAGCTCCGCGTCGACTCGGGTTCCGAATGGCGGATGCCCGGCGATATGGAAGTCGTGGCAGGAAACGCAGGTCGAGACGACCCTGTTACCGGACGGCACATTGCCGGCGTGGCATTCGCGGCACTTGCCGATCTCGGGCATCGGGATGTCGGCGCTCGAGTGTGACCGCTCGACCGCATGGCAGTCCGCGCACTTGATGTTGCCCGTGCGATGGCTCGCGTGATCGAAGCGAGCCTTCGGAAAGCGCGAAGTCGCCAAGTGCACCGGCGCGATCGCCCACTGTGCAGAAGTGCCCGTCCCCCCTGTCGTCTTCTTACTCGTGACCTCGTGACACACGATGCAAACGCGCTTCTCGAACAGGTCTTCGGTAACCTGATCCGCCTTGGCTCTCGCCCAGGCGAGCGCTTGTCGACGCTCGTCCTCGCTGATCACCCCGCCGGTGAACCTCGGCAGGCCTCGTCGGATGTCGCCGAGATTCACGACATCGACCGGAATATCATTGAGCGCGATGCTTGCATAGAACTCCTGCACGGTCACCGCTGCATCCTCCGCCGAGCCGTGAGGCACCTGGCGCGTGGTGACCGCGGGCTCGAATTCCAGTGTGTGGCATTCGACGCAGGATCGCTTCATATCGATGCGCATGAACGAGCGTCCGCTCGAGTCCGGAAAGTGGCAGGTCGCGCAGGTAAGAGTCTTGCGTCCCTTCGGCCCGCGCACGCTGCTCTTGAGGTGCACGTCGTGCGGAAATTTGAAATGCGGCCGCTCGACCAGCCGCGTCTTCTCAGTCTGAGAAACGCGAATCACGTCCTTCGGCCCGGGCCCTTGCCACAGCGTGAGCTTGAACGCAGGATGGTCGTTGGCGAAGTCACTCGCGTCGGCAAGCGTGCTGTCCTTGTCACGACTCTTCAGGTCACCGTGACATGTAACGCACAGCGTGGCGTCGCGGCGCACGAGCCCCGTCGGGCCCTTGTGGTCCGCATGACAGCTGGCGCAGCGCGTGTCGCCGAACAACTTCTGCTGAAGCGCGACCGGCTGCACGTGGCCGGGCGCGCCCTTGTGGCACTCGATGCATACCTTGTCGCGCACGTGCACAAACGGAGTCTCGTGACAACGGGCGCAGCTGCGTCCGAACAACTGATGCGCTGCGGAAAGGGTTCCCGGATTCCAGGATTGGTCGGGCGTGATCGGCAGCTTCGCGGTGACCGGCCGAAGCGGAACGAGGATCGCGTTGAGCACGGGCACTGCGAGGAAGACCAGCGCGATGACGATGACGAGCGTCCATGCCGGAGTGCGCCGTGAAAGCCCGCTCTGCTCCAGCGTCGTACGCGACTTGGCTTTGATCTCGGCCAGATCGTCGGGCATCGGGCGCGTCCGCTCGATCGCGAGCGCGAGGTCGTAGCCCGCGGGCGGCGATTCCACGGCGAGATCGTACGGACCCAGCGCGACCAGTCCACCGGGCACGAGCTTCGCTTCGCGTATCGGCTCGCCGTTGAGTGCGAGCTCCGCCTCGGGCGCCTGAATGAATACGGCATCGCCCTGCCGGTAGATCGCCGCGTGATACAGCGACACGCGCGGATCGGGGAGAAAGATCTCGCACTGGGTGCCGCGTCCCAGTCGCAGCACCTCGCCCTCGACCGCGCGCTCGGCACGCTGCGCCTGGCCCTTGCGATTGCGCGTGACGGTGACGACGAGGATCTTCAAGTCTCCCTCACCAGTAGAAGAAGACCGACACGATGTGGGTTGCGAGCGCGGCGAGCAGCGCCACCGAGAGCGGAACGTGGAAATAGAGCCACAGATTGAGGCGTGCCTTGAGCGCGACGTCGCGCCGCGCGCGCGCGACCAATCCCTGCTTCTTGAGCATCAGCGTGTATAGCGTGCGATTGGTCTGCGCCTGCTCGCCGATGAGCTTGCGCCCGAGGTTCTGCAGTCCTGCGACCGCGGCGTCAGTGGGACAGGAGGGATCCTTGCCCGAGAGCTGCCGCAGCCATGAGCCTCCGATCGTCGTTCCCTGCGCGGACGCGACGACGAGCTTCGTAATGCTGTCGGGCAGCGACAGCGCGATCTGCCGCGCCTGCTTGTCCAGATCGGCAATCTTGATCAGCAGCATCTCCAGCGTGTCCTCGCCGAGGTTGTCGGTCATGACGCGCGGATAAATCAGGTAAGCGTACACGCCGTAGAAGCCGCTCACGATCACCGCGAGCATCAGCACGTAGGCAAGCGTGTGCACGTTCCAGCCGACTTTGAACGCGGCGTGCAGCGTGGCGATGACGATCAGCGCGGTACCGAAGTAGACATGGGCTGAGAGCCAGCCCTGCAGCATGCCGATGGTCGAGCCGAACTGGCGCTTGCGGACGCCGAACCACGCGAGCCAGACGATCATGAGCGCGCCGAGCGTGCCCAGCGCGTAGCCGAGCCAGGTGCCGCCGTAGGGTCCGTTGGGAGGCCGGTGCCAGGCGTAGAGCGCGATCGACAGGAGTGTCAGCGCGGCCGCGAGCTTCAGATAGCGGTAGCGCGCATAGGCCAGTATCGACTGGTGACGCAACTCGACGCTCCCTGGCGGGCTTGGAGCCCGCTCGATCAGTCGCGAGAGTGTATAGCAGGCAACTGAGGACCGCGAAGCGTTTTTGGAACCGGTGAGAGCGCCCGCGAGTATAATCGCCAGCCTCGCGATGACAGCTTCGCCGGCGACAGCTCGGCATCTTGCGCCTTGATTTTCCTCTTTTGGTCGCTAGCACTCCTGCTGCTCGCGGTGACGCTGGCATTTCTGCTCCCGCCGCTGTTACGCAATCGGCGGCCGATCGTCGCGTCACCCGACGTGGATGCTGCCGCGATCGCCGTCTACCGCGATCAAAAGCGCGCCCTCGACGCCGAGCTTGCCGACGGCGTCATCAGCAGCGAGGAGCGCGACGCGGCGGTGGCCGAGCTGACGCGCCGTCTCGGCGAGGAGGTCACTGCGCCGAAAGCGCCGGCGCATCCGCTGCGCATGTCGCGGCGCGCCTGGGTGATCGCGCTCGCCCTCTTCGTCGTGATCCCGGTCGCCGCCGTCGGTCTGTATTTATGGCTGGGCAACCCGAATGCGACAACGCTTGCCTCTGCGGGCACCGACCCGGCCGCGAAGCACGCGATGTCGGATCCCCAGCTCGTAGCGATGGTCGAGCAGCTCGCGCAGCGTCTCAAGTCGCGGCCCGACGATGCGGAAGGCTGGACGCTACTCGCGCGCTCGTACGCGGCGATCGGCCGCTACGGGGATTCCGCTGCTGCTTACGAGCACGCTGCAACGCTCGTCCCCGACAATGCGCAGCTGCTCGCCGATTACGCCGATGCAGCGGCGATGGCACAGGGACGCGTGCTGGCCGGCAAGCCCATCGAGCTCGTGCAGCGCGCGCTCGCGATCGATCCCAAGAACCCGAAGGCGCTCGCGCTCGCCGCGACGGCTGCGCTCGACGCGCGGGATCTCGACGCAGCGCTCGGCTACTGGAGGCGACTGCAGGCGCAGTTTCCCGAGGGCTCCGACGAGGCGCGCCAGATCGCGTCGATCATCGCAGAAGTCGAGACGGCGAAGCGTGAGGGCAAGGGTGGAGGCAAGCTCGCAGCGCGTACCGAGAGCGCGGCGCCGTCGGCCGCGACGAGCTCTCCGCCAAAGGCGAGCGCGAGCGCCGGCGGAACGATCGCCGGTCGCGTCGAGGTCGCGCCGGCACTGGCAGCGAAAATCGCGTCCGACGATACCCTTTTCGTCTTTGCGCGCGCGGTCGACGGCCCGCGCGTGCCGCTCGCGGTGCTGCGCGCACCGGCGCGCGAGCTGCCGAAGAGCTTCACGCTCGACGACAGCATGGGCATGGCGCCGGGCGTGAAGCTCTCCGCGGCGCAATCCGTCGTCGTCGAAGCACGCGTCTCGAAGAGCGGCAACGCGCTACCGCAGTCCGGCGATCTTTCCGGCAAGAGCGCTGCCGTGAAACCGGGAGCGTCGGGCATCAGGATCGTGATCGATCAGGTCGTGCCGTAGGGATCCCGGCGCGCTTGTCCGAAGTCAAGGCCGGGAGCCTGCTGTCGGCTATAATTTTGCGATTTCTTTGCCGCGGGGACCGTTCGATGCTGGTCGCGCAGAACCTCGCCGCACAGCGCGGCGATGCGCTGTTGTTCGAAGGGCTGGATTTCGCTCTCCGGCCGGGCGCGGCGTTGTTCGTGAGCGGCCCGAACGGCAGCGGCAAGACTACTCTTCTTCGCATCGCGGCCGCGCTCACGCACGCGCTGCGCGGAAAGCTGACCTGGGATGGAACTCCAGTCGAGCCGTTCGCGCCCGCCATGCGCGCGGCGGTCCTATTCATCGGCCACGCGTCTGCGCTCAAGGAAGAGCTCTCGGCGGAAGAGAACCTCGCTTCGCTCGTCGCGCTGCATGGGACAACCGCCGAGGCGGGCGCCCTTGCCGAGGCGCTCGCGGCCTGGTCGCTCGCGCGGCAGCGGGCTTTGCCCGCGCGCGTGCTCTCGCAGGGTCAGCGACGCCGGATCGGGCTCGCACGCTTGCAGCTCGTGTCACGTCCGCTGTGGGTGCTCGACGAGCCGCTCACCGCGCTCGATGCCGCAGGCGTGGACACGCTGCGCGATGCGCTCGGCGAGCATCTGGCGCGCGGAGGCATGGCGCTGATCGCCACTCATCAGGCGTTCGAGCCGCGAGCCGGCACCGTCCATTCGCTTCGCCTGCAATGAACGAAGCTACGCTGCAAGCGCCCATCGTCGCCGACAGCGCCTGGAGCGGCGTCGCTTGGGCGTTGGCCCGCGATCTCAAGCTCGCGCTGCGCTCGAAGGCCGAGCTTGGCGTTCAACTTCTCTTCTATGTGATCGTGGTCACGCTTTTTCCGCTTGGAGTCGGCCCTGAGCCGGGAATCCTTCGCACGCTGGGTCCCGGCGTGCTCTGGGTTGCAGCGCTGCTCGCCTCGCTCCTCGCACTGCCGCGCCTTTTTGCCGCCGACTTCGCCGACGGAACGCTGGAGCAGATCGCGCTGTCTTCGTATCCGTTGCCGTCCCTCATCGCAGGAAAGATTCTCGCCCACTGGCTCGCCACCGGCGCGCCGCTGGTCCTCCTGTCGCCGCTCCTCGCGCTGCAATTCGGACTGGATGGCCAAGAGACGATGATCCTGGTCGTCGGCTTGCTGCTCGGAACGCCAACCCTGTCCCTGCTCGGTGCCATCGGCGCCGCGCTGACCCTAGGCGTCCGCGGCGGCGGCGCGCTGCTCGCGCTGCTGATCCTTCCGCTTTACGTGCCGGTTTTGATCTTCGGCGCGAGCGCGGTGGAATCGCTGCGCGCGGGACTCGCGCCCGGTGGCGAGCTGTCGATCCTCGCCGCCGCGCTTCTCGCGGCGATCGTCGGCGCTCCGATCGCCTGTGGAGCCGCGGTGCGCATCGCACTGGATTGAGAATGAACGGACGCACGATTCCCTGGTTCAAGTACGCGTCGCCGACGTCTTTTTTCCCGCTCGCTGGGAAGCTCGTGCCGTGGTTCGCATGGCCGGCGGCGTTGCTCGCTCTCGCGGGTCTCTATCTCGGCTTGATCGTCGCGCCTGCCGATGCGCAGCAGGGCGAGGCGTATCGCATCATCTTCATTCACGTGCCCGCGGCGTGGATGTCGATGTTCATTTACGTGGTCATGGCGTTCTGGTCGGCGATGGCGCTCTCGTTCAACGCGCGGTTGTCGGGGATGATGGTGCAGGCTCTCGCGCCGACGGGCGCGCTCTTCACGTTCATCGCACTGTGGAGCGGTTCGCTCTGGGGCCGGCCCGCATGGGGCACCTACTGGGCGTGGGACGCGCGCATGACCTCCGAGCTGATCCTGCTCTTCCTCTATTTCGGTTATCTCGCGCTGCGCGGCGCGATCGCGGATCCGCGGCGCGCCGACCGCGCCGGCGCGGTGCTGGTGTTGGTCGGCGTGATCAACGTACCGATCATCTATTTCTCCGTGAAATGGTGGAACACGCTGCACCAGGGTGCTACGGTGAGCCTTACGGCCGCGCCGAAGATGGCCGCGATCATGCTGACCGCGATGCTGATTATGACGATTGCAGCATGGTTCTACGCAATTGCCATCAGCCTGGTCCGCGTGCGTGCGATCATTCTGGAGCGCGAGGGACGAAGCGGGTGGGCCGGCGAGTTGGCAGGAGCGATTCAATGAGCGTCTCGGACTTTTTTGCCATGGGTGGCTACGGGTTTTATGTTTGGGGCTCCTATCTGATCACCGCTGGGTTGATCGTGGTCGAGATCGTCGCGGTGCGCGCGCGACTCCGCAACGCCCGCCGCATGGCGGACAGCGTCGAGGGGCGCACATGACGATCAAGCCGCGCTACCGGCGGCTGGGCTGGATTCTCGGCGGACTTGCTGTGCTTGGCGTGGCCGCTGCGCTGGTGCTGAACGCATTCCGCTCGAACCTCGTCTTCTTCTACACGCCCACGCAGATCGCGGCGAAGGAAGCGCCGCAGGGACGTCCCTTCCGCGTCGGCGGGCTGGTCGAGTCGGGAAGCCTCGCCCGCGAGCCGAACACGCTGACCGTGCACTTCCGCGTCACCGATACGGCAAAGACGATTCCGGTGACGTACACGGGACTGCTGCCCGATCTGTTCAAAGAAGGCAAAGGCGTCGTCGCGCAAGGCACGCTCGGCTCCGACGGCGTGTTCCACGCGAGCGAAGTGCTCGCCAAGCACGACGAGAACTACATGCCACCCGCCGCGGCCGATGCCGTGAAGCAGGCGCACGACGGAATGACAATGAAAAGCCTCACAACGACGAAGAACTGATGATCCCTGAGCTCGGCCATTTCGCATTGATCCTCGCACTGCTCGTCGCGCTGGCGCAGGGCACGCTGCCGATGGCTGGCGCAGCGCTGGATAATTCCCGGCTCATGTCTCTCGCGCGCCCTGCGGCGCGGGTCCAGTTTCTGCTCGTTGCGTTCGCGTTCGTATGTCTCGCGGCGTCCTTCGTCGGCAACGATTTCTCGGTGCAGAACGTCGCCGCCAATTCCAATTCCGAGCTGCCGCTGCGCTACCGCATCGCTGCGACCTGGGGCTCGCACGAGGGATCGCTCTTGCTGTGGTCGCTCATGCTCACGGGTTGGACCTTCGCGGTCACGTTCTTCTCACGCAACCTGCCGCAGACTCTCCTCGCGCGCGTGATGTCGGTGATGGGACTGGTGAGCGTCGGTTTCCTCGCCTTCCTGCTTTTCACTTCCAATCCCTTCGAGCGGCTCATCCCGCCCGCGCCCGAGGGACGCGATCTCAATCCGCTGCTGCAGGATCCCGGCATGGTGATCCACCCGCCGATGCTCTACATGGGCTATGTCGGCTTCAGCGTTGCGTTCTCGTTCGCGATCGCGGCGCTGCTGGGAGGCCGCCTCGACGCGACCTGGGCGCGCTGGTCGCGGCCGTGGACCACGGTCGCGTGGGCCTTTCTCACGATCGGCATCGCGCTCGGCAGCGGCTGGGCCTACTACACGCTCGGCTGGGGCGGATGGTGGTTCTGGGATCCCGTCGAGAACGCTTCGTTCATGCCGTGGCTCACCGGCACCGCGCTTATCCACTCTCTGGCCGTGACGGAGAAGCGTGGAGCGTTCAAGAGCTGGACTGTATTGCTTGCAATCCTCGCCTTCTCGTTGTCGCTGCTCGGAACCTTCCTCGTGCGCTCCGGGGTGCTCACCTCGGTGCACGCGTTCGCGACCGATCCGGCACGCGGCGTTTTCATCCTCGCGTTCCTCGGGATTGTCGTCGGCGGCTCGCTTGCGCTTTTCGCGTGGCGCGCCGGAGCCGTGGGGCTCGGCGGCGGTTTCGACCCGATCTCGCGCGAAGCTTCGCTGCTCGCCAACAATGTGCTGCTCGTCGTAGCGATGGCGAGTGTGCTGCTGGGCACTCTTTATCCCCTCTTCCTCGACGCGCTGCATCTCGGCAAGATCTCCGTCGGCCCACCGTATTTCGATGCGGTCTTCTATCCGCTGCTTGCGCCCGCGATCTTCCTGATGGGCATCGGACCGGTCGCGCGCTGGAATCGCGCGCCGCTGCCCGAGCTCGCGATCCGCCTGAAATGGGCGCTGGCAGTGGCGGTGATCACGGCGCTATTGCTGCCGTTCGTTCTGGGCCGGTGGACTCCGCTCGTCGCGCTCGGGCTCTTTCTTGCGCTGTGGATCGTTGCGACGACGGCGGCGAATCTGCGCCAGCGCCTGGTGAGCTCGCACCATCGCGGATTGCTGGCGAAGCTCGCGGCCAACTCGCCGTCCTATTACGGCATGATGCTCGCGCATCTCGGCGTGGCGGTTTTCATCGTCGGCGTGACGCTGGTCAAAGGCTACGAGAGCGAGCAGGACGTGAAGCTGTCGCCTGGGGAGACGGTCGCCGCTGGAAGCTACGAGTTCAAATTTCTCGGCGTCACTCCAGGACCCGGACCGAACTATCGCGCGCTCACCGGCACGGTTGAAGTGCGCAAGGACGGCCGCTTGATCGAAACCTTGCGTCCCGAGAAGCGCATCTACAACGCCTCCGGGCAACCGATGACGATCGCTGCGATCGCCACCGAGTTTCTCGGCGATCGCTACGTATCGCTCGGCGAGCCGCTCGCCAACCAGGACATCGCAGGCGCATGGGGCGTGCGCATCTATCTCAAGCCGTTCGTCGACTGGATCTGGAGCGGCGCGTTCCTGATGGCGCTCGGCGGCCTCATCGCCATCTCGGATCGCCGCTACCGCCTCGCACCCAGGCGCAAAACTGCACCGGTCGCCGAGGCGACTACCAGCGCCGTCGCCGCGGAGTAGCACGCGATGAAGAACATCCGCTGGTCGGTTCCGCTCGCGATCTTCGTCATCCTGCTTGCCTTCCTCTGGGTCGGGCTGGGGCGCGACCCGCGCGAGGTTCCCTCGCCGCTCATCGGCAAGCCGGCGCCTGCCTTCCGACTCAGCAAACTGCACGCTCCCGGCGAGACGCTTTCGAACGACGATCTCAAAGGCAAGGTGTGGCTCCTCAACGTGTGGGCGTCGTGGTGCGTCTCCTGCCGCGCCGAGCATCCGCTGCTGGTCCAGCTCACCAAGGCGAACATCGTTCCCGTGTACGGTCTCGATTACAAAGACGATCCCGAAGCGGGCCGCGGCTGGCTCGCGCAGAACGGCGATCCTTACGTTGCCTCCATCGTCGATCGCGACGGGCGCATCGGCATCGACTATGGCGTGTACGGCGTCCCCGAGACCTTCCTCATCGACAAGTCCGGCGTGGTGCGCTACAAGCAGATAGGACCGATCACGCCGGAAGCCCTGCAAGACAAGATCCTGCCGCTGGTGCGCGAGCTGCAGCGATGATGCGGTACCCCACAGCGGCGGCGCTCGTGCTCATCGCCGCGCTGGCCTGGGCCACGAAGATGGAACCGCCTTCGGCCGAGGCCGCACTCGACGCGCGCCTGAAGAAGCTCGAAACGGAGCTTCGCTGTCTCGTCTGCCAGAACCAGACCCTCGCCGATTCCAACGCCGACCTCGCCGATGATCTGCGGCGCGAGGTGCGTTCGCTCGCCGTGGCCGGCCGGAGCGACGACGAGATCAAGGCCTACCTCGTCGCTCGCTACGGCGATTTCGTGCTCTACGATCCGCCGGTCAAGCCGCTGACCTGGGTCTTGTGGTTCGGCCCGTTTGCGCTCGCTATCGGCGGCGGCGCCGTGTGGTGGCTGGTCCTCAAGCGGCGTGCGAAGATGGCTCCGCAGGCCACAGACATCGACGCCCAGACTCGCGGACGCAAGCTCCTCGACGACGAAGACGAGAGCTAGTGCGGTGCGAATACGCGTGCGCGGCTGACCGCGCTAAAGAGCTTTCCCGCACTTCCAGCACAGCTCGAAGTTCGCCGGATTTTCCTCGCCGCATTCGCGGCAGAAGACGCTGCCGGTCTTCGCTCGTTCGCTTCTCATCTCGGCGAGTTCCTTCTCGGCGCGCGGCCGGTCGCGGCTGTCCTCAAGCCACACTTGCGGCTGCGCCACGTCCGGCGGCACGTCGCCGACGATGCTCTGCACGTGCTCGTTGAATACCCGCGCGGCGATGCCCGCACGCTGCAAGCGATGCAAGACGAGGTATGCATCGAAACGGTTGAGCGCGGTGTAGAAGCGTTCCATCTAAGGAACCTCAATTCTCCCACCGCAGAGGTTCGCCGTCGCGCACAATGCCCGTGCAGGGATTGGCGCCGACCGCGTACGCAAGCTCGCCAGGGCCGTCGATGTTCCACAGCGCGAGATCAGCGCGCAGCCCTCTCGCGAGAACACCGCGATCGGCGAGCCCGAGCGCACGCGCCGCATTGCGCGTGACGCCCGCCAGCGCCTCCTCGGGCGTCAGGCGAAATAGCGTGCAGGCCATGCTCAGCATCAGCAGGAGCGAGGTCACTGGCGCAGTTCCTGGATTGCAATCGGTGGCGATCGCCATCGGGACCTCGTGCTGGCGCAAGGCCGCGATCGGCGGCAATCGAGCCTCGCGCAGGCAGTAGAAAGCGCCTGGCAGCAGCACGGCGACGGTTCCCGCGCCCGCCATCGCCTCGATCCCGGCATCGTTCGCGCATTCGAGATGATCGGCGGAGAGCGCCGCGAACTCGGCCGCGAGCGCGGCGCCACCGGAGTCGGAGAGCTGGTCCGCATGCAGCTTGACGCGAAGCCCAAGCGCGCGCGCCGCTTCGAACACGCGCCGCGTCTGCGCAAGCGAAAAGCCAATGCGCTCACAGAAGGCGTCGACGGCGTCGGCAAGTTGCGCCTTCGCCGCGGCGGGGACAATCTCATCGCAGACGAGCGCAACGTAGGCGTCTGCGCGCCCGGCGTATTCAGGCGGGAGCGTATGTGCAGCGAGGAGCGTCGTGCGCACGTCCACTCGTTCCACGTCGGCTAGTCGCCGGGCAACGCGCAACAGCTTCAGCTCGCTCATTACATCGAGGCCGTAGCCTGATTTGATCTCGATCGTCGTGACGCCTTCATCGAGGAGACGGCGCATCCGCGGCGCGCTTTGCGCGACCAGTGAGTCCTCGGAAGCCGCGCGCGTCGCGCGCACCGTGGCCATGATGCCGCCTCCTGCGCGAGCGATTTCCTCGTAGGTGGCTCCGGCGAGCCTCTGCTCGAACTCGTTCGCACGGTTGCCGGCGTAGACGAGATGGGTGTGGCAGTCGACGAGCCCGGGCGTGAGCCAGCCACCGCGTCCGTCCAGCTCTTCGCGCGCGGCCAGTTCAACGGGCATGCTGTTGCGCTCGCCCACCCAAGCGATGCGGCCGCCACGGATCGCGAGCGCTCCGTCGCGGATTGCGCCGTAGGGCGTGCGGGGCTGCATCGTCGCGAGCTGCACGTTGACGATGAGCCGGTCGCAACTCGTATTCGCGCCCTGGGGCGCACTGGCGGCGCTCATGCCAGCAGCCGCCGCATCGTCTGCCGGTACCGGACGAGGATGGCCTCCTCATCGGCGTGATGACCCTCCCCGATGACCCAGCGCCCCGCGACCATGACGTCGCGCACGAGGCGCCGCCCCGGACCGAAGATCGCGGCGTCGAGCAAATTCTCGGGCGGCTGCTCGACCAGCCCCGGATCGTTCGCGTCGAGCACGACGAGATCCGCGCGCGAGCCCAGCGCGATCGCGCCGACCGGCTGCGCGAGCGCCTGCGCACCGCCAGTGAGAGCAGCGCAAAAGAGCGCGAGCCCGCTCGATTCACCGTCCTTCGCGAAGAGATTGCGCCGCTCGCGAGTCAGCCGCTGCGCGGCGTCGATCAGTCGCAGCTCCGCGAAGGGATCCACACCGACATGGCTGTCGCCGCCGATGCCGATACGGCCGCCAGCGGCGAGATAATCGACCGACGGGAAAATGCCGTCACCGAGATCGGCTTCGGTGCTCGGGCACAGTCCCGCGACGGCTCCGCTTTCGGCGAGACGCTTGGTTTCTTCCGCATTGACGTGCGTCGCGTGCACGATGCACCAGCGTGCGTCCACAGCGGCGTGGTTGAGCAGCCACTGCACCGGTCGCTGACCGCTCCACTTCACGCAGGCATCGACTTCCTTGCGTTGCTCCGCCGCGTGGATGTGGATCGGTCCCTGGATGAGGTCGTTGTCGGTCAGCCCGATCAGCCACTGCAACTGATTCGGAGTGACCGCGCGCAGGCTATGCGGTGCAATACCGACTACCGGGCCGCCCTCTCCCGGGAGCAGCGCGAGTATCTCCATCAGCCGGCGGAAGTCATCGGGATCGTGCAGGAAGCGACGCTGCGCAGGCGTCGGGTGCGCTCCGCCGAAATCCGAGTGCGCATAGAACACGGGCAGCAGCGTCAGCCCTATCCCGGTTGCGATGCTGGCGGCGATGATGCGCGTGGCCATCTCGGCCTGATTCGCGTAGGGCTCACCGGCGGGATCATGGTGCAGGTACTGGAATTCCGCGACCGCCGTGTAGCCGGCCTTCAGCATCTCGATATAGAGCTGTGCAGCAATCGCTTCCTGATCCGCCGGTCCTATGCGCCCGACGAAGCGGTACATCGCCTCTCGCCAGCTCCAGAAGTTGTCCGTCGCGGGCCCGCCGCGCTCGGTGAGCCCTGCGAGCGCGCGCTGGAAAGCGTGCGAGTGGACGTTCGGCATGCCGGGGATGAGCGGCCCCTGCACGCGCTCGGCGTCCGCGGGAGGGCTCAGCGCGACCTCGAGCGCTTCGATGATGCCGTCCGGCCCGACGTCGAGCACGACGTCCTTCGCCCAGCCGGCGGGCAGCAGCGCGTCGCGCGCAAACAGTCTCATCTTTTTCTTCCCCCTTCTCAGGGCGGCCGTTGGACCGCTATCCGAGCCCTCCCCGCTATTGTGCCGCGAGTCGCGCCGGTCGGGTGAAGCTTGCCCGCGTTGACACGGCATCGGAAGCGCCCGTAGTCTGCGCCGTGCCTTGGCGCTGGAAGCGGATCGGGTGTGCCGGAGCGATGCTGGTCGCGCTTCTTTGCGCGGGCTGCGTTGCCGTTCCGGTGCAGCAATATGCACTGCTGCCGGCGGCAGAGGGCGGCGTAAGCTCTCGCAACTCCACCTGCGGCGACAAGGCAGCGGTCGCGCCAGATGCGACGAGCGCGCCGAGCGATGACGCGACCGCGCCGGCGCTCGATCCGGATCATGTGCGCATCGCTTCGTGGAACCTGCACAAACAGCAGGATCGCGGCTGGCGCGAAGAGCTCGAGCGGCTTGCCGGCCTGAGCGACATCCTGCTGCTGCAGGAAGCAGCGCTCACGAGCGAGCTGCGCACCGCGCTCGACGAAGACCGGTACACATGGATTCTCGCCAGCGCCTTCGCCTTCGACGGCACGGATTACGGTGTCGCGATCGCGTCGCGTGTACGGCCGATTTTCTTCTGTACCGGTCGCGCTTTCGAGCCGCTCACCGGCATTCCCAAGTCCTTTCTCATCGCGCGCTTCCGCCTCGCGGGGCGAGAGCAAGCGCTCGCCGTTGCGACTGTGCACGCGATCAACTTCACGCTCGATCTCTCAGCCTACGACGGAGAGCTCGATGCGCTGCGCGAGGCGTTGGCGTCGCATAGAGGACCGATCGCGCTTGCAGGAGACTTCAATACGTGGAGCGAGGCGCGCGAGCGCCGTGTGGACGCGCTCGCGCTGCGGCTTGGGCTCGGTCCGGTCAGCTTCGAGCCGGATGGGCGGTCGCGCTTTCTCGGGCGCCCTGCGGATTGGGCCTTTGCGCGCGGCGCCAGCGTTCTCGGCTCGGAGATTCACGATGTCACGGCATCGGATCACAATCCGCTGCTCGTGACGCTGCGCATTCCCTAAGGATGTGTAAACAAAAACCGGGCGCGAGGCCCGGTATGTTCGATTCCGAGAGGTCATGCGCTACGCCGATGTGCGCGCTTTCCTCTTCGATTTTTCGCTGGCCTTGGCTTCGGTCTTCCGCTTCTTGCTCTTCGTCTCGCTCTTGGTCTTCGCCTCGGCCTTGCCTCCCGCCTTCTCCTTCGTCTTGGCTGCCTTGTCGCCCTTGCCTGCCTTCGACGCTTCCTCCTCCGTCTTTGCTTCCGATCCTTCGACGCGATCCATCAGCTCGACCAGCGCCATCGGTGCGTTATCGCCGAGACGAAAGCCGAACTTGAGTATGCGCAGATATCCGCCCGGGCGCTTCGCATAGCGCGGCCCCAGCTCGTTGAAGAGCTTGTACACGACGTCCTTGTCCCGCAAGCGGTTGTACGCGAGACGGCGATTCGCGAGCGTCGGCTGCTTGCCCAGCGTGATCAGCGGCTCGGCAACGCGGCGCAGCTCCTTCGCCTTGGAGAGCGTAGTGCGGATCATCTCGTGCGTGAGCAGCGAGTTGGTCATGTTGCGCAGCATCGCGACGCGATGACTGCTCGTGCGGTTGAGCTTGCGCAGTCCGTGACGGTGACGCATTTCGCTCCCCTTACGGCCGGTCCAGATTCGGTGGCGGCCAGTTCTCGAGCTTCATGCCGAGCGAGAGCCCGCGCGAAGCCAGCACTTCCTTGATCTCGTTCAGCGACTTTCGCCCGAGGTTGGGCGTCTTGAGCAATTCCGTCTCGGTGCGCTGGATCAGGTCGCCGATGTAATAGATGTTCTCGGCCTTCAGGCAGTTGGCCGAGCGCACGGTGAGCTCGAGATCGTCGACCGGACGCAGCAGGATAGGATCCACCTGCGGCATCGCGCGCTGCTCGATCGGTGCTTCGGTGCCCTTCAGATCGGCGAACACGCCCAGCTGCTCGACTAGGATCGAGGCGGCGTAGCGAATCGCCTGCTCGGGTTCGATCACTCCGTTGGTCTCGATGTCCATCACCAGCTTGTCGAGGTCGGTGCGCTGTTCAACGCGCGCGCTTTCAACGGAATAGCTCACACGCCGAACCGGCGAGAAGGACGCATCGAGCAGGATGTTACCGATGCTGCGGCCGCCTTCGGGCTTCAGGCGCACGGTTGCCGGTTGATAGCCGCGGCCTTTCTCGACCTTGATCTCCATCTCGATCTTGCCGCCGGCGGTGAGATGCGCGATGACGTGGTCGGGATTGATGATCTCGACATCGTGATTGGGCTCGATGTCGGCTGCAGTCACCGGACCTTCGCCGGTCTTGGCCAGGCGCAGCGTGACGTGGTCGCGGTTATGCAGCTTGAGCACCACGCCCTTTAGGTTCAGCAGCACGTCGACGACATCCTCCTGGACTCCGTCGAGCGCGGAGTATTCGTGCAGCACGCCGGTGATCTTGACTTCCGTCGGCGCGTACCCGGGCATCGACGAGAGCAGCACGCGGCGCAGCGCGTTGCCCAGCGTGTGCCCGTAGCCGCGCTCGAACGGCTCCATCACCACCTTGGCGTGAAAAGGCGACGTGCTCTGCACGTCGATGATGCGCGGTTTCAAGAAAGCAGTGCTCTGCATGGGGTTCCTTAGCGCGAATCCTGTTCCGTCCCTGACAATTGCCGCGGCAAAACCGGTGCAGCGTTACTTCGAATACAACTCGACCACCAGGCTTTCGTTTATGTCCTGGCCGAATTCCGAGCGGTCGGGTGCGCCCTTAAAGGTGCCCGCCATCTTCTTCACGTCGACTTCGACCCACGACGGGAAGCCGATCTTCTCAGCGAGCTGCAGCGCATCGACGATGCGAAGCTGCGTCTTGGCGCCTTCTTTCACCGCGACCACGTCGCCCGCCTTCACCCAGGCGGACGGCACATTGTTCGTCTTTCCGTTGATCGTAACCGCGCGATGCGTGACCAGCTGGCGAGCCTCGGCGCGCGTCGAGCCGAAACCCATGCGATAGACGACGTTGTCGAGCCTCGACTCGAGGAGCTGCAACAGGTTCTCGCCGGTCGAGCCTCTGCGCCGCGCGGCTTCAGCGAAGTAGCGCTGGAACTGCCGTTCGAGAAGGCCATAGGTGCGCCGCAGTTTCTGTTTCTCGCGCAGCTGCTTGCCGTAATCCGACAGACGCAGCCCCGAGCGTACGCCGTGCTGGCCCGGCTTCGAGTCGAGCTTGCACTTTGAGTCGAGCGATCGCCGGGCGCTCTTGAGGAAGAGATCGGTTCCTTCCCGCCGCGCGAGCTTGCATTTGGGTCCGATGTAACGAGCCACGTTGCCCTTCCTCCCTAGATTCGGCGCCGCTTCGGCGGTCGGCAGCCGTTGTGCGGCACCGGCGTCACGTCGGCGATGCTGGTGATCTTCAAGCCCAGAGCGTTCAACGCGCGCACCGCGGATTCGCGTCCTGGCCCCGGGCCCTTGATTCGCACTTCCAGGTTCTTGACACCGCACTCCTGGGCCGCTCTGCCAGCCGCCTCTGCCGCGACCTGCGCCGCGAACGGCGTGGATTTGCGTGAGCCCTTGAAACCCGCACCGCCCGAGGTCGCCCATGACAACGCGTTGCCCTGACGGTCGGTGATGGTGATGATCGTGTTGTTGAACGACGCGTGAATATGCGCGATCCCTTCGGACACGTTCTTCTTGACCTTCTTGCGGGCGCGCGCCGCGGTCGGCGCGGCCTTCTGTGAGGGTTGCTGTGCCATGTACCGTTCCCGTTCCTATCAGGTCTTTGCCAGAGACGGCTTGTTTAGCGTGATCTGCTTCGCCTTGCGCGGGCCCTTGCGCGTGCGCGCGTTGGTGCGCGTGCGCTGGCCGCGCACCGGCAGACCCTTGCGGTGGCGCACGCCGCGGTAGCAGCCAAGGTCCATCAAGCGCTTGATGCTCATCGTCACTTCGCGGCGCAGGTCGCCTTCGACCGGATAGCGCGCAACCTGCTCGCGCAGCTTGTCCATCTGCGCGTCGGAGAGATCCTTGATCTTCGCCGCATAGGCAACGCCTGCGGCATCGCAGATCACCCGCGCGCGCGAGCGGCCGATACCGTAGATCGCCGTGAGCGCGATCTCGGCGTGCTGATGGTTCGGAATATTGACGCCTGCAATGCGAGCCATGGTTTACCTATCGTTCTCGCGCGTCAGCCCTGACGCTGCTTGTGGCGCGGATCTTTGCAGATCACGCGGACCACGCCGTTGCGCCGCACGATCTTGCAGTTGCGGCAGATCTTCTTCACCGATGCCATAACCTTCATCTCATGCCTCCCGCTATTTCGCGCGGAAAATGATGCGCGCCCGCGACAGGTCGTACGGCGTCAGATCGACCGTTACCTTGTCGCCGGGCAGGATCTTGATGTAATGCATCCGCATCTTTCCAGAAATGTGGCCGAGGACCACGTGCCCGTTTTCAAGCTTCACCCGGAACGTCGCGTTGGGCAGCGTTTCGAGGACCTCGCCCTGCATCTGTATCGTTTCTTCCTTCGCCATCAGCGCGTCGGCAGCCCGCCACCCTTGAAGTTCGCTTTCTTGAGCAGGCTCTCGTATTGCTGCGACATCATGTAAGCCTGCACCTGGGTCATGAAGTCCATCGTCACCACCACGATGATCAGCAGCGACGTCCCGCCGAAATAGAACGGCACGTTCTTCCACGCGATCAGGAAGTTCGGGATGAAGCACACCACGACGAGATAGATCGATCCGATGAGCGTGAGCCGCAGCGTGATCTTCTCGAGGTAGCGCGCCGTCTGCTCGCCGGGACGATAGCCCGGAATGAACGCTCCGCTCTTCTTGAGGTTCTCCGCGGTGTCCTTCGGGTTGTACTGCAGCGCGGTATAGAAGAAGCAGAAGAAGATGATCGCCGCCGCGTACAGGATCTCGTGCACCGGCTGGCCCGGCCCGAGGGTCGCCGCCAGGTCGCGCAGCCAGATCGTGCTCTCGCTCGACCCGAACCACTGCGCGAGCGTGGCCGGGAACAGAATGATCGAGGAGGCGAAGATCGGCGGAATCACGCCCGACATGTTGATCTTGAGCGGCAGGAACGATTGCTGCCCGGCGTAGACCCGGTTCCCCACCTGCCGTTTGGCGTAGTTGACCTGGATCTTGCGGAGGGCGCGCTCCATGAATACGACGAAGCCGGTGACCACCACGACCAGCGCCGCGATCCCGATCACCAGCAGCACCGAATACGCGCCGGTGTTGACCTGCTCCAACGTCTGGCCTATCGCGCGCGGGAGCCCCGCGGCGATGCCGCTGAAGATGATGAGCGAGATGCCGTTGCCGAGCCCCCGCTCGGTGATCTGCTCGCCGAGCCACATCAGAAACATCGTCCCGGTCGTAAGCGACACGGCGGAAACGAGGCGGAAGCCGAGACCCGGGTCGAGAACGAGCCCGGGCTGCGACGCTTCGAGCGCGATCGATATGCCGAAGCCCTGGAAGAACGATAGACCCAGCGTGGCGTAGCGGGTGTATTGCGTAATCTTGCGCCGGCCGGACTCGCCCTCTTTCTTGAGCGCCTCGAGCGTGGGCACGACCACCGTGCAGAGCTGCATGATGATCGAGGCCGAGATGTACGGCATGATCCCGAGCGCGAAGATCGAGAAGCGCTGCAGAGCGCCGCCGGAAAACAGGTTGAAGAGCGCGAGAATCCCGCCCTGGTTCTGCCGAGACAATTCCTCGAGCACGGTCGCGTTGATGCCCGGCACGGGCACGTGCGTGCCGATGCGATAGATGATGATCGCGCCAAGCAGAAACAGCAGACGCTTCTTCAGGTCCGCGTACTTGGTGCCGCTCTTCTGCGCCGGGTTGAACGTGGTGGCCAACGTCAGTCCTTAGGTAGGTTCCTGCCCTGGCTTCTTTCCACCCTTTGGGGCTTCCGCTTTCGGAGTCTTCTCTTGGGACTTCTCGCCCTTGGGTGTCTTCTCGGTCTTTGCGCTCTGCTCGGTCTTAGCGGGCTGCGCTTGCAGGGCCTTCTGCCAAGCCTTCTCTACCTTCGGCTTCTCTGGCTTCACGGGCGCGTTCGCCAGGCTCCCGCCTGCAGCTTCGATCGCCGCGCGGGCACCCTTCGTTGCCGCCAGCCCCGACAGCGTTACCGCCTTCTCGAGCTTGCCCGTCCGGATCACTTTCGCCGTCTTCGCCGCAGCAGGCACGACGCCGGCGGCTTTCAGCACGAGGATGTCGATCTCGGCGACCGGCAGCTTCGCGAGGTCGGACAGGCGAACTTCTGCGGTTTCGTCTTTGAGATGCGAGACGAAGCCGCGCTTGGGCAGGCGACGCTGCAGCGGCATCTGACCGCCCTCGAAGCCGACCTTGTGAAATCCGCCGGCGCGCGCCCTCTGTCCCTTGTTGCCGCGTCCCGCGGTCTTTCCCAGCCCCGAGCCGGCTCCGCGTCCGACGCGCCGGCGTGGCCGCTTGCTGCCGGCGGCGGGCTTGATCGTGTTCATGCGCATATTGTTTGCTCCGCTTCGCCGTTCAGCCGTTCACCTCGGTCACCTTCAGCATGTAACCGATGCGGTTGATCATGCCGCGCGTCTGCGGCGAGTCCACGACTTCGATCGTGTGGCTGCGCCACTTCAACCCCAGCCCACGCACCGTCGCGCGATGCTCTTCCTTGCGTCCTCTCAAGCCGCGCACGAGCGTCACCCGTAGTTTCTTCTGCCCGGCCATGTTTTCAAGCCTCCGTGAGCTGCTCTACCGTCATACCGCGCTTGGCGGCGACGTCCGCGGGGGCGTTGCAGTTCTCGAGGGCGTTCAGCGTCGCGCGCACGATGTTGTACGGGTTGGTCGAGCCGTGGCATTTGGCGAGGATGTTCGTGACGCCTACGACTTCGAATACCGCGCGCATCGGCCCGCCGGCGATAATGCCGGTCCCTTCCAGCGCGGGCTTCATGAACACGCGTGTCGCGCCATGCTGCCCCTCGACGGCGTGGTGCAGCGAACCGCTCTTCAACCGCACCTTGATCATCTTGCGCCGCGCCTGCTCCATCGCCTTTTGCACGGCAACCGGGACTTCCTTCGCCTTGCCCTTGCCCATGCCGACCCGTCCGTCGCCGTCGCCAACGACGGTCAGCGCCGCGAAGCCCAGGATGCGGCCGCCCTTGACCACCTTGGTGACGCGGTTGATCGAGATCATCTTCTCGCGCAACCCGTCGCCGCGGTCGTCCTGCTGCTGTCGATTCTGCTGTTGCCTTCCTGCAGGCTTCGCCATGTTCGGTCCCTAGAACTTCAGCCCGCCTTCGCGGGCGGCTTCGGCCAGCGCCTTGACGCGACCGTGGTATTTGAATCCGGAACGGTCGAAGGCGACCGTGTCGATACCTGCGCTCTTGGCTTTCGCGGCAATCCGCTTGCCGACGATCGCGGCCGCCGCCTTGTTGCCGCCGTTCTTCAAGTCCTTGCGCACCTCGGCTTCGAGGGTCGACGCGCTGACCAGCACCTTGTTGCCGGAAGGCGCCACGATTTGCGCATAGATGTGGCAGTTCGACCGCGACACTACCAGGCGGTTCGTGCGCTGCTCGGCGATGCGCAGCCTCGTCTGCCGGCTGCGGCGGGCTCGAGCGTCTCTCTTGTTCATGTGAGTGTCTCTCCTTCCCGCCTTACTTCTTCTTGGTTTCCTTCAAGGTCACCTGTTCGTTCAGATAACGCACGCCTTTGCCCTTGTACGGCTCGGGCGAACGGTAAGCGCGAATCTCAGCGGCAACCTGGCCGACCTGCTGCTTGTCGACGCCTTTGATGACGATTTCGGTCTGCTGCGGCGTCTCGACCTTCACGCCCTTGGGCATCTTGTGGACCACGGGATGCGAGAAACCCAGCGTCAGGTTGAGCTTGTCGCCCGCGGCCTGGGCGCGGTAGCCCACGCCCACGAGCGAGAGTCTCTTCTCGTAACCCTCGGTCACGCCTTTCACCATGTTCGCGACCAGCGCACGCACGGTGCCGTGCATGACCGAAGCCGCCTCGTTTGCGGCCTTGAAGGTCAGCGTGTCGCCGCTCTTCTCGATCGCAACGCCGTCACCAAACCGTTTCGAGACCGAGCCGAGCGGTCCCTTGACCGAGATCTCGCCGCCGGCGAGCGTGACTTCGACTTTCGCGGGAAGCTTGATCGGTGTATTGCCGATGCGCGACATGACTCTCTCCGTCAGGCCACGATGCAAAGCACTTCGCCGCCCACGCCCGTGGCGCGCGCCTTGCGATCGGTCATCACGCCGCGCGAGGTCGAGACGATGGCGATTCCGAGCCCGTTCATCACGCGCGGAATCTCGTCCTTGCTCTTGTAGATGCGAAGGCCGGGTGTCGACACGCGCTCGATCTTCTCGATCACCGGACGTCCGGCGTAATACTTGAGCGCGATCTCGAGCTGCGGGCGCGTCTGCTCGCCTGCCACGGTGAAGCCCTCGATGTAGCCCTCATCCTTCAGCACCTTGGCGATCGCCGCCTTGACGCCTGACGACGGCATATGGACCGTCGCTTTCTCCGCGAGCTGCGCGTTGCGGATGCGCGTCAGCATGTCGGCGATCGGATCAGTCATGCTCATGTGTGGCTCCTTACCAGCTCGCCTTGACGACGCCCGGAATCTCGCCGCGCATCGCGATCTCGCGCAGCTTGTTGCGGCCCAGCCCGAACTTGCGGAACACGCCGCGCGGACGCCCGGTCAGGGCACAGCGGTTGCGCAGCCGCGTCGGGCTGGAGTTGCGCGGCAGAGCTTCGAGCTTGCGGCGCGCCGCGGCGCGATCCTCTTCGGAGAGGCGCTGGTTCTGTATAAGTGCCATCAGCTCGGCACGCTTCTTCGCGTACTTCTTGACGATGAGGCGGCGCTTCTGGTCGCGGTTGATCACTGCCGTCTTGGCCATGAGATCCTCAGCTCTTGAACGGGAATTTGAACGCGGCGAGCAGCGCCCGAGCCTCGGCATCGGTCTTGGCCGTCGTCGCGATCGTGATGTTCATGCCCCGGAGCGCGTCGATCTTGTCGTACTCGATCTCCGGGAAGATGATCTGTTCCTTCACCCCGAGGTTGTAGTTGCCGCGACCGTCGAAGGAGCGACCCGAGACGCCGCGAAAGTCGCGCACGCGAGGCAGCGCGATCGACACCAGCCGATCGAGGAATTCGTACATGCGCTCCTGGCGCAGCGTCACCATGCAGCCCACGGGATAGCCGTTGCGGATCTTCCACACCGCGATGGATTTCTTGGCCTTGGTCGTCACCGGCTTCTGTCCGGAGACCTTCTGCATGTCGCCCATCGCGTTGTCGAGGATCTTCTTGTCGGCCACCGCCTCGCCCACGCCCATGTTGAGCACGATCTTGGTGAGCCGTGGCACTTCCATCGCCGTCTTGTAGCCGAACTGCTTGGTGAGCGCCGGCACGATCTCCTTCTTGTATTGCTCTTTCAGCCGCGCCATGGTCAGACTCCCAGCACTTCGCGGTTGGACTTGAAGAAGCGCACCTTGCGGCCGTCCTGAAGCGTGCGAAAGCCGATCCGATCCGGCTTCTGCGTGACCGGATTCCAGATCGCCACGTTCGACACGTGGATCGGCATCTCCTTGGTCACGATGCCACCCGGCTGATTCTTCATCGGATTCGGCTTCGTGTGCCGCTTCACCTGGTTGACGCCCGCAACCACGAGCTGCTCGGCGCCGACGGTGCGCGTGACTTCACCGCGCTTGCCCTTGTCGCGGCCCGCGATGACCACCACGTTGTCGCCCTTCTTGATCTTGCGCATGGTCTAGAGCACCTCCGGCGCGAGCGAGACGATCTTCATGAAGCGCTCGGTGCGAAGCTCGCGCGTCACCGGCCCGAAGATCCGCGTCCCGATCGGTTCCATCTTGGGCGTCAGCAGCACCGCGGCGTTGGTGTCGAATTTGATCTTGGCGCCATCGTCGCGCCGCACGCCCTGGCGCGTGCGCACCACGACCGCGTGATAGATCTCGCCCTTCTTGACACGACCGCGTGGCGCCGCGTCCTTGATGCTCACCCTGATCACGTCGCCGATGTGCGCGTAGCGGCGCTTGCTGCCGCCGAGCACCTTGATGCACATCACTTGCCGGGCGCCGGTGTTATCGGCGACGTCCAGCACCGTCTGCATCTGAATCATGGCAGGAGCTCCGGCAAACTTTTAATTATGGCAAGGTTCATGCTCGTGCGCAAGCTTCGGTGTACTTTCAATGACTTAGATGACTTTGGCCTTCTCGATCAGCCGCTTCACCCGCCACGCCTTGGTCTTCGCCAGCTTGCGGCAGGCCTCGATCTCGACCAGGTCGCCGGCCTTGTACTCGTTGTTCTCGTCGTGCGCGTGGTACTTCTTCGAGCGCGTCACGACCTTGCCGTAAAGCGGATGCTTGATCCGGTGCTCGACCAGCACCGTGACGGTCTTGTTCATCTTGTCGCTGATCACGCGCCCGACCTGCGTCTGGATCAGCTTCGCCCGCTCGGGCGCGACCTGTGATTGAGCCGTCGTTTCAGTCATGCCTGTCCCGCCTTCTGATTGAGCAGCGTCTTCACCCGCGCGATGTCCCGGCGGACGCGCACGAGCTTGGCGCTGTTGGTGAGTTGCTGTGTGGCCTTCTGCATGCGCAGGCCGAATTGCTCCTTGAGCAGCGCGTTCAACTCGGTCGCGAGATCCGCCGCTGATTTCTCGCGCAGATCCTTCTTGCGTTCGCTCATCTTCATCGAGCGGCTCCTAGCTCATGAACCGGTGCACGAAGGTCGTGCGCAGCGGCAGCTTTGCCGCGCCGAGCGCGAAAGCCTCGCGGGCCATCGCCTCGTCCACGCCGTCCATTTCGTAGAGCACCTTCCCCGGCACGATCTCGCAGACGTAGTACTCAGGATTGCCCTTGCCGTTGCCCATGCGCACCTCGGCCGGCTTCTGCGACACGGGCTTGTCCGGGTAGATGCGAATCCAGATGCGCCCGCCGCGCTTGATGTGGCGCGTCATCGCCCGCCGCGCCGCTTCGATCTGGCGCGCGGTGAGGCGACCTCGGGTCAGGGCCTTGAGACCGTATTCGCCGAAGCTGACCTTGGCGCCCGCGGTCGCAACGCCCTTGTTGCGTCCCTTCTGCTCCTTGCGATACTTCCTTCTAGCTGGCTGCAGCATTCTTCGCTCCTGCACTCTTGCGGACTGGGCGCTCGCGCTTCGGCGCTTCCGGCGCCGGCGCGGGTGCCGCCTGCGGCTCCGCGTTGTGCGGCATCACTTCGCCCTTGAAAATCCACACCTTGATCCCGATGACGCCGTAGGTCGTCTTCGCCTCGGCGAAGCCGTAGTCGATGTCCGCACGCAGCGTGTGCAGCGGCACGCGGCCCTCGCGGTACCACTCGGTGCGCGCGATCTCGATCCCGTTCAGCCGCCCAGAGCTCATGATCTTGATGCCCTGCGCACCGAGCCGCATCGCGTTCTGGATCGCGCGCTTCATCGCGCGACGAAACATGATCCGCTTCTCGAGTTGCTGTGCGATCGAGTCGGCGACGAGCTGCGCGTCGATCTCGGGCTTGCGGATCTCCTCGATGTTGAGCCCTACTTCGGTGCCCATCATCCGGCGCAGGTTGGCGCGCAAAGTCTCGATGTCCTCGCCCTTCTTTCCGATCACCACGCCCGGCCGCGCGCTGTGAATCGTGATCCGCGCGTTCTTCGCCGGCCGCTCGATCGTGATCTTTCCGACCGAAGCATGCGTGAGCTTCTTGCGCAGGTAGTCGCGCACCTTGACGTCCTCGTTGAGCGTGGAGGCGAAGTGCTTGCTGTTCGCGTACCACTTCGAGGCCCAGTCGCGGTTGACGGAGAGCCGGAATCCGGTCGGATTGATCTTCTGTCCCATGTCGTCCTCGTTGCCTCTACTTGCCGTCGCCGACGGTGATGTGGATGTGGCAGGTCTGCTTTAGGATCACGTTGCCGCGACCCTTCGCGCGCGCCTGGAAGCGGCGAATGTTGTCCGCCTTGTCGACGTAGATGGTCTTCACCTTCAGCTCGTCGACGTCGGCGCCGTCGTTGTGCTCGGCGTTGGCGATCGCCGACTCGAGCACGCGCCGGATGATGCGCGCGCCCTTCTTCGGGCTGAAAGCGAGTACGTTGAGCGCCTTGTCGACAGGCAGCCCGCGAATCTGGTCGGCGACGAGCCGACCCTTCTGGGCCGAGAGCCGAACGCCGCGCAGGATGGCTGTGGTTTGCATGTCTTAACTCCTACCTCTTCGCGGGCGCCGCCGGGGCTGCGGAAGGTGCGGCTGCCGGTGCCGGCGTCGGAGCCGGGGCACCGGGCGCAGTGAACGGGCGGCCCGTCGTTACCGGCGCGACGATCTTCTTCTCCGCCGAGTGCTGCTTGAAGGTGCGCGTCAGCGCGAACTCGCCGAGCTTGTGACCGACCATGTTCTCCGAGACATACACCGGAATGTGCTGCTTGCCGTTGTGTACCGCGATGGTCAGGCCCACGAAGTCCGGCGTGATCGTCGACCGGCGCGACCAGGTCTTGATCGGCCGCTTGTCGGAAGTCGCGCGCGCTGCATCGACCTTCGCTTGCAGGTGCTGGTCGACGAACGGACCCTTCTTGATCGAGCGTGGCATGTCTAACCCTTCGCGCCGTGACGGCGGCGCAGAATCATGCTGTCAGTGCGCTTGTTCTTGCGCGTGTGATAACCCTTGGTCGGCGTGCCCCACGGCGACACCGGATGCCGGTTGCCGCGGGTGCGCCCACCGTGCGGATGATCGACGGGGTTCATCACCTCGCCGCGAACCGTGGGCCGGATGCCGCGCCAGCGCTTGGCGCCGGCCTTGCCAAATGCGCGCAGGTTGTGCTCCTCGTTGCCCACGCTGCCGATCGTCGCGCGGCAGTCGAGATGCACCCGGCGGATTTCGCCCGAGTGCATGCGCAGTTGCGCGTACGCGCCCTCGCGCGCGAGCAACTGCACCGAGGCGCCTGCGGAGCGTGCGATCTGCGCGCCTTTGCCGGGCAGCATCTCGACGCAATGAATCGTCGTGCCGACCGGAATGTTGCGCAGAGGCAGGCAGTTGCCGGCCTTGATCGGCGCTTCGGATCCGCTCATGAGCTGCGCGCCCACCGTCACGCCGCGCGGCGCGACGATGTAGCGGCGCTCGCCGTCGGCGTAGAGCAGCAGCGCGAGATGCGCGCTGCGGTTCGGATCGTATTCCAGCCGCTCGACCTTGGCCGCGATGCCGTCCTTGGCGCGCTTGAAGTCGACGATGCGATAGTGGTGCTTGTGACCGCCGCCCTGATGGCGAGTCGTGATGCGGCCGCCGTTGTTGCGTCCGGAGCCGCGCTTCATGCTCTCGGTTAGCCCCTCGATCGGGCGTCCCTTGTAGAGCTCCGGATTGACGACCTTCACCAGCCCGCGACGGCCGGGCGATGTCGGTTTGACTTTGATCAGTGGCATGAGCTCAAGCCTCTTGCGCGAAATTGATTTCCTGACCTGGCTTCAGGCAGACGTACGCCTTCTTCCAGTTGCGACGCCGGCCGGTGTAAGCGCCGAAGCGCTTGGCCTTGCCTCTTACGTTCACAACCTGCACGCTCTCGACCTGGACCTTGAACAGCAGCTCCACCGCTGCCTTCACCTCTGGTTTGGTCGCATCGGCGGCCACTTCGAACGTCACCTGCGAGTGCTTGTCCGCGATGTGCGTGGCCTTCTCGGATACGGTCGGCGCGAGCAGGACGGTCAGCAGACGACCCTGATCGAACTTGGCGCTCGGCGGTGGCGGAGCTGACTTCTCGGTCTTCGCAGCCTTGGCGGTTTTGTCCGGTTTGGCGGTCTTGTCGGGCTTGGCAGTCTTGGCAGCGCTCATCCCAGCATCTCCTCGAATTGCGTGACCGCGGCCTTGGTGAGCAGCACGTTCTCGAAACGCACCAGGCTGACCGGATCGACTTCGCGCGCTTCGATCACCAGAACGTTGGGGAGGTTGCGCGAGGAAAGAAAGACGTTTTCCTCGACCTTGTCGGTGACGACGAGCACCGTGCCCTTCAGGCCCAGCGCCTTGAGCTTGGTCGAGAACAGTTTCGTCTTCGGCGTATCGACCGCCAGCTGATCGACGACTAAGAGCCGTCCCTCGCGCACGAGCTGCGACAGGATCGAAGCCACGCCGGCGCGATACATCTTGCGATTGACCTTCTGCGAGAAGTTCTCGTCGGGCGAGTTGGGGAAGATCTTGCCGCCGCCGCGCCAGAGCGGGCTGTTCGCCTGACCGGCACGCGCGCGCCCGGTGCCCTTCTGCTGCCAGGGCTTCTTGTGCGACTTGTTCACCTCGCCGCGCGACTTCTGCGCGCGATTGCCGCTGCGCGCGTTGGCCTGGAACGCGGTGACCACCTGATGGATCAGCGCTTCGTTGTATTCGCGGCCGAAAAGCTCGTCGGAGGCAGCGAGCGTTGCAGCGGGCTTCCCGGCATCGTTGATGAGCTTCAGGTCCATGCTCATTCTCCCTTCTTGGCCGGAACCTTGACCGCGGGCTTGACCACGATGTGGCCTCCGTCGGCGCCCGGAACCGAGCCGTGCACGAGAAGCAATCCACGGGCGGCATCGACACGAATCACCTTGAGCATCTGGACGGTGCGCGTGACGTGCCCGTAATGCCCTGGCATGCGCTTGCCAGGGAACACGCGGCCCGGGTCCTGCGCCATCGAGATCGAGCCAGGTTTGTTGTGCGAGAGCGAATTGCCGTGCGAGGCGCGGTTCGACCTGAAGTTGTGCCGCGCGATGACGCCGGCAAAGCCTTTGCCTTTGGTCGTGCCGGTGACATCGACGAATTGCCCGGCCGCGAAAGTTTCGACGCTAACCGCCTCACCCACTTTCAACTTGGCGAGGTCTTCGGCATCGACGGTGAATTCGCGCAGCAGTTCTCCCGCCTCGACACCGGCCTTCGCGAGATGCCCGGCCTGCGCCTTGTTGACACGGCGCGCACGGCGCTTGCCGTAAGTGACCTGCACCGCGGCGTAGCCGTCGCTTTCGGGCGTCTTGATCTGGGTGACGCGATTGCCCGCGACGTCGAGCACCGTCACCGGCACGGCCGCGCCGTCATCGGTGAAGATCCGGGTCATGCCCAGCTTTCGACCCACCAATCCGAGACTCATCTGTTGTCCTTTCATCGCCGCCGATTACGATTGACCGGCGGCTCGATGCCTCATTGCAACTTGATCTCGACGTCGACACCCGCCGGTAGGTCGAGCTTCATCAGCTGATCGACGGTCTTGTCGGTCGGGTCGACGATGTCCATCAACCGCAGGTGCGTGCGAATCTCGAGCTGGTCGCGCGAAGTCTTGTTGACGTGCGGCGAGCGCAGGATGTCGAAGCGCTCGATTCTCGTCGGCAGCGGCACCGGACCCTTGACGACCGCGCCCGAGCGCCTCGCCGTGTCGACAATCTCCTGCGCCGACTGGTCGATCAGCTTGTAATCGAACGCCTTCAGGCGGATCCGAATTCTCTGGTTCTGCATAATTCCCTCGATTCTCGCTGGTCGATCTGCGCCGATTACTCGATGACTTTCGCCACGACTCCGGCGCCGACCGTGTGTCCGCCTTCGCGAATGGCGAAGCGCAAGCCTTCCTCCATCGCAATGGGCGCAATCAACTGCACCGTCATCTGTATGTTGTCCCCAGGCATCACCATCTCGGTACCCTGCGGCAACTCGATACTGCCCGTCACGTCCGTGGTCCGGAAATAGAACTGCGGCCGATACCCAGGAAAGAACGGCGTGTGCCGCCCGCCCTCTTCCTTGCTAAGCACGTACACCTCGCAGGTGAACTTGGTGTGCGGGGTGATCGACCCCGGCTTCGCCAGCACCTGCCCGCGCTCCACCTCTTCGCGCTTGGTGCCGCGGAGCAACACCCCAATGTTGTCGCCCGCCTGCCCCTGGTCCAGGAGCTTGCGGAACATCTCCACCCCCGTGCACACCGTCTTCAAGGTCGGGCGCAGGCCCACGATCTCCAGCTCCTCGCCCACCTTCACCACTCCGCGCTCCACTCTCCCCGTCACCACCGTGCCCCGACCACTGATGCTGAACACGTCCTCCACCGGCATCAGAAACGGCCCATCGATCAGCCGCTTCGGGGTCGGAATGTAGCTATCGAGCGCCTCGGCCAGCTTCATGATCGAGCCCTCGCCCAAGTCCCCCGTGTCCCCCTCCATGGCGAGCTTGGCGCTGCCAATCACAATGGGAATCTTGTCCCCAGGAAACTCGTACTTCGAAAGAAGCTCCCGGACCTCGACTTCAACGAGCTCCAAGAGCTCCTTGTCATCGACCATGTCCGCCTTGTTCAGATACACCACGATGTAGGGCACTCCCACCTGGCGGGCCAAGAGAATGTGCTCACGCGTCTGCGGCATCGGACCGTCGGCCGCACTGACCACCAGAATGGCCCCGTCCATCTGCGCCGCCCCGGTGATCATGTTCTTGATGTAGTCGGCGTGCCCCGGGCAGTCCACGTGCGCGTAGTGCCGGTTCTGCGTCTGGTACTCCACGTGCGCGGTGTTGATCGTGATCCCGCGTGCCTTCTCCTCCGGCGCGTTGTCGATCTGGTCGTAGGTCCTGACATCGCCGCCATACTTCTTGGCCAAAATCATCGTCATCGCCGCCGTCAGCGTCGTCTTCCCGTGATCGACGTGCCCAATGGTCCCCACGTTCACGTGCGGCTTGGTACGCTCAAATTTGCTCTTGGCCATCTCTCATGCTCCTTGCGATCCTCGTGCTCGCGTGCGGTTCCGTGGTGCCCATGGTGCGGATTGAACGCACGACCTCTCCCTTACCAAGGGAGTGCTCTACCACTGAGCTACATGGGCTGCTGTCCCTCGGTGCAAATTCCTCATCTTTGGAGCGGGTGAAGGGAATCGAACCCTCGTCATAAGCTTGGAAGGCTTCTGCTCTACCATTGAGCTACACCCGCGGGCCTTCCTGACCTGGTGGAGGGGGAAGGATTCGAACCTTCGAAGGCAGAGCCGGCAGATTTACAGTCTGCTCCCTTTGACCGCTCGGGAACCCCTCCAACGAAACCGGGCATTTTAGCAATTTCCGTTCCCGAGTGTCAAATCACGGTAAATCCGGGTGTTTTCCCATTGAATACTGCATCGCAGAGGACCCGAAGAGCGCCCGCTAGAATCCTCCCGTGAGCTATGACTACATCATCGTCGGAGCGGGTTCCGCCGGCTGCGTCCTCGCCAATCGGCTCTCCGCGGGCGGCCGTTACGAGGTGCTGCTGCTCGAGGCCGGACCGGCGGACAGCTACCCGTGGATTCACGTACCCATCGGCTACGCCAAGACGATGTTCAATCCGCGTGTTAACTGGTGTTTCGAGACTGAGCCTGAGGCCGGAATGAACGGACGCCGCATCTATTGGCCGCGCGGCAAGACGCTCGGCGGCTCCAGCTCGATCAACGGGCTGATCTGTATACGCGGCCAGCGCGAGGACTACGATCGCTGGGCAACCGCGGGAAATCCGGGCTGGAGCTACGAGGACGTTCTGCCTTATTTCAAGCGCCTCGAGCACGCGATCGACGGCGATGTCGCCTGGCACGGGCGCGATGGTCCGCTGTGGTGCTCGCCGATTCGCCGCAAGCACGAACTGATCGAGGCGGTGATCACGGCGGGCAACGAGCTGGGTATTCCGCGCAACGACGATTTCAACGGCGTTTCACAGGAAGGCGTCGGCTACTACCACCTGAACACGCGGCACGGCTGGCGTTGCAGCGCTGCCGTGGGATATCTGCGTCCGGCGCGCAAACGATCAAATCTGCGCGTGGAAACCAACGCCCGCGCGCTGACGATCGAGTTTGACGGACATCGCGCGACGAGTGTGCGCTATCGTCAGCATGGGATAGAACATTCGGCGACAGCGCGGCGTGAGGTGCTTCTTTGCGCGGGCTCGTTGCAGTCCCCGCAAATCCTGCAGCTCTCCGGGGTCGGAACTCGGGCGCTCCTCGAAAAGTTCGGCATCGGCGTCGTGCATGAATTGCCCGGGGTGGGCGAGAATCTGCAGGATCATCTTCAGGCGCGCGTGATCTTCGAATGCACGAAGCCGATTACGACCAACGACGATCTCAAGAGCTGGTGGCGCACACTCGCCATCGGACTCGACTACGTCTTCACGCGAGGCGGACCGATGGCGATCGGCATCAATCAGGGCGGCATTTTCGCCCGTGTCGACGGCACCGCATCGACACCGGAGCTGCAATTCCACGTCGCGACGCTGTCCTCCGACATGGCGGGCTCGCCGGTGCACCGCTTTCCCGGCTTCACCTTTTCGGTGTGCCAACTGCGTCCGGAATCGCGCGGCTCCGTGCGCATCAAGTCGCCCGATGCGCTCGCGGCTCCGGCGATGCAACCCAACTATCTCTCGACGCAGCACGACCGCCGCATGATCGTGGCCGGCATCCGCCTCGCCCGCCGCTTCGCCGCGACGCGTGCGCTTTCGCCTTATGTAAAGTCGGAATATCGCCCCGGGCCGAGCGCACAGAGCGACGACGAACTGCTCGAGTTCGCGAAGAACACCGGCGGCACGATCTTCCACCCGAGCGGCACCTGTAAGATGGGCGATATTGCGAGTGATCCGCGGGCTGTCGTCGACGCGCGGTTGCGAGTGCATGGCCTCGAAGGACTGCGGGTGGTCGACTGCAGCATCATGCCCACGCTCGTGTCCGGGAACACCAATGTGCCGGCGGTGATGATCGCGGAGAAGGCGGCGGACATGATCCTCGCGGACGCTGGCTGAGCGGCGCACGGAGGGCGCGATCGCACAGCGCTTGACACCTTGCGCATCGCTCCGTACCGTCCAGCAGACCCTCGGAGTAGCTTCCTTGCCTTCGTTCAAACGCTGGGTCGCCGGCTTGGCGATCGGCCTCGCGCTTGCGCTTACGGGCGCGCTCGCCTTCGCGCAAGGGACCTATCCCAATCGGCCGATCAAGCTTGTCGTTCCCTATCCGCCGGGCGCCTTGACCGATCTGCTCGCGCGCGCGATCGGCGAGCGGCTCGGCACAGCGCTGGGGCAACCAGTCGTGGTCGACAACAGGCCCGGCGCCGGCACGCTGGTCGGCGCCGAGTTCGTCGCGAAGCAGCCACCCGACGGCTACACGCTGCTCATGGCCACGAGCACGACGCTCGGCATCAGTCCGGCGCTCTATCAACCGTCACCGGTCAACCCGTTGAAGGACTTTGCACCCGTTTCGCCGGTCGGCACGGTCAATTTCTTCCTCATCGCGAACCTCGGATTTCCGGCGAAGAACGTAAAAGAGATGATCGATGCGATCAAAGCGAGTCCCGGCAAATACAACTACGGCTCGGTCGGCAGTGGCAGCCCGCATCACCTGTTCATGGAAGCGCTCAAGACCGAATACGGACTGTCGATCCAGCACGTCCCATACAAGGGGACGCCGGCTGCGCTCAGTGATTTGCTGACCGGCAACATCCAGGTGATGTTCGCCGACGCGACCATCGCTGTGCCGAACATCAAGGCCGGCAAGGTTACTGCACTGGGTACCTCGGCTGCGAAGCAGACCCCGCTCTTGCCTTCGGTGCCGCCCATCGCGGCGACGGCTCCAGGCTTCGACTGGCAGGCGTGGCAGGGCATCGTCGCTCCAGCTGGCACGCCGCGCGATATCCTCGCGCGACTTTCCTTCGAGCTGCAGAAGATTCAAGCCACGACGGAATTCCAGGACCAGCTCGTCAAGTTCGGTATGGAGCCCTTTCCGCCGCAATCGCCCGAACAGTTTGCGGCGATGATCGCGAGCGAGCAGCCGCGCTGGGCGAAAGCGATCCGCGATTCCGGCGCCAAGGTCGACTGACGAGAGGAGAGCCGGCGTGGCGAGCATCGTCATCGACGTCCACACGCATTGTCTTACCGAGGGCTGGTTCGAGCTTCTCAAACGCCACGGTGGCCCGCGCTACACGGTGCAGCAGGTCACCGGCAGATTGCACGCCATTCATTTGGATGGCGCGCCGTTCATGACGCCGGTGCCCGCGATGTTCGATTATGCGCTGCGTATCGCGACCATGGACAAGCACGGAGTCGACATCGGAGTGGTCTCGCTCACCTGCCCCAACTGCTACTGGGGCTCGCCGGAGGTAAGCTTGGAGGCCGCGAGGATGATGAACGACGACATGGCCGCGGCGCGCAACGCGTATCCCGACCGCATCCGCTGGTTCGCCTCGCTCCCCTGGCAGCACGAAACGCTGGCCCTTGCCGAGCTGGAGCGCGCAACGAAGGCGGGCGCATCAGGCGTGATGGTGCTCGCCAACGTCGGCGGCGCGCCGCTCACCGATCCCGCCTTCGCCGCGATCTGGGAAGCGATCGACGCGAAGGCGCTGCCGGTGCTGGTCCATCCGACCGCACCGCCCGGGGTCGCCGAGATGGACATGGCGCGCTTCCAGCTCACGGCGTCGATCGGCTTCACCTTCGACACCTCGCTCGCGATCGCGCGCATGATCTACGACGGCTTCTTCGAGCGCTACCGCCGCGTGAAGGTCATCGCGGCGCACGGCGGTGGCGCTTTGCCCTATTTGATCTCCCGCATGGACCAGTGCCACGCGAACATTCCTGCCTGCCGTGAGAAGATCGCGCGGCGCCCTTCCGAATATCTGCCGATGATCTGGGCCGACGCGGTCGTCTTCGCGCCCGAGGTTCTGGATCTTTGCGTGAAGACCTTCGGCGCCGACAATCTGATGTACGGCTCGGACTATCCGCACACGATCGGCGACCTTCCCGGCTGCCTCGCGCGCGTCGACGCCCTGCCAGACGCGACGAGCGACAAGGTTCGCGGCCGAACAGCGTCGCGCGTATTCGGTTTCTAGGAGATCGCATCATGCCCTGCTGTCACGTCGACTTCGCGCTTACCGAGAAGAGCGATCCTGCTTTCACGATCGGCATGCCGACCTTCACTTTCGGCGCGGGCTGTCTCTCCGAAACCGGCGAGCAGGCGCGCGCGCTCGATCTCGCTCGTGTCGCGCTTTTCACCGATCGCCATCTGCGCGACTCGCCTCATGTGGCGGCTGCGCGGTCCTCGCTCGCGGCGGCCGGTGTCGATGCGGTGATCTACGACGAAGTATCGATCGAGCCGACGACCGCGTCGTTCCAGGCCGCGGCGAAATTCGCGGTTGAAGGACGCTTCGACGGCTACGTCTCAATCGGCGGTGGCTCGGTCATGGACACCTGCAAAGCGGCGAATCTGTACGCGACGCATCCTGCCGAGTTCATGAGCTACGTGAATGCGCCGATCGGCGGCGGACAGAAAGTACCAGGACCGGTGAAGCCGCACATCGCGTGTCCGACGACTTCAGGCACCGGCTCGGAAACGACCGGCATCGCAATCTTCAATCTGACCGACATCAACGCCAAGACCGGCATCATCTCGCGCCGGCTCATTCCGACGGTCGCATTGATCGATCCGAACGTCGCGCTCAGCTTGCCGCGCAACGTCGTCGCTGCGAGCGGCTTCGACTGCATGAGCCATGCGCTCGAGTCGATCACCGCGCGGCCGTGGCCGCGACGGCTCAACCCCGTGCGCGGCGTGAGCAGGCCGGTGTCGCAAGGGGCGAATCCGTTCTCGGATGCGCTCGCCGCGGAGGCGTTAAGGGGCGTTGGCCGCTATCTGGTGCGCGCGGTGAATGACAACTCTGACGTCGAGGCGCGCACCGAGATGATGTATGCGGCGATGCTGGCCGGCATTGCGTTCAACGCCGCCGGCTGCCATCTGCCGCATGGGCTTTCCTACGCGGTGTCGGGGCTCGTGCGCGACTTTCACTTGCCCGGCTATCCTGACGGCAAGACGCTCGTTCCCCACGGCATGGCGGTCGTCCTGAACAACCCTTCGGTGTGGCGCTACACGGCGGCTTGCTGCCCCGAGCGGCACGTGCACGGCGCGACCTGCCTCGACGGCGATACGCGCGACGTCAAACCGGGCGATGCGACGGAAGCGGGCGAAGCGCTCGCCGGCCGCGTCATCGAGCTGATGCGCGCCGTTGGTATTCCAAACGGGCTTTCCGATCTCGGCTTCCGGGCGGGCGATGTCGATGCGCTCGCGGCCGGCGCGGAGCCGCAGTGGCGAGTCATCCGCAACGCGCCGAAGGACGTGTCGCGCGATGACCTGAAGACACTGTTCGGCGCGGCCATGAAGTACTGGTAGCCGAATGGAGAACGCGAATGGATTATCGCTCGATCAACTTCCAGCAGAAACTCGGACTGTTCAGTGAGCAATGGCAGCCGAAGGTCGTCGCCGAAATGAACGACTATCAGTTCAAGGTCGTCAAGCTGCAAGGCGACTTCATCTGGCACGACCACAAGGACACCGACGAGACGTTCATTGTGCTCGACGGAACCTTGCGCATCGACTTCCGCGACGGTTGCGTCCATATCGCGGCCGGAGAGATGTTCGTCGTTCCGAAGGGCGTCGAGCACAAGCCCTACGCAGAGCAGGAGGTCAAGCTGCTGCTGATCGAGCCGCGAGGCGTTCTGAACACGGGCCACGAGGGCGGAGACCGCACGGCGGTCAACGACGTGTGGATTTAGCGGGGACCCGCTCGCGGGACTGTAAAAATTACACGTCTTTGCTCGCGTCTTTCGCTCGCCCAAACGTGAAATACTCCGCGAATCCCGCTTTGTCGGCGCGGCATCGATCTTGCATTGTCCAGTGCTCGCGGGCCAGGCAATGGACAAAACTTCCACGCCTTTCCAGATCTATGTCGTCGAGGATTCGCCGATCCTGCGGCGCCTGATCGAGTCTTCGATCGAGGCGTCGGGCGCGGAGCTCGTCGGTTACAGCGGCAGCGCGCAAAGTGCCGTTTCCGACCTCGCCATGCTGCAGCCTGATTTGATCCTGATCGACATAAGCCTCGAGTTCGGAAACGGGTTCGACGTGCTGCGAGCCTTGCAGGAGCGCAAGCTTCTCCCGGAATCGATCAAGGTGGTGCTCACCAACCACGCGAACGACGAGTACAGGAATCGCAGCTTCCGGCTGGGCGCCAATCATTTCTTCGACAAGTCGGAGACATCGCAAGTGTTGGCGCTCATCAATGCGCTCGCAAAGTCACGGCTACCCAACGGGACTTCGGTCCGATCCGCGCCGGTCAGCCTGCGTCAGCGCCGCGGTGAAATAGTAGACACCTCCCGGCGCTGAATCGCGCTCCAAAGGACTGTTGCTGCGTCGCGCCAGCGCGACGGATTTTCACGCAACTGTCACGCCGCTGTAGTCGTCGGGTAACAAGTCGCCCGTAGTGTTGCGCGGCATGAAGCTGCGCCGCGATGCGCACTTTCCCGCCCTCTTGCGCGAGGGTGCTCCACCGGCCTAGCGCCGGCGGAATCGGCGCCGGTCGCGATGGAAGACGATCACGACAGCAAGCTCCGCTTCCGCACCATCTGGATCTCGGATCTCCATCTCGGCAGCTCGTCCTGCCAAGCTTCTGCGCTTCTCGATTTCCTTCGCCAGACCGACTCGGAGCGGCTGTACCTGGTCGGCGACATCATCGACGGCTGGCAGCTGCGCCGCCGATGGTTCTGGCCGCAATTGCACAACGACATCGTGCAAAAGGTCTTGCGCAAGGCGCGCAAGGGCACGACCGTCGTCTACATCCCGGGCAATCACGATGCCTTCGGCCGCCATTTTCTCGAGCACTCCTTCGGCGGCATCGAGCTGTGCGACGAAGCGATGCACATCACGGCGGACGGCCGCCGTCTGCTCGTCGTCCACGGGGATCTGTTCGACGCCGTAATCCAGCACGCGCAGTGGATCGCCTTCGTCGGCGACCGGCTCTACCTCTTCACGCTGGAGCTCAACCGCTGGTTCAACGCGCTGCGCGCGCGGCTTGGCTTTCCGTATTGGTCGCTGTCGCAGTTCATCAAGCACAAGGTAAAGAACGCGGTGAGCTACATCACCGATTTCGAGATCGCGGTGGCGCAGGAAGCCAGGCGCCGCGGCGTGGACGGCGTGGTCTGCGGGCACATTCACAAGGCGGAGATCCGCTCGATCGGCGGAATTCTCTACTGCAACGACGGGGACTGGGTCGAGAGTCTCACCGCGCTGGTCGAAGACAGCGATGGAAAGCTGTCGATTTTGCACTGGAAGGAAATCGAAGCGCTGACCGCCGCCGCGGTCGAACCGATTATAGGAAAGGAGGTCGCGATTGCGCATACTGCTGGCGACTGACGCATGGGCACCGCAGGTCAACGGCGTCGTGATGACGCTACGCAACACCATTCGCGGCGTGGAAGCCGCGGGGCACGTGGTCGAAGTCATCGGCCCCGATCGCTTTCACAGCATTCCCTGTCCGACCTATCCCGAAATTCGTCTCGCGCTGCTGCCTTTTCCTCTGTTCTCGCGGCTGGCCGAGAAATTCGCGCCGGACGCCGTGCACATCGCGACCGAGGGGCCGGTGGGCACCGCGGCGCGCAAGTTCTGTCTGCGTGAGAAGCTCGCCTTCACGACGGCCTACCACACGCGCTTCCCCGAGTACGTCCACGCGCGCATCCGGCTGCCGCTGCAGTTGACCTACGATTGGCTGCGCCGCTTCCACGCGCCGGCCAAGGCGGTGATGGTGGCGACGCGCGCGCTGCACGCCGATCTGGAGCGTCGCGGATTCGGCAACCTCGTCACCTGGACACGCGGCGTGGACACCGAGCTCTTCCGTCCCGGTGCACCGCTTGCGAACGACTGGAAGCGCCCGGTCTTCATGTATGTCGGACGCGTTGCCGTGGAAAAAAACATCGAGGCCTTTCTCGCGCTGGACCTGCCCGGTACCAAGGTCGTGGTCGGCGATGGCCCTCAGCGCGCGGCGTTGCAGCGTCGATTCCCAAACGCAGTATTCACCGGAGCGAAGCTCGGCGAAGAGCTGGCGGCACACTTCCGCAGCGCGGATGTCTTCGTGTTTCCCAGCCGCACCGATACCTTCGGGCTGGTGCTGCTCGAAGCCATGGCGAGCGGAACGCCCGCCGCCGCGTATCCGGTCACCGGGCCGATCGACGTGATCGCCCCGGGGCGCTCCGGCGTGCTTCACGAGGATCTGCGCGCGGCGGCCCTGAGCGCGCTTGAATTGCGCCGCGACGCGGTGCGGCAGCATGCGCTGGCGTTTTCGTGGGAGCGCGCCACGCAACAATTTCTCGGCAACCTGCATCCGAATCATGCGCGCGCCTGATTCGCTGGAGAGCCCGCACAAGGGGCAGAGCGGCATTCGCCGCCTGATCAACGCGCTCTTCTACTCGATCTCGGGGCTGACGCTCGCGTTCCGCCACGAGAGCGCGTTCCGGCAGGAGATCGCGCTCGCTGCCGTGCTCATCCCGCTCGCTTGCATTCTCCCGGTCGGCTCGATCGAGCGGGTGCTGCTGATCGCTTCCGTGCTTCTGGTGCTGATCGTGGAGCTCCTCAACTCGAGCGTGGAGGCAGCGATCGATCGCATCGGCTTCGACACACATCGCTTGTCCAAGCGCGCGAAGGACCTCGGGAGCGCCGCGGTTCTCGTTGCGCTGACGGCGCTCTTCATCACCTGGGTGCTCCTCGCGGGGCCGACGATACTGCATTTCTTCGGAGCATAGCGATGGACGAAGTCGCTCACAGAGATTCCGATCGCGGCGACAACCCATGGATCGGCAGTCTGCTGTCGCCGGCGCAGTCACTGCGCTCCGCAGCGGCGGAGGAGCGGCGCGCGCCACAACCCCACGATCCCTCTTTCAGTCTCAGCCGCTCCGTGCTCGGCGAGATTCTGGATTACGCCAAACCGCTCGGGCACCGCGAGGATCCGGCCACCCTCAATCTCGGCTTCGGATTCGTTTATTACGGGCTCGTTCGCGCGCTGCGCCCGCGCCATGTGCTGGTGATCGGCTCCGGCTTCGGTTTCAGCGTGGTCTGCCTCGCGCTCGGTCTGAAAGACAACGACCGCGGGCGACTCACGTTCGTGGATCCTTCGTACTCTGTGTTCAAGGATGGCCCGTTCCGGACCGTGGGAGGCACGGCGCAGTGGAGCGATCCGCGGCAGGTGCGGGCGCACTTTCGGCGTTTCGGCGTCGAGCGTATCGTGACCCACTACAAGCTCACGAGCTCAGAGTTCTTTGCGGGCTACGATGCGCGTGGACTGCCCGCGATCGATGTCGCATTCATCGACGGCAGCCATGCCTACGCCGACGTGCGCGATGACTTCGTCAACGTGCTGCGCCGCGCGGCACGCAACAGCTACATGCTGCTCCATGACACCAACATCTACGTGCGCGAGCTCGTTCGCCATGCCGGCGTGAAGCGCTGGACGAAAATCGTCGCCAGGCACAAGGAAGATTTCGAGGTGATCGATTTCCCGTTCGCCTCCGGCGTGGCGATCGTGCGCGTCCTGCGTGGCGGAGCGTGGGAGCGATTGAGCTGACTCTCCTTGCCGGGCTTGCGGTTGTCGGCCTGTTCGCCGCTTATCTCTACTGGCGCTACGTCTGGTTCTTTCGCAATCCGCGGCGCTCGCCTCCTGCCGAAGCCGGCATCGTGAGTCCCGCCGACGGGACCGTCGTCTACGTGCGCAGCGTCGAGCCCGGAGAGCAGGTTGTCGCCATCAAGCAGGGCCTGCGCGCGACCATCGACGATCTCCTGCGCGAAGACGTCGGCGGGGCAAAGCTCGTGATCGGCATTTTCATGAGTCCGTTCGACGTCCACTTCAACCGCGCGCCGCTCGACGCCGAAGTGCGATTCATCCGCCGTCACCCTTCGATCGGCGGAAACGCGCACATGGGTGCTATGCACTGGCGAACGCTGGTAAAACGCGAGCCCTACTACGCCGACAGCGTCCACATCGTGCAGAACGAGCGTACGGTCACCCTATTCGAAGGCGAGTATCGCGGTGGCAAGCTTCCTGCTTATGTGGTCCAGATTGGTGCGCGCACCGTCAACGGCATCGAAAGTTTTTGTAAACCTGGAGATCGCATTGCGCGCGGCGCGACCTTTGGTATGATTCGACTCGGTTCCCAAGTCGATCTGATTGTGCCCCAGCGTTCATCCTTCGAGATCCGGGTTCGCCCCGGTGATCGCGTTCGCGCGGGTGAAACGATTCTGATCGCGTAGTGTCTTCGAACAAAACGGGTAGCTGAAGCTAATGCGTTGAACAATAAGTGGAACCCGTGAGCGGAAACTCGCGGGTTCCAAGCGGGTCGAAACTTCTCGGGGATATCCTGGAGTGCCAGATGCCTGTTATTCAAGCCCAAGCTGATCGTAGGGAAGACGCCAGTCACGCCGATGCCATAGCATCGCTCGCGAAGGAGACACACAAGCCGATTCCGATCGTCAAACGCGTATTCGAAGCCGAATATGCACGCCTGAAAGCGGACGCCCGAATCACGGATTACCTGATGCTGTTCACCTCGAAGCACACGCGCGACGCTCTCATGCACATGGGGAGATAGCAACCGCGACAGCGCGGGAGGATTCGAAAAGAAAGCCCCGGCGCGCCGGGGTTTTTGTTTTTTGAACGCGTCGCGGATCAGATAAGCGCTTGCACCTCTTACTGAATCGATTGAAGCAAAGCCTCGGCCTGATCGATCAGGCTCTTGGCCTGCACCTCGTTGATCTTTACGCCATTGAAGGCGGCGTCCTCGAGCATTCCGATCATCTTGCTCGCTATCGCGTTGCGTTGATTGGTAAGGCTGACGATCTGTGCCTCGAGTGCGGTGTAAGTTGCGTCACTCGCGTCGTTGCCTAGCAGGGCCTGAGTCGATATGCCGATCAACGTAGCGATGCCAAGTTTCCCGGTTGGCGCGTTGATCTGCTTGTACGCCTCCGCAAGCCGCGTCAGCGTCGCCGTGTGACCGCGTAGTGGTACCGGCAGCGCGTTGTCCTGAACGATCTCGAAGATCGCGCGTCCATCGTGCGCGTAATCATCCTTGATCTGCGCCAGACTCAGGATCGTCGGGCGAATGTCGGTGTGGTCGGTAAAAAAGTCTCCTGTCTGTCCCAGATTACGCACACCGGGGCCGACGACACCCAACCACGTGTGGACGATTTCCTGCTGGAAATCGCCGTGATTCCAGGCGAAGTCGCGCGGTTGAAGGAAGCAGCTCTTCGCGTCCGCCATCGGCGTGCAAAACGGGGTCGGGTGGCCGGACGCAGATAGAAAGTAGTCCGGGTTGCCGAACAGGATGAAGTTTGGCGTCCGGTTCGGATCATGCGAGACCATATGGAGCAGTGAGAGCTCCGCTTGATCGGCGAGAGCCTGCGCGATGTTGTTGTCGCCGCCGGTGATCGGATCGAAACCAATGAGCGCGCCTGCCTGCCGCTCGAGTGTGCGGGTGACCGAGTCGGACTGAGCCGGATTGCCGTTGATGTGGAAGCTGGGCGCGTCGTCGCTGTGCACGCCGAAAGGCGTCGTGTTGCCGAACTCCGTGTTGAAGACTTTGCTCAGATCCGCCTGGACTTCGCCTTTTGCTCCGATCGGGTAGCTGCAGGGAACGTTGACGCCGTCGCATCCGGGAGGCATGGCTTGCGCGACCGATCCTGCGAAATGATCGTTCTCGTCGGCGGTGATGACGAAGAGCGTGTTGGCCGAAGTGATCCCGTCGTTCTTCAACCGGGTGAAAAACTTGTTGAACGCCGCATCGTAGGCCTGCAGCTGGAAAACGTAGCCGGATTCGCCGGGACCGAAAGTACCATCCGGATTGGCGGGCGCGCCGGGATAGTGGTGATTGTCGTGCGCGTCCTCGATGTAGAGATAAACCACGGGGATGCCAGCTTCGAGCATCTGCGCAGCGTAACCCAGGGTTTGCGAGGGCGTCGGACTGAACCCGGAAGGGAAACCGTCGTTGCCGAAGCTATCGGTGATGTGATTGCCGTCGAGATCGAGGACGTAACCCAAGCCGCCGTTTATCGCCGGCGCGACGTACTTATTCCCGAACAGAGCCTGGAAGCCGGTGTAGCCACCTGGCTCATCGTTAAGCTTGTCGGGCCCGGCGTGCGTCGAGTTCCCGCAGATCGAGCTGCCTTGCGCGCAGTGAATGGCTATGCCCTCGAAGTCGGCCAGCGCCAAGGTGTGGTTGGCGAGGTTTTCGGCATGCTCGGGTGAATTCGGTCCGAACACGTTATCGACATCGGTGGTGGTGTTTTCGAATTCGATGTTCGCGAGCGAGAAAGCTCCTACATCGCAGCCGGCCCGTGTGAATGGCACCCAAGGCGCCGGATGAACCTTCCCACGCTGGTCGACCAGCTGTGGCACGTTGATCGGACTCTGCGCGGTGCCTTCGTTCACCACGTTGGTCCAATAGGCGAACGCGCTTGTGAATCGAGGGGTGCCGGTGGAGTCGAAGTATCCGAAGCTGTTTCCGACCGCAAAGCCGAATTTTTCGCCGTAGACGCCGGTCAACGAAGTCACAATGTCTACCGAAGTATGCGAAATAAGCGGGGTGTGGTGATTGGTAAGCAAAGTACCATTGTTCTGGAGGAAATTCAGAAGGCTCGGCATTTGCTCGAGATCCGACGGGACGTTCGGGTTGTCCCTGGTCAAATGAACATTGTCGAACTGCAGATACACGATGTGTTGGATACCGTTACCGAGCACGCAGCTTGCCGCAGCGAATGCGGGCGCCGCGCCGGCGGAAAGCCACAACACTGCTGCGCCTATAGCGCAGCGAGACAGCCTGAGCATTGGGAACTCCTTCGCGTGGGATTGAAAATCAGCGACGCAACGATGTCGCTCTCCAAACGAGGAGCAATGCTGGCGATCGACTGTTACACCTTGAGGTTAGCTTCTTTGCGGAGCCGTGAATATCTCGTGACTATATTCGCGCTCGATCAGGCGCACAGCGCGAACGTCGCCGACAAGTAAAGCCGCGCCGTCGAGGCACGACGGCGCGATGCATGGTTTCGTGCGATACCGGCGAGGCAGCGCCGGCGAGAGTGCGCACAACCGCGGCGAAAAGAAGAACTCGCTCACTCCATCCGGATTCATTCGCCAGAACACGGCCATGTCCCAGCGGCAGGAAGCTCCGTACGATTCGTACCACTCCAGGATTTCATCAAGCACTCGGCACGCGTCCGCCGGCTCGACGACCCAGTGCTGCTGCCACGAATGAGTCTCCTTGCGGCGTTCGCTCGCGATCGCTTCCGATTCGGACGATGCAACCACTCCGGATCAACCTCCGCATTGGCCCAAGCCCGCGGCATGCTAGCTCCGAAGCTGTTTCAGGCGTATGGCAGCGCGGCTTGAAATCGCCGATACGCGAGGTGTTTCGGTCATCAAGGCGTCACGGACGTAACTCAGCATGCGCGCGGGATCGCACACGCTGCCGGATGGACTGGAAGCAGGCGCTCGTCGAATACGGGTATGCCGCCGTCGCCGTCGGATGTTTCATCGAAGGCGAGACCGTGCTTCTGCTCGCGGGAATAGCCGCGCAGCTGGGCTATCTGGCTTTTCCGGGTGTTCTGATCGCCGCCGCGCTCGGCGGTTTCGGCAGCGATCAAACCGCATTCTGGGCGGGACGATCCTTTGGTCCCGGACTTATCGCGCGCTCGGCACGGCTCACCGAGCTGCAGCCGGTGGTTCGCGCTCGGCTCGAGCGGCACGCAGGCTGGATGGCGTTTTGCGTACGTTTCGCCATCGGGTTTCGCACCGCGGTCCCGCTGCTGCTCGGAGCAAGCGGAATGGCGCCGCGCCGGTTCGCGGCGCTCAACCTGCTGGGTGCTGCGCTCTGGGCGTTCGCATACGGGTCTTTGGGGTTCGTGTCCGGCGGCGTGGTCACCCGATTCCTCGATGAGACGCAACGCCATCTGCCGGTGCTCGCGGTCGTGGCGGTCGTCGTCCTGGCAATCTTCGTTCTCGCCCGCACGCTGCGCCGGCAACTTCTGCGCCGGTTGCCTGCCCGGCGTGGAGAGTAGGCGCATCGTGCCGATGTCGTGCCTGTCACAATGTCTTCAAGTATTTGCGTTGCAATCCGAATATTTCACGTCGATGGAGGTTGGATGACAAAGTTCCTCGAGGCGCTTGAAGTCCAGCGGTGGGACGATCATCGTTACTACCATCACAGTCGGATCAACCAATCTCTTCACTTCCTCAGTGCGCTCAGTTTTCTCTGCAGCTATTTGCTCCTGCTCAAGTACCCCGTGGCGGCCGCGCTGGTGGGATGGCTCTTGGCCATGGTGAGCCGGCAGGTCGGTCACTTCTTCTTCGAGCCCAAGGGCTACGACGAGATCAACGACGCAACCCACGAGTACAAGGAGGCAGTCAAGGTCGGTTACAACCTCCAGCGCAAGCGGGTCTTGATGGCCGTCTGGGCCGCATCACCGATCGTGCTCTACTTCGATCCAACGTTCTTCGGCATCTTCGCCCCGCAGGCTTCGCCTGCCGAATTCGTTGACCACATGGCCATGCTGTGGATAGCGATTGGAGTGGCCGGTCTCCTGTTCCGAACGGTGCAACTATTCTTCGTGCGCGACGTGCAGACGGGCCTCGTCTGGATGACCAAGATCCTCACCGATCCGTTCAACGACCTCGTGCTCTATCACCGGTCGCCGCTGCATCTGGCGCGAGGCGAACTCATCGATCCGATGCACTCGAAACATCGGGCGCCACGCGAGCAGCGTGCGTAGCGGGCGCGACGGGATCGCGGCGCGCTACGGAGGGCAGGCGCGCCGCGAGCATCTCGCGCAGCATTCGAAGCTTGATCGAGCGGTTGGTTGTCGCGGGACTGGACCACCAGCCGTCCTGCTCCATGGCGCGGGCCGCACGCAGGAATCGTTCCGCCACGTCTTCGAAATCGGCTTCGGTGTAATCGAGACTGAAGATGAGGCGCCCCGTCCCGATCCAGCTCAACGCCAAGCCTTCGGCCCGAAGGTAATACTGCAGCATCCAGTTGTAGCGCGACGGAACGGTGTAAGCGACCGTCCAGACCGAAGACAGGTTCGCCACGCGTATTGGCAAGCGAGCCGCTTGGAGAGACGCATTAAGTTGTTCCGCCCGGCGGCTCCAGACTTTGTCGAGATCCCGGTAGAGTGCCCGCGCTTCGGCAGAATCGAGACGGCGCAGGAACTCGGCCATCGCCGTCATCACGTAGGGATGCGCATTGAAGGTGCCTCGCGCAAGACAGATGTCGGCGGGCCGGTCCTCGCGAAAACGCTTCATCAGGTCCCTGCGGCCGCACACAACTCCGACCGGAAACCCTCCGCCGACCGTCTTTCCATAGGTCACTATGTCGGCTCGAACCCCGAAGTACTCTTGCGCGCCGCCGGCGGCCAGGCGGAAGCCCACGAAGATCTCGTCGAAGATGAGCGCGATGTTGCGTTCCGTGCAAGCAGCGCGAAGCTGCCGGAGCCACTCCGAGTAGGCTGCCCGATCGAAGCGCGAAGCAGGCGCGCTTCCGATGAGCGAGTTGTCGGCGCGAGGAGCAGCGTTGGCATGGAGCGCCTGGAGAGGATTGACGAGCACGCAAGCTATGTCGCGTCGCGTTCGCAGCACCTTGAGCGAGCGAGCATCCATGTCTCTCAGCGTCAGCGTGCATTTCGGAGGCAGCGGATTGCCCACGCCGGGCTGCACGTCCTCCCACCAGCCATGATAGGCGCCTTCGAAGCGCACGAGCGTGGAACGGCCGGTGTGATAACGCGCGAGCCGCACGGCCTGCATCACTGCCTCGGTTCCCGACATGTGGAATGAAACCTCATCGAGCCCGGAAATTTCGCGCAGCCTTCGCGCGTTGTACGCGATAGCGGGATGATAGGGTCCCAGCACCGGTCCAAGCTCGCTGGCACACGCACTGGCCCGGCTCATGCACTCCTTGTAGAAGTCGTATCCGAACAGGTTGACGCCGTAGGCGCCGGTGAGATCGTAGAAGAGATTCCCGTCGAGATCGGTGATGCGAACCCCGGACGAGGATTGCGCGAACGCACCACCCCGCAGATGCTGCCGGACGACCCGGCTGAACGGAAACGGCACGCGATAGGCGTTCGTGAACCGAAGGTCGGAAACGGCATCCTCGACTTCGGCCGTCAGCCGCGCCGATTCGGCGAAGCGCTCACGGTACAGCCGAGTCAGCCGAAGGAAGCCTTGCTTGCGTCGAGCGACGACGGCCGCGGGCGCACTGTCGGCGCAAAAGAACTCCTCTTCGTCGAATTCGTAGCGCGGCGCCAGGCGCGCCAGCGTGCGTGCGAGCACGAGTCCGTAGCTCATGGTTCCCGAGCGGTGGTGTACGCCCTCGATGTTTCAGCGCCGTGACGATCCGCTCCGCACTCGCGGCGCTCGCTCTGCAGGAGGATCTCAATTTCCTGCTGACGAACCGTATTCCGCGCCGGCTTGCGACGCAGCTTGTGGGACGCATCAGCCGCCTCGAGCAGCCTCTGGTTCGCGATCTCTCGATGTGGGTCTGGCGCCTGTTCACCGATCTCGACCTGAGCGACGCAATGGAGCCGGAGTTCAGGAGCCTCCATGCCTGCTTCACCCGAAAATTGAGGGACGGGGCGCGGCCGATCGACCGCGACGGTACCGTTCTGACCAGCCCCTGCGATGCGATCGTCGGTGCGTCAGGTTGCGTCGAAGGCACGACGGTCTATCAGGCGAAGGGCTTTCCGTACACGCTGCGAGACCTACTGCGCAACGTTGAACTGGAAGCGGTGCATGCGAACGGCGTTTATGTGACGCTGCGCCTGACCTCCGCGATGTACCACCGTTTCCACGCGCCGCACGACTGTCGGGTGGAGAATGTGATGCGCATTTCAGGAGACACGTGGAACGTCAACCCGATCGCGCTGAAGCGCATCGAGCGTTTGTTCTGCCGCAACGAGCGCGCGGTGATTCCGACGCGGCTCGAGGCAACCGACCACGCAGTGACCCTTGTGGCGATCGCAGCCATCCTGGTGCCCGGCATCCGCCTGCCCTTTGTCCACGAGCAGTGCGAGACCGTGGCGCCGAGCGGCAATGTCATTCCCTGCGACGCGAGGTTCTCGAAGGGGCAGGAAATGGGGTGGTTCGAGCACGGATCGACCATCCTGATTTTCGCCCCCTCCGGATTCGCGCTCTGTCCCGGCGTTCGCGAGGGCTGCAGCGTTCGAATGGGAGAACCGCTCCTCCGCCTTGCCTGACGCCCGCTGGCACGCCTACTTGTCAATATCGTATATATAGTATACGATCCTGTCTTGGCGATCCGGCTGTGAACGGCGATGGCGAAGATGATCCCGGGCAAAGTGATTCGCGACAGCTTCACGATGCCGCTTGCGGACTATGCGCTGATCGATATTCTCAAGCGCCGTTGCATCGGGCTTGGGGTCGCCATGAAGAAGAGCGAGCTGCTGCGCGCCGGGCTGACGACGTTGGATCGCCTGCCCGACGAGCGGCTCACCGAGGTGGTCGCCGCGGTCGAGAGCGTGAAGACGGGTCGGCCACCGGGCAAGAAAAAGAAGAAGAAAAAGGGCAAGAAGAAGCACAAGAAGAAGGCGCATCTTTAGAAAGGAAAGAAGCGATGATCGAAACTGCCCCGGGTACAGCCCGGACGAGACGTAAAGCGATGACCGCCGCGACGCGGATCGAAGCACCGCAGCGCAAGGTCTTCGGCTCACAGGTCGTGCTCGACCTCTACGATTGCGAGACAGATCGCCTCGACGACATCGCATGGGTCAAGGAAACGCTGATCAATGCTGCGCGCGCGGCCGGCGCCACGATTGTCGAGACCGTCTTCCACAAGTTCTCGCCCTGGGGCATCTCCGGCGTGGTCGTCATTGCGGAGTCGCATCTCGCGATCCATATCTGGCCCGAGAATCGGTACGCCGCGATCGACGTCTTCACCTGCGGGCAGAACGTACGCATGGACGTGGCGAGCGCGTTCCTGAAGCGCGAGTTTCGCGCCGGGCGCGCGGTGCAGCGACGCTTCGCCCGGGGCGACCGCGCCTCGGCGCGCAAGGCGCCCGCTGTAACCAATCTGCAACATGACTGCAAAGAGGGACGGGTAGAGTGCCGTTGAGGTCGGCTCGATAAAGAGCCGGCGCCACGAGGCACATCCCGTCATGAGGACATCCAGCGAGGCATCCGAAGCCGCCCCCGCCGACGCCGTCGGAGCGAAGTGGTCCCCCGGGTCGCAAAGCGTTATCGACGACCAGGCTGCCTGGCTGGATCAGGCAAAGAAGGTGCGCGACCAGGCGCTGCGTCTGATGCGCGAGCGCTTCGCCAAGGACCTAGAGTCGGCCGCGCAGGTCGTCGGCAGCACGAAGGCGGGCGCGCTTGCGCGCGAAGCAGAGTACGGGCGCAAGCTGACCGCTGAGTATTTGGCCGAGAGCGACAAACTGTTCGCCTTGTCGAGGCGGGTGGTGCGCCAGGCGCCCCGGAGTCGCGAATCGAGCTAAGCGCCCGCTGGCTGCAACTTCACGCCCTGGCCGCGTAAAGACAGCCCGCGGCGCTCGTTCGCAGGCAGCTCTACCGTGATCTCCCGGTACGGAAGCGCATAACGGCCCGTCACGCGCGCCGCGAGCCTTATTTCCGCCTGTGTCGTCTCCAGCTCGAACGCGACTTCGGCGTAGTCGCCGTCGCGATAGCGCAGGCTGATCCCGTCGTCCTCGTACAGGGTAAACGCAGCATGACCGCTCAGGCGCGACGGAAACACCAGCAGATGACGTGACGGTTCGTCGTGCAGTCGCGCCGGCGCCTCGGGGCCGGTCAACGGAATCATCGCGCCAGCGGGCGCGAACAGCGGGATGCGATCGAGCGGTGCCGGCACGGCGACTTCGCTCCCTCCAGGTTCATACGCTCCGCTGTGAAAGTCGTACCAGCCTTCGACGCCACGCGGCAGATAGACGCGCCGCTCACGCTGTCCCGGCTCGACCACGTTGGCCACGAGAAGCTGCGGACCGAACATGAAGTCGTCGCAGTCCGCAAACGCGCGCGGGTCGCGCTCGAACTCGTAGAAGAGCGGTCGCAGGATCGGCTCGCCGAATTGCGCCGCGCGCCGGTACAGCGTGTACAGATAAGGCATCAGGCGATAGCGGAAACGAATGGCAGCGCGAATCGCTGGCAGCGCGCCGGCATGCAGCCAGGGCGTATTCACCTCGCCGTCCACCTTCCACGAATTCATGATGAAGCGCGGACTGAACACTCCGTTCTGCGCCCAGCGCACGAGCAATTCCGGATCCGGAACGGGGCCGAAGAAACCGCCGACGTCGTGTCCGGTGTTGAACATGCCCGATAGGCTCATGGTGAGCCCCATGCGCAGATTCCAGCGCAGTGTGTGCCAGCTCGTTGTGTTGTCGCCGGACCAGGTCTGCGCGTAGCGCTGGATGCCCGGCGGGCCAGCGCGTGTCACCGTGTACGCGCGCTCGGCGGGCCGGTGCTCGGCTTGCGCTTCGGCGGTCGCCCGTGTCATCAGCAGCGCCTGCAAGGGGCGGGAACGCTGAATCGGCAGCGGTCGGCCGAATGCCTGCGAAACGCCTGAATCTTCCCAGATCTCGTACTCGTTGTTGTCGTTCCAGCCCGCATCGATGCCGTAGTCGAGCACCTGCTCGCGCAGGCTTTGCTGCCACCAGGCGATTCCTTCGAGATTCGTGAAGTCGACGTGCGCGCCTTCGCCGTCCCAGAACTGACCGATGCAAGGCTTACCGTTCGAATCACTGACAAACGCGCCGCGTGCAGCGACTGTTGCGTACGCGGGATGATCGTCGAGCAGGCAGGGCTTGAGATTGACGACGACCCGCGCATTTTTGCGCTTGAACTTCTCGATCGCGGCGCGAGGCTGCGGAAACTTGTCGTGGTTCCAGGTGAAAACGTAGCGGCGCTTGCCGATGCTCGTGTAGCCGGAACCGTAATGGAACGCCGAGAGCGGGATGTCATGCTCGGTCAGCTGGTCGGCGAAAGCCGAGAGCTGTGACTGCGCATCGGCTGCGTCGGTGAGGCTCATCGCTGTGTTGGCGTAGCCCAGGCTCCAGCGCGGGCCAAAAGCCATTCTGCCGCTTAGCTCGGTGAACTTGCGCACCACGTCGCGGATCGTCGGCCCGACGAAGAGGTAATAGTCGAGGTCGCCATCCTCGATCTCGGCATAGCGGTAAAAACCGTGATAGTTGTCGTATTCGCAGCCGAGGTCGAAGGTGACCGGCGCGAGCGTGTCGTAGAAGATTCCGTAGGCGATGCCGGAGGCGTCATGACGCGCGATCATGAACGGCCAGTGCTTGTAGAGCGGGTCGGAAGTCCTCGCGTCGTAGCCGAGCGCGTCGAGGGCGAGCGTGCGCAAGCGCCGTCCGTGCTTGTCGAGCGGCCCGGTCTTGTCGCCGAGTCCGAAGTAGCGATCGCTCGTATCGCGCGCCATGTAGTGACGAATCGTGCCGTCGCGCTCTCGCCACTGGTAGGAATACGTCGGCCGATCGTCGGCGAAGATAATGTCGCCGGATGACCAACGCAGGCGAAAGGGCTTGAGCGAAACCGCGAGCGTGAGCTCGGCGGTCGCGACCGTGACTTCGCGATCGCTTTGCGCCACCGCGAAATTCGGGCGAGTGAACACGCTGGTATCCAGCCTGTCGCGACCCTCCCAGGGCGTGTCGACGCCGCCCGGCGCGATCATCCACGTGCGCGGCTCTCTGAGCTCGCCGTTGCGCAGGAACAGCACCCGGAAAAGATCGTCCGCGAGAACGAAGATCCGGCATTGCCAGCCGGAGGCCAGGTCGAAACGCAGCGAGCCCTCGACGCGCCCGGCGTAGCTTGCGTCGGCGAGCGCGCGCATCGTTATCGGCGCTGAAACACCTGTCCGCCTTCGGCAGCGTCGAATACGTGCGTATCGGCGAACGGCAGACTCACTTCAACCTGCGCGCCGGCGTCATAGCTCACCTGGCCCGGCGCATGCACGGTCAGCCGCTCGCCTCCGCCGAGCATGCAATACAGGAAACTCGCCGCTCCGAGTTGCTCCACGCGCTCGACGGTCGCGGTGAGTCTGAGCGACGGCACGGATGCTTCGCCGAGGGTGATGTGCTCGGGCCGAATGCCGAGCACGAGACGCTGCTGCGGAGCCGCGGCTGCCACCCGGAACGACGCATCGGCTGCTCGCCCCTGCGCCGTGTCGAGCGCCACGGTCGCGCCGCCGTCTGCGTCCCCAGCACGCGCCGCAAGGAAATTCATCTGCGGCGAGCCGATGAATCCGGCGACGAAGCGGTTCGCGGGCCGGTTGTAGAGCTCGAGCGGCGTGCCTAACTGTTCCACGTCTCCTCCGCGCAGCACGACGATGCGATCGGCCATCGTCATTGCCTCGACCTGGTCGTGCGTGACGTAGATCATCGTCGTGCCGAGCCGTTCATGCAGAGCTGTGATCTCCGACCGCATCTGCACGCGCAGCTCGGCATCGAGGTTCGAGAGCGGCTCGTCGAAGAGGAAGATCGTCGGATTGCGCACGATGGCGCGTCCGATCGCCACGCGCTGCCGCTGGCCGCCCGAGAGCTGCGTCGGCCGTCGTTCCAGCAGCGTTTCGAGCCTCAGCATCTTCGCCGCCGCCTGGACCTTGGTCTCGATTTCCGCACGCGGCGTGCCCAGGTTCTCCAGCCCGAAAGCGAGATTCTGGTAGACGGTCATGTGCGGATAGAGCGCGTAGGACTGGAACACCATGGCGAGACCGCGCTGCGCGGCGGAGACGTCGTTGACGCGCTTGCCGTCGATGAGGAGATCTCCATCCGTCACCGACTCCAGTCCGGCGATCATGCGCAGCAAGGTCGACTTGCCGCAGCCCGACGGGCCGACGAAAACGACGAACTCGCCGTCCTTCACCTCGATGTCCACGCCGTGGATCACGGTGTTACTACCGTAGCGCTTGACGACCTGGTTGAGCTGCAGCGAAGCCATGCGCCGATCTCCTATTTGACGCCGCTCGCGGCGATGCCGGTCGTAATGTGCCGTTGCAGGAACGCGAAAACGATCGTTACCGGCAGCAGCGTGATCACCGTCATCGCGAGCAGGTAGTGCCACTGCGTCGTGAGCTCACCCTGAAACGCGTTCAGCGCGAGCTGCAGCGTGAACTTCTCGGTGCGCGAGAGCACGATCAACGGCCACAGGAAGTCGTTCCACCGCCACATGACCGAGAAGATCGCGAGCACGGCGAGCGCGGGCGCCGACAGCGGCAGGATGATGCGCCAGAAGATGCGCCATTCGCTCGCGTGATCCATGCGCGCCGCCTCGATCAGCTCGTCGGGAATCGTGAGCATGTACTGCCTCAGCAGGAACACCCCGGTCGGCGTTGCCACCGCGGGCCAGATGACGCCCCACAGGCTGTTCAGCAACCCGAGCTGGGAGACGACCAGGAAATTGGGCACCAGGATGATCGTCGGCGGGATCATCAGCGTCGAGATGATCAGCAGGAACACGACGTCGCGGCCTGCGAACTTGTATTTCGAGAGCGCGAACGCCGCCATGGCATTGAAGAGGAGCGTGATCAGCGTGGCGACCACGGTGATGAACACGCTGTTCCAGAGAAACGTGCCGAAAGAGTACTTGGCGAAGATCTCACTGTAGTTGCCGAGCGCGAGCTGGAATTCGCGCACCGGCTTGCGCTCGCGGATGTTGACCTTGTATTCCTGGTCCGGTGCCTTGGGATCGACCAGCGTCGCCTGGATCCCGATGCGGCGCACTTCAGCCAGTTCGCGCGTCGAGCCGTCGGGCAGCGTGACGCGATAAACCGGAAGCGGATCGTCGTGGCCGGCCACGGCGACGCTCTTCTGCCCATACGGTAGCAGCTGCGGCGGAAATTCGTTCAATGCCGCGGCGCTCTTGAACGACGACAGCAGCAGCCACAGCACCGGACCGAACATGAGGACCAGTCCCAGCAGCAGATAGCCGTACGAAAACCAGTCGGTCCAGTCGGGCTTGCCGCGTCCACGCTGCGCGGTGAGGATCGTCGCGAGGCTAGGCATCGTCGCGTCCCGTGCGACCTGCGAGGTTCCTGCGCGTGAGCTTGAGCTGCACGAGCGTGAGAATGAGCAACGACGCCGCGAGCACCAGCGACGCCGCGGCAGCGAGCCCGTACTGGTGAATCGCCTCCGCGAACGCGGTCTGGTAGATGAACTGAACGATGAACGTCGTGGCCGAGCCCGGCCCGCCGCCGGTCAGCACAAACACTTCGTCGAAGACCTGGACCGCGCGGATCAGACCCAGCACCAGCACGACGATAAGATTGGGCATCAGCAGCGGCAGCGTAAGCCGCGAAAAGCGCCGCCACGGCGAGGCGCCGTCCATCTCCGCCGCCTCGTACAGATCGGCGGGTATCGCCTGCAATCCGGCGAGGAGTATCAGCGTATAGAAGCCCATGTGCGCCCAGATGCTCACGAACACGCACCAGAAGAACGCCCAGCTCGCATCGGACAGCCAGCCCACCGGCGAAGCGCTCGCGGAGGCGAGCACCGCGTTGAGCACGCCCTCGCGTTGCAGCACCCACTTCCAGATCAGGGCGACTACCACGGGCGAGAGCAGCACCGGGTAGAAGAACACGCCGCGGAAGAACCCGCGGCCGAGAATTTTGCGGTTCAGCACCAGCGCGGTGATCAGGGCGAACGCGACCATCAGTCCTACTTGCAGCAGCGCGAACTCTGCCGTGTTGTAGATCGAGCGCCAGAAAAGATCCTTGCGGCAGCTCGCCGGATCGAGATAGTTGCCGCAGTCGAACAGGGTCCCGAGATTGTCGAGCCCGGTGAAGGGACGCTCCGACGGATAGAGCTGCACGCCACCGGTGAACGCAAAATAGAAATTGACGACGATCGGCAGGAAGGTGAACAGGCCGAGGATGGCGAGGTTCGGCGTGACGAACATCCAGCCGATGCGTGGCACGCCGAGCAACCGCTGCAGAGCGCGCATCGGCGGATCGAGCGCGTTCAGCACCGCCGCTGCGACGGTCGCCGGCAAGGCGAGCAGCGGATGGCGCGCGGAGCTCACGATCGGATGCGCGGGAAGACCCGCGTTATTTGGCCGCCGCCTTGACCTGCTCGTCGACGTCTGCGCTGATGCGCTTCAAGGCATCGTCGAGCGACATCTCGCCCGCGATCGCCTGCCCGAGACGCGCGGCGGTCGGATTGAAGATCGCCCGGTTCAGCTTGTAACCCTGGATCTGGTAAGCGACGGGTGAAAGCTTTGGCACGTCGGCGACGAACACGGCGAGCGCGGCCTTGGCTTGCGGAGAAACCTTGTACTCGACGCCCTTCTTAGCCACTCCGGCGTGCGCGGGAATGTTCTCGGTGCGCGCCATGTATTCCGCGTACACCGGCTCGCTCGCGAGGAAATCGAGGAAGCGGCCGACGTCCTTAGGATTCTTCGTGCGCTTGAGCGCCACGAACGCGGCACCGCCCGGGATTCCCGTGCACGCCGACGGACCGCAGGGATTCGGCACGGCGATCCAGTCGAAGTTCTTGCCGATCTGCGAATCCATGCGCCGGATCTGCCAGCTCCCGGAGAGATACATCACGACTCGCCCGTTCGCGAACTCCTCGAACGCATCACGATAGCTGGAGCCGCCGACGCCGCCCCAGACTTCCTTCGGCATCGTTCCGTCGCGGTTCCAGTCGTAGAGCTTCTTCGCCATCGTCTTGTAGCCGTCATCGACGACGAGATTGCCCTTGGCGTCGAAATATTTCGCGCCCATGCTGATCGCGGGCCCTGCGAAACGGTGGCCGCTGCGATCGAAGGCGACCGCGAACGGTACCTGCGTCGCCTTGGCGACCTTGCGGCAGGCATCGATCCATTGATCCCAGGTCGCTTGCGCTCCGGGAAGCAGCACGTTCGCCTGCTCGAAGAGCGTCTTATTGACGTACGGGCCCGTCACGGTGAGCTGCGTCATCATTCCGTAGATGCCCTTGTCGCTCGGCGATGCACGCATCCAGGCGAGCGTCTGCCCGAAATTCGCCTCCCAGTACTTCGGGTCCTTCACGTAGGGCGTGATGTCGAGGTAGTACTTCGAGAGCCCGCCGAGATCGGTCACGCGGGCGATGTCGGGGCCTTCGCCGGCGGCGAGCTGGACCGGCAGCTGCTCGACGATGGCCTTGTACGGAACCTTGTCGATCGCGACCTTGACGTCCGGGTTCTGCGTCTCGAAGCGCTTGGCGAGGTCCTGCGTCACCTCGCACTCGTTGCCGTCCGAATAGCAGGCGACGCGGATTTCTCCGGCCGCCGCGATACCGAAAACCAACGACACGGCACCTGCAAGGACCGCATTCCGGCAAAGATTTTCCATGACTATCTCCTCAACGCGCCGAGCGGCGATTCTTCGGCCGATTATAGAGGAACGGCCGCAAGCCAGTCGCGCCACTGCGCTGCCATTCGCCGATCCAAACGAGCGGTTCGTCGCAGGCCGACTCCCCCGCACCCTCCCGGCGCCGGAGAATCGTCGCACGCCTCGGACGACGGAGCCTGTCGCCTGAGCCGGACGATGTGTTCAAATGACCACCGGAGCGACCATGAACAAGACAACCGCCGTCGACGAAGCATCGGCCGGGAGCGCCGCCGAGTGCGCCCACATCCAACATCCGCTGGAGCTGATTCCGTACTTTCGCCGTTTCCGACACGGCCTGCTCCGCAACCTTTTGTACACGCTGATCTGGAGCTCGGCCTTCGGCGTCTTCTTCACGATCGTCGCCCTGGCCATGAATCCAGGATGGAATCTTGGCGAGGTTCTCGGCACAGATCTCGTGATCGCCAACTGCATCGGTTACTTGATCCACGGCGGGTTCGAGCTCGGCAATCGCGCCTTCGGAGGCTGGATCGTCCGGCAATCCAACGCCGTACGCACGCTCTACTTCTCCGCTATTTCCATCGCCGGCATGTTCGCGGGGTATTGGCTCGGGTTCAGGCTGCTCAACTTGCGCAATGCGCAGGAGTGGATGTTTTCAGCGAGAGGGGCGATGTCGATCCTCCTGCTCAGCTTGATCATAGCCGCAATACTCGCGGCGATGTTCCGCCTGCGCGAGCAGCAGGCGCTCGCCGAAGCGGCGGTCGTGCGCGAGCGTGCGCGCGTCGAGGCAGCCGAGCACCAGATCCACCTCGCGCAGCTCAAGATGCTCGAGGCGCAGACCGAGCCGCACTTTCTCTACAACACGCTCGCGAATGTCATCAGCCTGGTCGATACCGAGCCTTCCGCAGCGAAACGGATGGTTGAGCGACTGATCGACTACCTGCGGCGGGCGGCGGCAGCAAGCTCCAACGGCGCGAGTACGCTCGGCACTCAGGTCGAGCTGCTGCGCGCGTACCTCGATTTGATCGTGCTGCGGATGGGATCGCGGCTCTCTTATCGGGTCGACGTTCCCGCCGATCTCGCCGCGATGACCTTGCCGCCGATGCTTCTGCAACCGCTGGTCGAGAACGCCATCAAGCACGGCTTGGAGCCGAAGGTCGCGGGCGGCAAGGTGACGGTCGCGGCTTGCCGTGACGGGGCGCTTCTGCGCCTGACCGTGGCCGACGACGGCCAGGGATTCCCGGCGACACACACCGAAATAGCGCACGGCCTCGGGCTCGCCAATCTGCGCGAGCGGCTGGCGAGTCTCTTTGGCGATCGCGCGCAGATGACGATCGAAGACTCTCGTCCGGGAACGAGCGTCACGCTGTCGCTCCCCATCGACGCAATCTGATGAGCGAGACCGCACGCCTGCCGCGCGCGCTGATCGCCGACGACGAGCCGCGGCTTGCTGCGTACCTGCGCGAGCAACTCGCCGCCGCGTGGCCCGAGCTCGAAATCGTCGGCGTCGCGGCCGACGGACCCGAGGCGTTGCGCCTGATCGAGGAGCACGAGCCCGACATCCTCTTCCTCGACATCCGCATGCCTGGACTCACCGGTCTCGAAGTCGCTTCCCGCGCAGCCAAAGATGCGCACATCGTCTTCGTTACCGCGCACGATGAGTACGCGGTCAAGGCATTCGAAAGCGAAGCGGTCGACTACCTGCTCAAACCGGTGACCGAAGAGCGTTTGCGCGAGACCGTGCGCCGATTGTCCGCGCGCGTGAAGGAGTCGGCGCCGCCGGAAGGACTCGCTTCAGCGCTCGAGACGCTGCGACGCGTTCTGCCCTCGCTCGCTACCTCCTTGTCCGGTGGATCGGCACGTCTAGCATGGATTCGCGCGGCCGTTGGCAACCAGGTGCGTCTCATCGCCGTCGAGGAAGTGTGTTATTTTCAGGCGAACGACAAGTACACCAGCGTCTTCACGCGCGACGGCGAGGCGTTGATCCGCGTCCCGCTGAAGGAGCTTTCCGATCAGCTCGATCCCGATCGCTTCTGGCAGGTCCATCGCAGCACGATCGTGAATCTCGAGCACGTCGTCGCTACGACGCGCGATCTCTCCGGGCGCACGACGCTGCGTCTCAAATCCCGCCCCGAGACACTGACGGTGAGCCGCGCCTACGCTCATCGCTTCCGGCAGATGTGACCGCGGCGGACAACACCTCGTTCTGAAGAGGCTGCACTTCCCTGCCGCGGAGTGAGCCGCGGCAGGGACTCGATTGCTCCTAGTGTTGCTGAGCGTAATCGCGCATGTGTCCGAGGGTGGCAGCCCAGGCATCCGGCTTGTCGAACAGATCGCGCATCTTCTCCGCCTGGTCGCCGAAGCGTTCGAGGCAGCGATGCTCTAGCTCCACGCGCGTTCGCTTGGGAGTCTCAGCAATGAAGCGCACTTCGACCTCCGTATTCAGATCAGGATCGAAGCGAAACTCGGCGTTGAGGCCCCAGCTCAGCACGATCCGCGTCGGCTCGTCCCATACCAGCACGCGCCCCCAATCGCATTCGCTGCCGTCATCGCCGCGCTCGAACCAGCGGCCGCCTACCTTGGGCTCGACGATGGCCGTGAATTTCTCGGTCTTTCCGATGTGATGTGCGCGCGGCCACCATTCGTTCTGCTTCGCGGTGAACGCGCGAAACACATGTGCGGCCGGCGCGTTGACCGTGACGCTCTTTTGGACGGCGAAATGCTTCACTTCCATATCCATCACTTTCTCCTCATTTGGCGTTGATAGGAGGCCTCGGCTACGGCCTTGAAATCGGTCAGCGCGCGGTCCCACATCGCGTCGATGTACTGGCGCAGTGCGGCGAGCCCGCGTTGATTGACCTGATAGATGTTGCGCGCGCCGCGCGGCGTGTCGTGCACCAGCTCCGCGCTCTTCAGCACCCGCAGATGCTGCGAGATCGCGGGGCGCGATACCTCGAATCCTGACGCCACTTCGGCGACCGACATCGGCCTTCGAGCAAGGCGCTCGAAGATGGCGCGCCGGGTCGGATCGGCTAGAGCGGCGAGCTGTGCGTGTACAGGTGTCATCGGCATGTAGTAAGTGGATGCTTACCGTAAGCATAAGCTTACCATCAAATGGTTGTCAAGCTCTGAGTGCGGGCTCACAAAGGCGTTTTCGACGATCGAGGCTATGCGGTTCGCCCGACGATTACGGTCGGCATCGGGTAGGCTTCGTACCTCATTCCGATGTAGGCGCGCACTGCGGGATCGTCGTTCTGAAGGCGAAGCAGGTCTTCGTCGCTCTCGACGGCGACGATGCCTACGCCCCAGCCGCCTTCGGGATCCGCCACCGGTCCGAAGGCGATCGCGGTTCCCTTGTCGGCCTGGCTCTTCCAGTACGCGCCATGCCTTTTCATCGCTTCGGCTTCCTGCGGCGTCATGTCCGCCTGGAAGGTCGGTCGCGGTGGAATGAGACGGCAGAGGAAGTACTTCATCGAATCTCCGTGTGTGGAATCGGGATCAGGATCGAGGCTTGGGCGCGCTTGCGGCCGAAGCACCCTCGCCTGGCGGCATCTGCACGACAATCGCGACGATCATGCTCCAGCATTGGCTCCTGAGCGACAGTTCGGCGCCGGCGAGGCGTGCCTGCCATTTCGGAAGCAAATCGGCGTTGCAGCGTTCGACCAGATCCTTCTCGTACGCATCGTGCGCGAACCACTTGTTCTCGCCGGCGTGTCGAGCGAGGTAAGCCGGGAACGGCGCTTCAGCAAGCAGCCGCGCAGTCTCTGCCTGCAGATCGGTAGCAAATGCCAGCGATTCCGCGACATCATCCCGTGTCCCGAGCCGGTCGACGTGACCAGCGACGAGAACGTCGAAGCCGTAGCTCAAGGCATCGCGATGCGCCTTCAGGTACCCGGGAACGTCGACGGCAATGCCCAGGTTGGGATAAGGCATGTACCCGGGGTAGACGACGTCGACCAGCATCAGCACCTTCTGCTTCGGCGCATAGATGAAGATGTTGCCTGCCTCGTGGTTGACGCCTTTGTAGTCGAGCACCAGCGTCTGGTCGCCCACGATTAACGTGAATCTGTCGTCGAAGGTCACGGTAGGCAGCGGCCGCCGCGGATCATTGCGCATGGCCAGCAGCTTTGCCGTCTCCTTCTGCGCGACGATCGTCGCGTTCTTCGGAAACAGCGATGCTGCGCCGATGTGGTCCGTGTGCTCGTGGCTGTAGACGATATACGTGACAGGCTTGTCGGTGACTTCAGCGATCGCCTTGAGATAGTTCGCGCCCAGCGTCGGTAATGGATCGATCGCGATGACGCCTTCGGTCGAGACGAGAAACATCGTGTTGTACGCGCCGTCGCTCAGCCAGTAGAGGCGATCGCTGATCTCCTGCACGACGTAACCCTTCGCAGGAATGGCTGGCGCGCTCGCGCCGGCAAGGCCGGAGATTTTCAGCGGAGCGAGCGCGTCCTGTGCATGCAAAGCGCCGCACGCACACAGCGCGAAGACAACCAACATTGCGCGCCGGACAAGCGATGACGATATCACGTTGGACAAGGCGCGCCTGCTTTCTGCCAGCGCTGCAGCAGCGTGACGAACTCGGGCTTCGCGATCGGCACCGGCTCGCGCTTTGCGCCCGGCGCCCAGCCCCATGCCACCAGCGGATCGTTCGACATGTGCTCCACCAACGCGTCGATGCTGCGATTGCCGTTCTTGCTCTTGTCGAGGAGCACTCGGCACAGCTGCGCCGGCGTCTTCTGCTCCCATGCCATCGACCTTGGCGCCGCATGCCAATTTGGCGCGCCAGGGACGCCGCTCGCTTCGTTGTTCACCGGCTGATGGCAGGCGGCGCAGCGCATTCCCGGAGCGCCGCGATCGTCGCCACCGCGCATCACCCGGAACCAATGCGGATGCCGATCGTCGCCCTGCTTCGGGTAGTCGACGCTCGTGTGGCAGTTGAGGCAGCGCGGATGGAGCAGCACCTTCGCTATCGGGTCGAACAACTGCGAGTCGACAGATACGGACGACGATTCCGCTGCCTGTGCCGTATTCACGGCCCAAAGCAGTGCAACGCACAGCAAGGAACCAGCCCTCGCGTACACGATGGCTCCTCTTTGTGTCACGCGCTCCCGCCGGCGCGATGAATTGCGCGCCGGATCCGGTGATAAGTTCCGCAGCGGCAGATGTTGGTGATCGCCGCGTCGATCTGCGCGTCGGTGGGTCGCGGAATGGCTTTGAGCAGGGTCGCAGCCGCCATCAACATCCCCGACTGGCAATAGCCGCATTGCGGCACCTGCTCGGCGATCCAGGCCTTCTGAAGCGCGTGGCTGCGATCGGGCGACAGCCCTTCGATCGTTGTGATGGATTTTCCGGCCGCGAGCGAGACCGGATACGAGCAGGAGCGCACCGCCTCGCCGTTGACGTGCGCGGTGCAGGCGCCGCAGGCCGCCACACCACAGCCGAATTTGGTGCCGGTAAGCCCGAGCTGCTCGCGCAACACCCACAGCAGCGGCGTATCGGGATCGACTTCGACTACGACCTTCTTCCCATTGACATTCAGTTCCATCTCTCTTCCATTAACTGTGACCGATCATGCGAAGCGCAGCCCGTGCCGCGACAGAGGCATCGACCGGATGCGCCGTCCCGTCGCCGCGAAGATCGCGTTCGCCAGCGCCGGCGCGACGGTGACGGGGCTTACTTCGCCGACGCCGCCCAACTTATCTCCGCCATCGACGAATTCGACGCGGATGTCCGGCGTCTCGGCGAGATAGGGCATCTCGTAAGTCGTGAAATTCTCCTGCTCGACGCGGCCGTTCTTGAACGTGACTTCGGACTTGCAGCCGGCGAGCCCGAACACGATGCCGCCTTCGATGCTGGAAGCCGAGATGCCGGGATCGAGCACGCGCCCGCAATCGACTGCCGCTGCGACGCGGCGCACGCGGACGGCTTCTCCTCTCGAGTCGCGGCGGACTTCGACCTCCATCACCACTGCGAGCAGGGTCCCAAATGCATCGGCGAAAGCAATGCTCCGCCCGACCTTTGCATTGGGAGTCTTCGGTAGCGGTTTCCCCCAATCGCCGAGCCGCGAAGCGCGATCCAACACCGCCAGCGCGCGCGCATCGTCCGCGAGCAGCGCGCGACGATACCGATACGCATCCTGCTTGGCAGCATGCGCCAGCTCGTCGATGAAGCTCTCGAAGGCGAAGATGTTGGGACCGTAGCCCGTCGTGCGCAGCACCGACGTGGGGATCGGCGTGTCGAAAAGATGGAAGTCGACGCGCCGGTTGTTGATCTTGTAGCGCGTCTCCATCATCCCTTCCATTGCGCTCGGATCGATGCGTGACTTTTCCACAGTCTCGACCAGGAACGGCGCGGCCAGCGTGATAATGCGCGGCGACACGACGCGCGCCTGGATCGCGGCCGGCATCCCGTGTGCGTCGAGCGCAGCGCTCAGGCGCACCATGGTCGCGGGCCGGTACGCATCGTGCCGCATGTCTTCTTCGCGATCCCAGATCAGCTTGACCGGTCGTCCGACCGCTTTCGAGATGAGTGCCGCCTGCACGACGAAATCGGGCAGCAGCCGCCGGCCGAAGCCGCCTCCGATGTAAGGCGTACGATTGACGATGATCTGCTCGCCGCGCATCTGGAGCGCCGATTGCAGGACGATGAACGCGAGGTTCTGTCCCTGCGTGGGCGCCCAGATCTCGCAGCGGTTCGCGGTCACAGAGGCCGTGCAGTTCATCGGTTCCATCGTCGCGTGCGCGAGAAACGGGTTTTCGTAATCGAACGATAGCTTGCGTTTCGATTGCTCGAGGATTGCGGCCGCGTCTCCTGCGTTGACCGGCGACGCCCACGGCCCCTTGTCGAGCGCATCGCGCATTGCGCTGCGTATGCCGGCGGAGTCGAGCGAAGCGTTGGGTCCCGCGTCGAATTCGATTGGCATCGCGGCGATCGCGCTGCGCGCCTGCCAATACGTATCCGCGACGACCGCAACGCCGTTAGGAATCGGCACGACCGCTCGAACCCCGGCCCTGCCCTTGATCGCGTTCTCGTCGTAGCGCCTAACCGTTCCGCCGATCGTGGGAGCGGTCCGCACGGCCGCAATCAACATGTCCGGGACGCGAAAATCGATGCCGAAGACGGCGCTGCCGTCCACTTTCGCGGGGACGTCGACGCGCGGCAATGGCTTGCCGTCGACCTGACGCTCGCTCGCGGGCTTCAGCGTCGGCTTGCCGGGAATCGGCAGCTTCGCTGCGTCAGCCGCGACTTCTCCGAAGGTCAATCGCCTGCCGCTGACATGCACGATCGCGCTCTGCGCAGCGCGGCACTCGCTCGCTGGAACGCCCCACCGCGCCGCGGCAGCTTGAGTCAGCATACCGCGCGCCGCCGCGCCCATCGTGCGCATGAGATCGTAGAACGCCTCGATGCTCTCGCTGTTGCCGGTGAACATCCACTTGTACTTCGGATTGGCGTAAGCGGGATCGTAGGGAGCGGTTTCCAGTTGCACGCTGTTCCAATCGGCTCCCAGCTCGTCGGCGAGGATGGCGGGCAACGTCGTGCTGATTCCCTGCCCGATTTCCGCCTGCGAGACGATCAGGGTCACGCGGTTATCGGGAGCGATGCGCACCCACGCGGTGACCACAGCCTCGTCAGTGGCCGGCGCTGGCACCGCGGCGCCGACGAGCCTCGCGGCTCTCGCCGGAAGCGTGAGTTCCAGCATCAGCCCGCCGCCGAGTAACATCGAAGCCTTCAGGGCTGTGCGACGGTCCATCACTTTTGCTCCCGCGGCAGACCGCACATACGCCAAGCCTCCAGCGAATAGGTCACCGTCCTGTTGACGACGGCGGGGTCGGTGTCGAGCGCTGTGGCAACGGCTTTGAGATCACGGCCGCGCCAGATCAGATAGCCGCCCGTTCTGTCGATCGCCGGACCGTTATACAGAAGCGCTCCGCGAAGCCGTTCGCGCTGCGCGAAAGCCAGGTGCTCCGGAACCTGGTCCTTGAACCGATCCCACTCAGGTCCTGCGTAGTAGCGGACCATGGTCACATCCTCACAGAGCACGTCGGCCGCCATGTCAGCACTTAAAGCGGGCGAACAAGCCACGGCACCAAGCAAAGCCAGAAGACGACCAAACATGAGAGCCGGCGAGCTACCCGAAGGCGCGGACGATAGACTTCCTCTCGTGATCTGTCCAATTGCAATTCGGAATGTTAGAGTATTCGAGGCGTGAATATCAGAAACCTCGATCTTCGCCTGCTGGAATGCCTCGACGCCCTGGTGACGGAGCGCAATGTCACCCGGGCCGCGACGCGCGTGCACCTGAGTCAGCCGGCAATGAGCAATGCGCTCAAGCGTCTGCGCGACATCTTTCGCGACCCGTTGCTGACGCGAACCCAGCGGGGGATGGCGCCCACGCCGCGCGGGATCGAGCTGGCAGAGTCTGCGCGCTCCATTCTCCAGGGCGTAAGCGCCATGGCGGAGGGCACGCAGCCGTTTGAGCCCGCGACCGCAGAGCGGACGTTTCGCATCGCGATGACCGATTACACCGAGTTCGTGCTGCTCCCGATGCTGATCCGGCGCCTGCAGACCGAGGCGCCGCGCGTCAACGTGGCCGTCCGGCCACACGATGGCCGCACGCAGCGCGACGATTTCGCCGACGGAGAGATTGATCTCGCGATCGCAAATTTTCGCTGCGTCTCCGGACGCCTTAGGTCGCGCGAGCTCTTTCGCGAGCGCTTCGTCTGCCTCGCCAGCAAGCGCAACGAGAAGATTGGCGATCGCCTGACGCTGGCCAAGTTCACCGAGCTCTCGCACGCCTTCATTTCGCCGCGGGGTGGGGGGTTTTACGGCGCCACCGATCGCGCGCTGGCAACCATGGATCGCGCAAGGAGAATCGCGGTGTCGGTGCCGCACTTCCTTGCGGCGCCTTTCGTCGTTGCCGGCTCGGATTTGATCATGGTGATGCCGGAGCGCGTGGCGCGTCACTACGCGGCCACGCTGCCGCTGCGGGTACTCGACCCCCCGCTGCGCATCGACGGCTTCCCGGTGTCGCTCGTCTGGCACGAGCGCTCGGAGCACGATGCCGGCGTAGTCTGGCTTCGCGGCGTTCTAACCGAATTGTGCGCCTTACGCGGCGAGGTCGTCGGTTCCATTCGGACACCGGCGCGGAAAAAGCGGCAACGCTCCAAGCTCGCCGCCTGATCAATCTGCGACGCAGCAGCCGGTTTGTCGGCGTTCGGGTACTCCGCGGGCCAACCGGGACGCAGTCCTGAAACAAGCGTCCCAATGGCCAGCTTCTAAAATATTCCGGCCGCTCGTTCGTCTACGCAAGTAGATGAGCGTCGCGCTTACGAGACAGTGGCTCATGGTTGAGCAGGACCGGCAGACCGCGGAGACGGTCGAGCGCAACTTCGCGCGGCTGCGCCGATTCATCCGCAGCCGGGTTCCGGACTCCGGCGACGCGGAGGACATCCTGCAGGAGGTCTTCTACGAGCTGATCGTAGCCTACCGGGCGATGGAGCCCATTGAACAGGTCACGGCCTGGCTGTTCCGCGTTGCGCGTAACAGGATTACCGATCTTTTTCGCAAGCGGAGGTTCGAAACGGAGATCGGCGCGGAGATCCGTTCCGAGGATGAAGAGCTGCTGCTCCTGGAGGACTTCCTGCCGTCACCGGATGCCGGGCCGGAAGCTGCTTATGCGCGAAGCGTTCTGCTCGACGAGCTCGCCGCGGCGCTGGAGGAGCTTCCCGGGGAACAGCGCGACGTGTTCATCGCCCACGAGATCGAGGGCTACAGCTTCAAGGAGATCGCAGCGCGGACCGGCACGGGTCTGAACACGCTGCTTTCGCGCAAGCGCTATGCGGTCGTCCATCTGCGCCAGCGACTTCAGGAAATTTACGACGAATTTGTCGGAACATAGGGATTCGAGATGAAGAGACATTGGGTGTTGAAGGTAGTCAAGGTCACGGCGGTTGTCATCGTGTTCATCGCTGTCATCAGTGCGGTCGTCATGCTGCTGTGGAACTGGCTCATGCCGGCACTTTTCGGCTGGCAGCAGATTTCCTATTGGCAGGCGGCGGCGATGCTGATCCTGAGCAGGATTTTGTTCGGCAGTTTCCGTGGGCGTGGCGGGCCGCCGTGGCATTGGCGCAGACGTATGCTGGAACGTTGGGAGCAGATGACGCCCGAGGAGCGCGATAAATTCCGACAAGGATTTCACGGTCGCTGTTGATCACGCTTTCAATCAACAGCCGGAGCATGCTTCATGGGACTGAACTTTCTTCGAATCGCCGTCGTCTATCTCGTCCTCGGGGCCCTGCTCGGCGGGTTCATGGGCGCGACACAGCAGTTCACGCTTGCGCCGGTGCATGCGCACCTGCTGCTGCTGGCCTGGGTTTCCTTTGCGCTCGCCGGGCTCGTGTATCACCTATACCCCGCGGCGTCGGCGACGCGGCTGGCACGCATCCACTTCTGGCTTCACAACATCGGCCTGCCCCTGTTCATGGTCGGACTCGCGATGCTGCTGACCGGCCGCTCGGCGGGCCCGCTGGTGGCGATACCGGCGGCAGTCCTCATCGCCGCCCTTGCCCTTTTCGCGGCGAATGTATTGATAAATGTGAAAAGATGAACTTCCTCGAGTGAATGACGTACAAAGGAGCTGACAAACCGACTCGGTCGGCTCAGTACCGCATGAATATTCCGTTGCAACGATCGAGCGCGCGACATAGGATTTGGCGGCTCAACGATATAGCCCCATTGACTAAGTTCCGGGGTGCTAATGCGGCATAATGCGGAGACGAGTGGAACAGTTGCATGACCTGGCTTGACCATCACCGGCGGAGCACGAAGCTTGCCGCGGCTGCGCGGAAACTCCTCCGCCGCGGCGACGAGAGCAAAGCCGAGTCCCTCTACGAGGAGGCTGCGGCGGAAGCCGAGCGCGCCATGGCGCTCGTCCCACGGGAGAGGAGAGTCACCTTCGGAGTGATCGCAATGCTCGCACATCGCTTGTGGCGTCGCGCTCGTCGCACCGACGACGCCGCGCGCGTCGCCGCGGTCATGCGCGGCTCGCCCGAGCTCTTCCCCGTCACCGTGAGTCCCATCGACGCTCCGGCATCCGGCTCCAAGCTCCCGCCACGGCGTTAAGACGCTCGCGCGTCCCCCATCTACATCTCCTGTGCTCGATCACGTTCGACCATCGTGCAGGGGATGGTTGTCGAGACTGGCGTCGCAGAACCGAGGTTGGTGTCGGGGATCTGGATTGTGTTCCTGTCGACTCGGTCTCATGCCGGGTCAATTATCGCTGCGACTTTGAACTTCCAGCCGGGTGGCAACGTTTGATGGCGGAGAAAACGTGAACAGACGGCTATTCCTTCACGGAGCTGCATACCTGCCATTGCTGGCGTGCGGTGGAATGAGGCTCGTTTCCTCGGCGCGCGCACAAGCCGCGTCGGGAACTTCATATCCGCTCTCCCGCGTTCGTCCGGGAGATCCAGCATGGCCCACCGCCACGAGTTGGGAGCGACTCAACCGGCAAACCGGAGGGCGTCTGATCAAGGTGCAGTCGCCGTTGGAGGCCTGTAGCGATGCACCAAACGGGGACCTCTGCCGTGACGTCTTCAGCAAGTTGAAGAACCCTTACTACATAGGCGATGAGGTCGCGCTAACACAAACGACCGGGTGGGTCGACGCCTGGACGTCGCAGCCGAGCGCCTACGCGGTGGCAGCACAGACAGTGCAGGACGTGGTCGCTGCTGTGAATTTCGCGCGAGAAAATAATCTGCGATTGGTCATCAAGGGCGGCGGCCATAGTTATCTTGGCACCTCCAATGCGCCGGACTCGCTCCTGATCTGGACGCGCCCGATGAAGGACATCACGCTGCATGACGCCTTTGTCGCCGCGGGTTGTGCCGCGTTACAAGCGCCGCAGCCCGCCGTGACAGTGGGAGCCGGTGCCATCTGGATGCACACCTATAATCAGGTAACCACCCAAGGCGGCCGCTACGTGCAGGGTGGCGGCTGCGGCACGGTTGGAGTTGCCGGCCTCGTTCAAGGCGCGGGATTCGGCAGCTATTCGAAGAAGTTCGGCACGGCGGCGTCGAGTCTGCTGGAAGCGGAAATTGTCACTGCGGATGGTATCGCGCGGATTGCCAACGCGTGCACGAATCCGGACCTTTTCTGGGCGCTCAAGGGCGGTGGTGGCGGCACGTTTGGCGTGGTCACGCGAGTGACGCTGCGGACGCACGAATTGCCGGAATTTTTCGGCTTCGTCTCGATGACCATCGAGGCCTCTTCGAACGCCGCTTTTCGCAGGTTGGTCGGCCGATTCCTGACCTTCTACGCCGATGAACTTCACAACCCCCATTGGGGGGAAATCGTAAACGTCAGGCCCGGAAACAAGCTTGATATCCAGATGTCGTTCCAGGGGCTCGACAGGCCACAGGCGGAGGCTATTTGGCAGCCCTTCGTTCGATGGGTAGCCGACGCGAGGACTGATTTCGCGTTCACGACCGCGTCGTCAATCCGCGTCGGGCCAGCAGCGCATCGCTGGGACGCAGCCTACATCAAGCAGCGAGCGCCGACCGCGATTCTCTCGGATAGCCGTCCAGGCGCGCCTGCCGAGAATGTTTTCTGGTCTGCCAACTTGAGTGAAGCCGGTCATTTCATTCACGGCTTCGAGTCCGTCTGGTTGCCCACTTCCCTGTTGCAACCAAGCAGCCGGGACCAGCTGTCGGAAGCGCTGGTTGCCGCGGCCATGCATTCGACTGTCGAACTACACTTCCAGAAAGGGCTCGCCGGCGGAGCGGAGGAGGCGATTGCCGCAGCAAGGCAGACAGCGACCAATCCAGCGGTCGCCGATGCCTTCGTTCTCGCAATCGTCGCTAGCGAAGGACCGCCGGCGTATCCAGGCCTTTCGGGACACGAGCCCGATCTCGTCGACGCGCGTCGGAATGCAGGCAAGATTGCCGGCGCCATTAGGGAGCTACGCAATGTCGCGCCGAATTCCGGCTCTTATGTGGCGGAGAGCAGCTTCTTCGAGCGCGATTGGCAAGAATCTTATTGGGGATCGAACTATCCGAGGCTGTTGAGCATCAAGCGGAAGTACGACCCGGGTGGTCTCTTCTTCGTGCATCACGGCGTGGGCAGCGAAGAATGGAGCTCCGACGGCTTCACGAGGCTCGTCCAGCGCTAGCGATGAGATTATGGCGAGCGGGTTGTCTGTCGAAACCCGGCCCGCTCGAACGTCATTGTCATGCGGAGTACATTGCCGCTTTGAAGACAAGGAGATAGTCATGCAATACCTGTTGACGATTTACGGAAATGAAAAGGCCATGCTATCGGCGCCCAAGGAGAAGACCAGCCAGATACTCGCGGCCTACACGGCATACATTGAAGCCATGAAGAAAGCGGGCGTGTATGTCGGGAGCAATCGCCTGCAGCCGACGACAACCGCGACGACCGTCAGGAACCCCGACGGCAAGACCAGCGTCGTCGACGGACCCTTTGCCGAGACCAAGGAGCAGCTCGGGGGCTACTTCCTGATCGAGGCTTCCGACCTGGATGCCGCGCTGTCCTGGGCTGCTCGCTGCCCGGGCGCCACGCACGGTGCCATCGAAGTGCGGCCGATCTGGACGATGTGATTGGCTAACGAGGCCACGGCAACAAACGCGCGGGAAGCGGTCGAGCGCGCGGCGCGCGATTCGTATGGGCGGCTCGTCGCCTTCCTTGCCGCGCGCTCGCGCGACGTCGCCGCCGCAGAGGACTCGCTCGCGGATGCTTTCTACGCAGCGCTGGAGAGCTGGCCGCGCAACGGCGTGCCGGACAATCCTGACGCCTGGCTCCTGGTCGCGGCGCGACGCCGGCTCATCGACGCCGCGCGTCACGCCAGAACGCACGCCGATGCGCTGCCCACGCTTCTCGCGGCCGCGGACGAGGCGCATGAGATGGCCGAGACGGGAACGCTCTTTCCCGACGAGCGCCTGAAGCTCCTCTTCATCTGCGCGCACCCTGCGATCGACGCCGCGGCCCGCACGCCGCTCATGCTGCAGGTCGTGCTGGGGCTCGACGCGGCGAGGATCGCATCGGCGTTTCTCGTGCAACCCGCGGCGATGGGCCAGCGCCTCACCCGCGCCAAGGCGAAGATCCGCGACGCAGGCCTCGCTTTCGAGTTGCCCGAAGCGAAGGAGCTGCCGTCGCGCATCGACGCGGTGCTCGAAGCAATCTACGCGGCCTACGGTAGCGGCTGGGACGACGTGGCGGGCGCGGATCCTCGCCGCAAAGGCCTGGCCGCGGAAGCGATCGATCTGGGCCGATTGCTCGTGCGGTTGATGTCTGGCGATCCGGAAACGATGGGCCTGCTCGCGCTGATGTTGTACTGCGAATCGCGCCGCGAGGCGCGCAGAGCCAAGGACGGCAGCTACGTTCCCCTGTCCGACCAGGACGTGTCGCTGTGGTCACAGCCGATGATCGCGGAGGCCGAGCGGATTTTGATCGTCGCCAAGGGAGCGAATCGCATCGGCCGATTCCAGCTCGAGGCGGCGATCCAGTCGGCGCACGCGCAGCGCGTGTGGGGCGGATCCACCGACTGGGAGGCGATCGCCCTGCTCTACGAAGGCCTGGTCGGCCTTGCTCCGACGATCGGCGCGCTGGTGGGCCGCGCTGCAGCGGTAGCCGAAACGCGTGACGCGGCCAGCGGATGGGCGCTGCTCGAAGAGATCCCGAGCGATGCGGTCACGAGCTACCAACCTTATTGGGCGCTCGCCGCGCACCTGCTCAGACGCATGCAACGTCCCGAAGCGGCCGACGCGTATACGCGCGCGATTGGTTTGTGCGATGACCCGGCGATGCGCGAGTTCCTGCAGAAAAAAGCCGCGTGACCCCGTCGCGGTGTTCGCTGCCGGCGCGGGAGGCTAGAATGTTCCCGCCCAGTTATGACCGCCGACCTCCGCCAGATCGTCGAAGGCGTGTTGCTCGTTTTCGCAGCGCTGTTCCCGATCGTCAATCCGCTCGGCGGCGCGCCGATCTTTCTCGCGATGACCACCGATTACTCTCCGGACGAGCGCGCTTCTCTGGCGTGGAAGGTCACGGTCAATGCCTTCATCCTGTTAGTAGCCTCGGTCGCCACGGGAACCTACGTACTGGAGCTCTTCGGCCTGTCGGTTCCGGTAGTCCAGGTTGCCGGTGGTGTGGTGGTCAGCACGCTGGGTTGGCGATTGCTGCAGGATCCGAGCGCGATCGACGACAAGTCGTCGACTGCTAGTGCGTCGCGCCGTCGCAATTTGGCCTTCTATCCATTGACGATGCCGCTCACGGTGGGACCGGGATCGATCTCGGTCGCGATAACGATCGGCGCCAATCATCCCGACAGCGTGCGCTCGTTTCTGATCAACGTCCCGGCGATCCTGATCGGCGTGACTCTCGTATCCGCGAGCGTGTTTGTCGCCTATCGCTACGCGGAGCGGCTGAGCCGTGTGATCGGAGAAACCGGGATGACCGTTCTGTTGCGGTTGAGCGCGTTCATCCTTCTGTGCATCGGCGTGCAGATCGTCTGGAACGGCGCGAGCGCGTTGTTGCGGACGCTGTTGTCGTAGCGTCTCGCTGAACTGCATCCGACGGCTTCGCCCGTCGGGCCGCTGCAATACAACCATGTCAAACGTAACTTCGCGCGGGCCGCGCGAAACACTGCCGCAACCTCACTGGCCGACAGTGTCGTCAAGGTCTCGATTCACACGGAGCATTCATGAAACTGACGACACGCCTCTTCTCTGTTCTTGCCGTGGCCGGCATGCTGCTCGGCGCCGCTGGCGGCGCAGCGCGGGCGCAGGATTTATCGCAAACCGTCATGCTCGTCGCGACGGCCGGCCTCGACGGTACGGTGTTCGAGCAGGCGGTGGTCATCGCCGCACCGTTGCCCAATGGAAACCATGTCGGTTTCATCATCAATCGCCCGGCGAATGTGAAGCTCACCACTCTGTTTCCGGATCAGGAGACCGCGCGCAACGTCGTCGACGGTGCGTATCTGGGCGGTCCGGCAATGGCGAACGTCCTTTTCGCGGTCGTGCGCGGTGAGCCCACGGAGCCGGATGAAAAAATGGTGCCGCTTCTCCCAGGACTATATGCAGTGCTCGACGGCAGTGGCGTCGATCGGGTCATTGCAGAGACTCCCAACGACGCTCGCTACTTCATCGGCGTAACCCTCTGGGACCCGAAGCAGCTCGAGCAGCAGGTTCGGTCGGGAGACTGGGTCGTAAAGGCGGCTGACGCGAGCGCCGTATTTCGCAAGACCAACGGCTTGTGGAGCGAGCTGCGCGCCACGACGACGAGATCCGATGCTAACGGCACGTGGCTGTGACTGCCATCATCACAACATCCTGATATTGGAACCCGAACATGGACAACTCACCTCTAGGTGCGACCGAACATCATCCGGCCGCAGTGCCCGGCCCGAAGCTGCGCGCGGCGCTCGAATATCTCGGCGACAAGCTCGTCACGCATCCAGCTTCGCGATTCAAGCCGACGCAGCATACGCTGCTAGACACCTGGCTCGCTTCGCGACGTAGATCGCCGGCACAGACGAACAGCCATTATCGAGGCTGGCTGACCAGGGCGAATCTGCCACGCATGGCGGCCAATGACCGCTGACGATTACTTCGCGGCAACCGCTTCATCGTCCTTCGGTATACGCCAGAACGGTTTGACAATCTCCACCAGCGGCCGACCCGGCTCGTTGGGCTGAAGCCCATAGCGCAGCATGGCGATGATGTCGGCGCTTACCTCCGGATTGGAGACGAAGTAGCTGTGGCCGAATAGGTCGGTTCTTCCTCGCACCTGGATGACATTGGCCGAACCCCAGGTGCGGATCATCTCGATCTGGTGTGGAGTCAGCATCGCCGCGTCGATGCGCCCGAGGCGGGAGATGCTGCCGAAAAGCCATCCCGACGTCGCGAGCGCCTTGTCGTCCGGAGATGCGTAGATGGTGACCTTGAACTCCGGCGAGTCCGCCACGACGGCGTTCGGCGTGGGCTCTCCCAGGAACGGCAAGTCCGGGTCGGAGAAAACCTTGAAGATCCTGCTCAACGCGACGTCGCCATCGATGTCGGGCGCCATGAGGACGACGTTGGCGATGTTGAAGTGTCGGGGGAGAGAGCTGCCGAGCATGTAGGCCTCCGCGCTGAGCTCGGCCATCGCGTTTGCGAGCGTATCGGTCCCCCGGCTGTGGGCAAGAAGATGAATCCGCTGCACGCCTGGCGTCGTGGCGATGATCCGGATCGTCTTCACCAGATCCTCGACAGCATATTCGCTTGACTCGGTGTCGACATCGTAGCCGAGCAGCGCGCCGCGCTTTCCTCCGGCAGGCCAGCTGAAGATGCTGCACACGAACTCCCGGCCGAGGAAGTGACACAGCTCGCCCATCGTCAGTGCAGCGTCCTCGAAGCTGTTGTGATAGCCATGCACGTACAGCACGACTTCCTTGCGGGATGCGATTGAGAGTCGGCGCACGATCTCGCCCTGCAGCTCCTGCTTCGCCTTCTCGTATTCCTCGACGATGGCCGGCGAGCGCGAGAGGCCATTTGGGCCGATTTCGAGCCCATAGGGTATCGGCGGAAAGCGGCCGAGCTCCTTCGTCGGCCCAAGCTTGAGCTCGAGGGAAGTGTCGCGTTTCGCTTCGGTGCTTTCCTTGAGCAGCGAGTCCCAGCTGAGGTTCTCGCCGAACTCGATGGTGGTCGATCCGTAGGCCATCGAGCGCGACCTATTGGCAGTGTAAGGCGCCTCTTCATCGGCGCTCTTCGCCCGCACACGATCGGTGATGAACAAGAGATCGAGCGCCGGCGTTCGACTCTCGGCCGGCAGGTCGTCGAAGAGCGGCCGCGCTTGCGCTCCGGTATAGAGGACCGGCGTCGGCATCATCGGGTGCGTGGTCGCGCAACCGGCCAGGACGATGGTCATGGCAGCCACGAAGATTCCTGCACGGTCCCGCATCGAGCGCTCCTCCTCACGCGTGCCGGCGAACGGGCATCCATCGCCGTGCCGCGATGATCGCTTGGCAAGCCGGTACTGTATTTGATTTTCGGCGCGTAGCTTGCACAAAACGCTCACCAATTCCCTGGCTGCTCACGACAGGCGCGCAAAAGAAAGCCGGCTCACCGTTGACCGGTGAGCCGGCCAGCCGAAAGTCCAGGGAGGAGGCTGGAGCAGGCGGCTTGTAGACGGAGCGTCGCGCAGCAATGAGCCCGCGTGACGCCGATCAGCTCGTCACTGTCCCTTGTTCTTCATGACCCGTTGCTCCGCCTCGGGTGTGTTGATGTAGTCGCGCTGTGGCGTGGGGCCGGCTTTCGAAGCTTCCGCGGACTTTTCGATGTTCGCGTTGCGGCCTTGGGGGTCCTGCGAGGCCTTCAGCATCATGTCTTGGTTCTGCTGCGCTTTGGCCCGTCGTGCCTTCCTGGCGGCCGCCCTCTCCTCCGGGGTTGCTTGCCCGGTCTTGTTGATGCTGATGTTGCGGCCTTGGGGGTCCTGCGTGGCCTTGATGATCGTGTCTTGGTCCTTCTGCGCTTTGGCCTGTCGTGCCTTCGTCGCCTGCTCCTCCTTAGTGGAACCAGACGGCGTCTGGTCGTCCGCGAAGACGGCCGTCGCCGTCAGCGTAAGACTGAGAGCAACGGCGACAGCAAGTGCAACGGTCTTGCTCATGTGCAATCTCCTTAGGTGATGTTAAACGATGGGTGAGAAGCCCGAGTCATCGGGCGAATAATTGCCGGTGCCACCGGCCGCGTATTGTGGGTTTGGAGTGCGCTTTGTCTGATTCGCCCACATTTCGAGAAGGCTAGGTACCCTCCTTAACGCGCTGCCATTCACGTTTCAGAATCGATTGCGCCAGTTCCACGATGGTCCGGATGTCGGTCTCCGTTTCGGCAGATGGCGAATCCTCGGACCGGAGGTGTCGGTCGGCAAGGTCGACCGCCTCGCCGAGCTGCTGATGATCTTCGTCGTGAGGATTGATCAATAGTTGGATCCTCGCGTGTGCAAGCACGATGTGCTCGAATTTTTCCAGCATGGCCGGATCCGAGTTGAGGGGCCCGCGTCCCTCTTCCCATTTGTCCTTCCATTTCGACTTGACCACGAGCGCCATCGCCAGCAGCGAGATGAGCTCGGCGAGCGCGTCGCGCAGGTCTTCGATCCATTTGTGTCGATTCCCGGATATGGCCGTCGCACTGAATTGCCGCTTGGCCACGTTCAAGGTAACCACAGGCCCGATGATCGAGGCCACGAGGGCCGTGCTGGCGGACACCAAACTTAGGACCACGGTGCTTTCCATCGCGTTGGCGCCGGGCGCGGGTTTTATCGTCGGACCCGAGCGAGGCTCACCAAGGTCTGAACCGTAGTCCAGAGTCCCATGAAGCAGGCCCATACGACCCAGCTGTCGCGGGTCAACTCAAGGACTGTGCTGTCGATCATTGAGAAATCCTTTCGCGAGTAACGCTCGGTCGACGTTCACGTCGCCGCTTGCAATCTCTTCACTCGGCCCAGCCGAGCTATGGAGCATTTTCTGCGCGCGTAATCCCAGGAGTGTGTCAGCCCGCTGCGCGGCCGTTACAACGGACATGAGTCGGTTTGTTTCAGCCGTAGCGCGGCGCCGCGCGCCGGACATGATCGAGGCACGCGACCGGCGCACGCTTCGATCAACAGAGAAAAGGCCTCAGCTACAAGGAGCACACCATGCCATTCGACTTCGCTACGCCACGCAATGCCGTTGCTCGGCACAACGCCTCGATAGGCGAGGAGATTTGCTCATCCTCGCAAACTGCTTTCGCGACGATGGAAGAGTTCCGTCATGCGCACGAGCTGCGGCTGCAGCTCAGGGAGCATTTTCTTCGCCGTCCCGCGCCGCAGGCTGGACCTTGGTTCGTCGGCGTCGATTGAGCTATCTAGACCCCTGATGAACTAAGGACGTAATTAATTCAGTCCCGATTCGACCAACGTAATGAAAGGAGATGCGATATGAGATCGATGCACGATTCCGCTTTCGACGACATGCAAGGCCTGGACATCATGCAGGACTTCGAGCGCATCTGGTTCGAGCTCGGCGCTCGTCGCGGTGGTCGATGACGATGTATCGGCGCGTGAGTCGCTGCGGGACGTGATTCGCGACTTCGGGTTCTGCGCGCGGGCATTCGAATCGGCGTCTGAGCTTCTGGCATGCGATCGCCTCAACGAAATCGGATGCCTGGTTGTGGATGTCGAAATTCCTGGAGTGTCGGGAAGCGAGCTGCTCAGCAAGGTGGAACATCGAGGAACTGCGATACCGATCGTGTTCATCAGCGGCCACCGCAGCGAAGCGCTCCGTCGGCAGCTGATGGACGAAGGCGCGATCGAATGCTTGTTCAAGCCATTGACTTCTGCGGTGCTCCTCGTGCTCCTCGACTCGATCGAAGCCGCGGTTGGACGTCAAGTTCCTCGTCCAGCCGCTGCGTGACGATGTGCGGCTGAACGCGGTCGCCCCGCCCCGGCCCACGCAAAGACTGCCGAGTCTATCCGGTGATGAACGCCAGCAGGTCGCGGTTGACCATCTCCGGTTGCGTCTGGCAGACGCCGTGCGGACCGCCCGGATAAACCTTGAACGTCGCGCGCTTGACGAGCTTCGCCGACAGCGGGCCGGAATCCGCAAACGGCACGATCTGGTCGTCGTCACCATGGATGATCAGCACCGGCACCTGTATCGCCTTGAGATCGTCGGTGAAATCTGTCTCCGAGAAGGCCTTGATGCAATCGTATTGCGCTTTCGCGCCGCCCATCATGCCCTGGCGCCACCAGTTGTAAATCAGTCCCTGGGAAGCCTTCGCGCCTGGGCGGTTGAATCCATAGAATGGGCCGGACGGGAAGTCGACGTAGAACTGTGAGCGATTGCCGGCAACCAAGGCGCGCAAGCCATCAAACGCCTCGATGGGGGTGCCACCTGGGTTTTTCTCCGACTTGACCATGATCGGTGGCACTGCGTCTATAAGCACGCCTTTCGCGACACGCCCGCTGTCAGCCCGCGCCACGTAGCGGGCTACTTCACCACCACCGGTCGAGTGCCCGATGTGGATCGCGTCGCGCAGGTTGAGGTGCTTCGTGAGCTGCTTGACGTCGTCGACATAGGTGTCCATGTCATTGCCGTTGTCGGTCTGGGAAGAGCGACCGTGCCCACGCCGGTCGTGCGCGATGACGCGATAGCCCTTCGACAGGAAGAACAGCATCTGTGCGTCCCAGTCGTCCGCCGAGAGCGGCCACCCGTGATGAAACATGATCGGTTGCCCCTTGCCCCAATCCTTGTAGTAGATCTGCGTGCCATCCTTGAGGGTGAACGTGCTGCTTCTGTTCATGGTGTTCGTTCCTTTGGATTCGGCGGCAAGCGCCGCCACAGGTGGAAATCAGAGCTCAGTCCGCCAAGTCGTACTTGCGCCCCGAGTCGGTCCCCAGGGGTTGCACCGGCCGCGTGGCGGGCGTGAGGTATTTCGTGTTGATGGCGGCGATGTCGAGCGTGCCTGCCTGGCGCATGATGATCACGAACTCGTCCTGCATGAGCGCGAGCACGCGGTCGACGCCGGGTTGGCCGAACGCTGCGAGGCCCCAGCAATAGGGCCGGCCGATGCCGGCCGCGGTGGCGCCCAGTGCGAGCGCCTTGAACACATCGGTGCCCCGCCGCACGCCGCCGTCGACTAGCACCGGCACCTTCCCGTTCACGGCCTTCACGACCTCGGGCAGCATGCCGAGGGTCGATTGCCCGCTCGCTTCGGCGCGGCCGCCGTGGTTGGAAACGATGATGCCGTCGACGCCGTGGCGCAGGCTCTCCGCTGCATCGTCGCCGGTCATGATGCCCTTGAGCACGAGCTTGCTCTTTACCGTGTCGCGCAGCCGGTCGATGAAACTCCACGTCATGCCGGTGCCGTAGAGGTTCGTCACTTTCGAGACGTCGAGACCGTTGAACATGGGCTTTCGCACGACTTCGTTCGCGAACGAGCCGGGCCTATGGCACACCGTGCACTGCCGGGTGTCCTGAAAGCGGAAGCGAAAGAGCGTTTCAGTGTTGCGCCCACCCTGGCGGTCGACGGTGAGCACGATGGCCGGCGCGCCCGCGGCCTCGGCGCGCGTCACGAGCGCCTGCGTCACGTTCCAGTCGTCGGTCGGGTAAAGCATGTACCAGATCGGCGAGCCGTGTTCCTTCGCGCACTCCTTGACGGTCGAATTGCCGACGGTCGAAAGAATCATCTGATGCCCCCGTTTGCCGGCGGCACGCGCCACGCCGAGCTCGCGCTCGGCGGGATTGAAGGCAGCCTGGCTGCTCACCGGGCAGAGGAAGATCGGGCTCGCCCAGGTTTCGCCGAAGATCTTGACGCTCGTGTCGATCTTGCGTGCGTCGATCAGGCGGCGCACGCGGATCGTGTAATCGGAGAACGCCTCGCGGTTCGCCCGCAGCGTGCTGTCGTCGTCGACGCCGCTCGCGAGGTAGCCGAAGTGCGCCGGCGAGGCGGCAAGCGCCTTTTTCGCCGCCGGCTCGAAGTCGAAGACGTTCAGCGCCTGCTCGGGCGAGTTGATGACCCCGTCGGCATCGAGCTTCTGCGCCGCGCCGCGCAGCGCGTCGTAGCTCTGCGCGATGGCCTTATTGGACGTCGAGGCGAAGAGCGCCAAAATGCTCGAGGCGACGCTAGGCGCTGCGACTAACGGGCTGGCGGCGAGATAACGAAGAAGATTGCGGCGTGCTGCATTGGTGGCGTTCATCAGCTGTCCTCCTCCACGGCGGCTGGTGTGGCCGTAATCCTCCGCGCTCGAGCGTCGCCGCCAGCGCTCGATGGCCCTACTACATGGCTACATTGCGGTTGCTGGCTCCACGGAGATCACGACTGCCTCGGTAGAGGTCGCTTCGACATGGTCGCCAACCTTGACCAGCTTGAACTGCTCCGGATCTTGCACCTGTAGCTGCACAAAGCGCGTCGGCCCCTGAAGCGTCACGGTCTGAGTCTTGCGGTCGACTGCGATGACGTCGGCGATGATGTGCACCTGATGCGCGCTGCCTGCAGCGGGGCGCTCGCCCGGCTTGGCAGTCGCGGTGACGTCGTCGTCGGTGCGCTCGCGCGATGCCTTGTCGCCCTTCTTCAGCTCGAGCGTGAGCGAATCGATGTAGCGCACGACCACGAAGTCGCCCACTCTGATCTGGTCGAAGTTCTTCACTTCGGGGCCAACCGCGATCGTAACGATGTCGCCGCTCGGACCCTTGAGCGTAACGGTGCGGTCCGTGGTGTCGACGGCCTCGACTAGAGCGGTGACCCGCACGACGCGCTCGGCGATGCCTTGGCCCGGGGCGGTAGCAGCGATGATCGTGGCGTCGGCGCCGGGCTGCTGCGCCTGGGCGATGGCTGCCGGCGCGATGCCGATGACGGCGAGAATTACAGCGTGAACGACACTGCGCATCTTTCTGATCTCCATAAGAGTGAGTGACAATGCGCAATCATCGCCTGCGCCGGCTCGCGGGTATTTGCGATTTGGCGCATGATTTGCTTGATGCGATCACATTCAGAGCATTGTGCCGATAAGGCCTCCCAGCACTGCGATGGCATCCTTCATCCGCGCTGTCCACGGATGGCCGTAATTGATGCGGAGGCAGTTCGTGTATTCGCGCTTCGCAGAGAACATCGGCCCGGGGGCCACGCTAATACCTTCCTCGAGCGCGCCGCGATGGAGCCTGAGCGCGTCGACAGACTTCGGCAGCTCCACCCACAGAAAGTAGCCTCCGCGCGGTCGAGTAACGCGCGTGCCCGCGGGGAAATTGCGCCCGATCGCCTCCGCCATTTGGGCCTGCTGCGAAGCAAACGCCTGGCGCAGGTTGCGCAGGTGTCGCTCGTATCCCCCGCTCTTCAGGTACGCGGCGATGGCGAGCTGCGGCGGAAGGCTGGTCGAGATGCTACTCATCAGTTTGCGCCGCTCGACCTCCTGCGTGAACCGTCCCGGCGTTGCCCAGCCAACACGGTAGCCGGGTGCGAGGCATTTGGCGAAGGACGAGCAGTGCATGACGATGCCGCCCCTGTCGTATGCCTTCGCGGGCTTCTGACGCCGGCCGTCGAGATAGAGCTCTGCGTACACATCGTCTTCGATGAGCGGGACGCGCCGACGCGCGAGCATCTGCACCAGCTCGCGCTTCTTTTCCTCCGGCATCGTGCCGCCCAGCGGATTCTGAAAGTTCGTCATGAACCAGCAGGCTTTGACATCGTGCCGGTCCAGCGCGGCATCGAGCGCACCGAGGACGACGCCATCGCGCGGATGCGTCGGGATCTCGATCGCGCGCAGGCCCATTGCCTCGACGGCCTGGAGTGCGCCGTAAAATGCGGGCGATTCGACTGCCACGAGATCGCCCGGTCGCGCCACGACCTGCAGGCACAGGTTGAGTGCTTCGAGGGCGCCGGTCGTGATCACGATGTCCTCGGGCGAGACGACCACATCCGCTTCCAGGTAATGCCGCGCGATCTGACGCCGCAGCTCGTTGCTTCCAAGTGGAAGGCTTTCGACGGTAAGCCAGGGATCGAGTCGGCGACCGGTTGTCGCAAGCAACCGTCCGAGGGTCGCGAGCGGAAAGAGCAGCGGGCTTGGGAAAGGAGAACCCAGCGGGACGAGCCGCCGATCGCGCGTCGCTTCCAGGACCTCGAAGACAAGCTCGTTCACATCGACGGCGACCGTGCGCCGTGATGGACGCGACACTTGCGGCTCCGGCGGGAGCGGCGGCAACAGCGCACTGACGTAGTACCCCGAACGTCGTCGCGTGCTGATGAGGCCGCGATCCTCGAGCAAGCCGTAGGCGTGCATCACGGTTGCGGGGCTCATGTTGCGGCTGCGGCACGTGGCGCGAACCGACGGAATACGCTCGCCAGGTCGAAGCACCCCGCTGCTGATCAGCAGAGCGATTTCTTCCGCGAGCCGCTCGTACAGGGTCATCTATCGCAGGCGTGCCAGCTACGCGACAGACCAGATTCTCCACCAACAGTCCTCACCCCTCAAATCGCGCGTGCGCGCCGCTGGGTCCCTCAATAGGAACAGTCCGAGCGACTGTCGATCGTAACAGCCGCGAAGTCGCGCTGTTCCCATTGCATTTCGCGCGCACTGCGCTCCATCGCGCTCGCTCAATGCGCCTACGATCCACCTCAGCGGCGGACGATTTAAACACGTCGCAACGAACGGCAAGAAGTTAAAAAGCGAATCGCTCGAAGCCCACATCAAGGTGATGGCTGGTTTGCCGGACTCACCGCTGGACATGGACGAAATCATGCGGGAATGGTTCATGGCGCTCGAATATGTCGCGCGCACTATCGGAAAAGACCCCGCCGAAAGCGATCGAGTCTCTTCCGATGCTGCTCGCCTCTGCGACGAGGAAGTCGAGCGGCGAGCGGCCCCTATGAAGCCAAAAGCGTCTGCTCAGGGGCATTCGCGATAATCGTATTCAGCTGCTTCTCGACGATAGCGGAGACTTCAGGCATGGCGTCTTGCCGGGCAGTACGCGCAAGGAACGCCTGGATCTGCGAGACAACCGCTGCGCCCTCCCCGATCGCAGCACCAACGCGTTTGACCGCGCCTGCGCGCACGTCGCCGATGGCGAAGATTCCGGGCACACTCGTTTCGAAGGGCACTGATGCTTTCGCAGTCCTGACGAAGCCCTCATCGTCAAGCGCGACGTCCGCACCCTTCAACCACTCGGTGCACGGATCAGTGCCTAAAAACAGGAAGACGTGGCGAATGGAGCGGGTTTCTTCCGTCGCTGTGTCGCTTTGACGCCAGGTCACCGCTTCCACGCCCGCTGATCGCGAGCCGGTCAACCCGGTGATCTCTGTCCGCGTGCGCACCTCGATGTTCGGTATCGAAGCGATTCGGTCGACTAGGTATTTCGATGTGCTTTCGGCCAGGGCGAAACCGCGAACGAGCATCGAGACTTTCGCCGCATGGGCAGAGAGGAAAACCGCGGCTTGCCCCGCGGAGTTCCCGCCTCCGACCACGGCCACTTCCTGCCCCGCGCAAAGGCTCGCCTCGACAGGCGACGCCCAGTACCACACTCCGTACCCCTCCATCGCCTTGAGCGCGGCGAGCTGCGGGCGGCGATAGCGAGCGCCGCTGGCGACGACCAGCGAGCGGCTTCGGATCGCGCGACTGTCCGCCATATGGATGACGAATGGTTGCTCTTTATCGCGCGTGCGCTGCAAACGCACCACTTCGGCTGGGATCAGCATTCGGGCACCGAATTTCTGCGCTTGGCTGTATGCGCGCCCGGTGAGCGCGTGGCCTGAGACTCCTTCGGGAAAACCGAGGTAGTTCTCGATGCGCGCGCTAGTGCCGGCCTGTCCGCCGGCGGCGTGGGCATCGGTCACGATGACCGACAACCCTTCCGAAGCCGCGTGAACCGCGGTGGCCAAGCCTGCCGGGCCCGCGCCCACGATGGCGATGTCGTACACCCGGTGCATGTCGTGGGTGTCCAGCATGCCGATCGAGGCGGCGAGCTGGCCTGTAGTGGGATTGAGCAGAACAGAGCCATCAGGGCATACCACCAGCGGAAAATCTTCGGACTCGGGCGCATAGCGCTCGATGAAAGCATGTGCGTCCAGCTCAGTGGACGGATCGAGCAATAGATGGGGTACGCCGTTGCCTCTTAGGAAGCTGCGCAAACGCGCGGCCTCCGGAGAAGATGTTTGCCCGATCAGCACCGGGCCGCCGACGCCAACCTCGATCAGGCTGGCGCGCCGCAGGAGGAGCGCGCGCATGAGCTTCGCGCCGAGCCCGGCCTCGGCGATAAGGAGCGCGCGCAGCTGCTCCGAATCGATGAGCAACGCCTGTAGATCGCCGACCGCGACGGCATCGCCAAACGAACAGCGGGTGGAAAGCAGGCCAAGCTCCCCGGAAAACCCTCCCGGGCCGAGCTCGACCATCGGCCCGTTGTGCCCGTACCCATTGCGGGCGGTCACGCGTATCCCGCCGGAGAGCACAACGAACAGACCGGGGCTCGGCTTTCCGGATCGATATAAGAATTCGCCATCGGCATGACGGCATGGCGTCCCGAATCGCCGCACCCGGTCGATCTCTTTCGCGGACAGCTGCGGGAACATCTCGCCGCGATGCGCCGCGAGCGTCGGAGATGAGAAAGGAGCCATGCGCCAATGATGGCGCGCGGCGGGCACCGGTGTATGTCCGCCTCGGCGCTTTGCTGTGTCGATCGCAACGATTTGCGCCTTCGGGTGAGATGTCGCCTGACACATTAGGGACCCTGCTCGACACGCCTGCGCGGCACGTAGTGCAAACAATAAAGCAACTCGCCCTTCGAGGGCTTACAAGATGCCCGTGGACCTCAGCACCGGAATCATGGCGCACGCCATCCAGCTCGCCATCGCTCCCGTGTTTCTTCTCTCGGGCGTCGCTGCCCTGCTCGCGGTGATGGCAACGCGGCTTGCACGCGTGATCGATCGGGCGCGCAGCTTCGAAACAAATTGGTCTCGCCTGGATGCTAGGGCGAAGGCGGCGGTGCGAGTCGAGATCAGTACCCTCGAACGACGCCGGCGCGTGTGTAGCTGGTCCATTACTTTTTGCACTGCGGCAGCGCTCCTGGTCTGTCTGGTCATCGTCAGTTTGTTCATCGAGGAATTTTTCTCGACGAACCTGAAGTGGCTTGCAGGAACGTTATTCGTCACCGCGATGGTCGCTCTCATCTGCGGCCTCGGTTGCTTTCTGCGCGAAGTCCATCTTGCGACTGGGACGACGAGCATCGACCCCGGGCGGTTCGATGAATCCTCGGTAGATCATGAGCGAATTGTTCAAAACCCGCGTTGATCATCAAATACAGGGCATTGTTTTTCAGCCAGCATGGTACGGCGCGCATCCGCTTTCAAAAAGCAGTTGACAGTTTCGGAGACCGCACTTGCAGAACCCCTCACTTCGAGCTACATCGAACGGCCGCGGAGGAGTTAGATGACTACCGACGACGAGATAGACAATGCGAAGCTCGCGCAGGTGCTGGCGGAAATACCGAAGGGATCGGTGGTCGTTGCCGTGACCGCGGTGGCGATCACGATGGCGATCTGGTTTGCATTCTATTTTTTCGCTTTCTTACCGAGAGGCCCCATTGGCTGAGATCAGCGGTACCGCGAAGCTGCCTCCTTCGGGCGACGAGCACAGCGAAGCCAGCGAGCGCCTTTGGGTGATCTTCGTCACGGCGGTCATCGTGCTGCTGGTCGCGATGGTCGTATACACGAGCGTGCACTATGGCTTTCATCCGCCGTCACAGGTGGAGACGATCGACTCGACCTCGCTGCACAAGGGCGGCGAGTTCTCCGAGGCCAATCTGGGCACCGTGATCGCGCCGGATGGTTCCGCTGTCGTGCGCGTCGTGGCGCAGCAGTACGCGTGGGTACCGAACTGCCTTGTTATCCCCGCCGGCAAGCCGGTCACGATTCGTATGGCCAGCGCCGATGTCGTGCACGGCTTCATCGTCGAGGGCACGAACGTCAATGCGATGGTCGTGCCGGGCTACGTCACGACGGTGCATACGACGTTCGCCGAGCCCGGGGAGCGCCTGATGCCGTGCCATGAATTCTGCGGGATTGGACACCAGGCGATGTGGGCGCACGTACGCGTCGTCGAGGCGTCGCGTTTCCCAACCGATGCAGACAAACAGAAGGCGGTGACCTGTGCTCCGTAGCAGCCGACTCGTCCTCTCGCACTTCTGGCTGGCGTTCATCACGTTTGCCGGATTCGTCCCGCTTGGCGTGTGGCAGATGTGGGTGCGCAGTCCGTTGCACGGCGGTCCTGCCGATCCCGAGCTCTACTACCGCTCGGTGACCGCGCACGGCACTGAGCTCGCGTACGTCTTTCCCACGCTCATCGCGATGGGCTTCGGCTACGCAGTTACCGTCTCGGCCCTCGATCGTCCCTTGCGCGGCGAAAAGCTCGCCTGGATCGGCTTTGCTCTGGTGCTGGTCGGCGCGCTGATGAGCGTGCTGGCCGTTGCCGGCGGCAACAGCTCGGTGCTCTACACCTTCTATCCGCCGCTGACCGGAAGCCCGTTCTATTACCTCGGTGTCGTGCTGGTCGTCGTCGGATCCTGGTTCTGGGTCGGGCTGATGGTCTACAACATGGTTGCCTGGAAGCGCGACAACCCCGTAGCGCGTGTCCCGCTCGCCATGTACGGCACGGTCGCGAATGCGCTGCTCTGGGTGTGGACCTCGGTCGGCGCAGCCCTCGTGCTTCTGTTCCAGCTTCTGCCGATGTCGCTCGGATGGACTTCGACCGTCGACGCTGGGCTCTCGCGCACGCTCTTCTCCTGGACGCTGCACGCCATCGTGTATTTCTGGCTGCTTCCCGCGTACATCGCCTACTACACGCTCGTGCCGCGGGAGGCCGGCGGACCTCTGTACAGCGATCGGATGGGGCGCGTGGCATTCGTGCTCCTCCTTGTATTGGCGATGCCGATCGGCATCCATCACCTGTTCGCGGATCCGAACGTCGGCACGGGCTGGAAATTCCTGGCCTCGGTGTTCACGGCGGCGGTCGTCATTCCGACGCTGCTGACCATCGGCGGGCTGACCGTATCGCTGGAGATTGCCGGACGTTTGCGCGGCGGCAAAGGGCTGCTCGGCTGGGTGCGCACGCTCCCGTGGGATCGGCCGATGGTGCTCGCGGTCGGACTGTCGCTGGTGATGCTCGGATTCGGCGGTGCCGGCGGCATCATCAACATGTGCTACACGCTCGATTCGACGATTCACAACACGCAGTGGATCACGGGTCACTTTCACCTGATCTTTCCGGGCGCGGTCGCCATCATGTATTTCGCGATCGCGTACGAGCTGTGGCCGCATCTGACCGGACATCCGCTGCGCTCAGCAAAGCTCGCACGCACGCAACTCTGGCTCTGGTTCATCGGCATGATCGTGCTGACCTTCCCGTGGCACGCCGTTGGCCTGATGGGGCAACCGCGCCGCATGGCGTACTACGACTACTCGAATCCGGCGATTGCGGCGCAGGGCCCGCTGGTGAGCATGTCGGCGATCGGCGGCCTCATCCTGTTGTTGTCGGGCATCCTCCTGATCGTGATTCTTCTTCGCTCCCAAAGCGGCGAGAAAGCCGAGGTCGGTGCATTGCGGTATGCGCGCGCTCTGGATGACGGGTCGCCTCTGCCACGCGCGCTCAACAGCCTGGGCTTGTGGTTCGGCCTGATGGTCGCGCTGACCGTCGTGAACTACGGCTATCCGATCGCGCAGAGCTTCTTTCTCCAGCACAACCAGGTGCCGGCGCAGTCGGTGCAGATCGGGAAGTGACGATCATCATGACCAATGAACGATACGGTTTGATCGGCTGGCTCCTCGCATTCGCGGTCGCGATTGTCTCGATCGTGATCGGCTTCGTGTGGTTTCCCGCAATGCAGGCGAACGCACTTGGCCTCAGCTGGTGGGATTCGATCTGTCGCGCGGTGGGCATTTCTCGACCCGCGGGATCCGCGCAGATTGCGAATGCGGCTGCCGCCGTACCTACGACGGTCGTCTGGAACAGAGAAACACAGCACGCTATCGCGTCCGGCAATGCCGAACGCGGGAAAGCGCTCGCCGCGGGCTGCGCTGGGTGTCATGGTGCAGAGGGCATCAGTCCCAGCGACGCCTTTCCCAACCTCGCCGGATTGCCCGCCGAGGTGCTGTACAAGCAGCTCGACGACTATCACGGCGGCAAGCGCGAGAACCCGCTCATGCAGGCGATGGCCACACCGCTCGACGACCAGAAAATCGCCGACGTGGCCGCCTATTTCGCATCGCTTCCGTCGGTCGGACGACGCGACGGCGAGACGCCGCCGGCACTCGTTGCGATCGGCAGTCCGCTGCGGTCGATCGCGCCCTGCGCCGCCTGTCACGGCCCGCTCGGACACAAGGAGGGCGCGCCTCCGCTCGAGGGGCAGAAGGGCGCGTATCTGAAAGCGCAGCTCGACGCATTCGCCAGCGGCGCGCGACACAACGATATCAATCAGCAGATGCGCGAAATATCGCGAGCGTTGAGCCCTGCCGAGCGTGATTCGCTCGCCGAATGGTACGGAAAACAACATCGGCAATAAGCGAACGAGAGCTTGCATTCACACGAACAATTCTTCGATTCGAGTCGCAATGACGAGACTACGTCCACATCAAAGGAATATGCCATGAAGCACTATCTTCGCAATCGTCGCCGCGCCTCGCTCCTCGGCGTGGCCGCGGGTCTCGGAGCCGTTCTCGTCCTGGGCTTCGGCATCGGCCAGGCTCACGCCCCCGCAACGCCCGCCAGCGTCGACGCCAAACGGATGAGCAACGCCGACCGCGATGCTGCGAACTGGTTGAGCTATGGACGCACGTACAGCGAGCAGCGCTTCAGTCCCCTCACGAAGATCAACGCGGACAACGCGAAGCAGCTTGGCCTCGCCTGGTACGCTGACCTCGATACCAATCGCGGGCAGGAAGCCACGCCTCTGGTCATTGATGGCGTGCTGTACACGTCCACCGCTTGGAGCCTGGTCAAGGCCTACGACGCCGCAACAGGCAAGCTGCTCTGGTCGTACGACCCTGAAGTGCCGAAGGAATACGGTGTAGAGGGTTGCTGCGACGTCGTGAGTCGCGGAATTGCGGCTTGGAATGGCAGGATCTATTTAGCCACGTTCGACGCCCGGCTGATCGCGATCGATGCACGGACGGGCAAGCCGGTGTGGAGCGTCAAGACCGGCAACGAGAAGCACCTCACGATCACTCAAGCCCCGCGCGTGATCAAGGGACGCGTCGTGATCGGCATGAGTGGCGGCGAGTACGGCATCCGCGGCTACATCTCGGCGTACAACGCAGAGACCGGCAAGCTCGATTGGCGCTTCTACACCGTGCCGGGCGATCCCTCCAAGCCGTTCGAGAACAAGGCCATGGAGATGGCAGCCAAGACCTGGAGCGGCGAATGGTGGAAAGACGGTGGCGGCGGTGTCGTATGGGACGCCATCTCCTACGATCCCGAATTGAATCTCGTGTACTTCGGCGTGGGCAACGGTCTCGAGTGGGCGCGCAAGTATCGCAGTGCGAACAAGGGCGACAACCTGTTCCTGTCATCCATCGTCGCGCTCAACGCCGATACGGGTGCCTACGTGTGGCACTTCCAGGTCAATCCCGGCGAAGAATGGGACTACGACGCGGTCGGGCAGCTCACCCTCGCCGATCTCAGGATCGACGGGAAGCCGCGCAAGGTCATCATGCAGGCTAACAAGAACGGCTTCTTCTACGTCCTCGATCGCAAGACCGGCAAGTTCATCAACGCGAAACAGTACGTCCCGCAGAACTGGGCGGACGGCCTCGACCCGAAGACAGGCCGGCCGATCGAGCATGCGAACATTCGATACAGCACCACCGGCAAGCCGGTTGTGATGATGCCCGGCCCGGACGGCGCGCATAGCTGGCACCCGATGGCGTACAACCCGAAGACGGGGCTGGTCTACATTCCCGCGCAGGAGATCGGCAAGAGTTTCACTCCGGTCAAGGATTTCAAGACGTCGGAGATGGGTTGGAACCTCGGCGTGGACGTCGCGGGCACACCCGGCGACAAGAAGGGCTATCTCCTCGCCTGGGACCCAGTGGCGCAAAAGGAAGTCTGGCGCAGCCCGCACGTCGGGCCGTGGAACGGCGGCATCGTCACGACCGCGGGCAACCTCGTCATTCAGGGCGATGCCACAGGACATATGAACGCCTATCGCGCCGACAGCGGCGAGAAGCTCTGGTCGATCGACTGCCAGTCGCCGATCATGGCCGCGCCCGTGTCGTATGAAGTCAATGGCGAGCAATACATCGCGGTCCTCTCGGGCTTCGGCTCGGCATTCTCGCTGCAGGCCGGCGCGCATGCCGCGCAATCCGGAAACATCCGGAACATCAGCCGCGTGCTCGCCTTCAAGGTCGGCGGGACTGCGACGCTTCCTGCGGCCCCGCCGATGCAGCAGCTCGCGCTCAACCCGCCGCCGGCCACCGCCGATGCGGCGACCGTATCGGCCGGCGACCAGCTTTTTGGAAGGTATTGCGCTGCCTGTCACGGCGAGAACGCGGTGGGCGGAGGCGTCGTTCCCGATCTTCGCGCCTCGAGCTTTCTCGGCAACGACTTCTTTTATGAAATCGTGCTCAACGGAGCGATGAAGGACGCTGGAATGGCGCCGTTCAAGGCAGTGCTCGATCAGAAAGACGCGGCGGCGATCCGCGCTTATCTGATCAAGCGGGCAAACGAGGACAAGGTATCCGGTGTGAAGTAGCAACTCTCGCAGCGCTAAACGACGAAGGAGATCGACGATGAATAACGCATGGACACAAAATCTAGCAATCTGCGGTGCGGCTTTGGCGTGGCTGGGCGTCTCACCCGCGGCCGGAGCAGCCGACGCAGCCCCGCTTCTGACCAAATACAACTGCACGGCCTGCCATACCGTGGACAAGAAGCTCGTGGGTCCCTCCTACAAGGAGGTGGCCGCTAAGTACGCCGGCGATGCTGGAGCGGCAGCGAAGCTCGAGCAAAAGGTCAAGAACGGGGGCACCGGTGTCTGGGGTCAGATCCCCATGCCGCCGAACAACGTGCCCGACGCCGATCTGAAGACGATCGTGGCGTGGGTACTTGCGCAGAAATAAGCGCTTGCACCTCTACTCTCGAAACATTGTCGAAAATAACTCTGGAGATTGCAAATGAACTGGTCCAAACCGTCCTTTGAGGACATCCGCTTCGGCTTCGAGATCACGATGTATATCGCCACGCGATAACTGCTTTGGCGCGACGCCTCGCGACGAACATTACTGTCCGGGGCGTCGCCCGGATGGAGAAGCCCTATGGTCACGCTTAACGTAAATGGGAAAGATCGCGACCTCGATATTCCCGACGACATGCCGTTGCTTTGGGCCCTCCGCGACGTTCTGAACCTGACCGGCACGAAATTCGGCTGCGGGCTGGGCCTGTGTGGGGCGTGCACGATTCACATCGACAAGCAGCCCACGCGCTCGTGCATCACACCCGTTTCGGCGGCCGTGGACAAGCAGATCACCACCATCGAAGCGATCGGCGCCACACCCGCGGGCAAGAAAATCCAGCTGGCCTGGCTTGCGCTGAACGTGCCGCAGTGCGGCTACTGCCAGTCCGGCCAGATCATGTCGGCAAGCGCGCTTCTCGCTGCCAAGGCGAAGCCGAGCGACTCGGACATCAACGCCGCCATGCTGGGCAACATCTGCCGCTGCGGCACCTATCCGCGCATCCGCGCTGCAATCAAGCGCGCCGCCGGCATCACCGACGAGGCGGCGTGAGATGAAGAGTCCAGCACTCGCTTCGCCCTCGCGACGCCACTTTCTCACCGCGACGACCGCCCTCGGCGGTGGTTTGCTGCTCGGCTTCGGCCTGCCGGCCCTCGGCGAAGTGCGAGACACACTCACGACCGACGCGCCGTTCGCGCCGAATGCCTTCCTGCGCATCGATCGCGCAGGGAAGGTAACGTTCGTCTCACCCCAGATCGAGATGGGCCAGGGGACCTACACATCGCTACCGATGTTGATCGCGGAAGAGCTCGAGGTGGATGTCGACAAGATCGCAATCGAGCACTCGCCTGCGGACGACAAGGTCTATGCGAACCCGGCTATCGGCATCCAGATGACGGGCGGCTCCAAATCCATTCGCGGTTTTTACGGACCGCTGCGCCAGGCCGGTGCTACTGCGCGCGTCATGCTGGTGATGGCAGCCTCGCAGCGCTGGAAGGTCGATCCGTCAACCTGTCGCGCGGAGAACAGCGTGGTCGTGCACGCGCGCACGGGGAGCAAGCTCGGCTACGGTGAGCTGGTCGATGCCGCGGCGAAGCAGCCGGTACCAGAGAACGTGAGTCTGAAGGACCCTGCACAGTTCAAGCTCATCGGGACGCCGCACCGGCGTCTCGATTGCGCGGGTAAGGTCGACGGCAGCGCGAAATTTGGCATCGATGAGCGGCTGCCGGGGATGAAGTTCGCCGTGCTGGCGCAGTCGCCGACCTTTGGCGGGAAGCTGATCGCGGTGGACGAAGCGAAGGCGAAGGCGGTGCCCGGCGTGAGTCAAGTTGTCAGGCTCGATGACGCGGTGGCCGTTGTGGCCAGTCACACGTTCGCTGCGAAACAAGGCCTCGCCGCGGCGAACCCGCGGTGGGATCCGGGGCCGAATGCGAAAGTCTCCATGACCGACATTGTCGATCGGCTTGATCGCGCCTCGGAAAAGCCCGGCGCGGTCGCACTCCACGAAGGCGATCCCGCCGCGGCCATCGCTGGCGCTGCACGCCAAGTCGAGGCGGTCTACGAGCAGCCATTCCTTGCGCACGCGGCGATGGAACCGATGAACTGCACAGTGCAGATCACCAAGGACGGCTGTGACATCTGGGTCGGCACGCAAGTCCCGGGGAGGACGCAGACCGCGGTCATGAAGCTCACCGGGCTCGGGCGCGAGCAGGTGCGCATTCACAACCATCTACTCGGCGGCGGATTCGGCCGCCGTCTCGAACACGACGGAACCGTCCGGGCGGTGCAGATCGCGCAGCAGGTGAGCGGACCTGTGCAGGTGATCTGGACCCGCGAGGAAGACATTCAGCACGACGTGTACCGCCCGCACTACTACGACCGGATCAGCGCCGGCCTCGATGCGCAAGGCAAGCCGGTGGGCTGGTCGCATCGGATCGCTGGCTCCTCCATCATCGCGCGCTACTACGGCCCGGAGGCGATGAAGAACGGTGTCGATCGTGACGCGGTGGAGGCTTCGGCGAATCAGCCCTATGACGTCGGCGCTATTCTGGTCGACTATGTCCAGCAGGAGCCTCCTGCTGGCATGCACACATCGTGGTGGCGCGGCGTTGGAGCCACCCGCGGAACGTTCGTGGTCGAGAGCTTTATCGATGAGCTCGCGGCACACGCCAAGGCCGATCCGCTCGCGTACCGCATCGCTTTACTCGATAAACACGCCGGCCAGCGTTACGCGGCGGAGAACCCACGCGCGAAGAACGTCCTGCAGCTTGCCGCACAGCGATCAGGATGGAACAAGGTGCTGCCGGCCGGCCAAGGTCGCGGCGTCGCGCTGTGCATCGGCTTCGGCAGCTTTGTCGCGCAGGTCGTCCAGGTAACCGTCGACAAAGATGGCGGCGTCAACCCGACTCATGTCTGGTGCGCCGTCGATTGCGGAATCCAGATCAATCCCGACACCATTCGCGCGCAGATGGAGAGCGGCATCATCTTCGGCTTGTCGGCCGCCCTTTACGGCGAGATCACCATCAAGGATGGCCGCGTCGAGCAGACGAACTTCGGCGACTACCGGGTGCTGCGCATCAACGAGGCGCCGAGAATCGACGTCGCGCTGGTGAAGAGCTTGGAGGCCCCAGGCGGGATCGGCGAGCCGGGGACCTCGTGCGTGATGCCGGCGCTGACCAATGCGATCTTCGCAGCGACGGGCAAGCGGATTCGCAAGCTGCCGATCGCCAATCAGGCGACGTCGGCATAGGGCTCGCGAAAGCCGATCCTCAAGCAAGGCGGCCGTCGCCTTTCGATCGCGATGGCGACCTACCGATTCTCACCGGACGAGCGTCCGACGCTGCCTGGGGCGCCGTTCACGCCACGGCATACGGCTAGTCGCCGCGCCGCATACGCCGCAGTCGGCGTCGTCCTGGCAATCGCCTCGACCTTTCCCAACGCGCTTGTCCAGGTCAACGTCGGAACGATCGCGGGTTCTCTCGGCTTGTACGTCGCGCAGGCGAGTCTTCTCCCGGCGATGTACGTGGCCATGAACGCAAGTGCGAATCTGGCGCTGGTAAAGGCACGAGCGCAATTCGGTATTCCCGCCGTGGCACACGGCTTGATGATTGTGTACGCCGCGGTCGCCGTGCTTCAGTTGGTCGTTCCGGGCTTGGCGGCAAGCATGCTGATTCGAGCCGTTAGCGGCGTCTTTGCGGGTTTGTTGATCACGCTATCGATTTACTATTTGATGCAGGCGTTCCCTCCGGAGCGCAGATTGCTGGGCATCGTGATCGGGCTCGGTCTCGTTCAAGTCGGCTCGCCCCTTGCCCGTCAATTTCCTGTCGAGCTTCTAGCGCAGAACGGCTGGCGCGTCCTTCATCTGCTCGAGCTCTCGACTGCGCTTGCCGTGCTGGCGCTCATCGCGGTGGCTCGCCTTCCACCGGTAGAGCGCACTCGCGCATTCGAAATGGCAGACCTTGTGACCATCGGGCTGGCAACCGCTGGGCTGCTTCTCCTGTGCGGCGTCCTCGGAACCGGCCGCGTCTTGTGGTGGACCGATACGCCGGTACTCGGTTTGGCGCTCGCCGCCAGCGTTCTGCTCTTCGTGCTCGCATGGGTGCTCGAGATTCACCGCAGTCGACCGCTATTGCAATTCGCCTGGCTGGGACGTGCCGAGATCGTTCGATTCGCGGTCGTCGCGTTGGTGGTTCGCTTCGCGCTCGCGGAGCAGACATATGGTTCGGTAGGTCTGCTGACGTCCGGCGGCCTCACCAACGATCAATTGCGAACGCTCTTCGCCATCGTGGCGGTGGCGATGCTGGCCGGCACCGCCACGGCGGCGTTCACGTTGTCGCCGCAGCGCGTACCGTGGCAGATCATGATCGCGGCGCTGATCATCGCGGTCGGCGCATGGATGGACGCGCATTCGACCAATCTGACCCGGCCCCCGCAACTCTATGTCAGCCAGGCATTGCTCGGCTTCGGCACCACGCTCTTCATCGGCCCGGCACTCCTTTCCGGATTGCAGCGCATGCTTGCGCGAGGTCCCGATTATTTCATCAGCATCATCGTTCTGTTCAGCGTCACGCAGAACGTCGGCGGACTCGTGGGATCCGCCGCGCTCGGAACCTATCAGACCATTGAGGCGAAGAGCCACGCGGCGGCGCTCTCGGAGCATTTGCTCGGCGCCGACCCGAACGTCGTCGAGCGCATCCAGCTCGGTGCCGCAGCCGTGGCCGACGTCGTCGCTGATCCTGCCCAACGAACGGGGCAAGGAGTATCACAGCTTGCCCAGGCGCTGGCGCAGGAAGCCAACGTTCTCGCCTATAACGACGTATTTCTGTTGGTTGCCATCGTCGCCCTGCTCGGGGCGCTTTACATCGGATGGCCTGAATTCGTTTCCGCCATTCGACGCCCGCAGTTGGCTGGGGAGGGTCCAGGATGAGCGAGGCAGCGACCGGCGCCGCCCCCAAAACGGGAGCGCCTTCCACGACCGTCGCCGCCCCCCAAACGGGAGCGCCTTCCACGTGGCGTCCGGCGCCGCATCGTTCCTGGGTGATAGCAGCCGTAATCCTGATCGCCATTGCATTAGTGCTGATTCTGCTTTCGGCGTGGCAGCTGCCGCCGTTCGGACGCGGAATGCAACAGACCGACAACGCTTACGTTCGTGGGCGCACCACCGTGATCGCCGCACAGGTCAGCGGTTACGTCATCGCTGTCGAGGTCAACGACTACGCGCAAGTCACCGGCAACCAGGTGCTTGCGCGCGTCGACGATCGCCCCTACCGCGCGCGCGTGGAGCAGGCGCGCGCCAATCTCCATGGAGCGGAAGCGAATCTCGCGAACAACGCTCAGGCGCATGCATCGAGAAGCGCGAACATCGGAAGCCAGATCGCTGCGATTGATAGCGCGCGTGCGCAACTTCTGCGCGCCCAAGCCGACATGACTCGCGCGGATGAGCTGGTCGGCGACGGGTCGATCTCGGTACGCGAGAGAGATCAGACCCTCGCCGGGTTGCGCCAGGCCCAGGCGCAGGTCGATGAAGCGGTCAAGTCGAGAGAGATCGCTGTCCAGGATCTTCGCAGCGTCGACGTCGGACAGGAAAGCCTCGTAGCGCAGGTCGAAGCCGCGCGCGCGCAGCTCGACGCGGCGCTGATCGACCTCGAGCACACGGTCGTCCGCGCGCCCGAATCCGGGCAGTTGGGAGAAGTCGGCGTACGACTCGGACAATATGTGACGAACGGAACCCAGCTGACGACGCTCGTGCCGCCGGATTTGTGGGTCATCGCGAACTACAAGGAGGCGCAGACCGCGTACGTGGCTGTCGGTCAGCAAGCGTCATTTACTGTCGACGCATTGGACGGCACCCGGTTCATGGGTCGTGTTGAAAGGCTCTCTCCCGCGACGGGCTCCGAATTTGCCGTTCTCAAACCCGACAACGCGACGGGAAACTTCGTGAAGGTGCCGCAGCGGATCGGTGTACGCATCGCGATTGATCCTGACCAGACGATGATGGCTCGTCTGCGGCCCGGGATGTCGGTTGAGGCGGTAGTCGATACCCGGAGCAAACCGTGAGGCGTGCTTGGGCAGTGGTCGTGTGTCTCGCCGTCGCCGGGTGCGCCGGGCCCCGGCCGCAGATTCCCGCTGAAGCGTCGGTTACTGCGCCGCCGTCTTGGCGAGAGACTTCGCATGACACGGCCGCGCCCGTCACCGCGACGTGGTGGGACGCTTTTGGAGATCCCGCGCTGACGCGAGCTGTCGCTACGGCACTCGCGAACAACACCGATATCTATCTGGCCGCCGCGCGCGTGGAAGAAGCGCAGGGCGAGTTTCACTTGGCGAGGGCGCAGCTACTGCCGAACGTCACGGCGCAAGGAGGCGGCGGTCGGGAGCGCAGCGTGAATGCCGGATTCGGCATCCCAGAGCTGCAAAACGCGGGTCAGGCGAATGTCGGGTTGTCGTACGACCTCGATCTCTTCGGCCAATTGGCCACGGCTCGAGATGCCGCCTATGCACGGCTTCTGTCGCGCGCCGATTCACGCGAGAGCGTGCGCCTGGCGGTCGCCGCATCGACAGCCGGCGGTTATATCACCCTGGCGGCGCTCGACGCACGGCTCGTCGTGCTGCGCGAAACGCTTGTGCAACGCGCGAATTCGCTCAACGTCATCAGACGCCGCACGGAGACGGGCTACTCCACCCAGCTCGACCTTGCCCAGGCCGAGGCCGAGTATCGCGCCGCGGCCCAACTCATACCCGCTGCGGAGCTCGCCATCGCGCACCAGGAGAACGGCCTCAGCGTTCTATTTGGTTCCGCGCCGCGCGAAGTGCAGCGGGGGCGTGAGCTAAACGCGTTCGTCGTCCCCGACATTCCAGCCGCCGTCCCCTCCGAATTGCTCCGTCGCCGTCCAGACATTGCAGCCGCGGAAGAGCAACTTGTCGCAGCGGACGCCACGCTCGATTCGGCTCGAGCCGCATTCATGCCGAGCATACAGCTATCGGCAAGTGGCGGCGTGGCGGCATCGACCCTCTTTCAGCCAAGTGCGATCTGGATTTGGGCGCTTGGTGCAGCCTTCTCTGCGCCGATATTCGATAGCGGCAGGCTTCAGGCGCAGCAGGAAACTGCGGCCGCGCGTCGCAACCAGGCCGCCTACGCATACAAGAACACTGCGCTCACCGCGTTCCGCGAAGTCGAGGACGGGCTTGCCAGCGTTCGGCTTCTGGACGAACAAGAGAAGGCGTTAGTTGCACAGCGCGACGCGCTTGCGCATGCGCTTAAGCTTGCGACGCGGCGTTATCGCGCGGGCTATTCACCGTATCTCGATCAGCTAGACGCGGAGCGAAGTTTGTTGTCAGCGGAGCTTTCTCTTGTGCAAAGCCGTGCGGATCGCCTGAGCTCTGCCGTGGACCTCTATCGGGCGTTGGGTGGCGGATGGGACCTATACGAATCGAGCAGTTTCTAAGGGGTAAGCGCGATATGTCGAGACCAGGGTTCAAAGCCAAATTCGACCGTCTGGGCAACATCCTTGTTAGCGGCTTCCAGGTCACCGCCCTGTTCGTGATCGGCGGGACGCTCGTCTGGTCGGCGGTGAACGAGTATTTGAAGATGATGCAGGCAGGGCACGCGCGGCTCGACGACATCCTGCTCCTGTTCATCTACCTCGAGTTAGGAACAATCGTCGGGATCTACTTCAAGACCGAGAAGCTCCCGGTCCTTTTCCTGCTCTACGTCGCGATCACCGCGCTGACGCGCTTTCTGGCGATCGACATCAAGGACCTTTCGATTCCGTCCGTGCTCGCCGTGACCGGGTCGATTTTCGTGCTGACTCTGGCGGTGCTCGTCGTGCAGATCGCGACGTCAAAGTTCGAATCGCCCACACAGAGCAAGACGCAGAGTACGGCCGTCGACGCCCACGTCAAGCCGGAATAGCCCGGCGGCGCCGGATCATGCGTTCTAGCTCACTGCTCGCACCGGGAATATGATAGGCGAACTGTTGGCGAAGCATCCACGCGTGAGCAGCTTCTGCGCGCTGTCCGCGATTGCTGAAGAGATCGTGAACGACACTTGACGCGGTGGCATCGCGAATGCGAATTTCGGCGAGTCTGTTGGGCCGCTAAGGCGCAGCACCCATGACCGAACCGTCCGGACCCTCTTCCCACACCACGCGGCACGAGCCCGCCGACGAAGACCCGCTCAGTGCGCACAAGCAGGCAGCGCTGCTCGCGGAAGAGCGGCGGCTGCTGAAGGTCATTGGCGCAGGAAGTCCATTGACCAGCACGCTCGATGCATTGTGCCGCCTAGCCCAGGAGGTCGATCGCACTACGTTGGTCTCCATTCTTCTGCTGGATCGGACAGGCAAACGAATTCGTCGAGGAGGTGTTGCCAGTCTTCCCGCGAGCTACGCGGAAGCCCTCGACGGAGGACGGGTCGGGTTGCGATTCGGTCCGTGCAGCGCAGCGGCGCATCTCGGCGAGCAAGTGATCTCCGCCGACATCGCCACGGACGAACGCTGGGCGGACGAGTACAAATCGTTGGCATCGGCGCACGGCTTACGTGCATGTTGGTCTACGCCGATCAAGTCCTCGCAAGGACGAGTGCTGGGCACGTTCGCCGTTTATCCGAGCGAGACGACCCGCCCGACATTCGAGCAAAGAGGCAGGATCGAGCAGTTCACGGAGCTGGCGAGCATCGCGATCGAGCATGCGTATACGATCGATGACCTGCGACGATCGGAGGAACGCTACGCCCTTGCGATGGAGGCCGCTTCCGATGGCCACATGGATTGGAATCTGGTGACCGGCGAGTTCTACATCTCGCCTCGGATGCTGAAGATGGTCGGTCATCCGCCTGACGCGACATTCGTGGACCGCGCCGACTGGGTGCGGCGTTTTCCATTTCTCCCCGAGGATCGCCCGCGATGGGAAGCGGCAATGGCCACCCATTTCGCCAGCCGCGAGGCGAAGTTCAACCGCGATTTTCGCATCGTGTTGAATGGCGAGACGCGCTGGCTGGCATTCAATTTCGTCGCCACGCGCGACGCGGCAGGGAACGTTCTCCGCTGGACGGGCTCCGTCGCCGACATCAATGACCGGAAGCGCGACATCGCTACCGTGCTCGATGCCATTCCGGGAATGGTCGCCCTGCTGTCGCCGACTGCCGAGGTCGAGGCAGTGAACAGCGAGCTGCTCGCGTACCTCGGACAACCGCTGGAAGTGATCAAGCAATGGGGCACCAATGGAATCGTGCTTCCAGAGGATGTGCCTCGCGTCGCCGACGTCTTGAGGCAGGCGATGTCGACCGGTCAGCCTTACGAGATCGAGGTCCGCATCCGTCGATTCGACGGCTTGTATCGCTGGAACAGTACCCGCGGGCTTCCCTTTCGGGACTCGAGCGGCGCGATCGTGCGGTGGTACGCCATGGTTTCCGACATCGACGACCGCAAGCACGCGGAGACTGGGCTGCGCGAATCGCAGCAGCGCTATGAGCGCGCGATGCTCGCGGCCGAGGCGGGGTTCTGGGACTGGGATGTCCCGGCCGACGACTTCTATGTCTCGCCGAAGCTGCTCGAGATGACCGATTTCCCGCCGGGAACCCGAGTCGCCGGACGGGCCGATTTCATGGCGCGTGCACCCTTCCACCGCGGCGATGTGGCCAGGTGGGATAGCGCGGTAAAGGAGCTCTTCGCGACCGGCGGCGTCCGCCTCGCCATGGAAATACGCTCGATCCACGGCGGCAAAACGCGCTGGGCATTGCTGAGCGGCATGTGCGTGCGCGACGAAGCGGGCAAGATCCTCCGTTGGACGGGCTCGGCGACCGACGTGACCGCACGCAAGCTCGCCGAAGAAAAGCTGCGTTCGCGCCAGGAAATGGTGAATTTTGCGCAAAAGGCCGCCGGCGCCGTCGCGTTCGAGTGGCGCGCGCAGGCGGGCAAAGATGAGAATCGCTGGTCGCCCGAGCTCGAAGCTCTGTACGGAATCGCAGCAGGCTCATACGACGGGACGGAGCAGTCGCTGAGAAAGCTCATCCACGCTGAAGACTGGCCAAACGTGCGCGCCGCGCTCAAGTCGGCCCTGAAATCGGGCGATCTCGACGCGGAATATCGCGTGATTCATCCCGACGGCGCGATCCGCTGGCTTCAGACGAAAGGACGAACACTCTTCGACCCCGGCGGCGAACCGGCTCGTGTGGTCGGATTCACGTTCGACATCACGAATCGCCGTCTCGCCGCCGAAGAACTCCAGCGGATCGAGCGTCAGTTACGCCACGCTCAACATCTCGAAGCGCTCGGTACGCTTGCCGGCGGCATCGCGCACGACTTCAACAACCTGCTCGGCGCGATACTGGGCTATGGGGAGATGGCGCTCCGTAACGTCCGCACCGGCACTCGGCTGCGCCGCGACATCGAAAGCATCGTGATCGCCGGCGAGCGCGGTCACGCTCTGGTCGAGCGCATCCTCGCATTCAGCCGCAGCGGAGTCGGCGAGCGTGTTGCCGTGCATGTGGAAAAGATCGTGCGAGAAACGCTTGCTCTGTTCGCAGCCAAGCTGCCGCGACACATCGTCATCGAGCGCCGGCTGCATGCGGGCAGTGCCGCAGTCATGGGGGACGCGACCCAGATCCATCAGGTCCTCATGAATCTGCTCACGAACGCTGCGCAGGCGATGCCTTCGGGCGGAACGCTCTGCGTTTCCGTCGATCGGATTCATGTCCAGGCACCATGCGTTGTGACGACCGGCTCCATCGCGGCCCGGGAGTACGTCGTTATGGAGGTTTCGGACTCCGGCAGCGGCATTCCGGCGGAGATCCTGGAGAAGATCTTCGATCCGTTCTTCACCACCAAGGAAGTCGGCGTCGGCACCGGGCTCGGGCTTTCGCTGGTGCATGGCATCGTGGCCGGGCTCGGCGGTGCGGTCGACGTCGCGACCAGTCTCGGCAAGGGAAGCGTGTTCAAGGTGTATCTGCCACGGACCGGCGAGGTCGCCCTGCCGAGCAAGCGCAGGAAACGTTTGGAGACAAAGACGCGGCGAGCAGCTCGAGGGCATATCCTCGTCGTAGACGACGAAGAGATCCTAGTCAGGCTTGCAACGGAAACGCTGGCGGAATTGGGATACTCGCCCGTCGGTTTCACCGCCAGCGGAAAAGCGTTGGAAGCATTCCTCGACAATCCCGAACAGTTCGATGCAGTCATCACCGATGAGAGCATGCCGGGCGCATCGGGCTCCGAGCTCATTCGGAGAATGCGCGCGCTCAGACCAACCGTTCCGATCCTGCTCGTGAGCGGATACCTCAGTCCGGCGGTCATCGAGCGCGCCCGCGAAGCAGGCGCGACCGACGTTTTGAAGAAGCCTCTGCTCGCGCGCGACCTCCAATCAGCGCTCGAGCGCGTGTTGCGACCAACAAGCAGCGGGAGGAACCCGGCGTCTTTCGAGCGGTCGGAACCTGCGGAGAAACAACGACGCAAAGTCGGTGCGTCGCGGTCCCAGCGTAGAGAGCAATAATGCCAGCCGCCACAGGTCTCATGCCCGGCATGAGCCTTGTTCCCAGGCAGTCGTCGGGTGACCTGCCCGACCTCGAGCCGCTGCGCGGCTCTTGGCGACGAAGCGCGGATCAGTACCACATCGAGCAAGGCAGCCGCCAGACCCCGTGGATCCTTACCGCGCAGGAGCTGAGCGAGAGTCGCGCGCCGGTGGACGAGCTGATCGATATCGCTGCCCACGAGAACGACCGGCTCTTTGCCGCCGTTGGGAAGGTAGGCTACGCGCTCCTCTTCACCACGAGCAACGGCGTGGTCGTCGATGTGCGTGGCGATGCTGCGCGGATCCAGCAGTTCAAATATTGGGGCATCTGGCAAGGCGGTGTCTGGGCGGAAAGCGTCGAGGGCACTAACGGTATCGGCACGTGTATCGCTGAAAAAGCGCCCGTCACGGTTCATTGCAGCTACCACTTCCGAGCGCGGCACGCGAGGCTCAGCTGCTGCGGCGCACCGGTGTTCGACCCTGACCAGAACCTCGTCGCAGTGGTCGACGTGAGCTCCTACGAACCGGAAACCTCGGAACACTCCCGCGCGCTCGCTTTCGCACTGACCGTCGAGGCGGCGCGCTCCATCGAGGAGCGCCTCTTCCGGCATGTTTATCGCCGTGCCTGGATCCTTTCCGCCATCGCGCCGATGCGGTTACAGCCGATGTTGATCGCGGCTGACGACGAACGGGTTATCGGTGCCGATCGGCATGCGCGCGTGGCCCTGGATATCGACGACCGTAAGCTCGCCGCGGGCTTGTCGCTGTGGCACTTTTTCGATCGCTCACCGTCGCTGTTTGCTTCGAGAGGCGGCGACAGCATGCCCAAGCTCACGCGGCTCGGGGAATCGGAGCCTTGGCATGTGATCCTCACTCCGCCACTGGTACGGTGCGCTGCCCTGGACTTGCGTCCTCGCATGGGCCGATCCAGGGACATTCCGGCACGGGGCGGCACCCCGGTCCTGACCGGGCGCGAGCGGACGATCCTGGAGCTCGTGGCCGAAGGTCAGTCCAATAAGGAGATCGGACGGACATTGGTCATCTCGCCGGAGACCGTGAAGACGCACCCGGAAAACGTCTACTACAAGCTAGCCGTCGAGCGTCGCGCCCAAGCCGTCGCGCGCGCGAAGGACCTCGCGCTCCTCGGAGAGACAGGCAAAGGCAGCACCTAGCGCTTCGTCGCGAGGCTCTGTTCGGTCGTTCGCGCGCCTTGCAGCGTGGCTTACGACGTGATCCATCGGGTGCTCCGCCAGACGCGAGTGCGGCGGTCGGCGTCCCTTGCATAGTTCCGGAAATATCCCCGGCTCGTCCATCCTTTCCCCCATCGGGGGGATAGGCTCCGAGCCGCTCGAGAGGCAGACTGCCCAATACGTGCTCCGGAGGCGTTCACGCCGCGCAGAGTTCCGGCGGTTTCCGCCATCGGGGAAAAGTCGCTAGCAAGCGGGGGTCCGCACGTGGCGAGCAAGGTAACACCCAGGCCTGACAGGGCCGTGCCAACGGTTGCCGGGAACGTGATCTCGTTTCCAGGCGGGCATCGGGCTTCAGTGAACATCGCTGCCCCAAGGCTTAGCCGAAGGAGGGCCCAACCCCCTGAACGCGGTGGGCTGCGGAACCCAACCGATCAGCTACAAAAGACTGCACGCGCCGTGGCGTTCGAGTGGCGAGTCCCCGCGGGCGAAGGTGAGAACCGTTGGTCGCCCGACCTGGAAGCCATGCATGGAATTCCAGCAGGGTCGTACGACGGGACGTACGAATCGTGGAAGAAGCTGGTCCATCCTGAAGACCGGGCGAACGTCGAAGCCGCGATCAAAGCTGCGCAGCAAACCGGCGATGTGGATGCCGAATATCGTGTCCTCCACTTCGGCGCCGTACGGTGGATCCAAGCGGTGGGCCGCATGTTCTTCGATCTGGAGGGTGAGCCGACACACATCGTTGGATTCATGCTCGACGTCACGGATCGCCATGTTGTCGAGGAGGAACTGCGGCGGATGGAGCGCCAGTTACGCCACGCTCAACATCTGGAAGCGCTCGGTACGCTCGCTGGGGGCATCGCCCACGACTTCAACAACCTGCTCGGCGCAATACTGGGCTATGGGGAGATGGCGCTCCGTAACGTCCGCGCCGGCACTCGGCTGCGCCGCGACATCGAAAGCATCATGATTGCCGGCGAGCGCGGTCACGCTCTGGTCGAGCGCATTCTCGCGTTCAGCCGCAGCGGAGTGGGCGAGCAGGTTGCGGTGCATGTCGAGGCGGTCGTGCGGGAAACGCTCGCACTGTTCGCCGCCAAGTTGCCGGAGCACATCAGCATCGAGCGGCAGCTGCATGCGGGCAGCGCCGCCGTCATGGGGGACCCGACCCAGATTCATCAGGTCCTCATGAATCTGCTCACGAACGCTGTGCAGGCGATGCCTTCCACCGGAACCCTCCGCGTGTCTCTCGACCGCATTCCTGTCCAGGCACGGCGCGTTGTGACGACGGGCTCCATCGCGGCCCGGGAGTACGTCGTCATGGAGGTATCGGATTCAGGCACCGGCATCCCGGCAGAGATCCTGGAGAAGATCTTCGATCCGTTCTTCACCACCAAGGAAGTCGGTGTCGGCACCGGCCTCGGCCTTTCGCTGGTGCATGGCATCGTGACCGGGCTGGGCGGTGCGATCGACGTCGCCACCAGCCTCGGCAAGGGAAGCGTGTTCAAAGTCTATTTGCCAGTCGCCGACCACGTCGCCGTGCCGAAGGAGCCTGGGAAGCGCCTGGAGCGCAGGACGCGGCGCCTTGCACGCGGCAGGGTCATGGTCATAGACGATGAAGAAGCCTTGGTGAAGCTTGCTACCGAAACTCTGACGGAATTGGGATGCGCGGCCGTTGGCTTCACCTCCGGTGCCAAGGCTATCGAAGCGTTCCTGGCCGCTCCCGAACAGTTCGATGCAGTCATCACCGATGAGAGCATGCCGGGCGCATCGGGATCGGAGCTTATTCGCAGAATGCGCGCGCTCCGACCAACCGTTCCGATCCTGCTCGTGAGTGGATATCTCAGTCCTGCGGTCATCGAGCGCGCCCGAGAAGCAGGCGCGACCGACGTTCTGAAGAAGCCGTTGCTCGCGCGCGACCTCCAGACAGCCCTCGAGCGCGTGTTGGGCAGCCGTCGCGTCGCCCATGAGCGCCGTAACAGCTGACACACGCTAGTGTCGGCCGTCGTCTTGTGGAGCCGACCGGACATTCCCAGGACGCCCGCTCGGAGGACCCTGACGCCATCGGATTTACGCCAGATGCCGATCTGAGCCAAACCTCGCGCGACGCGCGAAATAAACCCGGAATCAAGGAGTATCCATGTCCATCTCCACAAGAATCTGCTTCTCGAGCGCTCTTCTCGTATTCGCCGCCTGTGCCTTCGCCCAGGACCAGGTCGCTCAAGGGCAAAAGGCTTTCGAATCGCAATGCGCGTCGTGCCACACGGTCAAGCCGGGCGTGAACGGCTTCGGACCTTCGCTCGCAGGAGTCGTCGGGCGTCCCGCGGGGCACGTCGCTGGTTTCAACTACAGCGGCGGGATGGCCAGCTCGGGTCTCGTCTGGGACGAGGCGACGCTCGACGCGTTCCTCACGGACACATCCAAAAAGGTGCCCGGCACCAGCATGCCGGTCTCGATTCCCGATGCAAATGTCCGCGCGCAGATCATCGCGTATCTGCGTAGCGTGAGCACCCTGACTGCACCCTCGGCCATGGGCGCACCCACGGAGAGTGCGAAGCCTGTGACACCCGTGCCGACCGGCGGTCCGACGCAGGACGAGCTCAACCACGCCGCCGCCAGCACGAGCGACTGGTTGTACGCGAGCAAGGATTACACGGGGCAGCGCTACGTGAAGCTCTCGCAAATCAACAAAAAGAACGCGCACGACCTGCGCCCGATCTGCATCATTCGCTCCGACCATGCCGTGCCCACGCAGACCAATCCGCTGGTCTACAAGGGCGTCATGTATGTGACCACGTCCGATGGTTCCAACGCGGCCATCGACGCGACGACGTGCCGGATGCGCTGGGTCTACAAATGGGAGGCGAAGGGCCGCGTGCTATCGCCTACCAATCGCGGCGCCGCCATCAAGGACGGCATCTTCGTGCGCGGCACGGCCGACGGCTGGCTCATCGCACTCACCATGGACAAGGGGCAGCTCCTCTGGTCGCGACAGATCGCGAGCGCGGAACAGTCGCAGTACCTGAGCATGCCGCCGCTCATTTACGAAGACATGGTGATCTACGGCCCCGCCGGAGCGGACTGGGGACAAAAGAACTGGATCGGTGCGTTCAAGTTGACCACCGGCGAGCCCATGTGGAAATTCAATCTGATTCCCGACGATAACGAGCCGGGCGCAGAGACGTGGAAGGATCCCAAGGCGCGGGCCCACGGCGGCGGCAGCCTTTGGACCCCGCTCGCGCTGGATGCCGAACGCGGTGTTCTCTATGTTCCCGTCGGCAATCCGGCACCGGATTTCTACGGCGACGTGCGCGAAGGCTCCAACCTCTACACGAACTCGGCGGTGGCGCTCGACGTACATACCGGCAAGCTCCTCTGGTATCGCCAATTCCTCTCCCCCGACGTCTGGGACTCCGACTTGAGCCAGGTGAGCCCGATCTTCTCTGGCACGGTGGCCGGAAAGGCTCGCAAGCTCATGACCATCAGCGGCAAGGATGGGTTGCTGTACGTGATCGATCGCGACACGCATGAGACGCTCTACAAGCTCGAGATCACGACCCGGCAGAACATCGACGTCAAGCCGACCGTCGCTGGGGTGCATCGCTGCCCGGGGCTTCTCGGCGGACTGGAGTGGAACGGTCCGGCTTACGATCCGGTCTCGAAAACGCTGTACGCGGCGACGGTCGACTGGTGCGGTACGTTCAACAAGACCGCCGACGCGCCGGAGTTCACGCCGTACGCGCACTACTACGGCGGCAGCGTCACGCCCGATCCGAGAGAACAGTCCAGAGGCTGGCTGCAGGCGATCGACAGCACGACCGGCAAGGTGCGCTGGAAGAAGCAATGGCCGACGCCGCTCGTTGCCGCGGTCACGGCAACATCGGGTGGTGTTCTCTTCACCGGCGATCTCGACAACAACTTCCTCGTGCTCGACGCGAGCAACGGCAACACCCTGTACAAGTTCAACACCGGCGGAAGCGTCGGCGGGGGCGTCGTGACCTATGAAGTCGGCGGCAAGCAATACGTGGCGACGACTTCGGGCGTGGTCTCCGGGTTCTTCGGCGGAAACGGCACCTCGGCGATCATCGTGTTCGCGCTGCACTGAGTCATGAGGAATCCGAAAGCAAAGGACAAATCAGATCCCTGGCCGTACCTGCTTCAGCCTCTTCCCTGCATGTTTCGGCTTCTCGCCGGCTCACAGCTCGCGCTGCTGAGCCGGCTCTTTCTGGTGGTGTATGACGCCAACGAATATGGCTACAAGAGATAAGGGCAAACCGCCGATTTCTCGGGGCGCCCATCACGAACATACGGTGCTGGTGCTGCAGGGCGGCGGCGCCCTAGGGGCATATCAGGCCGGCGTGTACGAGGGCATGCACGACCACGGCCTTGCCCCGGATTGGGTCACCGGAGTATCGATCGGCGCGATCAACGCCGCATTGATTGCAGGCAACTCCCCGGACAAACGGGTGGAGCGGCTGCGCGAATTCTGGGATCGCGTCTCCTCCGGGATGCCGATCGTGCCGCCAGAGCAGATCGAGCCGGTGCGCATCGCCCTCAACCGTCTCAGCGCTGCGACCGTGGCCGCCTTCGGCGCTCCAGGCTTCTTTGTGCCGCGCGTCCCGCCGGCTTTTCTGGTGCCCGACGGCATGCCGGGCGCGCTCAGCGTCTACGACACTTCGCCGCTTCGCGCCACGCTGGAAGAGCTGGTCGACTTCGAACGAATCAATGAGAAGGAGGGCATCCGCCTGAGCGTGGGCGCGGTCGATGTGCACACCGGGAAGTCGGTCTATTTCGACAACCAGAGCCGGCGCCTCCGAGCGGAGCACGTCATGGCGAGCGGCTCGCTACCGCCGGGCTTTCCGCCTATCGAGATCGACGGCTCTCACTACTGGGACGGTGGCATCGTAACGAACTCGCCGCTGTGGTACGTGCTCGACGACTCGCCGCGCATCAACGCGCTGATCGTGCAGGTCGATCTCTTCAACGGGTACGGGGAGCTTCCGGTCAATCTCGACCAGGTGCAGGAGCGCGCCAAGGACATCCAGTATTCGAGCAAGATGCTCTTCAATACCGAGCGCGTGCAAGAGCTGGAGGAACTGCGTCACGCCCTCGGCCGACTGCTGAAGAAAGTGCCCGGCGAGCTGCACGACGACCCGGATTACAAAGCGCTCGCGCCACTCGCCCAGCTCACGCGCCGGATTACCATCGCGCACCTCATTAACCGGCGCCTCCCGACCTCGATCAACGCCAAAGACTACGAATTCTCGCGGGCGACGGTTCGGCAGCTCTGGCAAGCAGGGTTGGACGACGTGCGCAGCACCTACGCGCGCCTCGAGCGGCTCAAAGCGAGTGAAGTTGTAAAGGGCGTGCGCGTGCTCGAGTTGTCCGACGGACGTCATCACTCAATCAGGGCATCAGCGTGAGCGACGTCGACGCCTTCGCTGCGGGTACTCGACCATGACCGCGAGCACGTGACAACTGTGACAAGCGCGACATGCTGACGACGCGAACGGACGCAAGACAGCAGTCGCCTCGTCAAAGGAGGATCTCCCCAGGGCTTGGTGGCAAGCAAATGAACGTGCAGACATTCAGGCCGGCGCCACTCGTCTTCGGACAGCTGCTGCGCCTCGGCAAGCCCCGGGTCGTCTCGCTGATCGTCTTCACTGCGATCATCGGGATGTTTCTCGCGGCGCCGGGGCTGCCGCCGGCATCGCCGTTGCTGTTCGGTGCGATCGGCATCGCGCTCGTCGCCATGTCGGCGGCCGCGGTGAACTGCGTCATCGAGCAGAAGCTCGACGCGGTGATGGCGCGCACCCGTGCGCGACCGCTGCCCAAAGGTTACGTGACTTCGCCGCAAGCGCTCGCTTTCATCGCATGCACGGGCGTTACCGGTCTATGGATGCTGCACAGCCTGGTCAATGCGCTGACCATGTGGCTGACGCTCGCCACGTTCATGGGCTACGGCGTCGTCTACACGCTCTTGCTGAAGCCGCGCACGCCGCAGAACATCGTGATCGGCGGCGCGGCCGGCGCGATGCCGCCCGTTCTCGGCTGGTGCGCCGTTACCGGTCACGTTTCCTTCGATGCCCTGCTGCTCTTCCTGATCATCTTTGCGTGGACGCCGCCGCACTTCTGGTCGCTCGCCCTGTATCGCAGAGACGAGTATGCGCGCGCCGGGGTGCCGATGCTTCCGGTAACGCATGGCGAGCGCTATACGCTGCTCAACATCCTGATCTACGCGATCATCCTGGCGGCGATCTGCCTGCTGCCTTTCGCGAGCGGCATGAGCGGATGGATTTATCTCTCGTGCGCGGTCGTTCTGAACGGCGTGTTCCTCGCCTATGCGGTCAGGCTTTACGTCAGCTACAGGGACCGCCTGGCGCGACGTATGTTTCGCTACTCGATTACTTATCTCTTCCTTCTCTTCGCCGCGCTGCTCGCCGATCACTACTGGCGACTGGGCTGAATTGCACGCATTCGAATGACCAATCTTCTGCTGAGGTCCAAGCGCATCCCGCCGTTCTGGCTCGGCCTCGCGGTGGGTTTCGCCTTCGTCGCGCTCGTGTACGTAGTGATTTAGACGAGCGCCGGCTTAACCGGACATGCTCACGACTTCATCGCCTGCTTGAGCCTGTCCGCCATCATCAGCGAGACGGCTACCATCGACAGCGTGGAGTTGATGCAACTCGCGCTTGGCATCGTGGCGCCGCCCGCGATGTAAAGGTTCTCGTGGTCATGCGTGCGACAGTCGGCGTCCACGACGGAGTTGTTGGGATCGCGTCCCATGATGGCGCCGCCCATCACGTGGTTGTTCGCGTTGTACGCGTCTGTGATCTTCACGTCGGTCGCCTCGAGGAGGCTCGCGATGTGCTGTAGGGTCGGGCGAACCTTGTCGCCGCCCTTGCGGACGTAGTCGCCCACGTCGTAAGTCACTTCGGGGTGAGGGATGCCTAGCGCATCCTTGTGTTCGGAGCTCAGCGTCAGGCGATTCCCGGGCTCCGGAAGGACTTCGAAGCCGATCGAAAAATCCAGTGTACATGCTGCACGGCGCCGGATCTCGGCATCGAGTCGCTTGCCGACGAGTCCCATCGAAACTGCGGTGACGCCGGCCGACGCCGCCATCGACTGATTGTTCATCATGATGCGGTTGGCGCAATACTCGGAGCGGAACGCGCCATCCCGGAAGTCGACGATCGAGCTCTGCTGCACCGGGCCGTGCCCGGTCCACATCGGCTCCTTGGTGATGCATGACATGTGGATTCCCGGGTGGTCCATCATGTTGCGGCCCACCTGATCGGAGCTGTTCGCGATCCCTCGGGGATTGCGCGAGTTGGCCGCGTAGAGCAGAAGGCGAGGCGTCTCGATGCCGTTCGCGGCGATGACGAACGTGCGCCCGGTGACGCGCTGCGACTGCTTGTTGCGATCGTAGTAATGGACGGCGGTTACGCGGTTCCTGTCATCGGTGTCTATCCGATAGACCACCGCTTGGTCGACGAGGCTCGCGCCGAGCTTGGTCGCCTTGTTGACATGAACCATCCCGTTGTAGAGCGCTCCTATCGGGCAGATCGGCATGCAGCTGTTGCTCCCGCAGCAGCCCGGCCGATCGTCGTACGAACGGCTGTTCTTCGCCTGCGGAATCGGCACGCACCTGTATCCTCCGCGCGTCGCCACGTCTGCGAAGCGGCGGTCGGCCGTTCCGTACGCGATCGATTCCATTGCGTAGGGCGCCGAGCGCTGCGATGGCGACTGCATCGCCGGGTCCGACGGGCCGGAGACTCCCATTTCGGATTCGGCCTTCGTGTAGTACGGCTCGAGATCTTCGTACGAAATGGCCCAGTCTCGGCCGACACCGTAGGTGCTCTTCAGGCGCAGATCGACGGGCAAATGCCGCCAGCAAAGCCCCGACCAGTGCCAGGTCGTTCCGCCGACCACGCGCAAGTATCCCTGGCGGAACGCGCCGGCGTCGCGGCCCTTCAGGATGAGATAGTCGTCGTTGCCGAACATCGGAAATGGCGCGTATGGCGATTGCGGAAACGGGCTTTGCATATCGCCGCGGGCGCGATTGTCGGCCGGAAGACTCATGAACCTTTGCCAGTAATCGCCGCGTTCGCCGCGTGGCCCCGCTTCGAGGATGAGAACGGATAGCCCCGCTCGTACTGCTTCGTGCGCGACCATCGCCCCACATACGCCGGAGCCGACCACCACGACATCCGCTGATTGTTCAGTCGCCATCGTCGAACCTCCGGTACAGGAATTTCTAGAGCCTGGGCATGTCGGCGAGTGCCGGATACGGCTGCTGAGCCCACGAGTTCGTGCCTCCCGCGCACTTGCCCGGGATATGGCTGCCGTCAGCGATCGGCTGGTACATGAGCGCGTCGTCTAGCGTGATCACGCGAGGCTCGCCCTTGACCGAGACCGTGCCCGTGTACCAGGCCGCGATGAGTGCGAGCAGCGTCGCATGCTGGCGCGTGCCTCGAATCGCGGTCTCCAGACTCTCGACGTCGGCATATTTTTGGGACGCCGCATCCGCGGCGAGCGAGTTGGTGGTATCGGCGAACGATGCGTCTGACTCGACCAAGGCAGCGAACAGCTTGGTGCCGATCTCCGGATCGAGCTTCGACCGCCCGGTCGCGAAAAGCGACACTGTCATGAAGTTTTGACTTGCCGTGGGAGCAATGGACGCTGCCGCATTGACCAGCGTTGGGAGAAAGGCCGACGCGATCAACAGCGCAAGAATTTTTCGGCGCCCGGGATTCGCGCCGACATCGAGCTCCTGCTGATGTATTGGCACGATCTGATCAGAGTGCATGAGTCCTCCTGATGTGGTCACCGACGGCTATCGTCCGGCGTAGTAATCCGCGAGCGCCTGCTAGCGGTGGCAGGGTCGTGGTCGAGATGACGGTCGCAATCCTTGTCCGCTCGGGGTGCCGTAGTCTCACCCGACGCACCAAGACTCGCTGATGGGTGAGACAGGGTTTTGTCATCACTGTCGGCTGGTGTGTCACTTGTCACACTGAAGCGATGCAACGCCATATTGCTGAGCGATCGCGCGGTTGGAATGACAGGGTTGGGTTTCGCCGATCTGTGGCGTTTAGCGTTTTAGCCCCATCACCGAACGGAGGATGCCGGTGGCTCATCGGAGAGCGAGCACCGCTGGAATCGAGACCAGGAGGGCTGGCATTACTCGCCCGCGAGCGTCGGTGTTAACTACACCGGATAGGCGCTCATATCGCGTTGTCTTGCTGACGATCGCAGTGATTGCAGCAATCTGCAGCGCCAAAGTCGCGCGCGCGGCGTCTCTCTCCTACGAGGACGCCCGGAACGTATTGCATTCGGTTTCCGACCTGCACAAGTCCGGCGAAGCAGGAGTGAACAGGCACGAGTACGAGGCTCGAGCCGCGGACTCGCTTGGGCTGCCGGAGGTATCCGTGCAGGCCACGCAGATCTACGGCCAGAAGACCGGCAGCCTCGCGACACCTCTGGGCTCGATAGGTGTCAACCTGAACTTCAACGGCCCGCGCTCGTCGGTCGATTCGACCTGGGCCATCTACACCGGCGGACGGATCACCGCGACGCAGCGCGCGCTCGCTGCCGGCGTCGATCAGGCAAAAGCCGAGCTCGCCTCATCCGATGAGCACCTCGACCTCGAGCTCACGGAGGTCTATTTCGGACAGGAGCTCGCCGCGAATGTCGAGCGCACTCAGCGCGAAGTGCTGCAGGCAGCGGATCGCCATCTGGAGCGCGCCAAGCGCTTCGAGCAGCAGGGCGTCATTCCCAAGGTCGAGCGGCTGAACGCCCAGGTGTCACGCGACGAGGCGGAGCGCGCGCTTGTCCGCGCTCAGCGCGACCGGGAAATCGCGCAGGCGCGCCTGCAGCGCCTGCTGCATCGCGATACTCCGATCGAGGTCAGTACGCCGCTGTTCGTGCTCAACAATGCGCTCAAGCCGCTCTCGGAATGGCTTCAGGTCGCGGAGCACCAGAACCCGATTCTTGGGGCGTTCGACGCCAGGCGCGAGCAGGCCCAGCAGAGCATCGTGATCGCCGACTCGCGCTGGAAGCCCGAGGTGTTCGCCTTCGGTTCGTACGCGATGATCAGGCACTACCAGACCCTCATCGAGCCGAACTGGGTCGCCGGCATCGGAATCAGGTTCACCCTCTTTTCACGAGAGGATCGCGCAAGCGGCGTCAGCGCAGCGCGCGAAGGACTCCGGCAAGTGGAGTCGCTCGAGGCGGAAACGCGCAACCAGATCGACAGCGCCGTCGAAACCTCCTACCGCAAGGTCGAGCAGGCGCGCGAGCAGTTCAATCTGCTCGACTCGACGCTCACCTTCACGCGCGAGAACCTCCGGCTGCGCGAGCGGGGCTTCGAAGAGGGACAGGCCACCAGTCTCGACGTCAACGATGCGCGCAACGCACTGGCACGAGCCGAAACCCAGCGCGCCGCGGCGGCCTACGACTTCGTCGTCGCCCTCGCCGCGTTGCTCGAAGCTTCGGGCCAGGCCCACAGTCTGCCCGAGTTCGTAGACAAAGCCGACATCAAACTTCGCTCATGAACAAGACACTCCCACCGGTTGCCAAGAAAGTCATCGGAGCGCTCGTCGTCCTCGGCGCGATCGCATTCATCGTCTATGGCCTGTATCTCGCCAACAGGCCGGTGGTCGCGCCTTTGCAAGGGCAGATGGACGGCAGGTACATCGACATCTCGCCCAAGATCATCGGCCGGATCGCGAAGCTGCACGTTCGCGAGGGCGACGAAGTCAAGCCGGGCGATGTGCTCGTCACGCTCGACAGCCCCGAGATTCAGGCCAAGGTCTCGGAGGCGAAGGCGGCTCGCGGGGCGGCGGCCGCCAAGCAGCAGCTTCTGGACAATGGAATACGAGCGGAGGAAGTGCGCGTCGCGAAAGCAAACTGGGAACGCTGGGTCTCCGCGGCGAATCTGGCGGAAGTCACGTTCAAACGGGTCAACGCGCTCTACAAGGACGGATTGGTCTCGCAGCAGCGCAACGACGAGGCCGAGACGGCGTACAAGTCCGCGGTCGACGCCGCGACCGCTTCGCGCGCCCAGTATGAGCTCACGCTCAACGGTTTCCGCAAGGAAGAGCGCGCTGCCGCCGCCGAGGTCACTCTCGGCGCGGGGGCGGCGGTGCAGGGAGTCGACGCACTGGCCGCGGACATCACGCTCAAGTCGCCGATCAGCGCGGAGGTCGACAAGGTGGTGCTGCACGAAGGCGAGCTGGCCACGTTGGGTTTTCCGATCATCAGCCTGGTCAATCTCGACGACGTGTGGGTCGTCTTTAATCTGCGCGAGGAGGAGATCGCAAACATCAAGATCGACACGCAGATCACCGGCAAGGTGCCTGCCCTCGGCGGGCGCATGGTTACTTTCTCGGTGTATTACATCAGTCCGAAGGGCGAGTACGCGACCTGGCGCGCGACGCGGCAGTCGAGCGGCTACGACATCAAGACCTTCGAGGTGCGCGCGCGACCGACCGAGAAGGTCGAGGGCCTGCGTCCGGGAATGTCGGTCCTTGTCGACCGGAGCTGACGGTGTTCATCGCCGGCGTTCGACGCGCGTGTGCACGCGAGATCGCCTATCTGCTCGCGCATCCCTGGGATCTCGCGCTGATCAGCTGGTTTCCCGCGCTGGTGATGGCGATCGCCTGGGCGATCTTCGCGCAGGGCGTCAATGTAAAGCTGCCGCTGGCATTCGTCGACGAGGACCATTCGCCCGGCTCGCGGCGCCTCGCCGACGCAATCGAAGCGGTGCGCTCGACGACCATCGCGGCGCGCCCGACCACGCTCGAAGAGGCGTGGCCGCTGGTGCGCGAGCGGCGAGTCTACGCAGTCCTGCACGTGCCGATGGACTGGCAACGCCGATCGGAGCGCGGCGATCCGCTGCCGGTCGTCCTCTACACCAACGAGCAGTATCACGCAGCCTCGGGTTCGATTGCGAATGACGTGCTCGGTGCCATCCAGAAGGTCGGTGGCACTGCAGCGAGCACCCTGCTAGCTGCGCTCGGCGGAGGCTTCGCCGGCGCGGAGCAGCGCGTCGGAGCGGTGCGCGTCGAGCTGCGCACGCTCTACGGTCCGCAACTCTCCTTCGAGCGGGCGCTCGCGGGGGCGTTCCTGCCGACGATCCTCCACATGTTCGTGCTCGGCGGCGCCGCCTACGCCATCGGACGCGAGTTTCGCGACAAGACCGCCGGAGAGTGGCTGGCGTCCGCGGACGGCAGCATCGTCGCGGCGCTCATCGGAAAACTGTTGCCGCTGCTGCTCTGTTTCGGGGCGCTGGCGGTCGGCATTGTCGCCTGGCTCGCGGGATACCGTGGGTGGACGGCGAATGGAAGCGTGCTGGTATGGTGGCTGGGCTTGCTTACGCTGATCGGCGCCTGCTGCGCCATCCCCGCGCTTCTCGTCGGACTTACCGGAGGGCTGCGCACGGTGCTGGCGCTGGTTGCCGTCGCCAACGTCACCGGGATCTCGTTCACGGGCTTTACGTATCCGCTGTACTCGATGACCACGACGGCCAAGGTGTGGAGCGCGATCGTCCCGTTCCACTACTTCTACGAGATCCAGCAGCAGCAGTGGAACATCGGTGCGCCACTCTCGGTGTCGGCGACGCCTTTCGCCGTGCTGCTCGGGATCTACATCGCCGTTCCGCTGGCTCTTGCGATTCCGCTGCTTGCGAAGCGATGCCGCGATCCTTCGGAATGGGGCGAGCGATGAACGCGTGGCGGTCGTTTCTGTGGACACTGCGTTCGGTCTTCTTCGACAAGGGGGCGGTGGTTCCCGCGGTCGGGGGCATTCTGCTCTATTTCGTGTTCTATCCGCTGCCCTACAAGCCGGAAACCGTGAACGCCGTCCCCGTCGTCGTTGCCGACTACGACTCGAGTCCGATGTCGCGCCAGCTCCGCCGCGACCTCGATGCGACGGAAGCCGTTCGCGTCGAAGGCGTCACCGCCAGCGTCGAGGAAGCCACGCCTCGACTGCAACGCGGAGAAATCGGCGGCATCGTCGTCGTGCCGAGGGACTTCTACCGCGACGTGCTCCACGGCACGCCAACCGGCATCACCGTCATGGGCAACGGCGGTTACATCGTCGTCGATGGCGCCGTCCTGCAAACTACGGCGGAAGTCGTCGCCGAAACCACAGCGCCCGCGCTTGCCGCCAAGCTGCTGCAGTCGAACGTGCCGCCCGCTGCGGTCATGCGCCTCGCGCGCGCCGACCCGATCGCGGTGAAGCAGCCTTTGTTCAACACCGTTCAGGGATACGCGAGCTACGTCGTGCCCGCATCGATGGGCCTGATCGTGCATCAGCTACTGCTCATCACCATTTGCATCGTGATCGGCACCTGGGTGGAGGGCGGACGCTGGGCGATCGCCACGGACGGGAGGCTGTCGTTCGCCGCCTTCGCCGGCGCGCTGGGCGGATTCTGGCTGCTGGTGTTTGCGGCGGTCATGTTCTGGATCGGCTTCGTGTTCTGGTTTCACGATCTCCCGCGCGCGGCGAATTTGTCTGGAGCGATCGTGTTCGGCGCTCTCTACGCGCTGGCGGTCGCAGGACTGGGGATCGCGGTGGGCTGCTGGATGGGCGTGCGCGAGCGCGCTCTGCAGGTCATCGCCGGCATCTCGATCCCGCTCTTGTTCCTCTCCGGCTTCGCGTTTCCCGTCGAGTCGATCTGGCAGCCGCTCGTCTGGTTTTCGCACCTTTTGCCGAGCACGCCCGGGATTCAAGGCTTTATCATGCTCAACCAGATGGGCGCAACCTGGATGGAGGTTCGTTCGCAGGTGCTCAACCTGACGGTGCTCGCGCTCCTGTACGGCGGCGTCGCATGGCTGGCCGCTTCCTTGAGGGCATGCGGACCGCGCGTTGCGCGCAGCCATGGACATTAGCCACTTGATGTTTGCGGTCGCGGTGATGATGTTTACCACCGCGATCGCCGTCGGCGTGGCGAAGAAGCTTCAGCTCGGGTCGATCGTCGCGCTGCTGGTCGTCGGGATGGCGCTCGGCCCGCACTCGCCGATGCCGCTGCTCACCGGTCACGTCGACGAGATGCAGGCGATCGGCGAGATCGGCGTCACGCTGCTGATGTTTGCCGTCGGGCTCGATCTCCAGCCGACGCAGGTATGGTTCATGCGCCGTCTGGTGTTCGGCCTAGGCTCGGCGCAATACGCGCTGACCACAGCCGCGCTCCTGGCGTTCATTGCCGTCAGCTACGGCATCGCGCGCGTGCAGTGGGAATCCGCGCTGGTCGTCAGCCTCGGATTGGCGATGAGCTCGAGCGCGATTCCACTGCCAATGCTGCAGGAGCGCGGTGAAGGCACCACGGCGCATGGTCGAGCCGTCGTTGCGGTCGACATCCTGCAAGGTTTGCTGGTCGTTCCCGTCCTTGCCTTGATTCCTTTTCTCGCCCCGGGCTCGGCTGCGAGCGGGGGCTCGCCGGACCTCAAGAAGACGCTCGAAGTCCTTGCCGCACTCGTGGGAGTCTTTGCCCTGGGCCGCTTGGTCCTGCCACGCGTGCTCGCTCTCACCGCGCGCGGCCTGGGCCCCAGAGGGTTCGTGCCGATCGTCCTTGCCGGCGTTTTCTTCGCCGGCTGGTGGATGGAAGCGGTCGGCATTTCGATGGCGTTGGGGGCGTTCATGATCGGCGTGCTCCTTTCGACTAGCGTATACGCCGAGCAGGTGAAGGCAGCCGTTACTCCCGCCAAACAATTGCTCCTCGCCATCTTCTTCATCGCCATCGGGATGGCGATCGATCTGAGGGAATTGGCAGAGGTGAAGACGGGGTTGATCCTTTACCTTCCGGCACTCCTGGCGATCAAGGCTCTCGTGCTCTTCTTTCTCGCGCGAGCTTTCGGGCTCGGGTTTCGCGCGGCTCTTCTGACCGGCCTGCTGAGCATGCCCTTCGACGAGATCGGCTACGTCATCCTGGCGAGCGCGAACGCCAACGGGCTGCTGAGGCCAAGAGACTACACGCTTGGTCTCAGCGTCATCTCGTTGTCCTTCATCGTGTCGCCGCTGCTGATCAATCTGGGATACAAACTGAGCGAACGCCTGAAATATGCGCGGCCGCCAGGCGCGCAACAGGAACCGCCCGCGGCCGGATCGGTTGTCGTCGCCGGGTATCGTTACGTGGGTCGAACGATCTGCGGCATGCTCGAGCGCGCCCATGTCCCGTACACGGCTTTCGACGTCGATCCGGATTGGCTTGCGAAAGGCAGAAAGCTGGGGCACAGCGTCCGCTATGGCGACGTCGCCGATCCCGCGATCCTGCATGAGATTGCGATCGCCCGGCCTCGGTTGCTGATCGCAACCAACGGCGCGGACCCGTCGGTCCGGCGCATGATCGATCACCTCAGCAAATTCTATCCGCAGCTGCCCGTCATCACCGCGGTTCCTTACCTGGCTCAGCGCGACGAGCTCAGGCAGGCGGAGGCCACCGAGGTCGTCGCGCTCGCGCCGGAAGGTATTCTCAGCTTCGGGCGCCGGATTCTCGACCGGCTTGGCGTCGTGGCAGGCAAGGCCGAATCGATCGTCGACGCCCTGAAAGCCGACGACTACAGGGTCCTTCGAACGGACACCTCGAACGAGCCGGATGCCGAGCCGGCCGGGCAAGCTGCGCCGGTAGCGCAGAGTCGCCTTACTTGAGATCGATCAGCGAACCGCTTCGACTTCCGCGGTAAAAACGTAACCCGCGCCGCGCTCCGTGCGGATCAAGTCCTCGGTTTGGCCGCACTCGATCTTGCGGCGAAGCCGCCCGACCTGGACGTCGATCGCGCGGTCGTACACTTCGTCATTGTGGAGGCGTGACAGATCGAGAAGCTGCTCGCGCGAAAGGATGCGCTTCGGCGCAGCGAGGAACGCGACGAGCAAATTGAACTCGCTGTTGGTGATCGGAACCTTTTCACCTTCGGGAGACTGCAACTTGCGCAGCCGCACGTTGAGCTCCCAGCCCGCGAAGCGATAGGCGCGAATCTTCTGCAGGCCTTCGGCGATGGTTTCGTGACCGCGCGCGCGGCGCAGCAGGGCGCGAATCCGTGCGAGCAACTCGCGCGGCGAAAACGGTTTTGTCAGATAGTCGTCGGCGCCAAGCTCGAGCGCCATCACGCGGTCGGCCTCTTCCTTGCGACCGGTCAGCATGATGATTGGAATCTCGGACTCGGCGCGCAGCGTGCGGGCAATCTGCATGCCGTCTTCCCCGGGCAGCTTCAGATCGAGGACGATGAGATCAACGACATCGCGAGCGAGCACCTCGGCGATTCCCCGTCCGTCGGCGAGCACGCTGACCCGTATCTCGTTATCGCCGAGATAATCGGAGATCATCTGGCGGACCGATGGATCGTCGTCAATCGCCAGCACGTGAACCGGGGCGTTGGTCTCTGCGGGCACAGGAAAGGCTCGGACGGGTTGGATGTTTATCGATTGCATTATGCGCGGACATTGACCCCTTTGCACTTCCCGTTTATGTCAGACCAAATGAGGATTGATTCAGTTGTCACATAGGAGTTGAGCCGTCCATTCCCAGCACGCCGGTCGGCATCGTGCATTGCAAGCGCCATGGCGCTTCGCACGGTTGACACACTCCGCCCTCGTAGCGACACGCGGGAGACGCAGGCGCCGCGCAATCTGGCCCCATTGCCCTGATGGGGCGTGGAGGGGAGCCTCCGAAACATGCAAACGGCTTCGTTGGTTGATTCGAGTCATGCCCGCACAGCGCCTGCGACTCGCACGCTGCCCATAACCGTCGCGGTCGGCCACTCGTCATCGCTCATATCGGCCGGTCTCGCGACGATGTTGTCCCGTACTCCAGGATTTCAGCTCAAGCTGCGGCAGATCTCGCCGGCGGAATGCACCTCTTTGGCCGCGGAGCCCGCGGACCTGGTCTTCGGCGATTGCGAGATGCTGAGGTGCGTGCAGGCGCAGGCGAAAGCCTCGCCGGGAACCAGCAAATTCGCGAAGGCCAAATTGGTCCTGGTGGCCGGCGGAGATGAAGGCAGCGAAAGGTCGAAGGTCCGCGCCGACGAATGCGTCTCGCTCGAATGCCAGGAAGAGGAGCTTTTCGCGACCGTGCAGAAGCTGATCGGGTTCGAGAACACTGCGGGATGGTCGGATGCGACTCCCGCGAACGGAGAGCTTCCCGTAGCGCAGCGACGAGATTCGTTCCCGCGCGGCGGTCTTGCGCCGGGTGCCCTGCGTCGAGTGCGCGAGCACGTCGAGAAAAACCTGACCGAAAAGCTGCGAACGGAAGATCTGGCCACGGTCGCAGGATTGTCTCCAGGGCACTTCAACCGCGCCTTCAAGCAAAGCACGGGACAGCCGCCGCATCAGTACGTCCTGCAGCGGCGAGTCGACGTCGCCAGCGAGCTGCTCGAGAAAACGGACCGGACCCTTGCCGACATCGCGCTCGACGTCGGCTTCGCCGATCAGAGCCACTTCAGCCGGACCTATGCCTCGGTCACGGGCGAGACGCCTAGCGCCTGCCGTCGTCGCTATCGTTAATCCGATGCGGCCAACACCCGTGCGAGGCTCGTACCAAGCTCGCGTGTCGAGACCGGCTTTTTCAGGACCTCGTTCGCACCCGCCTGTCGGGCGCGGCGCACGGCGGTCGCGCCGACGTAGCCGGTGATGAGCAGAATCGGAATCGCGGGGCGCATGGCGCGCACTTCACGAATCAGGTCAGTGCCCGACAAGCCCGGCATGCGCTCGTCGGTAATCAAGGCGTCAAAGCGCTCCGGGTCGTAGCGAAACGCGGCCAGCGCCGCAGTGCTCGACGTGAATGTGGTGGGCACGTAGCCCAGTTCCTCGAGCGCGCGCGCGGCAAACGTGCCGAGCGGCTCCTCGTCATCGACGATAAGCACCCGCCGGCCGTGGCCGCGCGGAACCGGTGGCTCTTCGCTATCAGGCGATTCGACCGCGTCCGCTGCGTCACCGGCGCGCGGCAGATACACGGTGAATGCACTGCCCTCACCCGGCGTGCTGACGACGTCGATCGCCCCGCCAAGCTCGGAGACGATCCCGTGCACGAGCGACAGCCCGAGGCCCGTTCCGGTCCCAACTTCCTTCGTGGTGAAGAACGGATCGAAGATGCGGTCGACGATGTGGCGTGCGATGCCGGTTCCGGTATCCGTCACCTTGAGGACGACGTATTCGCCCGCCACGACACTGCCGATCGTGGGCGCCCGCTGCTCTGAGTGCATGGCCTCCAGCGACACCGTCATGGTTCCTCCCGAAGGCATCGCCTGGATCGCGTTCGTAGCAAGATTCATCAGCACCTGATGTACCTGAGTGGCATCGCCGAGGATCGCGGCACGCCCGACGCGAAGCTTCGCCTCGACGCGGATGCCTTCCGGCAGCTTGGCCGCAACCAGATCGATCGCTTCGCGCACCACTTTCTCGACGTGCACGGCGACGTGCTCGCCAAGACCGCTGCGGCTGAAGGCGAGAATGCGATCAACCAGGGCCCGCCCGCGCTCGCCGGCGATCACGATGTTGTCGAGATCGCGCCGCAAGCGGCTGCCCTTCGGCGCATCGCGCAAAGCCATCTCGCCGTAGCCGAGGATCGCGCCCAGGATATTGTTGAAATCGTGCGCGATGCCGCCTGCGAGCGTGCCCATCGACTCGAGCCGCTGGGCGAGGCGCAGTTGCTTCTCCAGCCGCAGCAACTCTTCTTCGGACTTGTGCTTTTCGGAGACGTCGAACATGAAGCCGATCGATCGCTCGGGCTTGCCATGAGCGTTCATCAGGGTCCGACCCCTCTGCTGAAGCCAGCGAACCGCGCCGCCCGGTAGCAACACGCGATACTCGACGTCGATTTCTCCGGTCTCGTGCGAGCGCTTGATCGCTGCTTTGACCGCCGCCCAGTCGTCCGGGTGTATGAGTTTCCGCCACGCGGCGGAAGTGCCCTCGAACGATTGAGCCGGGACGCCGAACATGGCCTCCAGGTCGCCCGACCAGACGTTCTGCGCCGGGTCCACGTCGTAGCGCCATTGCCATGGCACGGCCCCCGCCGACTTTTGCGCGAGGTCGAGCATGTCCTGGCGCGAGCGCAGCTCTTCCTCGATGCGCTTGCTCTCGGTAATGTTGCGACCCGTCCCCTGGTAGCCCTTGAAGCGGCCCTGCCGGTCGAAGATCGGCTCGCCGCTGATGCTCAAGTACCAGACCTTTCCGTCCGGCGCGACTCGGCGCACTTCGAGATCGCGAAACGGCAGGCGGGCTGCGAGCACGGCCTCGTGGTCAGGCCAGGAGCCGAGCAGCGGCGTCATGTTGTCGAGCTCCCAGCGCTTCTTGCCGAGCGACGACGCTCCCGAATAGCCGGTCAGGTTGTCTGCCTGGTTCGACAAATACGTGAAGAGCAGATTTTCGTCCTGCTCCCAGAACCAGTCGGTCGAAAGCTCGGTCAGGCTGCGGAATCGTGCTTCGCTGTGATGCAATGCCTCGAGGGTGGATCTCCGGTCGGTAACGTCGCGAAGCGAGGCATAAACCAGGCGCCGGCCCTCGTATTCGATTGCTCCGAGACTCACCTCGACGGAGAAGACGGTGCCATCCTTGCGCCTGAGCTCATGTTCCCGGATGCCTATCATTCCGCCGGGCTCGCGCTCTCTGGCATGTTCCCAGATTACGCGGCGCTCATCTTCGGAGGACTGGCCCAACACGAGGTCAGCCACCGACATCTTGAGCAACTCTTCGCGCGAGTATCCCAGCGCCTTGCATGCCGCTGCGTTGCAATCGACGAGAATTCCCTGCTCGTCATGCACCCACAGGATATCCGCGGAATTCTCGAAGAGTTGCCGGAAGCGCCGCTCGCTCGCCAGCAAGGCATCGGTGGCGCGCTGGCGCTCGGTGAAGTCGGTCTTCGAGCTCGTCCAGTAGAGCGCCCGCCCCGACGCATCGCGCGCGCACACGGAGCTGATCGCGATCCATCGCGTCTCGCCGCGTACGATGATGCGGACCTCCAGGTGAAAGCGCTCCTCGCGGTCGGCGAAACGCTTGCCATTCATCGCTTCCCATTTCGCGCGATCCTCGGGATGGATCGGAAAGCGGCGAACCCACTCATCCCGGTCGTGGAAGGTCGCATCCGAGGGAAAGCCGCATATCTCGAGCAGCCGTGGCGAGACATAGAACTCGCCGGTCTCAGGATCCCATTCCGAATAACCGTCACCCGCCGCTTCCATCACGCGCCTGTACCGCTCTTCGGAGCGTCGCAGCGCCCTGACCATTTCTTCCGCCGCATCGGGCGGCATCGCATGCGTTCGTTCGACCACGATGCGCACGAGGTCGACGAATGGATAGAGCGTGTGCTCGTGCTGCGCCGACGGATCGCCTGCTTGACGGAGGTAGACCTCGAAGATGCCCACCACGTTACCGGTCGAGCTCCTGACGGGTATCGACCAGCACGCACGCAAGCCATGCTCCAACGCGAGGTCGCGATACGCTGAGTCCCACCGCGTGTCGGCAGCGAGGTCGAAGGCGACGACTTGCGCTCCTTGCGCAGCCTGCACGAATGGCGCGTGCATTTCGCTGACCCGCACGCCGTCCAAGGCGGCCGTATACGCCTTCGGCAGCGTCGGCGCGGCGCCATGCCAAACGCGGGTGCCGCGACGGTCGAGCAGAAGGATCGACGCCAGCCAATCCGGCGATATCTGCTCCACCAGACGGCACAGCGCGTCGAACGTCTGACCGAGCGGAGCTCCGCCGGCGATTATCCTGAGCAGCCGGTTTTCGCCCGCAAGCAGAGTTGCGGCTCGCTCGCGATCTTCGACGTTGACCTCGGTCGAATCTGCGGGAGACGTCGCAGAACGCCTTGGAAGTTGCATGTCCTCAGTGATTCAGCACACGAATGCAGCCGGCAGCGAATCCCCGCGCTGCCACGACGCAAGCCCGATCACGATAGCTGAGCGGCCCATCCTGAAAATGTAGCGGATGGCGGGGTTTGTGTCAGCTGACATGTTCGAATCCCTCTTCCGACGCATTGCATGGGACTAAAAGCTCTTTAATGCAGGAAAGCGGAATCGCGGCCTTGGCGGACGGTCGCGAGCCGTTTCCGTGCATTTTCTTAAGAGGGAAGCAGTGCAGCAATCGGGATACATCCTGATCGTCGAGTCCGACGATCTCATACGTGAACTCGTGGAGGGATGGCTCAGCGAAGCGGGGTATCGCGTGGTCGCGAAATCGTCCGTCGCTCCCCCGCCGGGGGAAGCGCCATCGCTCGTCATCGCCAACGTCTCCGGCCCTCGCGGTGCAACCGCGGTGATTCGCTCGCTTCAGGAAATGTCCTCCGCGCCGATTCTCGCCGTCTCGGCGCGTTTCCGCCGCGGTCTCGGTGTCTCCAAGGACGCTGCGCGACGGCTGCGCGTGCGCAAGCTGCTTCCCAAGCCGTTCACTCGTACGGAGCTCCTCGCTGCCGTTCGCGAATGCCTGGCGAATAACTAGTCAGCGCGCAAGCACGTCGGCCGGCAACTCGGCCGCGCGCTTGGCGCCGGTCATGACGGCTACAGCGTCGGACATATCGATCCGTTTCGGGTCGACGACCGCGGCGCGCTTGCCCAGGCGCTGAATGTGAATGCGGTCGGCGATCTCGAACACGTACGGCATGTTGTGACTGATCAGGATAACCGCGAGTCCACGGTCGCGCACTTTGCGGATCAGCTCGAGCACCATGTTGCCCTCTTTCACGCCCAGTGCGGCGGTGGGCTCGTCCATGATGACGACGTGACGCGCGAATGCGGCGCTGCGCGCGACAGCCACGCCCTGGCGCTGTCCGCCGGAGAGTGTTTCGACCGCCTGCGTCATCGAGTGGATGCCGATCTGCAGACTCGACATATGCTGCTTCGCCTGCTTCACCATCTTCTCCTTGTCGAGAATGCGAAACAGACGACCGAGCAACCCCGGCTTGATGATCTCACGCCCAAGAAACATGTTTTCGGCGATCGTCATGGCGGGCGCGACCGCAAGTGTCTGGTAGACGGTCTCGATGCCATGACGGCGCGCCTCGATCGGCGAGCGAAAATGCACCGGCTGGCCGTCGAGGCGCATTTCGCCTTCGTCGGGGATCATCGCGCCGGACAGCGCCATGATGAGCTGCGTCTTGCCCGCTCCGTTGTCGCCGATGACGCCGAGGATTTCACCGGCGCGCAGCTCGAAGTCGACGCCGTCGAGCGCGGTGACCTTGCCATAGCACTTGACGAGCCGGCGCGCTTCGAGCACGGGCGCCGCAGCGGCGTTCGACGAAGTCGTCGCTGCAGTCGAGGTCCCGGCCATGTTCAATAGACCTTCGCGCGCGAAAGCTTGTCGACCGAAACTGCGAGAATGACGAGAATCCCCGTGATCAGCACCTGATAGATCGACGACACGCCCATCAGCGTCAAGCCATTCCGGATGACGCCGACGATCACCGCGCCGAGCAGCGAACCGAGCACTACGCCGCGCCCGCCGAAGAGGCTCGTGCCACCGAGCACGACCGCGGTGATCGCTTCCAGCGCTTCCGTTTCACCGGCCTGCGAATCGCCGACGCCCGTGCGCGCCACCGCGAGCAAGGATGCGATCCCGTACATCAATCCGGCAGTGCCGTAAACGCCGATCAGCACGCGGCGTGTGGCGATGCCGGTGAGGCGAGCCGCTTCGGGGTCGTTGCCCACAGCGTAGACGTGACGGCCCGGCGCAGTGTTCCGCAACGCCAGCCACACTGCGAAATACAGAACAAGCATCAGCACGGTGCCATAGCCGATCTCGGCGCCGCCGACCGAAAACGTGTTGCCGAGAGCAGTCATCACTGCCGGAACCTCGGTCACCGTTTGTGATTCAGAATAGAGCTGCGTGAGGGCGAAGGCGATGTTCATCGTACCCAGCGTGACGATGAACGAAGGCAGCCGCACCATCGTGACCAGCGCGCCGTTGAGCAACCCGAACGCGATCGTCACCGCGAGCCCGCAGAGGATCGCGACGTAGACGTTCATCCCGCTCGCCACCGCGAGCTTCGCCATGACGATGCTGCCGAGCGCCATCACCATGCCGCAGGACAGATCGATGCCGGCGGTTAGGATGATGAGCGTCTGGCCGATGGCGAGGACGCCGACGACCATCTCCTGCTGCAGGATGAGCGAGAAATTCTGCAGCGACAGGAAACGAGCGGACTGCGTCGCGAAGAAGATGCAGGTCAGGACGAGCGCGAGCAGCGGGGCGAGCACGGGCCCCATCGGCGCCATCCGCAGCAGGCGCAGCGGCGAAATAGAATCCGATGCGCGAGTGTCGGTCGTCGTCAGCTCAGCTCTTGCCCCAGCACAGCGCGGTGCCGGCCTTCACGTCTTTGCTGCTAACGCCTGCGACCGGCTTGTCGGTGATCAGGGTAACGCCGGTATTGGTGTAACCGCTCGGCTTCTTGCCTGTCTTGGCGTATTCGACGCCGGCGGCCACACCCATCGCACCCATCTTGGTCGGATACTGCTGCGAGGTCGCGGCGATCATTCCGCTGCCGAGATTTTTCATCGCCTCGCAGCCGCCGTCGATCGACACAATCACGACACCCTTCTCCTTGCCGGCCTTCTTGAGCGCGTTGTAGGCGCCGGCCGCGACAGGCTCGTTCAAGGTATAGACGAGGTTGACGTCCGGACTCTTCTGCAGGCAGTTCTCCATCGCCGTCTGGCCCTTGGCCTGGTCCCCGAAGGCGTCCGCCATGCAGGTCACGGCCGGATCCTTGCCAAGCTCGGTGGCTTTGGCGTCGGGAGCGTTGAGCCCGAATCCTTTCATGAAGCCGTTGTGGCGAGGCGTGCCGACCGAGAGCCCAGGCACCAGATCGAGCGTCACGATCACGGGCTTCTTGCCGGCCATCGCCGCCTTCGCGTACTGGCCGATCAATACTCCGGCTTCGTAGTTGTCGGTCGCGAAGAGCGCGTCGGCCGCGTCCATTGGATCGGGTGCGGTATCGAGCGCGATGATGAGCACGCCCTTCTCGCGCGCCTTTTTGAGCGCGGGCACGATCGCCTTGGTGTCGCTCGGCACGATGAGGATCGTCTTGGCGCCGGCGGCAACCATGTTCTCGACCGCGGTCACCTGGCTCGCGTTGTCGGTGACGCTCTTGCCCGCGGCGGTGAGCAGCTTGGCACCCTTGGTTTTGGCCTCCGCCGCGGCGCCGTCCTTCATCGCGACGAAGAACGGGTTGGTCTCGGTCTTGGTGATCAGACCAATGACGATCTCGTCGGCGGCGCTGGCGATGGCTGCAGCAGCAAAGAGAATGCTGGTCAGTGCGATCTGTCGGAACGACATGAATCCCCCTATAGGTTACGCCTTCGGTAGACGGACGCTTGCGCTAGGCAAGCAAGTTTATGGCTCGCCTTTCGGCGAAGTCAAATACCGGTCGTTGGGGAATTCGACCGCGGCTAGGGGAGATTATAGATGTGACTCAGGAACGCAACCAGCTTGGCGCGCTCCGCCGTGTCCGCGTCGCGCAGCGCCTGCGTGGGAGCATGCAGGAATTTATTCGTGAGTCGGCGCGCGAGCCCCTCGAGCACCTGCTCTTCCGGCGTGCCGCCAGCGAGCAAGCGGCGCGCGCGCTCGACTTCGGTTTCTCGAAACTCTTCGTGATGCTGCTCCAGTGCGGTGATCGCCGCCACCGTTGCCCGCCTCGCGTGCACGCGATTCGGTGCATCGTCGACACGAATGAGGGAGAAAACGCCGGGCTGATCGCTCAGCCCGGCGAGGGAGACCGAACGGGTCCCAGAGGAGTTGGACCGTTCGGAGGGGGATTGGTATAGCACCCGTATCACCTTGCCTTACCCCAAATACTGAGCCGGCATGGTGCCTGGCGAGTGACAAACAGGGGCAGGTTCGTTGCAGTTGAAACGGGTTTGGTCGCCAGTGACGCCGGTCGATGCCACTCGATCTCGCTGCCGATTTCAGGATTCGCGATCCGCGAGCCAGTGCGTCGACTTTGTCGACTCGCCTTCGGCGAGATAGTGCTTGGCGCGACGCTGGATCTCGCGGTCCGCCACGCTGGCTCGCTCGTGCTGGCGAAGGTGCTCCGTCCAGGATTCGTCCATGAAAGTCTCGATGAAGCGAGTCGGATCCTCCGGGTCGTGAAAGAGCTGCCAGAAATACGCGCCGTTGCGCCGGCGCATCTCCCGCACCTCCTGCATCGCGGCCACGAATTCGGCGCGCTTGTCCGGCTGAATCCGATAGGGGATCGTGACCATGACGGGCACGTCGGGCTCCGGCGCCTCGGCGAGAACGGGCAGCGGCCAGTCCATCGTCGGCGTGAAGTCGAGCACTTCATGGTGCCCGAGCTTGTACTTCCACGTGAATGCAATCGCCACCACCATTCCGGCCGCGGCAGTCGTCAACGCGAGCGGAATACCGATCTTGGTCGCGACCTGTCCCCACAAAACGCTGCCGAGCCCCAACCCGCCGGTCAAGATCACGACGAACGCGGCCAGTCCTCGCGCTCGTACCCACGGCGGCAAGGTCATCTGCGCGGCAACCTGCAAGGCGGAAAGAATCGAGATCCAGGCCACGCCGGTTGCGAGCATTGCCACGGCCAGCAGAGCGATGTTTTGCACGTAAGCGAGCGCAAGCGCGGCCAGCGCATAGAGCACGCTCGCGCTCGCGACCAAGAGGTCGCGCGAGAGCTTGGCCCGCAAGCGCGGCAGGAACATTGCTCCGGCCACGGCGCCCACTCCAATGCAGGTGAGCAGCAGCCCGTAGATTTCGGGTCCGCGCGCCAGCTCGCGCCGCACGACAAGCGGGAACAGTGCCCAGGTGGCGCTCGCGAAGATGAAGAACGCAGCGCCTCGAATGAGCACCACCTGCAGCGCGTCGGCATGCAGCACGAAGCGCATCCCGACGCGCAGCGCGCTGAAGAATCGTTCCGCTGGCAACGTGCTCTTGCGGTGCTCGCGCCGCCAGCCCACGAGCACCACGATGATGCCGATGTACGACAGCGCATTAAGGACGAAGACGAGCCACGGCCCGACGGCTGCGACCAAAACTCCCGCAATGGCTGGCCCGATCGCACGGGAGGCGTTGATCGCCACGCTGTTCAGCGCCACGGCTGCCGACAGCTCTTCCCTGCGAACGAGTTCCGGCACGATCGCCGACCAGGCGGGCATCATCATCGCTGCGCCGACGCCGAGCGCGAACGTGAATCCGAGCAGCGCCCACGCGCCGGTCAGGTCCAGCAATGTCAGAATGCCCAGCGCGCCGGCGACAATCAGCAAGTAGACCTGGACGGCGATCAGCAGGCGTCGCCGATCGACGATATCGGCAATCGCGCCTGCGGGTAGCGCGAGCAGCATGATCGCAAAGCTGTCCGCGGCTTCGACCAGCGCCACCATCGACGGCGAGGGCGAGAGCGATGTCATCAGCCAGCCCGCGCCGACGTCCTGCATCCAGCTGCCGACGTTGGCGACGATCGTGGCGATCCAGAGGCTGCGGAAGAGCGAGTTCCGTAGCGGGCTCCAAGCGGATGCAACTGCGGGAGCGAGTGTGGATTCCGCGGGCTTCACGGATGCCGGGGGCTCGAGCGAAGCGCGGATCGCGGACTCAGCTGAGCTCCATCACGACCTCATCGATGTAGCACCAGCTCCAGCCTTCTTCCGGTTCGAGCGAAGTCATGATCGGGTGCTGCGTCGAACGAAAATGCTGCGTCGCGTGCTTGTTCTTCGAATCGTCACAGCAGCCCACGTGTCCGCAGGTCCGGCACAAGCGAAGGTGCATCCAGGTGTCGCCCATGGCGAGGCACTCCTCGCAGCCGGCGCTGTTGGGCTCGTCTGTCAGAACGAAGTTCAAGTGGCTGCAGCGGTGAGGCATCGGCTCAACCCACGTACTTCTCGACGACCTCGGGCGGCCGAAGCTTCGCCTCGCCTGCGTCGTGACCGGTTTCGCGCAGGGCACGCCGCTGACGCAGCAGATCCCAGCACTGATCCAGCTCGACCTGGATTTGCGCTAGACGCTCGCTCTGGGCATCGTCGAGCGATCCCTTGTCAAACAGCCGGTGCTCTTCGGCCACCAGCTCCTGGATGTGGGTCAATACGGGCGCCTCTTTCGACGCATTTTCCATGAAAGCTTCCTTTGCGAACTTCGATTTTCCTTTGCGATGATGCTGTTACGCTGCTAGCGTCCCGGCGTCTCTCCCGGACGGCTCGCCTCGAACAGGAACCAGGCGCGACGCTCGGCTTCGTCGATCCACACTTCCAGCAGGCTTGCCGTCGCGACATCGCCGTGCTCGTCGCACACGCCATGCGTCTCGCGCATGCGATCGGCCAGCCGCGCGTTGTCCTCGCGCAACTCGGCCAGCATGTCGAGCGGCGTGACATATGCCGCGTCGTTGTCCGACACACGCTGCAGGTGCCCGATGTGGCCGATCGAGCGCAGCGTCGTGCCGCCAAGCTTGCGCACGCGCTCCGCGATCGGGTCGGTCGTCGCGTAGAGCTGGTCGGCCTGCTCGTCGAGAAGCAGGTGATAGTCGCGGAAGTGTGGACCCGAGACGTGCCAGTGAAAGTTCTTGGTCTTCAGGTATAGCGCGAAGAAATCCGCGAGCAGCGCGTTGAGCGCGCCGGAGATGTCGCGCGTCGCGTCAGCGCCCAGGCTGGTCGGAGTGCTGAGCTTCGGATTGCGGCGTGCAGTGGAAGTCTTCAGATTCATGTCGCTTCTCTGGATGGTTGATGGATTCAAACGGGTCGCAGCGACGGCGCGCTGCTAACAGGGTGAAACGATCTGACCGCGCCGATGCCGAGCGCGACGAAGGCGACCAGAACGACGAGCTGAGAAATGACGAAGGGCGCTTCCGATTGCGTCGGTGCAAGGCTGTGCAGGAAAGCGATCTTGGCGAACGACTGCGCGACCGCAACGAAGACGTTGAACCAGAGGGCAACGATAGCCGTCACGACGTAGATCCATCGCCACGATCCTTCGAGGCGGTAGCGGTAGAAGCCAAGCACGGCGAGCGCCAGGGCGATAAGGGACAGCGCGCCGACGATGTGCGACGGCAAGACCTTGTCGACGGGAAAGAAATATCCGGTAACGCTGGTCAATATTGTCGTGGCCAGAAAAACCGCGGTCCAGCCATCAAACCGTTTCGAGACGAACATGCCGGCCAGAACGACGAACCCGGCCGCGATTCCAATCAGGCTCAGGACGACGTGCAGTGTGGTGAATGCTGAGGTCGACATTCCGAGAATCATGAAGGTTCCTTCGTGGTTGCGGGTGACAAACGTTCTCAGGGGATAAGGTCACTTCGGCGAAAAAGCGGGCGCACGCCAACCCGCGCGGCATCAGGCAGCTGCTGAAGGCGTTTGAGTTGCGCTGCCCCCCGCGTCGGCAATCGACTCGATGCGAAGAGTCTCGCGCGAGGACAGTTCCGGCGCATGTCCGAAAGCTGGGTCCCCGTGACAATTGACACAATCGAAGACCGGGACGACAAATGCCCGTCGTGCGCAGACCCCAGCGTTGAGGCACAATCGATCATCCACCGATCGATCGGGATCAGACTCGCGGATGAACAAGCCCACACTACTCGACGATCTGCGCACCCAATACGAGGCAGCTCGCCAATCGACGCAAGAGCATGCCGACGTCGAGAGCTTCCAGGCGATCGACGCACGGCTGCGCAAGGCGTTTCGATGGCTGGAAAAGGCGATCACCTACCTGAGCGGGCTCAAGCCGGCAATCGACCATCGCTTCGATCTCGGGCACGGCCTCGTCTTCGAGTCGCCGAAATTCGGCCACGGTTCGGTAGGACAGCACGAGCATCGCATCGTCGGCTTTCCGGTGCTCGACGAGATCAACATCTATTACGAGATCTCGGCGGCGAAGCCGGTCTCGCTCGAGGTCGCGTCCGGGATGTACGCGGTCGCGGAGAAGGCGCTCGATCAGGCCGGACTGCAGTACACCAGCCGGCGCGTCGAAGCGGCGAACGGCAGCGTGCAGAAATGCTCGTTTACCGTCCCGCCGGCGATCCCGGCCCGAGTCTCCTTTAACGTCGACTACCAGACCGGAATCGTGACCGTGGCTCTCATGAACGTCGACCGCTTCGACCGCGTCACGCTCGAGTTTCACAGCAACGAGATCGAAGAACCCGTGCTCGAAGACCTGGTGAAGCTGATTCTCGGCCGCGATGCGGCATTTCTGCGCCGCGCGCCGCTGGCGGGACTGCATCCCAGACGCTAGCGCGTCACCGAGGTGGCTTTCCGGTCGCGAGCTCGCTCGACGCGAGCGCGCGCAGCTCCTTGCGCAGTTTGGCCGCGCGCTCCTCGCCGAATATTCTGGTGAACTCCGTCTGTGCCTCGCGCCAGGGCCTGAAGGCCCCGCGTAGGCGCTCACCGCCCTTTCTGGTGAGATGCAGTTCCTTGCTCCGGCGATCCACCACGGAGTCCTCGATGACGATCAGGCCCTCGCGTTGCAGCGGAAGCATCGTTCGACCCAGAGTTGTGCGATCCATGACCAGCTCGCGCGCCAGCGCATTGATCGTCATCGGTCCCGATCGGTGCAGCTTCGTCAGGATCGAGAGCTGCGTGGTGCGCAGCCCGGTCGAGGCCAGGAAGCGATCGTAGAACTGGGTCAGATGGCGCGCCGCCTGACGCAACGCGAGACAGTTGCACTCGCAGAGCTGACCGTCGGCTTCGGAGGTCATCGCGGCCCTGCCGAGGAACTTGACAATAGGTGCATATGCTCTCATTATATGCGCATATACGCCTATGTCAAGCTACCCTGCCCACCTGACGCGGACCTGGACCTTGCCGTCCGGCGAGATGCTCACCGTGCGACCGATACGCCACGATGACGTCGCGCTCGAGGAAGCCTTCGTACGCTCGCTGTCGCGCGAAACGGGCTACCAGCGCATGTTGAGTGGCGGACTCAAGGTGACGCCCGAGTGGCTCTACAAAATGACCCACATCGACTACGAGCGCCACATGGCCTTCGCCGTTACCACGTCGAGCGAAGGCACCGAGCAGTTCGTCGCCGTCGGCCGGTATGTGGTCGATGCCGAAAAGCCGAGCGCCGAGTTCGCGCTCGTCGTCGGTGACGCGTGGCAGCACAAAGGGATCGGTCGCGGGCTGCTCGAAATCTTGCTGGAGCACGCTCGCGATGCAGGCCTCGATGAAATGGCCGGCATCGTTCTCGCCACCAACACCTCGATGCTCAAGCTCGCCCGCTCGTTGGGCTTCGCCGTGGCGGCCGAGCCGGACGATGCAACGGTGAGGCGCATCCGCCGGCCGTTGCGCGTCGCCAACAGTCAATCAGCTTAAGGAAGGAAATCGCAATGGCAGACGTCGTTTTGTCTTACCCCGTTCGCACCGCGATCGGCACTTACAACGGCACACTGAAAGATACGCCGGCGACCGAGCTTGGCGCAGCCGTCGTTCGAGAAACACTGCGCCGGTCGGGCCTCGATCCCGCGCGCATAGGCAGCGTCGTCATGGGCAACGTCATTCAGGCCGGCAACCGCATGAATCCCGCGCGGCAGGCGGCGATCGGCGGAGGCGTTCCGGTTGCCGTGCCCGCGATGACGGTCAATCGCGTCTGCGGCTCTGGCGCGCAGGCGATCGTATCCGCGGCGCAGGAAATCGCGCTCGGTCAGATCGACGTCGCCATCGCCGGTGGTCTCGAGAACATGGATCGCGCACCGTACCTCATTCCCGACGGGCGCTGGGGACACCGCATGGGCGACATGCAGGTCTACGACAGCATGCTGCGCGACGGCCTCAACGACGCTTTCTCCGGCGAGCATTCCGGCTGGCACACCGAAGACCTCGTCGCGCGAGAGAAGATCTCGCGCGACGATCAGGACCGTTGGGCGGAACGCTCGCAGAAGCGATTCGCGGCGGCGCAGTCGGCGGGCCGATTCAAGGAGGAAATCGTCGATGTGGAAGTCAAAGGGCGCAAAGGCCCGCAGCAATTCAACATCGACGAGGCGAACCGGCCGGATACGACCATCGAAGTGCTCGCGAAGCTCAAGCCCGCGTTTCGCAAGGACGGCACCATCACGGCAGGCAACGCTCCAGGCCTCAACAGCGGCGCAGCAGCGGTGATCGTCGCCGAGCGCGGGTTCGCCGATCGCAACAAGCTGCAGGTGATCGCGCGGCTCGCCGCGTATGGGGTAGCGGCGGTCGAGCCTGGCATGTTCGGGATCGGTCCGGTTCCCGCGGTGCGGCAGGCGCTGGAGCGCGCGGGCTGGGCACTGGGCGATATCCAGCGCGTCGAGATCAACGAGGCGTTTGCGGCCGTGCCGCTCGCCGTATTGCGTCAGCTCGGTTTGCCGGAGGACATCGTCAATGTCGAGGGCGGCGCGATCGCGCACGGCCATCCGATCGGCGCAACCGGTGCGGTGCTGACCACCCGCCTATTGCATTCGATGAAGCGCGACGGATTGAAGCGCGGCCTCGTGACGCTATGCATCGGCGGAGGTCAAGGCATCGCGCTCGCGCTCGAGATGCTTTGAACTCATCCAGCGAGGCCTCGCGCAGCGGCTCGTGCGTCCGGGCTACGTCGCGAAGATCGCGATGTGCGCGGCTTCGCCCTCGCGCATCCAGGCGCGGTACATGCCGGGCGAATTGAAGGGCATCGCGACTTGTCCATCGCGGCTCACGGCGATGACGCCGCCGCGGCCGCCCAGCGGCTGCAGTGATTCGACGACGCTCTCCTGAGCGGCACGCGCGAGGTCGCGATTCAGATAATACATCCGCGCGTGCACGTCGTAGGCGATTGAGCCGCGAATGAAATGCTCTCCGGTGCCGGTGCACGACACGGCACAGGTCGCATCGTTGGCGTAAACGCCGGCGCCGATCTGCGACGTGTCCGAGATGCGCCCCGGCATCTTGTTGGTGAGTCCGCCGGTGGAGGTCGCGGCGGCGAGATGACCTTGCCGATCGCACGCAACCGCGCCCACAGTCCCGAAGCGCTGCGAGTTGTCCTCGGTCGCCGCAGCGGCATCGTGATCGACGACGGCCTGATCGCGGGCTTTCGCCTGCACCGCACGCAGCTGCGCCAGTCGATGCGGCGTGGAAAAGTAGGAAGGCTCGACGATCGCCAGACCGCGCAAGCGAGCGAACGCCTCGGCGGCTTCGCCCCCGAGAAGCACGCTTCGTCCGTCGCGCATCACTTCGCGCGCGGCAAGGATCGGGTTGCGAATCGTGCGCACGCCACACACGGCTCCGGCAGCGAGCGAGCTGCCATCCATCACGCCAGCGTCGAGCTCGTGTTGCGCGTCGGAGGTGAACACCGCGCCATGGCCCGCGTTGAACAGCGGGCTGTCTTCCAGCCAGACGACCGTCGCGATCACCGCGTCGAGCGCGCTGCCACCGCTGGCAAGCACCGCCTGTCCTGCAGTGAGCGCTGACCGCAACGCCTCCCGATAAGGCGCCTCGTCCGCCGCGCTACCCTTGGCGATCGTTCCGGCGCCGCCGTGCAGTGCGAGAGCGAAATGAGAGGCCACAGTTCAGTGCTTCAGGATCTTGCCGAGGAACGCGCGGCAGCGCTCGCTCTTCGGGTTGTCGAAGAAGTGCTCCGGCGGCTGCACCTCGAGAATTTTACCCGCTTCCATGAATACGACCCGGTCGGCGACCTGGCGCGCGAAGCCCATCTCGTGCGTGACGCAGATCATGGTCATCCCGTCGCGTGCCAATTCCTTCATCGTGTCCAGCACCTCACCCACCATCTCCGGGTCGAGCGCCGAGGTGGGCTCGTCGAAGAGCATGAGCTGAGGCTGCATCGCCAGCGCGCGAGCGATGGCCACCCGCTGCTGCTGACCACCCGAGAGCTGGCCGGGAAACTTCTCCGCCTGCTCGACGATGCGCACCCGTGCGAGGAGCTTCATCGCCTGTTCGCGCGCGAGCGCATGCCCCTGACGCTTCACCAGCGTCGGCGCGAGCATCACGTTCTCGAGCACGGTCAGGTGCGGGAACAGGTTGAACTGCTGGAACACCATGCCGATGCCCTTGCGCGCGTCGACCGCCTTGCGCGAGTCGTCAAGCGTCGTGCCCTCGAAGCTAATGCGGCCACCGTCGTGCTGCTCGATGCGGTTGATGCAGCGGATCAGCGTCGACTTGCCCGAGCCGGACGGTCCGCAGACGACGATCTTCTCGCCGCGAGCCACGTTGATCGAGCAGTCGTCCAACGCGTGAAAGTTGCCGTACCACTTGTGCACGCCTTCCATTGCCAGCAAATTCTCGCTCATGTCATTTCAGCGCGTAGCGCCGCTCCAGGTAACGCCCGTAGGAGGCGATGGTAAGGCCGATGGTGAGATAGATCGCGCTCACCAGGATGTACATCTCGACGGAATAGGGCCGCCATTCGGAATCGCCCATCGCGAGCTTCAGCGTGCCGCTCAGGTCGTAGACGTTGACGATGGACACGAGCGTGCTGTCCTTCACCGTCCCGATGAAAAGGCTCGCCGTCGGTGCGATGGTGATGCGCAGGGCTTGCGGCAGCACGACGCGGGTCAGCGTCTGCCACTTGCTCAAGCCCAGCGCGTGCGAAGCCTCGTACTGCCCGCGCATCACCGCCTGCAATCCGCCACGGAACACTTCCGCCAGATACGCCGCAGCGAACAGAGTGAGGCAGATGCCGATCCGCAACATCGGGTCCATGCGCCACTCCGGAGGCAGGAGCAGCGGCAGAACGAAAGAGCCGAAGAAGAGCAGCGTGATGAGCGGCACGCCTCGCACCAGCTCGATGTAGGTCGTCGACAGCCACTTGATCGCGGGGAGCTTTGAGCGCCGTCCCAGCGCCAGCGCGATGCCGAGCGGCACGCCGATCAAGAGCGCGATGACCGAGAGCAGCAGGGTGAGCGGCAGTCCGCCCCAAAGGTCGGTGCCGACCGGCGTTAGGCCGAAGACGCCGCCCGCCATCAGCACGCCGAACGCCACCACACCGGCGACCATCAACGCGAAGCCGACCTTGCCGAAGCAGCGTGGGTGCGCCGCTGCCCCGACGCATCCGAGGAGCGCGATGCTGCCCAGAATGGGCCGCCATTGCTCGCCCGGCGGAAAGCGGCCGAGCAAAACCAGTCGCGCCTTTTCGACGACTACGCCCCAACAGGCGCCTTCCGCAGCTCGACACGCTGCGACGTCGGGACGCGCGACCGCATTGATCACGCCCCAGCGCAGCGCTTCCCAAAGTCCCCATACGATGAGCAGCAACACCATGCTCGACACGATCGCCGATGGCTTGTCGCCGAACAGCGTCTGCCGCCAGCGTGCGGCGAGCGAGTCTCCGACGGGAGGATGCAGCATCTCGGCCATGATCAGCGCTCCTTCAACTGAACTCGCGCGTTGACGACACCCATCACGAGAGCGGTCAACAGGTTGAGCGTCAGGTACACCGCAGCGATGATGGCGATGCACTCGATCGCCTGACCGTTCTGGTTGAGCGCGGTCGTCGCCGCCGATACGATGTCGGGATAGCCGATCGCCACCGCCAGCGACGAGTTCTTGATCGTGTTCATCACCAGGCTCGTGTACGGCGGGACGATCACGCGCAGGCTCTGCGGGATGATCACGCGCCGGAGCGCCTGCGGCCGCGTCATCGAGAGCGCACACGTCGCCTCCCATTGTCCACGTGGAACCGCCTGCAGTCCCGCGCGCACGATCTCGGCGCAGTAGACGCCCGAGTACAGGGTGAGCGCGATCACCAGCGCCAGCCATTCGGGAGTCAGCGTCGCGCCGCCGGTCACGCCGAAGGCGCCGATCTCGGGTCGCTGCCATGAGTCCGGCCAGAATGCCCAGATGCCGACGACGATCAGCAGCGAGATCGGCATCGCGATCCTGCGCCAGCGACCAGCGAGCCAGGCGAGCCACGGCAGCACGATGGTGAGCGCCAACGGCACGACCGCCTGCGATGCCGTTAAATCCGGAACCGCCAGCGCAAGTCCTCCCTTGCTCAGGAAGGCCACGTCATCCACTGGCAGCGGCGTGTCGGTGCCCGGCAGAAGCTCCGTCAAAGCGAAGTACCACAGCAGCACCTGCACCAGCAGCGGCACGTTGCGCACGATGTCGACGAATCCGCGGGACAGCAGCTTCACCAGCGCGTGCCGGCTCGTCTGCGCGATGCCGAGCAAGAAGCCGAGCACGGTGGCGAGAAACACCGCGGGCAGCGCGGCGCGCAGCGTGTTCGCTACGCCCGCCGCGAACGCGCGCGCATAGCTATCGCTGGGCTCGTAGGGAAGCAAACCCTCGGAGATCGCGAACCCTGCGGTATCGTTCAGAAAGCCGAATCCCGAAGCGATGTTCTGAGCTTTCAGGTTGCTCGTCGCATTGTTCACGAGCCACGTGCCGAGGAGGACGACCAGCGCGAGCGCGAGGGCCTGCAGCCCGAGCGAGCGCCAGTTGAGCGGCGGGCGCGGCGGTGCCGCCGCGGGCAGCGTGCCGGGTAGCGCGGCCATGATCAGCGCAACGGCGGCGAGATCATCAGGCCGCCCTTGGTCCACAGGTTCATCTGACCGCGCGGCAGCTTCACCTTGGAGTTGGCGCCGACGTTGCGGTCGAAGCTCTCGCCGTAGTTGCCGACCTGCTTGACGATGCGGTAGCTCCACTCCTTGTCGAGACCCATGAACTTGCCGAGGTCGTCGCCGGTGCCCACGAAACGCTTGATCGCCGGATCTGTGCTCGACGCCTTGAGGCTGTCGATGTTCTGCGAGCTGATGCCCAGCTCCTCGGCCTCGATCATCGCGTTGAGCGTCCACTTGGCGATAGCGAACCAATCATCGTCGCCGCGGTGCACGGCAGGTCCCAGCGGTTCCTTCGAGATCTGCTCGGGCAGGATGACGTAGTCGTCGGGATTCTTGAGCTGGGTGGCCTTGAGCACGGCGAGGTTGCTGTTGTCGCCGGTGTACACCTGGCAGCGCCCGCTCATGAAAGCCTGCTGCGAGGCTTCGATCTGATCGAACACCACACCCTTGTACTGCAGCTTGTGCCCGGTGAAGTACTCGGCCAGGTTCTTCTCGGTCGTGCTGCCGGAGTCCACACAGATGGTCGCGCCCGCGAGCTGCGTGATCTTGGCGAGGCCCGGCTTCTTCTTGGTGATGAAGGCCTGCCCGTCGTAGAAGTTGACGCCGACCCAGACCAGCCCGAGCGAAGTGTCCCGCGTATACGTCCAGGTGGTGTTGCGCGACAGCACGTCGATCTCGCCGCTCTGCAGCGCGGTGATGCGGGTCTGTCCGCTGGTCGGAACGTATTTGACTTTCTTGGCGTCGCCGAGGACGGCAGCGGCGAGCGCGCGACAGTAGTCGACGTCGAGACCCGACCAGTTGCCGTTGCTGTCGGCGAGCGCGAAGCCCGCGCGACCGGTGTGCACGCCGCAGGTCACCACGCCCTTCTGCTTGATGCTGTCGAGCACCTTGCCTGCGTCGGCTGGCGCGGCAAATCCGCATGCTGCCGCGATGCCCGCCGCCAAGATTGCAAACCGCGAACCTGCTCTCATCGGAGTCCTCCTTGTTGTGAGTAGTTGAGTTCTACTTCTGTGCGGTCGCGAGATACGACAGCACCAGTTCCGACATCTCGCGGGCAACACGTGCCGCGTCGGGATTCAGCCGCGCGACCTCGGCCGCCATCGTCTCGATCACGGCCAGCACGCCCAGCGCCGAGCTGGGCATCACCGGATGCTCGCTTGGCGCCAGCAACAACAGATGGGCGGTCGCGGCCAGCGGGGCCTTCGGCGAGTCCGTGATGGCGACGACGTAGGCGCCGCGCTCGCGCGCGAAGCTCGTCAGGCGAACGGTGTCCTTCGAATACCGCGGCAGAGAGACCGCGACCAGGACGTCGCCGCGCCCGCAGCGCGAGAGGCGTCGCGCCGCTTCTTCTGTGCCGCCTTCTCCGGCGACGGCCCACACGCGCAGCAGATAGGGCGTCAACGCGTGCGCGGCGTAGCCGGCGAGATAGCTGCTCGTGCCGAGTCCCAACAGCAACACCTGGCGCGCCTTGAGCAGGCGTCCCGCGGCGCGCTGAATCTGCGGCTCGGTGACCGCGCGCCGCAGCGCTTCAGCGTCGATGACGGGCGCCGGCCCTTTCCCTCTGCCCGACCGAGCCCGTGTCTGCGGCTTCACCAGCTTGCGCAGCGGCGCGACCGCCGACTGCAGCTCGTCGCCGAGCACGGTCTTGAGATCGGTGAAGCCCTCGAAGCCCGCTGCGCGGGCGAAGCGGTTGATCGCCGCGACCGAGGTGCCGGTCAGCGCAGCGATCTCCTCCGCGCTGTGCGACAGGGTCCGGATCGGATGCGTCGACATCCAGCGTCCCACCCGCGAGAGCGAAGGCGAGGTCTCGGCGACCGCGCATTCGATGCGGTCCTGGGCCAGCATCTGAATGATCTAATTCAGTCGTGCATGATTGAATTATTCCATTCATACGCCTGATCGGGCGCCCTGTCAACGCCGGCGTCCCCAACCGGTCGGACGAGGCTCGCCGAGGCCATCATCCGGGTGTCACATATCGGCCACATAAGCTCGATACGCTCGGTAGCATCCGCGCGCCGGGATCGCTGCCATCCGGGCGACCGAAGATGCGGTCCAAACCCGTTCGAGGAACCGATGAGTCCCAAGCCCCTGCTCGCTCCCGCCGTGTTTTTCACCGTAGCGTCGATGCTGCCGGCCGCGCTTCTCGCCGCGGACGGCACGGCATCACCTCGCGGCGACCTGCAATGGATCAAGCATATCGTGGTCATCTACATGGAGAACCACAGCTTCGACAATCTGTATGGCAGGTGGGAGGCGGTCAACGGCGAGAAGGTGAATGGCCTCGACAACGTCGACGGAACGCACGTGGTTCAGGTCAGCCAGTCGGGGACGCCCTTCAACTGCCTGCTGCAGAACGATCCGAATCTCACGGCGCCGAGTCCGTTGCCCGCTTCCTGCGTCGACAACTCGACCGGCGCGCTGTTGAACAGCGCGTTCCCCAATCAGCCGTTCGACATCGCGATCTACATTCCGACGACGAGCCTCACGCGCGATCTGGTGCACCGCTATTACCAGGAGCAATACCAGCTAAATAACGGCGCGCAGAATCGCTACGTCGCAGGCAGCGATGCGATCGGTCTCGCCATGGGTTACTACGACACGCGCAAGCTGCCGGTCTACGCGTATCTGCGTTCGCCGGGTGCGCCCGGCTACGTCGTTCTCGACAACTTCTTTCAGGGAACCTTCGGCGGATCGTTCCTGAACCACCAGTGGCTCGTCGCTGCGCGAGCGCCGATCTGGGACAAGGCGGTCAACGATGGAAGCGCCGCCGACCTGCACTCGGTCGTCGACGGAAACGGAATGCCGACCAGCTACGCTCTGTACGCCTCATCGCTCGGGACTCAGGCGCTGGACGCGGCTTTGACCGCTTCATGCGCTCCGCCCGCGGGCCGGCCGGCGACGCCTGCCAGCGTCGTCTGCGGCGATTTCGCCGTCAACACGGTTCAATCGTGGTACCAGCCTTATGCGCCAGGCACGCCCGAAAGCAACCGGCTACCGCCGTTGTCGACGCCGACGATCGGCCAGGCGCTGACGCGTGCGCATATCGACTGGGCCTGGTACTCCGGCGGCTGGTCGAACGCCAGCGGCAATGTAGGTGCCCCGGGCTGGACCAATGGCACCGGACCGCTGCCGGCCACCGCGACCAGCGGCGCGCCCTGCCCCGACACGCATGCTCATCCGAAAGCCGTGTGGCCGAATTGTCCGGACAATCTCTTCCAGTTCCATCACCAAGCCCTCAATTACTTCGCCGCTTACGCACCGGGAACGAAAGCCCGAGCGGATCACCTTCGCGACGAAGCCGAGTTCATCGCCGCGGCGAAGAGCGGGAAGCTGAAGGCGGTGAGCTTCGTGAAGCCGATCGGCGAGGAGAACGAGCACCCCGGATACGCGACGGTCGACGAAGGCAGTCGGCATCTGCGCGATCTCCTGCAGGCGATCGACAGCGGGCCCCGCCGCAAGGACACCCTCGTGATCATCACTTACGACGAGTTCGGCGGATCCTGGGATCACGTTGCCCCGCCCGGCCAGGGCGGCGCCTCGGGTCCGCATGACAAGTTCGGGCCGGGGACGCGCGTGCCGGCGCTGCTGGTGTCGCGGCACTTCTCGAAATCGGCGGTTGACCATACGCAGTACGACACGACAGCGATCCTGGCGACGATCGAGCGCCGATTCGGTATTGCGCCGATCGGCGAAGTCTATTCGACCGCGCCCGGCGGCGCGGCGCGCGACGCCGCGGTCGAGGATTTCGCCAGCGCCATTCGAGCTGCCGCCAACTAGTCACCGGCCTGTAAGACTTCTCGGGCGAGAATCGTCGCTCGTGTGTTCCATCGCGAGGTTCCGATGACCGTTCATTGCGAAGGCGCCTGCCGCGTTATCGAGCAACTCGGAGAGAAGCAGGAGTTCGAGATCGCGCTGAGCCGCCTCGGCTTCAGGCACGAGCACTTCGAGCTGCACGTAATGCGTAACGCGACCCAACCGGCGGAAGAAAACGACTACTCGGTCACGGTGGTCAACGTCCTGACGCAGCGCCAGCAGGTCTATAACGGCGGCCCGCGCTGGGAGTGGGTGCAGGAATGCACCCGCGACCTCGCGACTGGCTTCTTCGGCCGGGCAATGCTGCGCCAGGCGTGATCACTCTCAGCATCCCGCCGGCGTCGTGCCCACTTAGGTATCAGACGTAGCCGGCTCGGCCACGACCTTGATGCGTCTCGCCGGCAGACGCACTGTGAAGCGGCTGCCCTGACCCGGTGCGCTGTCGATGACGAGCTCCGCCTGGTGGCGGATCAGCACGTGCTTGACGATGGCTAGCCCGAGCCCGGTGCCCCCGGTCGCGCGCGATCGGCTGCGATCGACGCGATAGAACCGCTCGGTGAGGCGCGGAATGTGCTCGGCCGCGATGCCGATGCCGGTGTCGGCGACCGTGAACTCGCCTCCGTCCGGTGACACGCGCCAGTCGAGCGCGATGCGGCCGCCCTCGGGCGTGTAGCGCACGGCGTTGCTTACCAAATTGCTAAAGGCGCTCGCCAGCTCGTCGCGGTTGCCGGTGACGTTCGCCGCGTCGCGGATCGAGAGCGTGATCTCGTGCCGATCGGCCGAGAGCGCTTTGGCGTCGGCCGACACCTGCAAGAGCAGCGGCACGATAGCGAACTCGGTTTCCTGCAGGATGCTGTGCTCGCTCTCGAGCGAAGAAAGCGTGAGCAGATCGTCCACGAGGCGCTGCATGTTCTGAGCCTGCTCGGCCATCAACGCGAGATAGCGGCGACGCTGGCGCTCGTCGAGCTGTAGATCCGCGAGCGTTTCAAGGAAGCCGCCGAGCACGGTGAGCGGCGTCTTCAGCTCGTGCGAGACGTTGGCGATGAAGTCGCGCCGCAGGCGCGCCACGGCTTCGAGCCGGGTGATGTCGCGGCTCATCAGCAGCTTCTGCTCGACGCTGAAAGGCACGATCTGGATCGACAGCGTCGCGCCGGCCTCGCGCTGCGAGGTAATCACAACCGGGTCGCTGAAGTCGCCGGCCGCCAGGTATTGCACGAAGGCCGGCTGGCGCACCAGGTTGACGATCGGCGCGCCGACGTCGTGGCGCAGATCGATGCCCAAATGTGTCTGCGCGCGCGGATTCGCCCACTGGATGCGATCGCCGGTGTCGAGCACGACGACACCGTCGGGCAGCGCCTCGGCCCCGCTCACGAAACGGTCGAGCGCGAGCCGCAGGTCGCGCTGCCGCGCCGCGCGCATCCGCACGCGGTGATAGAGCGCACCGTAAGCGGTCTCCCAAGCCCCACGCCCTTCGGGAACCGGCACTTCCAGCGGCCCGCTTGCCCAGCGTGTCAGCGTGTCGAGCTGATACAGATGCCAGCCGAGCAGGGCGATCACACCGATCGCGAATAGCGCGAGCCCGACGATCGCGCCCGCGAGGGGCCACACTATCAACGCGACGACCGCAAGGCCCAGCGGCGGAAGCAAGCCTCGCCGCCAGATCGCGCTCATGGGTCGATCACCGCGGCGCGGCGAGCCGGTAGCCGCCGCCGCGCACGGTGTCGATCATCCGTGCGCAATCCGAGGGGCCGAGGGCGAGGCGCAGGCGCCGGATGTGGACGTCGACCGTGCGCTCCTCGATGTAGACGTGATCACCCCACACCTGATCGAGCAGATGCGCGCGGCTATGCACGCGCTCGGGACGCGCCATCAGGAATTTGAGCAGACGGAACTCGGTCGGTCCCAGCTGCACCGGCGCATCGTTCGCTGTGACGCGATGCGTCGCCGGATCGAGGCGAAGGGGTCCGACGACAAGGGTTTCCTGGGCCGCTTCCGGCGCGCGACGCCGCAACACCGCTTTGATGCGCGCCTTCAGCTCGCGCGGGCTGAACGGCTTGGTGACGTAGTCGTCGACCCAGGCCTCGAGGCCCGCCACGCGATCGGCTTCCTCGCCGCGCGCGGTCACCATGATGATCGGCAGCTCACGCGTGCGCGCCTCGCCGCGCAACCCGCGCGCCAGCGCGAGGCCGGACTGGCCGGGCAGCATCCAGTCGAGAAGCAGCAGATCGGGCAGCGCGTGCTTGATCTGCGCCAGCGCGCTCTCCGCGTCGGCGACGGTGCGGACCGCGAAACCGGCATCCTCGAGATTGACCCGCAGCAGCTCCTGGATCGCGGGCTCGTCTTCGACAACCAGGATCGAAGGCATCATCGTTGAGGTCCGCTTATTCGGCCACCTCGGCGCGAATTTCTTCCGCTGTCGCGTGGCGCACGTCCTTGCCTTTCACAACCTGCACCACATTCTCGGCGATGTTCTTGGCGTGGTCGCCGATGCGCTCGATCGACTTGGCGATGAACACGATCTCAAGCGCGGGCGTGATCGTCCGCGGGTCTTCCATCATGTAGCTGATCAGCTGGCGCAGGATGGCGAGGAAGGCCGCGTCGATCGCCTCGTCGTTGCCGATGACCGTGGCGGCAGCACTCACGTCGAGGCGCGCGAACGCATCGAGCGCGAGTTGCAGGTTGCGCTCGGCGAGCTCCGCAGCGCGGGTGATGTCGTGCAGACGCACCGAGGTTAGCCGCTCGGGGCGCTGCATCTCGTGCGCCTTGTAGGCGATTTTCTTGATCTCGTCGCCAATCCGCTCGAGCTCGTTGACGATCCGTACCACGATCAAAATCATGCGCAGGTCGATCGCTGCCGGCTGTCGCTTGGCGATGATCTGGCTGCACTGCTGGTCGATCGACATCTGCATCCGGTTGATCGCCGCCTCGTCCGCAGCCACCGTATCGATCTGGTCGACGTCCGGATGGCGCAGAGCCTCGATCGCGCGCGCAATTTGCGTTTCGACCAGTCCGCCCATCGCCATCACGCCGGAGCGGATCTCCTCCATCTCGGCGTCGAATTGCTTGTAGGTGTGCTCGCCCATGCTCATCCCTATTTAGCCTCAACCAAACCGGCCGGTGATGTAATCCTCGGTTTCCTTGCGCGACGGCTTGAGGAACAGCTCGTCGGTGACGCCGAATTCGATCAGCTCGCCCAGATACATATAGGCAGTGTAGTCGGAAACGCGCGCAGCCTGCTGCATGTTGTGCGTCACGATGGCGATCGTGTAGTCGGCCTTGAGCTCGCTGATCAGCTCCTCGATCTTGGCAGTCGAGATCGGGTCCAGCGCCGAGGTCGGCTCGTCCAGGAGCAGCACTTCAGGTTTCACCGCTACGGCGCGCGCGATGCAAAGCCGCTGCTGCTGACCGCCTGATAGCGCCATCCCGCTCTGCTTCAATTTGTTTTTCGCCTCGTCCCACATCGCGGCTTTGGCGAGCGCCCATTCGACGCGCTCGTCCATCTCGCGCGAGCTCAAACTCTCGTACAAGTGAACGCCGAAGGCGATGTTGTCGTAGATCGACATCGGGAAGGGTGTGGGCTTCTGGAACACCATGCCGACCTTCGCGCGCAACATGTTGAGATCCACGCCGGCGTCGAGAATGTTGCGCCCGTTGAACATGATCTCGCCTACGGCGCGCTGGCCAGGGTAGAGCGAGTACATGCGGTTGAGAGTGCGCAGCAGGGTCGACTTGCCACAGCCCGACGGCCCGATGAACGCGGTGACGCGGCGCTCGGCGATCTCGAGGTTGATGTCTTTCAACCCCTGGAAACTCCCGTAATAGAAGTCGAGATGTCGCACCGCGATCTTGGTCGGCGCTCCGCCGTTGGCCTTCGAAGTTACTTCCGGTCGGAGCGCCACCGCTTCTAGGTTCATGGTTTTCTCTTCTCCGCTATTTCGGCGCGCTTTGCCGGAAGAATACGCGCGCCATGACGTTCAGCAGCAGTACCGCGAGCGTGATGATGAGCGCTCCCGCCCAGGCAAGGTGCTGCCATTCCTCGAACGGGCTCATCGCGAACTGGAAGATCACCACCGGCAGGTTCGCCATCGGCGCGTTCATGTCGGCGTTCCAGAACTGGTTGTTGAGCGCAGTGAACAGGAGCGGCGCCGTCTCGCCGGAGATGCGTGCGACCGCGAGCAAGACGCCGGTGATGACGCCGGCGCGTATCGCCTTCAGCGTGACCATCATGATCACCTTCCACATCGGCGCGCCCATCGCGATGGCCGCCTCGCGCAGGCTGTTCGGGACCAGCCGCAGCATGTTCTCGGTGGTGCGCACGACGACCGGCACGGCGAGCAGCGCAAGCGCAAACGATCCTGCCCAGCCCGAAAAGTGCTGCACCTTCGCCACGACCACGGTATAGACGAAAAGCCCGATCACGATCGAAGGCGCGGAGAGCAGAATATCGTTGATGAAGCGGGTGAGCGAGGCAACCCAGCCGGTCTTGCCGAATTCGGCGAGATAAATGCCCGCGAGTATTCCAATCGGCGTGCTGATGAGGGTCGCCACCGCGACCATCACCAGGCTGCCGAAGATCGCGTTGGCGAGCCCGCCGTCGCTTCCCGGCGGCGGGGTCATCTGCGTGACGAGCGCCGGCGAGAGCGCCTCGAAGCCGCGCATGAACAAGGTGATGAGGATCCAGAACAGGAACAGCATGCCGAAGGCCATCGTCAGCAGCGACATGGCGAGGTTCCACCGGTTCAGCCAGATGCGGCGGCGATAAAGAGCGTTCGACGCGGTCATGACGAAGTATCAGGTCTGCTTGCCTTCGCCCTTGGCGAGCTGCGCGAGCAGCAGCCGCGAGCACGCGAGCACGATGAAGGTGAGGATGAACAGCACCAATCCCAGCGTGATCAGCGACGAAAGATGCACGGGGTCGGCGGCCTCGTTGAACTCGTTGGCGAGCGCGGAGGCGATCGAGTTGCCCGCTTCGAACAGCGATGGGCTGATCCGATAGGCGTTGCCGATCACGAAGGTCACCGCCATCGTCTCGCCCAGCGCGCGACCGAGGCCCAGCATGATGCCGCCGATCACGCCCACGCGCGTGTACGGAAGCACGATGTTCCACACCACTTCCCAGGTCGTGCAGCCGATGCCGTAAGCCGACTCCTTGAGCACCGGGGGGACGATCTCGAACACGTCGCGCATCACCGAGGCGATGAACGGAATCACCATGATCGAGAGGATGAAGCCCGCGGCAAGCATGCCGATGCCGTTGGGCGCGCCGCTGAACAGCGGGCCGATCAGCCACAGCCTTCCGAGCGTAGCCCCGAGCGCCGGCTGGATCGTGTCGGCGAAGACAGGCGCGAAAATGAACAGCCCCCACATGCCGTAGATGATGCTGGGGATCGCGGCGAGCAATTCGATCGCGGTGCCGAGTGGGCGCTTCAGAATCGGCGGGCACATCTCGGTCAGGAACAGCGCGATGCCGAAACTGACCGGAATGCCGATCACCAGCGCGATCGCGGAGGTCACCAGCGTGCCGTAGATCGGCGCGAGCGCGCCGAACTGATGCGTGACCGGATTCCAGACGTTGGTGATGAAGAATTTCGGCCCGAAGGCCTGGAGCGCGGGAATCGCGCCGTAGACGAGCGATCCGATGATCGCCGCGAGCAATGCCAGCACGAACAGCGCGAAGAAAAACGTCGTCTTCTCGAACAGCGCGTCCTGCCAGCGCGCTGAGGCTTCGCGCTTCCCCGGCGGTGTCGGCTCGCGGCGGGTGACCTGAGCGCTCTCGGCGGACGTCAAGATCGTGGCTGCGGACGCGGTGGTCGACATGATATACGCCTGGACGACAAGCCGGCCCGGAAACCCGGGCCGGCGGTGCAAAACATCACTCTCGTGGCTAGTTCCAGACGGGCTTGCCCGACGCGTCCTTGATCTGCGTCTTCCAGCTGCTTTCGATCTGCGAAATCAGGGCGGCCGGCAGCGGAACGTAGTCGAGCTCCTCGGCCATCTTCTGCCCGTTCTTGAACGACCAGTCGAAGAACTTGAGGACTTCCTGCGCGTTCGCCGGCTTGTCCTGGGTCTTGTGCATCAGAATGAAGCTCGTGGCGGCGATCGGCCACGAATCCTTGCCGGGTGAATTGGTGATGATCTGATAGTACCCCGGCGCGTTCTTCCAGTCGGCGTAGGCCGCGGCGGCCTGGAAGGTGTCGTTGTCGGGTTTCGGATACTGGCCTTCCTTGTTCTGCACCAGCGCGTAAGTCATATTGTTCTTCTTGGCATAGGCGTACTCGACGTAGCCGATCGATCCCTTGATTCTCTGCACGTACGAGGAAACGCCCTCGTTGCCCTTGCCGCCCACGCCCTCCGGCCAGGCGACCGCGGTGCTCGAGCCGACCTTCTCTTTCCATTCCGGACTGATCTTCGAAAGGTAGTCCGTGAAGTTGAAGGTGGTCCCCGAGCCGTCGGAGCGCCGGACGACGGTGATCGGCTCGGCAGGAATCTTGAGACCCGGATTCAAGGACGTAATCGCCTTGTCGTCCCATGACTTGATCTTGCCGAGATAGATGTCTGCGAGGACGGGCCCGGTGAATTTCAGGGCACCTGGAGCGACGCCGTCGATGTTCACGACCGGCACGATGCCGCCGATGATCGCCGGAAACTGCATCAGGCCGGACTTGTCCAGTTCCTCCGGTTTGAGCGGCATGTCGGAGGCGCCGAAGTCGACCGTTTTCGACTGTATCTGCTTGATCCCGCCGCCGGAGCCGATCGACTGGTAGTTCATGCCCACGCCGGTCTTCGTCTTGTAGGCGTCAGCCCACTTGGAATAGATCGGGAACGGGAAGGTCGCGCCGGCGCCGGTTATGTCGGCAGCGTGTACGATCGGACCAAAGGCAAAGCCCGCCACAGCCAGCGCTGCGGCGGCAAGATTTTTAGCATGCATGGGGTTGGCTTTCTTGTAAGGGGCAAGACAGCCACATTGTCATATTCGCCTGTTACAAAGATGTGACCGCTTGAGCCGCGCCGTATTTCAACACCATTAATCAAAGGCTTGGTCAGTGGGAAGTGCGAAGAAACCGTCATACAGCGCACCGCCAGGCTTAGTTCGGACGGACCCGCGTGAAGCGCACTGGGACGGCCTCACAGGCGACATCGCCGTCGCGCGCGCGAACGCGCGTGTAACTCGATTGGGCGAGATCGCTGCTTTTCGGAAAGTCGCTCCGGTGGTGTGCGCCGCGCGAGTCCTCGCGCGCGAGAGCGGCACGGACGATCGCGCGCGAGACTGCGACGAGGTTCGTGAGATTGAGCCAGTCGTGCCAGGCTAGGTTGAAGGCGCGCTCGCGGGCCGCCGTCGGCAGTGTGTATCCCTGCAGCTCGGCGGCGAGCGCCCCTAGGGTAATTTGCGCTCGCGCAAGACCCGCGCTGTCGCGCACGATGCCGCAGTCGTCCCACATCGTCGCGTGGAGCTTTTCGCGGATCGCTTCGAGATCGGTCTCGCCGTCGCGCGTCGCGAAGGGCGACTCGGCTCCCGTGATCGACGCTTCGATCGCCGCAGTGTCCGGTTCGCGCCACTCGCCTTCGCGCGCGACCCAAGCCGCCATGCTGTCGCCTGCGATCGCGCCGAACACCGTCGAGTTCGCGACGCCGTTGCCGCCCAGGCGATTTGCCCCGTGCACTCCGCCGGAGTCCTCGCCGGCGACGAAGAATCCTCGCAACTCGGTTGTGCAGTCGGACACGAATTCCACGCCGCCCATCATGTAATGTGCTGTAGGGACGACTTCCACTCTGCCGCCGGGGAGATCGAAGCCGCAGTCCGCGCAGCGCTCGACCATTCCTTTGAACTGGCGGCGTACGTTCTCCGGTCCCAGGTGTGCCATCGAGAGATAAACACCGCCGTTGGGCGTCGTACGCCCTGCAAGCATTTCGGCGTGGATTGCGCGCGAGACGATGTCGCGCGTCGCGCGCTCGGCGCGCGGATCGTAGCGCGGCATGAAGCGCTCGCCGCCGCCGTCGAGAAGATAGCCGCCTGCGCCCCGCAATCCCTCTTCGAGCACTGTTCCGGTCATGCGCGTGTTCGGTCCGGCGAGCAACCCCGTCGGATGGAACTGCACCATCTCCATGTCGCGCAACGGAAGTCCCGCCGCGAGCGCCATCGCCAAGCCGTCGCAGCTCTTGTCGCCGGACGGCGTGTGGTATTTGTACATCGTCGGGCCGCCGCCGGTGGCGAGCAGTGCGGCTTTCGCCTGCACGAAGACGTATTCGCCGCTGCGCATGTCGACCAGGAGCGCACCCGCGATCGCGGAAGCGTCCGCGTTCTTGATCATCGCCAGCGCGCGATGCTCCTCGAGGCGAGCGATCCCGCGCGCCCATACCTGCTCGGCGAGCCGGTTCATGATCTCGATGCCGGTGAGGTCGCCCTTGTGCACCGTGCGATCGAAACTCTGCCCGGCGAAGGCCTTCTGATGGATCGTCCCGTCCGGGTTGCGATCGAAGAAGCAGCCGAGCTCGTTTTCCAGCTCGCGCACGCGCTCGATCGCGCCGTTGACCAACGTCCAAGCCAGGTCCTGGTCCGGCAGCCAGGCGCCGCCTTCGATCGTGTCCATGAAATGGCGCTCGACCGAGTCGCCGGCGCCGAGCGCGACGTTGTAGCCGCCCTGGACCATGCGCGTGCAGCCGCACTTGCCGAGCAGACCCTTCACCGCGATGGTGATCGAGAGTGATGGGTTCGCCGCGTTCGCGTGCAGCGCGGCGAACAATCCGGCGCCGCCGGCGCCGAGGATCAGAATGTCAGTTCGCAGGCGGCGCGGCTGCAAATCAACCACTGAGGCTCACGCGCGCGCCTTCGGAATCGACGAACTCCGCGAGCGTGATGCCGTGCTCGGGTGTGGGGTCGCGGGTGAAGCGCACGCCTGCTTTCGTCAACGCACGATGCATACTGGCGACGTCGTCGGCGTGCAAGCCGAGATGCGTCGTGCCCGCGGGGTTCGCGTCGGAAGCCGGATGCAGCGCCAGCGTCGTGGCGCCGGTCGCGAACTCGGACCATCCCGGAGAAGCAAACTTGAGCGTCAGTCCGACCGTGTCGCGATAGAACGCCACCGCGCGATCCATGTCCGCGACGAAGTGAATCGCATAACCCAGCTTGATCGCCATTGCCTCCTCCCGAATGGAATTCAACGCGACTTGACGCCCAACGCAGCAAGCGCGGCCGCGCGCTTCGAGCGCGCCTCGGCATCGACCGCGGCGTAGATGCTCTCGCCGTGACTGTCCATGGCGACCCGCAACGGGCCGAAGTCGCGCACCCGAAACCGCCACAGGCTCTCCGGATGCAGATCGTCGAGATCGACGTCCTCGATCGCCTCGACCCAGGTCGTCTCCAACGCCGCGGTGCCGCCGGTGATCGCGAGATATGCCCCGCCCAGCTCGCGAAACGCGGCAAGTGAGCCGGCGCCAAGGCCGCCCTTGCCGATGATCAGGCGCACGCCGCATTGCGCGATGAGCGGCCGCGTGAATCGCTCCATGCGTGCCGAGGTCGTGGTGCCGATGCACACGGGAGCATAACCGGTCGGATGGCCCTTCGACACGGCAACCTTCTTCACGTTGGGCGCGGTGTGGATTACCGCGTGGCCCGCGAGATCGAAGCGGGTGCTGCGGCCGCGATCGAAGAGCGCAATCTGCGTCGCATCGCGGATGCCGAAGAGCGTGCCGCGCAGCGTGACCGTGTCGTCGACGTGTAGCGCGCGCGCTTGCGACTCCCTGATCGGCGTCGAGAAATCGTGATGCGCCATGATCGCAGTCAGAACGCGTAGCGCACGCGGCCGTCTGCTGCGAGCGTGGCGCTCGCGCGCCGCGCCGAGTGGCATTGCATGTTGACCGCCACCGGATTCATCGTGATGTGCGTCGCGGCGAGCTCGACGTGCACGGCGAACGCGGTCGCGTCGCCGCCGAGGCCTTGCGGCCCGACGCCGAGCGTGTTCACCGCCTCGGACAGCTCGGTTTCGAGCTTCGCACCCGCGGAGTCGGTGCAGCGCGTGCCGATCGGCCGCGTCGCCGCGATCTTCGCGAGATGCACGCAAAGATCTGCGGTGCCGCCGACGCCCACGCCCACGATCGTCGGCGGGCAGGTCTTGCCCCCCGCGTCGAGCACGCAATCGACCACGAACGTCTTGACCGCGTCGACGCCGTCCGCGGGCACGGCCATCTTGAGCCAGGAGTTGTTCTCCGATCCGCTGCCTTTGGGGATCATTTCGATGCGCAGCCCCTCGATCGACTCATCGACGTCGAGGTGGATGACCGGGACGCCGATGCCGCAGGAAGTCTGCTCGTTCTTGCGCGTGAGCGGATGCACGATCGAAGAGCGCAGCGGATGCTCGCGCGTGGCGCGCTCGCAGCCGCGGCGTATCGCCGCCTTCAGCGCAGCGCCGTCCTCCGCGCCGAGCTCGACGCCGCGCCCGATCGTCACGTTGTAGATCGGGATCCCTGTATCCTGGCAGAGCAGATTATCGGTCCGCTCGGCGACCGCGATGTTGGTGATCATCGTACCGAGCACGTCGCGCGCGCTCGACACGGTCTCACGCGCCGCAAGCGCGTCGAAGCCGCGCTTCACGTCATCGGGCAGGATCTTGAGCGCGCGGATGTAGAGCTCCTTCGCGGTTTCTTCGACCTTTGGAATGTCGACGCGCATGGCGTTACACCAGCCTTAGCGCGAAGACGAGCGTGCAGAATGCCGCGAGGCCACCGGCCACCGCGATCAGCGCCTTCTGCGACTCGCGCTTCCAGCCGACGAACTCGATGAAGAGCAGCCGCAGGCCGCCGGTGAGATGCGCGGCGAGCGCGAGCACGATCGCGATCTCGCTCGTGGCCACCCACGGCGAGCGCGTCCAGGCGAGGAAGGCGTCGAGCGCATCCACTCCGTTGAGTGCGCGCGACAAGGCGAAGAAATGCAGCGGCAGGAACAGCGCGAGCGCGAGCCCGGAGATACGGTGTACGAGAAACGCCCAGTACGCGGCGTGTCCGCGATTGCGCCAGGCTGCCTTCGTCATAACGTTACAGAAGCCACCGCGAGTAGACCGAGTGCGAGAAGCGTCAAGGCGATCACGGCGCACGCCGCATCCACGCCGCGGCCGCGCCACGCCAGCCATTCGGATGCAATCGTGCGCAAGCCGAGCGGCGCGTGAATCGATACCGCGATCACGAATACGGCGTAGAACGTGGCCCAGGCGACGCTGCCCCGCGTGCGACCGAGGATTTCGATAGCAGTCAAGCCACCGCGCACTGCGACGATCATGGTCGCGAGGTGCACTGCCACGCAGAGCGCGAGCAACCCCGCGCTCGCACGCTGCGCGAGCCACAGCCGGGTCTCGGTGCCAGCGCTCACAGCTTGCCTCGCAGCACGGCGCGTCCGGTCGCGCGTTTCAGGCCAGCAATCGAAGCGGTCGGCGCCAGATGCTTGGGGCAGCGCTCGCTGCAGGATTCGTGCGTGTGGCAGGCGAGGCAGCCGGCGTCGCCAGCGACTGCGACGAGCCGCTCTCGCCGCGCGGCGTCGCGCACGTCGTTGACCAACGTCCAGGCGCGGTTGAGCGCAGCGGGACCGAGATAGTCAGGTTTCCACGCCACGACGTCGCAGGCGGCGTAGCACACGCCGCAGCCGATGCATTCGATCGCCTCATCGACCGCACGACGCTCGCGCGACGCGGGCTCGACGAGCGCGAAATCGTCGCGGCGCGTCGCCGTCGGCTTGAACTCTCCTCTCGCGCGCGCCCATTTGTCGAAGAATTCGCGCATGTCGGTGACCAGATCGCGCACGATCGGCAGATGCGCGAGCGGCCCGATCTCGAGCTTGTCGTCGCGCGCCACCTGCGCGACGTGTGTGCGGCAGGTCCAGCGCGGCTTGCCGTTGACCGTCATCGCGCAGGAGCCGCACATGCCCACGCGGCAGGCGAAGCGATAGGCAAGCGTGGGATCGAGCCGGCGCTGGATGTGCGTGACGACGTCGAGCACTGTCTGCGCGTCCTCGCGCGGTACGGAGTAACCGCGGTATTCGCCGTCGGCGCCGCCGCGCCAGACCTTCACTTCGAGCGTGCTCATGTCGATGGATCGCCGTGGTAGAGGCGAACCGTGTGCTTGGCCTCCGCGAAGAAAAGCCATCGCTCGGCCAGCAAGCCGATGATACCGCAGACGGCGGCGGCGAGCCCGGATTGCCAGTGCGTGCCACCTGAAAGAAGCCACACGAACGGCAGGCCGAAGCCGAGCACGATTGCGACTGCGCGCAGCGGGATCGAATATCGGCGTGCGAGCGTGAAAACGAATTCCTTGGTGAGGAAGGTGCCGTGCGAGTGGCCTACGTCGAGGAGCCGTGCCTGCGCCACGCTCATCGGTCCCGGTCCGTGCACACCTTGATCGACGCCGATGGCATGCTCGAGCGTCGTGGCTTTCTTCACACCCGCACTCATCGAAATCCAGTATACGAGCTTCGCTGCGAGCGCGGCGGCGCCAAGAGCCAGTGCAAGAGTGAACCATTGTCGCGGCGCTGCTGAATAGGCGGACGCGGTAACAAGAAGCAGCAGCGCGCCGGACCAGTGTCCCAGCAAGAAGTAATTGACCGGAGTCCACAGCGTGCGCCATTGCCGGATCGGTTTCAGGCTCGCGTAGATCATCGCCGTCGACAGCAACACAGCCCATGCGAGAACAATCGTGGCGAGCACGAGGAACGTATGCCAGCGACCGACATTCTGGTTCGCAAGAAGCGCCGCGTAGATCGCCGCAACGGGAAAAAGCGCGGCCGCCAACACCGCCTCGCGCGACAGCCACGAAGTGCGGACGCGGATGAAGGAGCGCCAGGCATTGCGCGGATTTGCGAGATGCAACACCGACGAGGCGAGTCCGGCCGCGACCAGCGCGATCCCCAGCAGCACGCCGCGCCACTCGACGCGGGCTGGAAGCGTTCCGGGTGCGAATAAATCCGCCAGCGCCACCAACGCGACCAAACCCAGGCCGGCGCCCGAGCTGACGGTGAAGAAGACGATGCTGAGCGCCGGCTTCAACGGCGGATGACCGGGCTCGCCAGGCTCGCGAGTCCGCGGTCGAGAAGCTTGCGCTGGTCCGCTTCGCTCAGCACCGGCTTCGGCTGCCGCGGCGGCAGATACTTGTTGACCGGCTTGTAGCCCAGCTCGGGCAACAATGCGAAGCCACCGCGTTCCGCGGTGACGCGCGAAACCTCGGATTGAGGATCGTCGAGATCGCCGAACAGCCGCGCATGCGTCGGGCAGGCGAGCACGCAGGCCGGCTGCCGGTCCTCGGGAGGGAGCATTTCGTCGTAAATGCGATCGACGCAGAGCGTGCACTTCTTCATGGTCCCGCTCGCCTCATCCAGCTCGCGCGCGCCGTAAGGGCAGGCCCAGGCGCAGAGGTTGCAGCCCATGCACTTGTCCTGGTCGACCAGGACGATGCCGTCCTCGCGTTTGTACGAGGCACCGGTCGGACACACGCTCACGCAGTCGGCGTCCTCGCAATGCAGGCAGGACATCGGAAAGTTGATGGTCTTCGTTGCCGGATACTCGCCGACTTCATAGTGACGAACACGGTTGAACCACACGCCGGAAGGCTTGGCGCCGAAGGGCTCGTAATCGGACAGCGATTCGCTTACTCTGGACGAGGCATTCCATTCCTTGCACGCGGTCGCGCAGGCGTGGCAACCCACGCAGGTATCGAGGTCGATGACGAGCCCCAGCTTCATTCGTCGTCACTCCGGCTCGTGCTCTGCTTGCGCGATCGAGATGACAACTGACTGTCACCGATGTGCGCGAAGACCTCCGTCGCGGGCTCCTCGCTGCTATAAGCATGATAGCGCCAGATGCGGGGGCGATATCCGCGGATGCCTGGAAGCGGCGCCGTGGCTTCGAACGCGGGCCACACGCCGGTCTCTTTCGCTGCGCACTTCGTCACCTTCACTCGAAGGTCGAACCACGCGGCCTGTCCCGTGACCGGATCGGAATTGCTGAAGCGCCGTTCATCGGAGTCGCCGGCAGGCAGCAGCTCCGAGATCAGATGATTGAGAAGAAATCCCGTCGTCGCCTCGGGCGCGTCCGTTGAGAGTCCCCACGCGCCGGGCTGCTTGCCGATCGCGTTCCAGGTCCAGACCGTGTGCGCTTCGACTCCTTCCATCGTCTTCAGCTGGCAGCGGATTCTGCCGTGATGCGATTCGACCCAGACCCAGTCGTAATCGGAGAGTCCCAGCTCGCGCGCCGTCGCGCGATTCATGTACAGGAAATTCTCGGACAAGATTTGGCGCAGCCAGGCGTTCTGCGAGTCCCAGGAGTGATACATCATCATCGGGCGCTGCGTGATGGCATGAAAGGGATACTCGGATGCGATGCGCCGTGCGGCGCTTCCTTTCTCACCCCGGATCGAGCGTGCCCCCTCGAACGGCGGATACCAGAACGGCAGTGGATCGAAATACTTCGCCAGCCGCTCGCAATCGGCGAGCGTCGGCGGCTGCGGTCCATCATAGAGCCTCTGGCCCGCGAGGCGAAACTTCTGCAGCGGCTCGGAGTAAAGCTGCAGCACGACCTGCACCGGCGGCGTCCCGAACAGCGCGTGCTTCTCGGCGAACTCGAGATAGTCCTTGTTCGCATAGCGGTAGTAGCGCATGTTCTCCGGCCACGGATGCGTGAAGAAGCACTGGTGCTCGATGTAGCGCTCCCATTGCTTGGGATTGGGCTCGCCGCGCAGCGATTTCTCGCCGTCGCTGCCCCGCCAGCCGGCAAGAAAGCCGATGCCCGGCAGCTTCTCGTAGTTGACGATGAAGTCCTTGTAGTCCTTGAACTTGCGCGAGCCGTCCGCGTTCATGAAGGCCGGAAACTCGAGCCGCGAGGCAAGCTCGACCAGCACTTCCTGCCATGCGCGCACGTCGCGGTCGGGCTTCAGCACCGGCTGACGGATCGAGTCGGCGGCGCAATCCGGCTCGGAGATCGGGCGATCGAGGAGCGAAATCGTGTCGTAGCGCTCGAGGTAGGTCGTGTCAGGCAGCACGAGGTCCGCGAACGCCACCGTCTCCGATTGGAACGCATCGACGACGACGACGAACGGTATCGCGTATTCGCCGGTCTTGTCCTTGTGCGCGAGCATCTCGCGCACTTCACTGGTGTTCATGGTCGAGTTCCACGCCATGTTGGCCATGAACAGCAACAGCGTATCGATCGGATACGGGTCGCGATTGACTGCGTTGGTGATCACCATGTGCATCAGCCCGTGCGCGGCAAGCGGTGATTCCCATGAGTAGGCGTGGTCGATCCGCAGCGGCTTGCCCTTCGCATCGATCACCAGCTCCTCGGGCCGAGTCGGATAACCGTAAGTCGTGCGATTGAGCGGTTTATTCGGGGCGAAGATCACGGCCGGATCGTTCTCCGGCAGCGTGCGGATCGGGATTCGGCGCGGATAAGGCGTGCGCGCGCGGAAATTGCCTGGGCCGTCGAGCGCCCCCAGCAGCATCTGGAGCAAGTGCAGCGCCCGGCAGGTGTGAAAGCCGTTGGTATGTGCCGAGATGCCGCGCATGGCGTGGAAGGCGACCGGCCGGCCGATCACCTTGTTCTGCCGGCGCCCGTGCATATCGGTCCACACGATCGGGAGCTCGATCGCTTCGTGGAACGCCACGTGCGCCATCTCGAGAGCGATGCGGTGGATCGTCTCCGCGGTCACGCCGCATTCGGCGGCGACCTGCTCCGGCGCGTACCGATCGTCGAGATAGCGCTCGGTCATGAGAGAGAACACGGTCTTGGCGCGGCGGCCGTCGGGCAAGCCTACGGTAGCGAGCAGCGCCGGCGCGATCTCGGGCAACAGCCCATTGACCGCGACCTGAGCGCGCGCATCCCAAATCAGCGGATTGCCTGCTTCGTCGCGCGCGAAGAGCCCGTCTCCCGGGATGCCCGGCGTTTGCACGACCAGCCACGGCGCGTTCGTATACTTGATCAGGAACTCCCAATCGACGAGCCCGTGCTTCAGAAGCACGTGCGCGAGCGAGAGCGCGAGCAGTCCGTCGGTGCCCGGCCTAATCGGAAGCCATTCGTCGGCGATCGCCGAATAGCCGGTGCGCACCGGATTCACCGACACAAACTTCGCGCCGCGGCGCTTCAACTTTTCCAGTCCGATCTTGATCGGGTTCGACGAGTGATCCTCGGCGACACCCCAGAGCACGAAGTATTTGGCCTGGTCCCAGTCCGGTGCGCCGAACTCCCAGAAGGAATAGCCGATCGTGTATAGACCGGCCACCGCCATATTCACCGAGCAGAAACCGCCGTGCGCGGCCCAGTTCGGTGTGCCGAATTGCTGCGCCCACAATCCGGAAAGAGCCTGCATCTGATCGCGCCCCGTGAAGAACGCGAGCTGCGTCGGATCGGTGGAGCGAATTTTCTTGAGCCGCTTGGTCAGGATGTCGAGCGCCCTGTCCCACTCGATCTCGTCGAATTCGCCCTTCCCTCTCTCGCTTCCGGGTCTGCGCAGGAGCGGTTTGCGCAATTTTGCCGGCGAATACTGCTTCATGATGCCGGCCGCCCCCTTGGCACAGATCACGCCGCGATTGACCGGATGGTTGCGATTGCCCTGAATGAAGCGGACCTTGCCTTCTTCGAGCGTCACCTTGATGCCGCAGCGGCAGGCGCACATGTAGCAGGTCGTGAATTCCGTCTGCTGACGCGAATGATCGTCGAAGATGATCTTGCGGGTCATGCGCTCACTCTACCACCGTCTGCGCATCGAGCAGCTTCAGGCGCTGCACCTTGCCTGACGGCCCCTTAGGCAGCGTGACGACGAAGCGGAACTCGCGCGGCGTCTTGTAGCGTCCGAGTTGCGCGTGACAATGCGCGCGCAGTTCTTCGCGCAGTTCTTCCGTGCGGTGCTGCGCACCCTCCTTGAGCACGACGCAGGCGAGGATGTCCTGACCGTACAGCTCGTCGGGAATGCCGACCGCGGCTGCTTCGAGCACCGCAGGATGCTTGAGCAGTGCTTCGTCGATCTCGCGCGGCGCGATGTTCTCGCCGCCCTTGATGATCAGCTCCTTGAGTCGCCCGGTGATGAAGTAGAAACCGTCCTCGTCGCGATAGCCGAGATCGCCGGTGGCGAGCCAGCCATCGCGCGAGAGCGTGCGCGCGCTGAGCTCCGGCGCCTTGTAGTAGCCCGCCATCACGCTTTCGCCGCGCAGCTCGATCTCGCCTTGTTCTCCGTTGCCGAGAACGCCGCCGTTCCGCGCGACCACGCGCGCTTCGACACCGAGAGGACGTCCCGCGCTGCCGTAGCGCCGCTCGCGAGGTTCGAGCGGGTTGGCGAAGGCGATCGACGCGGACTCGGTGAGGCCCATCGCCTCCATCACCGAGATGCCGAAGCGCGCCTCGAAAGCGCGATGCTGCGCTGGGGGCAAGGGGGCGGAAGCGGCGCGGGCGAAGCGCACGCCGCGCGCCGCATCCGCCTGCGTCGGCGTCAAATCCGGTCCGGCGAGCAGATACGCGATGATGGTCGGCACCAGATTGAGCCACGTCGGGCGATAGCGCTCGACGAGTGGCCACCATTGCGACGCGCTGAAGCGATGCGGCATCACGATGCTTCCCCCAGAGACGAGAGGCGCGACCGTCGCGATGCACTGTCCGTTGATGTGGTAGAGAGGCAGAGAGGAGAGCACACGATCGCGAGGCGTGAGGGTCTGCGCGTCGGCGACCGCACGGCCGGCGTAGACCATGTTCCAATGCGAAAGCAGAACGCCCTTCGGCTCGCCCGTGGTGCCGGACGTGTACATGAGCATCGCAGGCGTCGCCGGCCCGACGATCGCCGGGTCGGACCATTCTGCTGCAGACAGGTCGAGACGATCCGGATCTGTCGGACGCAACCTCGCATCGCTGCGCACCTCTCGGCACAGTCCCTGGACACGATCGATGAAGTCCGTCGCGGCAAAAACCAATCGCGTCCCGGAATGCGCGAGCACGTAGGCGAGCTGTGAATCCTGAGCGAGCAGGTTGAGCGGCGAGACGACGTACCCGCAATACATTCCTCCGAGCAGAATGCTGGCCGCGCTCACGCCGTTCGGCAGCATGAAGGAGACGACCGATCCCGGTGGAATGCCTTCGCTCGCGAGATACGCGCCGAGCGAACGCGCGGCGCGGCGCAACGCTCTGTAGCTCAGGACTGCGCCCGTCTCGGGCCCGAGCAAGAAAGCAGCGTCGGGCTGCGCCGCGGCGTGTGCATCGATCGCGTCGCGGAAGCTCAACATGCGAGACGATCAGCCGGCGCGCTTGGCGCCGTACCTGGAGAGATACGCTCCGAACAAGCGCTCCTCGCTCGGCTCGTCGACGCGTTCGGCGGGCAGCGGCCGTACGACGCGCGTGATGTTGAGGAAGTGCCGGTAGTTGAGATTGTCGGAGATGCTGTTGCGTCCCCAGGTGCCGCAGCCCATCGAGAGCGAGAACGGCAGCGCGTTATCGAAGCTGCCTCCAGTCGCGAAGCAGTGCGCCTGATTGACGATGACGCGGCACACCGGCAGCGCGAGTCCCAATTCCATCGCGCGCTCGTCGCGCCGCGTGTGCAGGCCAATCGAGTGACCCGCGCCCTGATGGCGCAGCAGCCGCTCGGCAAGAGCAGTTGCAGCGGCAAAGTCGGCGGCGCGGTAAATCGCGAGCACCGGCGATAGCTTTTCACCCGAGAACGGATACTGCGGGCCGACCCCGGTTTCCTCGACGATCAGGAAGCGTGCTTTGGCCAGCGCAGGCCGGCTCAGTCCCGCGCGTCGCGCGATGGTCGCGGCATCCTGCGCGATGTAATCGGGCGCGAGGCGCCCGCCTGGAAACATCGCTCGATCGAGCCGGCGCGTTTCCTCCCGATCGAGCAGCACGCCGCCCGCAGCCGCGAGCGCCGTGAGCAACGGCGTCCGAACGTTGTCGAGAACAATTAGGCTGTTCTCTGAGGAGCAACTGGTCGCGTTGTCGAAGGCTTTCGAGCGCGCGATCTTGTCGGCCGCATCCGCCAGGTCAGCGGTCTCGTCTACGATGACTGCGACGTTGCCGGTGCCGACGCCGATCGCCGGCGTGCCACTGGCGTAGGCGGCGCGGACGTTGGTCTGCGATCCGGTCGCCACGACGAGATCGACCTGCCGCATCAGCTCCGCGGTGGCCTCGCGCGTCACCGGAGGCCGAAGGACTTGCACCAGATCGAGCGGCGCAACGACACGCGAGAGCTCCGCGTGAACGAACTCGAGCAACAATGCAAAGGTCGACGCACCGCGCGGCGACGGCGCGACGATGATCGCGTTGCGTCCCTTCAAGGCATTGATGATGTTGTTCGCGGGCGTCGCAGCGGGATTGGTCGACGGCGTGAGCGCGCCGACCACGCCGACCGGACGCGCGATTTCCGTGAGTCCGTTCTCAGGATCCTCCGCGATGATGCCCACCGACTTCGCGCCGGCGAGATCACGCAGCAGACCCATCGTCTTGCGGCGGTTCTTGGCGATCTTGTCTTCGACGTTGCCGAGCCCCGTGTCGCGCACCGCGCGCTCCGCGAGCGCGCGATTGCGCGCCGGCTCGACGATCGCCCAGCCGGCGGCCGTGACCACTTCGTCGACGCGTTCCTGCGTCGTGCTCTCGAAGGCACGCTGCGCGGCGCGTGCCCGCGCGACCAGATCAGCGACGACGGCGCGCAGCTCGTCGGTCGCGGGTAGGCGGTCCTTGCCACCCATCATTCGGCCCCGATCTTCGCTTCGCGAATCACGTATTCCCACTCCCTGAGCTCGTCGTGAATCCGCGCCGCAAATTCGGCCGAGGTCGACGACTGCGCCTCCGCGCCCTGCGCGAAGAGCTTCTCCTTGACCTCCGGCATGGCGAGGACTTTGGCGAATGCGGCCTGCAACTTGGCGACGATCGCCGGCGGCGTCTTTGCCGGCGCCAACGCGCCGTACCAGGAGTTGACGACGCAGCCGGGAACGGTCTCCGCGATCGTCGGGATGTCGGGCACGACGGCGCTGCGCCTGTCGCTGGCGATCGCGAGCGCCTTGAGCTTGCCGGCTTTGACGTACTGCATCGCCGCCGGCAGCGTCACGAAGGCGAGTTGAACCTGGCCGCCCAGCGTGTCCGCGATCGCGGGACCGCCTCCCTTGTATGGCACGTGAACCATGTCGATGCCGGACTTGAGCTTGAGCAGCTCGCCCGCGATATGCGCCGGCGATCCGGTGCCGACCGAAGCGAAGTTGAGCTTGCCGGGCTGACTCCTAGCGAGCGCGATCAGCTCGCGGATGTTGTTCGCGGGCACGGAAGGATGCGCCACCAGTATCTGCGGCGAGAGCGCGGCCAGGCTGATCGGGACAAAATCGCGCTCGACGTCGAACGGCAGGTTCGGATAGAGCTTGGGGTTGATCGTGTGCGATGAGAGTGTGAACAGAATCGTATAGCCGTCGGGTGCGGCTTTGGCCGCGAGGTCGGTACCGAGATTTCCCGCGGCGCCGCCGCGATTGTCGATGAGGATCGGCTGCCCGAGCACCGCAGCAAGCGGCTCGGAAAGAATCCGCGCCACGACGTCCGTGCCGCCGGCGGGCGGATACGGAACGATGGAGCGGATCGGCTTGTTCGGGTAATCCTGCGCGGCGGCCGCTGCGGTAAGCAGCCAGAGCAACAAGACAGCGACAGCGCGCGCGAGGGTCATCGACGCTAGGCAGCGGTGGATTTGTACTTGGCAAGATGCCGCGTCGGAAGCGCCAGCGCATCGCGCCTGAAGGGATCGCCCAGCTCGCGCGTGACCATCATCTCGAGCACCGTCGTTTTGCCTTCCGTTTGCGCCTTCGCCGCAGCGCGAAGCGCCGGGCCGACGTCGGAGAGCTTGTCGATGCGATGGCCTTCCGCGCCCATCGCCTTCGCCACTGCCGCCCATGAAGGCTGCCGGTCGAGATTCACCCCGACGAAGCGCCGCGCATAGAAATCGACATGGTTTTTCTTCTCGGCGCCCCACTGGCCGTTGTTGAACACGACCGCAGTCACGGGGATCTCTTCACGCACGCAGGTCTGCAATTCGCCGAAGCTCATCCCCCAGGCGCCGTCGCCGACGTACGCGATCGCGGGCCTGTCCGGCGCCGCGGCCTTGGCGCCCACGATGGTCGGAAAAGCGTAGCCGCAGTTGCCGAAGCTCATCGCCGCGAACATCGATCGCGACATCTGGAAGCGAAGATACGAATTCGCCACCGAGCAGATGTTGCCGATATCGGTGGAGACCATGGCACGTTCCGGCATCGCGCGCTCCAGCTCACGGAGCATCTGGCGCGGATGCATTCCGCCCGAGTCCTTCGCGACTTCAAGCGACCAGACGTCGGTCTCGTGCGTCCATGTCTCGAGCTGCTTCTCCCAGGCGGCTCTTTCCTTCTTCACCGTCGCAAGGCGCGACTCGGCGTTGGCACGGCAGGCGAGCGAACGTTTGGCGAGGCGTTCGGCGAGTGCGATTGCCGCAGCTTTCACGTCGCCGCAGATGCCGACCGCGATCGGCTTCACCAGTCCCAGCATCTTCGCGTCCGCATCGACCTGGATGATCTTCGCCTGCGCCGGCCAGTAGTCGATGCCGTGCTGGGGCAGCGTCCCGAAGGGCCCGAGTCGCGTGCCGAGCGCGAGCACGACGTCGGCGCGCGCGATCAGCTTCATCGCCGCCTTGGACCCCTGATAACCGAGCGGCCCGCACCACAACGGATGGCTTGCCGGAAACGAGTCGTTGTGCAGGTAGGAGTTGCACACAGGCGCCTGCAGCAGCTCCGACAGACGCACCGCTTCGCTTGAAGCGTCGGCCATGATCACGCCGCCGCCGGAAATGATCACCGGAAACTGCGCCCTGGCGAGGATCTCCGCCGCCTGGTCGAGACTCTTCTCGCCACCGGCACCACGCTCGATCGCGAGCGGGCGCAGAATCTCGCATTCGATGTCGCCGTAGAAGAAGTCGCGCGGAATGTTGAGCTGTGTCGGGCCCATCTCGAGCTGCGCGCGGTCGAAGGCGCGCGCCGTGAGCTCCGCCATCCGTGCCTTGTTCCCGACGTGCGCCTGGTACTTGGTGATCTTCGAGAAGATCGTGAGTTGCTCGGTTTCCTGGAACCCGCCGAGACCCAGCGTCGCCGAGCCGGTCTCCGGCGTGACGACGACCACCGGCGAATGCGCCCAGTACGCTGCGGCGGTCGACGTTACGAAATTCGTGACGCCAGGACCATTCTGCGCGATGCACACTCCGTGCCGCCCGGAGGCGCGCGCGTAGCCGTCGGCCATGTGTCCGGCGCCCTGCTCGTGCGCGACCGAGATGAAGCGGATGCCGGCCAGAGGAAATAGGTCGAGCGCGTCCATGTACGCCGACCCGACGATGCCGAACACGTTCTTCACGCCCTGCGCGACGAGGGTTTCGACGAAAGCCTCGGAAGGCGTCATCTTCTGCTTGCCTGTCACCGCGATGCGCGCGACCTTGGCGGACCGGGCGGGTTTTCCATAGTCGTTCATAGCAAATCGTAGCGTCTTGGGTCTGACCCCGGTTTACATCACGGCTTCGGGCGCGGCGTATTTGTAGCCGAGCGCCTCGGCAACTGCCTTGTGGGTGATGCGTCCCGCGGCGACGTTGAGCCCGTTCTTTAGATGCGGATCATCGGTAAGCGCACGCTTCCAGCCCTTGGTGGCGAGCGCGAGCACGAATGGCAGCGTCGCATTGTTGAGCGCGAAGGTCGAGGTGCGCGGGACCGCGCCGGGCATATTGGCCACGCAATAGTGCGTGACACCGTCGACGACGTAGACCGGGTCGGCGTGCGTCGTCGGACGCGAAGTCTCGAAGCAACCGCCTTGATCGATCGCAACGTCGACCACCACCGAACCAGGCTTCATCTTCGACACCAGCTCTCGGGAGACGAGCTTCGGCGCCGAGGCGCCCGGAATGAGCACGCCGCCGATGACGAGATCGGCCGACGTGACATGGCGCTCGATCGCGTCGCGCGTCGAATAGATCGTGTTGAGCGGACGGCCGAACTGGCGCCACAGCGCGCGCAGCACATCGACGCTGCGATCGAGCACGAAGACGTCGGCACCCATCCCGATTGCGATGTCGCACGCGTGCGATCCGACCACGCCGCCGCCGAGAATCACGACCTTGGCTGGCGCGACTCCGGGGACGCCGCCGAGCAGCACACCCAATCCGCCGTGCGGCTTCTCGAGGTAATACGCGCCCGCCTGCACCGACATGCGACCGGCCACTTCGCTCATCGGCGCAAGCAGCGGCAATCCGCCGGAGGGCGAGGTCACCGTCTCGTAGGCGATGCAGATCGCTTTGCTTTCGACGAGATCCTTCGCCTGCTCCGGATCAGGCGCCAGATGGAGATAAGTGAACAGGACCTGGCCTTCGCGCAGCATTCGCCGCTCGACCGCCTGCGGCTCCTTCACCTTGACGATCAACTCCGCCGCCGCGAACACTTCTGCGGCAGTGCCGGCTATCTTGGCGCCGGCCTTGACATAGGCGTCGTCGTCGACCCCGATGCCCTGTCCGGCATTGTGCTCGACCACCACCGCGTGCTCGTGCGCCGTCAGCTCGCGCACGCTGCCGGGCGTGAGCCCGACCCGGTTCTCGAGTACCTTGATTTCCTTCGGCACGCCGATGCGCATCGATGATCCCCGTAAGCGAGCCATCATAGTACACTTGGCAGATGGCGGTCAGCCGCCATCCCGCCGCTGTACGAGGAGATCCCGATGGACCATGCCGAAACCACGCTGCGCGACCGCCCGCAGACGAGAGCGCTCTCGCTCGACGAATACTGGATGCCTTTCACGCCGAACCGCGACTTCAAGTCCGACCCCAAGATGGTCGTGCGCGCGGAAGGGATGTTCTACTGGAACGATCACGGCGAAAAACTGATCGACGCTTGCTCCGGGATGTTCTGCGTGAACGCAGGGCACGCCCGCAAGGAGATCGCCGACGCGGTGTACCGGCAGCTCTCGGAGCTCGACTTCATCGCGCCGTTCCTGCGCGGGCATCCGAAGAGCTTCGAGCTGGCGCAGCGCGTGGCCGAGCTGATGCCCGGAAATCTGAACCGGATCTTCTTCACCAATTCCGGTTCCGAGTCGGTCGACACGGCGATGAAGGTCGCGCTGGCCTACCACCAGGCGCGCGGCCAGGCTGGGCGCAACATGTTCGTCTCCCGCGAGCGCGCCTACCACGGCGTGAACTTCGGTGGCGTGTCGCTCTCGGGGATGGTCAACAACCGGCGCAAGTTCGGTCCGAGCCTTCCCGGTATCGCGCACATGCGCCACACGCATCTCAAGGAGAATGCTTTCACGCCGGGCGAAGGCGCGCACGGCGTCGAGCTCGCCGAGGACCTGCAGCGCTTCGTCGCGCTCTACGGTGCGGAGAACATCGCCGCCTGCTTCGTCGAGCCGATCGCCGGCTCCACCGGTTGTCTCGTTCCGCCGCGCGGGTATCTGAAACGTTTACGCGACATCTGCGACCAGCACGGAATACTGCTGGTCTTCGATGAAGTGATCTGCGGCTTCGGACGCACGGGGAGGGCCTTCGCGGCGCAGAGCTTCGGCGTCACGCCGGACCTCATCACCATGGCCAAGGGGCTCACCAACGGAGCGCAGCCGATGGGCGCGGTCGCCGTGAGCGAGCGCATCCACGATGCGATCTTCGGCGCCGCTCAGGAAGGCGCGATCGAGTTCTTCCACGGCTACACCTACTCCGCGCATCCGGCCGCCTGCGCCGCGGGCCTCGCCACGCTCGATATCTACAAGAAGGAAAGTCTCTTCGAGCGCGGCGCGGAGATGTCGCCGTATTTTCTCGAAGGCTTGTGGTCGTTGCGCGATCTGCCAGCGGTGGCGGATCTGCGCGGCTACGGCATGTTCGGCGCCATCGATTTGCATCCCGCGGGCGGCCCAGGCGCACGCGGGCATCGTTTCCAGAAGCAGCTTTTCGACAATGGGCTGCATCTCAAGACGACCGGCGACGCGGCGATCGTTGCGCCGCCGCTCATCGCAGAGAGACAGCACATCGACCAGATTGTCGACATCCTGCGCAAGACGCTCGCGACGGTTTAGATCGCGAGCGAGTCACTTTGGAGGGGACCATGAAACACATGCTCAGAGCAATGACTTTGGCGGCGTTCGCATTGGCCGCCGCATCGGCGTGGGCGCAGAAGACCGTCACCTTCGCTTATCAGGACATGATGAATCCATGGCGTTATGTGCAGCAGACCGGAGAGCTGGAGAAGGCGACCGGATTCAAGATCAACTGGCGGCAGTTCGGCGGCGGCGGCGACGTGATCCGCGCCATGGCCTCGGGCGACGTGCAGCTCGGCGAAGTCGGATCGACAGGTGTCGCGACCGCGATCAGCCAGGGGATGGACGTCGATCTGTTCTGGATTCTCGAAGACATCGCTGCGGCCGAAGCGCTCGTCGTGCGCAACGGCAGCGGCGTCAACACGATCGCCGATCTGAAGGGCAAGAAGGTCGGCACGCCGTTCGTATCGACGTCGCACTTCCAGCTGCTCTATGCGATGCAGCAAGCGGGGCTCAAGCCCGGTGACGTGCAGGTGCTCAACATGCGGCCGCCGGAAATCGCCGCCGCATGGGGCCGCGGCGACATCGACGCGACCTTCATCTGGGATCCGGTGCTCTCGACCGTGAAGAAGAACGGCAAGGTGCTGATGACCTCGGGCGACATCTGCAAGAAGGGCGCTTGCACCTTCGATGGGCTCATCGTCACCAAGAAGTTCGCCAAGGAAAACCCGGAGTTCATGGTCGCACTGGTGAAAGCGATCTCGAAAGCGGACGCGGACTATCGCGGCAATCCGAAGACCTGGACGAGCGACAAGGCGAAGGTCGACGCCGTCGCGAAGTGGTCTGGCGGCAAGCCTGAAGAGGTTGCGGACGCGATGGCGCTCTACGGCTTCCCGAGCCTGCAGGATCAGGCGTCTGCGACCTGGCTCGGCGGCGGTGCCAACGGCGCCGCGGCGAAAGCGCTCGCGCAGCAGGCCAACTTCCTCAAGGACCAGGGCCGTCTCACTTCGGTCGCGCCCGACTTCGGCAAGAACGTCACCACCGAGTGGGTGACGAAGGCAATGAAGTAGCGTAATCGCTCGAAGTAGAATCAAGTCAGCGGCGGCGCGAATGCGCCGCCGTTTTTCTGCCAGAATGCGTTTCGTGCCCCAGCTCGACATTCGCCATCTCGGCGTTCGCTACGGCAGCAAGACCGGCACGGTCGACGCGCTCGCCGACGTCAACCTGAGCATGAGCGACGGCGACTTCCTCGTCGCCATCGGCGCATCGGGCTGCGGCAAGACGACGTTGCTCAACTGCATCGCCGGGTTCCTCCCCGCGACCGAGGGCGATATCGAGCTGGACGGCAAACCGGTGACGGGACCGGGCGCCGATCGCGGCGTCGTGTTCCAGAAGCACGCGCTGATGCCCTGGCTCAACGTGATCGACAACGTGGAGTTCGGGCTGCGCATGCGCGGCGTCGCGCCGGCCGAGCGGCGGCGCATTGCGCTCGACAAGCTCAAGCTGGTCGGGCTCGAGGAGTTCGCCGAGCGCGCTATCTACGAGCTGTCGGGCGGCATGCAGCAGCGCGTCGGCATCGCCCGCGCACTCGCCTCCGACCCGGAGCTCATGCTGATGGACGAGCCGCTCGGCGCGCTCGACGCGCTCACGCGCGAATCGATCCAGGAGCTGATCCTCGACGTCTGGCACACGACCGGCAAGATGATGTTCTTCATCACGCACTCGGTCGAGGAAGCGCTCTTTCTCGCCACGCATCTGGTGGTGATGACGCCGCGCCCCGGACGCATCTCGCATGAGTACCGCCTCGACTTCGGTCGCCGCTTCATCGCGAGCCGCAACGCTCGCGCCGTCAAGTCGGCGCCGGATTTCATCCGGGTGCGCGAGGAAGTGCTCGCAGTCATCCAGCAGCGCGAGCATGGCGCGGCGCCGCTGCCCGCATGAGCGAGGAAAAGCCGACGCGGGCAACCGCGGCGAGAACGTCGAAGTTCGCCACGCCTGGCGAAGGCTCGACGACGGCGATCAGTGTGGTCACGATGGTCGGCATCCTCGTGCTTTGGTGGCTCGCGAGCCACTTCCGCTGGCTGCCGCCGCTCTTCCTGCCCACGCCTGAAACCGTATTCACGCGGCTCTACGAGTCCGCGATGGGGCAGCTCACCGATGCGCCGCTCGCCGAGCATTTCGGCTGGTCGATGTTCCGCGTGTTCTCCGCGTTCGTCGCCGCCTGCCTGACCGCCATTCCTATCGGCATCGCGATGGGCGTGTCGCGGATCGCGCGCGGGATCTTCGATCCGCCGATCGAGTTCTATCGACCGCTGCCGCCGCTCGCCTATTTGCCGCTCATCGTGATCTGGTTCGGCATCGACGAGCTGTCGAAGGTGCTGCTGATCTACCTCGCCTGCTTCGCGCCGCTCGCGATGAGCGCCCGCGCCGGCGTGCGCTCGGTTTCGCAGGAGCAGATTCACGCCGCGTACTCGATGGGCGCCTCGAAGTGGCAGGTGATCCGGCACGTGATCGTCCCGGCAGCGATGCCGGAGATCCTGACCGCGATGCGGATTGCGATCGGCTTCGGCTGGACCACCCTGGTCGCCGCAGAGATGGTTGCCGCGACCAGAGGCCTCGGGCAGATGGTGCTCAACGCCTCGAACTTCCTGCGCACCGACATCGTGATCATGGGCATCGTGGTCATCGGCGCGGTCGCTTACCTCTTCGATCTGCTGATGCGATACGTCGAGCACCTGGTCGTGCCGTGGAAAGGGAAAGTGTGAGCAGCGAGAGAGGCTCCGCGAGCCAGTAGCGAGCGGAGGCCGAGCGCCCGCGAATCACTTTCTGCCGACGCGCGACGCGACTTGGCCGCGCGTCCGCCGAAGGAGGCCGCGGTCTGAGAAACTCAGCTATGACAACGTCGTAAACGAGCTACCCTGACGGCTGCCCGCTCCCAAGCGCCGGCCATCGGTATGTAGTTGACAGCGCCGTTCCGCTTTGCCACGCTCGGTTTATGGTTGTTCGTCCGCACTTCCAGCGGCTGGTCGACAAGGCGAGAAATCTTCCGCCCTTGTCGGCAGCGATCGTCTACCCCTGCGATCGCGATTCGCTGCAGAACGCGCTCTCGGCGCGATTCGCGGGTTACCTTGCTCCAATCCTGGTCGGCCCGGAAAAGCGCATCACCGACGCCGCGGCCCAGGCCGGGCTCGACCTGTCGCGAATCGACCTCATCGATACACCGGACGATCCATTCGCGGCCGCCCAGCGGGCTGTGGCGCTGGCGAAAAGCGGCGAGACGCAGGCGCTGATCAAGGGCAGCCTCTACCCCGACGATCTGATGCGCGCGGTGGCAGCTCCGGAGGCCGGGCTTCGCGGAGAGCGGCGGCTGACCCATGCCTTCTTCGTTGATCTGCCCGGATATCCGCGCGCCTTCATTCTGTCGGACGCCGTGCTGAACATCGCCCCGAATCTCGCCGCCAAGCGCGATATCGTGCAGAACGCGATCGACTTCGCGCAGGCGTTGGGCGTTGCCAACCCGCAGGTTGCGGTGCTGAGCGCGGTCGAAGGCGTGACCGCGGCTCTGCCCGCTACCGGCGACGCGGCGGCGCTCGCGAAGATGGCAGCTCAGGGACTCATCAAGGGCGGCGCGGTCGACGGTCCGCTCACGGCCGATGCCGCGATGTCGCCGGCGGCGGCGCGCGCCAGCAACGTCTCCTCGCAGGTCGCCGGCAACGCTGACGTCCTGATCGCGCCCGGGCTGGAGTCGGGTGCCCTGCTCCTGCGCGCGTTGGTCGGCATGTTCGGCGCGCTTGCGGCGGGTGTCACGCTCGGCGCGAAGGTGCCGGTCGTGCTCTCCGCGCGCAACGAATCGATGGAAGTGAGGATGGCCGCCTGCGTGCTGGCCTCGCTCGTCGCACAGGCGCCCCGCGACTCGGCCGCGGCAGCCGCCAAGCCCGAGCCGGCGCGAGTCGTCAGCATCGCGGCGTAGCGCCGCCCGTTTCGCATCGCTCGCGTTGCGCGAGCGCCGCGGATAGCCGCATCATCGCGGCTGTGCCGCGTCCGATGCCTCCCGGATGTCCCGTCTTGCGCTAACGCTTTTCCCGGCGCTCGGCTGGCGCGAGCGCGTGACCGCGGCCAGCATGCGCGCGGACCTCACGGCGGGACTGATCGGCGCCCTGATCGTTCTGCCGCAGGCCGTGGCGTTCGCCACCCTCGCCGGCATGCCTCCCGAGTACGGACTCTACGGCGCGATGCTGCCTGCGGTCGTCGGCGCGCTTTGGGGCTCGTCCTGGCAGCTCGTGTCCGGCCCGACCAATGCGACTTCGCTCATGGTCTTCGCATCGCTCGCCGCGCTCGCCACGCCCTTCTCGCCCGAATACATCCGGCTCGTGCTGACGCTGAACCTGATGATCGGTCTCATCAAACTCGGGCTCGGGCTGGCGCGGCTCGGCGCGCTGGTGAATTTCATCTCGATCACCGTGATCGTCGGCTTCACCGCCGGAGCGGGACTGCTGATCATCGGCGCGCAACTGAAGAATTTCTTCGGACTGGCGATGGCACAGGAGCCGAGCTTCGCCGGCGCACTCACGACCTTCTCTCAACACATCAAGGAAATCGATCCGTGGTCGACGGTCGTGGGCGTCGCCTCGCTCGCCGCGGCGCTCGCCGGCAAGCGCTGGCTGCCGCGCGTGCCGTTTCTGCTCACCGGGCTTGTCGCGGGCAGCGTCGTCGCGTGGCTCCTCGCGCGCGATGGTGTCGCACAGGTTGCCACCGTAGGCGCCCTGCCTTCGGCGATTCCCGGTCTCTCGCTCCCCGATTTCTCGGCCGGCACCTGGCGCACTCTGGCGCCGATCGCGCTCGCCTTGACCGTGATCGGATTGACCGAAGCCACCTCCAGCGCACGCGCGGTGGCCGCGAAGTCCGGCCAGCGGCTCGACGGCAATCAGGAATTCATCGGCCAGGGCCTCGCCAATGTCGTTGGTGCGTTCACGTCGAGTTATCCGACTTCGGGCTCGTTCAATCGCAGTGGTGCAAATTTCGAAGCGGGCGCGAAGACGCCGCTTGCCGCCGTTTTTTCCGCCGCGTGCCTGCTCGTGGTGCTCCTCTTCGTCGCTCCGCTGGGCGCTTATCTCCCGCTCGCGACGATGGCGGCGCTGCTGTTCATCATCGCCTGGGGGTTGATCGACTTCGGCCGGGTGCGCGAGATCGCGAAGAGCGGGCGCGGCGAGTTGTTCGTACTCGTGGTCACCTTTCTCTCGACCCTATTGCTGCAGCTCGAATTCGCGATCCTGGTCGGCGTGTTGTGCTCGCTGCTGATGTACCTCAACCGCACGACGCATCCGGCTGTTCGCGCCGTGGCTCCGGACCCAGCTTCGCCGCTGCGGCGATTCGCGCCGGTCGCGGAGCGTGGACTCGTCGAATGTCCGCAGCTCGCGCTCGAGCGCATCGAGGGGTCGCTCTTCTTCGGCGCCGTCGATCACGTCCACGACGAGCTGGAGGCGACGCGCAACGAGCGGCCCGATCGGCGCAACGCGCTGCTCATCGGCAGCGGCGTCAACTTCATCGACGTCGCCGGAGGCGAGCTGCTCGCCGACGAAGCCAAGCGCCAGCGCGAGCACGGAGGCACGCTCTTTCTTTGCAACCTCAAGCCGCAGGTAACGCAGCTGCTCGAAAGCGGCGGCTTCATCGAGCGCGTCGGACGCAACAATGTCTTTCCGAACAAGGACGCCGCGATCAGCGGAATCTACAGCCGGCTCGACACGGAAATCTGCCGACGCTGCACTGCGCGCATCTTCATCGAGTGCCAGGAGACGCTGCCCGATGGCTCGCGGCGCGACGAGCAGAAATAGCCTAGGCGACAGAGCGCAGCGCACCGCCGCGGCGCGCCCGCACGCAGTCCATGAAGTAGCGCAGCTTGCCGCCGTCGCTCTCTTCGATGAGCCCGTGGATGTCGGTTTCGAAACCGGGGAACTGCTGATTGAAGCTGCGGGCGAACTGCAGGAACTGCACGATCGTGCGGTTGAAGCGCTCTCCGGGAATGAGGAGCGGAATCCCGGGCGGATAGGGCGTCAGCAGGACGCTGGTCACGCGACCTTCGAGCTGATCGATCTCGACTCGATCGATGTCCCGATGCGCCATGCATGCGAACGCTTCCGAAGGCTTCATCGCCGGCTGCATGTCCGAGAGGTACATCTCGGTCGTCACGCGCGCAACGTCGTTCGCCTTGTAGGTTTCGTGGATCTGCCGACACAAGTCGCGCAACCCCACCCGCTCGTATGAAGGCTGCTGCGCGCAGAACTCCGGCAGGATCTTCCACAGTGGCTGGTTCTTGTCGTAGTCGTCCTTGAACTGTTGCAGCGCGGTTACCAGCGTGTTCCAGCGGCCCTTGGTGATGCCGATCGTGAACATGATGAAGAACGAGTAGAGCCCGGTCTTCTCCACGATGACGCCGTGCTCGGCGAGATATTTGGTGACGATCGAAGCGGGAATGCCCGTTTTCGCGAACTTGCCCGAGACGTCGAGCCCCGGCGTGATCACGGTCGCTTTGATCGGATCGAGCATGTTGAAGCCCGGCGCGAGATTGCCGAAACCGTGCCATTTCTCGTTGGCGCGCAGCATCCAGTCGTCGCGCTTGCCGATGCCCTCTTCGGCGAGCTTCTCCGGTCCCCACACCTTGAACCACCAGTCCTTGCCCCACTCGTCGTCGACCTTGCGCATCGCGCGCCGGAAATCGAGCGCCTCGACGATCGACTCCTCGACCAGCGCGGTTCCGCCTGGGGGCTCCATCATTCCGGCGGCCACGTCGCAGGAGGCGATGATCGCGTACTGCGGCGAGGTCGAGGTGTGCATCAGGTAGGCTTCGTTGAAGATATGGCGGTCGAGCTTGCGTGACTCGCTCTCCTGAACGAGGATCTGCGAGGCCTGCGACAGCCCGGCGAGCAGCTTGTGCGTCGAGTGCGTAGCGAAGATCAGCGCGTCCTTGCTGCGCGGCCGGTCCTTGCCGATCGCGTGCATGTCCTTGTAGAAGTCGTGGAAGGCGGCGTGCGGCAGCCAGGCCTCGTCGAAGTGCAGCGTGTCGATCGAGCCGTTCAGGGTCTGTTTGAGCATCTCGACGTTATAGACCACGCCATCGTAAGTGCTCTGAGTGATGGTGAGGATGCGCGGCTTCTTGCTGTTCGCTGCATGTGCGAACGGGTTCGCCTCGATGCGTTTCTTTATGCGCTCTGGCCGGAATTCGTCGAGCGGGATTGGGCCGATGATGCCCAAATGATTGCGCGTCGGCGTGAGAAACACCGGAATCGCGCCGGTCATCGTGAGCGCGTGCAGGATCGAAACGTGGCAGTTGCGATCGACCACCACGATATCGCCGGGCGCGACATTTGCGTGCCACACCATCTTGTTCGAGGTCGAAGTGCCGTTGGTGACGAAGAAGCAGTGATCGGCGTTGAAGATGCGCGCCGCGTTGCGCTCCGACTTGGCGACCGGGCCCGAGTGATCGAGCAGCTGCCCCAGCTCGTCGACCGAGTTGCACACGTCGGCGCGCAACATGTTCTCGCCGAAGAACTGGTGGAACATCTGACCGACGGGGCTCTTGAGGAACGCGACGCCTCCCGAGTGTCCGGGGCAGTGCCAGGAATACGAGCCGTCCTGCGCGTACTCGACCAGCGCCCGGAAGAACGGCGGCGCGAGCGAGTCGAGGTAGCTCTTCGCCTCGCGCACGATGTGACGCGCGACGAACTCCGGCGTGTCCTCGAAGGTATGGATGAAGCCGTGCAGCTCGCGCAGGATATCGTTGGGGATGTGGCGTGAGGTTCGCGTCTCGCCGTAGAGATAGATCGGGATGTCCGCGTTCTTGAAGCGGATTTCCTCGACGAAGGCGCGCAGGCTCTTCAGCGCCTTTTCGGTCTCCTCGGCCGTTCCCGAGCCGAACTCCTCGTCATCGATCGACAGGATGAAGGCGGAAGCGCGGGACTGTTGCTGCGCGTATTGCGAGAGATCGTAGTAGCTGGTGACGCCGAGCACCTCGAGGCCTTCCTTCTCGATGGCGCCGGCGAGCGCGCGTATGCCCAGCCCCGACGCATTCTCGGAGCGGAAATCCTCGTCGATGATGACGACAGGAAAACGGAATTTCATAAATTTTCAAATGGCGAAGGGGGCGACAGCGCCCCCTTTCTCAGCGAAGGAGCGCCTCCGCGCCCCGTTCAAGCGGCGTATTGTGCGCCCGTTTGGCAAGCTCTGGAGACAAATTTGACGCCGACGGCGTCACATAGTGCCCCAAAGGTTGCGTGGACGAGACAGGAAGGCTGCCCGCGAGGCTTAGGCGACATTGGCGAGAACCGTCACGCCGGCCCACGCGAGGAGCGCGAACCCCGCCGGCGCCGCCAGCCAGCGTCCCACAGTGAGATTCTTCTCGGCCGCCATTAGCGCGGCCAGGACCAGCATCCAACCGAGGTTGCCCATCCCGACCACGAACATCACCAGCATCAGCGCCCAGCAGCAGGCGACGCAGAAGAGCCCGTGGTCGATGCCGATACGCAACGCCTCGCGCGCCGGCACGACACCGCGCCAGCGGGAGTTGACGAAGCCGAACGGCGTCCGGCAGCGCTCGAGGCAGCGGTACTTCAGCGAGCTGAACTGAAACGCGCCGGCGCCGGCCAGCACAACCGCGCCCACGACCCAGCCGTGCGCGGTGAGCCAGCTCGACCCGGCTACCGCCGTGTGAAGACCCGCGTCGGCCGCGTGCGCGACGAGGCCGAACGCGCCCCACGCGATGACATAGCCGACCACAACGAGGGCGACCAGTCTGCCGCTGTCCGCGCGCCCGCTGGTGATGCGCGAGAAGACACCGAGCAGCGGCAGTGTAGTCGGCAGCATCATCGCCACGATCATCAGGAGCCACGCGCCGGCATAGGAAACGGCTGGCAGGACGAGCTCGCCCTGTGGAATGGCGCGGCACAGCTCGTCGAGCCATACCGGCTCGAGCCACCGACCGTGGTCGAGGTAGCGAGCGTAGGGGCTTGCGCTCCACAGAGCGATCGCCACCCACGCGATCGCAGCGAGCGCGCCGATCAGCGCCAGGATGAAAAAGCGCCGATCGACACGCGGTGCAAATACCTCAGGCGTCGAAGACAAACGTGCTCTGCAGGGCGTTGTGGCCGCTGATGTCGAGATTGATGCCGAGCTTCTCGTTCTTCGATCGGTAGCGCGGGCTCTTGCCGACGAACACCGGCGCGCCCGGAACGGTCGAGAAGATTGTGTCCGAGAGCACGGTCTTGCCGCCGGTGGCGCCGGTATAGGGCTCCAGCTCGGCGTAGCCCGCGTTGCCGACTTTGAGCGTGCCCTTCCCGCCCTGCACGTCGAAGGTGATCGGCACCTTGTCCACCGAGACGACTTCGCCGATCAGCTTGACGAGATCGCCCACCGGGCCGCCCTGCTTGCCCGTATAGACTGAGAGAATCGCTTCTTCCTGCTGCGGCGAGACCCTATCGTCGAGATAGACAGCCGCCCTCCAGTTGCCCTGCAGGATATTGCCTGGAACGTGCGCGATCACGGCGATGGTGCGTCCCGAGACGTCGACGCCGTTCACGTTGCCCTTGTCGAAGCGCCACGCGACGATGGTGTCGCAGGTGCCGAAATCCGGGTCCTCGCCGATCCAGCAGGGGCACAGCACGCGGCAGTTGCAGACTTCCAGCAGCCTTCCTTCGAGATGATATGCCACGGTGGGCCTCCTAGAGATGTTCGGGGGGAGAATGCCGGCACGCGCTGCAACGCCGGCGAGCGGGAAATCTTACGCCGGCGTTGAGCCATCTGCCACGTGAATATTCGACTTTTTTGTCTCTTTTGTATCAGCGCTGTCCTCCGGCAAGGCGTACCGAGGCGGGATGCGCGCGCAGGCGCGCCATGGCCCAGACGCCGAGCGCCGGGCCGATCGATAGGGGCACGAAGGCGTAACGCCATCCGACCGCGTCGACCCAGTGCGGCAGCAGATGAATGGTCACCAGGGTCAGCGTGAAGCCAAGCGCGGTTTGCGCGGTGAGCATCGTCCCGACCCGGGCGGGATCGGATAGCTCCGCGATCGAAGCCGAGAATTGCGCCGAGTCGGCGACGATGCTCACCCCCCAGACGACGCAGAGCGTGACCAGCGCCCACGGCGCGCCGCCGTAGAGCAGGCCGACGCTCGCGGCGCAGCTTCCGCTGATCGCCATTGCAACGATGGTGATCGTCGTGCGGCCCAGCCGGTCCGCGAGATACCCGGCGCCGATGCAACCGATCGCCCCGGAGCCGACCGTGGCAAAGGCGGCGAGCTTCGCAGCCGTCGGAGCGGTCTCCGGAGGAAGGCTCAACGCAAAGCTTGCGCTCAGGAAAACGCCGATCCACGCCCACATCGCGTAAAGCTCCCACATGTGTCCGAGATAGCCGAAGTTCGCGAGGCGAAGCGGCAACTCGCGCCAGGCGGTCAGCACGTAATGCGGATCGAAGCGCGGGGCTGGCGCGCGATTGGGGCCCAGCCCGCTGAACCCGATCAGGATCGCGGCCGCGAGAGCCGACACGCTGGCGGTCGCAAGCGTGATGCGCCAGTTGACGCCGCCGAAGGCGTTGAACAGATGCGGTGAGGCCGAGCCCAGCGTCAGCGCGCCGACGAGAAGTCCCACCATCAGGCCCATGTCGCCCTTTGCCCAGGTCGACGCCAGTTTCATGCCGACGGGGTATACGCCTGCCATGCACACACCGGTGGCGACGCGTAGCAACAACGCACCATTCGAACCTGGGTCGACGACGAGGAGCAAAGCGTTCGCGCCGGCGCCGATCGCGGCCGAAGCCGCAAAGAAGCGGCGCGGATCGATGCGATCGGCAAGCCCAAGGAGCGCGCTCACGAGGCAACCGATCACGAAACCGACCTGTACCGCGCCGGTGAACGCCGCTTGCACGAAGTTCGACAATCCGAACTCGGCCACGAGCGAAGGAACGACTGCGGAAGCGGAAAACCAAAGAGACAACGCGGCGACCTGGCTCAGCGCGATGATCGCGACCGACGCGGGCTTGGAGCTTTGCATGAGGGTCAGGTTACTTTACCGTGGAGGCCAGCCTTGACCCTCGTCCTAGATTTTCGGAAGCGTGACGCCCTTCTGGCCCTGGTACTTCCCGCCGCGATCCTTGTACGAGGTCTGGCACACTTCGTCCGCCTCGAAGAAGATCACTTGCGCGACGCCTTCGTTGGCGTAGATCTTCGCCGGGAGCGGCGTCGTGTTCGAGAACTCGAGCGTCACGAATCCTTCCCATTCCGGCTCGAGCGGCGTCACGTTCACGATGATCCCGCAGCGCGCGTAGGTTGATTTTCCGAGGGTGATCGTGAGCACGCTGCGCGGGATGCGGAAGTATTCGACCGTGCGCGCGAGTGCGAAGGAATTCGGCGGGATGATGCAGGAGTCGCCCTTGAAGTCGACGAATGACTTGTCGTCGAAGTTCTTCGGATCGACGATGGTGGTGTTGAGATTGGTGAACAGCTTGAATTCGTTCGAGCAGCGGATGTCGTAGCCGTAGCTCGACGTTCCGTAGGAGACGATCTTGTGACCGTTGGCCTCGCGGATCTGCCTCGGCTCGAACGGCTCGATCATCCGGTGCTCGGCCGCCATGCGGCGGATCCAGTGGTCGGATTTGATGGTCATTGCGCGTATCCCAGCTCCGCGGCAACACGCTTCACCTCGGGCGCGGCCAGGGCGGCACGGTCAAGATCATCGAGCCTTACGGGAAGACCGGATCCTCCGCCGGCATGGGACCCGGCGTAAGCGTCCGGCGCCCCCGCATGTATCGCTACTCCTTTGATGGTGGTCTCGATGGCCCTGCGATCGAACCGCTCTGGATCTACTCCAACCTGTGCCGCGAGCCTGGAGATGGCCGCTTCGGGGCTGGCAACGATGTCTTCGTATCGCCAAAGCTGCACCGAAGAACTCGGCGCGCAGCAGCGAGCGAGTGACGAAGACGCAAGGGCCCAGCGGTTAAGGAACACGTCGGGATTGCCTCCGTAGTCTCTCAGGTAGAACCCCATCGTCTTGATCGAACGCAGCGTCGCCTCCGGATGCCGGACGAGGACAATGATGATCGCGTCGGGAAACATTTTCTTGAGCAACGCGACCGCGGCTCCCGTGTAGCGGATCTCCTTGAATCCCCAGCGCGGGTATCCGAGCTGCGTTGCCGGCACTGCAAGCGAGCGAAGCAAGGCCGCTCGTGCACCGGCCACGAATGCTTCGAGCGGCGGGGTGACGTTCGGGATCCAGTTGTTCCACCCTTCTTTCCTGAACACCTCCCAATGTTGCCTGCCCTCGCGTTCGATCCACTTGGCCATCCCGTTCACCATGCGTTGCAAGCCGGCGAGGAGCAAGCCGCCATGCTCGCCCCAGATCATGATTTCGCCGGTCGAGATCAGGAGTCGCTGCAGCAGCGTGCTCCCGACCCGGGCGCCTCCGGCCAGCACGAACACGGGCGCTCCGCTCGAGTCGTCCGCCGTCATTTCAGGTATTCTGGATCACGATATTCGGAAACTTCGCCGAGAAGTCCTCGGCCTTCTGCGCGACGAATACCGCAGTCTTGCGCGCGATCTCCTTGTAGATCGCCGCGGTGGGCCCGTCGGGATCGGCGACGACCGTAGGGCGCCCCGAGTCAGCTTGCTCGCGGATCTTGATGTCGAGCGGCAATCCGCCGAGAAACGGAATGTTGTAGTCCTTGCTCATGCGCTGCGCGCCGCCCTCGCCAAAGATCGCCTCGGCGTGGCCACAGTTCGAGCAGACATGGATCGCCATGTTCTCGACTACGCCGACGATCGGCACGCCGACCTTCTCGAACATCTTGAGACCCTTGCGTGCATCGATCAGCGCGATGTCCTGCGGTGTGGTGACGATCACGGCACCGGTCACGGGCACTTTTTGCGCGAGCGTCAGCTGGATGTCACCGGTGCCGGGCGGCATGTCGACGATCAGATAGTCGATGTCGCGCCAGTTGGTGTCCTTCAGCAGCTGCTCGAGCGCCTGCGTCACCATCGGTCCGCGCCAAACCATGGGCGTGTCCGTGTCGATAAGAAATCCGATCGACATCGCCTGCACTCCCCAGGCTTCCATCGGCTCGAGCGTCTTGCCGTCCTTCGATTCGGGCCGGCCGGTGATGCCCAGCATCATCGGCTGCGAGGGTCCGTAGATATCGGCGTCGAGCACGCCGACCTGCGCACCTTCGGCGGCGAGGCCGAGCGCGAGGTTCACGGCGACGGTCGACTTGCCTACGCCGCCCTTCCCGCTCGCGACCGCGATGATGTTCTTCACGCCCGGGACGAGCTTAACGCCGCGCTGGACGGCGTGCGAGGCGATCTTGTGTCCAATCGTCACGTTCACTTTGCCGACGCCAGGAAGCGAGGTGAGCGCAGCCTGCACGAGCTTCCTCAACGTTTCGTGCTGGCTCTTGGCGGGGTAACCAAGCTGCAGGTCGACTGCGACGTTCGCACCTTCGATCTGCAGCTTGCGAACCGACTTGGTGGACACGAAGTCCCGACCCGTGTTCGGATCGATCAGCGCGTGCAGGCTGCCTTGAACGTCGGCTTCGGCGATGGCCATGGGATGAACAGCGGAAGATGCGTGGAAGAATGAAAGTTTAGCGAAAAAGCGTGCCGCTCGGTACTCAGACAGAGACCGCTTTGCTAGAATTCATCATTCCCCTGTCGCATCAAAGGTTTCTCGCCGCATGTCGCGCCGAACGTTGTTTGTCACGACGGCGTTGCCGTACGCCAACGGTCCGTTCCACATCGGCCACATCATGGAGTACATCCAGGCCGACATCTGGGTGCGCTTCCAGCGCATGCAGGGACACGCCGTGCACTTCATGGGGGCCGATGACACGCACGGCGCGCCGATCATGCTGCGAGCCGAAGCGGACGGCATATCGCCCGAGGAACTGATCGCGCGCATCGGCGAGTCGCACAAGCGCGATTACGCGCGGTTTCATCTGAGCTACGACAACTGGTACACGACGCACAGCGCCGAGAACGTCGAGCTGTCGCATTCGATCTATCGCGCCCTCAAGAGCGCGGGTCTGATCTCTGCGAAGCTGATCGAGCAGTTCTACGATCCGGTGAAGAACATGGCACTCGCCGACCGCTACATCAAAGGCGAGTGCCCGAAGTGCGGGACCAAGGATCAGTATGGCGATGCCTGCGAGAACTGCGGCTCGACCTACCAGCCAACCGATCTCAAGAATCCGTATTCGGTCCTTACGGGAGCCAAGCCCGAGCTGCGCCGCGCCGAGCATCTGTTCTTCAAATTGTCGGACCCTAAGGTCGTCGCGTTCCTGCGCGACTGGACAGCGAAGACGCCATTGCAGCAGGAGGTCAAGAACAAGATCGCCGAATGGGTCGGCGACGAGAAGGGAAGCAAGCTCGCCGACTGGGACATCTCGCGCGACGCGCCGTATTTCGGCATCGAGATTCCAGACGCGCCGCGCAAGTACTTCTACGTCTGGCTCGATGCGCCAATCGGCTATCTCGCGAGCCTCAAGAATTACTTCGACAGCGGCAAGGCGCGCAAGAACGGCGAGACGCGATCATTCGACGAGTTCATCGCCGCCTCGTCGGAGGTCGAGCAATATCACTTCATAGGCAAGGACATCGTCTATCACCACACGCTGTTCTGGCCGGCGATGCTAAGGTTCGCGCAGCGGAAGGTCCCGACCAACGTCTACGTGCACGGCTTCATCGGAGTCTCGGGCGAGAAGATGTCCAAGTCGCGCGGCACAGGCTTGAGTCCGCAGCGCTACCTCGAAGTCGGCATGAACCCTGAGTGGCTGCGCTACTACATCGCCGCGAAGCTCAACGACAGGGTCGAGGACTTCGACTTCACCGCCGAGGACTTCATGGCGAGAGTGAACAGCGATCTCGTCGGGAAGCTGGTGAACATCGCCGCGAGATCGGCCCGATTCATCGCGCAGCACGGGAACAAGCTCGCCACGGGTCAGTCATTCGAAGCGCGGCATCGAATCAAGTCGGAGACCGCGGCGAAGGAGATCGGCGAGCTCTACGACCGACGCGAATTCGGCAAGGCAATGCGCGAGATCATGGAGCTGGCCGATCAGACGAACGAGTACTTCGACTCGAAGAAGCCCTGGGATCTGGCGCGCGACAAAGCTACCCTACCGCGCGCGCTCGAGGTGTGCTCCGAATGCATCGACGACTTCCGCGTGTTGGTCACGCTGCTGAAGCCCGTGCTGCCCGCTTTCGCCGAGAGTGCCGAGAAATTCCTTAAGATTGTGCCGCAGGCCTGGGCGGATATCCCCAAGCAACTCGCCAAGGATCACGCGATCAACGCTTATTCCCACCTGTTGACTCGCGTCGACCCGAAGCAGATCGATGCGTTGTTTGAGGTTTCGCCGGCTCCCTCCCTGCAAGCCTCTCCCTCGTCGGTGGGCGAGGGAGCGACAGCTCCGGGCGCCGCAACGATCTCGATCGACGAATTCGCAAAGATCGAGCTGCGCATCGCGCGCATCGTCAACGCCGAGCATGTCGGCAGTGCGGACAAGCTGCTCAAGCTCACGCTCGACATCGGGGAGACCGAGAACGGCGCGCCGCGTCATCGAGTCGTATTTGCGGGAATCAAATCGGCTTACAAGCCTGAGGACTTGATCGGACGCCTCACCCCCATGGTTGCGAACCTGGCGCCGCGAAAGATGAAGTTCGGAATCTCGGAAGGGATGGTGCTCGCCGCATCGGGCGACGGACCCGGCATCTACCTGCTCGCGCCTGACTCGGGCGCCACGCCCGGCATGCGCGTGAAGTAGGTGGTCAGCTCGCTCACGTTGGTCCTCGGCGCGATAGGCGCCTGGCTAGCGATCGGCGCGATCGGGCTCGCGCGCCCGCGCAATCTGCGCTTCGTCGGCCGCGTTCTGTTCAGCGCCAGCGCGCTTGTGGGGCTGGGACTTGCGCTCGTCGCGCTCATGTCGATCGGGAACGCCGTGCAGGGCCTGGTATTGCCGCTGGGCTTGCCCGATCTTCCGTTCCACTTGAGGCTCGACGCGCTGTCGTCGTTCTTCCTGCTGTTGCTGGGCGCAGCCTCCGCCGGCATCTCGATGTTCTCCGCCGGGTACTTCCGTCCAAGCGAAGGCGCGGCTCCAGGTCTCGTGAGCCTGCAATACCACACTTTTCTCGCCGCGATGGCGCTGGTGCTGATCGCCGACGACGCTTACGTCTTCATGGTCGCCTGGGAGACGATGGCGCTCGCGTCGTTCTTCCTTGTCACGACCGATCACCGGCTGCCCGAGATCCGCCGCGCGGGATTCCTGTATCTGCTGATCGCGCATCTCGGCGCGATCATGATCCTGCTCTGCTTCGGCGTGCTGCAAGGTGGCGACTACAGCTTCGACTCGATGCGCCTTGCGAACCGTTCCATCGCATGGAGCTCGGTCGCGTTCCTGCTCGCATTATTCGGCTTCGGAGCCAAGGCTGGCCTGCTGCCCCTGCACGTTTGGCTTCCCGAGGCGCATCCGGCAGCGCCCTCACCTGTGTCAGCGCTCATGAGCGGCGTCATGCTCAAGACGGCGATCTACGGACTGCTGCGCATAAGCTTCGATCTGCTCGGCTTCCAGCTCTGGTGGTGGGGTGTACTCGCGCTCGTGCTCGGGTTGCTCACCGCGCTCTTCGGCGTGCTCTTCGCCACCGTGCAGACCGACATGAAGCGGCTCCTCGCCTATTCGTCGATCGAGAACATCGGCATCATCGTCGCGGGAATCGGGCTGGCGATTCTCTTCAAGAGCTACGATAAGCCGCTGCTCGCCGCGATCGCGCTCACCGCGACGCTCTATCACGCGCTCAATCACGCGTTCTTCAAGAGCCTGCTCTTTCTCGCCACGGGATCGGTGTTGCACTCGACCAAGGAGCGCAGCCTTGGCAAGCTCGGTGGGCTGATCCATCGCATGCCGTGGGTGGCCTGGCTCGCGTTAGCGGGGACGCTCGCCTGCGCGGGTCTGCCGCCGCTCAACGGCTTTGTCTCCGAGTGGCTGCTTCTGCAGGCGTTCCTGTTCACGCCGACGCTGCCGCAATCGTTCGTGAACATGCTCGTTCCGCTCGCCGCAGCCGCGCTCGTGCTTGCCGCCGCGCTCGCCGCATACGTGATGGTCAAGTTCTACGGCGTGATCTTTCTTGGCCGGCCGCGCGAGCCAAACCTCGCGTACGCGCACGACGCCGGACGCTTCGAGCGCATCGCTCTCGTCTGGCTCGCCGCAGGATGTTTCGTGCTCGGGTTATTCCCGGTTCAGGTAATCGCGATGCTCGACGCGGTCAACGTGCTGCTGCTCGGTTCCCCGGTGACGCGGCCGGGCGTGAGCTGGTGGCTTCTCGCGCCCATCGACGCCGACCGCGCGAGCTACAGCCCCGCGATCGTACTCATCGCTACGGTTGCGGTGCTCTTGCTGACGATTCAGATCGTGCACCGGCAATATCACGGTCGATTGCGCAAGGGTCCCGTGTGGGACTGCGGCTTCCCGGCGCAGACGCCGCGCATGCAGGACACGGCGGAGGGCTTCGGGCAGCCGATCCGGCAGATCTTCGAGCAGTTCTTCCGCATCGAGCGCGTGCTGCCTACCCCCTTCGACGCCGAGCCGCGATATTTCGTCAAAGCCGAAGACCATTTCTGGTACTGGCTGTACATGCCGATCGCTCGTGCGGCGGAATGGGTGGCACGTCAAGTTGGCCGTCTCCAGCAGGGCCGCATCGCCGTATATCTCATGTACAGCTTCTTCACGCTGCTCGCGCTCCTCTACTTCGTACGATGAGCGCAACCGGATTCCTGTCGCAACTGCTGCAGCTCGTGGTCGCGCTGCTGCTCGCGCCGCTCCTGCTCGGCTGGGTGAACCAGTGCCGCGCGTGGCTTCAGAACAAGAGAGCACCCTCTCTTCTGCTTCCGTATTGGACGATCCGCAAGCTCTTCCACAAGGACGCGGTGGTCGCCGACAACGCCTCGGGCTTGTTTCGCGTCACGCCCTACGTCGTCTTTGCCGCGATGGCGCTCGCCGCCGCGATTGTTCCCTCGCTCGCGACCGATCTGCCCTTCGCGCACGCCGCCGACGCGATCGCGCTCGTGGGCCTATTCGCGCTGGCGCGCGTGTTCATCGCGCTCGCCGCCATGGATCTGGGCACCGCCTTCGGCAGCATCGGCGCGCGACGCGAGATGTTCGTCGGTTTCCTCGCCGAGCCGGCGCTTCTGATGGTGCTCTTCACCGCCTCCCTGATTTCCGGCGCTACCCTCTTGCCGACGATCGTCGAGACGCTTGCGCACCGCGACATCGCGATCTACCCGAGCCTCGCTTTCGCCGGCGTCGCGTTCACCATGGTGTCGCTCGCTGAGAATGCGCGCATTCCCGTCGACAATCCGGCGACGCACCTTGAGCTGACGATGATCCACGAGGCGATGATCCTCGAGTACTCCGCGCGGCACCTGGCGCTGATCGAGTGGGCTTCGGCCCTGAAGCTCTTCAACTACTCGTGCATCGGGCTCGCGCTCTTTCTTCCTTTCGGCATCGCCAAGGGCAGTTCGGACTGGGGCGCCATCCTTGTCGCCGTGCCGGTGCTCATCGGCAAGCTTGCCGTGGGCGGCTTTGCGCTGGCGCTGATCGAGACTCTCTTCGCCAAGATGCGGATCTTCCGCGCACCGGAATTCCTCGGCACCGCGTTCCTCCTCGCCGTGCTGGCAATGCTGGTCAATCTGCTGCTCGGGAGCTGAGATGAGCGCAGTCCCGTTCTGGGCGCAACTCATCAACCTCTTCGCCGCGGTGCTGCTGCTGCTCGCCTTCGCCATGCTCGCGCAGCGCCGGGTGCTCACGCTGATCGACCTCTTCGCTGCGCAGGGCTTCGCGCTCGCCTGCTCGACTGCGATCGTCGCCTACGCGACGCGGCAACCGCATCTGTTCTGGTCCGCGGGCCTAACGCTGGTGCTCAAGGTGATTCTGCTGCCGTGGCTGTTGCACCGGCTGATCCGGCAGCTCGACGTGCGCTGGGACGTCGAGGGGCTCATCAACATTCCGACGACCATGCTGATCGGGATCGTGCTGGTCGTGTTCGCCTTCAACCTCGCTCTACCGATCGCGCAGCTCGCGAGCACCGTCACCCGCGCGACGCTCGGCATCGCGATGGCGAGCGTGATGCTGTCCTTCCTGATGATGATCACCCGACGCAAGGCGATACCGCAGGTCATCGGCTTCCTGTCGATGGAGAACGGGCTTTTCTTCGCGGCGACCAGCGCCACCTACGGCATGCCGATGGTGGTCGAGCTGGGCATCGCGCTCGACGTTCTGGTCGCGATGCTGATCCTCGGAGTTTTCTTCTTCCAGATCCGCGAGCAGTTCGACAGCCTCGATCTGAAGCATCTGGAGAAGTTGAAGGAGCACGAATGACACGTTCGGGCGCTCCCCAGAAGGAAGACGCGGCGTGACCGAGATCGTCGCCATACTCGGACTCCCACTCGCCGGAGCGCTTGCGCTGGCGCTGGTCGGCGAGCGCCGCTTCGCGCCAGTCATCAACGTCGGCGTGAGCCTTCTCACCTGGCTTGCATCGATCGCGCTGACCGCGCGAGTGATCATCGACGGATCAATCCTCGCGCTCGGCAAGCTCTTCTTCGTCGACCCGTTCAACGTCTTCCTGGTTGCGCTCACCGCCTTCGTCGGCTTCACGACGGCGATCTTCTCGCGGCCTTACATGCGCATCGAGCGCGAGCACGGCCGCGTCACCGCCGCGCGGCTTCGCCTCTATCACAGCATGTATCAGCTCTTCAATTTCACCATGCTGCTGGCGCTGCTGACCAACAACATGGGGATTCTCTGGGTCGCGCTGGAGGCGGCTACGCTGACCACCGTGCTGCTCGTCTCGCTCTATCGCACGCCCGCGAGCCTCGAAGCCGCCTGGAAGTATTTCATCCTCTGCGGCGTAGGCATCGCGCAGGCGCTCTTCGGCACGATCCTGCTCTACTTCGCCGCCGAAAAAGTGCTCGGCGTGGAAGGCGGCGCACTGCTGTGGACCGAGCTGAACAGCGTTAAGAGTCAGCTCGAACCCACCGTTCTTTCGCTCGCCTTCGTTTTCCTGCTCGTGGGTTACGGCACCAAGGTCGGGCTCGTACCGCTGCACAACTGGCTGCCTGACGCGCACGCCGAAGGTCCGACGCCGGTGTCCGCCGTGCTTTCGGGACTGCTTCTCAACGTCGCGCTGTACGCGGTCATCCGCAGCAAGGTGCTCGTCGAGGGCGCACTCCAGACTTCGTTTGCGAAAGGGCTGCTGATGGGCTTCGGCCTACTCTCGGTGGTCGTCGCGGCGTTTCTGCTCTCACGCCAGCGCGACATCAAGCGCCTCTTCGCCTATTCGTCGATCGAGCACATGGGCATCATCACCTTCGCCTTTGGCATGGGCGGCCCGATCGCCAATTTCGCGGGGCTTCTGCACATGACGGTGCATTCGCTCACCAAGTCGGCCATCTTCTTTGCGGCCGGCCACGCCGCGCAGAAGGCGGGCACGCAGATGATGGACGGCATCCGCGGGCTCGTTACCGTGAGTCCGCTCATCGGCTGGGGACTCGCGCTCGGATCGCTCGCGATCCTCGGCATGCCCCCATTCGGCGTGTTCGCGAGCGAGTTCCTGATCCTTACTTCCGCCATGCGCGAGCAGCCCTGGGCGACTCCGTTGCTGCTGCTCGCGCTGGGCGTGGCGTTTGCGGCGGTCTTCTCCAAGGTGCAACCGATGGTCTTCGGCGAGACGAGCGTCGCACGGCTGCCGCAGCGGCCCGCGATGACGCCGGTCTTCGTGCACATGGCCATTGTTCTGATGCTTGGATTGTGGATTCCGCCCTTTCTCGCCGACTGGTACCGGCAGGCAGCGAAATTAATCGGCTGACATGAACGTCTCGCCTCTGGGCATCGCGGCCGCATCGCTTCCCTGCAACATTCCCGCGCAGCGCTGCCCGGTCAGCTCTGGTCAGCTCATCACTGCCTGCCGGCTCGCGTGGGAACAGGGCGGACAGCTCGTCGCGCTTTGGGCGAGCGACGATCGCGATCGCGAACGTGGATTCACGCTCCGTGTGCTTCTCAAGGACGCCGACGGGCTGACCCTGCTCGAGCATTCGCTCCCCGACGAGGGTGCGCGCTACCCCGATCTCGCGACCATCTTCCCTGCCGCCAACCGGATGCAGCGTGCGTGCTTCGACTTGATCGGCGTGCAATGCGACGCCGACGATCAGCGTCCCTGGCTGTGGCAGGCCGCGTGGCCGATCGATCGCTTCCCGCTGCGGCGCGACTTCGAGGCGTCACCGAAGTGGGAGCCCGGCGTCGAGGACTACGCGTTCGTGCGCGTCGCCGGCGACGGCGTGCATGAGATTCCCGTCGGTCCAGTACACGCCGGCATCATCGAGCCGGGACACTTCCGGTTCCAGGTCGTTGGCGAGAAAGTGCTGCGCCTCGAGGAACGTCTGGGTTATGTCCACAAGGGCATCGAAAAGCGTTTCGAATCACTGCCGTTGCTCGAAGGCGTGCGCCTAGCCGGACGCATCTCCGGCGACAGCACCGTCGCATACGCCTGGGCGTACGCTCAGGCGCTCGAAGCGATGGCGGAGATCGGTGTCTCGCCGCGCGCCGCCGCGTTGCGCGCGCTCTGCCTCGAGCGCGAGCGGGTCGCGAATCACCTCGGCGACCTCGGCTATCTCGGCAACGACGGCGGCTTCGCATTCGGGCTGGCGCAGTTCTCGCGACTCAAGGAAGACGTGTTGCGGCTCAACCGCGAGGCCTTCGGTCATCGCTTGCTCATGGACGTCGTCGCGCCGGGCGGCATGGCGCGAGATGTCGCACCCGGCACCGCTGCAGCGATGCGCGAGCAGTGCGCTACGCTCAAGCGCGAAATCCGCGCGCTGCGCGACATCTACGACGAGCACGCGGGGCTGCAGGATCGCTTCCGCAGCTGCGGGCGCGTGACGCGTGAGCTGGCGCTGCAGCTCGGGCTCACGGGTTTCGCCGGGCGCGCATGCGGTCTCGTCGATGACATTCGCGCCGATTTTCCGTTGCACCCCTACGCCGCGCTCGCGCTGCGCAAGGCGGCGCACACGGACGGCGACGTCGCCGCGCGCGTCGCGGTCCGCTTCGACGAAGCTCTCGAATCGCTGCGCCTGATCGACGCCATCCTCGCGGCGCTGCCGGACGGAGACACTGCGGCGTCACTGCCGTCGGTTCCCGCGTCGCGGCTCGCCCTCGGATGCGTCGAAGGCTGGCGCGGGCCCGTGACGATCGCGCTCGAAAGCGGACCCAATGGAACCGTCCGCCGCTGCCACGCGAGCGACCCGTCGTGGAGGAACTGGCCGGTCTTGGAGCACGCCGTGATCGGCAACATCGTTCCGGATTTCCCGCTCATCAACAAGTCATTCAACCTGTCCTATTCGGGGCACGACCTCTAACGATGCTTTACGTGCTACGCCAGATCGCGAAAACGGGCATCAAGACCGAGCCGCCGCCGGAGCCTGCCGCCGAGATGCGCGTCGCCGACAGGCTGCAGGAGGAGATCCTGCGTATTCTGGGCCGGGCGCTTGCGATCCGGCAGGTCGATGCCGGATCCTGCAATGGTTGCGAGCTTGAGATTCACGCGCTCGGCAATCCGTACTACAACATCGAGGGCCTCGGCATTCGCTTCGTCGCTAGCCCGCGCCACGCTGACATGCTGCTCGTCACGGGTCCCGTATCCAGGCACATGGCGATCGCGCTCAAGCGGACCTACGACGCGACGCCCGACCCCAAGCTCGTCGTCGCGGTCGGCGATTGCGGCTGCACCGGCGGGATCTTCGGCGAGAGCTACGCCACCCTGGGGCGGGTCGCCAACGTCATCCCGGTCGACGTCGAGGTGCCTGGCTGCCCTCCGGCGCCGAGCGCCCTCCTGCAGGGAATCCTCGCCGCCCTCAAAAAATAGTCCTTGAAAACTTTGGCGCCAGCGCCATCTTGGTGACATCGGCGGCGAATCCGATGCCGCCCAAGCGAATTCAAGGAGAGAAAGTATGGCCAATCTGTTGCGTTATGAAAGCCCGCTGGATCGGGTGTTCGAGTCGTTCTTCGCGCCGGTCAACGGCGTGCGCGGCGGCACGATCGAGCTCGACGTCGTCGAAACCCCCGAAACCTACGTCGTGAAGGCGGAAGTCCCGGGTGTCGCGAAGGACAAGATCGAAGTCAAGGTGGAAGACCGCGATGTGACTATCAGCGTCGAATACGCTGAAGAGATCGAAGCGAATGGCAAGACGCTGTGGCGTGAACGCAGCTTCGGCAAGGCTTCTCGGGCGATCCGTCTGCCGGAATCGGTCGACGCGAACGCGGCGCAAGCGAAGCACGTCGATGGCGTGCTTCAGCTGACGCTGCCGAAGATCGCCAAGATCAACAGCAAGCAGATCACGATCCAGTAAGTGGGTGTTCCGGGCTCGGCCCGGAAAAAAGGACACGAAGCGCGGCTTTCGGCCGCGCTTTTTTTGTCTCATTGATGGGCGTCAAGCTGCCGCAACAGTGTCCGTGAGATAATCTCCTGCGGCAGCCGCCGGCGTAGCCAACAGAGCGGCCCGTGAGGGAGGACTTCTCGAGGGCCGCATCATGGACGCCGCCGGAAAACTCGCCCGCAGCCAGGACATCTCCACCAAGGTATCGCTCGTCTTCCAGAAGCGCGCCAGGCTTGCCCAAGAGCGCTTTGCAGAGCGCTTGCGAGAGGCTTACGGCGAAGCGGCTACCGAAGGAAAGGGCTTGGCGTCCTCGACGGCGTGGGTCGGGTGGTCCGACTACTGCCTCGACTTCGCCCAGCGCTCGATCCTGTTCTGGGACACGCTGCGCCAGCGCGGCAACAACTATGTCGAGCACACGGCAGAGGGCATGCCTCCCGTGCTGCACTTCGACTACGAAATGGTGCTCGATGCGCGGAAGTTCGCCCGGGCCGTGAACTACGCGCTGGTGCGCATCGTGCCGCCGGAAGGCGTGAGGGTCGATCCGAAGCGCCGCCCGTACGTGATCATCGACCCGCGCGCCGGCCACGGGCCGGGGATCGGCGGCTTCAAGGACGATTCGCAAGTGGGCGTGGCCTTGCGCGAAGGCCATCCGGTCTACTTCGTCATTTTCTTCCCGCAACCCGAGCCTGGTCAGACGCTGCTCGACGTGTGCGAAGCCGAGAAGAAGTTCGTGCACAAAGTGCGCGAGCTGCATCCGGCGAGCCCCAAGCCCGCCATCATCGGCAACTGCCAGGGCGGCTGGGCGGCGATGATGCTGGCCGCGGCCGATCCCGACGACACCGGGCCGATCGTGATCAATGGCGCGCCGATGTCCTACTGGGGCGGCGCCTGGCACGAAGGCGCGGGTGACAACCCGATGCGCTACGCGGGTGGGATGCTCGGCGGCACCTGGCTCTCTTCGTTTTCCGCCGATCTCGGCAACGGCATCTTCGACGGTGCCTATCTCGTCGAGAATTTCGAGAACCTCAATCCCGCGAACACGTTCTGGGACAAGTACTACCACGTCTTCGCCAACGCCGACACCGAGCCTCCGCGTTTCCTGGAATTCGAGCGCTGGTGGGGCGGCTTCTACCTCATGAATCGCGAAGAGATCGAGTGGATCACGCGCAATCTCTTCGTCGGCAACAAGCTGTGGTCGGGCACGACCAAGTCGAATGGCGGCAAGCCCTTCGATCTCACCGCGATCAAGGCGCCGATCGTTCTCTTCGCCTCGATGGGCGACAACATCACTCCGCCGCAGCAGGCGTTCAACTGGGTGGCGGACGTCTACGGGTCGACCGAGGAGATCAAGGCGCGTGGTCAGGTGATCGTCGGGCTGCTGCACGAAAACGTTGGGCATTTGGGCATCTTCGTCTCCGGCAAGGTGGCGAAGAAGGAGCACGCGCAGATCGTCTCGGTGCTGAAGTCGATCGAGGCGCTGCCGCCGGGTCTGTATGGCATGTCGATACGCGAAAGGAAGGGCCGCGACGGCGCGAGTGAGTACGAGGTCGAATTCCGCGAGCGGGACCTCGAGGAGATCGCCTCGCGGCTCAATCGCTTCAAGCGTGCGGACGAGAAGCCCTTCGAGGCAGTCGCTGAAGTCTCCGAGTTCAATCAACGCGCCTACGAGCTCTTCGCGCAACCGCTGGTGCAGGCGATGTCCAACGAGTTCACCGCGAAGCTCGCGCGGCAGTTTCATCCGCTGCGGGCGCAGCGCTGGGCGATGTCCGACCTGAATCCCTGGCTCGGCTGGCTCGGCCCCGCCGCGGAAATGGTCAAGGTGCATCGCAGGCCGGTCGCGAAGGACGCGCCGCTGCGCCAATGGGAGAAGATGGGATCCGAGATCGTGAGCGCGTCGCTCGACTACTATCGCGAAATCCGCGACGCGACAAGCGAAGCGATGTTCTTCCAGACCTTTGGCAACATGTTCTCGCTCTACCTCGCGGACAAGCGCGAAGTCGAAGAGGAGGAAAGCGTCGCCGATCCGCGCGATTTGCCGGTCGTGAAAGAAGCACTGGCGTCGATCGGGACGGGTGGCTACGCCGAAGCGATCACGCGCGTGGCCTCGCTTCTCGCGCGGCGCGGCGAGCCGCTGCCGCTCGCGAGAATCGCGCTGAAGAAGGAGCTGGTCGAGGAGTATGGCGATCTGCTGCCGAAGCTCGCGCCGGACGAATGGCGCCGGATCCGCGGCGAGCAGGACATCATCGTGCGCTACGAGCCTGCGCGGGCGCTGGCGGCATTGCCCGTGCTTCTCGGCGATCCGGCAGATCGCGAGCGACTCATCACATTGGCGAAGCGTCTCCTTGCCGACGAACGCGTGCAACGCAGCGGCGCGACGCCCCAGCAGCTCGCGATGCTGGAGACGATCGTCGAGACGCTGCGCACCGGCGCGGCGCCGCGCGTCGCTTTGGTCAAGAAAGTTGCCGGAGGAGCCTGACCATGTCGAGCACCGTAACCACCAAAGCACACGCGGTCACCGCCCCGGAAATGCTTCGCGGGTCGGATCGCGATCGACCGCACGAGAAGTACCAGCGGCTTCTCGATTTCTGCAAGACGCTGCCACCGACGCCGACCGCGGTCGCGCACCCCTGCGACCAGACCTCGCTCGAGGGAGCGGCTGACGCCGCAAAACTCGGGCTCATCGCACCCACGCTGGTCGGTCCGCGTTCCCGCATCGAGCAGGTGGCCCGGCAGCATCACATCGATATCTCGGGTCTGCCGATCGTCGATGCGCCCTTCAGCCATGCCTCCGCGGAGAAAGCGGTCGCCCTGGTGCGCGAGGGACAGGCGGAAGCGCTCATGAAAGGAAGCTTGCACACCGACGAGTTGATGGGTGCGGTGGTCAGTCGCGATGCGGGCCTGCGCACTGCTCGGCGGATCAGCCACTGCTTCGTCATGGACGTGCCAACCTATTCGGAAACGCTGATCCTAACCGACGCTGCGGTCAACATCGCGCCCACTCTCGAGGAAAAGGTCGACATCGTGCAGAACGCGATCGATCTGGCGCACGCGCTGAGATTCAAGGAAGTGCGCGTGGCGATTCTGTCGGCGATGGAAACGGTCAATCCCAAGGTGCCGTCGACGGTGGAAGCCGCCGCGCTTTGCAAGATGGCCGATCGCGGACAGATCACGGGCGCCGTCCTCGACGGTCCGCTCGCGCTCGATAATGCGATCAGCCTCGAATCGGTGAAGATCAAGAAGATCGACTCGCCGGTCGCCGGTCGCGCCAATGTTTTGGTGGTGCCCGATCTCGAGGCCGGCAACATGCTCGCCAAGAGCTTGTCGTTCCTCGCCACGGCTGCGGCCGCAGGGATCGTTCTGGGAGCCCGAGTACCGATCATCCTCACCAGCCGCGCCGACTCGGTGATGAGCCGTCTCGCGTCCTGCGGCGTGGCGGCACTGGTCGCCGCGATGCGACGCGAAACCGCGCCGAAGACGGTAGCGTGACGTGCCCAACGCGATCGCGGTTCTCAATGCCGGCTCGTCGAGCATCAAGTTCTCGCTGTTCGCGGAAGCCGGGCGCGAGCTCGAGCTGACCGCCCGCGGTCAGGCGGAGGGCATCTACACCGACCCGCGCTTCGTCGCGAAGGACAGCGGCGGTACGGTTCTCGCCGAACAATCCTGGGGCAAGGGCACGCGCCTCGGTCACGACGGAGCGCTCGATCATCTCGTCACCTTCCTGCGCAAGGAACTCGGCCGGCAGACGCTCGTCGGCGTCGGGCACCGCGTCGTGCACGGCGGACTCGAGTATCGGCGTCCGGTTCGAGTCGACGCGAAGGTGCTCGCGGCGCTGGAGAAATACGTTCCGCTCGCGCCGCTGCACCAGCCGCACAACCTCGCGCCGATCCGGACGTTGCTCGAGCGTATTCCGGATCTGCCGCAGATCGCCTGCTTCGACACCGCGTTCCATCGTGCTCAGTCCGAGGTCGCGCAAGCCTTCGCGTTGCCACGCTCGATCACCGAGCGCGGGGTGCGCCGCTACGGATTTCACGGTCTCTCTTACGAATACATCGCGCATGCGCTGCCCTCGCACGACGCGAAAGCGGCGGCCGGCAAGGTCATTGTGCTGCACCTTGGGAACGGCTCGTCCATGTGCGCAATGGACAACGGCCACAGTGTCGCGAGCACGATGGGCTTCACTGCAGTCGACGGCCTGCCGATGGGAACGCGTTGCGGCAACCTCGATCCGGGCGTGATGCTCTATCTGATGGACGAGATGAAGATGGACGCCCGCGCCATCGAGAAGCTCATCTATCAGCAGTCCGGCTTGCTCGGCGTCTCGGGCATCTCCAGCGACATGCGGGCTTTGCTGGCCTCCAGCGACCCCAACGCCAAGGTTGCGATCGACCTCTACGTCTACCGCATCGGCCGCGAAATGGGCTCGCTCGCCGCCGCGCTCGGCGGTCTCGACGCCATCGTGTTCACGGCGGGGATCGGCGAGAACAGCGCCGTGCTGCGCGAGCGCGTCTGCCGAGATGCGTGTTGGCTGGGCGTGGCGCTCGATGCCAATGCGAACGACGCCGGAGGGCCGCGCATCAGCACCGCGGGAAGCAAGGTATCGGCATGGGCCATACCGACCAACGAGGAGCTGATGATCGCGCGGCACACGCAGGCGCTGCTCGCGAGAGTGGGTTCGGGCGCGAAGTCGGCTAGATGAGCGCGCCGCGCAACTCCAGGAGAACAGCATGACCATCGAAATACCGCGTCCCGCGCTCAAAGGAGCGAAGGCGCTCGTCGTCGGCGTCGCGAACCAATATTCGATCGCATACGGCTGCGCAAAGGCGTTTCGCGAGCTTGGCGCCGATCTGGCGATCACCTACGTCAACGAGAAGACGAAGACCTATGTCGAGCCGCTCGCCAGAGAGCTCGGCGCGCCGATCTTCATGCCACTCGACGTCGCCACGCCCGGAATGCTCGAAGCGGTGTTCGACCGGGTCGCAAAGGAATGGGGCCGCCTCGACATTCTTGTTCATTCGATTGCATATGCGCCGAAAGAGGATCTTCAGGGTCCGCTCGTCAATTGCTCCGCCGAAGGCTTTAAGCAGGCGATGGACATCTCCTGCCATTCTTTCGTCCGCATGGCCCGGCTCGCTGCGCCACTCATGACAAACGGGGGGACCATGTTCGCGATGAGCTATTACGGGGCGAACAAGGTCGTGCCAAGCTACAACGTCATGGGTCCGGTGAAAGCAGCGCTCGAAGCGTCCTGCCGCTATCTCGCCTACGAGCTTGGTGACAAGGGAATACGTGTGCACGCGATCTCACCCGGACCGCTGAAGACTCGCGCGGCCTCTGGACTCAAGGATTTCGATCTGCTCTTGAACGAGGCCGCGCAGCGCGCGCCGATCGGCGAGCTGGTCGACATCATGGACGTCGGTTTTACCTGCGCGTATCTCGCCACGCCTTACGCGCGCCGCCTGTCGGGGGAGACACTCTACGTCGACGGCGGGGTGAACATCATGGCTTGACCTTGGAGAGCGCTCATGAAGCTTTGGATGGGCAACATCGCACCCGGCACGAGTGATGATGAGATCAAGGCGCTAATAAAGAAGTACGCGCCCGAGCTGACCTGCACCGGCATCGAGCGCGTGGAAGGGACGGGTTCGCGTCCAGGCGCCATGCTCGAGTTCACCGGAGCCGCCACGGGCGGGATCGACAAGCTCAGCCAGCGCCTGAACGGCATCTACTGGAAGGATCGCTCACTGCTGGTCGAGAAGATCGGCCTCTGAGCCTGTTCTGATCGCGACTCGGTAGTGATCGAGCCGCTTTGGCAAGCGGAGCACAGCCATGAGCGGTCCAGTCCCGGAATGGGTGCTCAACGCGCTGGCCGTTGGCACTGTCTTCACGGTGATGTTCGGCCTCGGGCTTGGTATTTCGGCAGGCGAACTGAGACTGATCTGGCGGCGGCCCGGCCTGATGGCGCGCGGACTCTTCTCGGTGCTCGTCGCGGTCCCCGCCGTCGCATTGCTCGTAACCCGCTTCCTCGATCTGCCGCGGTTCGTCGAGATCGGCCTCGTGCTGATGGCGATTTCGCCCGGCGCTCCGATCGCATTGCGGCGTTCACTCGGCGCAGGCGGGCATCGCGCGTTCGCGCCGAGCCTGCAGATCTGCGTGGCGCTCTTTGCGGTCATCTCCATGCCGCTCTCCATCGCGGCGCTCAACGAGCTCTATGCCGGACGGGCAAGCATTACGCCGTGGAGCGTCGCTAAACAAGTGCTCATTGCACAACTTCTTCCGCTGACGCTCGGCATGACCTTGAGGCGCTTTCGCCGACCAATGGCGGAGCGGATCGAGCCGCGGCTGGCCAGGATCGGTAACCTGCTCATCATCGTTCTCCTCGCCGCTGTTCTGATCGACGTGTGGGAAGTCACGATGGATGCCGGGGTTCGCGTGTGGCCCTCAATCGCGCTGATTACCGTCGGGGCTCTGGCGCTCGGTCACTGGCTCGGAGGTCCGGAGCCAGCGACGCGAACCGCCGTTGCGATCACGAGCGCGCTGCGCAACGCCGGACTGGCGTTGCTGGTCGCCACTCTCAACTCGGCGCCGCCCGCGGTCACGGGCACTGTGCTGGCCTACGTACTAGTCTCGGCACTGCTCGTCGTTCCCTATATCATGTGGCGTAGACGCGCCGTCGCGTAGCGCGGACGGTTTCATCGGCCTAACCACTGGAAGGAACAATCGTCATAATCCGACACATCGAACGACAGGGCTTCTTCGGCAACATGTGCTCGCTGGTTTTGCTCGCCGGCCTTGTGTCCGCGATGCTCGCGCCAGCGTCGCATGCCGCGGCTACCTTGCCACCACCGTACGAAGATCTCGTTCAGGTCAAGTCGAAGAAGCCGGACGCTGTCTATCTGCTGCCGGGCACCGATTTCAGCGGTTACTCGAAGCTCATGATCGATCCGGTCCAGGTCTCGTTCCGAAAGGACTGGGTGAAGTCGACGAATCGCTCGCGTGGCGTGTCGGGTAAGATCGACGAGGATGACGCGCAGCAGATCGCGCAGGCGGCGCGCTCCGGATTCGAGACCATCTTCACCTCTGCGTTCAAGTCGAAGGGCTACGAGGTCGTAACGAATCCGGGCCGCGACGTGCTGCGGCTGTCTCCGGCGATCGTCGATCTTTATATCAACGCGCCACTGCCGTCGTCCGGACCGGGAATAAGCCGCAGCTACACTGTCGAGGCTGGTGGAGCAACGCTTGCGGTCGAAGTTCGCGACTCGACCACCGGCGCTATTCTCGGAGTCGCCATCGATCGCACCGAGACGCGAGGTTCGGGCTACGCCACGATGACAACGAGCTCTTCCAATCGCGCTGAGTTCGAGCAACTCTTCAGACGCTGGGCCGATATATGCGTCAAGGGTTTCGAGCTGTTGAAAACGACTCCAGCTGCGCAGCCCCGTATCAGCAAGACGAAGTGACCACAGGAGAAGGAGATCGCATGGCCAAGCACAACCGAAAGGCGAAGAAGGCGAACGTTCAACGCGCCACGCCCAAGGAGAAGCTGAAGCGGAAGGACTACGACAAGGAGCTCGAGCGGCTGCACGGTGAGCTGGTCAAGCTGCAGCAGTGGGTCGTGCACAAAGGCCTCAAGATCTGCATCGTCTTCGAGGGACGCGACGGCGCCGGCAAGGGCGGCACGATCAAGGCGATCACGGAGCGCGTGAGTCCGCGTGTATTTCGCGTCGTCGCGCTGCCGGCTCCGACCGAGCGCGAGAAATCGCAGATGTACATCCAGCGCTACCTGCCGCACCTGCCGGCCGCCGGCGAAGTCGTGATCTTCGACCGCAGCTGGTACAACCGTGCCGGTGTCGAGCGGGTCATGGGATTCTGCACGGATCAGCAGGTGCACGAATTCCTGACCGCCGTGCCGCTGGTCGAAAAGGCCATGGTCGACTCCGGCATCATCCTGATCAAGTACTGGCTCGAAGTGACCCCTGAAGAGCAGACGCGACGCCTCGAGGGGCGCATCGAGGACAAGCGCAAGATCTGGAAGCTCTCGCCGATGGATCTGAAGTCGTACAGCCGCTGGTACGATTACTCGCGGGCGCGTGACGACATGTTCGCTGCCAGCGACACGGGGTATGCACCGTGGTACGTCGCGAAGTCCGACGACAAGCGGAAAGCGCGCCTCAATATCATCACTCACTTTCTCTCGCACGTTAAGTACAAGGAGGCGCCGCGCGAGAAGGTGAAGCTTCCGAAGCGACAGAAGGACAAGAAGTACCGCGAGCCGGACTATTCGTACAAATTCGTGCCGGAGAAGTTCTGAGGAAGCGTCGATGACCGGGCCGCACGAGATCGTCTGGACCGGGACTCTGAAGAGCGGCGCGGCAGCGACGATGCGCATGCTGCATCCCGACGACCGCGAGAGGATTGCAGCAGCGGTGCGGAAACTCGATCCGGAATCGATCTATACCCGGCTCTTCTCGCACCGGAAGGAGCTCACTGAAGCAGGATTGAACCGCATCATGCATGTCGAGCGCGGATACGAGGTCGTGCTGGTCGTCACCATCGGGACGGAAATGCAGGAAGTCGTGATCGGCTCCGGACGTTATATCGCTTCGCAGCCACCGGGCACTCCGGACCGCACGGCCGAGGTGGCGTTTCTGGTCGCGAAGGAACACCAGGGGCTCGGCATCGCGGGCCGTCTGCTCGCGCAAATGGCGAAGCTCGCCAGAAAGGATGACATCGCCGCGTTCGAAGCCGACGTGCTGTCGGAGAACAAGTCGATGCTCGCAGTCTTCGCCCGTAGCGGTTTGCCGATGAAGAAGCGATACGAGGGTGGCAGCGTGCACGTCACGCTCGCGCTCCACGCGGCGACGTAGACCTCGTGCAGTCCGATCTTCTCTACGAACGTGGCAGACTCCTCGACCCCATCGAGCGTGTCTCCGAGATCATCTTCGGTCTGATCATGGCGGTAACGATCGTCGGCTCGCTGTCCATTGCCACGGCGGGACAAAGCGAGACCCGCACGGTCATGACGGCAGCCCTCGGCTGCAATCTGGCGTGGGGACTCGTCGACGCGGTGATGTATCTCGTGCGCACGCTCACTGAGCGAAGGCGCAATCTGGCGCTCGCGAAACAGGCGGCCGTCGCTAATGTGGAGACCGCGCACCGTTTGATCATGGCGGCGCTGCCCGAGCATGTCGCCGCGGTCACGGGCCCGTCCGAGCTCGAAGCGATGCGGCTCAAGCTGCAAAAGCTACCCATAACCGAGCGCTTCGCACTCGGGCGCGACGACTATCTCGCCGCAGTGGGTATCTTCCTGCTCGTGGTCGGGGCCACCTTCCCTGTGGTCATTCCCTTCCTGACGACGGGTGATCTCGCGCTGGCGATGCGGTGGTCGCGCATCATCACACTCGCCATGCTCTTCGCAGCCGGGCTTGCGCTCGGACGCTACGCTGGCCATGCGCATCCTTTGTGGACCGGATTGCTCATGGCGCTCCTCGGTGCCGTCCTGATCGTAGCCGTGAAGGCGCTTGGCGGATGAAAAGGCTCGGGGCTTGCGGCCTGCTCTTGGCGCTCTTCGCTTTCTTGGCCATGAAAGCAAACGCAAGCGAGCCAGTCGCCGAGGCTGATGCCCAGTGGTCGGGCAACGTCACTGGCTATTACTACGCCATGCGCGACGAGCCCGACTTCGGCGTCGGCGTTGCCTCGCTCAACCGCGGACCGCTCCACCTCGAGGCGCGCTACAACTACGAAGTGCACGATGCAGGATCGGTGTTCGTCGGTTGGAACCTTTCCGGTGGCGAGAGCGTGACGTTCCAGATCACACCGATCATCGGTGCGTTGGTCGGCTCGGCGCGCGGCGTCATCCCTGGCTTCGAGGCGAGCGTCGCCTGGCGCAATCTCGATGCCTACATCGAGGCCGAATACGTTCAAGATACCCACAACGCGAACGACAGCTACTACTACGCGTGGAGCGAGCTGGGTTGGAAGCCGGTCGAGTGGCTGCGCCTCGGCATCGTGGGACAGCGCACGCGCGTCGTTCACACCGATCGCGACTTGCAGCGCGGGCTATTCGCGCAGGTTATGGTTGGCAAGGTGACGCTTAGCGCCTATGCCTTTAATCCCGATTCGGCGAGCCGCTATGCGATCGCCGCTCTGGGCCTGCAATTCTGAAAGCGGGGTGAAACATGTCCGACGTCACAACAGAAACCGCTACGCCGAATCGCGGCTGGCGTGCGTTCTTCCCTCCCGCCCAATGGCTGCGGGAGTATCGGTTGCCATGGCTTCGCTACGACGTCGTGGGCGGCGTGACGCTCGCCGCCTATGCTATTCCCGTTTCGCTCGCGTACGCCACGCTCGCGGGATTGCCGCCGCAATACGGCATCTACTGCTATCTCGTCGCGGGGCCCGCATATGCGCTGTTCGGCTCCTCGCGGCAGCTCGCGATCGGTCCGACCTCGGCAATATCGCTACTGGTAGGCTCGACGCTTGTCGGGATGGCCGAAGGCGACCCGCAGCGTTGGGCGGCGATCGCGGCGCTCACTGCGCTCGTCTTCGCTGGGATGAGCGTGCTGGCGTGGTTGCTGAAGCTCTCCTCGCTCGTGAGCTTTATCAGCGAGACCATTCTCACCGGATTCAAGGCCGGCGCCGCACTCACGATCGCGATGACGCAGCTCCCGAAGCTCTTCGGCGTCAAGGGCGGTGGAGAATCCTTCTTCGAGCGTGCGTGGATATTGGGAGGGCAAATCCCCGATACGAACCTCGCGGTGCTTGCGTTCGGTTTGGCCGCCATCGCGCTGCTCGTGGCCGGAGAAAAGCTTCTTCCAGGGCGTCCAGTCGCTTTGGTGGTCGTCGCGGCGTCGATCGTCGCTTTATCGATGACACCGCTTGCGCAAATGGGATTCAAGCTCGTCGGCGCCTTGCCTCCGGGCCTACCCGAGTTTGCTCTCCCCAGTCTCCGCGTGCGTGACGTCGATGGCGTGATCCCGCTCGCGTTCGCGTGCTTCCTGCTGGCCTATATCGAGGGCGTGTCGGCAGCGCGCGCGCTGGCGCAGCGGCACGGCGACGAGATCGACGCGCGGCAAGAGCTGCTTGCTCTCGGAGCCGCAAACCTCGCCGCGGGGCTTGGACAAGGTTATCCGGTCGCCGGCGGTCTGTCGCAATCCACGGTGAACGACAAGGCCGGAACGAAGACGCCGCTCGCGCTCATTGTCGCGTCGATCACCATCGGCGTCTGCCTGGTGTTCCTGACCGGGCTCCTCGCCAATCTCCCAAACGTGGTGCTCGCGGCCATTGTGCTCGTCGCTGTCAAAGGGCTCATCAACATTCCCGAGCTGCGCCGGATATGGAAGCTGAGCCGCATGGAATTCTGGGTGGCGATGGCCGCGTTCGCGGGCGTGCTGCTGCTCGGGATTCTCAAGGGCGTGCTGCTCGCCGCGCTCATTTCGATGCTGTTCCTGATCCATCGCGTCGCACACCCGCACGTCGCGCGTCTGGGACGCGTCCCCGGAACCGATCGCTTTTCCGACCTCGAGCGCAACCCCGACAACGAGCTCGTTCCCGGCGTGCTCGTTGTGCGCGTGGAATCGAGCATCCTCTACTTCAACGCCACGCAGGTGCGCGACCGCGTTCGCGGCCTCATCGCCTCCGCAGGGGACGCACTGCGCCTGGTCGTCTGGGACCTGTCGTCGTCACCCTATGTCGACATCGCCGGCGCGCGGATGCTCGGCGAAGTGCAGCACGAGCTCATCGAGCACCGCGCGAAGCTGCGGCTCGTCGATGCGCGCTCAGCCGTGCGCGACCTCGTCCGCGCGGAGATCGGAACGAGCGTCGGCGAAGTGACTCGCCGCCTGTCGGTCGCGGATGCGATCCGGGAGGAGGCGCCAAAGGCCTAAGGGCGCCAAGGCGTGCGTCGCGGCGCAATGCACGCCCCGTGGCGGAGTCCTCGTGCTCCGAATCCGTGCTGGCGCCCGAGCCTCGGACGGCTACTGTGCGAGTTCGAGAATGAAGGTCTCGGCCTGGGGCCACGCACCGTAACCGGCCGCGGGATTAAGGTGCCCCACGTTACCGAGATCGACGTAACGGCTACCGCATGCCATTGCAAGAGCAACTGACCGCTCGGCGCGTGCCAAGGGATCGTTGGCGCTGCCAGCCAGAATGCTCGGGAAGGGCAGTCGCGTGAGCGGCGTCGGCAGCCAGCCGTTCTGTCTCAGGACTTCCATGGTGGGATAGCCCGCGGGCAGCGGCGATTCGAAGTCGGGCGGCGTCGCCAACAGCGGACTCTCGCGTTGGTATCGGCCCCAATTCAGCAACGCGCCTTCGCGGCGACGCGCGGATTCACGGCGAGGCCGCTAGCAGGCAGACGCCCCGACATCGGAGCCCCAAAACGTATTCCGCGCCTCGCCGGCCTGGCGTTATCATATTTCGCCTCACAGGAGGGATGAAATGTCGGCCCACCCACTAGCGCGTTTCCTTCTGCTGCTCAGCGGCTTCGTGGCCTCGATGCAGTCGATATCAACCCAGGCTGCCCCGCTGCCGCCTCCCTATCAAGATCTCGTCCAGGTCAGGTCCAAACAACTGGGAGCTGTCTACCTGCTGCCGGGGGCAGATTTTGGTCCCTATACGAAGGTGATGATCGATCCGGTTGAGGTGTCGTTCCGCAAGGGCTGGTTGAAAGACATAAACAACCAGCGTGGCATCGGGAACCAGGTCAGCCAGAGCGACGCCGAGCAGATTGCGCAGGCCGCGCGCTCCGGGTTCGAGAAGATCTTTGCCGACGCTTTCACCCAGAAGGGTTACAACGTCGTGACCAGCCCCGCTCCCGACGTCTTGCGGCTGACCCCGGGTGTGATGAATCTCTACCTCAACGCCCCTGATCCGATGGGCGCACCAGGGGTGAGGTCCTACACAGTCGATGCGGGAGAAGCAACGCTAGCCCTTGTGGTAAGGGATTCCACGACGGGTGCAGTTCTCGGTCTTGCAGTCGACCGCAGAACGACACAGAGCTTCGGAGGCATGGCGACAAGCGTTTCGAACCAGTTCGACTTCGGGAATCTGTTCAGGCATTGGGCGAATATCTGTGTCAAAGGCCTCGATACATTGAAAGCGACGCCCCCGGTACCCGCGCCAACCGGGAAAAAACAGTAATCAGCCCAGGAGATCGGCCGGTTTCCTGCGGCCGCGCGCCTCGCGGCGCGCCTCGCTTCTCTCGAGTGCGGGCTTGAGATACTGCCCGGTATAACTCCCGGAGGCCGCAATCTGATCGGGCGTTCCTTCCGCGATGATGCGTCCGCCTCCGGCGCCACCTTCTGGCCCGAGGTCGATGATCCAGTCTGCCGTCTTGATGACGTCGAGGTTGTGCTCGATCACGATCACCGTGTTGCCGTGGTCACGCAGCCGGTGCAGCACCGTGAGCAGCATCTCGATGTCGTGGAAGTGCAGTCCTGTCGTCGGCTCGTCGAGGATGTAGAGCGTGCGGCCAGTGTCGCGCTTGGAGAGCTCGAGCGCGAGCTTCACGCGCTGCGCCTCGCCGCCGGAGAGCGTCGTCGCCGACTGGCCGAGCGTGATGTACCCGAGCCCGACATCGAGCAGCGTGCGCAGCTTCCGCGCGACCACGGGCACCGGCTCGAAGAAGGCAAAGGCCTGCTCGACGGTGAGCGACAGCACCTCGTGGATGTTCTTGCCCTTGTATTGGACCTCGAGCGTCTCGCGGTTGTAGCGCTCGCCGTGACAGACGTCGCAGGGGACATACACGTCCGGAAGAAAGTGCATTTCGACCTTGATCAGTCCGTCGCCCTGGCACGCCTCGCAGCGTCCGCCCTTGACGTTGAACGAGAAGCGTCCCGGCCCGTACCCGCGCTCGCGCGCCTCCTTCACCTGCGAGAACAATTCGCGGATCGGCGTGAACAGTCCTGTGTAGGTCGCTGGATTCGAGCGCGGTGTTCGCCCGATGGGGCTTTGATCGACGCTGATCACCTTGTCGTAGAACTCAAGCCCGTGGATTTCCTCGAACGGCGCCGGCTCGGCTGCGCTGCCGTAGAGATGCCGCGCCACCGCGTGATAGAGCGTGTCGTTTATGAGCGTCGATTTGCCCGACCCCGATACTCCGGTCACGCACACAAACAATCCGACCGGCAGCTTGAGCGTCACGCCCTTTAGATTGTTGCCGGTCGCGCCGGCGATCGTGAGCACGCGCTTCGGATCCGCGCGATGACGGTGCTCGGGCATCGGGATCTGCCGGTGCCCGACGAGATACTGTCCCGTGAGCGAATGCGCGGCGCGGCAAATGCCTTCGGGTGTTCCCTGCGCGACGATCTGCCCGCCGTGCTCGCCGGCACCCGGCCCCATGTCGACGACGTGATCGGCAGCGAGGATCGCTTCCTGGTCGTGCTCGACCACGATCACGCTATTGCCGAGGTCGCGCAGATGCTTGAGCGTTCCGAGCAGCCGCCCGTTATCGCGCTGGTGTAACCCGATCGACGGCTCGTCGAGCACGTACATCACGCCCGTCAGCCCCGATCCGATCTGCGAAGCGAGGCGGATGCGCTGCGCTTCGCCGCCGGAAAGCGTCTCCGCCGAACGGTCGAGCGCGAGATAGTCGAGCCCGACGTTGTTGAGAAAGGCGAGTCGGCTCACGATCTCCTTGACGATCTTGTCGGCGATCGCCTGCTGCTGTCCCTGCAAGCGCAGCTTGCCGAAGAATGCAGAGGTTTCCTTGAGAGGCCAGTTGCTTACCTCGTAGATGGGACGGCCGTCGACCTTGACGTGCCGGGCTTCACGCTTGAGACGCGTACCCTCGCACTCCGGGCAGGCCTTCGAGTTGAGATACTTCGCCAGCTCCTCGCGCACCATGATCGAATCGGTTTCGCGATAGCGGCGCTCGAGGTTGGGGATGATCCCCTCGAAGGCATGTTCGCGCACCACCGGCCGGCCGCGCTCAGTCAGGTACTGGAAGGCGATCTTCTCCTTGTCGCTGCCGTACAGAATCATTTGCTGCACGCGATCCGGCAGCTCGTTGAATGGCCGCTCGAGATCGAACTCGAAGTGCCGCGCGAGGCTCTGCAGCATCTGGAAGTAGAACTGATTGCGGCGGTCCCAGCCCTTGATCGCACCCGACGCGAGCGAAAGTTCCGGAAATGCGACGACGCGCTTCGGATCGAAAAAGCTGATCGAGCCCAATCCGTCGCAGCGCGGGCAGGCGCCCATGGGGTTGTTGAACGAGAACAACCGCGGCTCCAGCTCCGGCAGCGAGTAGTTGCAGATCGGGCAAGCGAACTTCGCCGAGTACAAGTGTTCCACGCCGCTGTCGATCTCGACTGCGATAGCGCGGCCGTCGCCGTTGCGAAGCGCCGTCTCGAAGGACTCCGCGAGCCGCTGCTTCAGATCCGGCCGCACGCGTAGCCGGTCGATCACGACTTCGACGGTATGCTTGCTGTGCTTGGCGAGCCGCGGAACCGAATCGATCTCATACACCTTGCCGTCAACGCGAACGCGCACGAAGCCTTTCGAGCGCAACTCGAAGAACAGTTCGACCTGCTCGCCCTTGCGGTCGACCACCGCCGGCGCGAGGATCATGAGCTTGGTATCCTTGGGCAGCGTGAGCGCTGCATCGACCATCTGCGACACCGTCATCGCGGCGAGCTTCTGCTCCGGGTGATTCGGACAATAAGGCTCGCCCACCCGGGCGTAGAGAAGGCGCAGATAGTCGTGGATCTCGGTGACAGTGCCGACAGTCGACCGGGGATTGTGCGAAGTCGCCTTCTGCTCGATCGAGATCGCCGGCGACAGACCTTCGATCAGGTCGACGTCCGGCTTCTCCATCAACTGCAGGAACTGGCGCGCGTACGCCGACAGCGATTCGACGTAGCGCCGCTGGCCCTCCGCGTAGAGGGTGTCGAAAGCGAGTGAGCTTTTGCCGGACCCGGAAAGCCCGGTGAGCACGATCAGCCGCTGCCGCGGCAGATCGAGGTTGATGTTCTTGAGGTTGTGGGTTCGTGCGCCGCGGATGCGGATGTATTCCATACCCTGCAGATCGAGAAGGCCAACCTGCTAATATACTCCTTTTCGTACGCTCGTTCTAAGGGCTCCTTCACTCTGCCGCCGGCCCTCGGCCATCCGGACTACTTTTCCGCGGAAGCGCGAGCTTACAATCGGTCGATTGAATCGAGAGGAGAGAATCCCATGGCATCCGTGAACAAAGTGATCCTCGTCGGCAACCTCGGCCGCGACCCCGAGACGCGCTATACCACCGGCGGCGACGCGGTCACCAATATTCGCGTGGCGACGACCGATACATGGAAGGACAAGAACGGCGAGAAGCAGGAGAAGACCGAATGGCACACCGTCGTGTTCTTCGGCCGGCAGGCGGAGATCGCGGGCGAGTACCTCAAGAAGGGACGTCAGGTCTATATCGAGGGCAGGCTGCAGACTCGCAAATGGCAAGACAAGGAAGGTCAGGACCGCTACACGACCGAGATCGTGGCCGACCGCATGCAGATGCTCGGCAGTCGCGAAAGCGGTGGCGCATCGAGCGCCCCAGCTGATTCCGGCGAGCGTGAGCCCGTCGCAGCCGGCGCAGGCGGAGGCGGACGCAAGGCCAGCCCCGCGCCCGCAAAAAAGAACGTCGACGATCTCGACGACGATATTCCGTTCTAGCCGCGGCGCCGCAGCCTACTTCACCGCCGTCCAGCTCGCGTCAGGGTTGTAGGCCTTCATCGCGCCCGCGATCTTGGCTGTGTTCGGGCCGAGATCCTTCTGGTACACCGTTCCGTCGTAATTCACGATGAAGGTCATGATGCCCGAGTTTTCGTACCGTGCCGGATACGCGACGACCGCGAAGCCTCCGATCATGTTTCCCTGCACGATGTAGCTCCGCGCCCCACCCTTCGCATCCTTGCCCTGCGCTGTCAGGATCCGGTAGTAGTAACCGTGATAGGGCACCGGAGTTCCCGCTTTGCCTTTGTAGCCCTGGCTGGCGGCCTGCACGACCAGCGGTCCTAGCGGACTCGGCGGCTCGCCTTCCTTGGTCGGCCAGTAGAGACCGTCCTTCTTGCCCGGGCTGCTTGCAAACTTGCGGGCGTAGTCGCGGATGCCGTTCAGATCGCGGTCCTCGCTCGAGTAATCGATCTGGGCATCGGCGATGGCGCGTATTACCTGGATCGCGTTCAGCTCGTTCTCCCCGATACGCCGGGCGAGAATCTCGCGGCTGCCCGCCGCGGTGTCGAGCGTCCAGCCGTTCGCGCCCTTGACCGCCGGAATGGGCATCGGCCAATCGTCGTTGCCAACGACGAGCGTCGCCTTGGCGTCGCCGTCCTTCGTCACGGAATGCTTGGTGGCGTAATCCGCGGCAAATTTCTCTCCGCGCTGCTTGTCGGCAACGGCATCGCCGGAATGGACTAGTGCATCGCTCTTCGATCCGAGCAAGGGGGACAGTGCCTTGGCGTCGTTCGCCTTTGCAGCGTCGACGAGCGCCTGGAATAGCTCCTCGGGGGTTGCAAACGCCTTTTGCGCCGGCGCTTTCGCGGCTGCTTTCTTCGGAGCATCAGCGGCCAGCGAAGGTGAGGTCATGGCAACGACCAAGGCCGTCGCGAGCGCTATACAACTCACCAGATGGCGAAGTGCAGCGGTCGTTTTCCGATTCATTTTGCCTTTCATCGCATGCTCCTTCGCTTAGCGCCGTCCACCGCCACCACGACCGCCACCACCACCGCCGCGTCCACCACCACCGCCACCACCGCGCGCTCCTCCACCGCCACCGCCACGCGAAGCGCCTCCGCCGCCATAGCTTCCGCCGCCGCGATTACCCATGCTCGAGTTCCCTCGACTGGAAGAGTCGCGGGCTTGAGCCCCGCTGCCGGAGTTGAATGCTCCTCCGCCGCGATTGCTCGCGCCGCCGAAGTCGCCGCCACGGTTCCCGGCTCCTGCTCCTGCTCCTGCCCCTGCGCCGCCGCGATTGCCTGCACCGCCGAAATCTCCGCGGTTCCCGGCTCCTGCGCCTCCGCCCTGGCCGACGCCGCGATTCTGCGCGCTCTGTAGTCCGGAGCGATCATTAAGCCCCTGGCCACCCAAGCCGCCCTCGCGGCCGCGGAAATCGTTGCGCGCCTGCGATGCCCGCTGGTCGCGCTGGCCGTATTTCTGGCGCGAAGCGTTGTCGCGGTAGGGTGCGCCGCCGCGATGCTCGGGCTTGTGGTTCCAGTTGCCGTTGGAGATGTTGCTCTTGTTGAAGTTGTTAAAGTTATTGGTGTTGTTGATGTTCACGGTGTTGTTGCCCCAGTTGGCGCCGCCCCAGAGCGCGGCTCCTGCCGCGACGCCGAGGCCCCATGCGAACCCGCTGACGAACGGGGTGGCAACCGGTGCCCAGTAAGGCGGGTAATACGGCGGATAAGCCGGATACGGCCAGCTGCCGTACACGACTGTCGGCTGATAGGTCGGCACGTAAACGACCTCCGGATTCGCCGGCTCGATGATGATGACCTGCTTGTTCTCCTCGGTCTTCGTCTCGACCTTCTGGTATTCGTTGCTCTTCAGGTTGCCCGAGTCCTGCGCCCTCTTGCGCAGGCTCTGTATGGTGTCCAGAACCTGCCCCTGCTGTCCGAGGAAAGCGTCGCCGAGCTTCTGCGTCCAGGAGATGTCCTTGTTCATCCGATCGAGGACATCGGGGAACGCCGTCAACGACTTGACGCTCTCGTCCCACGATTGTTTCTCGAGCGCGTCCGACAGCGCGTCGCCCTTCAGTTTTTCGTTCTCCTTGCGCCAGCGCGCAGCCTCGACGATCTCGAGAGGATACGTCGAAGCCATCAAGACCTGTGTGACCAGCGCATCGGGATAGAGCGCGATCGGCGCAAGCATCTGATCGAGCTCCTCCTGCTTGTAGTTCGATGATCCGCCGCCCCCTGGCGGCTGGGCCGCCGGCTGACCTTGCTGCGGCGGCGGCATCTGCCCAATGGCCGGGAACGCGAGCGCCCAGGCGATCAATACGACCGTGGCGCGAGTCAATGCGGTCTTCATCGCTACTACCTCCTCGATTTCCCGGTCGCGATTTTACATCTCGTCGCCGAGTCAGCGCTAGCAGGCAATTCTTTCTTACATCTTCGTCGCCAACCAAACGATAACATGTGATTCAAGTCTCCGATTCCGCGAGCGCAGCTTGCGCCGTCAGCGGCGATGCATCGCGTCGCGCCGATGCGATCACGCCGCCTCCCAGACAGACTTCGCCATCGTAGACGACGAGATATTGGCCAGGCGTCGGCGCCCATTGCGCGACCTCGAACGACGCGCGCCAGCGATCGGCTCCGATCGATTCGACGCGGCACGTCGCATCCGCCATGCGATAACGCGTCTTGGCGGTCATTTCGCTCTCCAATGCTGGAGCGCAGCCTGCGATCCAGTGCATCGCCTCCAGCTCGATGGTGTGCGCGTAGAGCCTGGGATCAGCGTGGCCCTGCACAACGACGAGCGCGTTGCTCGAGACATCTTTGTCCGCGACGAACCACGGCTCGTCGCTTCCGCCGCGCGTGCCGCCCACGCCCAGCCCCTGGCGTTGCCCGAGCGTGTGATACGCCAAGCCGTGATGCTTGCCGATGACCTTACCTTCTGGCGTGACGATCGGGCCGGGATCGCGCGGCAGATACTTCGCGAGGAAATCCCGGAATGGCCGCTCGCCGATGAAGCAGATGCCGGTCGAATCCTTCTTGGCGAAGGTCGGGATGCCCTGCTCGCGCGCGATCGAGCGCACCGTGCGCTTGGTCAATTCGCCGACGGGAAACATCGCCGGAGCGAGCTGCTCCTGTGTGAGCTGATGCAGGAAATAAGTCTGATCCTTGGTAGCATCGACAGCCCTCAGCAGCTCGGCGCTGCCGCCGTCGCGACGCAGGCGTGCGTAATGCCCCGTCGCGATCGCGTCGGCGCCGAGCGCGCGCGCATGCTCGAGAAAAGCCTTGAACTTGATCTCGTTGTTGCATAGGACATCGGGGTTCGGCGTTCGTCCGGCGCGATACTCGCGCAGGAAATGCTCGAATACGCGTTCGCGGTAGTCGCGTGCAAAATTGACCGCCTCGATGTCGATGCCGACGAGGTCGGCGACCGCTGCCGCGTCGACCAAGTCCTGGCGCGATGTGCAGTATTCGTCGGTATCGTCGTTCTCCCAGTTCTTCATGAATACGCCGACGACCTCGTGGCCGGCGCGCTTGAGCAGCCACGCGGCGACCGACGAGTCCACGCCGCCGGAGAGGCCGAGCACGACGCGAAGCTTGCGCATGTTCATCGTTCAGAGGTCGCTGCAGACACAGTAAAGGGCAGGGCTTCAAGCCCTGCCCATGATACCCGTCCAAGGCGCCGCGCCTGGGGCGGCTGATCTTCAGGCTGCGCGAGGTGTTGCGCGGATCGAATCAGCGATCGCCTTGCCGCGCGCCGGCGCGTTCGCGTTGCCGCCGGTGATCACTTTGTTCAGCTCGGCCTGCCTCGATTGCGGCGTGGGTTCCGCCGCCAGCGCCGAAGCCGATGCAAGTGCAAACAAGCCTGCAATCAACCCTGCAATTGCTCTGCTCATCGATCTGACCTCCTGGTTCGGATGTCCCTTCCGCTAGTTGGACACCCGCCCGTGGGCCGGCGTTCGGGCAAGAAAAAGGCAGGGACGGCGCCCTGCCTCTTTCGAGGAGCTGCGAGCTTTATTGCCCGCTGGACTTCTTCTCCTGCTCCGAGAGCGCTTTTTGCTTCGCTTCCTTGGTTGGCAGCGCCTTGGGATCCGACTTGGTCGCCTGGGCATTCTTCGTGATCGCTTCGGCCTTCTCCGGACCACTCGGAATATTGCCGACGCCTGGTTTCGAGGCCGTCGAGATTTGCTTTTGCTTGGCTTCGCGTGCGGTCTTCTTTTCTTCCGCCGTTTGCTTGGCCTTTGCTTCCTTGGCCGCCGCCCTTTCGGCCTTCAACTTGGCCTGCTCTTCTTTCGTGGGCGCGGGTGTGGGCGTCTTGTCGTCTGCCAGCGCGACGAACGACCCAAGCGTGAAGACAAACGCGACGGCAGCGGCGAACAATTTATTCATCAGTCTCTCCTCCGAAGAAAAGTTGGATTCCACGCCGCTCAAACAATACAGGGGCCGCGAGCGACCCCTGTAGCTATTCGCGGCTCTGCAACTACTGACCCGAAGACTTCTTTTCCTGCTCCTTGAGAGCCTTCTGGCGCTCTTCCTTCGTCGGCTTCGTGACTGCCTTGGACGCCGCCTGCTCCTCCTTGCTTGGCGGGTTGTATTGCATGTTCTCGCTCGCGATCATGTCTATCGCCGTCGCGTCGCCGAGCCTTTTGTTCCTCGCAGCCTTCCTGGCCGCATCCTGCTCCTGCGGCGTCATCTTGTCCCACTTGGCTTTTGCATCAATTCTCGCCTGCTTCGCGTGCTCGGTATCCATCTTCGACAGCGGCATCAGAGACGAATCGTCGGCAAGCGCCGAGGCGGAGAATGCAAATGCGCCTGCGAACAGTGCAATCAGTAGCTTGTTCATTGGTTGATCCTCAAATATTGCCCGGGTCGGTCGGTCATTTGCCTCATACCCGAACAGATGGCTCAGTTCGAAAAAGAAGGAAACCTTTTGGATTGTATACCACCGCCCGGAGAGGCAACAGTCCGGGCGCTCGACGCGCACCGGACTGTTGCGAAACAACTGCGGGATTTACTTTTTGGTGGTGTCCTTGCCCATGCTGTCCTTGCTCGTGGCGTCCTTGCTCATGCTGTCCTTGCTCATGCTGTCCTTGGACGCTGCATGCTTCTTCGACTTCTTCGACTTCTTCGCCTTCGTTTCGCTCTTGGACATGTCCGAGCTCTTGGTGGCATCGGACTTCATCGCGTCCGACTTGGCTTCGGTCTTGGCGGGGGGCGTCGAGGGCGCCGGGGCAGGCGTCTGCGCGGCGGCAGTCAGGGAAACCGCAAAGGCGCCTGCGATCAGCGCCGACATCAATTTGTTCATGACTTCGTCCTCAGTCTCGTTTGTTTGAAAGGTGACACCCTATTGCGTGTCACGCGCATTAACGCCCCCTGGTCGACGGCGGTTGACAGGCACACGCAAGGCTCCGCCAGCCCTGGTTCTAGCGCCAGCTCAAGACCGGCCAACCGTGCTCGCGGGCATACCCCGCCAGCACCGGATCGGGGTCCACCGCCACCGGATGGGTTACGGCTGAGAGCAGCGCCAGATCGTTGTGCGAATCGCTGTAGAACCAGGAGCTGGCGAATGCCTCGAGGGATCGGCCCAGCCCGGCCAGCCAGTCGTTAACCCGCAAAAGCTTGCCCGCCTGGAAGCACGGTACGCCGGCCGGGCGTCCGGTGAAACGCCCATCGACCAGCTCCGGCTCGGTCGCTACCAGGTGCTCCACGCCGTAAAGGTCGGCGATGGGCCGGGTAATGAAGCTGTTGGTGGCCGTGACGACCGCCACCAAGTCGCCGGCGGCCAGACGCTCAGCGACCGCGGCTCTGCCTTTGGGCAGGAGCATCGGCTGGATCTTCTCCGCCAGGAAACGATCGCGCCAGGCGAGCAACTCCTGCGGCTCGTGCGCCGCGAGCGGCCGGAGCTGAAATTCGAGAAAAGCGCGGATGTCGAGCACGCCGGCCTTGTAGTCGGCGAAGAATTGGGCATTGCGTCGTTCGTAGTCCGCGGCGTCGAGGACCCCTGCCTCGATCAGAAACTGTGCCCAGCCATAGTCGCTGTCGCCCCCGAGGAGCGTGTTGTCGAGATCGAACAGCGTCAATCGCGGGCCGGTACTTGCGAATGAGTCAGCTCCCATTCGAATCCCTTCTGCAGCCATTCCCTGAGCAGCGGGACCGTCACCGGGCGCTTCGTCGCGAGCGATATACGATCGAGCGCTGCCAGCGCCGACACGAGCGACGGCATGTCGCGCCGTCCGTGCCGCAGCAGATAGTCGACGACCTCGCCGGAAAGTTCGAAGCCGCGGCTGCGAGCATAGGCCATGAGCGCTTCGGGCTTGTCCTCATCGGCGAGCGCGGATACCTCGTAGACGAGGCCCCAGCCGAGCCGGGTACGCAGGTCCTCCCGCAGCGAGAGCCGAGCGAGCGGTGTGCGCCCCGCGGCGACGAGGCGCCCCCCGCCCTCTTTCAGTGCGTTGAATAGTGTGAAGATACGGCCCGCAGCAGCCGAATCGGCCTCATCCACGCGGTCGATGAGCAGCAATTCCCCGGGGGCGGCGGCCGCCTCGGTCGCGGCGCCCGGTTCAGGAAAGATCCTGGCGGGGGTGCCGTTCTGTTCGGCCAGCGCCTTGGCCGCATAGAGAAGATGGGTCTTTCCTGCCCCCGGTGCCCCCCAGAGAAAAAGGCCGGTCTCGCCAGTAGCGCCCCGGACGAAGCGCTCCAGCGCAGTCAGCAATTCGGCATTGCGCCCGGGGAGAAAATTGGCGAGCCCCGGCGGCTCGGGCGCGGCCAGCTCGAAGACAAGCTGTTCCAAGGTCAACGGTACAAATCGGAGGCGTTGTAGGCGGTGCGCAGGTGGCGCAATCCCACCAGCAGCGCGGCACTCGCCGGCAGGGCGAGCAGCACTCCGGCGAAGCCGAACAGCTGCCCAAAGGCGAGGAGCGCGAAGATGACCGCCAGCGGGTGGAGCCCTATGCGGTCGCCAACAAGCCAGGGCACCAGCACGTAGTTCTCCAGGAGCTGGCCGATGCCGTAGACGCCCAGCACGGCGAGAAATCCCGGCCAACCCGACCATTGCAGCAGCGCTGCCAGCACGCCGAGCGTCATCCCGAGCCCGAAGCCCACGTAGGGGATGAAGACGAGCAGCCCCGTCAGGATCCCGATCGGCAGCGCGAACTGCAGTCCCGCAATCGACAGCCCGATCACGTAATACACCGCAAGAACGCCCATCACCGAGAGCTGTCCGCGAATGAATTCCGCGAGCACGCGATCGATCTCGGTGGCCACGGTGCGTACCTTTCCAACCCACCTGCGCGGCATCAACTCATCGACGTTCTCCACGATTCTGGTCCAGTCGCGCAGAAGATAGAACATGACCACGGGGATCAGCGCGAGATTGATGAGCAGAGCCAGCAGGAACGTGCCTCCCGCCTTGACGCCGGAGAGCAGCTTGACCCCGAGCGTGCGAGCGCTGTCGAGATTCTCGGTGACTAAGCGTTTGAGCGACGCCGTGTCGAAGTCCAGTTCGATGCCGAAAGTTTGCTTGAGCCACGGCGCGATGTAGCCGTAGAACTCACCGGCCATCTCGGGTAGACGTTTCACGAGCTGGCCGAATTCCGCCTGGACCAGCGGCACGAGCACAAGGAAGAGCCCGAGCAGCAGCAGCAGGATCACGAAGATCACGAGCAGCGTTCCGAGCGTACGCGGAACGCGGTGCCGCTCCCCCCATGTGACGGCCGGGCTGCCGAGGTAAGCAAGCATGCCCCCGACCAGAAAGGGGGTGAGGACTGCCCCGAGCCAATGCAGCGCCGCGGCCGCGACCAGGACGGCCCCGATGACCCACAGATATTGCCTGGCCCCGAGCGTGCGCTGCGGATGCGCGGGCGACTCCGCGATGGCAGCCTGTGGTTCGCCCGCGTCCGGGCCGGCAGAGGTCATTTTGGGTAGAATCCGAGCGAAAAGTTGAGCACTTTACCGCGCGCTCAATCCAATGGCCAGCCACGCCTCGGGCCCCTCCCTCACGTATCGCGAAGCAGGAGTCGACATCGACGCCGGGGACGCCCTGGTCGAGGCGATCAAGCCGTACGCCAGGCGCACGCTGCGTCCGGAAGTTCTCGCGGGTATCGGGGGCTTCGGTGCGCTAGTCGAGCTGCCGAAGCGTTACCGCGAGCCTGTGCTGGTCTCCGGCACCGACGGCGTCGGCACGAAGCTCAAGCTCGCGATGGCGCTCGGCAAGCACGATTCGATCGGCATCGATCTCGTCGCGATGAGCGTCAACGACATCCTGGTCCAGGGCGCCGAGCCGCTTTTTTTTCTCGACTACTACGTCTGCGAGCGACTCGATCTCGCCGTGGCGCGCGACGTGATCCGGGGTATCGCCGCCGGATGCGAGCAAGCCGGCTGCGCGCTCATTGGCGGCGAAACCGCGGAGCATCCGGGTGCCTTCGTCCCGGGTGAATACGACCTCGCGGGTTTCGCTGTGGGCGTGGTCGAAAAAAGTCGCGCCGTGGATGGACGCAATATCGCGGACGGCGACGCGCTGATCGGACTTGCGTCGAGCGGCCCGCATTCCAACGGTTTTTCGCTGATACGGCGCATCCTTGCGGCGAGCAGGGCCGATCTCGCGCAGCGCGTGCAAGCAAATGAGCCGCAGACGCTCGGCGCGGCATTGCTGGAGCCCACGCGGATCTACGTCAAGCCGATCCTGGAGCTTCTCGCCGAGACCGAAGTGAAGGGAATGGCGCATATCACCGGCGGCGGATTGACCGAGAACACGCACCGCATGTTTCCGGAAGATCTCGTGGCGCGCATCGACCCTTCACGCTGGCCGCGCCCGCCGATCTTCGAATGGCTGCAGCGAGCCGGCAACGTGTCCGAAGAAGAGATGCACCGCGTGTTCAACTGCGGGATCGGATTCATCATCGTCGTTGCAGCAAAGGACGCCGGCGCCGTTCGCGAACGGCTCGATGCCCTGGGCGAAAGGGCTTATGTGGTCGGACGCGTCGAGCGCGGGGGGTCCGGCGGGCCGGGAACCATCTTCGACTAGAGTGATCGCACCAAGGCAATGAAGCGGAAGCGGATCGTCATCCTGATCTCGGGGCGCGGCTCCAACATGGCAGCTGTGCTCGCGGCCGTTTCGCGCGGCGAGATCAAGGCCGAGATCGCCGGAGTCATCAGCAACCGGCCCGACGCGCCCGGGCTGGCGATCGCGGCTCGCTACGGGGTCGCGACGCGCGTCGTCGATCACAATGTCGCGCCGAATCGGATCGAGTTTGACCGTGCGCTGGCCGCGGCGATCGACGAGCTCGAGCCGGATCTTCTCGTGCTCGCAGGTTTCATGCGCGTGCTCGGTCCCGAGTTCGTCGCGCGTTACGAAGGGTTCATGCTCAACATTCATCCGTCGCTGCTGCCGATGTATCCGGGAGTGCACACGCATCGACAAGCGCTCGCAGACGGCGTCAAGATTCACGGTTGCACCGTGCACTTCGTGACGGCGAACGTGGATCAGGGCCCGATCGTGGCGCAGTCTGCGGTACCCGTGCGTGAAGACGACGACGAGGCGAGCCTCGCCGCGCGGGTGCTGGAAGTCGAGCACAAGATACTGGTCGAAGCGGTGCGCTGGTTCTGCGACGAGCGTCTCGTCATCGACGGGCGCCGCGTTCACGTTAAGGACGAGGCCAGCACCGGCGCATCGAGTGCACCGGTTCTGCAGACGGAACATTGAATGAATAGGGACTTGCCGGACAGCGCAGGTGAACAAAGAAGACGCGGAGCAAGGCGCGCGCTCGCGGTTGCGTTCGTCGCTTCGCTCGCAGCGCATCTCTTTGCGCTCGCGCTTCCGGAGCCCAGCGGCAGCGCATCGGAAGAGCTGCCGCCGCTCACGGCGACCATCAGCGAGATGCCGCCTCCTCCGGCGGCGGTCGCCTCTGCGCCTCAGCAGCAACGCAAACCCAGAATCCTCGTTCCTCGAGCTCTGCCTCCTCTCGCCGAACTCGACGCGGGCGGCAGCGAAAGCGATCATGGGCAGCAGGCGCGGCAGACCATCGCACCGATGGCCGACCCGGTGCAACTGCCGACGCCCACCGAAGAGTCCATCGCCGCCGCGCCACCCGACGCGACGCCGCGGCGCGAGCTTCCGCCGCGTATCGAGCTGGCCTACCGCGGCTTTCTCGGCACGCGGGGCTTCTTCGTCGGTGACGCCATTTATCGCCTCGAGCATTCGGCCAACGAATACAAGATCACTACGATCGGCGAGGCGCGCGGGATAGCCGCCCTCTTCATCCGCGGACAAGGCAAGCTCACGAGCTCCGGAACGATCACTTCGAGCGGGCTGCAGCCCAATCTCTACACGGTGGAGCGCACGAGCGACAACCGCCATGAGGCGGCGACCTTCGACTGGGAATCGGGCCTCGTGCTGCTCAACGACAACAAAACCGCCGCGCTCGACATTCCGACTTTCGATCCGCTGGTCGTGCTGTGGCAGTTTTATTTCGCGCCGCCCGAGCAGGATGAGGTGAGCTTCGCCGTCGCGACCACGCGCCGCGTTTACCACTATGCCTTTCGCCGCACGCGCACCGAAACCGTCAGCCTGGGCTTCGGCGACGTCGAGGCCGAGGTCTGGGAACGAACGAGCGGCGACGGCAGCGTCAACGCCATCGTCTGGCTCGCGCCTTCGCTGCACCACGTCATGGTGAAGGCGCGGCTGTGGACCGAGCGCGCGACGGTCGAAACCCTGCTCGACAGCATCCGGGTCGACGAGGCGCTCGCGCAGCAGTGAGCGCACCGCGCGAAGCGAGGTCCGCAGGGCGCGGCGGCGAGCGAACCGAAATGCGCCGACGCGCCCCGGGGTACCAGGCCGGCAGCGACGAACGCGGTCCGATGAGCGTGCGCGCGGGCCAGCTCGCGGCGCTCGCCGAGGCGCTGCGCGCCGTGCTCCCGCTTGCTGCGCCCGCAGACATCGTGCTGCACGATTATTTTCGTCGTCATCACCGGCTGGGCCAGCGCGATCGCGCCTTCGTCGCCGAAGGCGTCTTCGCAACTCTGCGACGCCGGCGATCGCTCGCTGCTCAGATCGCAGCCACAGCGTCGGATGCATCCGGTTCCGACGAAGCGAGACTGCTCGCCATCGCGGTTTGCGTGCGCGAGCTCGGCATCAGCTTACGGGAGCTCGAGGGCGCCCTTTCGCAGCAAGAGCAGCTATGGGCGAGGCAATTCAAATCCTCCAGGCCGAGCCTCATTCCGGCGGAAGCCGCCGAGCTGCCGGATTGGCTGTGGGATGCGCTCGGCTCCGCCCTGCCCAGCGAACGCGACGCGCTGGCTCGCGCGTGGCTCACGCCCGCGCCGCTCGATCTCCGAGTGAACACGCTCAAGATGACTCGCGACGCGGCACGCTCCGCGCTTGCAGGCGACGGCATCGATGCTTCGGCCACGTCCTATTCGCCAGTCGGTCTGCGCGTGGCCGGAAGGCCGGCGCTCCAGCGCCATCCCCTCTTTCTATCGGGTGCAATCGAGGTACAGGACGAAGCGAGCCAGCTTGCCTGCTATCTCGTCGCGCCGAAGCGCGGCGAAATGGTGGTGGATTTCTGCGCCGGCGCGGGCGGCAAGACGCTCGCGCTCGGCGCGCTGATGCGCTCGCAGGGACGGCTCTACGCCTTCGACGTCTCATCGCGCCGTCTCGCGAAACTGAAACCGCGGCTTGCACGCTCGGGGCTGTCGAATGTGCACCCGGTGCAGATCGACGACGAGCGCGACAATCACGTCAAGCGGCTTGCCGGGAAGATCGACCGCGTGCTGGTCGACGCACCATGCAGCGGATTCGGAACGCTTCGGCGCAATCCGGATCTGAAATGGCGGCAGGCGCCGACAGCGATCGCTGAGCTCGCCTTGAAGCAGTCGCGTCTACTGGCTTCTGCAGCAACATTGTGCAAGCCGGGGGGAAGAGTCATCTACGCAACTTGCACCGTGCTCCCAGAGGAAAACGATGCAGTCTTGGAAAATTTCCTCGCATCGCATCCCGGATTCGTGCTTGGCGACGCATCGGCCGAGCTGGCTCGCGCCGGTATCACTCTCGACACTGGCAAGTTGTTGCGGCTCTACCCCCACCTGCACGGCTGCGACGGTTTTTTTGCTGCACTGCTGCAACGATTCGCTTAGGGTGACACGAAAGTAATCGCTAACTCGCGTCCGGCGGCGCCTTGCGCGGTTGGAAAGAGTGTAGAATCCGCCCCGATCTCGCCGTTTCGGTTTCTCCAGTGTAAGGACCCACACGCCAATGCAATTCGACTTGGTTTCGCTGCTCGCGCACGGGCTCATGCCGCTGCCGTGGTGGGGATATGTCGTGCTTACGCTGGGGTTGACGCACGTTACGATCGCTTCGGTGACGATCTTCCTGCACCGCTGCCAAGCGCACAGGGGGCTCGATATTCATCCGGTGGTCAGTCACTTTTTCCGCTTCTGGCTGTGGCTGACGACCGGGATGGTCACCAAGGAATGGGTCGCCATCCACCGCAAGCACCATGCGCGCGTGGAGACCGCCGACGATCCGCACAGCCCGCAGACGCGAGGGATTGCCACGGTGCTGCTGGAGGGGACAGAGCTGTATCGCGCGGAGGCGAAGAATCGCGAGACGCTGGAGAAATACGGCACCGGGACGCCCGACGATTGGATCGAACGCAAGCTCTACACGCCTTGCAGCTCTCAGGGCTTGGCATTGATGCTCGTGATCGATGTCATGCTTTGCGGTCCTATCGGCCTCACGATCTGGGCAGTGCAGATGGCATGGATCCCGGTCACCGCGGCAGGCATCATCAACGGGCTGGGGCATTACTGGGGCTACCGCAACTTCTCCACCGATGACGCCAGCACCAATATCGTCCCGTGGGGCATCGTGATCGGTGGCGAGGAACTGCACAACAACCATCACGCCTACGGCACTTCAGCGAAGCTATCCTCGCGCTGGTTCGAACTCGATCTGGGCTGGGCCTACATTCGCGTGCTCGAGATATTCGGGCTCGCCACGGTACGCAAGGTCGCGCCGCGCATCCGCTTCGACCGCGAGAAGCTTCACGCCGACCTCGAGACGCTCCAATCGGTGATCACGCATCGCTACGCGGTGCTGACGAGTTACGCAAAGTCGTTGAAGCAGGCCCTCGCGAGCGAGGTTGCGTCGCTTCGCGAACGCGCGCAGCGCGGAGAGCTGGCAGCCGATATCCCGAGCCTCAAGCGCTTGCGCCGCTGGTTCCATTCCGATGCGCACACCCTGGCGGAATCGGATCGTGCCCGACTAGCCTCGGCACTGGCGAGCAGCAAGGCACTGCAGACGATCTATGTCATGCGGCAGGAGCTGGCGACCTTGTGGGACCGCTCGAACGAGTCGCGCGAGCAGTTGCTGGCGCGACTGCAGGATTGGTGCCATCGCGCAGAAGCAAGCGACATCGCTCCACTGCGCAATTTCTCACGCAAGCTGCGCAGTTACGCGTAGGTCCTTCCCGCGGACCGCGGGAATCCAGGCGCGCCCGGCGCCCGGACACAGGCGTTACTTCAGCTTCGTTTCCTTGTAAAGCACGTGCTTGCGGGCGACGGGATCGAACTTCTTGATCTCCATCTTCTCGGGCATCGTCTTCTTGTTCTTCATCGTGGTGTAGAAATGCCCGGTGCCGGCCGAGGATTCGAGCTTGATCTTTTCGCGCATGATTCGATTCCCAGATGCTTAGTGCTTGAGCTTTCGCGTCGCCGCGTTCAGCGTGCAGTGGTCGCGCTCAAACATGCTCGCCGCGGGCGCGCATCTCCGCCAGCACGACGTCGATGCCCTTCTTGTCGATCGTGCGCAGGGCGTTGTTGGTGAGGCGCAGGCTGACCCAGCGATTTTCGCTCTCGACCCAGAACCTGCGCCGCTGCAGGTTCGGCATGAACCGGCGGCGGGTCTTGTTGTGGGCGTGCGAGACGTTGTTGCCCATCATGGGAATTTTCCCGGTGACCTGACAGACTCGAGCCATTGCTAGGCCTCAACCTGTTGAATTTGCGAAAGCTTTGAATTATAGCCTGACTCCGCAGCCTGCTCAAGGGTTTAGAGCAGGCCGCGCTCGGCGAACGAGAGCGTGCGCGACCCTGCCACGATGAAGTGATCGAGCGTCTTGATCTCGACGAGCGAGAGAGCCTGTTTCAAGGTCTGCGTCAGCAGCTCGTCGGCGCGGCTGGGCTCGGCGACGCCCGACGGATGATTGTGGGCGAAGATCACGCCTGCCGCGTTGTAGCGCAGCGCCGTCTTCACCACCTCGCGCGGATAAACGCTGGTCTGCGTCAGCGTGCCGCGGAAAAGCTCCTCCGATCCGAGCAAGCGGTTCTGTGCGTCGAGGAACATCGCCATGAAGATCTCGTGCGCGCGGCCCCCGAGCGTGAGGCGCAGAAACTCGCGCACGGCCTGCGGCGAGGACATCGCATCGCGCTCGCCGATGTCCTCTTCGAGCGCTCGGCGCGCCATCTCGATCACCGCTTGCAGCTGCACGTACTTGACCGGGCCGAGCCCGCGAACCGCTGAGACTTCGGAAAGCGGCGCCGCGAAGAGCCGCTGCAGATTGCCGAAGCGCGCGAGCAACTGCCGCCCGAGCTCGACGGCGCTCGCGCCGGCGATGCCGGTGCGCAGAAAGATCGCCAGCAATTCCGCTTCTGAAAGCGCGGACGCTCCGTGCTTCAGGAGCCGCTCGCGCGGGCGCTCGTCCTCGGGCCAGTCCGCAATGCGCATCCGATGCCCCTATACCGTGGTGTCGGGCCATATTAAACTCGGCGGCGCCCGAGTTTCCTCGGCCGAATGGATGACCACCAAGCAATGACCGCTCCGCCTGTCGCGCGACCATTGAGACGCGTCGTGCTCGGTTTAACGGGCGGCATCGCTGCTTACAAGGCGGCCGAGCTGACGCGTCTGCTCGTCAAGGAAGGTATCGCGGTCGATGTCGTGATGACGCCCGGTGCGACGCACTTCATCACGCCGATGACGCTGCAGGCTCTCTCAGGTCATCCCGTGCTCACCGATCTCTGGGAGTCGGGCGTCGCGAATGCGATGGGTCACATCGATCTGTCTCGCGGCGCGGATGCCATCGTCGTCGCGCCTGCATCTGCCGACTTCATCGCCAGGCTAGCGAACGGGCACGCGGACGATCTGCTGTCGACCTTGTGTCTCGCGCGCAACTGCCCGCTGCTCGTCGCGCCGACGATGAACGTGCAGATGTGGAACAACCCCGCTACGCAGCGAAATATCGCGCAACTGCAGGCCGACGGCATCGCAATACTGGGACCCGGCAGCGGCTCGCAGGCCTGCGGCGAGGTCGGCGACGGCCGCATGATCGAGCCCGAGGAAATCCTCGCCGGTCTGATCGCGTGGGCGCAACCAAAACTGCTCACCGGGAAGCGCGCGCTCGTCACCGCAGGGCCGACGTTCGAAGCGATCGATCCGGTGCGCGGCATCACCAATTCGAGCTCGGGCAAGATGGGCTACGCAATGGCGCAGGCCTGCGCGGAGGCTGGGGCCAGAGTCACGCTCGTCTCCGGGCCTACCGCGCTGTCTACGCCGACCGGCGTGCGGCGCGTCGATGTGCAGAGCGCGGCGGACATGGCGGCAGCGGTCGAAGCCGAGGTCGCGCGCGCGGATATCTTCATCGCGGTGGCCGCGGTTGCGGATTACGCGCCCGCGGCGCCGCAGAAATCCAAGATCAAGAAGAGCGCGGCACCGAGGACGCTTGCACTCAAACCTACGGTGGACATCCTCGCTCGGGTCGCGGCGCGGCGCAAACCGCCGTTCTGCGTCGGCTTCGCCGCGGAAACCAACGACGTCAACGACAACGCCGAGGCCAAGCGTCGCAAGAAGAAACTCCCGCTGCTAGTCGCCAACCGCGCGCAGGATACCTTCGGCCGCGACGACAGCGAGGTCGCCTTACTGGATGCGCGCGGAGCGCATCCGCTGCCGCGCATGCCAAAGCTGGCGCTGGCGCGAAGGCTCGTCGCCGAGATCGCGGCGCGGCTGCCTAAGCGCTGACTGGCGAATGAAGGAAACGAAGCCGGTCACCATCGCGCTGAAAGTGCTCGACGAGCGCATCCGGCCGTACTTGCCTGCCTATGCGACGCCTGGCTCCGCGGGAATGGATCTGCGGGCGTGCATCGACGCACCGATTACGCTCCAGCCCGGTCAAGCCGAGCTCATTCCGACTGGTGTCGCGATCCATATCGAGGATCCGGGGCTTGCTGCGATGATTCTTCCTCGCTCGGGCCTGGGACACAAGCACGGCATCGTGCTTGGTAACCTCGTGGGTCTGATCGACTCGGACTACCAGGGGCCGCTGCTGGTGAGCTGCTGGAACCGGGGAACCCACACTTTCGAGCTCAAGCCGATGGAACGCCTGGCGCAACTCGTGCTTGTGCCCGTGGTCCGCGCTTCGTTCGAAGAGACAAGGGAATTCGCACCAAGCGAACGCGGCGCGGGAGGATTCGGCAGCAGTGGTCGATAGTTCGAACCGGCGATGAGTCAATCACGCGTTCGCTTGTTCGGCTCGAGCAGCCTCATGTAACTCGGGAACGACGATGAAGCTCAACATGGGTTGTGGCCACAACAAGAAGGAAGGCTGGGTAAACGTGGACCTCTCAGCTGAGTGCCAACCCGACATCGTCTGCGATCTCGAATCCCTGCCATGGCCGTGGGAGAGCGATTCGGTCGACGAAGTGCTCTTCAACCATTCGCTCGAGCACATCGGTCAGAGTTCGCGTACTTTTCTCGGAATGATGAAGGAGCTTTACCGGGTGTGCAGGAACGGCGCGCGGATCAATATCAATGTGCCTCATCCGCGTCACGACAACTTCATCAACGATCCGACGCACGTAAGAATCATCACTCCCGAGATGCTCTCGCTCTTCGATCGAAAGGCCAATGATGAGATCAAGCGTCTTGGTGCGGCCAACACCCCTCTCGCACACTATCTGGACGTCGATTTCTTCGTGGAAAGTAAAGTAGTCGTTCTCGACGAACCCTATGCAAGTCAACACGCCAAGAAGTTGCTCTCCGACGCTGATGTCGACGTCATGTGCCGCGAGTGGAACAACGTAGCGAGCGAGTACCGGATCGTCCTCGTCGCGCGGAAGACATCGTAGCCGACTCGTTTCAGGGGGACTCCGGCGCGTTGGCAAGCCGGGCGGACGATTCTACCAAGTTCATCTTCATGGTGACCTGTTCCGCCCAACGGGGGATCGATCTCCAGAAGGCGTGAAAGCCTGCCGACGGACTGCCGAATTTGAAGCCGTGGTTACGCGCGAGTGTGGCGAGGCTCGTCCGGGAGAACAGGCTGATGTGCCCATTACGGGGTGAGGCGTACCACCAGGTGAGCCGCTGCCCCCGACTGATGTTCCCGTCCGACAGGAGCGTGCTGAACAGGACTATGCCGTCCGGACGCAGCAGCGACGCGAGATCCGACGCGAGGCGATTGACATCCGGGACGTGCTCGAAGACCTCGAACGCCGTAATCAGATCGAACGTCCCAAGCTCGCTCGGAGCAATGCCTCGGTTTACGAACGGATCATAGGAGGTCGAATCCCAGCCCGTGCTGAATAGCACTTCACTGAGCAGGCCGCTCCCTCCTCCGTAGTCCAGATGCCGGATCTGCAGGGACTGCGAGTCGAGCAGCGCCAGAATGTTTGCGGCATTGGCGCGTGGGCGGGCGTCGAGGTAGTCGGGATCGACATCGACGTATCGATCGTTGTAGATCTCGCGCTCGAAATCTTCCAGGGTCCAGCCGGCAATCTCCGGCGCGAAGCAGAAGCCGCAGTCGTCGCAGAGATAGTATTCGATCGGAATCCCCGCGACAGGCAAGTGCTTGCCCCGAATTTCCTCGCAGGATTTGTTGAAATCGAGGACATCGACGAGGGCGCAAGTCGCGCCACAGATCGGACAAGAGCGCGGGTTTGAGGCGCTCGAGCCGCTCACGGGACTGTGCCCTCCGACCGCGTCCCGAGCAGCCACATCGACAGATTATTTGACGGCAAGCCGCGTCGCAATTTCCTTCGTGGCGCGGTCCACGAACTCGGGGCTGTAGCCAAGCTCCTTCAGCTTCCACTTGAACACGTTGGCGAGCTTGGCCTTCTTGTACAACCCGAGCTTGTGCTGCGTGCGATAGCGAACGGCACGCGCCGCCAATCCGTCGAGAATGATCTTCACTTGACGTTGCGCGCCGGGATCCGTGCGTGCCTCGGAAGCTGGAGGGAAGCGGCGTCCGAAGTCGGCGGCAAGCGCAACGGCGAACTGTTCCAGTTCCTGTGTATCGAGAATGTTTTTTATCGCCATCTTCGGCTGCTACGATTGCTCAAGACAACACGAGCCTGCAAAGGCCGATCATAGCTCGACGCACCCGCCGAAGGCTATGTTCGCTCTCGCCTCCTCGGGAATGGCGAGCAATGCCAGGACGCTGCGCCCCCCGAAGATGTCGTCTTGCCGTACGTTGAAGTTGCCGGGGCTGAACAAGGGCGTCTGCATTCTCCAGCAACGATAGCCGTAATCCTGGGCCTGCGCCGTCAAGTCTTTCAATGCCGCCTCGTCTCGCGCTGCGATGAACAACACCGGGCGCAGGCGCCACAGGGTGTCCGACGCGTCAGTGATCACTGCTAGCGCGTCGACGCCCTCGTTGATCTTGAGGAGATCGAGGCGCTCCAGTTGCAGGTCGTCCACCGCCTCGAGAATCTCATCGTCTGGAGCGCCAGATTCCACCGATTGTTCGACAGGTTGCGTCAAGCTTGCCGAAGCTGGCTCGCTTCTGAGCTGCCGCTGCATCACCGTGACATTGCGCACGTCATTCGCGGCGAGGTTGTGGTTCAACACCCGCCGCACGACCCGCCGCGATTCATAGGCGAGCAAATAGCCGTCGGGTCCCGACGCTCGGGCCAGCGCCAATGTGTGCGCCCCCACGCCAGCCGCTGCTTCGAGCACCGCGGCGCCCGGGCGAACAAGCCGCAGAAGAAGATCGAGCTGTGCCTGCAGATATTCGCCGTACCAGCCGAGCGAGTCTCCGACCAATGCCTCATCCGGAAAATACTGGTATATGCCGTGACGGCACTCGGCAACTGCACAGAATCCCGGCCGGTGCCCCGGCCTGAGACGCGGCAGCAGCCGCGCGACCGGCCGAATTGCGGGAGGCGGCACCCTCGCGGCTTCAGTCACCGGCAAGACGCGGTTCTGCGCGAATTCGTCGAGAGCGCCGGTCACGCGCGCGACCACATCATCCCACTGGTAGCGCCGGGTCTGTCTGAACAGGCGCATCGTCGGATACCATGGGTTGTTCTCGCCTTCGCGCAGCCAGCGCCAATCGAACGGTTTCGCCGCCATCAACCAGACCGGCTTGCCAAGCGCGCCGGCGAGATGAGCTACCGAGGTATCGACGCTGATCACCAAATCCAGGTGACTGATCACCGCTGCGGTATCGCCAAAGTGACCGAGCTCCGGTCCGAGATCCACCACGTCCATGCCCGAATCGAGCGATGCCGTCTCGGCTGCCGCCGGCCCCTTCTGGAGCAGAAAGAATCGCACTCCCTTGACGCGCATGAGCGGCGCCAATCGCTTTAGAGGAATCGAGCGCTCCTTGTCGTGCGTGTGATGGGGATTGCCCGCCCACACCAAACCAACCTTCAGCGCCGGGCCATCATGAAGCCGCTCCTTCCAGCGCTCCGCCGTCGCGGGATCGGGACGCAAGTAAGGCACCTGCGACGGAATCGAATGCAATTCCGTGCCGAAGGCATCCGGGAGGCTCATCAGGTGAAGGTACGTGTCGAATGCGTAGGCTCCGTCGCCTTCGATGAAGTGGTCGACGCCCTGGAGTCCCTTCACCAGTTCTTGCAGCGGCCCCTGTACCAGGAGCAGTACTTTGGCGCCCGTCGCCTTGACGAAGGGAACGTAGCGAAGGAACTGGATTGTGTCGCCGAGCCCCTGCTCCTGGATCAGCAGGATAGTCTTGCCTCGAAGATCCTGCCCATCCCATCGCGGCCGCGGAAACCTAGGCCGATTCGGAACGTATTGCTCCACGAGCCACCGGAAAAGTTGCAGGTTCCAGCCTTCAACGAGCTTCCCCGCCCTCAGCAGTGCCTGGACGTAACCGTTGTATGCGAGCACGCCGGGCCGCTCGGCCAGATTGGCTTCATAGAGCGCGAGCGCCTCGCGCGGGCTGTCGCCGTCTGCTAGAGCGAGCGCAACGTTGTAGTAGGCGTCCACATTGCTCGTCTTCGAGTCGAGGCGCTGCGCTTGCTCGAACGCCGCCAGGGCCTCGTCGCCGCGCTGCAGGCGATCGAGCGCGAACCCAAGATTCCCCCACGCCTCGGCGCGGCTGGGGTCAACGTCCACAGCATCACGATAATGCTTCTCGGCGGCGATGGCATCGTTGCGCTGCATCTCGCAGTTACCGAGGCCCGTATGACAGTCGAAGGAGCCGGGGTGCAACTCGAGGGCTTGCTCGTATTCGCGGATGGCCTCGTCGAGCTGCTTCCTTGTCAGCAGCAACGCTGCCAGCTGGAGATGGCCTTCCCACCAGTCCGGCTTCAGGGCGACAACTTTGCGCATGCAGCGCTCGGCCTCCTTGGCATCCGAGGCCAGATATGATCGCCCCCGGTACAGATAGAACTCTGCGTGGTCGACGCCGGCGGCCTCCGCCCGCTTGAAAGCAGGCAGTGCCTCGTGCAGCCTGCCCCAGGCGAACAGGATGGACGCTCGCGCATAGAGCGCGTCGCCGGCGCCCGGCCTCGTCTCGAGCGCGCGATTGATCAAGCCCAGTGCCTCAGCGAAGCGGCGGGCCGCGTAATGCGCAAAGCCGTCTGCGACGAGCCGGTCATGCTCGTCTGCGCTCGCTGGCGTGGCTACGCGCTCACCTTCGCCAGCTCCGTCGGCGCGGTCTTGGCTTGCGGACGTCGGGAGGGCTGCACGGAGAATCGACATCGGAACTGCTCGTCAGCGGGGGCTTATCCTGTAAGGCGCTGCTCCGACCCAGCGGGTTACGCCAACAAAAACAAGGCCGGCGAAGCGAGGCCTCGCCGGCCCGGAACTATCGAAGCGAACTGGCTACCTAGCTTAGCGGAATGCCGCCGGCGCGTACTTGCCCGGGCACCCGGTATGCGAGCCGGTCCACGAAGGAATCGAACCCGGGTCTGTCGAAGCCCACGTCGCCGTGAGCGCGAGCGTGCATTCAGTCGTGGCGCCGGTGTTCTGGGACTGGAAGCTGATCGTTGAGACGCCGTCCCAGCCGGTGGAGCCAGCGACATCGACATACTGCGTGCTGGTGCCGCCAGCCGAACATCCCGCCGAGTCGTTGTTCGGTGGCAGCGCTGCGTGTGTCGCAGTGTACTCGGCAACCGCGGTTTTGCACGCGGCAACCGCCGCTTCCGCTTCCGACATCTTCGACCGGATGATGTAATCCTGATACGCCGGCAGCGCGATGGCCGCCAGAATACCGACGATCGCCACCACAATCATCAGTTCGATCAGGGTAAAGCCTTGCTGCAGACGTTTCATTTGTTCTCTCCGTGAAGTGAGCACAAACTCCCAAACCCTTCGCACCCAACCCAAACTCAGAACCTGAAAAGCAATTGATATGCCACGAAGCGACTGATAGCGGACAACGCCGCGAGGCTTCTCGGGAATTCGGTGCCAGCCAATTGCCGCAGAACGACAGATCCCCAATGAACCGGCCGCCGTTTGGTCGGTTGGTCGCCCTGCAACGATGCTAGTGCGTAAGGGGGCTCAACTGACGCTCTGCGTCACATCATGACGCGATGCGCAAGCGTTGGCTGCCACTGGCGGGCTCAGTCACTCGCGTTATCGCTCGTCGGGAGGACCATCGAATCCATGTTTCCGCGTCCCGGCTCGGCATTCACGAACTCGATCTTCCTCCCCGCAAGCTCGATCACATCACCGTGCGCAAGCTCTGCGCCGTCTCCGGCAACGGCTTGGTTGTTCACCACAGGTGCGTGCTCCCCTTCGATTCGCTTGAGGAGGAATGCATTGCCGTTCTTCACGATCGCGGCAACCTGAACTCCAGGTCGCCCGATTGTCGTCTGTGGTTTGGTCAGCGGCATCGACGCGCCCGCGTTGACACCTGACAACACTTTGATCGAAGCGACGGGCCCCGCTGTTTGCACTTGAATTGCATCCGAGGACCGAGCTTCCGGTTCAGCTTCTTGCGCATCATTTGCGCTCGCGGCCCCAACAGGTTGACGCGCGTCATCTTCCGGCACCGCGAGCGTTTCCTTCTGTTCGCGCGGCGCGGGCTTCGCCATCTCAACGCGCCCTCCCGAATCGCGCTCCCTCACGCGCGACATCCCGCGGGTCACTGCGGGCTCGAGCTTCGCGTCATCGTCGATGCAGTAGACGAGCTTGTGCTTTCCGACGTCGATTTCGTCGCGATCGCGGAGGAAGTGCTTGGCGATCGCCTTGCCGTTGACGAGCGTTCCGTTGGTGCTGCCCAGATCCTCGAGGAACGAGTCGGCGAGAATCGTGACCACGACCGCGTGCTCGCCGCTCACGGCAAGATTCGGCAGACAGACCTCGTTGTCGGCGCGACGACCGATGGTCATGCGCTCGCGGTCCAGCGGAATATCGAGCGTCGAGCCGTCAGGGAGAAACAATACGAGTTTGCTCATCAGGCTTGTCGTAGGCCCAGGCCAGGGGCACCGCAGCAGCTTTCGCGCCTACGCCGGCTTCTTCGTCTTCCAACGCTGCAACCAGCCGCCGGCGGGCAGGAAGTCGGCCGGAACGCGCACTAGGATGACCGAGATGTTGTCGCGACCTCCGTTTTGATTCGCAACATCGATGAGCTCCGCCGCCGCCTCGGCGAGATCGGTGCGCTTGGCAGTGACGACCTCCCGCACCGTGTCCGGCTCGACCATGTCGGTGAGCCCGTCGGAGCACATGAGGTAGACGTCGTCGGCCTCCACCCGGTACTCGGCGATGTCCGCTGGCACGACCGCCTCGATCCCGAGCGCGCGCGTCACCAGGTTCTTGTTGAGCGAGAACTTCGCCTGCTCGACCGTGAGCATGCCGCTGTCGATCTGCTCCTGCAGCAGCGAGTGATCATGGGTGAGCTGCTCGAACTTGTCGGCACGCAGCCGGTAGCAGCGCGAGTCGCCGATGTGACCGATGCTGACGCGGTTCTGGAAGAATACGGTCGAGACCAGCGTCGTGCCCATACCGGCGCATTCCGGCCGGGCCTGCGCCGCCTCGTAAATGCCTTTGTTGGCGAGCGCGATCTGCTGCTGCAGGAGGAGCGCGGCGTGGCTCAACCCGCTCGCGATGTCGACTTTGGAAAGCTCGCGTCCCGATTTGAGCTCCTGCAGCAAGCCCGTGCTGATCACGTTGACCGCGATGCCGCTTGCAACCTCGCCCGCGCTGTAGCCGCCCATGCCGTCGGCAAGCACGGCAAGGCCGGCGTCGGCATCGACGAATACGGAGTCTTCGTTATGCGTGCGCACCATCCCGGGATGGGACAGGCTGGCGACGTCGAGCGGGACGCGAGCGTTCATGCGGGTAGGCTGCGTCGCGTCTTAGGGCGGCGGCAGGCGGGTCGAGTTCAGCACGGTTATGGGCGGCGAGTGTACGCTGCGGCAGCCATCAAGGCGAGAGCCGCTCAACGTGCGGTGCGTGCCCGCTCTCGTGTAAACCACAGCCCGGCAGCCACAACCGCCACAAAGCCGGCGAGCGGAATGATTTCTGCGACCCCGGGAGCATTCGCGGCGAACCAGGGTCGGACGACGGGATCGTCCACCGCCATGTCGCCGGCGATATAACCGAGCAACCCTCCGCCGGCGATAACGACGATCGGATAGCGTCCAGTCAGACGCATGATGATCTGGGCGCCGATGACGACGATCGGAATGCTAACTACCAACCCGAACACCATCAGTTCGACTTGTCCCTTCGCTGCCGCTGCGACCGCCATCACATTGTCGAGGCTCATCACCAGGTCGGCGACGATGATGGTCCCGATCGCCGGGAGCAACCGATCGCTCGCCTTGACTTGACGATCCGCGCCGTCGTCCTGGGCAATCAGTCGGACGCCGATCCAGACGAGAAGCGCGCCGCCGACGAGCTTGACGTAGGGGAAGACGAGCAAGCTCATCGCGAAGAGCGTGAGCACGATACGCAGCACGATCGCCGCCACGACGCCCCAAAACACGCCCAGGCGGCGCGCGCGCGGCGAAAGGTTGCGGCAGGCGAGCGCGATCACGACCGCGTTGTCGCCGGACAGCAGCACGTTGACGAGGAAAATTTCGGTGACCGCAACCCAGAATTGCGGCGTCAGCCACTCAGCCACGCTCGGTCACAGCACTGTCTTGAGCAGCTTGCCCATTTCGGCCGGATTGCGCGTCACCTTGATGCCGCAGGCCTCCATGACGGCGAGCTTCTCCTGTGCCGTGCCCTTGCCGCCGGAGATGATCGCGCCGGCGTGCCCCATTCTCTTCCCCGGCGGCGCTGTCACGCCAGCTATGAAGCCGACGACCGGTTTCTTCATGTTGCTCTTGACCCATTGCGCGGCGGTTTCCTCGTCGCTGCCGCCGATCTCGCCGATCATTACCACGGCATCCGTTTGCGGATCGTCGTTGAAGAGCTTGAGCACGTCGATGTGCTTGAGCCCGTTGACCGGGTCACCGCCGATGCCTACGGCGGAGGATTGTCCCAGGCCGAGCTCGGTCAACTGCGCCACCGCTTCGTAGGTGAGTGTCCCGGACCGCGAGACGACGCCGATACGGCCCTTGCGATGGATGTGGCCCGGCATGATGCCGATCTTGATTTCGTCGGGTGTGATGACGCCGGGACAATTGGGTCCCAGCAACAACGTTTTCTTCCCTTGCATCTTGTAGCGCGTCCGGATCATGTCGCGCACCGGAATGCCTTCGGTGATGCACACGACGAGATCGAGCCCTGCGTCGACCGCCTCGTCGATCGCCGCGGCCGCGCCCGGCGGCGGCACGTAGATGACGCTCACCGTTGCGCTGGTGGCCTGCTTCGCTTCGCGCACCGTGGCGTAAATCGGAATGCCCTCGAATTCCTCGCCGGCCTTCTTGGGATTGACGCCGGCGACTAAGCAGTTTTTCCCGTTCGCATAGTCGCGGCACATGCGCGTGTGGAACTGACCGGTCTTGCCGGTGATCCCCTGCGTGATGACCTTAGTGTTCTTTTCGATCAGAATGCTCATCGCTTGCTCGCGCCGCGCGCAGCGGCAACGACCTTCTCTCCGGCTTCGGCCATGTTTTCCGCACTGATGATGGGCAGTCCCGACTCGGCGAGCATCTTCCGGCCAAGATCCTCGTTGGTGCCTTTCATGCGCACGACGAGCGGGACTTTGAGCTTCACCTCGCGCGCGGCGGCGATCACGCCCTCGGCGATGGTGTCGCAGCGCATGATGCCGCCGAAGATGTTGACGAGGATCGCCTTGAGCCCCGGGTTGCGCAGCATGATCTTGAACGCTTCGGTCACTTTCTCAGCAGTCGCGCCGCCGCCGACATCGAGGAAGTTGGCCGGCTCACCGCCGTAGAGCTTGATCGTGTCCATCGTCGCCATCGCGAGCCCGGCCCCATTGACAAGGCAGCCAATGTCGCCGTTGAGCGAGATGTAGGAGAGATCGAATTTCGAAGCTTCGATCTCGGCCGGATCTTCTTCGTCGAGGTCGCGCATCTCCACCGTATCCGGGTGGCGAAAGAGCGCGTTGTCGTCGAAATTGAGCTTGGCGTCGAGCGCGACGACCTTGCCATCGCTGGTGACGATAAGCGGATTGATTTCTGCGAGCGAAGCATCACTCTCCTCGAAAGTCCGATAGAGCGATTGCAGCAGCTCTCTTCCCTGCCGGAGCGATCCCTCGGGGACGCCGATCTTGCGCGCGACCGCGTCTGCGTCCGCATCGGTTAACCCTCGCATCGGATCGATAAACACCTTGTGAATCTTCTCAGGCGTCTTGGCCGCGACTTCCTCGATGTCAATTCCGCCCTCGGAGCTTGCCATGAGCACGACACGCTGCGTGCCGCGGTCGACAACCATGCCAATGTAAAGCTCCTTCGCAATGTCGGCGCCTTCTTCGATGAGAAGACGACGCACCTTCTGTCCCTGCGGGCCCGTCTGGTGCGTGACGAGCTGCATCCCGAGGATCTTGCCCGCGAGCTCACGCACTTCGGCGAGCGACTTTGCGACCTTCACGCCGCCGCCTTTACCGCGCCCACCGGCATGGATCTGGGCTTTTACTACCCACACCTTGCCGCCGAGCGTTTCGGCCGCGCGCACGGCCTCGTCGACCGAGAACGCCGGAATCCCGCGCGGCGTCGGCACGTCGAATCTGCGGAAGATTTCCTTGCCTTGGTATTCGTGGACTTTCACGGGTAGCCCTCGGTTCTCAAAAGATCTCAGCGCTTGATAACGATACCTTGTCCGGTAGGCAGTGGAAACACGCGATAGGCGCGCGCCTCGAACCACGCGTCGTCGGCGAGCTTTTGCTTGCGATACCCTGCCCATTCGTAGTCGTCGAGGATGACGATGCCGCCGGGAACGATGCGGTCGAACAGGGCGTCGAGCGTCGCTTCCTCTGCCGCCGCCTGGTTGAGATCGATGTGGAGGTACGCAACCCTGGTCGGCGACTCGCGCTCGAAGACTGCGGGTATCTCGCCTTTCACGATGCGCACCTGCGGGTATTGTGCAAATTTCTGGCGCACGCGCTGTTCGAGATCGGGGCCGTGCGCAGGCATCGCGTGGTGCGCCATCGACTCGTCGTGCTCGAAGAGGTCGTAGCCCCAGAACCTCCTGGGAAATTCGGGGCCGCCCAGGTAGTCGATGACGGTCTTCATGGCCACGCCGGTGTAAGCGCCGCATTCCACGAAATCGCCTTCGAGTTGCACACAGTGATAGGCGGCGCAGGCGAGGATGTAACGGCGCCACACGATGCCTTCGTCGGGCTTGCTCTCGATGTTGCTGCGCCAGGCTTGGACGAACGCCTCGTCGTCGAGCATCGAGTTGTTGCGGCTCCACGTGAACAGGTTGTCGGCGAAATGATAGCCCGGCTCGACCTGAGCGATCGCGGCGCTCACGCTGTCGGCGAACGCCTGCGCGTTCTTACAGCCCCAGAACACGGGCACGAAGTGCACGGGAAGGCGGTTGAGCGGAGGCGAACCCAACTTCGGAAGCTTCGGTTTCTTCCGGCTAAAGAGTCCCATCGTTCGCGCGCCGATACCACTTGGGGTAATAGCGGCGCACCGTTTCGGTGGAGATTTCGAGCGCATGGCAGCGATCGAGCTGGAAGGGCTTGTCCTCGCCGTCGTCCTCGCCGCGCAGGCCTGCGAACACCTGGATCGCCGCCGTCGGCAGGCTGGCGAGCATTTCGGTGATGTGCGTGCAACCCTTCACATGGCCCATGGCGTCGTGCAGGCGCTTGCGGAAGCCGTCGATGAGATTGGCGCCTATGAGCTTGCGGTACGCGGGCCCGATGCGGTCGCAGGCGCCGGGGTACGGCATCGCATCGGTCACCACCTCGATGTCGCGGATGGTCAACGTCGGATCGATTGTGATGCGCGCCCACATGTCATGCACCGGGAAGCCCGCCGGACGCACACCTGTCAGCAGCGCGTAGTCATGCTCCTTGGTGTCGACGAGATGCGCCTCGATGTCGAAAAGGCCGTCGTCGCGCAAGAATCCGTCGTAGGTCACCGCGCGGCAGTGCAGCCGCTCGCGCGATAGCTTTGGCAGAGAGAGAGGATGACTCACCGGGAGCTTTTCGAGCAGCGCTGCGCCGCACCGGCCTTCGGCATGCGCAGCTAGAATGGGAAGACACGCGATTCTACGCCGCGGCCCGAAAGCGCGGCAACGGGAGGTGAACATGTCGTTCGTGCTTGCGCTCGACCAGGGGACGACCAGCTCGCGCGCCATCGTCTTCGACCGTGCCGGCGTCGTCCGCGCCGTGGCGCAGCGCGAATTCGCGCAAGCTTATCCGCAGCCGGGCTGGGTCGAGCACGACCCGCTCGAAATCTGGGCCACGCAGTCGGGCGTGATGGCGGAGGCGCTGGCCAAGGCCGGCATCGGCGGCTCCGATCTTGCCGCCGTGGGAATCACGAATCAGCGCGAGACGACGATCCTGTGGGAGCGTGCGAGCGGCAAGCCTGTGGCGAATGCGATCGTCTGGCAGGATCGGCGCACCGCGCCGGATTGCGATGCGCTGCGCGAAGCCGGCCACGCGCCGATGATCGCGCGCAAGACAGGGCTTGTTATCGATGCGTATTTTTCCGGCACCAAGCTCAAGTGGCTGCTCGATCACGTGCCCGGCGCACGCGACCGCGCGCGACGCGGCGAGCTTGCCTTCGGCACCGTCGATTCATGGCTCATCTGGCATCTGTCCGGCGGCGCAAAGCACGTCACCGACGCTTCGAACGCGAGCCGCACGATGCTCTTCGACATTCATCGCGGCGACTGGGACGACGAGCTGTTGGCGCTGATCGATGTACCGCGCGCAGTGCTTCCCGAGGTCGTCTCCTCGTCCGGCGCCTGCGCCGAAGCGGATGTCCTCGGGACACAGGTACCGATCGCCGGCATCGCGGGCGATCAGCAGGCGGCGCTCTTCGGTCAGGCCTGCCTCGAACCGGGTCTCGCGAAGAACACCTACGGCACCGGCTGCTTCCTTTTGCTCAACACCGGAGCCAAAGCAGTCGCGTCGAAGAACAATCTCGTCTCGACCGTCGCCTGGCGGTGCGAAGGTTCCACCTCTTATGCCCTCGAAGGCAGCGTCTTCATCGCCGGGGCGGTCGTGCAGTGGCTGCGCGACGGGCTGAAGATCATTCGCTCGGCGCCGGAGATCGAGGCCCTCGCCGCGCGCTCGAGCGACAACGGCGGCGTCTACCTCGTTCCGGCCTTCGCCGGGCTGGGTGCTCCGCATTGGGACGCTTACGCGCGCGGCGCGATTTTCGGTTTGACGCGCGGCGCGACTGACGCGCATCTCGCCCGCGCGGCTCTGGAATCGATTGCCTACCAGAGCGCCGAGCTGGTGCGCGCGATGGAGGCGGACGCGCGAATCACGCTCGCGGAACTCCGCGTCGATGGCGGCGCTACCGCGAACAATCTCCTCATGCAGTTCCAGGCCGACATCCTCGGCGTTCCCGTCGTGCGACCCAGGGTCGCCGAGACGACGGCGCTGGGCGCCGCGTACCTCGCCGGTCTTGCCGTCGGGTACTGGCGCGACGCGCGCGACGTCGCTGCCAACTGGCAAGTCGATCGCCACTTCGAGCCTGCGATGTCGCGCGATCGCGCGAACTCGCTCATGGCTGGCTGGAGCAAGGCCGTCGAGCGCGCCAAGCGATGGGCGTAGCACAACCATGATGAATTTTTGGAGACGCGCTCACGCCAAGAACCCGGCAGGCGACATCTCGCGCGATCGGGAGAGCGCTGCAATGCAAGAAGCCGATAGGCTTATTGTCGAGGGCAACCGTCACGAGGACGCCGGCGAGTTTGATATCGCTTTGACGTTCTATAAGCAAGCGCTGGTCGCAAAGTCCGACTATCCCAGAGCGCACATGAACATAGGCAACGCGCTGGAGCGCTTGAAACGGTTCGAGGAAGCCGCGTCCGCGTTTCGGGAAGCATTGCTCTGCTCTGCAGAATACGCTCCCGCACGTTTCAACCTTGGAAGGCTTCTGGTTGCCTCGGGCAAGGAAATAGAAGCCGAACGGGAACTACGCGAGGTATTGCGACTTGAGCCCGACATGGCGGAGGCATCTGTGGCGCTCGCTAATGTCCTCGAATCCTCCGGCCGCGCAGTCGAGGCAGAAGCCGAGCTTAGGCGAGCGCTGGAGCTTCGTCCAGACTACGCCGGCGCCGAGCTTGCGCTTGGAATCCTCTACTTGCACAAGCATCGACTTGACGAGGCGGAAGCACTGCTTCTCAAGGGACAAAAAGCCGATTGGGAGCTCGCACAGTTGGGCCTCGGGATGCTTTACCTCGAAGCCGGACGCGTCTCCGAGGCCACACAAGCTTCGCGGACCTTGGAACAAAGCGACAGATTCCCAATGGCGCGAAGCGAGATGCTCTTCAGCTTGAATTTTCATGCCGACCTGGATGCCCCGGCCATCTTCCAGGAGCACAAGCGCGTCGCCAAAACGATAGCGCAGCTCGCTGGGAAGCGGTTCCGCCATTGGAGCAATACCCCCGACCCCGAAAGGACAATCAAGATCGGCTACGTTTCGGGCGATCTCCGAAGGCACCCGGTCGGCTTCTTTCTTCACCCAGTTCTCAAACGACACAATCGCACACAGTGTGAAGTCCATTGTTACGCCAACTGGAAACAGGTCGACGACATGACGCGCTCGCTCATGGACGCAGCCGATAGCTGGCACCCGATCGCAGAAACGAAAGACGACGCCTTGACAGACCAGATCCGTCACGACGAAATCGACGTTCTCATTGATCTCTCCGGCCATACGGACGGTCATCGCCTCGGCGTTTTTGCGCAACATCCTGCGCCGGTTCAGGTGACGTGGCTCGGCTACCTCAACACGACCGGCCTGGAAGCAATGGACTACCGACTCTGCGATCGATATACCGATCCGGAAGACGACGGGACCGACGAACTGAATGTCGAGACACTCTACCGGCTATCGCATAGCCAATGGTGCTACGCTCCGCATTACGACGCGCCGCTAGTCGATCTCGATTCGACAAGGACACGGGATGCGGTGCTCTTCGGGTCGTTCAACCAGTACCCCAAGATTAGCGATCCGTGCCTGGATCTCTGGTGCCGAATTCTCAATCGAATTCCTGATGCAAAATTTGTCGCGTACGCCATCCCCACCGGGAAAACTCAGGATGCGTTCCAAGCACGACTGGCTGCGCGCGGAATCAGTCCAGACCGCGTCTCGATCCATGATCGCGTACCCACTCGTGATTATCTTGCCGCCATAGGAATGGTCGACGTGGCGCTCGACCCTTTCCCCTACAACGGCGCGACCACCACACTTGATACCTTACTGATGGGTGTGCCGATCGTGGCTCTTCGCGGCGAGCGCGGAATTTCACGGGGAGGTTACAGTATCCTCCAGTCGATGAACGCATCCGAGTTGATCGCCGAGAATCCAGACGAATATGTCGATCTAAATGTTCGCCTCGCACGCGATGCCGAATGGCGGCGGGCGTTACGGGCAACGCTGCGCGATCGGCTACGAACGTCTCCGTTGATGGACGTCGCGATCTTCGTCGCTGATTTGGAAGCAGCCTATCGCTTCATGTGGGAGAAATGGTGCACGACGAGCCGTGCAATCGTCTAGAACACGTGTAGCACAGATGATCGGTTTTCTGCGCACAAGGCTTAGACGAACCGAAGGCACAACGATCGTTTGCCGACGACCCACGACTGCTCAAAGGTCGCGCCGCTTCGAGCCTTCGATGTCGCGATCGTGCCGTGTCGCTTCATGGCGGGTGGAGCAAGGCCGTCGAGCGCGCCAAGCGCTGGGTGTAGGAGAACGATGGTGAATGCTTGGAAACGCGCTCGCGCCAAGAACCCAGCAGGCGGAGCCCCGCTCGAGCAGCAGAGCGACGCAATGCAAAAGGCCGACAGATTAATTGCCGAGGGCAACCGTCATGAGGACGCCGGTGAGTTTGACATCGCTTTGACATTCTATAGAGAAGCCCTGCTCGCAAAACCCGACTATCCCAGGGCACACATGAATGTGGGCAACGCTCTCGAACGACTGGGGCGAACGGAGGAGGCTGTGTCTGCTTTACGGGAAGCGCTCGGCTCCTCACCCGAGTACGCACCCGCGCGCTTCAACCTCGGTCGACTTCTCGCGCTCTCGGGTAACCAGGCGGACGCCGAGTTCGAATTGCGTGAGGCGCTGCGCGTTAAGCCTGACATGGTGGAAGCGTGCGTACTCCTTGCCAACATATTCGCCTCGACCGGTCGCGTCGCAGAAGCTCAAGACGAGCTAAGGCAAGCGTTAGAAGTCCGGCCCGACTTCGCGCTTGCGGCGCTCAATCTAGGGCGCCTCTTAATGGATCAAGCTCGCTTTGAAGAGGCTGTTTCCGTTATGGAACATTCCGTCGCGATTGCTCCGAACGCGCTCAGCTGGATGCTGTTCGCAATCAATAATCGATCGGATCTCGATGCTTCTCAGATCTACAAATTACATTCTAGCGTTGGCGCTGCGCTCGCGAGAACCGCTGGTCCTCGCTATACGGCATGGTCAAACCGTGCTGATCCGAGCAAACGGCTCAAGCTCGGATATGTGTCAGGGGATCTCTTTCTGCATCCGGTCGGCACACTTCTGAAACCGATCCTTGAGCATCACGATCGCACGGGCTTTGAAATCCACTGTTTTTCCAATTCGCCCAATGTCGACCCGGTAACTGCCAAGCTTAGGCAGTTCGCCTCTAACTGGCACCAGATTTCGGACCTATCGGACGACCAATTCGCAGAATTCGTCCGTACGAATGGCATAGACATTCTCGTTGACCTTTCGGGCCACACGAACCGAGACAGACTGCGTGCATTTGCGCGTCACCCCGCACCCGTTCAGGTCACCTGGCTTGGCTATCTCAATACGACGGGCCTGCCTACGATGGACTATCGCATTTGCGACCGCCACACGGATCCATGCGACGAAACCGATGATTTACACACCGAGAAGTTGTTTCGGATGCCTCATAGCCAGTGGTGTTACGATCCTTGGCTTGCTCCTCAAGAACTCGCAACCGATGATCGCCCCTCAGAGCGCGTGGTGTTCGGCTCGTTCAATAAGTCGACCAAGATCACGGACCCGTGCCTCGATCTTTGGTGCCGAGTACTCGAGGCCGTGCCAAGCGCGTCGCTCCTAATCCTTGACGTTTCATCAAACGATAAGCAGGCACTTCTCAAGAGGATCGGACAACGAAACATTGACATCGCACGGATCTCGACCCTGGAAAGGCAAACCGTCGAGGCGTACTTCCGCACGATCAACAGCGTCGACATTGCGTTGGACACGTTGCCCTACAACGGCGCCACAACGACGCTCGATACATTATGGATGGGTGTCCCGATCGCAGCTCTTCGCGGAGAGCGCGGCATCGCTCGCGGCGGTTACAGCATCTTGCGTTCGATGAATGCGACGGAACTGATAGCCGAGAACCCCGACGAGTATGTCGATCTCAACGTACGTCTGAGCACCGATCAGGTGTGGCGAAAGACGCTTCGCGCAACGCTCCGCGACCGGCTCCGAGCATCTCCTTTAATGAACGCGGCGGCCTTCGTCGCCGACCTGGAGACCGGCTATCGATTCATGTGGCAGACATGGTGCAGTGCTCTGTCATCGCGTCAGTGAGCTAAGTCAGTATGAGCGTTCTCCCAATTGATGTTCAAAGACTGCCTGTGCGGCGCAAGAAATCTCTTGTCGCTGCCACTGCTCGATCATGACAGGCAAGTGGCGTAGTACGGTGAGCGGCAGAGACTCCGTGATAGAAGCCGACGCGCTGATCGCGCGTGGCAACGCGCTGGAAGACGAACTCAATTTCGAATCCGCTTTGTCCTTTTACCAACAGGCAGTCGACATCGCACCAGGTTACGCGAGAGCGCACCTCAACCTCGGGAATGCACTTCAGAAATTGGGCCGAACTGAAAAGGCGATCCGCGCAACTTCCGAAGCGACACGGTACTCGCCTGATTTTGCGCCTGCGCGTTTCAACCTCGGCGCGCTGCTGGCGACATCTGGCGATCATGCCGGAGCGGAGCGCGAGTTGCGTCTGGCAATGAAGCTGGACCCTACGTTGGTGGACGCAGCCGTCGTTCTTGCCGACGTGTTCGAGGCGACCGGCAGGCTTGGCGACGCCAAGGCCGTGCTAGAGCATGCACTGAAGCTGCGGCCCACTCACCCCGGGGCGGCGCTCAATCTGGGACTCCTCTATTGGAAGCATGATCGCCTCAATGGAGCTGAAGGCGCACCGACCCACGGTGGAGCTGCAATCAATCTCGCTCATCTTTATCGACAACATGATCGCCTGGATGAAGCCGAACGGACGCTCTTGGTCGCGAGAGCCGCAAATCCGTCGCTTGCGTCGATCGATGTCGCACTTGGAAGTATCTATCTCAGGACAGGCCGCACCAAGGAGGCTATTGCAACGATACGTTCTGCAGTGGAAAAGGACGGAGCCTCGGTGGATGCTCACAGCACGTTGATGTTCGCTCTGAACTTCGACGCGGAGCTCGACCCGCTCGCTTCATTCGAGGCTCATGCGCATGCCGGTGCGGAAATCACTGCCGCTGCCGGTACGCCCTTCACTGCTTGGGATAATGCTCCCGACCCGGACCGCAAAATCAAGATCGGCTATGTGTCGGGAGATTTTGGACAGCACCCGACAGGGCTGTTCCTGCGCTCCGTGATGGAGCACCATGATCGCGCCCGTTTCGAAGTCTATTGTTACTCCAATCGCGATCTTGTCGACGACGTGGCGCGAATACTGCAGCGAAATGCCGAGCATTGGGAGGTCGTGACGCAGACCGACGACGAACAGCTTGCAGGACGCATCCGAGGCGATGCCATCGACATTCTGGTCGATCTCTCGGGTCACACGGCGCTCAATAGGCTGGGCGTCTTCGCGCGGCGGCCCGCCCCTGTCCAAGCGACATGGCTCGGTTACCTCAATACGACCGGTCTTCCCGCGATGGACTACCGGATCTGCGATAGCTACACCGATCCCCTTGGGGCCACGGAGAGATTTCATGCCGAGCAGTTGTTTCGGATGCCGCACAGCCAGTGGTGTTATTCCCCTATATACGGTGAGCCGGTCGTTCAGTCGCCCCATACGCAGCGCCCGGAATCCATTGTTTTCGGTTCGTTCAATCAGTACGCGAAGATCAGCGATGCCTGCCTCGATCTCTGGTGCCGGGTTCTCACGTCCCTGCCTGAAGCGACGCTCGTTCTCCTCGACGTACCGTCGGGGCGCACTCAAGACGCGCTGCGATCCCGCCTGGCGCATCGGAACGTCCACCCGGGTCGAGTAGTCATTCAAGGCCGCAAGTCCACATCCGAGTACTTCGCGGCGTTCGCGAACGTCGACATCGCGCTCGACACCTTTCCCTATAATGGCGCAACTACGACGCTGGACACGTTATGGATGGGTGTACCAGTGGTCGCGATGCTTGGCGACCGGGGCATCTCGCGAAGCAGCTACAGCATCATGAAGTCGCTCGGGGCGTCGGACTTGATCGCGGCGGACGCCGAGCAATATGTCGATCTGAACGTGCAGTTGGCGCGCGATTTTTCGAGGCGACGAGAACTGCGCAGGGCCCTTCGCGGCCGTCTCGAAGCATCGCCACTGATGGACGCGATCGCGTTTGTCCGCGATCTGGAAGGTGGTTACCGCAAGATGTGGGGCGCATGGTGCGAGGCGGGCAGAGAGCTTGCGAAAGAGCGTAAGTCGCTATGAGCATTCTGGGATCAGTGCTGAAAGGTCTCTGGAGTCGCAACAAGCAGTCCCCGACGATGCAGAGGGTGCTCAATGTCGGCGGCAACGACAAACGCATCCCCATTCCGGGCTATTACTCCGGCTGGGACCATGTGTTGCTGGATATCGATCGAAGCGTAAAGCCCGACGTCGTGTGTGATGCGCGAAACCTCAGCTCGCTGCCTGCAGCCGTGTACGACGCAGTCTATTGCTCACACAATCTCGAGCACTACTATCGACATGAGGGTCGTAAGGTGTTAGCCGGGTTCATGCATGTCTTGAAGGTCGATGGCTTTGCGGAGATCCGTGTCCCCGACCTCCAGGCCGTGATGCACCGGATCGTCCAGTCGGAGCTGGATATCGAGGATGTTCTCTACGTTTCGCCTTCAGGCCCGATCACGGCGAGAGACGTGTTCTACGGCTACGGCAAGGCGATAGAAGCATCGGGTCAGGATTACTTTGCACACAAGACCGGCTTTACTCCCAAATCTCTTTTTCACACGCTGAAGGAAGCCGGCTTCGTCGACGTCTTCGTGTCGGTGCACGTCGATGCATTCGATCTGCGTGCCTACGCTTTCAAACGTCGGGTGACGGCACAGCAGCGGCAACTCCTGAGTCTCTCTGGCGATCCCAATTAGCTCGCAGCTGGTTGCTGACCCATCGGCACCCAGCAGTGCTTGACAGGTGCGAAAGGTGCATATACTCTCAGTTGAGTGCATATGCCCTTATCACACACGCCTCGTCCGATGCCGTCGCCATCTCCTTCCTCTCCACCCTGCGCCTGCGGGCGCCTGCGCCGCGCAACGCGCGCGCTGACCCAACTCTATGACGACGCGATGGCGCCGGCGGAGCTGCGCGTGACGCAGTTCTCGCTGCTGAGCACGCTCGCGCGCTCCGGTCCGATGCGGATATCCGAGCTCGCTGCGGCGCAGCTGCTGGACCGCACGGCGCTGTCGCGCAACCTCGACCCGCTCGTCGAGCGCGGACTGGTCCACATCGCCCCGGGACGCGATGCGCGCACGCGAGAGATCGAGCTCACGCGCCCTGGCCGCGCGGCCTTGCGAGGCGCGATGCCGTGCTGGGAGCGAGCGCAAAAACAGGTCGCGAAGCGCCTCGGGACTTCGAAGCTCGAGGCCTTGATCGCGATGCTCTCCGAAGTCGAAGCGCTGCACCCCGACGCCGTCGAGCGCTGAACCCGCCGACGAGATCATCGAGGAGATACCCTTGACCGCCGCCCACGCTCGCGCCGCCGACTGGCGCACTCCGACCGTTGTGCTCGTCTGTGGCGGCCTGATCCTGACGCTCGGGATGGGAATCCGGCATGGATTCGGTCTGTTCCTGCAGCCGATCAGCGCCGACCTGCATTGGGGCCGCGAGACCTTCGCGCTGGCATTAGCCGTGCAGAATCTTGTCTGGGGTGCAACGCAGCCGTTCGCCGGCATGATTGCAGACAAATACGGGTCCGCGAAGGTTGTCCTCGGCGGTGCCGCGCTTTATGTCCTGGGACTCGTGCTAATGGCGCATCCCACCGCGCCTTGGATGTTCGTTCTCTCGGCCGGCGTGCTGATCGGGACCGGGCTCTCCGGCGTCACCTTTAGCGTGATCTCGGGCGTCCTGGGCCGGGCCTTTCCCCCCGAGAAGCGGAGCATGGCGCTGGGCATTTCGGCCGCGGCAGGCTCCTTCGGGCAGTTCGCGCTGTTGCCGCTGACACAGGTGTTGCTCTCTCAGATCGGCTGGTACGGTGCCCTGTTGACGCTCGCTGCGGTCGGCGTCCTCATCGCGCCGCTCGCCGCCGCGATGGTCGAGCGACGCGGGCAGCATGTTCACGCATTCCAGCAGTCGGCCGGCGAAGCGATGCGCGAGGCGCTTGGGCACCGCGGTTACGTGCTGCTGACGCTCGGATTCTTCGTCTGCGGCTTTCAGGTCGTGTTCGTCGGCGTGCACCTCCCTTCCTACCTGCTCGACAAGGGACTGCCCGCGCATGTCGGCGTCACCGCGCTGGCCCTGATCGGGCTCTTCAACATCGTCGGGACCTACACGACCGGCTGGCTGGGCGCGAAGATTCCCAAGCGCTACATTCTGTCGTTCATCTACTTCGCTCGCGCGATAGTCATTGCGCTCTTCGTCGCGCTACCGCTTTCCGCATTGAGTGTCTACGCTTTCGCGGTCGCGCTGGGTTTGCTGTGGCTCTCGACAGTGCCGCCGACCAACGGCATCGTCGGCCAGGTCTTCGGCGTGCGTTACATGGCGATGCTCACCGGAGTCACGTTCTTCAGCCACCAGATTGGCAGCTTCCTCGGCGCGTGGCTCGGCGGCTTCTTCTTCGACCGCCTCGGAAGCTACGATCTCGTCTGGTACATGTCGATTGCGCTCGGTGTGATCGCCGGGCTCATCAACCTGCCGATCGACGAGCGCGAGATCAAGCGGCCGGCGCCGGTCACGCGGACAGCCTGATGCCCTACGCCGGCGCGATCACGTCGATCGCGTCGGTGATAAGGGTATCGACACCCCAGTTCACGAGCCTCGCGACGACGCGCGGATCGTTGGGCGTGTAAGTCACCACCCTGTATGCCGCTTCGCGCGCAGCGGCGACGATCTCGGCGGTGAGCTCCCGGTAGTCGGGGTCGAGCGCGGTGCAGCCGAGTCGCGACAGGCGCTCGCGCCAGTCGCTCGGTATTTTCTCTAGCAGCAACCCGCGCGGCAGCTCGGGGACAGCGTCGCGCGCAGCAGCCAGCGCTTCCTCCGAAAACGACGACAGCAAAGGCGGCACCGCCGCGTCGCGCCAGAGTCTCTGCGCTTCGAGCGTCACCGCCGTGCCGGTCATGCTTTCTTTCCCGGGCATCGGCTTGATCTCGACGTTGCAGGCCACGCCGTGCGCGATCGCCCATTGCGCCACCCCCGCGAACGTCGGAATCCTCTCGCCAGCGTATTCGCGAGAAAGCCAGCTTCCGGCATCGAGCTGCGAGAGCATTTCCCAAGTGAACGCATCCGCGGGGCCGCGAGCGTTGGTCGTCCGATCCAGCGTGTCGTCGTGCAACAGGAACGCGACGCCGTCGGCCGAGAGCTTCACGTCGAACTCGACCATGCGGTAGCCGCGCTCGAAGCCGACGCGCATCGCCGCCAGCGTATTCTCCGGCGCGAGCTTTCCGGCACCGCGGTGCGCGGCGTAGCGCGGATACGGCCAGTTCAGGACGCGAGCCGTCGTCCGCTCTCGACGTCGAAGAGGTAGACGCGCTCCGGCGCCGCGGCCAACGCGATCGGCTCGCCGACGACAGCGCGCGTACCGTGCTGTAGGCGCGCGATGACCGAGCGACCCGCGACCGCGACGTGGACGAGCGTATCCGCACCCAGCGCCTCGACCATCTCGACGCTGCCGACGATGCTCGCCGTGCTCGGCGCGCTCGGGATCAGGTGCTCGGGCCGCACGCCGACCGTGACCTTGCGTCCCGAGGCGACAGGCTTCGCACCGGCCAGCGCCCCGCTGCCGTCGAGCGCGATGCGACCGTCGGGCTCTCCCGTCCCGGCGAGAAAGTTCATCGCCGGCGAGCCTATGAATCCGGCGACGAATACGCTCGCCGGATTCTCGTAGACCTCCATCGGCGTGCCGATCTGCTCGGCGCGACCCGCGTTCATGACGATCATGCGGTGCGCGAGCGTCATCGCCTCGACCTGGTCGTGCGTCACGTAAAGACTCGTAGTACCGAGACGCCGGTGCAGCTTCTGGATCTCGAAGCGCATCTGCACGCGCAGCTTTGCATCGAGGTTCGACAGTGGCTCGTCGAAGAGAAACACTGCTGGCTCGCGCACGATCGCGCGCCCCATCGCGACGCGCTGGCGCTGGCCGCCGGAGAGCTGCCGGGGCTTGCGCTCGAGCAGCGGCTCCAGCTCGAGTATCCCCGCGGCGCGCCGCACGCGAGCGTCGATGTCCGACTTCGCGAGCCCGCGGATGCGCAGCCCGTACGCCATGTTGTCAAACACGCTCATGTGCGGATAGAGCGCGTAGTTCTGGAACACCATCGCGATGTCGCGGTCCTTGGGCTCGAGGCGGTTGACGACGCGATCGCCGATCACGATCTCGCCGGCAGTGATCGCCTCCAACCCCGCGACCATCCGCAGCAGCGTCGACTTGCCGCAGCCTGAGGGGCCGACGATGACGACGAACTCGCCGTCGGCGACGTCGATCGAAACGCCGTGAATCACCTCGGCGTCGCCATAGCTCTTGCGAACGTCTCGCAGCTGTACCTTGGCCATGATCAGATGACGGTGTAAAGAATCATTGCACCGAAGGGCAACATGCCCAAAAGCCCGGCGAGAAACAGGAGCTCGACCCAGTTGGCCAACGACGGTACCCACCCGAGATGGCGGAAGCGCAACGCAAGGAAGCAACTGATCGTCGCGGCGATGAACATAACCGAGTCGGTGGCGAGAATGAGGTCGGCGGCGCGGCTCACGCCTTCGGATTTCGAGAACGAATGGAGGACCCCCAGCCCGGTGAGGCACAGCCCGGCGAGCGTTCCGCTCGTGGCGAGCACGCGCATCAGGATCTGGATCCGGTGCTCGGTGAGCGGCTCGTTGGGCGTATCTCTCATGACGATCACTTCTCCGTTTCCACCAAGCCCTTGACGAACCACTTCTGCATCAGCACGACCACCAGGGCCGGCGGTAGCATGGCCAGCATCGCGGTGGCCATGACCAGTGGCCATTCGACAGCTGCGTCACCGCCGAGCATCATCCGCTTGATTCCGATAACGGTCGTGTACATTTCTTCCTGGGTCGTGACAAGCAGCGGCCATAGATACTGGTTCCATCCGTAGATGAAGAGAATCACGAACAGCGCCGCGATATTGGTGCGCGAGAGCGGGATAACAACATCGCGGAAGAAACGCAGCGGCCCGGCGCCGTCGATGCGCGCCGCTTCCGCCAGCTCATCGGGAATCGTCAGGAAAAACTGACGGAACAGGAAGGTCGCGGTCGCCGAGGCGATCAGCGGAATCGTGAGTCCCGCGTAAGTGTCGAGCATTCCCAAGTCGGAGACGACCTTGTACGTTGGCACGATGCGCACTTCGACCGGTACCATCAGCGTAACGAAGATCATCCAGAAGAAGAAATTCCGGAACGGAAAGCGAAAATAGACGATCGCAAATGCGGAGAGCAGGGAGATCGCAATCTTGCCGATGGCGATCACCAGCGCGGAGACGAGGCTGTTCAACATCATTCGCCCGACGCCCGCGGTCGATTCCCCGGCGCCGTGCTGAAGCGCCGCGAGATAGTTCTCGACCAGATGGCTTCCGGGCGTGAGCGGCATCGGTGCCGCGAGCACCTCCTGCACCGTGTGCGTCGAGGCGATAAAGGTGACGTACACCGGAAAGGCGACGATCGCCACGCCGAACAGGAGCACGAGGTGCGTGAGGACCGTGAGGAGCGGGCGGTTCTCGACCATCAGTACTGCACCTTGCGCTCGACATAGCGAAACTGAATCACCGTGAGCGCCACCACGATCGCCATCAGGATGGCAGACTGCGCCGCCGAACCGCCGAGGTCGAGCGATTTGAAGCCGTCCTTGTACACCTTGTACACGAGGATTTCGGTCGCCTGGCCCGGTCCTCCGCTGGTCGCCGCATCGATGATGCCGAAGGTGTCGAAGAAGGCGTAGACGATGTTGACGACCAGCAGGAAGAAAGTCGTTGGCGAGAGCAGCGGAAACACGATGGTGACGAAGCGCTTGACCGGTCCGGCGCCGTCGATTGCCGCGGCTTCGATCAGCGACTTGGGAATCGATTGGAGTCCGGCGAGGAAGAAGAGGAAGTTGTAGCTCACCTGCTTCCACACCGCGGCCAGGATCACCAGTAACAGCGCCTGACCGTCATACAGAATGTAGTTCCAGTCCACGCCGCGCTGACGGAGCCAGTACGCGAGGATGCCCAGCGTCGGGTTGAACATGAACAGCCACAGCACCCCCGCGATCGCCGGCGCGACCGCATACGGCCAGATAAGGAGCGTCTTGTACACGCCCGCGCCGCGCAGCACGCGATCGGCGAACGCGGCGAGCACGAGCGAGATCACCAAACCCAGCACGGCGACCGCGATCGAGAAAACCGCGGTCACCTTGAACGAGGCGAGATAGAGCGGGTCGTTGACGAGGTCCTTGAAGTTGTCGAACCCTACGAACTGCAGGCTGCCTCCGAAGGCATCCTGGATGTGCACCGACTGGTACAGCATCTGCCCGGCCGGCAGGAAAAAAAACAGGATGGTGACGACGACCTGCGGCGCCAGCAACGCGTAGGGGAGCCATTGCGAGCCGAAGATGGCGCGTTTTTCCATCGGTATGCGATCTGCAATACGTAGCCGAACGTCCGAATTAACCGGCGCGGAATTCGCGCCGGTTCAATTCGGACAGATAGTGCGTCTGGGCTGCCTGCGTTGGCTAGTCATCCTGACGGGACGCAAGCAGCAGCACTGACGCAACACGCACTATCACTCTTTTGCCGTCTTCGCGAATTTGTCTACCTGCTCGTTGCTGCGCTTCACCGCTTCGTCGAGCGCAGCCTTGGCGTCCTTCTTCCCGCTCCAAACGCTCTCCAGCTCCTCGTCGATGATGTCGCGGATCTGCACGAAGTTGCCGAGCCGGATCCCTCGCGACTTGTCGGTTGTCTTGACGATCATCTGTTGCACGGCGACGTCGGTGCCGGGGTTCTTGTCATAGAAGCCAGACTTCTTCGTGAGCTCGTAGGCGGCCATGGTAATCGGGAGGTAGCCCGTGGCCTGGTGCCATTCGGCCTGGACGTCGGCCTGCGACAGGAAGGTCAGGAATTTGGCCACCGCCTTGTATTCCTCCTTCGACTTGCCTCCCATCACCCACAGGCTCGCGCCGCCAATGATCGTGTTCTGCGGAGCACCTTGCACGTCCGCGTAGTAAGGCAGCGGGGAAATGCCGACCTCGAACTTCGCGTTCTGCTTGACCGTGCCGTAGGCGGCCGATGAGGTCGTCATCATTGCACATTCGCCGCTGTAGAACTTCGCCTCGGGTTCGTTCTTGCGGCCGGCATAAGTGAAGTAGCCTTTCTTCACCCAGTCCTGCATGTCGGCGATATGGCGTACCTGGACCGGTCCGTTAAATAGAAGCTTCGGATCCGTGCCGGCGAACCCATTCTGCTCGGTCGCGAATGCTACGTTGTGCCAGGCCGAGAAGCTCTCGAGCTGAGTCCACGATTGCCAGCCGGTGGTAAACGCGCACGGCGTCGCGCCGGAGGCCTTGATCTTGGCCGCGGCCGCGACCACCGCCTGCCAGGTCAGCGGCGGTTGGTTCGGATCGAGCCCCGCTTTCTTGAACGCATCCTTGTTGTACCAGAAGACCGTGGTCGAGCTATTGAACGGGAACGAGAGCATCTGCCCTTTCGCGTTGGTGTAATAGCTTGCGACCGCCGGAACATAAGTCTTCGGGTCGAACTTCTCGCCGGCGTCGGACATCACCTGATAGACGGGCTTGATCGCGCCTTTCGCCGACATCATCGTCGCGGTGCCGACCTCGAACACTTGCAGCAGCGCCGGTGCATTGCCGGCGCGGTAGGCGGCGATGGCGCCCGCCATCGCCTCGGGATAGCTGCCCTTGAACACTGGCGTGACCTTGTATTCGCTCTGGCTTTCGTTGAAGCGCTTGGCGAGCGCGTTCACGCGGTCGTTGTTGACTCCGCCCATCGCGTGCCACCACTGGATCTCTGTAACGGCCTGCGCCTGCGCGGCGAGACCGAGCAATGCGCCGGCGAGTATCGCGCGCGCCGCGCCGGGAAGACGGCTGTTCATGGTTCCTCCTCGTGAATGGACAGCGAAGTATCGAATGCGGGTGACGATTCTATTTCAAACCGGGTCGCTTGCGCCCGCCGTGCGAGGCGCGTTAAACGGCGCGCCCACGCTGATTACTCGGTCTGCCGCGTTAACCAGCGCTTCAGCGCCGGTTCAACGCGGCCCAGAATTATGCGCTGGAGCTGCTCGAGCCGCAAACCCAGGCGCGGGCGCTGCTAGAATTGGCCAGGCTTCTATTCGCAGGGATCTTTCGCTTGGGTCTCCGTCTTCTACACCACGCCGGCATCGCCGTCGTCGCGACGCTCGCCGCTGCGACGGTTGCGCCCGTGATCGCCGCGGGCGAGCTGTATCCGAACAAGCCGATCCGCCTGGTCGTTCCGTTTCCGGCAGGCGGGCCGCTAGACGCTGTCGCTCGGGCCGTCGGACAGAAGCTCACGGACGCATGGGGACAGCCGGTCGTCATCGACAACCGGCCCGGCGCCGGCGGGAATATCGGTGCGGAGCTCGTCGCGAAAAGTGCTCCGGACGGCTACACGATTCTCGAAGCTGCGCTCTCCACGCACGCGGTGAACGTCAGCCTCTACAGCAAGATGCCATACGACCCGATTCGCGATTTCGCGCCGATCACGCTCGTCGCTGTGACGCCCAACGTGCTCGTGGTCAATCCATCGCTGCCCGTCAACTCCGTCAAGGACCTGATCGTCTACGCGAAGGCCCATCCCGGAAAGCTCTCGTTCGGCTCGGGCAGCAACGGAAGCGCAGGACATCTGGCGGGCGAAGCGTTCAAGACGGAAGCCGGCGTGGACATGGTTCACGTACCGTACAAGGGTGGGGCGCCCGCGATGCAGGCGCTGCTCGCTGGCGATACGCAGCTCATGTTCGACAATCTCGCCAATTCGACGCCCCAGCTCAAGGCCGGCAAGATCAAGGCGCTCGCGGTGACGACCGCAAAGCGCTCCGCGCTGGCGCCCGAGCTGCCCACTCTCGCCGAGACCGGCCTGCCGGGATTCGACATCTACACCTGGTGGGGCTTCATGACGCCCGCAGGCACGCCGAAGGAGATCATTGCCAAATGGAACTCCGAAGTGACGCGGATTCTCTCTACCCCGGAGATGAAGGTTTTCTTCGCGCAGCAAGGCGCCGAGCCGACTCCGACCTCGCCGGAAGAGTTTGCCGCGCTGATTCGCCGCGAGATTCCGAAGTACGCGAAGATCATCAAGGATTCGGGGGCCAAGGTCGACTGAGTGACTGAGCCGGCGCAAACGGCCGGCGATGGAGGAGATCATGATGCGCTTGCTGCAACGTATCTTCGTCGGCGCCTTCATCGCTCTCGCTGCGAGTCTTGCGCTCGCGCAGAGCTATCCGACGAAACCTATCCGGCTCGTGGTCCCGTTTCCTCCTGGCGGCACTACCGACATCCTCGCGCGCGACGTCGGCCAGCGGCTGACCGAAACGCTGGGACAACCGGTCGTGATCGACAATCGCCCCGGCGCGGCGGGCAACATCGGATCGGACATCGTCGCCAAGAGCGCACCGGATGGCTACACGCTGCTCATGTGCACGGTGAGCACGCACGCCATCAATCCGAGTCTCTATTCGAAGCTGCCGTACGACCACATCAGGGATTTTGCACCCGTGGTCCTCGTTGCGCGCGTCCCCAACGTGCTCGAGGTGAATCCGGGCGTCCCCGTCTACACGGTGGCCGATCTCATCAAGCTCGCGAAGGAGAAGCCGGGGCAGCTCAACTTCGCTTCCTCGGGCAGCGGCACGTCGATCCACCTGTCGGGGGAGCTGTTCAAGACGATGGCCGGCGTGAGCATGGTGCACGTCCCCTACAAGGGCAGCGCTCCGGCGGTCGCCGATCTCGTCGGCGGGCAGGTGCAGCTCATGTTCGACAACCTGCCCTCGTCGCTGCAGCAGATCAAGGGCGGGAAACTCCGGGCGATCGCCGTCACCTCCGCGCAGCGCTCGCCGGCGTTGCCGGATATTCCGACCATCGCCGAGAGCGGAGTGGCCGGATTCGAGGCCACATCGTGGTTCGGCGTGCTCGCCCCGGCTGGAACGCCGCCGGCGATCGTCAACCGGCTCAACGCCGAGATCGACAAGTGGCTGCAGAGCGACGGCGGCAAGGCACAGCTTCTCGAACAGGGAGCGCTGCCCGCCGGCGGCACGCCCGACGAGTTCTCCGCGTATATCCGCGCCGAAACCGAAAAGTGGGCGAAAGTGGTGAAGCTTTCGGGCGCGAAGGTCGACTGATCGTCTACAATTAACTTCTCGATGTCCACCTCGCCCGCCACCGCGATTTCCACTGACGCCGGCCGCCGCGCCGTCGAACGCCGTACGGCCTCGATGCCGGTCACGCGCGCGATGTTCGACGAGCTGATGGTGCAATGCTTCGCGCCGGCCGACTTCATTCCGGTGCGAGGGATCGGCTCGCGCGTGTGGGACCAGCAGGACCGGATGTACATCGATTTCGCGAGCGGTGTCGCCGTCACAGCTCTCGGCCACTGCCATCCGGCGATGGTGAAGGCGTTGACCGAGCAGGCGCACGCGATCTGGCATGTGTCGAACTGGATGACCAACGAGCCTTCGCTGCGGCTTGCGAAGAAGCTCGTCGACGCGACGTTCGCGGATCGCGTTTTCTTCTGCAACTCGGGCGCCGAAGCCAACGAAGCTGCATTGAAGCTCGCGCGCCGTTACGCGCACGATCATTTCGGCGCCGAGAAATTCCGGGTCATCTCGACGCTGAACGCATTTCACGGCCGCACGCTTTTCACCGTCACCGCCGGCGGCCAGGCAAAGTATGCGACCGGCTTCGGCCCGCAGCCGAGCGGCTTCACGCACATTCGCTACAACGACATCGGCGGCCTCGAAGCAGCATTTGCCGAGGAAGGCGGAGACGACGTTTGCGCGGTGATCCTCGAGCCAATGCAGGGCGAAGGCGGCATGATTCCCGGCACCCCTGAGTTCCTCGCCGCGGCGCGGCGGCTCTGCGACGAGCACGACGCGCTCCTGATCTTCGACGAGATCCAGAGCGGCATGGGACGCACCGGCGCGCTTTTCTCGTACATGCAGAAGGGCGTGGTGCCCGACATTCTCACCAGCGCCAAGGGCCTCGGCGGCGGTTTTCCGATCGGCGCGATGCTGACCACGACGGAAGCCGCGAGCGCGTTTTCGGTCGGTGTGCACGGCACGACTTACGGCGGCAACCCGCTCGCCTGCGCGGTGGCGGAAGCGGTGTTCGACGTCATCAACACGACCGAGGTGCTCGAGGGCGTCAAGGCGCGGCACGCGCTCTTCATGGAGGGACTGCGCGCGATCAATGCACGGCGCGAGGTCTTCTCCGACGTCCGTGGCGAAGGCGTGTGGCTTGGCTGCGAGCTTCGCGACCCGTGGCGCGGCAAGGCGATGGACGTGATGCGCTCCGCCGCCGGCGCAGGGGTGATCGTGCTCGTCGCCGGTCCCGACGTGGTACGCATCGCACCCTCGCTCGTCATCAGCCTGGACGAGATTCTGGAAGGGCTCGCGCGGCTGGAGTTGGCGCTCGGCAAGACGCTCACCTGATTTCCCCCGATGTTCTACGTCCGGCCGATCGCGCGCGAGGATCTGCCCGCGCTGCTCTCGCTGTCGGAGCGCACCGGCGCCGGACTCACCACGCTGCCGGCCAATGCCGAGAGGCTCACCGAGCGCATCGAGCGCTCGCTCGCCTCTTTCGCGCGCAAGTCAACGAAGGCCGATGAATGCTATGTCTTCGTGCTGGTCGACAGCGTCGCCGGCAGTGTCGTCGGCATCAGTGCCATCGAGGCCGCGGTGGGGCTCTCCGAACCCTGGTACAACTACCACGTCGGCACGCAGGTGCATGCGTCGCGCGAGCTCGGTGTGTACACAGCGGCGCCCACGCTTTTCCTGAGCAACGATCACACAGGGCACAGTGAGCTTTGCTCGCTCTTCCTCGACGCGCGCTATCGGCGCGCCAAGAACGGTCCGCTCGTTTCCAAGGCGCGGCTCATATTCATCGCCGAGTTTGTCGAGCGCTTCGGCGCGAAAGTGATCGCCGAGCTGCGTGGAAAGCTCGACGCGAATGGACGAAGCGCGTTCTGGGAAGGTCTGGGCCGGCACTTTTTCGCCATGGAGTACTCCCGCGCCGATTACCTGACCGGCATCGGGCGCAAGGCCTTCATCGCCGAGCTGATGCCGCGGCATCCGGTCTACACGCAGCTCTTGCCTGAGGAGGCGCGCGCAGTCATCGGCGAGGTGCACGCCGACTCGATGCCTGCGCGCGCGCTCCTCGAGTCCGAAGGCTTCCGCTACGAGGGCTACGTCGACATCTTCGATGCGGGACCGACGCTGGAATGCTTCCGCGACAACATCCGTGCCGTGCGCCAAAGCCGCGTGCTGCCGGTAAAGATCGGCGAAAGCGATCCGCTACCCGAAGGTCCACCCGAGGACATTCTGTGGCTGGTCTCTAGCCGCAGCTTCGAGCGTTTCCGCGCGACGCTTGCGCCTGGCCCGGCGCGGATTGCCGAGTTTCCGCTGCTGCCGCACGCCGCCGAGGTGCTCGGCGTGCGCGACGGCGACGCGGTGCGCGTGGTGCCGCTTTCGCCGGGTAGCTGACGTGGAGATCAACTTCGACGGCCTCCCGGGGCCGACGCACAACTACAGCGGGCTCGCTACGGGCAACCTCGCATCCGAGCGCTTCAAGAGCCTTGCTTCCAATCCGCGCGCGGCCGCGTTGCAGGGGCTCGCAAAGATGAAAGCTCTCGCCGACCGGGGCTTCGCTCAGGCCGTTCTGCCGCCGCATGAACGCCCCGACCTCGCTGCGTTGCGCGCGCTCGGCTTCGCCGGCAGCGATGCGCAGGTGCTCGCGGGTGCGGCGCGCGAATCGCCGCAGCTTCTCGCCGCCTGCTCGTCGGCGGCCGCGATGTGGGTCGCGAATGCGGCGACCGTGAGCCCCTCCGCCGACACCGCCGACGGCCGCGTACACTTCACGGCCGCGAATCTCGCCGTGCATTTTCATCGCGCGCTGGAAGCGCCGACCACCACGCGCGTGCTGCGCGCAATCTTCGCCGACACGAAATGCTTTGCAGTGCACGACGCCCTTCCCGCGACGCGCGAGTTCGGCGACGAGGGCGCGGCGAATCACACGCGCTTCGCCGCCGACCCGGACGCAGCCGGGGTCGAGTTTTTGGTCTACGGACGGGCAGGATTCGATGCGGCGCTGCCGACGCCGACGCGCTTTGCCGCGCGCCAGACGCGCGAAGCGAGCGAGGCGATCGCGCGCCGGCACGGGCTCGCCCCTGAGCGCACGCTGTACGCGCAGCAGCGCCCCGACGCGATCGACGCCGGCGTGTTCCACAACGACGTCGTCGCCGTGGGCAGTGGCTCCGTGCTGTTCTGCCATGAGCGCGCCTGGATCGACCAGGAGACTGTTCTCGCCGAGCTGCACAAGGCGGTCGGCCCGCAGTTCACGCCCATCGTCGTGCACGAGGATGAAGTGAGCCTCTCGCGCGCGGTGAGGACCTATCTCTTCAACAGCCAACTTCTCGCGCGTGCTGAGGGCGGCTTCCTTCTGGTCGCGCCTTCGGAGTGCGCGGAGGACATCGCGGTGGCCACGCTGCTCGAGCGCCTCATCTCGAGCGGCGGCCCGATTCGCGAAGTGCTCACCTTCGATCTGAAGCAGAGCATGCAGAACGGCGGCGGACCTGCTTGCCTGCGCTTGCGCGTTGCTTTGACCGGCGCGGAGCGCGATGCGATACGCGCGCGCATCTGGCTCGACGACAGCTTGCACGCCGAGCTGATCACTTGGGTGACGCGGAATTACCGGGATCGGCTGGTGCCCACCGACCTCGCCGACCCGGCGCTGCTCGACGAAAGCCGTCGCGCGCTGGATGAGCTGTCGCGATTATTGGGCCTGGGGTCGATCTATCCGTTTCAGAAGAGCTAATCCGACGCCAGCCGGAGCAGCAGCGGAACGTCGAGCGTCTTCTCGTGCGAGACGCCGTGCTCCCACAATCCATCCTCGCCCCAGCAGTCGCCGTGATCGGCGCAGACGATCACGCTGTCGTTGGCGAAGCGCGCGAGCAGAGGCTCCAGCACCTTGTCGCACCATTCAACGCATGCGACCTGCCGCCGGCGGCATTCCTGCGCGTCGTTGTTCTCTCCGAACGCGACGCACGGGTTGTAGGTCGGATCCCATGGCGCATCGATGAAATAGTACGGGACGTGCGTCTCGGCGACGTTGAGGAAAACGAACGACGGTTGCCCTGAGGGAATCTGAGAGAGCGTCGCGTCGATCCACTCGAGTTGCGCCTTCAACTTCGGTCCGCCGGCGAAGGCAAAGGTTTCGAAGTCGGCGCTGAGCACGCGCCCGGTCGGCCGCTCAGGGTTGAACCAGTTGACGCCGCCGGTGCCGATCGCGCGATAACCGCTCTTCTTCAGCCCGTCGATGACGCTGTGTCCGGATAGCGTGATGAGCGGCGGCGCGGCCCCGGGATGTCCGCCTCCCTCCATGCGGAAGATCTTCCCGTACTTCGGATTGACGTACGGCTCGCGCCGGCTTGCGTCGCCCGGCGTGAAGCCCATGAAGAACGCGGAGTGCGCGCCGTAAGTGAAGTGCGACGGCGACTGCGCTCGGACGAGCGGCGCGAGCGATTTCAGATTCGGCGCCTTTGCTTCGACGAAAGCGTCGTAGCGGCAGGAGTCGAGCGTGATGAAGAGAATCGAGCGCGGCATGCGGCGAGGAACGGAGCGCGGCGGGCTTGAATTTTACCCGCTTTCACCCTGCTGCCGCGCGTCCGGTCCCGCCTTACTCGAGCATCACTGTCGTCGGCAGCACGCGATGCCTGCGCACCGGCGACCAGAGCACCCCGGCGACTGCGAGCGCGAGCCCCAGAGCGCCGACGGTGAGCAGCGTCCCGCGCAAACCGATGCCGGTCGCGAGCGCCCCGCCGACGAGCGATCCCAGCGGCGCCGACGCAACGGTGAGGAAACGCATCGTCGCGGTCATGCGCCCGAGGAGCCGATCGGGCGTGATCGCCTGGCGCAGCGCGAGATAGTTGATGCCGTAGAGCAGCGCGCCGAAATCGAACACCAGCATCGCAGCGCCGAGCGCGACCATCGCGACCCAGCCCGAGCCGCCGAGCAGTCCGAAGGCCTGCCATCCCGCCGCGGTGATGATCAGCCCGTGCACGATCACGCGGCCGATCCCGAACCGAGCCGACAATCTCTCGGCGAAAACCGAAGCAAGCACGCAGCCCAGGCCGCCACAGGCGTAGGCGAAGCCGATCGCGCCCGCGGACAAGGACAGCTCGCGCGTCGCGAAGAGAATCAGCACTGCGATCTGCATGTGATGCAGGAACTGCCACAAGCCTGCAAGCCAGGCGAGCGCCCATAGCGTGCGGTTCTCCCACACGAGCTTCAATCCTTCCCCGATCTCATGCCACACCTTCATAGCGCCGTCGTTGTGCGGCACGTCGTTGCGCGCCTCGATCCGGCGCAGCATCAGCGCCGACAGCACGAACGAGACAGCGTCGAGCGCGATCGCGAACGGCGCAGTCAGCGCGTGGATGAGACCGCCGGCAAGCCCAGGGCCGATCAGCGCGGCGGAGGTCTCGCCGAGCGCGGTCTTCGCGTTCGCCTCGACCAGGCGCTTGCGGCCTGCCATCTGCGCGAGCAGCACCTGGCCTGCGGCGCCGCCGACGACGTTCTGCACGCCGCAGAGAAAACCGACCGCGAAAAGGAGTTCGATCGAGAGCGAGTCGAACCACGCCGCGATCGGAATCGCCGCCAGCGCAATGCCGCGCCCCACGTCAGCAGCGATGACCACCGGGAGCTTGCGCACACGGTCGAGCAGCACGCCGGCATGAAGGCTGAAAAGCGCGAACGGCAGCGTCTCCAGCGCGACCAGGATCCCCATCTGCATCGGCGTGGCGCGCAGGAGCAGCGCCGCGGTCAGCGGCAACGCGAGGTTGGTGATCTGCGCGCCGAAGGACGTGATGGTGAGCGAGCCCCACAGCTTCCGGAAGTCGCGCGAAAGCCACAGGCCGCGAAAGCGGCGTCGGATAATCTTTTTCAGTGTTCTCTTGTTCTGCATAGCTTCATCCTCCGGCCGCGACGCACTGCGTGCGGCCGCCGGTCATCCGGCACCGGCGAGAGACGAGGCTCGGGGAGTTGCTGTTGCCCGGACTTCGGTTCCCGCCTTTACCCGGCGGAAACCCGCGCGGGTGGTTCTAATTCGACTGCGAAGGCAGCGGCAGCTTCATTCCGTTGCGACTGGGCCGCGGTCCGGAATAGAGCGCGCCGCCGGGAATGTTCCATGCGAACGCGCGCGCCGCGATTACGATCGCGGTGACGGAGGTCGTCGGCGTTCTGGTCATGGGTTTGGCATTCCTCGATGTGCGTTGATGATGTTCAGCAGTGTACGCGAAGCAGCCGCATCTGCGCAAGGTTTTCGAGCGTCACCAATGCGATCCAGATGGCCGTTTGTCGCATTCCTGCGACGGATCGCAGCATTAGCGCGTTGCGGTTCTGCGTTTTTCGAGATCTAGGTCGTAATACATCCACGGATGCTGATCGAAGGTGTTGTATTTATAGCCGATCACCCAAGGCTGGACAACGACGTTCTCGAAGCGGTAGGTGTGCATCACCCATGGCGCGTACGCGGTTACGAGCTGCGACATACGTCGGAACAGCTTTACGCGCTCGGGGCCGTTGGGTATCCGTTCCGCTTGTTCGTAAAGTGCGTTGAACTCGGGCAGATCGAAGCGCCCAAGATTTGACATTCCTTTGTGCGGCCCATAGAGCAGGTCGAGCATGCCGAGACCTGCGTCGTTGGCGAGCGTGTTGGCGAGCCCCCACATCTGCAGTTGCCCCGCGAGACCCTGCTTGAGCGTATCGGGGAACTTTTGCTTGGTGAACTCGATACGGATGCCGATCGCGTCCATGCTGCGCTTCCACAACTCGTCGAACGGGCGGTAGATCGCGGAAGGATCGGAGGCAAGCACGAGCTTGAGCGGCTTGCCGTCCGGCATGTCGCGCCAACCGTCGCCGTCGCGATCGACGTACCCGAACTTGTCGAGGAGCGCTTTGGCGCCGGCAACGTCGTAGGAAACATTCCCTTTGAAGTCGGGATCATGACCCACGACGTTCGGCGGAATGGGCTGTGTAGCCGGCAACGCCTGATCCAGCCGGATCACGTGAATCTCGTCGTTGGTGTTGTACGCCATGCTGATCGCGCGGCGCAGCGCGATCTTCTCCTTGGTGTAGCCGCCGACGATCGGATCCTCCATGTTGAAGTAGGTGTAGACGACGGTTGGTTGCACACCGCGGCCAAGAACGATGCCTCGCTCGACATACTCCGGCTTGAGCCTGTCACCGTTGAGCACCTTGGTCACGAGATCCGTGGGCAAGACAATGTAGTCGAGGTCACCCTTCTCGAAAGCCAGCAACCGGGGGTTCGACTCCTCGATGACGTTGATTTCCACCCGGCCACAGACGGGAAGCTTCTTGCCCTTCATTTTCGCGACCAAGGCCTGATCTTCAGGCTTGTCGCTGCCGGGAAAGAGCATCTCGCGGAAATTCGGATTGGCCTCCAGCACGATCTGCTGCGCCCGCCGCCACGATTTCAGGTAGTACGGCCCTGTGCCGACCGGATGCTCCATCACCCATCCGCTGGGATCGCCATAGGCAGCGACAACTTCGCGCGCGACGGCGCCCGTGAAGGACGACGTGAGATCCACCAGCAAGTCGTAGGCCGAAAAGTTGAGCTTGAGCCGCAGCGTGTACCGATCAATGGCCTGCGCGCCTTCGAAGGGCGCATCATAGTCAAACTTGCCCGTTTTCCTCGCCTTTTCTATCGCGTCCTTGGCGCCGACCAGCCGGGCGTCGAGAAGACCCGCATTGTTGGACCGCAATGCCGGATCGATCAGCCGCTTGAACGAGTAAACGTAATCGGTGGCCGTCAGCTCGCGCTTTTTGCCCTTGAACGCGGGATCGTCCGAGAAGTAGATGCCGGGTTTGATCCTGATCGTCCAGGTCTTGCCATCCGAGGAGATGTCAGGCAGCGCGACTGCGGTGTTTGGAATGACCTTGTACGGCCGCGCCAGGTAGTCGTAGCGATACAAGGGGTCGAAGATCTCGCGATTGACATAGTTGGAATAAAGGTCGCTTGCAGCCTGCGGATCAAAGCCGTTCTCCGGAGCGTTGATCGCGACGCGGAGCACCTTGCTCGTGTCGGCCGCCCACGCGCCGCTGACAGCAAGGATGAACGCGAGTACGACGACGCCGCGCAGTGCCGTTCGCGAGGGGCCCATGCGAAACCTACTTGCCGATCACGGCCTTGCGCCGCTCGAGGTCGATGTCGTAGTACTTCCACGGATGCCAGTCGAACACGCTGTATTTGACGCCGACCATCCATGGCTGAATCAGAACATTTTCGTAGCGGTAGGCGCTGAGCATCCACGGCGAGTACGCGTTCACCAGCGCGGACATCTTGCGGAAGACCTGAGTACGCTCAGGACTGTCGGGCAGCGTCCGAGCCTTCTCGTAGAGCTGGTTGAACTCCGGAAGATTGAAGCGCGACAGATTCGAGAAGCCGGCGTGCGGGCCGTAGAGCAGCGACATGAAAGAAAAGCCCTCCGGGGTGGTGCTGATGTTGCCCAGCTGCCACATCTGCAGCTGTCCGTAGCGTGACATTTTCAAAAGATCCGGCCACTTCTGCTTTACGAATTCGATGCGGATACCGACCGCGCTGAGGCTGCGCTGCCACAGCTCGTCGTATTGGCGGAAGAGTGCCGACGTGGCTGAGCCCATCATGAGCTTCAAAGGCTTCCCGTCGGGCAGCTCGCGCCAGCCGTCACCATCGCGGTCGATGTAGCCGAACTTGTCGAGCAGCGCCTTGGCTCCCGCCGGATCGTATTTCTGGCGGTCCTTGATGCTGGGATCGTGGCCGGCGACGTTCGGCGGAATGGGCTGTGTTGCCGGCTCGCCCTGCCCCTGACGGATGATGCGAATCTCGTCATCGACGTTATATGCCATGCTGATCGCGCGTCGCAGCGCGATCTTGTCCTTGGTGTAGCCGCCGACGACCGGATCTTCCATATTGAAATAGGTGTACGCGATCGCGGGCTGCACGCCCCGCTCGAGGACGATTCCCTGCTTCGCCAGCGCCGGCTTGAGCTTGTTGTCGGGGCTCAGCACGTTGCCGGTCAGATCGCGCGGCACCGTCAAATAGTCGAGCTCGCGGTTCTGAAACGCCAGCAGCCGCGGATTCGACTCGTCGATGATGCTGATCTCGATGCGGCCGATGATCGGCAGCTTCTTCCCTCGCATCTTCGTCATCAACGCCCGGTCCTCAGGAGCCGAGCTTTCGGGAAAGCTCTCGTCACGGTAGTCGGGATTGGCTTCGAGCACGATCCGCTGCGCGCGCCGCCACTCCTTCAATCGATAAGGTCCTGTGCCGACGGGATTGGCCTGGGTCCAGTGTTTCTCATCGCCATAGGCTTCGATCACTTCGCGCGCCACCGCGGCCGTCGGAGATGTCGTGAGCTCGGCCATCAGATCGTAGGAGGGGAAATTGAGCTTCATCCGAATCGTGTACCGATCGATCGCCTGCAGCCCTTCCATCGGGGCGTCGTAGTCGAACTTCCCGCCCTCTCTCGCGGCCGAGACGATGCGCTCGGCGCCGGCGATCTTGCCGTCGAAGACCTGCAGGCTGTTCGACCGCATCTTCGGATCGAGGATACGCTTCCACGAGTAGACGTAATCGGCGGCGGTCAGCTCGCGCCTCTTTCCCTTGAACACCGGATCGTCCGCGAAGTAGATGCCGGGCTTCACCTTCATCGTCCAGGTCTTGCCGTCGGGAGAGATCTCCGGCATCGCCGCCGCGGTGTTCGGCACGATAGTGTACGGGCGCGCGAGGTAGTCGTATGTGTAGAGCGGATCGAAGATCGCCCGATGGAGGTAGGCGGAGTAGATGTCACCGGCGACCTGTGGATCGAACCCGGTCTCCGCCTCTTCGAACGCGACGCGCAGCGTTTTGCTCATGTCTGCCGCCGCGACGGCGGCCGCGAAGAGCGCGAGCGCAAGTGCGCCCGCGCAGGAGCGAAGAGCGGTTTTCACAGCAGCTTCTCGATGTCGGGAGCGATCGCCTGCGGCTCGACGTTCGGCGCGTAGCGCTCGATCACCCTTCCCTTGCGGTCGACCAGAAACTTGGTGAAGTTCCACTTGATCGTCTCCGAGCCGAGCAGCCCCGGCTTTTCCTTCTTGAGGTACCTGTAGAGGGGCGCTGTGCCGTCGCCGTTGACGTCGATCTTGGCGAACAGAGGAAACTTCACTCCGTAGTTGATCTCGCAAAAGGATTCGATTTCCTTTTCGGTGCCCGGCTCCTGCGCGCCGAACTGGTTGCAGGGAAAACCGAGCACTTCGAGGCCGCGCGAATGCATCTTCTCGTAGAGCGACTCGAGCCCCTTGTACTGGGGCGTGAAGCCGCATTTGCTCGCGACGTTCACGATCAGCATGACCTTGTCCTTGTACTGATCCAGCTTCTGTTCCTTGCCGTGGATGTCCTTCACTGCGAAATCGTAGACGCCTGCCATGATGCCCTCGCAAAAATTCCTATTCTAAGCCCGATGCGCCGTATCCTCCGCCGCCGGGCGTCTGGATGACGAACACGTCGTCGCGATCCATTTCCACCTGGAACGTAGCGCCGAATTCCTCGCGCTTGCCACCCGCTCGCTCGACCCAGTTGCGCCCAACCGCGCCGGCCTTGCCGCCGGCCACGCCGAAAGGCGCGATGCGGCGGTGATTAGCGAGCATGACCGCGGTCATCGGTTCGAGGAAGCGCACCCGGCGCTCCCCGCCATCCCCGCCGTGATGTCGTCCCGCGCCGCCGCTGCCGCGGCGGATTCGGTATTCCTCGAGCAGCACCGGGAAGCGCCACTCGAGGACTTCGGGGTCGGTCAGCCGTGAGTTGGTCATGTGCGTCTGCACCACGCTCGCGCCGTCGAAGTCGGGACCCGCGCCCGCTCCGCCGGAGACGGTCTCGTAATACTGATAGCGCTCGTTGCCGAACGTGAAGTTGTTCATCGTGCCCTGCGAGGCCGCGAGCACGCCCAGCGCGCCGTAAAGCGCGTCGGTCATCGACTGCGAAGTCTCGACGTTGCCCGCCACGACCGCAGCCGGGTAATGCGGCGCGAGCATCGAGCCTTCGGGAATCACGACCTCCAGAGGTTTCAGGCAACCCGCATTCATAGGAATATCGTCGTCGACCAGCGTGCGGAAGACGTACAGCACCGCCGCCTTGCAAACAGCGGAGGGGGCATTGAAGTTGTTTGCCTGCTGCGGGCTGGTCCCGGTGAAGTCGATTTTCGCGGCGCGCCTAACGCGGTCGACGCTGATCGTGACAACGATGCGGCCGCCGTTGTCCATTTCGTATTCGAAATGTCCGTCCTTCAGCGCACCGAGCACGCGGCGTACCGATTCCTCCGCGTTGTTCTGCACGTGCTGCATGTACGCGCGCACGACGGGCAGGCTGAAGTGCTCGACCATTTTGTGAAGCTCTTCGATACCTCTCGCGCATGCGGCCACCTGAGCGCGCAGATCGGCGAGGTTCTGCTCGACGTTGCGGCAGGGGTAGCGCCCTGAAGTGAGGATGACACGCATCTCCCGGTCGAGAAATCGTCCCTGGGCGACGAGCTGCACGTTGTCGAGCAGCACGCCCTCCTCGTCGACGTGCTTCGAGTCGGGCGGCATCGAGCCCGGCGTGATGCCGCCGATATCGGCGTGATGGCCGCGCGAAGCAACGTAGAACTCCGGCTGCGTCATTCGCTCGAGAAAGACCGGCGCGATCACGGTCACGTCGGGCAGATGGGTCCCGCCGTTGTACGGCGCATTGAGCACAAACACGTCGCCGGGCTGCATCGTATCGTGGCGCCGCTCGATGATCGTCTTCACGCTCTCACCCATCGAGCCGAGATGCACCGGCATGTGCGGCGCATTGGCGATGAGGTTGCCTTCGGCGTCGAAGATCGCGCAGGAAAAGTCGAGCCGCTCCTTGATGTTGACTGAGTATGCGGTGTTGGCGAGCGTGACGCCCATCTGTTCCGCGATCGCCATGAAGAGATTGTTGAACACTTCGAGCAACACCGGATCCGCACGGGTGCCGATCGCGTGCTCGCGCTTGAGAGCGACGACGCGTTCGAGCACGAGATCATCGCGCGCGGTCAGCGTGGCCGCCCATCCCGGCTCGATCACGGTGGTGGCATTCTGCTCGGCGATCACCGCCGGCCCCGCGACTCGGTCCTGCGGTCGCAAGTCCGCTCGCACGTACACCGGCGCGTCGTGCCAGGCGCCGCCGGTGAATACCCGGTTGGTCTTCACGGGCCCGAGCTTTCCGGCGCGCGCAGCAAAGGCAGGTGCGGCGTCGCGCGCGCTCGCCGCGACGCCGATCGCTTCAACTCCCGCTGCCTCGATCACCAGCGCCTTGTCGGGCATCAGGAATCCATAGTGACTGCGATAGCGGCGCTCGAATTCAGCTGTCAGGCCCTCGGTGTCATCATCTTTCGAGAACGGAATCTCCAGCGTCGTATCCGTTCCGTCGTACTTGAGCTGTAGCGTGCGCCGGATTTCGATCCTCTTGGCGTGAATGCCCTGCGCGAGCAACTCGCCTCTCGCCGCATCCGTGAGTCGGACGAGCAACGGCTCGACGCTGCGCAAGGCCTCCGCGGACAGCACGGACTCGACTGCCTCCTGCCTGATCGCGCGCACGTCGGCAAGCCCCATCCCGTATGCCGAGAGCACGCCCGCGAGCGGATGAATGAACACGCGCTTCATCCCCAGCGCGTCGGCAACCGCGCAAGCGTGCTGACCGCCGGCGCCGCCGAAGCAGCACAAGGTGTAGCCGGTCACGTCGTAGCCGCGCTCGACCGAGATGTGCTTGATCGCATGCGCCATGTTGTCGTTCGCGATCTGCAGGAAACCTTCGGCGAGCTGCTCGGCAGTGCGCACGTGGCCGGTCGCTTTGGCGACTTCCGCAGCAAACGCGGAAAGCCTTTCGCGCACAACCTCTGCGTCGAGCGGTAGCTTGCCGTCCAGTCCGAACACGTGGGGAAAGAGAGCCGGATCGATCTTGCCCACCATCACGTTGCAGTCGGTGACGGTGATCGGCCCGCCGCGCCGGTACGACGCCGGTCCGGGATTCGCTCCCGCCGATTGCGGTCCGACGCGAAGCCGCGCGCCGTCGAAGCTGCAGATCGAGCCTCCGCCCGCCGCGACCGTGTGTATGAGCATCATCGGCGCGCGCAGCCGCACTCCGGCGACCTCGGTCACGAAGGCGCGCTCGTATTCGCCGGCGTAGTGCGTGACGTCGGTCGAAGTCCCGCCCATGTCGAAGGCTATGATGCGATCGAAGCCGGCGAGCCGCGAGACTTCCACCGCGCCAACGATGCCGCCGGCTGGGCCCGACAGGATCGCGTCCTTGCCCTGGAAGCGGTGCGCCTCCGTGAGCCCGCCCGATGACTGCATGAACTGCAATCGCACACCGGGAAGATCGGACTCCACGTCGCGCACGTAGCGGCGCAGGATCGGCGAGAGATAGGCATCGACCACCGTGGTATCGCCACGCGAAACGACCTTCATCAGCGGGCTCACCTCGTGGCTCACCGAGACCTGTTCGAAGCCGACCTCGCGCGCCAGGGCGGCAAGCGCACTCTCGTGCTGCGGGTAGCGGTAGCCGTGCATCAGAACGATCGCGCAGGCGCGAATGCCGTCTGCCAGCGCGCGCTTGAGCTCCCGCTCCGCGCCAGCGACGTCGAGCGGCCGCACGATTTCACCGTGCGCGCCGATCCGCTCGTCGATCTCGATGACCCGCTCGTAGAGGAGCGCCGGCAGCACGATGTTACGCACGAACAGCTTCGGGCGGTTCTGATAGGCGATACGCAGTGCGTCGCCGAAGCCGCGCGTGATGAGAAGCGCCGTGCGCTCGCCCTTGCGCTCGAGCAGCGCGTTGGTAGCCACCGTGGTGCCCATCTTCACTGTTTCGATCGCATCCGCGGGAATCGGCGAGCCGGGCGCAATGCCGAGCAGCTCGCGAATACCCGCGATCGCGGCGTCACGGTAGCGCTCGGGGTTTTCCGACAGCAGCTTGTGCGTCGCGAGTGTGCCGTCGGGGCGGCGCGCCACAATGTCGGTGAACGTGCCGCCGCGATCGATCCAGAATTGCCAGCGGGAGTTGCGGCCGGAGGGCGTGGTCATGGTGGATCGCTGCGGGCGCCGGCCTCGAAGGGGCGCTCATTGTGCCCGAAATCCGCGGTCGATTGACACGGCGCACCCTGTGACTTAGCTTGCGATTTTTCGGTGGCAGCCAAGGGGGAAGTCCATGAAACGAATCCAGGGTCTCGCCGCGGTCGCGGGCATCGGCGCAGCGCTCTCCGTTTCGGCGCAGACCAAATGGGATATGCCGACCGCGTATCCCCCGACGAATTTCCACACCGAGAACATCATGCAATTCGTCGGCGACATCGAAAAGGCGACGGCCGGCAAGCTCAAGATTACCGTGCACGCGAACGCGTCGCTCTTCAAGGCGCCGGAGATCAAGCGCGCGGTACAGACCGAGCAGGCGCAGATGGGTGAGATCCTCGCTTCGGCGTACTCGAACGAGGACGCGATCTTCGGCGTCGATTCAATTCCCTTCCTCGCCACGAGCTACGCGGAGGCCGCCAAGCTGTGGAAGGCGTCGCGCAAGACGATCGAGGAGCGTTTCGCCAAGCAGGGCATGCGCGTGCTCTACGCCGTGCCATGGCCGCCGCAGGGGATCTACGTTAACAAGCCGCTCGCTTCGGTCGCCGACCTGAAGGGGCTCAAGATGCGCACTTACAATCCGGCGACCTCGCGCATCGCCGAACTGGTGGGCGCACAGCCGGTGACGATTCAGGCCGCGGAGCTGGCGCAGGCGATGGCCACCGGCGCCGTCAACGCGAACATCACGTCAGGCGCCACCGGCTACGACTCGAAGGCCTGGGAGCAGGTAAAGTATTTCTACGACACGCAGGCCTGGCTGCCGAAGAACCTGGTGATCGTCAACGAGAAGTCATTCAGCGCGCTCGACAAACCAACGCAGGACGCGGTGTTGAAGGCGGCGGCCGACGCCGAAGCGCGCGGCTGGAAACTTTCCGAAGAAAAGACGAAGTGGTATCTCGGAGAGCTCGCGAAGAACGGAATGACGGTTGCCCCGCCCTCGCCGCCGTTCGCGGGAGAGCTGAAAAAGGTCGGGGAGACGTTGACCTCGGAATGGATCAAGCAGGCAGGCCCCGACGGGCAGGCGATCGTCGACGCGTATCGGAAGATGTGATGCGCCGCTGGCTGGACCGGCTGTACGACGCCGCCGCGTACTTGGCGGCGTTGTTTTTGATAGGAACGCTGGCGATGGTGCTCGCCGGCATCTTTGGACGGTTGTTCGGCTTCCAGGTGCGCGGCAGCGACGCCTACGCCGGCTACTTCATGGCCGGCGCGGGCTTTCTCGCGCTGGCGCACACGCTCGTTCGTGGCGAGCACATCCGCGTCAACCTCGTCCTCGAGCACGTCGGCGAGCGCGCGCGCCGTGCGCTCGAGCGATGGTCGCTGGCAGCGGCTTCAGTGCTGGCGATCGTCTTCGCCTACTACAGTGTGCGGCTCGCCTGGCAGTCGTACGTGCTGCACGACGTCTCCACCGGCAACGACGCCACGCCCTTGTGGTTGCCGCAGATCGCGATGGCAGCCGGGACGATGATCTTCGCCATCGCCTTCGTCGATCTGTTCGCCCAGGAAATCTCGGGGAAGCGACGGCGCGAGAAGCCCCCCGAGGAGCCGGTGCACGTCGAGTAAGCGATGGAACTCGCGATCACCACGCTCCTGATCGTTGCGCTGTTCGTGCTCCTCGGCAGCGGCGTCTGGATCGGGCTCTCGCTCGCGGGCGTGGCCTGGATCGGCATGGAGCTTTTCTCCTCGCGTCCCGCCGGTGACGCGATGGCGGTGACGATCTGGGGCACCGCGTCGTCCTGGACGCTGACCGCGTTGCCGCTCTTCGTGTGGATGGGCGAGATCCTCTTTCGCACCCGACTGTCCGAAGACATGTTCAGGGGACTCGCGCCATGGCTTGAGCGCGTGCCCGGTCGGCTCTTGCACACCAACATCATCGGCTGCACGATCTTCGCCGCTGTCTCGGGCAGCTCCGCGGCAACCTGCGCCACCATCGGCAAGATGACGCTGCCGGAGCTCAAAAGCCGCGGCTATCCGGACGACATCACCATCGGCACGCTCGCCGGCGCAGGAACGCTGGGACTCCTGATTCCGCCGTCGATCATCATGATCGTCTACGGCGTGATGGCCAATGTGTCGATTGCACAGCTCTTCATCGCCGGCGTTCTGCCCGGGTTAGTTCTGGCATCCCTGTTCTCGGGCTATATCGTGGTCTGGGCTTTGGTCCACCCTGACCGCGTGCCGGTCTCGCGCGAGCGGACCACGCTAGGACAAAAGATCTACGCATCGCGGCATCTGATTCCCGTCGTTGTACTGATCGCGCTGGTGCTCGGATCGATCTACACGGGTATCGCAACGGCGACCGAGGCGGCAGCGTTCGGAGTGGTCGGATCGCTCGCGATCTCCGCCGTGCAGGGCTCGCTCAACTGGCAGACATTCCGCGACAGCCTGCTCGGCGCGACGCGCCTTTATTGCATGATCGCGCTGATTCTGTCGGGCGCCGCGTTCCTGACGCTATCGATGGGCTACATCGGGCTGCCGCGCCACCTCGCGGAATGGATCGGAAGCCTCGGCTTGTCGCAGCTCGCGCTGATCATTGCATTGATGATCTTCTACATCATCCTGGGCTGCTTCCTCGACGGCATCTCGATGGTCGTGCTGACAATGGGCGTAATTCTGCCCACCGTCGACAAAGTTGGAATCGATCTGCTGTGGTTCGGCATCTTCATCGTGCTCGCGGTCGAGATGGCGCAGATCACGCCTCCGGTCGGCTTCAACCTGTTCGTGCTGCAGGGGATGACGAAGAAGCAGATCACCTGGATCGCACGGCACGCGCTGCCGATGCTCTATCTGATGATCGCGGCCACGCTCCTCATCTACTTCTTTCCGCAGCTCGTGACCGCGCTGCCGCAGCAGATGCTGGCGCATTGACGATGAGAGCCGGCTCGACCTACTCCGCGCGACTGCGCGCGCCCTTCGCGGTCCTCGGGATCCGCACCGACGCCGGAGCCGTGACCGGCATCGAGTACCTGAGCCTGCGCGAACGCGCGCAGGCTCCGGTCGATGCAATAGCCGAACGCGCCTGTCGTCAGCTCGAGCGCTATCTCGCCGATCCGCATTGGCGCTTTACGCTGCCGCTCGCGCCTGCAGGTACGGCATTCCAGCGCCGGGTTTGGGATTCCCTAGCCAAGATACCGCTCGGCGAGTCGCGCACCTACGGCGAGCTCGCGCGAAGCCTGCACACCGCGCCGCGCGCCGTCGGCGGCGCCTGCGGCGCCAATCCGATCGCCTTGGTCATCCCTTGTCATCGCGTGGTGGGCAGCCTGGGCTCTCTGGGCGGATTCATGGGCGTGACCGAAGGCGACCCGATCGCGATCAAGCGCTGGCTGTTGACGCACGAGGGATACCGCTTCGGACGCTAGGGCATGCAATCGGCGAGCGAGTTGATCGATGCATTCTGCGACCAGCTCTGGCTGCAGGACGGGCTTGCCGCTGCAAGCCTCGCGAGCTACCGGCGCGATCTCACGGCGTGGGCGGCTTGGCTCGAAGCGCACTCGAAGAAGCCCCTTCTCGCTGCGGAGCGCACCGACGTCGAGTCTTTTCTCGCCGCGCAATTTCGCGACAACGCGAGAGCCACGTCGATCAGCCGCCGCCTGTCGTCGTTGCGTCGCTTCTATCGCTTGCAGATGATGCTGGGCGTGCTCGCCGCCGATCCGACGCTGCGGATCAAATCGCCCAAGCTCCCGAGGCGGCTGCCGAAGCACATTTCCGAAGCTCAGGTCGAAGCGCTTCTCTCAGCGCCCGATGTCGGGACCACGCTCGGGCTGCGCGATCGTGCGATGCTGGAGACGCTCTATGCGACGGGGCTTCGCGTCTCCGAGCTGGTGGGGCTCAAGCGAACACAGATCGGCTTTGACACCGGTGTCGTTCGCGTTCTGGGCAAGGGCGGGAAGGAGCGGCTCGTGCCGCTCGGCGAGGAAGCGATCGCCTGGCTCAAGAGCTATCTTTCGACCGCGCGGCCGCAGCTTGCCAAGAATGCGAAGACCGACGCGGTATTCGTGACCGCGCGGCGCGCGCCGCTCACGCGGCAGGCTTTCTGGCAATCGATCAAGCGCTACGCGATAAAGGCGAACATTGCATCGGAAAAGCTTTCGCCGCACACGTTGCGCCACGCCTTCGCCACGCATCTGCTCAACCACGGCGCCGATCTGCGCGTGGTGCAGCTTCTGCTCGGGCACGCCGACATCACCACGACGACGATCTACACGCACGTCGCGCGCGAGCGCCTGAAGCAGCTCCACGCGCAGCATCACCCGCGCGGTTGAGACCCGCTGAAGCTAGCTGCGCTTGCCGCGCTCGATCGCCACGCCGATCCGCGCCACCCCGGCAAGCGGCGCCAGCTTGGCCACGCTTACCCTCACCCGCGGCGAGCCGAACTCGCTCCGTAGAAGATCGGCGAGCGCTTCAGCGAAGCGTTCGAGCAGTCGATACGGGTGATCGGCGGCGAAGGATTGCACGCGCTTGACGATCGCGGCGTAGTCGAGCGCGTCGCCGAATTCGTCGCTGCTGAACGGCTTTGTGGATGGGAGCTCCAGCTCGAGATCGATCGCGAGCAGCTGAGGCCGATGCTGTTCCCATGCGTAGACGCCGATGCGCGTCTCGACTTTCAGCTCACGGATGAAAATCGTGTTCATGGGCAGGAGGCCACCGGGTACATGGTATTGCTAGAATGTTCGCGACGATTATGACAATTCTAGATGAGTCCATCGTGAGTCCGTCGCTCGCCACGCTCGCGGTCGTCATCGGAGCCTATCTAATCGGCTCGGTCTCGTTCGCTGTCGTCGCCAGCAAGCTTTATCGATTGCCCGATCCGCACAGTTACGGCTCGGGCAACCCTGGCGCTACGAACGTGCTGCGGACCGGCAACAAGGCGGCCGCCGCGCTTACACTCGCCGGCGACGCAATCAAGGGATGGCTCGCCGTATGGCTTGCGTATCGCCTGGGCGCGAGCTGGGGCGATGCTTCGCTCGCAACCGCGGGCGCAGCACTCGCGGTCTTCCTCGGGCACCTCTATCCGATCTTTCACCGTTTCGCCGGCGGCAAGGGCGTGGCGACGGCTGCGGGCGCGTCGTTCGCGCTTTCGTGGCCGCTGGGCTTTGCGCTTCTTGGCGTGTGGCTCGCCTTCGCGGTTCTTTTCCGCATCGCCTCGCTCGCTTCGCTCGCGGCCGCAGTCGCGGCGCTGCCGCTCGGCCTTTATTTCATCGGCAACTGGCCCGAGGCGTGGGTGCTCGTTCCGATCGCGGCTCTGCTCTTCTGGCGGCACCGCGAGAACATCCGCAAGCTCATCGCCGGAACGGAGCGAAAGATCAGCTTGTAGGCTCGAATTCATTCGGCGGCGTGCGAACGAATTCGCACCTACGGCGCCATGAGCGAGGCAAGCTCCCAGCGCGGCCGCACCGTGAACGCGTAATTCGCTGACGACGCGCTCTGAAGACGGAGTGCACCCGCGAGCGCGATCATCGCCCCGTTGTCAGTGCAGAACTCGAGCGGCGGAAAGAAGAGGTCGACCTGCGCTCGCCGCATCGAATCCGTCAGCGTGCTGCGCAGCGTCCGGTTCGCGCCTACTCCACCCGCGACGACGAGTCGCCGCATGCCGGTCGCATCGACCGCGGCGATCGATTTCGCGACCAGCACATCGACGACCGCATCTTCGAAAGCACGCGCCACGTCCGCTTTGCGTTGCCCGCCGATAGGCTCCTTGCGCACCAGCGTGAGCACGGCCGTTTTCAGCCCGCTGAAGCTCAAGTTCAGATCACCGCTGTCGAGCATCGGCCGGGGCAGCTCGATCGCGCCGCGCTTTCCCCGGGCGGCAAGTTGTTCCAGTGCCGGGCCTCCCGGATACGGAAGCCCCAGCAGCTTGGCGGTCTTGTCGAAGGCTTCGCCTGCGGCATCGTCCAGCGTCTCGCCGAGGAGATCGTACTGGCCGACGCCCCGCACGGCGAAGAACTGGCTGTGTCCGCCCGAAACGAGCAGCGCGAGAAAAGGAAACGCCGGCTTCGGTTGCGCGAGCAGGGGCGACAGCAGGTGTCCTTCGAGGTGATGTACGCCGACGACTGGTTTCGCCAGCGCGCAGCCCATCGCATTGGCGACGCTCGCCCCGACCAGCAGCGCTCCCGCGAGCCCCGGACCCTGCGTGTAGGCGATGCCGTCGAGATCATCGAAGCCGCACTTTGCGTCACCGAGCACGCGCTCCGCCAGCGGCAGCACCCGGCGAATATGGTCGCGCGAGGCGAGCTCCGGCACCACCCCGCCGTAGGCTTCGTGGAGCGCGATCTGCGAATGCAGCGCGTGCGCAAGAAGGCCACGGGCCGTGTCGTAAACCGCAAGCCCGGTCTCGTCGCAGGATGTCTCGATGCCCAGAACAATCATCGCCTTGGCTCGTTCGATCGAGGAATGACTCCCTTGCACAGAATGCTGCTGAAAGCTACAATGTCAAGTTAATTCGATCAACGAGCCCTTAAGGATCCGACCCGTCATGCCCAGCGTTCGCGTCCGCGAAAACGAGCCGTTCGAGGTGGCGCTGCGCCGCTTCAAGCGGACGATCGAGAAGACTGGTCTTCTCACCGAGCTGCGCGCCCGGGAGTTCTACGAGAAGCCGACCGCGGAACGTAAACGCAAGCTGGCCGCCGCGGTCAAGCGCCACTACAAACGGCTGCGCAGCCAACAGCTCCCGCCAAAATTGTATTGAGCGAAACACTGGGAATACACGAAAAGGGGCGAAGCGATTCGCCCCTTTCGTTTTGAGGAGACGAAATGACTCTCAAGGCCAGAATCACCGAAGACATGAAAGCCGCGATGCGCGCGCGCGCAACCGCGCGCCTGTCGACCATCCGTCTGCTGCTTGCAGCGATGAAGCAGAAGGAAGTCGACGAGCGCGTCGAGCTTGCCGATGCCGATATCGTTGGAATCATCGACAAGATGATCAAGCAGCGGCGCGAATCGATCACGCAGTTCGAGGCGGGGGGCCGCGCGGATCTGGCCGCGGCAGAACGCGCGGAGATCGAGGTCCTACAGGGCTATATGCCGCAGCGGCTCTCCGAGTCGGAGATCGACGCGCTCATCGATGCGGCGATCGCCAACGCAGGCACGACCGGGATGGCAGCGATGGGCAAGGTGATGGCGGCGCTCAGACCCCAGCTGGCAGGCCGGGCCGACATGACAGTCGTATCCGCCCGCGTCAGATCGCGGCTCGGCGCCTAGCAGCTGCTCGCCTCGATACTGCGCATCCTTGCCTATAATAGGGCCATGGGCCCCGCGACCGCGCTTGGCAAGGTTCGTGGTCCGCGATATTCAAGCCCATGATTCCCAACGATTTTATCCAAACCCTCTTGGCGCGAGTCGATATCGTGCAGGTGATCGACCGCCATGTCGCGCTTAAGAAAGCGGGCGCCAACTTCGCGGCCTGCTGCCCGTTTCACAGCGAGAAGACTCCATCCTTCACGGTCAGCCCGACCAAGCAGTTCTATCACTGCTTCGGCTGCGGTGCGCACGGAACGGCAATCGGCTTTCTGATGGAGTACGCGGGGAAGTCTTTCCCCGACGCGGTCGAGGAGCTGGCGCGCGATGCGGGGCTCGAGGTTCCGCGCATCGTCACGCCAGCCGCAGAAGCAGGCCGCGCCCAGTCCGAAGATCTGTCGTCGCTGCTTCTTGCCGCCGCGCAGTTCTATCGCGCAGCGCTCAAGGAGAGCCCGCGCGCAATTGAATACCTCAAGAGCCGCGGATTGACCGGAGCGATCGCCGCTCGCTTCGGGATAGGGTACGCGCCCGACGACTGGACACCGCTGAGCGCCGCGTTCGGCGACTATCAGAACAAGGCCCTCGAGACTGCGGGACTCGTGATCACGGGCGAAGGCGGCAAGCGCTACGACCGCTTCCGCGACCGGATCATGTTTCCGATTCACGATACGCGGGGCCGCGTGATCGGCTTCGGCGGCCGCGTGCTCGATACCGGCGAGCCGAAGTATCTCAACTCACCAGAGACCCCGGTCTTCGCCAAGGGACGCGAGCTGTACGGGTTGCTCCAGGCTCGCCAGGCGATTCGTGCAGCGGACAAGATCATCGTCGTCGAGGGCTACATGGATGTCGTCGCTCTGGCGCAGCACGGCGTCGAATACGCTGTGGCGACCCTCGGTACCTCGACTACGCCGCAGCACGCACAGAAGCTCTTCCGTCTCACCGACAACGTCGTGTTTTGCTTCGACGGCGACGAAGCCGGGCGGCGCGCGGCGTGGCGTGCGCTGGAGAACGCACTGCCTGTGCTGACCGACGGCAAGCAGGCTCGCTTCCTGTTCTTGCCGGAAGGCGAAGATCCGGATGACGCAATCCGCCACTGCGGCCGCGACGCCTTCGAATCGCTCCTCGAGTCCGCGATCCCGCTGTCCGAATTTCTGGTTTCCGAGCTCACGCGGCGCTTTCCGCCGGAATCCGCCGAAGGGCGCGCCGCGCTGATCAATGCCGCGAAGCCTTTGCTGGGACAGCTCAGCGCCCCGGTGCTCGCGGTCCTGCTCCGGCGCCGGCTGGGCGAGGTCTCAGGCTTGCCGGATGCCGAGCTTAGCGGTCTCTTGCCCGGAGCGCGCCCGGCTCCGAGCCCTGCCGCAGGTCCACAGGCGGCAAGCCGCAGCGCCCCTTCGCTCAACCGCGATCTCCTCAAATGTCTGCTCCTGGAGCCTGGGCTCGCTCACAAGGTGTCCGGCGTCCCGAAGCCGGAGGATGGCGGAAAGGAAGACGCCGCGCTCGCTGCGTTGGCTGACTTCTGCGCCTCGCCCGGCACGCTGACCACGGCCGGGGTCATGCAGCATTTCGCGGGCAGTCCCCACGAAGGGGTCTTGGTCGAAGCGTTGACCGCGGCGGAAACCGAAGGCTTGTCGGCGGAGTCTCTGGAAATCCAGTTCCGCGAAGGAGTCCAACGGTATTGGACGATGCGACTGAGGCGCGGCACCGGAGATTCCCCTGACGCGATGCCTCTGTCGGCCGAGGAAGCCGAGCGGGCGCGCCAGCGCGGCCTGGTGCAGGAGCATCTGGCGGGCCGCCGATAATCGGACAGGAGTGGTACAAGGGCATGTTATACTTTGAAGTTTTCTCCGGCCGACCCCATCTTGGCATCGATGGGCCCGTTGACGCGAGCGCGGCACCCTGAATCGCAGGTAAATCATGGTCAAGAGATCCTCGAAACCCGCCAAGAGAGCAGCCCGGAAGGGGAAGGCAGGCCGCAAGGCCAGGTCGCGCGCAACTAAGAGGGCTTCTCGGCGTCCAGCACGCCCGACGCGCCCGGCCAAGAGAAGGCTTGCCAAAAAGAAAACCTTGGCACGCAAGGTCTCTAGCAGAGTGCTGCGCGGCAGGAAGCCCGTCGCAAAGGCCGGCCACTCTCCCGTTGTGGCAGGAAAGCCGGTCAAGCCGGCCGCCGTCAAGCTCGCACCGAAAGCAGCGGTTAAACCTGCACTGAAGGGGGTCGCGCCCGCCGTCAAGGTATCCGCGAAGCCCATTCCCGGCAAGGCACCTGGTGTCCCCGGCAAGCCCAGCGCTGGCGAGATTGCCGCGCGGCTTTCGGCTCGCCGCACCGAGAAGGCTCTCGCGGAAGGCAAGGTCAGGAGCGGCAAGAACGGCGTCGAAGCGCGCAAGGTCGAGCTGACGCCGGCGGAAGCCGAAGCGCGGAAAACGCGGCTCAAGAATCTGATCGTCCTCGGCAAGGAGAGGAGCTATCTCACCTACGCCGAGATCAACGATCACCTGCCCGACGACATCCTCGACGCCGAGCAGATCGAGGGCATCATCTCCATGATCAACGACATGGGGATCCAGGTCTACGACGAGGCTCCCGACGCGGAAACCCTCCTCATGTCGGAAGCCGCGCCGTCGACTGCTGCGGAAGATGTCGACGAGGAAGCGGCCGAAGCCGCCGCCTCGACGCTCGACTCCGAGTTCGGCCGCACCACCGATCCGGTGCGCATGTACATGCGCGAGATGGGTTCGGTCGAGCTCTTGACCCGCGAAGGCGAGATCGAGATCGCGAAGCGGATCGAGGAAGGCCTGAAGCACATGATCATGGCGATCTCCGCCTGCCCGATGACGGTCGCGCAGATCCTGGAGCTCGCCGCCAAGATCGAAAAGGACGAGCTGAAGATCGATGACGTCGTCGACGGGCTGATGGACTTCAACGAGCAGCTCGAGACGATGGACGACGAAGAAGCGCTCGAGGAGCTGGACGAAGAAGAGGCAGACAGCGGCGCGATCGCAGCCGAGAACCTCGAACGGCTCAAGGTGGCGGCGCTCGCGCGCTTCGGGACCATTCGTAGGCTTTACACGCGGATGCTGGGCGTGCTGCAGAAAGACGGGCACCGCGCGCCGAAATACCTCGACCTGCAGAAGAAGATTTCCGCCGAGCTGATGCAGATCCGTTTCGCGGCGCGTCAGGTCGAACGGCTGTGCGACAGCGTGCGCTGCGAAGTGGACAACATCCGCCAAATCGAGCGCAAGATCCAGGACCTCGTGGTGAACAAGGGCGGCATGCCGCGACCGGACTTCATCAAGAAGTTTCCGGAGCACGAGACGAGCTTGCGCTGGATCGACCGCGAGATTGCGCAGGAGCACCCATACAGCGAATCCCTCGCGAAATACCGGCAGGCGATCGTCGAGCAGCAGCAGAAGCTTCTCGACCTGCAGAAGCGCGTCATGATCCCCTTGAAGGACCTGAAGGAGATCAACAAGCAGATGTCGACGGGCGAAGCCAAGGCGCGCAAGGCGAAACGCGAGATGACCGAGGCCAACCTCCGCCTGGTGATCTCGATCGCCAAGAAGTACACCAACCGCGGCTTGCAGTTCCTCGACCTGATCCAGGAAGGGAACATCGGCCTCATGAAGGCGGTGGACAAGTTCGAATACCGCCGCGGCTACAAGTTCTCCACTTACGCCACGTGGTGGATCCGGCAGGCCATCACGCGCTCGATCGCCGACCAGGCACGCACCATTCGCATCCCCGTGCACATGATCGAGACGATCAACAAGATGAACCGCATCTCGCGCCAGATCCTGCAGGAGACCGGTCAGGAGCCGGACCCGGCGCTGCTGGCCGAGAAGATGGAGATGCCGGAAGAGAAGATCCGCAAGATTTTGAAGATCTCCAAAGAGCCCATCTCCATGGAGACGCCGATCGGTGACGACGACGATTCGCACTTGGGCGACTTCATCGAGGATGCGAGCACCGTGGCACCGGTCGATCACGCGGTGAATGCCTCCTTGCGCGACGTGTGCAAGGACGTGCTCGACACGCTGACCCCACGCGAGGCGAAGGTGCTGCGCATGCGCTTCGGCATCGAGATGAACACCGACCACACGCTCGAGGAAGTGGGCAAGCAGTTCGACGTCACCCGCGAGCGCATCCGCCAGATCGAAGCCAAGGCGCTGCGCAAGCTCCGCCATCCGTCGCGCTCCGAGAAGCTCCGCAGCTTCCTCGAAGGCGAGGGCTGATCGTCGAACCGCCAAGTCGTTTATAGAACGCCCCGCGCTTGCGGGGCGTTTGCTTTCTGCCGCTGCTTCAGCGTGAGCCTTGTTGACTTCCAATGGACAGCACTGTATAGTTCATCGATGAAGAAAGCCCGCCGCCCTGCGCGACGTGCTAGCCGCGCTGTCGATGAGGGCGGCTGCCGAGTCATGTTCTCGCTGATGCAAGCCGGTCAGGCGGTCCAGCGACGACTCGAAGAGGCGCTGGAGGAGGTCGGACTCTCCGGTGCGAAGTTCGGCGTGTTGACGCACCTCGTGCGCGCCGGCGAGCCGCTGAGCCTGGGCGAGTGTGCTGAACGGATGACCTGCGTGCGCTCCAATATCACACAACTCATCGATCGACTGGAGGCCGAAGGTCTCGTACGTCGAGTAGACGATCCCAACGACCGCCGGGGCGTGCGCGCCATAGTGACGCCGCTCGGCATCGAGCGACAGGCTGCAGGAGCGCAGCACGTGCAGCGCGTGCAAAAGGAGTTCGCCAAGACATTGTCCGAAGCCGATCAGGCAGTGCTTGCGCGAGTGCTTTCGGGCATCAGGTGATTTTCTGAAGAGGGTATGCCATGCATTGTCCCAGCGAATCGAACACGGCAAGCTATAATCGCGACGTCGCACCGGGGCCTGTAGCTCAGTCGGTTAGAGCAGAGGACTCATAATCCTTTGGTCGCTGGTTCGAATCCAGCCGGGCCCACCATTGGCCGGGCGATGGAACGTTGGCGCGCAGAGTCGGTCACCCAAACGAGTCTGCAGTCGCAGTTCGATCGCGCCAGGCTGCCGGGGTCGGCGACCTTGTAAAAAATTCAACGAAGCACGCTTTCCGTGCGCCTTCGGCCAGCGGGGCCAGGGTAGTGGACTGTCGAAATCAGCTGTCCTCGAACGACAATGTCGGGGCGACCCAAATCGCACGCCGGGCGGAAAGCCGGATAGGCGAGATTTGATGTTACTCAGAGGAGTTTTGCACTTGCCAGCAACACGTACAGCCATCCTCGCACTCTTCGCGATCGGTTTGAGCGGTTGCATGGTCGGGCCTGACTTCCATCGGCCCGACGCGCCGCAGACGCCGCGCTACACCGAATCGCCGCTCGAGCGGGAAACCGTTTCCTCGCCCGGCACCGGTGGCGCGGCGCAACGCTTCGTCGACGGCGCGGACCTGCCGGCGCAATGGTGGTCGCTGTACCGCTCGGAGCCGCTCGATCGCATGATCCGCGACGGCATCGCCGACAGCCCGACGCTGGTTGCGGCGCGGGCCACCCTGCGCCAGGCGCAGGAGAACCTCACCGCGCAAACCGGCGCGCTTCTGTATCCGCGCGTCGACGCCAACGCCTCGGCCACGCGCGAGAAGTTGTCGAACGCCGAATTCAATCAACGTGGAGCGACGCCGCCGTTCAATTTGTACAACGCGTCGGTGAACGTCTCGTACATGCTCGACATCTTCGGCGGCAATCGGCGCCAGCTCGAATCGCTGGCGTCGGCGGTCGACTATCAGAGTTATCAGCTCGAGGGCGCGCACCTCGCTCTGACCGGCAACATCGTCACGGCCGCGATTCGCGAAGCCGGGCTGCGCGCGCAGATCCAGTCCACGCGCGAAATCCTCGCCGCTGAGCGGGAGACGGTGCGCCGCGTGGCGCGGCAATTCGAGCTCGGTGGCGTAGGCCGCCTGGAGCTCGTCGCGCAGCAGGCGCAGGCAGCCCAGACGGAGGCGACCCTGCCGCCGCTCGAGAACCAGCTCGCGCAGACCCGCCATCTTCTCGCCGTGCTCATCGGAAAATTGCCGAGCGAGGCTGCCGTGCCCGAGTTCAACCTCGACACGCTGCATCTACCCGAAGAGCTGCCAGTCAGCTTGCCCTCCGAGCTGGTGCGCCAGCGCCCCGACATCCGGGCCAGCGAAGCACTGCTGCACGAAGCGAGCGCGCAGATCGGCGTAGCCACCGCCGCGCTGTATCCGCAGGTGAACCTCACCGGAAGCTTCGGCGCGCAAGCGAATCAGTTGCACAACCTGTTCGCCGGACCAGCCATATGGAGTCTGGCGGCAGGGCTGGCGCAGCCGCTCTTCAACGGCGGCGAGCTGGAAGCGAATCGGCGCGCGGCGATCGACGCGTTCGAGGTTGCGCAGGCGAATTACCAGGAAACCGTGCTGCAGGGGTTTCGGGAAGTCGCCGACGCGCTGCGCGTCCTCGAGGGCGACGCCCGCACGGTCAAGGCGCAGACCGAAGCGGTGGCGCTCGCGCGCGACCGCCTGGACCTCACGCGCAAGCAGTATGAACTCGGCGGCACGAGCTACATCGCTCAGCTCGACGCCCAGCGTCAGTACAACCTGGCGCAGTTCGCACTGGTGCTGGCGCAGTCCAACCGCTTCGCGGATACGGCGGCGCTCTTCCAGGCGCTGGGCGGCGGCTGGTGGAAGCCGGAAAGCGCGGCGACCGCGCTGGAGACTCAAAAGACGAACTGAACGATCAAGCGCGCCTTGCGGCGCCGCTGGGGATATCAATGGACAAGGCTAAGATGACAAAGCGCATGCTGATCATGGTCGTTGCCGTCGGCATCGTGCTCGGCGGGCTCGTGGGCTTCAACTGGTTCAAGGGCTACATGATGCAGAAATACATGGGCTCGCAGCAGCAGCCAGCGGCTACCGTGAGCGCGATGAAGGCCGACTACCAGCAGTGGCAGCCGCAGCTCTCCGCAGTCGGCACGCTGCGCGCGGTGCGCGGCGTGGACGTCACGACCGAAGTGGCGGGTCTCGTGCGCAGTCTCGAGTTCAAGTCCGGCGACGAAGTGAAAGCAGGCCAAGTGCTCGTGCAGCTCAATGCCGACTCCGACATCGCGCAGCTCCACTCGCTGGAGGCCGCTGCGGACCTCGCCAACACCGTTTACGAGCGCGACAAGCAGCAGCTCGCCGCGGAAGTGATAAGCAAGGCGCAGGTCGACACCGACGCTGCGGATCTCAAGAGCAAGCGCGCGCAGGTCGCGCAGCAGGCCGCGCTGGTCGAGAAGAAGACGATCCGCGCGCCCTTCGCAGGCAAGCTCGGCATCAGCACGGTCAATCCGGGGCAGTACCTCAACGCAGGTGACAAGATCGTTACCCTGCAGACAATCGACCCGATCTTCATCGATTTCAATCTCCCGCAGCAGCAGCTGCCGTTGATGGGTATCGGTCAGAAGGTGACCCTCACGACCGATGCATACAAAGGCGTAACTTTCGAGGGCAGGGTCAACGCAATCAATCCCAAGGTCGACACCAATACACGCAACGTGCAGATCGAAGCGACCATACCGAATGCCAAGCGCCAGCTTCTGCCGGGCATGTTCGCCAACGTCAAGGTCGCGTCCGGCGACGAGCAGCGCTACCTTACGCTGCCGCAGACCGCGATTACTTACAACCCATACGGCAGCACCGTGTTCGTGGTGAAGGCTTCGGACAAAAAAGACGACAAGGGCAACGAGGTTCTCACGGCGCAACAGGTTTTTGTCACGGCGGGACCGACGCGCGGCGATCAGGTCGCGATCCTGAAAGGCGTCGAGCCCGGGGCACAGGTCGTCACCAGCGGCCAGGTCAAGCTCAAGAATGGCATGCCCGTGAAGATCAACAATGCCGTCCAGCCGTCGGACAATCCCAACCCAGCGCCACAAGAAGGCCAATAGGCCACGAGCGCAGTTGCGGGGCCGCAGACCTACGTTTCCATAAGGTGCGTCGATGAACTTCACTGACATCTTCATCCGTAAGCCTGTCCTGGCGATGACCGTCAGCTTGCTGATTCTGGTCCTGGGGATGCGTGCGCTCACGAGTCTCTCAGTGCGCCAGTATCCGCGCACCCAGAATGCCGTGGTCACCGTCTCGACGGCGTACTACGGCGCTGACGCAGATACCGTTGCTGGTTTCATCACGACGCCACTCGAAGCGGCGATCGCGCAGGCGCAAGGCATCGACTATCTCTCATCGACCAGCTCCACCGGCGTATCCACTATCCAGGCCACGCTGCGGCTCAACTACGAGGCAAGCAAGGCGCTGACCGAGATCAACACCCAGGTCGCCTCGGTGCGCAACCAGCTGCCGCCCGAGTCGCAGCAGCCCGTGCTCACCATCCAGGTCGGCGAGACGATCGACGCGATGTACATGGGCTTCTTCAGCGATGTGCTGCCCAATAACGGCGTCACGGATTATCTCGTGCGCGTGGTCAAACCGCGCCTCGACTCGGTCGAGGGCGTGCAGACAGCCGAGATCCTGGGCGCGCGGCAGTTCGCGCTGCGCGCATGGCTCGACCCGCAGAAGATGGCGGCTTACGGCGTGACCGCGAGCGATGTTCGCACCGCGCTTGCCAACAACAACTACCTCGCGGCGCTGGGCACAACCAAGGGGCAGATGGTGAGCGTGGATCTCACCGCCGGCACCAATCTCCATACGGTCGACGAATTCAAGCAGCTCTCAGTGAAGCAGAAGGATGGTGCGATCGTGCGTCTCGAGGATGTCGCCAACGTTGTGCTCGGCGCCGAGAACTACGATTTCACCACCGCCTTCGGCGGGCGCAACGCCGTCTTCATCGGCATCAAGGTCGCGCCCGAAGCGAACGTGCTCGAAGTGGCAAAGCGGGTGCGCGACGTTTTCCCCGACATCCAGGCGCAGATGCCCAACGGCGTCACCGGCGACATCGTCTACGACGGCACCAAGTTCATCCGCAGCTCGATCGACGAGGTGGAGAAGACCCTGATCCAGGCGCTGCTCATCGTCAGCGTGGTGATCTTCCTGTTTCTGGGCAGCCTCCGCGCGGTTGCGATCCCGATCATTGCGATTCCGCTGTCGCTGATCGGTGCGTTCTTCATCATGCTGATGCTCGGGTACTCGATCAATCTCCTCACGTTGCTGGCGCTGGTGCTCGCCATCGGTCTCGTAGTCGACGATGCGATCATCGTGGTGGAAAACGTCGACCGACACATGAAATTCGAGGAGAAATCCCCCTTCGAGGCCTCGATCATCGCTGCACGCGAGCTGGGTGGACCGATCATCGCGATGACCATCGTTCTCATCGCGGTGTACGTGCCGATCGGCTTCCAGGGCGGGCTCACTGGCGCACTCTTTACCGAGTTCGCCTTCACGGTGGCGGGCGCGGTCGCGGTCTCCGGGATCGTCGCGTTGACGCTGTCGCCGATGATGACCTCGCGCATCTTCAGCTCCGAGCAGGAGCACAATCGCTTCGTTCTCTTTCTCGATCGGATCTTCGACCGCGTACGCCACGGCTATCAACGAACGCTGCACAGCGTGCTCGATACCTGGATCGTGATCGTCGTGATGGGCGCTCTGCTGCTCGCCGGCACGGTGTATCTGTTCATGACTTCGAAGGCGGAGCTGGCGCCACAGGAGGATCAGGGCCTCGTGCTTAACCAAATCCTCGGGCCGCCCAACGCGACGCCGCAGCAGATGCAGCTCTACGCGAAGCAGGTTTACGACATCTCGAAGAGCTTGCCCGAATACGATCAGCTGTTCCAGATTACCGGTTCGCCGACGATCAATCAGGGCTTCGGTGGCGTGTTGTTCAAGCCGTGGGATCAGCGCAAGCGCAGCGCCACCGAGCTGCAGCAGGTGCTGCAGCAGCAATGGGGCACGATCGCCGGTGCGACCGTGGCGGCCTTCCAGTTCCCGCCGCTGCCCGGCTCGCGCGGCTTGCCGATGCAGATCGTGATCAAGACCACCGACTCGTACGAGCGGCTGAACGATGTGGTGCAGGCGGCGCTTGAGAAGGCTCGCGCGACCGGCCTTTTCTTCTACATCGACACCGATCTCAAGCTCGACAAGCCGCAGATCACGGTCGAGGTCGACCGCGACATGGTGAGCACGCTCGGTCTTACGCAACAGGACGTCGGTGCCGCGCTCACCGCCGCGCTCGGCGGCGGCTACGTGAACTACTTCTCGATCGCCGGACGCTCGTACAAGGTCATCCCGCAGGTGCTGCAGGTCGACCGGCTGAACTCATCGCAGGTGCTCGACTATTACATCCGCACGCCGGACGGATCGCTCCTGCCGACGGGGACGGTGGCGAGGCAGAAGGTCTCCACCGTGCCCGAGGGGATCAATCACTTTCAGCAGCTCAATTCGGGGTCGATCTTCGGCGTGTACGCGCCCTCGGTCTCGCAGCAGCAGATTCTCGATCTCATGCGTAAGACGGTAGCCGAAGTTGCCCCGACGGGCTATCAGGTCGATTACTCCGGTCCGTCGCGTCAGTACGTCCAGGAATCGAGCGGCTTCGTCGTCACGCTGATGTTCGCCATCATCATCGTGTTCCTCGCGCTCTCGGCGCAGTACGAGAGCTTCCGCGACCCGATCGTGATCCTGGTGTCGGTCCCGATGGCGCTGTTCGGCGCGCTGATCTTCATCAATCTCGGCCTCGCGACGCTGAACATCTATACGCAGGTGGGATTGGTGACGCTGATGGGATTGGTAAGCAAGCATGGCATTCTGATCGTGCAGTTCGCCAATCAGCTCCAGCTCGAAGGCAAGAGCAAGCGCGAGGCGATCGAGGAAGCGGCCGCGGTGCGGTTGCGTCCTATCCTGATGACCACGGCGGCGATGGTGTTCGGCGTCATTCCGCTCGTGATCGCAGCGGGCGCCGGCGCCGCCGGGCGTCACGCGATGGGATTGGTGCTCTTCACCGGCCTGTCGATCGGCACGCTGTTCACGCTCTTCGTCGTGCCTGCAGTCTACATGTTGCTCGGTGCCGAGCATCATCGCGCCCCTGCTCCGGAGACCGGGGCCGCTCCCGTCCCCGCCGGCGAATAAGGACGGTCTGCCCTTTCGCGCCCTCCAGGTGACGCGCCGCGTCGGTCGCCGTGTTCCGGCCGGTGCGCCGGCAATGGCGCGTGGTGCGGCGCGGGGCGGAGGCGAGATGTGGCGCAGTCGTCGCTAAGCGGGTGATTTGTGTGCCGCCACTCGTGGGTTGAGTGGCCGGCGCAAATCGGGACCCGCTCGACGACCGAATTGCGCCACGGCGCCGAGCCCGCGGCGCACCACGCGCCCCGAACGTTGGCACGAGGCTTGCACAAACTGGGTACCCGGGCGGGGCGGCGCTCCCCTGGTTCACTCCTCGCCCTTCGCGCCGCTTCCGTTCCGGGACCACTCTACTGCACCCGCCGGGGCTTCGTGCCCGGACGGTGTCTTTCTAGCGCGGCGGAATCTGGATCAGCTCCGCGAGCTGCTCCTTGGTGAGCGGCGCGGAGGTGAACTTGAGCGCCACCGCATCCTGCACGATCGCATCGAGCCCTACGATCCTGTCCGGATCGACCGATGCCTTCGGGAAGAAGCCATCGCGCGTGCGCTTTGCGGTCGCCACCGAGATACCGACGAAATCCGCATAGGTCTTCAGCGCTGCCGGATCGTCCGAGTATAGCCAGTCGATCGTCTCGCGATACGCCTTCATGAAGCGGTCGATCGCGGGCTTGCGCGTTTGCAGCGTCTGCAGGTTCGTGATCAGGAGCCGCACGGTCTGCCCTTTGAAGACCGCGGCGTCGTTGCCGCCGGCGATGATGCGAATCCTGCCTTCGTCGAGCTCCTTCAAGCCGAATGGCGGGGCCGACCAGCCGACGTCGATCTGACCCGATAGCACCTGCGTCAACGTGGGTGCCGGTCCGCCGGTTGCGGTGGGCTTCGCCTTCAAGTCGTACTGCTTCATGAAAGCGGTGACGACTCCATGCGTCGACGAGCCGTTGGTCGAATAGGCGATGGTCTTGCCTTCGGTGTCCTTGAGCGATTTGATCGGGGAATCGGCCAGCACGTACCAGTAGAGATCGGACGCACCGGTAGTCTCCGCGCCGATCACGCGCACCGGCGCCCCTTTGGAAAATGCCGAGAGCACGCCCATGATGCCGGGCGCCACGCCGATGTCCACACTGCCCGAGATCACGGCCTGCTGCGTTTCGCCGGCGCCCTGCGTCCACAGGATTTCGAGAACAAGGCCCTGCTTCTTGAAGATGCCGGCGCGCTGGCCGACCTCGGCGATGGTCGTGTCCCAGTTGCCGCGCTGCCCGGCAGCGATCTTGAGTGTCTCCTGGCCATGCACCGGCCACGCGCTGCCCAGCAATGCGGCGACGACGGCGATGAGAAAGAAGCGTGATCGGATCATGCGGTACCTCTCACGTTGGATGATTGCGCAGCAGGAATCGCGGCGTGCGCCTTGCTCTCTTCCGTTGCCCCGAGTGTGGTCCAGTTCGTCGCTTTCGGAACGATGCCTTCGAAGGATCGAAGCTTGATCTGAGCCACCGCACCTGGCGCAGTGCCTATCGCCAGGCCTCCCGCGGCGACCCGGCGCGCGGCGTCGACCATGATACGGCGGAACTGCACGATGGCCACGTCGCTCGCGCCGAGACGCTCGTGCGAACGATCGGCGATCGGCCCCATCGTCTCCCACATCGCCATGTCCTGATTCGGAATGCCGTCGATGCCTGTGTGACTGCCAGCCTTCATCGCGGCTCGACTCTGCAGATAATTGTTCTCGCGCGTTCGCAGCGGCGTGAAGCTCGGGTCGAGATCCACTCCTACGCGCGCGCCGCAGAACGCCCGCCACGCGTCCTGCCCAATGCCCTCGCCTTCGCTCCAGGCGATGAAATAGAACATCGTGTTGGTGTCGTCGACCGGAATGTTGAGGATCGACAGCTTGTAGCGGTCGTTCGGCGGAATGAGCACGGTGAACGGCGCGACAAAGAGCGTGATGCGCAGATAGTCGTGCGTGTCTGCATTGTGGATGGGTTTGCGGATCGCGACGTAGCGGAAGCCGAACTCGGTGCGCTGCACTTCGATCCGCGGTGCCTTGTCGGTCGACGGTCGCAGCCACTCCTTCTCCCTTGCGCCGGCGCGATCCACCTCGGCCGACACCATGTCGGTCGAATGCAGGCTCGAGCTGTGCGCCGAATCGATCGCGCCTTCGAGCACCTGCGCCCAGTTGCAGCGTACGTGCATCTTCACGATGCTCGTGCGAACGCTCGGCATGGGCGCCCACGCCGGCGGCTCGAACTCGCGCATGCGCTCCGGCGGTCCCATCCATACCCAGACGAATCCGCCCGCCTCCCTGCAGGGATAGCTCTTGTGGGTAACCTTCTTCGCCAGCACGGCTTCGTGCGATTCTGAAGGCCGGTCGACGACGTTGCCTTCGACGTCGACCTTCCAGCCGTGATAGAGGCAGCGCAAGCCGCATTCCTCGTTGCGCCCGAGCGCGAGCGACGCGCGCCGGTGCGGACAATGCTCGTCGAGCACGCCGAGCCGTCCGGCGGTGTCGCGAAACGCGACCATGTCCTCTCCCAGCAGCCGGACCCGGACGGGCGCGCCGTCGGGCTCTGCGACTTCTTCCGACATGCAGGCCGGCATCCAGTACGCGCGCATGAGCTTGCCCATCGGGGCCGCGCCCTCGACGCGGCATAGCAATTCGTTGTCTTCGCGGCTCAACATGATGGCCTCCGACCGGAGAGTGTCGCACGCGCTCGAGGTTGCCGCCGCGGCGAGCCGGCCATAAACTTAGGGACCTAAGAAAGATACTTCAGTTCGATGAGCGATGTCGAGATCGCCAGCCGGCCGGAGCGCAGGCTGAGGCTGGGCGTGGCCGGCCTGGGCAGGGCGTTCACTGTGATGCTGCCCTCGCTCGCAGCCGAGTCGCGCATCGAGCTCGTTGCGGCAGCGGATCCTCGACCGGAGGCGACGCACCGCTTTGTCGAAGATTTTGGCGCGCGCGCGTACAGGTCGGTCGATGAGCTCTGCGCCGACGCGAATGTCGAAGTCGTCTATCTGGCGACCCCGCATCAGCTTCACGCCGCGCACGTTGCGATCGCAGCGGCGCATGGCAAGCACATCCTGGTGGAAAAGCCGATGGCGATCTCACTCGAGGAGTGCGATCGGATCATATCCGCGGTCGAGCGAGAAGGCATCTTGCTCGTCGTCGGGCACAGTCACGGCTTCGATCGTCCGATCCTGCGCGCGCGCGAGATCATCGCCCGCGGCGAAGTCGGTGCGCTGCGCATGATCAACGCGCAGTACTACACCGACTTCCTGTATCGCCCACGGCGTCCCGAAGAGCTAGTGACGGCGGAAGGCGGCGGCGTCATCTTCAGCCAGGCCGCACATCAGGTCGACATCGTGCGCCTCCTCGGCGGCGGCAAAGTCGTGAGCGTGCGCGCTTCCACGGGAGCGTGGGACTCCGCGCGTCCGACCGAAGGCGCATACGCTGCGCTCCTCAATTTCGCGAATGACGCTTTTGCGTCGATCCTGTACAGCGGCTACGCGCACTTCGACAGCGACGAGTTCTGTGATGGCATCGGCGAGTCGGGGCGCAAGAAGACAGCTGACTCGTACGGCGGGGCCCGACGTAGCCTCGAGAGGGCTGCGAGCGCAGCAGAAGAAGCGGCGCTAAAACAGCGACGCAACTACGGCGGCGGCGACTATCACCCGGCGATCGAGCCGAGCGCGGCCGGTGCGTGGTACGAGCACTTCGGCTTGGTGCTCGTTTCCTGCGATCGCGCCGATCTGCGGCCGCTCCCGAACGGCGTGATGATCTACGGCGACCAGGAAGCACGCTTCGAGGCGCTGCCACAGCCTCGGGTCCCGCGCGCCGAAGTCTTCGACGAGCTTTTCGACGCGATCGTCATGGGCCGGCCGCCGCTGCACGACGCGCGCTGGGCGAAAGCGACGCTCGAAGTCTGCCTGGCGATGCTCGATTCCGCGCGCGAGCGCCGAGAGATCGTGCTGCGACATCAGGTCGCGGTGCCACGGCCGGGCAAGGCCTGAGCCGATGCGCGAACCGCAAAAAGCCCGTGTTGGCGATGCGCAGCGGATTCTCCGCCACTGGCGCGACGCCGTGCCCGATGACCGCATGGCGCATCTGGTCAAGGACGCCACGCGAGCGCTGGTCCGCGCGCTGCAGGTCCGCCTCGCTCGGCGCGCGGTGTCCTTCGGTCATTGGACCTTCCTGCGCATCCTCTGGGAGCGCGACGGCCTGACCCAGCGCGAGCTTTCCCGCGAAGCCGGTGTGATGGAACCGACCACCTTCGCCGCATTGAAGGCTATGCAGCGGCGGGGTTACATCGAGCGCCAGCGCGTCGGCGGCAATCGTCGCGATGTGCACATCTTTCTTACCGCGAAAGGACGCGCGCTCAAGAGGCGGCTTGTGCCTCTCGCGGAAGAGGTCAATCGCGTGGCATTGCGTGGGGTGGCACGCGCGGATGTGGTGGCCACGCGGCGAAGCCTGCTCGCGATGCTCGCGAATCTCGCGCGCGACGAGGCGCACAGCAAGTCCGATCGGCGCTAGACCGGCGCAGCGGCCCGGCTACACGGCAAGGTGCGCACGGAGTGCCTCCTTGTCCATCGCTGCACCTTCCCCTCGCGCGACGATCTCGCCGCGCGAGAGGACCACGTAGTGATCGGCCAGCGATTTGGCGAAATCGTAGTACTGTTCGACCAGCAGGATCGCCATCTGGCCGCCAGCGACGAGCTTGTGAATTGCGCGCTCGATGTCCTTGATGATAGACGGCTGAATACCCTCGGTCGGTTCATCCAGAATCAGCAGGCGCGGCTCGCTCGCCAGCGCGCGGCCAATGGCCAGCTGCTGTTGCTGCCCTCCGGAAAGATCGCCACCGCGGCGATGGAGCATCTCATCAAGCACGGGGAACATCTCGAAGACGAGATCGGGAATACGCGCGCCGCGTTTCTTCGTCGCCAGCCCCATCTGCAGGTTTTCGAGGACGGTGAGGCGCGGAAAGATGTCGCGACCCTGCGGGACGTAGCCGATCCCGAGCGCCGCGCGCGAATATGGAGGCAGGCCGGTGATGTCGGCCCCGTCGAAGCGAATTTCGCCGGATCGGATCGGCAGCAAACCCATCAGGCACTTGAGCAGCGTCGTCTTGCCCACGCCGTTGCGTCCGAGCAACGCGGTGCACGCGCCGGACTGCGCGTCGAATGCCAAATCGCGCAAGATGTGGCTCCCGCCGTAGTACTGATTTAGATCCGCGACTGAGAGCATGCTGTTATCGACCGAGAAAGACTTCGATCACCTGCTCGTTCTTCTGGATCTGATCCATCGAGCCTTCGGCGAGCACGCTTCCCTCATGCAGCACCGTAACCCGCTGCGCAATCCGGCCGACGAAATCCATATCGTGCTCGACGACGATGAGCGTGTACGCCCCCGCGAGCGAAACGAAGAGCTCCGCGCTGCGCAGCGTCTCCTCGTCGGTCATACCGGCGACCGGCTCATCGAGAAGGAGGAGCTGCGGCTCCTGCATTAGCAACATGCCGATCTCAAGCCATTGCTTCTGGCCGTGCGAGAGCATCCCGGCTAGACGCTCCGCGTCCGACGTGAGCTTGATCGTGTCGAGCGTCGCGGCGATGCGATCGCGCTCCGTCGAGCCGAGCCGCGAGCGCAGCGTCGGCAACACGCGCTTGTCGGCCTTGAGCGCGAGCTCCAGGTTCTCGTACACGCTGTGCTGCTCGAACACGGTCGGCTTCTGAAACTTGCGCCCGATGCCCGCGCCGGCGATCTCGGGCTCGGTCATGCGGGTGAGGTCGATGGTCTGTCCGAAGAACGCGGTCCCTGCGTCCGGACGAGTCTTGCCGGTGATAACGTCCATCATCGTCGTCTTGCCCGCGCCGTTCGGACCGATCACGCAGCGAAGCTCGCCGGCGTCAATGGTCAGCGAAAGCCTGTTCAGCGCCTTGAAGCCTTCGAAGGCGACCGAGATGCCGTCGAGATAGAGAATGCTGCCATGAGTCGTGTCGACGCCTTCGGTGAGCACCCGCGCGCCGCTCGCGACCGGATCGTCCCACTGCTCGCGCGCCGAAGGTGTGCTCATATGCGCTTCTTCGTCTTCGTCCATAGCCCCGCGATGCCGCGTGGCAGGAACAGCGTGACCAGAATGAAGACAAGTCCGAGCGCGAACAGCCAATATTCGGGGAAAGCCTTCGTGAACCAGCTCTTGCCGAGATTGACTGCGGCCGCTCCTAGCACCGGACCGATCAGCGTGCCGCGGCCGCCGACTGCGGTCCAGATCGCGATCTCGATGGAGTTCGCGGGCGACATTTCGCTCGGATTGATGATCCCGACCTGCGGCACGTAGAGCGCTCCGGCGATGCCGCAGATCACGGCCGACACCGTCCAGATGAAAAGCTTGAAGTACACCGGGTTGTAGCCGCAGAACATGACGCGGGTCTCAGCGTCGCGGATCGCGGTCAGAACCCGCCCCAGCTTGGATGTGACGATCCATCGCGCGATCAACAGGAAGCCGAGCAGCGCGACGCCGGTGATGACGAAGAGCGCCATCCGCGTCTGCGGCGCGGTGATCGGAAAGCCCAGTATGCGCTTGAAGTCGGTGAACCCATTGTTGCCGCCGAAGCCCGTGTTGTTGCGGAAGAAGAGCAACATCGCCGCGTAGGTGAGTGCCTGCGTGATAATTGAAAAATAGACGCCCCTGATGCGCGAGCGAAAGGCGAAGAAGCCGAACACGAGCGCGACTAGCCCCGGAACGAGCACGACCAGCACCGCCGCGTACCAGAAATGCTCCGTGAAGCTCCAGTACCACGGGTACTTCTTCCAGTCGAGGAACACCATGAAGTCCGGAAGATCGCTCTGGTACACACCGTCCCGCCCGATCGCTCGCATCAGATACATGCCCATCGCATAGCCGCCGAGCGCGAAGAACAGGCCGTGGCCTAGCGAGAGAATTCCGGTGTAGCCCCAGATCATGTCCATCGCCAGGGCTACGATCGCATAGCACATGATCTTGCCGATCAGCGTCACCCAGTAAGTCGAGAGATGCAGCGCGCTATCGGGCGGAACGACAAGATGCAGCACCGGCAGCACGATGAAAAGCATGACTGCTGCGACGGTGTAGAACGACCACCCGCCGGCGGAGAGGAGCCGCAGCGACCGCGGTCCGGCGAGTGCCTGCACCGGAACGAAGGCCGTGCTCATCACGTCTCGGCGAACCGGCCCTTGAGGGCGAACAATCCCTGCGGCCGCTTTTGGATGAAGAAGATGATGAACACCAGCACGGCGATCTTGGCGAGTACTGCCCCCGACCATGCTTCGAGGAACTTATTGACAATGCCAAGCCCCAGCGCCGCGTAGACGGTTCCGGCGAGCTGGCCGACGCCACCCAGCACGACAACCATGAACGAGTCCACGATGTAGCCCTGTCCCAGATTCGGTCCGACGTTGTCAAACTGCGAAAGTGCGCAGCCAGCGAGCCCGGCGATCCCCGCGCCAAGCCCGAAGGCGAGCGTATCCACCCGTCGCGTCGGCACCCCGGTGCAGCTCGCCATGGCGCGGTTCTGCGTCACCGCGCGCATGAAGAGCCCGAGTCGCGTGCGCGTGAGCAGCAGCCACATCGCAAGCAAAACGAGCGCCGCAAAGCCGATGATAACGATGCGGTTCCATGGCAGCACGACGCCGCTGACGGCTTCGATGCCCCCCGACATCCACGACGGATTCTCGACCTGCACGTTTGCTGCGCCAAAGATAGTGCGCACGCTCTGGATGAGGATCAAGCTGATGCCCCAGGTCGCGAGCAAGGTTTCCAGCGGCCTGCCGTAGAGGAAGCGGATGATGCTGCGCTCGAGCGCCATGCCGACGACGCCGGCCGTGGCGAAGGCAACCGGGACCGCGCACAGGAGATAAAGATCGAAGGCGCCTGGAGCGTACTTCCGGAACAGGTTCTGCACGACATAGGTCGCGTAGGCGCCGACCATGATCAACTCGCCGTGCGCCATGTTAATCACGCCCATGAGGCCATACGTGATCGCCAGTCCGAGCGCGGCGAGAAGCAGGATGCTGCCGAGGCTAACGCCGCTGAACACGCGTCCGAGCATCTCGCCCTTAGCGAGCCTGCCTTCGACGGCGCGCAGCGATTTCTCGGCCTCGGCCCGCAGCTCCGGATCGGGCTCGGCGAAGCTGTCTCCCTTTTTCTCGAGGACGCCCAGGAGAAGAGTTTTCGTGCTCGGACTGCTGCTATCGCCGAGCGCGCGGATCGCCGCGCGGCGCGTTGTCTTGTCCGTGCTCGCAAGCTGTATCGATGCGCGCGTCAGCGTAAGGAGTTCCTTGACTTCTGCATCGGTCTCCCGGGCGAGCGCGTCGCTGATCGCGGGCAGCATGTCTTCGTCGGTGCCGCTTTGCAGCTCCTTCGCGGCTGCGAGTCGGACTGCCCGGCTCGGCGCGGATAGTTTCAAGGCGGCGATGGCCGTGCCGAGGCCCTTGCGGACGCGGTTGTTGATGACGATGTCGTCGCGGCTCTCCGGGAGCGAACTCACGGTCTTGCCGCTGAGAAGCTCGGTCGCTCCTCCACCTTTGACGAGCAGCACTTGATCCTCGCCGACGGTCTGTATATCTCCGTCGAGCAACGCCTGCAGGAGCGGCAGCGCTTCGGGATCGCCCCTGGCCGCGAGCGCCCCGATTGCCTTGAGCTTGGCGTCGCTCTCGCCGAAAGCGAGGTCGCGGATCGCCTGGGGATCGATCGCTGCGCTTGCAGAAATCGCAAACAAGGCTGCTGCCGCGATCGTAATCACGCGCGCCAGCACCGCGAAGAAATTCATCGCCCCGACCTCATATCCTCCTGGAAAACACAGAAACGACACAGCGGCAGCGGCGAGTGATCACGGGCCGCCACTGCCGCTGCGCCGAACTCCGTACCCTATTTGCTCGCTATGTTCTTTTCCGGCTCATCTTTCTTGCCCACGTCTTCGGGGATGTACGGGCTCCACGGCGTTGCCTTGATCGGACCCGGCGTCTTCCACACGACATTGAACTGGCCGTTGGCCTGCACTTCTCCGATGAACACCGGCTTGTGCAGGTGGTGATTCTTCTCGTCCATCTTGATCGTGAAACCGTCCGGCGCCTTGAACGTCTGGCCCGCCATCGCCGCGATCACTTTGTCGACGTCGGTGGACTTCGCTTTCTCGACGGCCTGCTTCCACATGTTCATGCCGACGTACGCCGCTTCCATCGGATCGTTGGTTAGAGGCTTGTCGGCATTGGGAAGGTTCTTCGCCTTCGCGTAGGCTGCCCACTTCTTCTTGAATTCGTCGTTGGCGGGGTTCTTGAGCGACATGAAGTAGTTCCACGCCGCGAGGTGCCCGACGAGCGGCTTGGTGTCGACGCCGCGCAGCTCTTCTTCGCCGACCGAGAACGCCACGACCGGCACGTCGGTCGCCTTGAGGCCCGCGTTGCCCAGTTCCTTGTAGAAGGGAACGTTCGAGTCGCCATTGATCGTCGACACTACCGCGGTCTTGCCGCTGGCCGCGAACTTCTTGATGTCGGCGACGATCGTCTGATAGTCGCTGTGCCCGAACGGCGTGTAGGTCTCCATGATGTCCTTCTCGTCCACGCCTTTCGACTTGAGGAATGCGCGCAGGATCTTGTTGGTGGTACGGGGATACACGTAGTCGGTCCCGAGCAACACCCAGCGCTTCGCACCGCCGCCTTCCTTGCTCATCAAGTACTCGACCGCGGGAATTGCCTGCTGATTCGGCGCCGCGCCGGTGTAGAAGACGTTCTTCGAAAGCTCCTCGCCTTCGTACTGCACGGGATAGAAGAGCAAGCCGTTCAGCTCTTCGAACACCGGCAGCACCGACTTGCGCGACACGCTTGTCCAGCAACCAAACACGACCGCCACCTTGTCCTGTGTCAGGAGCTGGCGTGCCTTCTCGGCGAAGAGCGGCCAGTTCGAGGCGGGATCGACGACGACCGGCTCGAGCTTCTTGCCCAGCACGCCGCCCTTGGCGTTAATCTCCTCGATCGCCATCAGCGTGACGTCCTTCAATACCGTTTCGCTGATCGCCATCGTTCCCGACAGCGAGTGCAGAACGCCGACCTTGATCGTGTCGGCCGCGAGCGCTCCTGGCGCGGACCACAGTCCGGCGCCGGCCAGCGCCGCGGTGAGCGCGAATCGCTTCAGAAAGATTCTTCGTTGCATGGATGACTCCTGTCGATTGGTTGACGATGCTTCCCTGAGCTAAGCACGAAAGGGACAGAGGCGCGCGCAGCGTTGGTGCAGCCGAGAGCCCCGGTCTCTGTTGCATCGCATGATCCATGCCATGATCGGCGACGAGGCTCTAACCCGCTGTTTTAGATTGAGCGTGTTGAATCCTTGAGCGCGCCCTCATGTCGATCGACGCGCGCAAGAAGATCGCACCGATCCATCGCGGTGCGTATTTTCCGGCCCACGCACTGCTTTGGAGCCGCGGTGCGAAAGACGAGCGGCCGGTGCCTATAATGCCTGCTTGAACGCCTCGCACAGGGAGGAGCAGCGATCATGAGCGAAGATGCCACGGCAAAGGACGCTGCCGACCTCACTCCGCGCATCCGAGTCTCCACCCGCGGACCGTACCTGGCTTCGGGAAAAATCACCTTGACCGTTCGCACGCCGCGCTACGACGAGCGCGGCGAGCCCGTCGAATGGATCGTCGGCGAGAAGTTCCCGGAGCGCCCCACCTACGTGCTTTGCCGCTGCGGTCATTCGGGCAACAAGCCCTTTTGCGACGGAACGCACAGGGAGATCGGCTTCGACGGGACCTGCACCGCCGCTCGTGCACCGAGTGCGACGCGCCGCAAGGTGTACAAGGGGCACGGCGTCATGATGACCGACGACGAATCGCTGTGCGCCGGCTACGCCTTCTGCGATCCGCACGGAGGCGTGTGGCGCGAGATCGCTCAGACTTCGGACCCCGCGACGAAAGAACGCCTCCAGAGACAGATCGCGAACTGTCCGTCCGGACGATTGCAATACAGCCTACAGGGAACGGTACCCGTGGAAGAGCATTACGAACCGACTATCGCCACGATTCCGGACGGACCGCTGTCGGTGCTCGGCGGCATTCCCGTCGAGATGGTGGATGGGTTCACCTACGAAGTGCGCAACCGACAGCTCTTGTGCCGCTGCGGAGCATCGGCGAACAAGCCCTTCTGTGACGGCTCGCACCGTCGCGTGAAATTCAAGGCAGCGTAGCACAGCTCGAGAGCAAGCGACACCAGCGAAGGGAGGCCGCGGCGAGGCCCATCGGAACCAACGTTCCGCGCATCATGACCTTCCGCGGGCCGCGGCATCGACAGCAGCCGTCGACAGCATCCCGCGCTCCTCGACGAATCGCACGACGGCATCGACCCCTTGGCCCGTCTTGAGGTTGGTGAATACGAAAGGCCGCTCGCCGCGCATCTTCTTCGCGTCGTGCGCCATCACCTCCAGCGAAGCACCGACCAGCGGTGCGAGGTCGATCTTGTTGATAATCAGCAGGTCCGAGCGCGTGATGCCTGGCCCGCCTTTGCGTGGAATCTTGTCTCCGGCGGCCACATCGATCATGTACAGGGTAAGATCCGATAGCTCGGGCGAGAACGTGGCCGCGAGGTTGTCGCCGCCACTCTCGACGAAGACGAGGTCAAGATCTCCGAAGCGTCGCGCCAATCGATCGACGGCTTCGAGATTGATCGAGGCGTCCTCGCGTATCGCCGTGTGCGGGCAGCCTCCCGTCTCCACGCCGATGATCCGTTCCGGCGGGAGCGCCTCGTTGCGCACCAGAAACTGCGCGTCCTCCTCGGTGTAGATGTCGTTGGTCACGACCGCGAGCTGGTACCGGTCGCGCAACGCCCGACATAAGGCGAGCGTGAGCGCGGTTTTCCCGGAGCCGACCGGGCCGCCGATGCCCACGCGCAGAGGCTGTGTGATGTCCTGGCTCATCGTCTCAGGAGCGGAATAACCGCGAGTATTGCCTCTCGTGGCGGCATGAGGCGAGAGCAAGACCCGGTGCAAACGCCGTGACGTCGTCATCGACAATAGTAGCCGCGAGCTCGATCACCGCCGGAAGCCGCGAGCCGAGTTGCGTGAGCAGTCGCTGTCCGGCAACCTGTCCGAGCGGGACTGTTTTGATCGCCGCGAGCACCTGATTCTCCAGCCAGGACCAGAGATACGCGGTGAGCGCTGCGGGCGAAGGCACATCGAAGCCGTGCGCGATCAATGCGAACGCGGCCGGCAGCGTGATCGGCTGCAGCCGCGGCAACGTTTTTCTTGCAGCTGCGCCGAGTAGCTCCAACTCGAGCGCGAGCTTGGCGAGAGAAGCACCCATCTGCTCCGTCTCGGCGCGCAACTCCGCGGTCTCGCGCGACGCCCGGAAGCGCGCATTCCACTTCTCGCACGCTATCCAGTCCGCTCGCTCCACTGCAGCCAGCAGGCGCCAGAGAATCGCCGCTTCACCGGTTGCTATGACGCCGTCGAGCAATTCGCCGATCCATCGGCACGCGCTTTTATCATCGTGCACCAGGCCTTCCGCAACGACCGACTCCAACCCCTGCGAATAGCTGTAGGCGCCGATCGGGAGCGTCGGACTTGCGAGCTGCAGTACGCGCACCAGCGCGAGCCCCGGGCTGGCCAAGTCCGATTGGCGGTTCATGAAGTTTTCCGTTGCCCGAAATCGTGGATGATTCCTGCATGCCGCGCTTCGGCCGAGTGATGCTGATGTCCCGCCGCATAGGCGCCGGCCTCCGGCTCGAAAGCTGCAGACAAGGCGCGCACTTCGAGTCCCATGCCTTGCAGCATCTCGGCGAGCACGTGGTCCGCGGCGAAGCGGAGCCATCTGTCGCCGACCTGGACGGGGGTGTGTCGATTGCCGAGATGGTATGCGGCACGGGCTAGCGACGGCGCATCGTTGCTCGTGACTTCCATCAGCGACTCCGGAGCCGCGACAACGCGCACGACGCGTCCGTCGTCAGACTGCAGACAATCACCGCCGCGCAGTGTCGTCCCACGCTCCAGGAACAAGCCGACCTCTTCGCCGCTCTCGAGTGCCGTGCGCAGCCGGCTCTTCTGTCGCAGCTCGAACGGAAGAGGCAATTCAGCATCCGAGTGCGACTGTGGTGCAATCCGGCGCTGGAGGATCAGCATCGCTCAGAAAAGAAAATAGCGCTGCGCCAGCGGTAGCTTGGTGGCCGGCTCGCATGCGAGCAACTCGCCGTCGGCTTTCACGACATAGGTCTCAGGGTCGACGTCGATCTTCGGCAGCGCGTCGTTGAGCTTCATGTCCCGCTTGCCGATTGCGCGCGTGTTCCTGACCGGGATGAGCGGCCTCTCGAGCTTGAGCTTCGCTACCGCAGGATTCTTCAGCGACGCCTTGGAGACAAACGTCACCGACGTCGCCAATGCTTTCCCGAAGGCGCCGAACATCGGCCGGTAGTGCACCGGCTGCGGCGTGGGAATCGACGCGTTGGGATCGCCCATTGCGGCCGCCGCAATCATGCCGCCCTTGAGGATCAACGCAGGCTTCACCCCGAAGAAGGCGGGCTTCCACAGCACGAGGTCGGCGAGCTTGCCCTCCTCGACCGAACCGACAACATGACTGATGCCGTGCGCGATCGCCGGATTGATGGTGTATTTCGCGATGTAGCGCTTGACGCGTCCGTTGTCATGCGCAGCCGGGTCGCCGGGGAGCTTGCCGCGCTGCGACTTCATCTTGTGGGCGGTCTGCCAGGTGCGGATGAGGACCTCGCCGACCCGGCCCATCGCCTGCGAATCCGAGGAGAGCATCGAGAACGCGCCGAGGTCATGCAGGATATCCTCGGCGGCGATCGTCTCGCGGCGGATCCGCGATTCGGCGAAGGCGATGTCCTCTGCGATCGCCGGATCGAGGTGATGGCACACCATCAACATGTCGAGATGCTCGTCGATAGTGTTGACGGTGTAGGGCCGCGTCGGATTGGTCGATGAGGGCAGCACGTTCGCTTCGCCGCAGGCCCTGATGATGTCGGGGGCGTGCCCGCCGCCCGCGCCTTCGGTGTGATAGGTGTGAATGGTGCGACCGCCGATCGCGGCGAGAGTCGTTTCGACGAAGCCGGATTCGTTGAGCGTGTCGGTGTGGATCGCGACTTGCACGTCCATCTTGTCGGCGACTTTGAGCGCGGCGTCGATCGCCGCCGGCGTGGTGCCCCAGTCTTCGTGGAGCTTCAAGCCAATCGCTCCGGCCTCGATCTGCTCGGCCAGCGGCGGCATGAGGCTCGCGTTGCCCTTGCCGAGAAATCCCAGGTTCATCGGGAAGGCTTCCGCGGCCTCGAGCATACGGTGAATGTGCCATGGACCCGGCGTGCAGGTCGTAGCGAACGTGCCGGTCGCCGGTCCCGTGCCGCCGCCGATCATCGTCGTCACGCCCGACATCAGCGCCTCGTCGATTTGCTGCGGACAGATGAAGTGGATATGCGAATCTATGCCGCCGGCGGTCACGATCATGCCTTCTCCGGCGATGATCTCGGTTCCCGCGCCGATCACGATATCGACGCCCGGCTGGATGTCGGGGTTGCCCGCCTTGCCGAGCTTCGCAATGCGGCCTTCCTTGATCGCGATATCGCACTTGACGATACCCGACCAGTCGATGACGAGCGCATTGGTGATGACTGTATCGGCGCTGTTCTTGGCCGTGCGCTGGCTCTGGCCCATGCCGTCGCGGATCACCTTGCCGCCTCCGAACTTCACTTCCTCACCGTACACGGTGAGATCTCTCTCCACTTCGACGACGAGATCGGTGTCAGCGAGGCGCACGCGGTCACCGACCGTGGGCCCGAACATTTCGGCGTAGGCGCGGCGGCCGACCTTCATTGGGAGCTCCGCTTCGGTTTTTTGTCGGGTCGCGTCTTCTTCGCTCGCGCTTTCGTTGCACCTGTCTTTTCGAGTTGACCCATGACCGCAGCGGTGAAGCCGTACACGATGCGCGCTCCTGAAAGCGCGACGAGCTCTACCGTGCGCTCCTGTCCCGGCTCGAAGCGCACCGCAGTTCCTGCGGCGATGTTCAGGCGAAAGCCGCGTGCGGCCGCGCGATCGAAGGAGAGCGCGCCGTTGGTTTCCGCGAAGTGATAGTGCGATCCGACCTGGATCGGCCGGTCGCCCGTGTTGGCGACCGAGAGCTTGATCGTCTTGCGCCCCTTGTTGAGCTCGAGGTCGCCGGGGCGGGTAAGGATTTCCCCGGGGATCACGGTATCGGCTGATGCACAGTAACGAGCTTGGTGCCGTCGGGAAAAGTTGCTTCGACCTGGATCTCCGGAATCATTTCGGGCACGCCGTCCATGACCTGCGCGCGAGTAAGCAGTGTCGTGCCGTGGCTCATCAGCTCGGCGACCGAGCGGCCGTCGCGCGCGCCTTCGACGATCGCCGTGCTCAGGTACGCCACCGTTTCCGGATAGTTGAGCTTCAGTCCGCGCGCGAGTCGGCGCTCTGCGAGCAATGCCGCGGTGAAGAGCAGAAGCTTGTCGCGCTCGCGCGGAGTCAGTTCCATCAGGTGCTCCAGATGCGAGGCATTACCGCAGCGCGCCCCAGTAACGCAGGCCGAGCCAGTGCCCAGATCGCTGCGAAATAGTGCCGCGCCGCTGCCGTCGAATCGCCGAGATAGCGCGCCACAAACAGGCCAGGCAAGCGCGTCACTCCGCCTTCTCCGCTGCTTGTACGAAGTGCACGACAGGAAGAGAGCAAGTCATCGGGAACGTGTTCTGCGGTCGCAAGGAGCGTGCCAAATACCGGCTGCGCTCGGAGGCCCGCCATTGCGGCGAGCCACGGCGAACCCGCGTCGAGCTTGGCTCGCTCGATCCACAGCGGCGCGCCGCAGCGCAGGATCTCGACGCGGTGTCGCACCCGTCCGCGCTCGAAACGCTCCCCGGCCGCGCTTCGACCGAGACAGAAGATGTCCCATCCGAACCACGCGGCATCTTCGCAAAGCTCGACCCGCAAGTCGGATTCGACGATGGCGCCATCGAAGAGGATCGTCTCCTGTGGCAACCACTCGGCTTGGCCGTGTTCACCCACGCTTATCGATATCCGCTGTCGCGCAGTCGCACCGGCAGATCCATACCAGCGCGCGGCACCCGGAGTTGTGATCTGAGCACGAGCGCCAAGCTCGACCGTCGCGGACACTGCGAGCTCATCGCCTCCAACGATGCCTCCAGGAGGATGCACGATGATGCTCTGGCACACGGCATCGCCCTCGGGGTAGAGTAGCTTCTGCACGGTCAGCGGTCCATGATGCCGGCGCCGCGCGAGCACCGTGCGCTCGCCACGGCGCTCGTAGCCGAGCTCGATCTCTGCCGACCAACCTGCAGCTTGCGTCTGCAGGTCTTCTGCCAAAGCGAGCGCATCGTTCACGCCGGGAGTTTATCGCACTGGCGTCGCGGCTAATGAGTCGCACCAGATCGGATCAGGCTGCGCGAAGGCGGTGCATTCCGGCTGCCGCGAAAAACGCGCTCAATCGTGCTCCGAACGCAAGGCCAGCGCGCGCCGGTAAAGAACGTTCCTCGGCGCACCGGTCACGCCAGCGGCGAGGCGCACGGCTTGCGCGAGCGGCAACTCGGCGAGCAAGGCTTGGAGCACGGCATCGTTGGCCGTGGTGTCTGCAGATGAAGCCGTCTTCTCCGGAGCAGCGCCCACGATCAGCACGAACTCGCCCCGCATCCGGTCGGCATCCGCCGCGAGCCACGCCACGGCTTCGCCCAACCGACAGCGATGAATCGACTCGAAGCGCTTGGTCAGCTCGCGCGCGATGACGAGCGGCCTTTCCGATCCAAGCACGTCGGCCAGTGCTCCCACGGTACCCACGATGCGGTGCGGCGCCTCATAGAACACCAGCGCAAAAGGATAGGCCGCAAGCCGAGCCAGCACGCGGCGGCGAGCGCCGTCCTTTGCCGGCAGAAAGCCGCAGAAGAGCCACTCCGGCGCATTCAACCCGGAAACCGACAACGCGGCGACTACCGCGCTCGGGCCCGGCACCGGCACTATTGGATAACCGGCTGCCATCACTGCATCGACGAGCAGGGCTCCGGGATCGCTTACCGCTGGCGTTCCGGCGTCGGTCACTAGGGCCACGCTGCCCCCGGCTGCGAGCACTTCGATGACCTTGCCGGCACGCGCGCGCTCGTTGTGCTCGTGCAGCGACAGCGTCCGCGTAGCGATCCGGTGATGCGCAAGCAGCGAGTGCGTGACTCGGGTGTCTTCGGCGGCGATAAGATCGACCCGGCCCAGCACGTCGAGCGCGCGCAATGTCACGTCTCGCAGGTTTCCGAGCGGCGTTGCGACGACATATAATGCCGATTCGTTCGTCGGCAATGCTGCGCCTGCCGCCACTGCGACGACTCCCTCTTGAAGGTCTCATCCCTCAGCATGCACGCCGCGAGATTTGCCGCCTTCGCGGCGACGCTCACGCTCATCGCATGCGCGGGCACGGCGCCATTGTCCGGTTCGCGCCCGAGCACCGCAACCGCCGCGTCGATCCCGCCTCCTGCCGCGCCGCGCCCGCCGCCGCCCCCGGCGGTCACTACACCGGCGCCCGAGTCGCTCGCTCCTCCGCCGACGGCGATTCCGGTCGCGCCGACGTATCAGCCAAGGAATGATCACATCGCTCTTGTGCTGCCGCTGCAATCGCGTCTTTACGGCCAGGCCGCGGAGGCAGTGCGCGCGGGATTTCTCGCCGCCGCGAACGCTGCGGGAGGCGGCGCACGCATCCAGGTCATCGGTCACGGCGACGACGGCGTCCTGCCCGCAATCGCGACCGTCACCGAAGCGGGCGCGGCGCTCGTCGTCGGCCCGCTCACTCGCGACGATCTGAAGACTGCGTTTGCGATGTCGCCGCTACGCCCGCGAATGCTCGTGCTGAATCAGCCGGAGGATGGAGGCCCGCTCCCGAGCGACACCTACGCGCTCGCGCTCGCCTTCGAGGGTGACGCGACGCTGCTCGCGCGGCGGGCCTTCGAAGAAGGAGCGCGCTCGGTCGCCGCCGTAGTGAACGATTCGCCGCTGCAGAAGCGCTTCGCGAATGCTTTCCTTGCCGAATGGGAGCGCATTGGCGGTGCTCCGCCGAAGCTATACCGCTTCGACCCGAATCCGGAAGTGCTCGCGCTGCTTCGGCGAGAGCTTGCGGCCCGAACTCCTGACGCCGTGCTGCTCGCGCTCGGCGGAGAAGAGGCCGCGCTCACCAAGCCCTACCTGCCGCAGAAGCCGGTGTACGCCGCGAGTCAGATCGGCGACGGGCTGCCGCCTGCGATGCTGCGCGACCTCGAGGGCGTGCGCTACGTCGAGATTCCCTGGCTTGCCGATCCGGCGGCAGCCGCCTTCGCACGCCTTCCGCGAGGCAATTCCGACGACCCCGTGCTCGAGCGGCTGTACGCACTCGGGCTCGACGCGTTCGCGCTTGCCGAGCTCCTCGCGAACGCGGTGCCGCCGCAACGTATCGAGTTCGACGGCGCGACGGGCCATCTGTCGCTTACTCCATCGCGTTATTTCGCGCGCGAAGGACGACTGATGGTGATCCACGACGGCCAGAGCATGGCCTACGCGCCGCCGCAATGAACCGCGGCGACGCCGCCGAAGCTCTCGCCGCGCAGTTTCTGCGTTCTCGCGGCCTCACGATCATCGAGCGCAATTACCGCTGTCGTGGCGGCGAGATAGACCTGATCGCGCGCGACGGATCCAGCCTCGTTTTCGTCGAAGTGCGGCTGCGGCGCACGGGGCATACGGCGGAGCCGCCGCGAGCATCACCGCAGCCAAGCGGCGCCGACTCGGATTCGCGGCGAAGCATTATCTCGGACGCCTCGGTCGCGAGCCGCCATGCCGTTTCGATGCGATCCTGCTCGACACGCTCGCGCCCGAGCGCATCGAATGGCTGCGCGACATCTACGCAACCTGAGCGGCTGATGGCCGGCGAAAAATTGCTACAATGCCGCGCCGAACGATGGATACGACGCACCGCATACGCGCGCATTTCAATGCCAGCGCTCAGCTGAAGCTGGCCGCGGTCGACGCGCTGGCGCCGCAAATCGCCCGCGCCTCGACGCTCATGACCGAATGTCTGCTTGCGGACGGCAAGATCCTCGCCTGCGGCAACGGCGGGTCCGCCTCCGACGCGCAGCATTTCGCCGCCGAAATGGTCGGTCGCTTCGAGCGTGAGCGCCCCGAGCTGCCCGCGATCTCGCTCGCCACCGACACGTCGATCCTAACTGCAATCGCCAACGACTACGACTTCGCCCAGGTGTTCGCCAAGCAGGTACGCGCGCTCGGCGGCGCCGGCGACGTGCTACTCGCAATCTCCACGTCGGGAAACTCGCCGAGCGTCGTGGCTGCAGTCGACGCCGCGCACGAACGCGGCATGCGCGTGGTCGCGCTCACCGGCAAGGGCGGCGGACGAGCGGGCGAACTCCTGACCGCCGACGATGTCCACGTCTGCGTGCCGCACGGGGTGACCGCGCGCATACAGGAGGTGCATCTTCTGGCGATTCATTGCATGTGCGATGCGATCGATGCAAGCCTGCTCGGCGATGAGGAATGAGATGAGAGGAGAGAGCGTCTGGATGGGTTTTGCGAGCCTCGCGCTTGCCACGTCGATCGCGGCACTAAGCGGCTGCGTTCCCGTGGTGATCGGCGCCGGTGTGGCCACCGGTGTGGTTGTGGCGGCCGATCGACGCACGAGCGGAGCGATGCTCGACGACGAAGTCATCGAAGACCGCACCTCGCTGACCATCCAGGAACGGTTCAAGGGCGATTTTCACGTCAACGTGACATGCTACAACGGCATCGCTCTGCTGACCGGCGAAGTGCCTGCCGAGCAGGCGAAGAGGGACGTCGAGGACATCCTGCGGTCCAATCCGAAGGTGCGCGCGGTGCAGGACGAGCTTCTCGTCGGTCCGGTCACCGATCTCGGATCGCGCAGCAACGACACGCTGATCACCTCGAAGGTCAAGTCACGCTTCGTGGAGGCGAACAAGTTCCAGATCAACTACGTCAAGGTCGTCACCGAGCGCGGCGTGGTTTATCTGATGGGTCTCGTCACGCGCGACGAGGGCAACGCGGCCGGCGAGCTCGCCAGCACGACCGCAGGCGTGCAGCGCGTAGTGAAGGTCTTCGAGTACATCAGCGGATGACCGCGGGCGGCGCTTCGGCCCAGCCGGGTTTCGCCGTGAAAATCACGACTCGCGCCGCGCTCGGCGAGCGCGTCAGCGCGCTTCCGCGGCCGCGCGTGTTCACCAACGGCGTGTTCGATCTCATGCACCGAGGGCATATCACGTATCTCGATCGCGCGCGCAGCCTCGGCGCATCGCTGATCGTCGGAGTGAATACCGATGCCTCTGTCCGGCGCCTGGGCAAGGGCGCCGACCGGCCGGTCAATGCGCTGGAGGATCGCCTCGCCGTCCTCGCGGCGCTCGAGTCAGTGAACCTCGTCGTGCCGTTCGATGAGGACACGCCGCTCGCGCTGGTGCTCGCCTGTCACCCGGACATCATTGTCAAGGGCGGCGATTACTCCGTGGAAACCACGGTCGGCGCCGCAGAGGTGATCGGCTGGGGCGGACGATTCGAAGCGATCCCGCTCGTGGCTGGTTGCTCGACCACTCAGCTTATCGCGCGGCTGCGCCGATAGCGGCGCAGTGCAGCCGAGCCCGAGACAGGCCGCTGGTATACTTGAATCGACTTCGCCGGCACCATGTACGAGTCATTGAATCCGACCGGCTTGCAGGCGCTGCTCGCCAGCGAGCCTTCGATGCGGTTGATCGATGTCCGCGGGCCGGCCGAGGTTGCGCGAGGCATGATCCGGGGCGCTCAGCACATCGAGCTCGGCGCGCTTGCTGCGCGAGTCGACGAGCTTGATCCCGATGCACCGCTCGTTCTGTATTGTCTGTCAGGCGCGCGCTCGGCGCAGGGTTGCACGTGGCTTGCACAGAGAGGTTTCCAACGGCTCTACCATCTTCAAGGTGGGATCGCGGCTTGGATGAAGGTCGGGCTGCCGGTGAAGACGTAGGCTCTCGAATGGATGAGACGCTTCAGGTCGATCGCGAAGTGGATGCGCGCGGGCTCAACTGTCCGCTGCCCGTATTGCGCACGAAGAAGGCGTTGAACGACATGAGCAGCGGCGGGCTTCTGCGCATTCTTGCTACCGACCCGGGCTCGGTGCGCGACTTCGAGGCCTTCTGCAGGCAGACCGGAAACGCGCTGCTGCAGCAAAGCGAAAGCGACGGCATATTCGTATTCGTGCTCAGGCGAAAATAGGCGAGCGTCGATGGCCAATGAAATTCAGGCAGTAAGCGAGTTGACGAAGGAATCGTTCGCGCGCTCGATCAACGGCCACTCCTTCGCGGTCATCGACTTCTGGGCGCCCTGGTGCGGACCGTGCCGTGCCTTCGCGCCAGTGTTCGCCGCCGCTGCGACCCGTCATCCCAACGTGCTCTTCGCCAAGGTCAACACCGAGGAGGAGAAGGAGATCGCGGCGCATTTTCGCATCCGCTCGATTCCGACGCTGATGATCTTTCGCGACAACATCATCGTCTTCGCGCAGGCCGGCGCGCTATCCGCCGGCGCGCTCGATCAGGTACTGGCCGCGGCGAAGGGACTCGACATGGATGCGGTGCGGCGCGAAGTCTCGGCGCAGAGCGAAGCTACAAACAAGGAAAACACGCAAGCGTCAACTTAGAAGGACCGCCGCGCTAACCGGCGCTTCAGCGCCGTGTTCAGCGAGTTAGTGCGTCACGTTTACCAGTGACGCACTAACGGCGGTAGCGATTCAGGAAGTCCAGCACGATCCCCTTTTGACTCTTCTCGATCGCGGCGTCGAGGCTGCGGTCGGTTGGATCGTATTGAGCGGCCTTGCGGAAAGCGTTGATCGCGTCCTGATGGTAGCCCTGCGCCTGCATGGCATAGCCGAGGCAGCGCCAAGGCTCCGGGTTCCAGAATTCGAGGTCGGTCCACGCCTGGCAGAGCTCGGCGGCGCGGCGCCAGTTGCCGGCGCGCAGCATGCGCGGGCCCTCTCCGCGCAGCAGCGCGAGTCGCGCCTGTCGCTCCGCGAAGAGGGATGCCGTATCGACGTCATCGACAGCCGGGGCCGTGACGGGAGCCGGCGCTGGTTCGGGAGCGACCGCGCTGCGAGCGATGGAGCTGATCTTGCCGGCCTCGCCCTGCATTCCGTACGACAGCAATGACGGCGGCGAAGGCACCCACGTCGCGACCGCGCCACGCGCCATTGCGATCGATTCAGTCATCGGCTCGTGCCACGCCACACCGTAGAGCCAGAGCATGGCTGCGAGGCCCACTATACCGGTGAAGATGTTGAGTGCGCCAGGCGGGCTGTGCGTCACCAGACAATCTTCCGTGAAATCCCAATCGGTCTCGCCGTTCTGCGCCACCTTCTCGTAGGCAATAGCGATCAGGATGGGGGCGAAGAGCGGAAACCCGCAGGCGATGCCTTCCCACCACACCCGAAATCCGCGCCGCAGTGCGCGCTCCAACTGGGCGCGCACGTCGCGTCGCGCGTAGGCATCGCTGATAGAAAACTGCAGGTACACGCCGAAGAGCCACTTGCCGGGCGTCTGCTGGAGCGAGGCGATCAGCAAGGCTTCGACCGGCACCCAGCTCGCGGTAATAAGCACCGGCGCGAACAAAGGGTGCCCAAGCCAGAATGCTGCTTCGTCGCCCACGATGCCGGCACCGTGAAGCTCGGACAGCAGCAGCGCGAGCACGAGTCCCCAGATGGCGTAGTCAAACAGCCGCGCCGCGAGGCGATTCCAAGGACGCGGCTCGCTCGTGCGGCCGGCCTTTGCGCGCTCGAGCTCCGCCATGCGCAGCTGGAAGATCCAGCTCGCATCTTCCTGCGGCGCATTGGTGCCGAGGAAGACGCTTTTCTCGCGGCGCCAGTTGAGGATCGCGATATCGGTCTGCGGCAGCAGCCCCGGCGTGGTGATCACGCGCCGGCGGCGCATGAACGCGATGCCGTGCACGATGCCGTACACCATCGTCAGCACAAGCAACGTCAGCGTGAGCCACACCAGCACCTGCTTCGCGACGAGAACGGTATCGGCCGGCGTGACGAAGACGATCGCCCCTGCTATGAACGCACCGAAGAGCAGGCAGAGCGCGACGCGTCCGGGTAGCGAGCGCCCGAACGAAGCGACGACGCGCTCGGTGAGCCCGGGATGATGCAGTGATTTTTCCGGCGCTTGAGGCGCGGTGAGAAGCTGCTCGTCGATGGCATCGATCGCTTCTTCGTCGCCGGCTTGGGTGGCAGTGCCCACCGCATTTGCGTCGATCGCGACGTTGGTCACGAAGTGCGCGATGCGCTCCTCGGTATTCGTCTCGGTGGTCGTCAGCAATTCCTGATCGTAGCGTTGGCGATGCTCCGGTTCGCTCAGTATGCGGCTGGCATGATTGATGAAGCGCAGCGCCTCTTCGACGTTGCCCTGGCCGTCGCGCGTCTTCGCGTAATACTTGCGGATCAGGCGACGCAACGCCGCGCGCACCTCTTCATCCGAGGCGGTGGGCGCGATGCCGAGGGCTTCGTATAGCGTCGCTTTCATGTCCCTTGCGCGCGAAAAGGGGCAATTTTGACGCTGGAATCTTCGGTTAATTGGGCCTGCATTGCAAGCCGAAGGCTGCGCGGGGTCGCGACAGTGTTTCGAAGCTGGCGCTGCGCGGCAAACGCTGCCGCCCAGCGTCAGTATGGCAAAAAAAGCGGCCCGCAGGCCGCCTTTCCTCGGATTGGTTTGCGGCGCTATTCGCCCTGCTTTTCCTCTCGTTGCGAGAGCTTTTCACGGATGCGCGCCGACTTCCCGGAGCGTCCGCGCAGATAATAGAGCTTGGCACGGCGCACGTCGCCTTTGCGCTTCACCTCGATGCTGGCGATCAGCGGCGAATAGGTCTGGAAGGTGCGCTCCACACCCTCTCCGCTCGATACTTTACGCACGACGAAGGACGAATTGAGACCACGGTTGCGCTTGGCCATCACGACGCCTTCGTAGGCTTGCACGCGCTTGCGCTCGCCCTCGACGACATTGACGTTGACGACGATGGTGTCGCCCGGTGCGAACTCCGGAATCGTCTTGCCCAGGCGGGCGATTTCTTCCTGCTCCAGCTGTTTGATCACGTTCATTTCGCTTCTCTCCGTTGCGCAAGGTCCTGCTCGCGCCTGAATTCTTCCAGCAATGCCGCCTCTTCGGCATTCATCCCGCGCGCCGCCAGCATGTCCGGCCGCCGCTGCCACGTCCTTCCCAGCGACTGCTTGAGCCGCCAGCGTGCGATCTCGGCGTGATTCCCAGACAATAGCACTGCCGGAACCGCTGTGCCCGCATAACTTTCGGGGCGCGTGTAGTGCTGACAGTCGAGCAGCCCGCCAACGAATGATTCCTGCACGCTCGACTGCTCGTCGTTCAAGGCGCCCGGCAACAGCCGCACCATCGCGTCGACCAGCATGAGCGCCGGAAGCTCACCGCCCGAGACCACAAAGTCACCGATCGAAAGCTCCAGGTCGACCGCGCGCTCCAAAACGCGCTCGTCGATGGCCTCATAGCGTCCGGCGACGATCACCAGCCCCTGCAGCGCCGCGAGCTCGGCCACGCGCCGATGCGTCAGCCTCTCGCCCTGCGGCGACATGTATACGACGCGCTGCCCCGCTACACCCGCGCCGACGAGCGCGCCGCGAGCCGCGGCTATTGCCTTCTCCAGCGGCTCGGCGAGCATCACCATGCCCGGCCCGCCACCGTACGGCCGGTCGTCGACCGTCCGATGACGGTCGGTCGCGAAATCGCGCGGGTTCACTGTGCCGAGCTGCCACAGTCCGCGCTCCCGCGCTCGTCCCGTCACGCCGGTGGACGCAACGGCCTCCACCATTTCGGGAAAGAGCGTGATGATCTCGATCCGCATTACCGCCGACACTCCACGGCCACCACCGCCGCTATCCCTTGCTCATGGGCCAATCGACGACGATGCGCCCATGCTCCATATCGATCGCTTCGACGTAAGCCGGCACCAGAGGGATCAGCTCTTCGGTTCCGCCTTCGCTCTCGACCCGCAGCAGGGCGTGAGCCGGCGTTTCCAGCAATCCTGCGACCCGACCCAACCGGTCCCCCTGCCTGTTCACGACTGTCAATTCGAGAAGGTCGGCCAGGTAGACTTCACCGCTGGCAAGCTTCGGAAGTGCGGCGCGCGGCACGCCGATCGCGGCACCTCGCCATGCGGCAGCATCTTCGCGCTTGTTCAAACCATCGAGGCGCGCCACCAAGGTGTCGGCATGACTACGCGCTTCGACCACCGCAAACTCTCGCCAATCTTCGCCCTTGCTCGCCAGCCACCAGCGTCGCTGTGCGATCAACGCGGCGGGCGAACTGGTGAAGGCTCGCAGCTTGATCCAGCCTCTCACTCCGTAGGGAGCAAGCACGCGCCCCATGACGATCATGCGGCTTGCGCCCTTCAGCCCAGGCGCCGGGGCGGCGCGCTGCTCTGATGTCAGCTCGGCGCCTTCGCGCTGCGTGCTAGCCTGCTGCGCCCGATTGCGCGGCCGGCTTCGCTCCCGCGACCCGCTTGACGAGCCCGGCGACCGTCTCGGAAAGCTTCGCACCCTGTTGCCGCCAGTGATCGATCCGATCCAGCGACAGGCGCAAGGCTTCTTCGCTATCGCCCGCTATCGGGTTGTAGAAACCGACCCGCTCGATGAACCGGCCGTCACGCCGGTTACGCGAGTCGGCGACCACGACGTTGAAGAAGGGCCGCTTCTTGGCACCGCCGCGCGCGAGCCGAATCACCACCATTGCATTGCCCCGAGTGAAAAAAGACGTTGATTATAAGGCAGAAAGACGGCTCGTGGCAAGGTATTGCGCTGTCGCGATCTCGTCTTCCTCAGCGCAGGCCTGGAAAAGCCCCCTTCAGCCCGCGCAGCATCTTCTGCCTGCCTCCGCGGCTGACCATCTTCATCATCTTCCTCGCCTGTTCGAACTGGCTGAGCAGCCGGTTGACCTCCTGCACCGACACGCCGGCGCCAGTAGCGATGCGGCGCTTGCGAGAAGCCTTCAGCAGTTCCGGTTTTGCGCGCTCTTCCGGCGTCATCGAGTTGATGATGCCTTCGAGCCGCCGAATGCTGCGCTCTTCGATCTGGCTTGATTGAGCGCCTTGAAGAGCATGGGCGATTTCGGCCGGGAGCTTGTCGAGCAGCCCCTCCATGCCGCCGAGCTTGCGCATCTCGCCGATCTGCGCCTTGAAATCATCCAGATCGAAGCCCTTCCCGCTCTTGATCTTGCGCGCCAGCTTCTCCGCCTGATCGCGATCGACCTGGCGGTGCGCGTCCTCGATCAGCGTAAGCACATCGCCCATCCCGAGAATGCGTGCAGCCATGCGGTCAGGATGGAAGATTTCCAGTCCATCGGGCTTTTCCGACACGCCGACGAACTTGATCGCCGCACCTGTGATCTCCCGCACCGACAAGGCGGCGCCACCGCGCGCATCGCCGTCGAGTTTCGTCAGCACGATGCCGGTGAGCGGCAGCACTTCGGCGAAAGCTCGCGCGGTGTTCACCGCATCCTGCCCCTGCATCGAATCGACGACGAAGAGCGTCTCGGCTGGCGTGAGTGCGGCGTGCAGCGCGGCGATCTCGCGCATCATCGCCTCGTCGATCGCAAGTCGTCCCGCGGTATCCACGATCAGCACGTCGTGGTAATGCGTTCGCGCCCAGCCGAGCGCAGCCACTGCGATCGCGACCGGCTCACTGCCGGCTGCGGGCGTGAAGTAATCGGCTCCAATTTGTTCGGCGAGTGTTTCGAGCTGCGTCATCGCCGCCGGCCGGTAGACGTCGCAGCTCGCGAGCAATACTTTCTTGCGCTCGCTTTCGCGCAGCCGCCGCGCGAGCTTCGCCGCCGACGTCGTCTTGCCCGAACCCTGCAAGCCCGCGAGGAGGATCACCGCAGGCGGGGTTGTCGCCAAGTTGAGGGGAGCCGCGGAACCGCCCATGAGCGCTGCCAGCTCGCGCTGCACGATGCCGATCAATGCCTGTCCCGGTGTGAGGGATCCGATCACCTCCTGCCCCAATGATCTTTCGCGAACCGCAGCGATGAAGCGCTTGACGATCGGCAGCGCGACGTCCGCCTCGAGCAGCGCCAGACGAGCCTCGCGCAGAGCCTCGTCGATGTTGCCCTCGGTGAGACGCGCCTCGCCGCGCAGCGTCTTCATCAAGCGGCCGAGTCGCTGGGTGAGAAGATCGAGCATCGAGGGAGGTCAGTCGGGAAAGCGCCGCGGCAGGAACAAGCACAGCGCTGGTGTACACTCACGCTGCTGAGCACGTCGGCAGGCATGATTTTACTCTACTTGCTCGTTCCGGCCGCTTACCTGGTCGCGGCATGGCCGGATTGGCAACGCTTGGCACAACCCACCTCGCCGCAGTCGTCCGGTGTCGCCGCGTTGTCGCGGTGGCTGCCCGCGTTCGCGCTGACCGGGCACGCTGTACTGGTCGCCAGCAGCGTATTCACGCGCGACGGACTCGATCTGAGCCTCGTCAACGCCACTTCGGCCGTCGCCGGCTCGGCGGCGCTTTTCGCATGGAGCGTCGGGCTGGGCGGTGCGCTGCCCGGCGTGTCGGCCATCACCTTGCCCGTTGCCGCGCTTGCGTCAACGCTCCCCGGCCTGCTGCCGAACCCGCATCGGTTTTCTTTCACCGACGAGCCGCTGGCTGCTTTGCACATCGCAGTGGCGCTGATGGCCTACGCTCTGTTCATCGTCGCGGCGCTGCAGGCTCTTGTGCTGCTCGGCCTCGAGCGCAGGCTGCATCGCGGCCTTCCCGATCCACACGCCGGCCCTGTCCCGCTGCTCACGCTCGAGCAATTCCTCTTTCGTCTGCTGGACGCGGGTTTTGTCCTGCTGACCATTACCCTCGCGAGCGGCGCGATATTCTCCGAAGACGTGTTCGGCAGACCGTTCCGGTTTACGCACAAGATCGTGTTCTCGGTGCTTGCGTGGTTCACCTTCGGCGCGCTCCTCGTCGGTCGCCATCGTTACGGCTGGCGCGGCCGCAGCGCCCTTATGTGGGTGCTCGCCGGAACGGTCTTGCTTGTGCTCGCCTACTTCGGAAGCAAGTTCGTCCTTGAGGTTATTCTCGGCCGCTAACGGACCTCGATGACCGAGTTTTCGCTCAATACGCTGCTCGTCGCCCTTGGCGCTCTGCTCGTGGTGTCGGGATTCTTCTCGATCGCCGAAACAGCGATGATGGCGGTCAATCGGTATCGGCTGCGTCATCGCGCGAAGAAGGGCGCCCGCGGCGCCAAGCTTGCGCTCTCGCTGCTGGCGCAGACCGACAAGCTGCTCGGAGTGATCCTGCTGGGCAACACGCTGGTCGCGGCGGCCGCCGCCACCCTCACGGCGGTGATCACCAAGCGCCTCTTCGGCGAAGGTGAAGTTGCGCTGGCGCTCGGAACTGTCGCCATCACGCTCGCGCTCCTCGTCTTCTCCGAGATCACGCCCAAGGTGGTGGGTGCGGCGTATGCAGATCGCATCGCGCCGCTTCTTGCCTTCGTGCTCGCGCCGCTGCTACGCCTCGCCTATCCCGCGGTGTGGGCAGTCAACCTCGTCGTGCGCGGACTGCTGAAATTGCTCTGGCTCAATCCGGAGGCAGACCCGCACGCGAAGCTGTCGCAGGAAGAGTTGCGGAGCCTCGTGCTCGAAGCACATTACTTTCGCGGCAAGCATCGCGCCATGCTCGCCAATCTGTTCGATCTGGAAGCGGTCAGCGTCGACGACGTCATGACGCCGCGCAGCCACATCGAGGCGATCGACCTGGGCGCCAAACCGGCAACGCTCACGCAACAGCTTGCTAACAGTTACCACACGCGGCTTCCGGCCTACGAAGAAGAGCTCGACAACATCGTCGGGATCATTCACGTGAAGCAGGTGTTGCGGCTGCAGCAAACCGACGAGATCGACGCCGAGCAATTGCGCACCATCGTTCGTCCCGCGTACTTCATTCCCGCGGGCACTCCACTGCTCGCCCAGTTGCAGCAGTTTCAGGCGGCGCAGCAGCGCCTGGGCCTGGTCGTCGACGAATACGGCGAGCTTCTCGGGTTGGTCACGCTCGAAGACATACTCGAGGAGATCGTCGGCGAGTTCACGACACAAGGCCCGGGCGGGTCCGAATCGCTGCAGCGCGAGGCGGACGGCAGCGCGATCGTCGACGGCATGACGCCGCTGCGCACGCTCAATCGCAAGCTGGGAACGGACTTTCCGGTCGACGGACCGAAGACGCTCAACGGGCTGATCGTCGAGAAGCTCGGCGAGATTCCAGTCGCCGGCGCGAGATTGCGCATCGCAAGCCAGAGCGTTGAAGTCCTTCAAGTTCAGGACCGGGCGGTCCGGGTCGCAAAGCTGCTTCCACCTCTGGGCCGTGGCACGGCTCCTGCTTTACAAACCAGCGGGGAGCAGGCATCATCGATTCGTTAACTTTTATGCTGCTGGAATAGGCGCTTAGGAGCCGATCTTCCAGCAAGACTGGACGACTAGAGGCTGATGGCAACGCAGGCAGCAATCCGGAACATCAGCGGGCTTGCACGAGCCATGGTGCAGCACGGGCTGCTCTCGGAAAACGATGCGGAAGCGCTGCAGAGCCAAGCCCAGTCCGCCAACATCGGCTTCGTCGAGCAGACAGTCAGCAGCAAGAAGATGACCGCCGCACAGGTGGCGGTCTTCGCGTCGCGCGCCTTCGGCACGCCATTACTCGACCTCGCCGGTTTCGACCTCGAGCACATCAACAAGGATCTCGTGGACCCGAAGCTTGCCGCGACACGCCGCGTGCTGCCGCTGCACAAGCGCGGCAACCGGCTCTTCGTCGCGGTTTCCGATCCAGCCAACCTCCAGGCGCTGGACGAAGTCCGATTCAAGACCAACCTCGTGATCGACCCGGTCGTGGTGGAGGACGACAAGCTCGGCCAGGCGATCGCGAAGGTCCTGGAGACTGCCGGTCAGACGCTGAAGGATCTCACGGTCAGCGAAAGCGATCTTGAGGTCGATCTCGACGAAGGCAACAAGAGCACGGCCGACGAAGCGAACCCCGACGTCGAGGACGCACCCGTCGTTCGTTACATCCAGAAGATTCTGCTCGATGCCATTGGCGCCGGCGTTTCCGATATCCACTTCGAACCCTATGAGAAGTTCTATCGCGTGCGTTACCGGCTCGACGGGGTGCTGATGGAGGTGGCGCAGCCACCGATTGCCATCAAGGACAAGGTCGCATCGCGGATCAAGGTGATCTCCAAGCTGGACATCTCGGAGAAGCGTGTGCCGCAGGACGGGCGCATGAAGCTCGTGCTGTCGAAGAATCGGACGATCGACTTCCGTGTCAGCACGCTGCCCACGCTTTACGGCGAAAAATTGGTCCTGCGCATTCTGGATGCGGCGGGCGTCAAGCTCGGCATCGAGGCCCTCGGCTATGAAGCCGACCAGCAACGCCTGCTCATGGACGCGATCGCCCGTCCCTACGGCATGATTCTCGTCACCGGCCCAACCGGCAGCGGCAAGACCGTGTCGCTGTACACCTGCCTCAACATTCTGAACCAGCCGGGCATCAACATCGCAACTGCCGAAGACCCGGCCGAAATACAGCTCCCGGGCATCAACCAGGTCAACGTCAACGACAAGGCGGGCCTCAACTTCGCCACCGCGCTGCGCGCGTTTCTGCGCCAGGACCCCGACATCATCATGGTCGGGGAAATCCGCGACCTCGAGACGGCAGAGATCTCGGTCAAAGCTGCGCAGACAGGCCATTTGGTGCTGTCTACGCTACACACCAACGATGCGCCGGCGACTTTGACGCGACTCGCGAACATGGGCGTGGCGCCGTTCAACATCGCATCGAGCGTACTCCTGATCACGGCACAGCGGCTCGCACGTAAGCTCTGCTCGAATTGCAAGAAGCCTGAGGACATTCCGCCCGAAGCGTTGGTCGGTGCCGGCTTCTCCGAAGAGGATATCGACGGGTCGTGGCAGGCGTACGGACCGACCGGCTGCAGCGAGTGCCGCAATACGGGCTACAAGGGACGACTGGGCATCTACGAAGTAATGCCGATCTCGGACGAAATGCGACAGCTCATCATGCGCAGTGGAACCTCACTGGACATCGCCGCGCAGGCTCAGAAAGAAGGCATCCGCAATTTGCGACAGTCGGGCTTGTTGAAAGTCAAACAGGGTGTGACTTCGCTCGAGGAGATCGAAGCGGTCACCAACGAGTAATCACCACGGAACCGAAATCATATGGCCACCGCGATCGCGCAGCGCCGGGAAAGTCAAATCAAGGAATACACCTTCCTGTGGGAAGGGGTCGACCGCAACAACCGCCATGTGCGCGGCGAAACGAAGGCGGCCTCCGAAGCGGTCGTCAACTCCAATCTGAGGCGCCAGGGAATCCGCATCACCAAGCTGCGGCGGCAGACCTTCCGCGGTGGCGGTCGGGTCAACGAGAAGGACATTACGTTCTTCACGCGCCAGCTGGCGACGATGCTCAAAGCCGGGGTACCGCTGCTGCAGTCGTTCGAGATCATTGCTCGCGGGCACAAGAACCCTCGCTTTGCGCGCCTGATGATGGAGATCAAGGGGCGGATTGAAGCGGGTTCGAGCCTCTCGCAGGCTTTCCGGGAGCACCCCGGACAATTCGACTCGCTGTACTGCAACCTGGTCGGTGCGGGCGAGACTGCGGGGATGCTGGATGGAATCCTCGAGCGACTCGCAACCTACAAGGAGAAGATTCTCGCCATCAAGAGCAAGATCAAGTCCGCGCTCTTTTATCCAACCACCGTGGTCGTGGTTGCGATCGGCGTGGTAACCGTGATCATGATCTGGGTGATTCCCGCCTTCAAGCAGGTCTTCACCAATTTCGGAGCCAATCTGCCCGCGCCAACATTGGTCGTCATTGGGATATCCGATTTCTTTGTCGCCTGGTGGTGGGTGATGGCTGCCATCATTGCGGGTACCGTGATGGGGCTCTTCGTTTTGCATCGCCGCTCCGCAGCGTTCCGCTACACACTCGATCGGATTTCGCTCAAGGTGCCCATTGTCGGCGGCATCATAGAAAAGGCCACGATCGCCCGCTGGACACGCACGCTGTCGACGATGTTTGCGGCTGGCGTGCCGCTGGTCGAGGCGCTAGACGCAGTCGCCGGAGCGGCCGGGAACGCCGTCTACGCCGCGGGGACAAAAAAAATTCAAACCGAGGTCAGCACGGGTACGACCCTGACCAACGCCATGCACAACACGGGACTTTTTCCAAGCATGGTGCTGCAGATGACTCAGATTGGCGAAGAATCCGGGTCGCTCGATGGAATGTTGTCTCGAGTAGCGGACTTCTTCGAGCGCGAGGTCGACGACGCGGTTGCCGCGCTCTCGAGCTTGCTCGAGCCGATCATCATCGTCTTTCTCGGTGTCGTGATCGGTGGGCTGGTTGTCGCGATGTATCTGCCGATCTTCAAGCTCGGCGCAGTGATCTAAGACTTCGCCGTCAACTCATGCCGGCGCTAGCGACGGATCCGCAGACCGTTGCGGTTGTCGCCGGCATCGTCGGTCTTTGCGTCGGGAGCTTCGTTAACGTCGTTATTCACCGCCTGCCCAAAATGCTCGATCGCGGCTGGCGCGCGCAGTGCGCCGAGCTTGCAGGTGAGAGCGTGGCGGAGCTGCCACGCTACAACCTGGTGACCCCGCGCTCGCAGTGTCCGTCCTGCGGACACCCGATTTCGGCGCTAGAGAACGTTCCGGTGTTGAGCTATCTCGTGCTGCGCGGGCGCTGCTCGGCGTGCAAAGCATGGATCTCGGCGCGCTATCCGCTGGTCGAGCTCCTGACCGGCGCACTCACCGTCGCTGCCGCGCTGCGTTTCCAGGGCGTCCCGGCGATCGCCGCCGCTTCGCTGCTCCTTTGGACGCTGGTGGCGTTGACCTTCATCGATTTCGACACTCAACTCTTGCCTGACAGTGTCACGCTGCCGTTGCTCTGGGCCGGCCTCATCGTCAACGCGGCCGGGATCCTGCCAGGCGTGACGCTGCGCGATGCCGTTATCGGCGCGGTGGCCGGATATCTTGCCCTGTGGATCGTCTACTGGTTGTTCAAGCTGATTCGCGGCAAGGAAGGGATGGGCTACGGTGATTTCAAGCTTCTCGCCGCGCTCGGCGCGTGGATGGGCTGGCAGCTGCTGCTGCCGATTGTGCTGCTCTCCTCGCTGGTTGGAGCCGCAGTCGGCATTGGTCTCGTGGTATTCAAGGGCCGCGATCACCAGATTCCGCTCGCTTTCGGGCCGTTCCTCGCCATTGCCGGCGCGATCGCCCTCTTTTTCGGTCGGTCGCTGATGGCGCTCTACCTTCCGGGTTGAACGTGGCCTGTGTCGTTGGCCTCACCGGCGGCATCGGCAGCGGCAAAACAGCTGTGGCGCATGCCTTTGGCCGATTGGGCATTGAGATCGTAGACACCGATCAGCTTGCGCATCGACTATCCGCTTCGGGCGAGCCCGGCTTTGCTGCGATCCGTGCTGCGCTTGCCGGTGTTCCGCTGCTCGCGGACGGCGAGATCGATCGCGCGGCGCTGCGGCGGATCGTATTTGCAGACCCGATGAAACGGGCGCAGCTGGAGAACGCCCTGCACCCGCTTATCAGCGCCGAGGCTCGGCGGCTGATCGCTCGATGGTCCGGCCCTTATGGGGTCGTCGTCGTGCCGCTGCTGCTGGAGCACGAGGGACTGCGCGCGGTCGTGGATCGCGTGCTGGTGGTCGACTGTCCGGAGAAGGAGCAAGTCCGACGAGTCGTCGCACGCAGCGGCATCGCTCCCGCGGAAGTGCGCACGATCATGGCTGCACAGCTGCCGCGGGAGCGCAGGCTCGCGGCGGCCGATGACGTGATCGACAACGCGGGAGCGCCCGAAGCGATCGCACCGCAAGTAGCGGCGCTCGACCGCCGTTATCGCGAATTGGCAGCCGCGCGCTGCGCGTCATGAAATTCGTTCCGGAAAGCGCGTTTGCAACGCCACACGCCGCGGTTGGTGCACAATGGCGACACCGTCTGAACTGGCACCGCGCGTGATCTGCTACGAGCATCCATTGAACGAGCGCATCCGCACGCTGATGCGCCTCGAAGATCTGTACCGGCGGGCGCTCTTCTTCACCGCGGAAACGGAAGCAGCCGACCATCACGCTGCGCTGCTGTCGCTGTTCGAAATAATCGATGTCGCCGCGCGTGCCGATCTCAAGACGGACATCCTGCAGGAGCTCGAGCGACAGCGCCAGCTGCTGGTGCCACTGCGGAACAATCCTGCCATCGAGGCCGAAGCGCTCGACGCGGTGCTCGCCGAGATCGATAACGTGGCGGCGAACCTGCTCGCTCAAACGGGCAAGATCGGACAGCAGTTGCGCGACAACGAATGGCTGATGGCGATCAAGCAGCGCACCGGCATTCCCGGCGGAGCCTGCGAATTCGATCTGCCGGCCTACCACCATTGGCTGCACGTAGCGCCGACCGCGCGCAAACGCGATCTCGAAGGATGGCTCGCGCCGCTGCTGCCGATCCACTCGGGATTGGCGATCATCCTGCGGCTGCTTCGCGACAACGGGAAGACGAGCCAGCAAGTCGCATATCGCGGCGTCTTTCAGTCGATGCTGACGACCACCAAGGTCGCGCAGCTGCTTCGGCTTTCCCTCGGCGCCGACCTGCCGTGCGTTCCGGAAATCAGCGCCAACAAGTACGCGCTCAACATTCGCTTTGTCGGAGTGAACGGCATGGACCGCGGCTCGGTCTATGACGGCGACGTCGAGTTCGAGTTGATGTTCTGTAATCTGTAGCGGTCATGACGCAAGGACGCATCGTGAGCTGCCCGCAGTGCGGCGCACCCGTCGCGTGGACCCCGGCAAGTCGTTTCCGTCCTTTCTGCTCCGAGCGCTGCCGGATGATCGACCTCGGCGCCTGGGCGAGCGAGTCCTATCGCGTGCCCGTCGCCGAGGAATCCGTCGAAGCCGACGACGAACGTCCGGAAAACCCGTCGTGACTAGCTTTCCCACGCCGCGCGGCGCAGGGCGACGCCATGCGCGCCGCAATCCATTGCCGTTTCCAGGTCGGCTGCGCTCAATCCGCCCAGCGCATAGACAGGTATCGAGACGCCGGGAAGCAGCGCCGCGACGCGAGCCCAGCCGAGAGGCTCGCTCCACGGGTGCGTCGGCGTGGCCGCTACGGGTCCGAGCACGGCGAAATCCACTCCCAACGCCGCGGCGTGCTCGAGCTCCGCTCGATCGTGGCACGACGCGGCACAGAGCATTCCATCCGCGCGCACACGCTCGTCGAGCAAGGTCGCGGCGGGCCAGTGCACGCCATCGCATCCGAGAGCGCGGGCGAGCGCGGCATCGCCGTTGAGCAAGACGCGCGCGCGCGCGGGACGCGCAACGGATAGGATTCGCTCGGCGAGTCTCGCGATCCGTTCGACCGGCCAGCTCTTCTCGCGAAGCTGGATCAGACGCAGGCCACCGTCGACCGCATGCCGGACGCGAACGAGGAATGCATCCTCACCCATCTCGTCGGCCATGGAGATTCCATAAACCGGCGGCAACTCGAGCGCGCGCAGGATCGTCGTGTTTGCCGGCAACAATGGAGCGACTTGGAACGCGCCGGGAATCTGCCAGGCGATCGCCTGTCCGTCGCGTCCCTGCGGTTCGCCGCGCCAGTCGAACACGCGGAAGAAAGCGAGCTCAACGTTTGCGTGCGGATAGTGGTAGCGCTGAGTGAGCCATGGCGCCGCGCGCACCACTTCGATGCCTAGCTCTTCATGCAGCTCCCGCGCGAGCGCGTCTCGCGGCAATTCGCCGGGCTCGAGCTTTCCTCCGGGGAATTCCCAGTATCCTGGGTATGGTGTTCCCGCGAGCCGCTGCGCAAGCAGCACACGGCCATCGGGTCGCTGCAAGACCGCGACCGCGACCGGGACGATCGGTGGTTCGCTCAACGTTCCTTGCCGGAAGCAAGTGCGCTACGGCCAGCGTGCGCTCGCGCGAACTGCCAAGCCACGCGCCCGCTGCGTGACCCGCGGTGTAGCGAGAACTGGATCGCTTCGCGGTGCAGTGCCTCGATGCCTCGCGCGTCGCGCGGGAGTTTCGCCCCGAATACGCCGAGCCAGCCGTCCACCGCGGCCAAATAGTCGTTCTGGCTGAACGGATAGAATGAGATCCACAATCCGAAGCGCTCCGAGAGCGAAATTTTCTCCTCGATCGATTCGCCGGGGTGAACCTCTTCGCCCACGTGCTTGGTCTCGAGGTTTTCGCTGAAGTATTCTGGAATGAGATGTCGCCGGTTGGACGTCGCGTAGATCAGCACGTTGAGCGAAGGCTGCGCGAGGCTGCCGTCGAGCATGACCTTGAGCGCCTTGTAACCGGGCTCGTTGGCGTCGAAGGAAAGATCGTCGCAGAAGACGATGAATCGCTCCGGCCGCCCGGCGATTACGTCCGTGATGTCCGGCAGATCGACGAGATCGGTCTTCTCCACTTCGATCAGCCGCAGCCCCTTGGCGCCATACTTGACCAGCATCGCCTTGACCAGCGAAGACTTGCCGGTGCCACGCGAGCCGGTCAGCAGCACGTTGTTCGCGGGGAGCCCCACGACGAACTGACGCGTGTTACCGTCGATGGCGCGCTTCTGGTCGTCAATCGCGACCAGATAGTCGAGCTTGATCGCTTGCGGATCGGTAATCGCCTGCAGGAACCCGCGCGTCCCGCGCTTGCGCCAGCGAAAAGCGCGGGCGCTCCAGTCGGGCGGCGGCGGCGGCGGGGGCAGGCAGGCCTCGAGCCGCTTAAGGACGCCTTCAGCGCGGTCGAGCGCGCGCGAGAGCGAATCGCCGGCGTTCTTGCGCGCCATCAGGTTCGATAGTCGGCGTTGATGCGAACGTAATCCTGGGACAGGTCGCAGGTCCACACGGTGGCGCTCGCTTCGCCCCGCCCGAGCGAAACGCGAACGCCGATCTCCGCCTTCGCCATGACACGCTGCCCGTCTTCCTCGCGATAGGAAGCCGCTCGGCCTCCATCGGCCACGACCTTGACTTCGTCCAGCCAGAACGAGACGCCGCTCGGGTCGAGATCGTCGAGCCCGGCGTTGCCGATCGCGCAGACGATCCTGCCGAGATTCGGGTCCGAGGCAAAGAATGCCGTCTTGACCAGGGGCGACTGCGCAATCGTGCGCGCGACGCGATCGCATTCGCTCTCGTCGCGGCCCCCCTCGACCCGGATCGTGATGAACTTGGTCGCGCCTTCGCCGTCGCGCACGATCGCCTGCGCGAGCTCGCAAGCGACGGCGGCAATCGCCTTCTTGAGCGGAGCGAATCGCGGATCCTTGCGATCAGCGACCGGCGTCAAAGGCGCGCGATGCGACGACATGACGACGAAGCTGTCGTTGGTCGACGTGTCGCCGTCGATCGTGATCCGATTGAAGGATTCGCGCGCAACCGCAAAGGTAAGCTCGTCCAGCAGCGGGCGCGCGACCGGCGCGTCCGTAGCGACGAAGCCGAGCAACGTAGCCATGTTCGGCGCGATCATGCCCGCGCCCTTGGCGATTCCGGTCACGGTGATCGGCACCCCGTCTATCGTCACGCGCCGCGATGCCCCCTTCGGTACGGTGTCGGTGGTCATGATCGCGCGCACTGCGGCATGCCAGCCACCCTCTACCAGCGCCTCGCGGCAGGCGGGAAGCGCTCGGACGATTCGATCGACGGGTAAAGGTTCCATGATGACGCCGGTCGAGAAAGGAAGCACCGCCTCCGGCACGCACTCGACGAGCCTCGCAACGTTTGCGCAGGTCTCGCGCGCGTCGGCGAGCCCCGGTTCGCCGGTCCCCGCATTTGCATTGCCGGCGTTGACGACGAGCGCACCGATCGACTTCGCGCGCGTCAGGTGCTCGCGGCAAACCTGGACCGGCGCCGCGCTGAAGCGATTTTCGGTGAACACCCCCGCCGCCTGCGCGCCGGGCGCGAGACGCACCAGCAGCAGATCGTCGCGCGACCAATTCTTGATGCCGGCGCGCGCCGTGCCGAGCGCCACGCCCGGAACAGGGAGTAGGTCGCCGGGCGCGGGAGGCGTGTAGTTGACGGGCATGGGAGCCGCGTCAAATTCTTCCGTGGCAGTACTTGTATTTCTTGCCGCTGCCGCAGGGACAGGGGTCGTTGCGCCCGACCTTCTGGCCGGCCCGCGTGAATGGCGGCGGCGCGGCCGCGACACGCGGCGCTTCGGCGACGGCCGCGATCGCCTCGTCGTAGTCCGCGTGCTGGTATTGCACGTTTGACATCGCCGGGGCCTCCTCGACCGCGGCGACGTCCTGCTGCGTACGAACCTCGATGGTGAGGACGTACTGCACGACCTCGTGCTTGATGCGATCGAGCATGTCCGAGAACAGCTCGAAGGCCTCGCGCTTGTATTCCTGCTTCGGGTTCTTCTGCGCGTAGCCGCGCAAATGGATGCCCTGCCGCAGGTAGTCGAGCGCGGCGAGGTGCTCGCGCCAATGCTTGTCGAGCGTCTGCAGCATCAGCGTCCGCTCGAACTGATGGAACAGATCTCCTCCGACCTGCGCAACCTTGCCCTCATAAGCCTCGAGGGCCACCTCGCGCACGCGTTCGATGATCTGTTCGTCCGAGAGCTCGGACTCGCTCTTAATCCATTGGGCAATCGGCGCCGAGACCTGGTATTCCGCGGTCAACGCCGTCTCGAGCGCGGGGATGTCCCATTGTTCCTCCACCGACTCACGCGGGACGTAGATACGTACGGTGTCTTCGAGCTGGCCCGCGATCATGTTACGAATGGTCTCCGAGATGTCCTCGGTTTCGAGCAACTCGTCGCGCTGCTGGTAGATAACGCGACGCTGATCGTTGGCGACGTCGTCGTATTCAAGCAACTGCTTGCGAATATCGAAGTTGCGAGATTCGACGCGGGTCTGAGCCTTGGCGATCGAGCGATTGACGATCGGATGCTCGATGGGTTCGCCTTCGGGCATCTTCAGGCGCTGCATAATGCTGGACAGCCGCTCGCCGCCGAAGATGCGTAGCAGCGGATCCTCGAGCGATAGATAGAACCGCGACGAGCCCGGATCTCCCTGTCTTCCTGAGCGCCCGCGCAACTGATTGTCGATGCGTCGCGATTCGTGCCGCTCGGTGCCTACGATGTGCAGTCCACCGGCGGCGATGACCTCGTTGTGCTTGATCTGCCAGTCGGAGCGCAGCTTCGCGATCTGCAGGTCCTTTTCTGTTTGCAACAGCTCGGGATCCTCGCGCAACTTCAGGACTTGCGGCTCGACTGCACCGCCCAGCACGATGTCGGTGCCGCGTCCCGCCATGTTCGTTGCGATCGTGATCATCTTGGGACGCCCGGCCTGAGCGACGATCTCGGCTTCGCGCGCATGCTGTTTCGCGTTCAGCACCTGGTGCGGCAGCTTCTGCTTCTCGAGATAACCGGACAGGAGCTCCGAGTTCTCGATCGATGTCGTGCCCACCAGCACGGGCTGGCCACGCTCGTAACACTCCTTTACGTCACCGATGATGGCATCGACCTTCTCCTGGAAGGTCCGGAACACGAGGTCGTTCTCGTCCTTTCGGATCATCTTGAGGTGCGTTGGAATCACGACCGTCTCGAGGTGATATATCTGCTGAAACTCGAACGCCTCGGTATCCGCGGTGCCGGTCATACCAGCGAGCTTGCTGTACATCCGGAAGTAATTCTGGAAGGTGATCGTCGCCAGCGTCTGGTTCTCGCGCTGGATCGGCACGGCTTCCTTCGCCTCGACTGCCTGGTGCAAGCCGTCCGACCAGCGCCGCCCAGCCATCAGCCGGCCCGTGAACTCGTCGACGATGATCACCTCGCCGTTCTGCACGACGTAGTGCTGGTCGCGATGAAAAAGTGCATGCGCGCGCAGTGCCGCATATAGGTGATGCATCAGCGAGATGTTGTGTGCGTCGTACAGGCTCGAGCCCACAGGGAGCAGCCCGGCATCGGCGAGGATGTTCTCCGCGCGCTCGTGTCCCTGCTCGGACAAGAGCACCTGATGCGCCTTCTCATCGACCCAGTAGTCGCCGGGCCCCTGCTCCTCGGCCTGCCTTGTCAAGCGCGGCGCGATCTCGTTTAGGCGGTAGTAGAGCTCGATGTTGTCATCGGCCTGTCCGGAAATGATCAGCGGCGTGCGCGCTTCGTCGATCAGGATCGAGTCGACCTCGTCGACGATGGCATAGGAGAGGCCGCGCTGCACCCGCTCCGTCGCCGAGAACACCATGTTGTCGCGCAGATAGTCGAAGCCGAATTCGTTGTTCGTCCCGTAGGTAATGTCCGCGGCATAAGCAGCCTGCTTCTCCGGATGCGGCATCTGCGAGAGGTTGACGCCAACCGTGAGTCCGAGAAAGCGATAGATGCGTCCCATCCAGTCGGCGTCGCGCTGGGCAAGATAGTCGTTCACCGTCACGATGTGAACGCCGTTGCCAGTGAGCGCGTTGAGGACGGCCGGCAACGTGGCGACGAGCGTCTTGCCCTCCCCGGTCTTCATTTCGGCGATCTTGCCGTAGTGCAGGACCATGCCGCCGATCAACTGCACGTCGAAGTGGCGCATCTGCAGCGAACGCTTGGCCGCCTCACGCACGATCGCAAAGGTCTCAGGCAACACCGAGTCGAGTTCCTCGCCGTTGCCCACGCGCTCGCGCAGCGCCGCGGTCTTGGCGCGCAGCTCATCGTCGGACAGGGCCGACACTGCAGGCTCGAGCGCATTGACGCGCCGGACGACATGGCCGTATTGCCTGAGCAGCCGCTCGTTGCGGCTGCCGAAAATCTTGGTGAGGATGTTGGGAATCATCGTTCGGTAGCTGATGCCGGTCCCCCAAAAAAGCAAGGGGTGAGGAAGCCTCACCCCTCTTGCCGTTCAGGCTCGCGGTCGGATCAGCCGGCGGGCTGCAGGAATCGGGCCGGGTTCTGGGGTGCGCCGTTCAACCGCACTTCGAAGTGCAGATGCGGCCCCGTGGAGCGGCCGGTCGTCCCCACTCGGGCGATCTGCTGGCCGCGGACGACGAGGTCGCCCTCCTTGACCAACAGCGCCGACGCGTGCGCATATCGAGTCACCAAGCCGTTGCCGTGGTCGATCTCGATCATCTTACCATACTGCGGATGCACCTCGGCAGCGATCACCTTGCCGCTCGCGGCTGCGACGATCGGTGTGCCACTCTCGGAGGGAAAGTCGATGCCCTCGTGAAAGCTCTTCTGTCCCGTGAACGGGTCGATGCGCCAGCCGAAGTTCGATGAGAACCATCCGTCGATGATCGGCGGCAGCGTAGGCAGAAACTTCTTGTTGGCCGAGCTCGACACCAGCAGCGCCTCGAGCACGGTGAGCTGATCGGAGCGCTGCTCCACCTGCTGCGACAGTTCCGCGAGCAGATTGCTGAACTCGTCCACCGATAGATCTTGTGGAAGCGTTGGCGCCGGGCCGCCTTGTCCCGGCGCCTTGCCGGGCTCGAGGGGCGGCGGCAGCTCCTGCGGCTTCAGGCCGGCCATTCTGGCCAGACGCTCGCCTAAACCGTCGAGCCGAAGCAACTGTGCCTGCAGCTCCCCGAGCTTCACTGCCATCGCGTTGAGATGTCCCTGCACCACCTCCTGCGTTTTCAGCGCTTCCTCGCGCTGGTCGGCGAGCAGGATCGACTGCAGCAACGGGTGATTGATCGACGCGGCGTAACGCAGCGTGACGTAGTTGAAAAGGAGCGTGAAGGAGAGGAAGAGCGCGAGCAGCCCGAGCCCGCCGAAAGTCCAGTGGCGCCAGTCCAGTGTCAGGGTTCGGGCCCGGGCCATGGCGCCGGACACGACGATTATGTTCAAATGACACTCCCCGGTCCGGCCGCCGAGGGGCGGCCTTCAAACTGCATCGAGAGCCTTCGATTTGCGCCCTCTGCAACAAATTCTCTCTGCCGACGCTGCGATCGCCAAGTGGACCGAGCGCAGGCAGCGCGAACGCACACTCTTGCAGCTTGTTCAGCGCGAGCTACCGCAGGCATTGGCTGCTCACGTTGGTGCCGCCAGGGCGGAAGCACAGGAACTGGTTCTGGTTGCCTCCGGCGGCGCCGCTGCTGCGCTTCTGCGTCAACGATCTCCCGCGTTGCTCGAGGCTCTGAAGCGTAGCGGCTGGGAATTTAACGGAATACGTGTCGGCGTGCAAGCCCGCTCGGCGTCTCGTCCGCAGAAAAAATCTTTGCCAAAACAACTCGATGCGATTTCCGCGGCGCGATTGACAGCGGCGGCGCGCAAGCTTTCCGATCCGCTGCTGTCGGAAGCGCTGCGGCGCATCGCCGACGCGCGAGCGCGCCGCGGCTCCGACGACGATCCGTTGGACCAAGACGTCGAGGATTCTTTACCGCGCGAATGACGCGCGAGCTCAGGCCGGCTGCAGCTGCCAGCCCTGGAATGCCTTCGGCAACGCAGCCTGCTCGTCGAAGCTCACCAGCTCCCAAGCGTCGGGACGGGCTAGGAGCGCGCGCGACACCGCGTTGTTGAGCGCGTGACCCGACTTGAATGCGGAGTAAGTGCCGATCAGCGGATGACCCAGCAGATAGAGGTCGCCGATCGCATCGAGCACCTTGTGCTTGGCGAACTCGTTGTCGTAGCGCAGGCCTTCACTGTTCAGGACGCGAGTCTCGTCGAGCACGATCGCGTTCTGCAGGCTGCCGCCGAGCGCGAGCCCAGCTTCGCGCATTGCCTCCACGTCCTGCATGAAGGCGAAGGTGCGCGCGCGGCTCACTTCCTTGGTATAGGAGTGCTCCGCGAAGTCGATCACGACGCGACGCGTCTCCGATCCGAATACCGGATGCGGGAAGTCGATCGTGAAGTCGAGGACGAAGCCGTGATGCGGCTCGAAGCGGGCCCATTTGTCGTCGCTTCGCACTTCGATCGGCTCCTTGACGCGCAGATACTTCTTGCGCATCTTTTGCTCCTCAAGGCCCGCCGACTGCAGGAGGAACACGTAAGGACCCGCACTCCCGTCCATGATCGGGAGCTCCGGGCCGGCGACGTCGACGTGCAGATTGTCGACGCCCAGGCCGGCCAATGCCGACATGAGATGCTCGACCGTCGAAACCTTTGCGCCGTCCTTTTCGAGCGAAGAAGACAAACGCGTGTCGCCGACATTGAGCGCGTGCGCCGGAATCGATACCGGATGCGGAAGGTCGACGCGGTGAAAGACGATGCCGGTGTCCGGCGCGGCGGGTCGCATCGTCAGGTCGACGCGCGCGCCCGTGTGCAGACCCACCCCGGTCGTCTTGATCGCGCTCTTCAGCGTTCGTTGTCGTAGCATCTTCTCAGCGCCTCGCCGTTGCGACAGGTGACGGCAAGGTTCGCGGGCTCAGGATTTTGCTCATTATTCTAGCATAGTGAGCACTCTCAATCCGCCTGCTTGCGCAGGAAGGCAGGGATGTCGGAGGGATCGAAGCCTGCTGCCGTTGAATTGGCCGCAGGAGCGCGACCGCGCCGAATCACCGCCGGAGTTCGCTCGAGCCGGTCGTAGTCGACGGGCTCGGTCGCGGGCGCGAGGCCGTCGGTGCCCGTGCGCTCGAGGGCCAGCGGTTCGACCACTTCGAGCCTCGGCTGCCTCGCCTTAGCCACTGCACCGCCGAGCCCGGTCGCGATCATCGTTACGCGAAGATGATCTTCCATCGCGTTGTCGATGACCGTCCCGACGATCACCATCGCATCCTCGGCGGTAAAGGCTTTGATCGTGTTCATCACCTCGTGATACTCCTTCATCTTGAGCCCTGCCGACGCGGTGATGTTGACCAGGACGCCGCGCGCTCCCGCGAGGTTGACCTCCTCGAGGAGCGGGCTCGCCACAGCGCGCTCCGCGGCAGCCCGCGCGCGATCGGTCCCGCTCGCGGTCGCCGATCCCATCATCGCCATGCCGAGCTCGGACATCACCGTGCGCACGTCGGCGAAATCGACGTTCACGAGGCCCGGGTTGTTGATCACCTCGGCGATGCCCGCCACCGCGCTGTGCAGCACGTCGTTCGCCGCCGCGTAAGCGTCGAGCACGGAGACTTCCTCGCCCAACACCTGCATCAGCTTGTCGTTCGGAATGATGATCAGCGAATCGACGATCTTGCCGAGCTCTTCGATCCCGGCCTGCGCCACCTTCTGCCGCTTGCCTTCGAATTTGAACGGCCGCGTCACGACTGCGACGGTGAGAATGCCGCGCTCTTTCGCGACCTGAGCGACGACCGGCGCGCCTCCGGTGCCGGTGCCGCCGCCCATTCCCGCGGTGATGAACAGCATGTCGGCGCCTTCGATCGCCTCCGCGACACGGTCGCGATCCTCCATCGCCGCGTCGCGTCCGATCTCCGGCCGAGCTCCGGCGCCAAGCCCGCGCGTCAGGCTGCTGCCGAGCTGCAACTGCGTTCGCGCGGTCGAGCGCTTGAGCGCCTGCGCATCGGTATTGGCGGCGATGAACTCCACGCCGGCGAGTCCCTTGCTGATCATGTGCTCGACGGCGTTGCCGCCGCAGCCGCCCACGCCGATGACTCGAATGACCGCTTCCTGCGGATTCTGATCGATGATTTCGAACATGATGTGCTCCTTTCCTGTCGGGTCCTGAACCGTCTACTCGATCGCTCGCTTCTGCTTTCGTCTGCTCAAAAATTCGCCTTGAACCACTGCTTCATTCGTTGCGCTACGTTGGTCAATCCGCCGCCCTGCGCGCGCGCCGCCTCGGTGCGCAGAAATTCGTCCCGGCCGTCGAGCAGCAGCCCGACGGCGGTGGCGTAGCGCGGGCTGCGCACGACATCCGCCAGCCCGCCCACATAAGCCGGCACGCCCACGCGCACCGGCAGATGAAAGACTTCCTCGCCGAGCTCGACCATGCCGGCGAGCATCGCGGTGCCGCCGGTCAACACGATCCCGGATGAGAGCAGCTCTTCGAAGCCGCTCCGCCGCAGCTCGGCCTGCGCGAGCGTGTAAAGCTCCTCGATGCGCGGCTCGATCACCTCGGCGAGCATCTGGCGCGAGAGCTTGCGAGGCCCCCGATCACCGACGCCGGGGACTTCGATGATGTCGTTCGGGTCGGCGAGCTGGCGCAGCGCGCAGCCATGGCGCACCTTCAGCTCTTCCGCGTCCTTGGTCGGCGTCCGCAGCGTCATCGCGACGTCGTTGGTCACCTGATCGCCGGCGATCGGGATCACCGCGGTGTGCCGGATCGCGCCTCCGGTGAACACTGCGAGATCGCTGGTTCCCCCGCCGATATCCATCAAGCACACTCCGAGCTCTTTCTCGTCGTCGTTGAGCACAGCCGTGGCGGAGGCCAGCGGCTGCAGCATCACGTCCTTCACTTCGAGCCCGCAGCGGCGGACGCACTTCGTGATGTTCTCGACCGCGGACACTGCCCCGGTGACGATGTGGACCTTGACCTCAAGCCGAACTCCGCTCATCCCCAGCGGCTCGCGCACGTCCTCCTGCCCGTCGATGATGAATTCCTGCGGCAGGATGTGCAGGATCTGCTGATCGTTGGGAATGGCGATCGCCTTCGCCGTCTCGACCACGCGATCGATGTCGGCCTGCGTGACCTCTTTCTCCTTGATCGCCACCATGCCGCTCGAGTTGAGGCTGCGGATGTGGCTTCCCGCGATGCCGACGTAAACCTCGGCGATCCGGCAATCGGCCATCAGCTCGGCTTCCTCGAGCACGCGCTGAATCGATGCCATCGTCGCCTCGATGTTGACCACCACACCCTTCTTGAGACCACGCGAAGGCTGCACGCCGAGCCCGACGATGTTGAGCCGTTTCTCCGGCGTGAGCTCGGCCACGATGGCGACGATCTTCGAGGTGCCGATGTCGAGGCCGACGAGGAGGTTCTTGCTGTCCTTCACCATGCGCTTCAGCTCGCTTTCTTCGTGGTCTTCTCGACAAACCCGGGAACCCGCACGGCGAAGCCGTTGCGATACCGAAGGTCGATGTACTCGACGCGCCTGCCGGCGCGCGCGAGCGCGCCCAGCGTCCGCGCGTAATAGGCAACGAAACGCGACAACCGCTCCTCCGGGACGCTGCGACCCAGGTCCACGGTGAGCGCCGCGTTCCCGGCCGTTTTCAAGCGCCACGATCCGCGAGCCGAAAGCACAAGCTCTGAGATCGCGAGTCCGCGCGGCGCAAGCGCCGCGCCGAAATCGCGGAAGCGCGCAGCGACCGTCGCGGCGCTGCCGTCGGGACCGATGAGTTGCGGCAGCTCGCCGTCGAACTCGGCATTGAACGCCTCGCCGTCAACGTCGACCAGCGCGCCCTCGTTCCAGCGCGCGAGCGGCTCGTGCTCGGTGATCGTGACTTCCAGTCGGTCGGGCCAGAGCCGGCGCAGCGCCACGCTCTTCACCCACGGCACGCGTGCAAGCGATGCGCGCGCGTCGGCGAGGCGCATCGTGAAAAATGTCCCGCGCAGCTCTTCGCGAATCACGGCACCGATATGCGCGGGGTTGACGCGCACCAGCGCCCCGTCGACAGCCACGTGCCCGATTGCAAAGACAGGCTGACGAGTGGCCCACGAGATCCCACCCCACGCGAGCAGCGCTAGCGCCGTCAGCAGAAGGAGCAGCGCGGCGGCGTTGAGGCGGCGCGGATCATCCCACATGGGCGCCCCGCAAGATCTGCACGCACAGTTCCGGAAAGGAGATGCCTGCCTGTTTCGCCGCCATCGGCACTAGGCTGTGACCGGTCATGCCGGGCGAAGTGTTCACCTCGAGGAATTGCCAAGCGCCGTCGGGCTTGAGGATCAAATCGAGCCGCCCCCAGCCGCTGCAGCCGATCAGATTGAAAGCTTCGAGCGATTGCGCCTGGATCGCGCGCTCCGCCGTTTCGGGTATTCCGCTCGGGCAGTAGTAGCGCGTCTCGTCGGAGAAATACTTGTGGTGATAATCGTAGTTGCCCTGCGGCGCTTCGATGCGGATCAACGGCAGCGCACGGTCCTCGAGGATCGACGCGGTCAATTCGATCCCGGCGATGAATTCCTCGACGATGACCAGCGAGTCGTGCTTCACTGCCTCGATGTACGCGAGCCGAAGTTCGTCGTGATCGACGGTCGTAACCTTGGTGATGCCGATGGTGGAGCCTTCGCGCGACGGTTTTACGATGAGCGGCAGCCCGAGCTCGGCCACCACGGCCCACCAGTCGGTCCTAGTGTCGACGACGCGATACCGAGGCGTGGGGATGTCGCATGCGATCCAAACGAGCTTGGTGCGCCACTTGTCCATCGCCAGCGCGGAAGCCATCACACCGCTGCCGGTGTACGGAATGCCGAGCACCTCGAGCGCACCCTGCACCGTTCCATCCTCGCCGAAGCGTCCGTGCAGCGCGATGAACACGCGTACGAAGCCATCGCGCTTCAATTCGGCGACCGCGCGCTCCGCGGGATCGAAGGCATGCGCGTCCACACCGCTGTCACGCAGCGCCTTGAGCACGGCGTTGCCCGAGAGAAACGAGATCTCGCGCTCGGCAGAGGGGCCGCCCATCATCACCGCGACCTTTCCGAACTCGCTCATGTCTTGGTCACCAGCTCGCCGATGATCTTCACTTCCGGCTCGAGCTTGACACCGGTCTTCTCGGCAACGACGCGCTGCACGTGCAGGAGCAAGGTTTCGATGTCCGCTGCCGTAGCGCGCCGCTCCGGATTGACGATAAAGTTGGCGTGCTTCTCCGACACGCGCGCGCCGCCAATCGCGTAGCCTTTGAGCCCAAGGCTCTCGATCAATCGCGCGGCGTGATCGCCGGGCGGATTGCGGAAGACGCTTCCTGCATTCGGAAGATCGAGCGGCTGCGTGGCCAGCCGTCGAGCGAGTAATTCCCTGATCTTTTCCCGTGCCCCGCGTTGCTCCCCGGTCGGAAAGCGGAACCAGGCCGCAGTAAACAGATCGGCCATGGCACGTCCATCGGAGCGTCGCACGCTGCGATAGCCGATCGCATAGTCCTTCGGCGTTCTGACCGCGAAGTTTCCATCTCGGGCGAGCACTTCGACGCGTGCGACATAGCTCCAAGTCTCGCTGCCGTAGCAGCCGGCGTTCATCGCCAGCGCACCGCCTATCGTTCCTGGAACGCCGGCGAGAAATTCCGCTTCGCCACAGCCGTGCAGCGCCGCGAAACGCGCGAGCTTCGGGCAGGCCACGCCCGCTTCCGCATAGATGAGGCCGTCGGCGACCGCAAGCGCGCCGCCAGGGTTGTGCATGAGGACCACTGCACCGCGCACGCCGCCGTCGCGCACGAGCGTGTTGCTCCCGAGCCCGATCGCGGTCACCTGCTCGAAGATCGGGAGCTGGCGCAGGAATGCGGCGAGATCGTCGCGATCGGCCGGCGTGTACACGATGTCGGCGCCGCCCCCCGCGCGCCAGCTCGTGTGTTTCGCTAGCGGCGCGTCGAGTGCGAGCGTGCCGCGCAATCCGCTGAAATGTTTGGGCTCGACCATGTTCATCGTGAGCCCGGGCTCGTCAACTGCGCTGCCACGCCGCCGATTGAGCCGGCGCCCATGGTGAGCACGACATCGCCATCTCTCGCCGCGGCGCGGATCGCGCTTGCGACCGCGCTCACTTCCTCGACAAAGATCGGCTCGATCCTTCCGGTGACGCGCAGCGCACGAGCGAGCGCACGGCTGTCGGCCGCGACGATCGGCGCTTCGCCGGCGGGATACACTTCGGTGAGGACGAGCGCGTCGACGCTGGCGAGCACCTGCACGAAGTCTTCGAACAGATCGCGCGTGCGCGTGTAGCGGTGCGGCTGAAAGGCGAGGACGATGCGGCGGCCGGGAAACGCCGCGCGCGCGGCGTCGAGCGTTGCCGCCATTTCGGCGGGATGGTGGCCGTAGTCGTCGATCAGCGTGTATCGCCCACCGTCCGGCAATTCGACTTCGCCGTAGCGCTGGAATCGTCTTCCAACACCCGTGAACTCGGCGAGGGCTTTCGCGATGGCCGCATCGCCGACGCCGGCTTCGCGCCCGACGGCGATCGCTGCCAGCGCGTTGCGCACGTTGTGCAGTCCCGCGAGATTCAGCTCGACGGCAAGCTCGGGGCAGCCCGTGCGCTGCGCCACGAAGCGCATTCGTCCGCCGGCGTGCGTGACCGAGTGCGCGCGAAGCTGAGCATCCTCTGCCAGACCATAGGTCACGATCGACTTGGCAAGCGCGGGCAGGATCGCGCGAATGTTCGCGTCGTCGATGCACAGCGCGGCGACGCCATAGAACGGCAGCCGCTGTACGAAGTCGATGAAGGCCTGCCTTAGGCGCGCGAAGTCGTGGCCATACGTCTCCATGTGATCGGCATCGATGCTGGTGATGACCGCCAGGACGGGCTGCAGCAGGAGGAAGGACGCGTCGGATTCGTCGGCTTCGGCAACCAGGAACTCTCCCTTGCCCAGCCGCGCATTGGCATCCGCGGCAAGCAGTCTGCCGCCGATTACGAAGGTCGGATCGAGCCCGCCTTCGGCGAGCACGCTCGCGATAAGGCTGGTCGTCGTCGTCTTGCCGTGCGTGCCTGCCACCGCGATGCCCTGCTTCAGACGCATCAACTCGGCGAGCATCAGCGCGCGCGGCACGACCGGAGTGCCATTCTCGCGCGCGGCGACAACCTCCGCGTTGTCCGCCGGTACGGCCGCCGATACCACGACGACATCGGCGCCGGCGATATTCTCGGCTGCATGACCGAGCGCGACCCGCGCTCCCAGATTCGTCAAGCGCCGCGTGACAGCGCTCGCGGCGAGATCCGATCCGGTCACTTGATAACCCTGGGTGAGCAGCACCTCCGCGATGCCGCTCATCCCGGCGCCGCCGATGCCTACAAAGTGCACGCGCCGCACCTTGTGCTTCATGGCTTGCGCGCCTCGCTGATGCATGCCTCTGCGACGCGCTCGGTAGCGTCCGCGCGCGCCACACGCCGCGCCGCGCGCGCCATCGTGAGCAGACGCTCGCGCGAGGTGCTGCGCAGGAACTCGGCCAGGCGTTGCGGCGAAAGCTCGTGCTGCGGGACCAGCACCGCGGCTCCGGCCTCGACCAGGAAGTTCGCGTTGTGCGTTTGCTCGTCGGCAATCGCGCCCGGCAACGGAACCAGTAGCGCCGCCACTCCGGCCGCGGCAAGCTCCGCCACCGTAAGCCCGCCGCTGCGACTGATCACGAGGTCCGCGCTCGCGTAACGCTGGGCCATGTCGTTCATGAAGGGAACGCATTCCGCGTCCACGCCCGCGGCAGCGTATGCGACGCGCAGCGCGTCGATGTGCTTCTCGCCGGCCTGATGCGTCACGATCGGACGCTCATCTCCCCGAAGCAGAGCGAGAGCCGCGGGCACGGATTCGTTGAGCGCCGCGGCGCCGAGGCTGCCGCCCAGCACGAGCAGGCGCAACGGCCCGCTGCGCGACGCAAAGCGCTCCTCCGGTGGAGGCAGCGTCGCGATCTCGTCGCGGACCGGATTGCCGACCCACTCGATCTTGCCGCCGTGCTTGCCACGCAGTGCATCGGGAAAGCCGAGCAGAATCCGATTCGCACCGTACGCGAGCACGCGATTGGCAAGACCCGCGACCGCATTCGCATCATGAATCAGGAGCGGCTTGCCGCAGGCAACGCCCATCAGCGCACCAGGAAAGGATGCGAAGCCGCCGAGTCCCAGCACGACATCCGGCGCCCGCCGGCGAATGATGGAAAGGCTTTGCGCGAAAGCCGCGAGGAGCGCCAACGGTCCCAGCAGCAGAGTGCGCAGTCCCTTGCCGCGTATGCCAGCGAAGTGGATCGACTCGAAATCCATGCCGTGCTGGGGAACAAGCTTCGCTTCCATGCCCTCGCGCGTCCCCAGCCAGAACACGCGCCATCCCTTGGCGATGAGCCGCGCGCCCACCGCCAGTCCCGGAAAGACGTGACCGCCGGTGCCACCCGTGGTGATCATGACGGTGCCGGTCACGCGGTGAACCCCCGCAGCAGCCTTCTGTTCTCGTAATCGACACGCAGCAGGACTGCGATCGCGATGCAATTTGCCACGATGCCGCTCCCGCCGAAGGAGAGCAGGGGCAGCGTCAGGCCCTTGGTCGGCAGCACGCCCAGGTTCACGCCCACGTTGATCACCGCCTGCACTCCGAGCCAGGTGCCGATGCCGTGCGCGACGAGCGCCGCGAACGGTCGCTCGAGGCGCATCGCCTGGCGGCCGATGGCATAGGCGCGCACGAGTATCCAGGCGAACAACGCGATCACCACGGCAACGCCGGCGAAGCCCAGCTCTTCGCCGATCACCGCGAGCAGGAAGTCGGTGTGCGCCTCGGGGAGATAGAGAAGCTTCTCCACGCTCGAGCCGAGGCCCACGCCGAACCATTCCCCGCGGCCGAAGGCGATGAGCGAATGCGAAAGCTGATAGCCCTTGCCGTACGCGTCGGCCCAGGGATCGAGGAAGGCAGTGAAGCGCTGCACGCGGTACGGTGCCGCGCGAATGAGCATCCAAAGGGCGACCGGTAACAACACGGAGAGGCCAGCGAGCAGCCGCCAGTCGAGTCCGCCGAGGAAAAGAATTCCGAAGGCGATGGCGATGATGACGACGCAGGCGCCGAAATCGGGCTCGTGCAGCAACAACGCGCCGACGGCGACCATCACGGCGAGCAGCGGCAGAAATCCACGCAGCAGCGTCTGCTTGAGCGGCTGCTCGGCATGCAGGAACGCGGCCTTGCGCACTGCGTAGCTCGCCGCGTAGAGCACGACGAAGAGCTTCATGAGCTCGGAAGGCTGCAGGTTGGCGACGCCGAGCGACAGCCAGCGTCTGCTGCCGTTGATCGCGCGCCCCACGCCCGGAACGAGCACGGCCACCAGCAGCGCCGCGCCGGCGATGAAGAGATACGGCGCGAGCACGCGCCACCCCTTCAGCGGAACTTGAAAAGCGATCAGCGCCGCAACGAGCCCGGCGGCGACGAAAAGCGCCTGGCGCGCCAGAAAGTACCAGGGGTGGTAGCCGGTGAAAGCCGAGGCCTCTGCGATCGCGATCGACGCCGAGTAGACCATCACCAATCCGATCGCGAGCAGCATCAGCGCTGCCCATGCGAGCGTGACGTCGTAGTTGAGCATCGCACGCGGTTCGCGCGCTTCCGCCCGCCACAGCGAGAAGCGCGGCAAGGCAGCGCGGGCGGCGATGTCTCTAGGCATGCGCGGCCTCCTGCGCGTGCGCGGCGACGGCTGCCTTGAAGCGCTCTCCGCGCTCGACATAGTCGCGAAACATGTCGAGACTCGCGCACGCAGGCGACAGCAGCACGGCATCGCCCGGCTGTGCACGCGCCACGGCGCGGGCGACCGCGACCTCGAGCGCCGGCGCGAATTCGATGGCCGGCTTCACGCCCGATATCGCCGCCGCGATCGCGGGCGCATCGCGCCCGATCAGCACGACCGCGCGGCAACGCGCATCCACTCCGGCTTTGAGCGCCGTGAAATCCTGTCCCTTGCCCTCGCCGCCCGCGATCAGCACGGCCGGGCGCGCGATGCCTTCGAGCGCAGCCAGTGTTGCGGCGACGGTCGTCGCCTTGGAATCGTTGACGAAGAGAACGCCGGCGATTTCCGCCACGCGCTCCATGCGATGCGGCAGGCCCGGAAATGCGGCAAGCGCGGAGAGAACCCTCGCGTCGAGCTTCGCCACGGTTGAGGCAAGCGCGAGCGCAGCGAGCGCGTTGAGAAGATTGTGACGGCCAACGAGCGCAAGCTCGTTCGCCGCGAGAAGCAGTGCCCCGCCGCGCGCGAGCCGCAGCGCGCCCTTGCTTTGCACCAGTCCCCAGTCGTTTTCGCCTTCCGGGATGCCGCCGCCGAAGCTCTGCACCACACGGCCCGGCAGGCGCATCGCGAGCGAGCGTGGGTCATCGCGATTGAGAATCTGCTCGCCGCCGCCGGCGAAGATGCGCGCCTTCGCCGCCGCATATTCGTCGATCCCGGCGTAGCGATCGAGATGATTCTCCGTTACGTTGAGCACGGCGGCCGCTGTCGGCTCGAGGCTCGACGTCGTCTCGAGCTGAAAACTCGACAGCTCGAGGACGAATACGTCGGGCCAAGCCATGCCTCGCTCGTAGGCGACCAGCGCGTCGAGAACCGGCTCGCCGATGTTGCCAAGGGCGGTCGTGGTCAGGTCCGCGGCGTGCAGCAACTTGCCCGTGAGCGCGGTCACGGTCGTCTTGCCGTTCGAGCCGGTGATGGCGAGAAGCTTCTGCCCGCGCGGCAGGGCTCGTGCGAAAAGTTCGATGTCGCCGACGAGCTCGACGCCGCGCGCGACCGCGTCGCGAATCGGAGCCTGATCCTTGGCGAGTCCGGGGCTGATCACGATCAGCTCGGCGCCAGCCAGCGTGGCCTCCACGATCGGTCCGCTCGCGATCGGGATCTGCGGCAGCTCCGCTCGCAGCTGTGCGGCGCGCGGCGGATCGCTGCGCGTATCGGCAACCGAGACCCGGGCGCCGTGGCGCGCAGCCCAGCGCGCGGCGGAGAGGCCGGTGGCTCCCAGTCCGAGGACGACGACGCGGCGATTTCTGATCTTCATGAGCTAGCGCAGCTTCAGCGTAGAAAGACCGAACAAGACAAGCAGCATCGTGATGATCCAGAAACGAACCACGACCTGGTTTTCCTTCCAGCCTTTGAGCTCGTAGTGATGATGGATCGGCGCCATGCGGAACACCCGCCGGCCGGTGAGCTTGAAGGAGGCGACCTGGATCACAACCGACAGCGTCTCCACGACGAACACGCCGCCCATGATGAAGAGCACGATTTCCTGGCGCACCACGATAGCGATCACGCCGAGCGATGCACCGAGCGCGAGCGCGCCGACGTCGCCCATGAATACTTCCGCCGGGTAGGCGTTGAACCAGAGAAAGCCCAGTCCCGCGCCCACCACCGAACCGCAGAAGACCATCAACTCGCTCGCGCCCGGGATGTGCGGCAGCAGGAGATAGGACGAGTAGTCCGGGCGTCCCGTCGCGTACGCGAACACCGCGAGCGCACCGGCGATCATCGCGGTGGGCATGATGGCGAGCCCGTCGAGACCGTCGGTCAGATTCACCGCGTTGCTCGCGCCGACGATCACGCAGTAGGACAGCACGATGAAGCCCCAGACGCCCAGCGGGTAGCTCACGGTCTTGAAGAACGGGACGATCAGATCGGCCTTCGGCGGCAGGTCCATGCTGAAACCGCTCGCGATCCACGAGAAAAACAGTTGAATGACCTGCGTGCTCGACGGCGCCGACACCGAGAACGCGAGGTAGATCGCAGCGGCGAGGCCAATGACCGATTGCAAGATGAACTTCGCTCGAGCCGGAAGCCCCTTCGGGTTCTGGTGCACGACCTTGCGGTAATCGTCGACCCAGCCGATCGCGCCGAAGCCGATCGACACGATCAGCACGACCCAGACAAAGCGGTTGCGCAGATCCGCCCAGAGCAGAGTTGTGATCGCGATCGATACCAGGATGAGTGCGCCGCCCATGGTCGGCGTCCCCGCCTTGACGAGATGCGTCTGTGGGCCATCATCGCGCACCGCCTGGCCGATCTTGTACTGCGTGAGCTTGCGGATCATCCTGGGGCCCACGACGAACGAGATCACCAGCGCGGTCATCGTCGCGAGCACCGTGCGCAGCGTGATGTACCCGAAGACGTTGAAGGTGCGCACGTCGGCCGCGAGCCAGTTGGCGAACGCGAGCAGCATCAGTGCATCTCCTTCACCGTTGCGCCGGCGGAAAGGGCAGCGACGACCCGTTCCATGCGCATGAAGCGCGATCCCTTGATCAGGATCGTGGTCGGCGTCGGAGACGCGCTTTGCAACTCGCGCCTGAGCACGGCGACGAGCGCGTCGGCGTTTTCGAAATGCTCGCCGCCGGGCCCGAAGGCCGCGACCGTGTTCGCGGCGAGCGGCCCGGTCGTGAGCAGCCGGTCGATGCCGGCCGCGCGTGCATACTCCCCGATCTCGCGGTGGAAGGCCGGTCCGGCTTCGCCCACTTCGCCCATGTCGCCCAATACGAGCCAGCGCCCGCCCCGCGCCTTGGCGAGCACCGCTATCGCGGCGCGAGCCGAATCGGGGTTCGCGTTGTAGCTGTCGTCGATGATCGATACGCCGGCAAGGCCTGCCTTCGTCTCCAACCGGCCCGCAACCGGCCGGAACGCGGCGAGTCCTTGGCGTACCGCATCCGCATTCGCGCCTGCCGCGGTCGCCGCCGCGATCGCGGCGAGCGCGTTCGTCACGTTGTGGCGACCCGGCGCGCGCAGCTCCACGGTGGTCGCTCCGGCGGGCGATTCGACGTCGATCACGCTGCCCCAGGCCTCGGCACGGTAGCGCGCCGCGACGGCCGCCGGAGCGGTCAGTCCGAAGTCGCGCGTCGCGAGGTTCGCGCCTTCGGCGTTGCGACGTCCGATCACCTCGCGCCAGAACGATGCGTAATCGTCATCGGCGTTGATCGCCGCGACGCCGTCGTGCGGCAGCGCGTTCAAGACGGCGGCGTGCTCCGCCGCGACCTCGGCGACGCTGCGCATGAACTCCTGATGCTCGCGCTGCGCATTGTTGATGAGCGCTATCGTCGGCTGCGCGACGACGGCGAGCTCGGCAGTCTCGCCCGGATGATTCATGCCAATCTCGAGCGCTGCCACGCGGTGCGCGCCGCGCAAGCCGAGCACGGTCAGCGGCAGCCCGACCTGATTATTGAGATTGCCCGCCGTGGCGAGGACGTGCTCGGCGCCGAATCGAGTCCGCAGGATCGCGGCTACCATCTCCTTCACCGTCGTTTTGCCGTTGCTGCCGACGATCGCGATGACCGGCAGCGTGAACTGCCTCCGCCAGTACGCAGCGAGCGCGCCGAGAGCAGCCAGCGTATCGGTCACTACGAGCAGGCTTCCAGAAACGCGCCCTTCGAGCGCGTGAGCATGATCGCCATCGACGATCGCCGCCGCGGCGCCGCCGTCGAGGGCCCGCCCGACGAAGTCGTGACCGTCGAAACGCTCGCCCTTGAGGGCCACGAAGAGTTCGCCCTCCCGAAGCCCGCGCGAATCAGTCGCCACTCCGCTGAAACGCACATTTGCGCCGGAGAGCCGGGCGCCAACGGCGCGCGCTGCAGTCGCGGCGTCCATCATGGCGCGCTCCACGCGGCGAGCACACGCGTCGCGTGCTCGGCGTCGAGGAACGGTGTGCGAACGCCGGCTCGCTCCTGATACGTCTCGTGGCCCTTGCCCGCGAGCAAGATAACGTCGCCGGGCTTCGCTTCGCGGATGGCCATGGCGATCGCGCTGGCGCGGTCGAGCACGATTGCGTAGCGCCGTTTGCCGGTGTCCCGGATGCCGTGCACGATGTCGCTCGCGATCGCCTCCGGGTCTTCGCCGCGCGGATTGTCGCTGGTGATGATGACGCGATCGCCAAGCTGCGCCGCGACCCTTCCCATCTCCGCACGCTTGCCGCGATCGCGATCGCCGCCGCAGCCGAACACGCACACCAGCTCGCCTTCGGCTGCCACCGCGGGGCGCAACGCGGAGAGGACCTTGTCGAGCGCGTCGGGAGTGTGCGCGTAATCGATGACGACGAGCGGCGTGCTTCCGCCGCCGAGGCGCTGCATGCGTCCCGGGGGCGCCTGGGCCTCGGCGAGAAATGCGATCGCGGACTCGAAGGCCACGCCGCTCACCAGCAGCACGGAGATCACGCCGAGAAGATTCGCCGCGTTGAAGGCGCCGACGAGCGGAGAATGGATCTCTCCCTTGCCCCATGGCGTCTCGACCGTGAACGACAATCCGGACGGCGAGGTGACCAGGCGTCCGCCAACGACGTCAGCCGCCGCGAATCCATAGGTCAAGACCTTGCGCCCTTTGGCGCGCGCCTGATCGATGAGGCTCTTTCCGAATGCGTCATCGGCGTTGATCACCGCGACGCGCAGTCCCGGCCAGCGGAAGAGCCTCGATTTCGCGGCGCCGTATGCCGCCATCGTGCCGTGGTAATCGAGATGGTCGCGCGAGAGATTCGTGAACAGCGCGACGTCGAAGGCAACGGCGTTGACCCGCCCCTGGTCGAGGCCGTGCGAAGAGACTTCCATCGATACGCTCTCCGCGCCGGCGTCCTTGAGCGCACGCAGCGTCTCGTGCAGCTCCGCGGCATCGGGCGTGGTATTGGTGGCGGGTTGCAACGCGCCCCACATGCCGTTGCCGAGCGTGCCGAGAAGCGCGCTGCGCCGGCCCGCCGCGTCCAGTCCCGCCGCAACCCAGTGCGCGCACGACGTCTTGCCGTTGGTGCCGGTCACGCCGACCATCCACAGCTCGCGCGACGGATGCCCGTAGACGTGATCCGCAATCGCGCCGAGCGCGAGCTTCAGATCGTCGATCGGCAGGTGCGGCAGCTTCCACTGGTGATCCCAGCTGAAACCCTGCGGGTCCCAGAGGATCGAACCCGCTCCGCGGTTCACCGCCTCACCGATGTAGCGGCGGCCGTCGTCGTGAGCGCCGGGATACGCTGCGAAGGCGTCGCCAGCATTCATCCGGCGGCTGTCCGAAGTGATGCGCGTCACCGGCACTGGCAGCCGTGCCAGCAATGCGGCAATGTCCGCGTCGACGGCGGAAGCGCTGGTCACGTCTCCTCCCTGATTTCGGCGGTCTCCGGAGGAAGAATGACGCTCGCGTTCGGCGCATCGGGCGCGACGCCGAGCAGACGCAATGCCGCTCCCATCACGCTCGCGAAGCAAGGCGCGGCGACGCTGCCGCCGTAATACTGTCCGGCCGAGGGCTCGTCGATCATGACCGCGATGAGTAGCCGTGGATTCGAGGCAGGAGCGAACCCGACGAAGGAAGAGACATAGCGGTTGACGTAGATTCCGTTCTCGAGTTTGTGCGCCGTGCCGGTCTTGCCGGCGACGCGGTAGCTCATCACCTGCGCCTTCGGCGCCGTCCCGCCCGGGCCCACGACCATCTCGAGCATGTGCCGCACCGCCCGAGCGGTTTCAGGTTTGAGCACCGGGCGTCCGGCGACGGGTCCCGAGGCCTTGAACAGCGTGACCGGCTTCAGCTCGCCGTCGTTCGCGAACACCGTGTAGGCGCGAGCAAGCTGAACTAGATTCACCGAGATGCCGTGCCCGTACGCCATCGTGGCCTGCTCGATCGGCCGCCAGGTCTTCGCGGCACGCAGCCGCCCCGACACTTCGCCGGGAAAGCCGGTCTTCGGCGGCGTGCCGAAGCCCGCGCCGGATAGCGTCTCCCACATCGTCTCGGGGGACAGCGAGAGAGCGATCTTCGCGGCGCCGACGTTCGATGATTTCTGAATCACCTGCTCGACGGTCAACGCGCCTTCGTGGTGAGCGTCGTGGATCGTCGCGTTGCCGATCGTGAGCGTCCCCGGTGCGGTGTCGATCACCGATGCAGGACGCACTTTCCCGGATTCCAGAGCGGCAGCGATCGTAAACGGCTTGAGCGTCGAGCCGGGCTCGAAGCTGTCGGTGAGCGCGCGATTGCGCATTCTGTCGCGGGCAACTCGAGCGCGATTGTTCGGGTTATACGACGGCCAGTTGGCGAGCGCGAGGATCTCGCCGGTCTTGGTGTCGAGCATGACCAGCCCGCCGCCCCTGGCCTTGTTTGTTTCCACGGCGGCCTTGAGCTCGCGAAACGCGATGTACTGCAGCCGGCTGTCGATCGATAGCGCGAGGTCGTGGCCTTCCTGCGGCGCGCGAATGCTCGCCACATCCTCGACGACTTCGCCGCGGCGATTGATGATGACGCGGCGGCTGCCCGGCGCGCCGCCGAGCCACGCCTGCTGCGCCAGCTCGATGCCTTCCAGCCCGACGTCGCGGTCGCCGGTGAAACCGAGCACGTGGCTCAGCACTTCGCCGCTCGGGTAGTAGCGCCGGTATTCGTCATCGTCGTGCACGCCCTTGATCTCTAGGGCGGCGACCTGCGCGGCGATCTCTGGCGCAACCGATTTTTTTAGATAAACGAAGTCCTGACCCTCGCTCAGCTTCGAGGCCAACGTTCCAGAATCGAGCTCGAGCGTCGCGGCGAGCGTCTTCAACTCCAGCGGAGAAGCTTCCAGCTTGTCAGGCCAGGCCCAGATCGCCTTTACCGGCGTGCTGATCGCCAGCGGTTCTCCGAAGCGGTCGAGAATGCGGCCGCGATGCGCGGGAATCTCAAGATCGCGGCTGTAGCGCGACGATCCCTGCTCCTGCAGAAACTCGCGATCGATCGACTGCAGATAGAACGAGCGCGCGAGCAGCACCGCGAAAACCGCGAGGAGTGCGCCGAACACGAAAGCGGCACGCAAGGGCGACAGCCCCGGTTCCCCAACGCTGCGACGCGAAGGGTCACGTCTCATCGCAGGTTCCCCTCGATCACCTGGATGCGTCCCGGCCCCGGGAGCTGCATGCGCAGCTGCTCGCGAGCAACCTTGTCAATGCGGCCGGGCGCCGCCCAGGTGCTTTGCTCGAGCTGGAGCTGTCCGAACTCCACGTCATACGCCTGCGTCTGCTTCTGCTCGTGCTCGAGCTCGACGAAGAGCTTGCGGGCCTGGTGGCGCGAGCTGACGAGCGAGAGCGCGCACGCGATGCTCAACGCAAGGAGCAGCAGGTTGAGGCGGGTCATGCGAGCGGCCCGAGAGTGCGCTCGGCAGCGCGCAGGCGAGCGCTGCGGGCACGCGGATTCGCCGCCACTTCCTTGGCGTCGGGGCGGACCGCGCGACCGACGAGCTTCAACGGAGGAACCGGCAAGGCCTTGGTCGCGATCGGCATGCGCGAGAGACGTGCATCACCGCCGAAAGGCTGCGTGTGGCGCTGAAAGAACTGCTTCACTGTCCGATCCTCCAGCGAATGGAAGCTGATCACGACGATGCGTCCGCCAGCGGCGAGGCGCGGCATGGTGCGCTCGAGACCTAGCGACAATTCCTCGAGCTCCGCGTTGACGTGAATCCGTACAGCCTGGAAAGTCCGCGTGGCCGGGTCCTGACTCCGATCGCGCTGCGCCCGCGCGCCGAGGGCTTCGGCCACGATCGCGGCCAGTTGCCGCGTGCGGACGACGGGCTCCTGCGCGCGAGCCGCAACAATCGCTCTTGCAATCTGTGCAGCAAACCGTTCTTCACCATAGGTCGCGATCACCCCCCTCAGTTCACGTTCGGTAGCCGATGCAAGCCACTGCGCGGCGGTCGTGCCGCGCGAAGGATCCATGCGCATGTCGAGCGGTCCGTCGGCGCGAAAGGAAAACCCGCGCTGCGGATCGTCGAGCTGCGGCGAGGAAACGCCGAGGTCGAACAGCACGCCGTCGATCGCAGCCACTGCGGCCGCGTCGAGCGCTTGCGGCAGATCGGAGAACCAGGCGCGACGGAACGAAAAACGCGGGTCGCGCCAGGCGAGCGCTTCTGCCTCTGCGGTCGGATCGCGATCGATAGCGACGAGCCTGCCCTCTTCGCCCAGCAAATCGAGAATGCGGCGGCTGTGTCCGCCGCGACCGAATGTCGCGTCGACGTAAGTGCCCTTGGGCTTGAGCGCCAGCGCGGCCACGGCTTCTTCGAGCAGGACCGGTCGATGCGCCGCATCGGCGATCAAAGCGAGAAGCCGTCGAGCTCAGGCGGCAGACCGCCCGTGGGAAACGCGACGGCTAGCTCCGTGCGCTCCAGCCACTTCGCTTCGTCCCAAAGCTCGAACTTCTTGCCCTGACCGACGAGCACCACGTGTTTGTCGAGGGCGGCGAATTGCCGCAGAGGAGGAGGCACCAGAATGCGACCGGCACCGTCCAGCGCCACGTCGTCGGCGTGACCGACGAGCAGACGCTGCAGGCTGCGAATTCTTTCGTTGAAGCTGGAGAGCGCCATCAGGCGCTGCTGAATCGGCTCCCACTCTGGCAGCGGGTAGAGCAAGAGGCAGTGGCTGGGGTCGGCCGTCACCACCAGTTTTCCCTCGCCGTGATGCGCGAGCGTGTCTCGATGGCGCGCCGGGATGGCCAGGCGTCCCTTGCTGTCCAGTGCGAGATGGGTGACCCCGCGAAACACCGTCTCTCCTCCCTGGCGAGCGCTTTCCTGCGGTGAGCGCCCACTTTAACCCACTTTTTCCCACCCATTGCCACTATAGGGGAATCGCTGCGCGGGGTCAACATAAATGCACTTCTTTAACAAAGACTTAGTGCCAATTGTGGCAAGAATATGATTTTGTCATTGAAAATAGTGTCTTAGCGATGATTTCGAAGGTAAATTCGCGAAATAGGTGACTCCCGAAGGAACCCCTTCTGGTTCTCGCTCCTGGCCCAGACCTCAACCGAGCGCGCGCTATGCCAACGGCATTGGATTGGTCCTTTGGAGTCGATTCCGGGACCTGCGGCGCGAGCCATGTGCGCGCGTCTCGCGCGCACTACACTGAAGAACCCTGTGTCGCGCGCGTAAACGCATCCTGCGCGCGCTTGAGCACCTATGGAAAGAGCGGAATTCGACAAATTTGCCGACGAATACGAAGCGCTTCATCGCGCGAATCTCGCAGCGTCGGGAGAAGCGCCGGAGTATTTCGCGGAATACAAGGTGCGCGATCTCGAGCGCTTGCTGCGCGCGCGACATCCAGGAGGAGCCGCTCTTCGCCTCCTCGACTTCGGCGCCGGCATCGGTGCGTCGATTCCGTTCCTGCGAAAATATCTTCCCGATGCTCAGATCACGTGCGTCGACGTATCCGCGCGAACTCTTGCGGTAGGCGTCTCCCGCTTCGCGCGGGACGCGGAATTTGTCGCCTTCGATGGCGCTCGCCTGCCCTTCGGCGACTCGTCGTTCGATTGCATATTCGCTGGCTGCGTGTTCCACCATGTGTCGCCGTCCGCGCACCACCGGCTGTTGGGAGAATTCCGGCGCGTGCTGCAACACTCGGGGCGGCTCATGATCTACGAGCACAACCCGCTCAACCCATTGACCGTCCGCACGGTGAGAGCCTGTCCCTTCGACGACAATGCGATCCTGTTGCGAGCGGGGATATTGCGCGCGGAACTCGAGCGTGCAGGCTTCGAAAACCCGGAGGCCCGCTACCGAGTGTTCTTTCCTCGCGCGCTGCGATGGCTGAGGCCTCTGGAGGATGCCCTGGACTGGCTCCCGCTCGGGGCACAGTACTACCTGACTGCGACCCGCTGAACCGTGCCCTATTCCAGCCTTCGCCAGCGCGAGCGTAGAGCATTCGTTCTGCTTTACGCCGGATCAATAGTTCTGTTTTTCTCGGCATGGCATGGCGCGGTTTTGCACGCGGTGCCTGTTGGCGCTGTAGCGACGTTCATCCTCATTGCGGCGGTATCGTTCGCTTACGGGCGCGTTCTCATCGGCTCAACGGCCCTTGCAAGGGCAGGCCACTTGAGCTTGACGCTGGAGTTTCTCGGCGGCTATCTCGCCTTTAACACGATCCTCTTCGCGCTCGAGCTCATCTCGCCGCTCGGCGTCCCCGCAGACATCGCAATCGCAAGCCTCGGCGCGCTGGTCCTCTGGCTTGTCATTGGCCGGTCGCATTCACCGCTCGACGCGCACTCAGAGCTGCCGTCGCTGGCCGCGCTGGTGCTCTGCGCCCTGGCGACGACCTTCTGGTGCGGCGATGCATGGACTCCGCTCGTCCGCAACGGGTCGACGACCATCGTTCAATTGTGGGGCGATAGCTTCGTGCACGCGCGACACATCAGCGCGTTCGCCAACGGTCATGGCGCGGCGAGCATGTCGGACATACGCATGTGGGGCGCGCCGCTGTATCTCTATCACTACGCGAGCTATGCGATCCCGGCGGCAGTGAGCGCGATGACGAGAAGCGGAGCTTACGAAATCTTCGCCAGCTTTCTGCTCCCCGTAGGGGTCCTGATGACGGGTCTTGCCGCGTTCGCGTTCGGAGGCAGCGTATTCGGCCGCTGGCCGGCGGTTGCGGCGAGCCTCGCGCTGCTCCTCGTTCCCGACGCCTATCAGCAGGGATTCGGCAACAAGTACCTGAGCTACAACTTTATGCAGCAGGTGAACGTCGGCTGGCTCTATGGGGTCGCGTGCATGTCCCTGGCGTGGATATTCGTTCTGCACGGATGCCGCGCGCGAAGCGTCGCCTCGATCATCATCGGCTGGGCCATCGCCTGGATCAGCCTCCCCTACAAGGCGCACGTCTTCGTGGCCAATGCGTTCCTGATCGCGATCTACCCGTGTCTGTTTCTCGAGGGATTCAAGCTGCGCTGGCGCATCGCTTCCGCGGTCGCTCTGGTCGCCGTCTTCGTGCTCGCGGTCGAATTTTCGCAGTCGATCGACCGCGTTCCGACGCTGCGGCTTGACGGCAGCGGCGCGCGAACCTACATCGCTTATCTGCTCGCCAATCAGGACCCGGGTCTACTGAAATCGCTTATCGAGCGCGGACTGGGCGATGCACCCTGGACCGGGCCGCGTATGGCGATGCTCGGCGCCATGCTGATCCTACTGGGCACTTTCGGCTGGTGGAGCCTGATCGCGATCGCCACCGCAGTTTGGATCCGGAAGAGCGTACCCGCGGCGATTTGGGCCTTCCCCCTTCTCGTGATGGCCAACTATCTGATCATGGCGCTCGGCCTCGCCATGGACGAGAAGGCGATCGGCGCTCCGGACGAACTGATCAACCGTCCGCTCGTATGGGCCTACTTCGCGATTGTCGCGTGGACCGGAGGCGCGCTCTACCACCGCCTTCTCGGCGAGGGTCTGCCACGGGCGACGCTGGCGCGCGCGGGGCTCGGCGTCGTTGCGCTGCTCGGCTTCGCCGTTCCACTTTCACTGGCCTCCAATCTGCAGACCTACCCGCGCTGGGCCGCATTTGCGAGCTTCATCCGCTTGCCAACCTGCCTCGTCGATGCCGCCCGGTTCGTCCGCGATCACAGCGCGCCGAGCGACGTGGTGCAGGACTCGGAGAACGACTTTCGTTTCACCGGCCTCGCAGAGCGTCCTATTTTCGCAATGGGCGTGTCACCCGGCCCGCCGGGGCTCGACCGGCGGCTTGAGGATCTCGATGCATTCAGGCGAATGAGTTCCCCGGGCGAGATCAAGGCCTTCGCGGCTCGAAATCATATCGACTGGTATGTCCTGCGGCCGACGACCGAGCTCGCATGGCCTGCAGCGATTCGCGACGAGGCGCTGTTCGAGTGCGAAGGTTATCGCGTATTCCACTTCACGCGATGAGCCGGGTTCGCTACCGGATTCGTGTCATGGCCTTTGGGCCAAAGTGCGCCGGAGTATCATCGACATCGACGATGTCGTGAGGGTCCGCAAGTACCATGGATGATGGCTCCGTCCGCAGGGTCGCGGTGTCGGTGGTGGTGCCGGTATACCGCAGCGCGCAGATTCTGCCCCAGCTCGTCCGATCCACGAGAGTCGCGCTCGAGGGAGCGGGGCTGCCGGGCGAGTTCGAGCTCATCTTCGTCTGTGATGCGAGCCCGGATGACAGCTGGCAGACTATTCGCACGCTGGCCAGCGAAAACGCGTTCGTCCGCGGAATTTGCCTCCGCCTGAACACCGGGCAGCATAACGCGACGATGGCGGGCTTGCACCATGCACGCGGCAGGTCGATTGTCGTGATGGACGACGATCTGCAGCATCCGCCTGAGGCCATCCCCCGTCTTATTGCACGGCTCGAGGAGGGCTTCGACGTTTGCTACACGCATTACCACAACCGGCGGCATGCACTCTGGAAGAAAGCAGGGAGCTGGATCAACGATACCGTTGCCACCTTGCTTCTCGACAAGCCGCGCGGCCTCTACTTGAGCTCGTTCAAGGCGATGCGCCGCGAGATCGCCGAGGAAGTCACGAAATACGATGGCCCGTACGCATACGTCGATGGCCTTATCCTGGACATCACGCGCTCGATCGGGACGATAGAGATCGAGCACCGGGAGCGAATGGCGGGGCGCAGCAACTACGGTCTGCGGCGCTCGATGTCGCTGTGGCTCAAGATGGCGACGAGCTTCTCCGTGGTTCCACTGCGGCTCGCTGCGATCCTGGGGGCGCTCCTGGGCACGCTGAGCCTGTGCATCATCGTTTACGTTGTCTGGGCGAAGCTACACGATCCAAGCATTCCCGCGGGATGGACCTCGCTTATCGCCACCATTCTGTTCGTGGGAGGGGCGCAACTCGTCGGATTGGGACTCATCGGGGAATACCTCGGGCGCGCTTACCTCAAGCTCAATCGAAAGCCGCAATTCGTGATACGCGAGGCCACGGACGACCTCGTGCAAGATCGGTGGCGCGCCCGACAGGAGTCGAACCTGTGACCTTTGGCTTCGGAAACCAACACTCTATCCAACTGAGCTACGGGCGCACGCGAGCAATTTTACCGCGCCGCTGAAAGCCCCGTCCATCGGGCTTCTCGCCCGCTCGCGCGCGAAGCTATAATTCGCATCCTGTTGTGCGGCCGCATCCTCGCGAGCCGCTCCCGCCTAAGTTTGCAATAAGGAAGCCGCGATGACCGAGGAGCACAGCTCTTTCATCAAGACGCCAAAGCAGCTCGCGATCGTCGTCGCTCTCGCGTTCGCGATTCCGATCGCGCTGATCGTGTTGTTGTCGCAGCTAGTAACGGGTGTCTCGCCGCGCGAGGGCCAATCGGCAGCCGATGTGCAAACCCGCATCGCACCGGTTGGACAGTTCACGCCGGCCGAAGCCAATGCGCCAAGCGGAAACCAGAGCGGCGAGCAGGTCTATCAGGCCGTGTGCAAGACTTGCCACGAAGCGGGCCTCGCCGGTGCGCCGAAGTTCGGCGACAAGGCGGTGTGGGCGCCGCGGATCAAGAGCGGCGCCGACGCGCTCTTCACGAGCGCAATCAAAGGCAAGAACGCAATGCCCCCGAAGGGCGGGAACGCCGATCTCGCCGACGTCGAGGTGCAGCGCGCCGTCGTGTACATGGCAAATCAAGCCGGCGCGAAATTCAAGGAACCTTCGGCACCGGCGCAACCTGCCGCGGCTGCCGCGCCGCCGGCGCAGGCTCCTGCGGCGGCCGCACCGGCGGCGGCTTCGAAAGCACTGCCGCCTGCTGCGACCGCCAACGCTCCGCTCGACATGGCGAGCGGGACCGCAATGATGCAGAAAGACGGCTGCGCTGCATGCCACGCCATCGACAAGAAGATCGTCGGTCCTGCCTATCAGGACGTCGCCGCGAAGTACAAGGGCGACAAGGATGCGGCGGCGAAGCTCGTGCAGAAGGTGAAAGCGGGTGGCTCGGGCGTCTGGGGCTCGGTGCCGATGCCGCCGAACGCGCAAGTGCCCGACGCCGACATCAAGGCCCTCGTGAGCTGGATCCTCACCCTCAAGAAGTAAAAACCGGCGAGCATTGGCGCGACCGCCGCGCGTCACCATGTTCCGCTCGGGCACCGTCAGCGAAACATGAGCCATTACGTCGTCGGCGACATCCAGGGTTGTTACGCCGAATTCCGGCAGCTGCTTGACGTCATCGCGTTCGATCCGGCGCGCGATCGCCTGTGGCTCGTCGGTGATCTGGTCAATCGCGGTCCCGATTCGCTCTCCGTGCTGCGCGAGGTCATCGCCTTGGGCGATGCCGCGACAACTGTGCTGGGCAATCACGATTTGCATCTTTTGATCGTGGCCGCGGGTCTGCGTCGCCCGCACAGGGCCGATACGCTCGCAGCGGTTCTCGAGGCGCCCGATCGCGACATGCTTCTCGACTGGGTGCGGCGGCGGCCGCTCGTCGTGCGCGACGGCGAGTGCCTGATGGTGCACGCGGGACTGCTGCCGTCGTGGACGCCGGCGACCGCGGTCATGCTCTCGCGCGAGGTCGAGAAGGTGCTCGCTTCGGATCAGCAGCACGAATTCCTGCGCTCGCTCTACGGCGACGAGCCTTCGCGCTGGAGCGACGCATTGACCGGATACGACCGCCTGCGCGTGATCGTCAACGCGTGCACGCGGCTTCGCTTCTGTGCGGCCGACGATACCCTCGCCCTCGAGGAAAAGCGCGGGCCCGAGTACGCGCCACAAGGCTTCGCGCCGTGGTTTGCGCACGATGCGCGCAGGTCGGCCGGCGTCATGATCTTCTGCGGGCACTGGTCGTCGCTGGGGCTCTTGCTCGCCCCGAACGTCGCGATGCTCGATTCGGGCTGCGTTTGGGGCGGCCCGCTCACCGCGCTGCGAGTCGACGACGGCCGAGCGTTTCAGGTGCCAGGCCGCGCGCCGGTGCTTCCACTGCCGCGCGAATGAACGCTTCGGCTTCGCGCGAAAGCTCGCGCCGATGCCGCGCGCGAGCGGAGAGTGTCGGACCGAGCTTGACTTCGACGACGAGGCGTCGCTCGCCGAGCACGCACCAAAGCGACTCGACGAAGCTCGTCTCGCCGACGTAGGTCGGCGCCTCGGTAAAACCGCCATCAGCGCTGCGGTAGCAGATCGCGATAGGCTGCACGTGCCCAGACGCGTCGATGATCGGCTGCACGAGCGAGGCGTGAAACGGCAGCACCGAGCTGCCATCGCTCGTGGTTCCCTCCGGAAATATCGCGATGGTGTCGCCGGAAGCGAGCACATCGCGCGCGTGACCGTTGATGCGGTACGCGTCGCGCCGCCGCTCGCGCTCGATGAAGAGCGTGCCCGAGCCGATGATGAGATGCCTGAGCAGCGGCCAGCGCTTGAGCTCCGATTTGCCGATGAAACGCGACGGCCGCAGGCTGTGCAGGACGAAGATGTCGAGCCACGAGACGTGATTGGCGAGGATGAGCAGATTGCCCGGCAAATCCTCGACCGGCACGCCCTCGACGTACGCCTCGATGCGAAGCATCGCCAGAAGCTCGCGCGACCAGCGCCGGATGAGTGCACGCCGCGCCTCGGTCTCGATGCGCGGAAAAACGAATCGGATCGTGGCGACTCCGCGCAGCACGTGTACGAGAACGCGCGCTCCCCGCGCGAGGCGAAGCGGAAGCGGTGTTCGCCGCTTGCGATCCACTAGAACAGGGATTCGCCGAAGTGCTCGGCGTAGCGCGCAGCGACGGCCTCCCGGCTGAGGCGATGGTTTTGTCCGCCGCGCGAGGCGATCTTGATCGATCCGAGGACCGACGCGAGACGGCCCGCCCGCTCCCAGGACCAGCCGTGCGCCATGCCGAAGAGAAGCCCCGCTCGATACGCATCGCCGCATCCCGTGGGATCGACGAGTGCCGAAGGCCTCACAGCGGGAATCTCGATCGTCTTCCCATCGGCATGGATGCGCGAGCCCTCGCCGCCGAGCGTGACGACCAGAGCGCGCACGCGTGACGCGATCGCCTCGAGCGCGAGGCCGGTTCGATCGCACAGCATGCGCGCCTCGTAGTCGTTTACGGTCACACAGTCCGCATCGTCGATCATCTCGAGGAGCTCGGGCCCCGAGAAGAGCGGCAAGCCCTGCCCCGGGTCGAAGATGAACGGAATGCCGGCTGCCGCGAGGTCGCGCACGTGCTCGCGCATGCCTTCGCGCCCGTCGGGCGCGACGATGCCAAGGGCGATGTCGCTCACGTCGGAGACGCGATTGCGATGCGACTCGTTCATCGCGCCCGGGTGGAACGCGGTGATCTGATTGTCGTCGAGATCGGTGATGATGAAAGCCTGTCCGGTATAGGTGCCCGGCACGATGCGGACGGCTTCGGTCACCATGTCTTGGGCGCGCAACCGGTCGACGTACGCGCCGCCGTCATCGCCGAGCGTGGCCATCACGACCGGCGCTCCTCCCAGCGCCTTCAGGTTGTAGGCGATGTTGCCGGCGGTGCCGCCCCACTCGCGGCGCATCTCTCCGATCTGAAAAGCCACTGACAGCACATGCGTCTGCTCAGGCAATATGTGCCGAGAAAATCGGTCCGGGAACACCATAATGGTGTCGAGCGCGAGCGAACCGCAGACCAGCGTGCGCGGCGCGGCGGAGCCGCCCGGACGCGTCGCCGGCTCAGCCGCCGTCATCGCGCCCGATTTCACGCACGATGAATTGCTGCCGGCGCGACACCGGCAGGGCCTCATTGACTCCGCGCAATAGAACTTCCCAATGCGCATCTCCGTCCGCGTTGACGCGCCGCTCGAAGCCGCGAATTGCATCGCGCGCGACGAGGCAGTTGCGATGCACGCGCACGAAGCGCTGTCCGAATTCCTCCTCCAGCTTGGTGAGCGACTCCTCGAGGAGAAATTCGCGCTCGGCCGTACGGATGGTGATGTACTTCAGCTCCGCCTTGAGATAGACGATCTCCTCGATTGGCACCAGCACCACGCGCGAGCGCTCCGTCACCGACAGGAAGCGCCGCGCCGCTGCCGGCAGGCGGTCGAGCTTCGTTCCCGACAGAGGCTTCAGCCGCGGGACTTTCTGCAGCGCGGCGAGCAATCTCTGCACGCGCACCGGCTTCACGAGGTAGTCGATCGCGTGCACCTCGAAGGCCGCGATCGCGTGCTCGTGGTAGGCCGTGGTGAAGATCAGCACCGGCGGCACCGAGAGCTTCAGCAGATGGCGTGCGAGCTCGATGCCGTCCATGTCGGGCATGTGGATGTCGGAGAGCACGAGATCGGCCGGCGTGCTGCCGAGTAGCCCCAGCGCTTCGCGTCCGCTCCCGGCCTCCCCCACCACCACCAGCGGCAGCGCCGCCGCGCAATCGTCGAGCAGCTCGCGCATCCGGCGCCGGGCCGGCGCTTCGTCGTCGACGATGACAAGCTTGAGCGGTGCCTCAGACATCCGCGCTCACCCTTGCCACCGCGGGTCGGTACGGCATGCGGATGTGCACTTCGTAGTTCTCGCGGTTCACTTTGCTTTCCAGGCTCGCCTCGGCATCGAAATGCAGCGCCAGTCGCTCGCGGATGTTGTCCATCGCCATCTTGTTGCCAGCGTGATGGCTGCCGTCGAACTCATACGGGTTGCGCAGGATCGCATGGACTTCGCCGCGGCGCAGGAAGATGTTAATCGCGATCACCCCCGGAGCGCTAGACGGCTCGATGCCGTGATAGACCGCATTCTCGAGCAGCGGCTGCAGCACCAGCGGCGGCACGAGCGCATCTTTCGGCATGTTCTCGGTGTGCCACTCGACAATGAGGCGATCGCCGAGGCGCAGCTTCTCGAGGTCGAGGTACTGGCGGCACAGCTCGACTTCGTCGGCGAGTGGCGCAAGCTGGCGGTTGTCCCGCATCAGGACGCGAAAGAGATCGGCGAGATCCTCGAGCGCGCTCTCGGCACGGCGCGGCTCGCGGCGCATCAGTGACAGCACCGCGTTGATGCTGTTGAACAGGAAGTGAGGACGGATGCGCGCCTGCAGCGCCTGCAGGCGGGCCTCTGAGATGGCGGGAGACAGTGCCTTGGCGCGCAAATGGAAATAGAAGAGTAGCGCTCCGGTGGCAAGCACGGTCAGGACAACGTGCCGGAGCGCGCCGTTCGCGCCAAGATCGATGCCGAGCGCAGCCAGGCCGAGGCTCAAGCCGAAAGCCACCGCCGCGGTCATCGCCAGTATGCAGGCCGTGCCGATCTTGTAGGGCAGCCGTTCCAGCCAGGGCGCCAGCAGATAAAGCAGCAGAAGATTGACGAGCAGATGCGGCTCTAGAAGCGCGGCCGTGTCGAACCATGTCGACGAGATCGTGCTCCACTGCTGCTCGCGCACGATTGCCGCCGCGAGGCCGAACGCATTCACCCCGAGCAGAATGCGCAGCACGGTGCCGAGATTACGCAGCTCCGGTAGCTGCAGCGGGAGCTGCTTGTGGTTCGGGTTCGCGCGCATCGTCAGCTGATCGTCGATCGAGAAGCTTTGCGCTCAGGGCCGCGGCAGGTACCATTCGTTGCCGCCCGGCTATTGTGGGCAAGAGACCCCGGTCAAGCAAGCAGCGGCCAGAAAGACAATGTCGAATCGCAAGTCCGATCGCAAAGCCGCGACCATTCGCGCGCGCTCCGGCCGCTTCGAGGAGCCGATGACGGAGCGCATGCAGCGCTTCAACGCATCGACCGACTTCGACCGGCGGCTCGCCAAGGTCGACATCGCGGCCTCGCTCGCGCACGCGCGGATGCTGTCCGCTACAGGCATCCTCGCCGCTGCGGATCTCGTCGCCATCGAGCGCGGCATGCGCGAGATCGCCGCGGAGATCGAGCGCGGAGAGTTCGTGTGGCGGCGCGAGCTGGAAGACGTCCACTCCAACATCGAGCAGCGCCTGATCGCGCTCGTGGGAGACGCGGGGAAAAGACTGCACACCGCGCGCTCGCGCAACGATCAGGTCGCGACCGACCTGCGCTTGTGGCTGCGCGAGGCGATCGACGCGCTGGCCCTTGAGTTGCGCGCGCTGCGCACGGCTCTTCTCGATCTCGCTGAGAAGCATGCCGAAACGATCATGCCGGGCTTCACGCACCTGCAAGTCGCGCAACCCGTGACCTTTGGCCATCACCTGCTCGCCTACGAGGCGATGCTCGCGCGCGACAGCGAGCGCTTCGCCGATTGCCGCCGGCGCGTCAACAAGCTGCCGCTCGGGAGCGCGGCCCTCGCCGGGACAAGCTATCCGATCGACCGCAAGCGCGTCGCGGCCGAGCTCGGCTTCGACACGATCTCGGAGAACTCCCTCGACGCGGTTTCCGATCGCGACTTCGCGATCGAATTCGCATCCGCCGCGGCGCTGGTCATGGTGCACCTGTCGCGCTTCGCCGAGGAGCTCGTGCTTTGGTCGAGCCCCCGTTTCGGCTTCGTGCGCATCGCGGATCGCTTCTGCAGTGGAAGCTCGATCATGCCGCAGAAGAGAAATCCCGATGTGGCCGAGCTGATGCGGGGCAAAAGCGCGCGCGTCATCGGGCACGCGACCGCGCTCATCGTGCTGATGAAGTCGCAGCCTCTCGCCTACAACAAGGACGATCAGGAAGACAAGGAGCCGTTGTTCGACACCGTCGACACACTAGCCGATTGCCTCGCGATTGCGACCGACCTTGTCGCCACCGGGCTCAAGGCGGTGCCCGAGCGCATGCGCGCCGCGGCGCAGGAAGGCTACGCGACGGCAACGGACCTCGCCGACTATCTGGTGCGCAAGGGCCTCTCCTTTCGCGACGCACACGAGGCGGTCGCGCGCGCCGTGCGGCACGCCGAGAAGAAGCGATGCGATCTCGCCGATCTGCCGCTCAAGGAGCTGCAACGATTTTCGGCAAGGATTGGCAAGGACGTGTTCGACGTGCTGACGCTCGACGGCTCCGTCGCGAGCCGCAATCACCCGGGCGGGACGGCGCCGGCGCAGGTCCGCGCCGCGATCCGCGCGGCGCGCGCGGCGCTCAAGCAGAAGGAGTGATCATCATGGACGCGAAGAAGACCGCTTTCCTGGGCCTCGGCGTGATGGGTTTTCCGATGGCGGGACATCTCGCCAAAGCGGGCCACGCCGTAACCGTCTACAACCGCAGCGCGGGGAAGGCGGCGCAGTGGGTGGAGAAGCACGGCGGGAAGACGGCCGCAACGCCGGCCGCCGCCGCCGCTGGCATGGACCTGGTGATGCTCTGCGTCGGCAACGACGACGACGTGCGCGCGGTCACGCTCGGGCAGGACGGCGCGCTCGCGGCGATGAAGCGCGGCGCGATCCTCGTCGATCACACGACCGCCTCGGCCACGGTCGCGCGCGAGCTCTATGCTGCTGCGAAAGCGCGCGGCGTTGGATTCCTCGACGCGCCGGTTTCTGGAGGACAAGCCGGCGCCGAGAACGGCAAGCTCACGATCATGGTCGGCGGCGACCCCGACACTTTCGCGGTCGCGGAGCCCGTGCTCGCCTGCTACGCGCGAGCAGTGACGCTGATGGGGAAGGCGGGCTCGGGGCAGCTCACGAAAATGGTGAACCAGATCTGCATCGCCGGGCTCGTGCAGGGATTGTCCGAGGGCATCAACTTCGGCATGCGCGCGGGCCTCAACATCGAGCAGGTGCTCGACGTGATCGGCAAGGGCGCGGCGCAATCCTGGCAGATGGACAATCGCGGCAAGACGATGGCTGCCGACAAGTTCGATTTCGGATTCGCGGTGGACTGGATGCGCAAGGACCTCGCGATCTGTGCCGCCGAGGCGCGAAGCAATGGCGCCGCGCTGCCGGCTACGGCGCTCATCGACCAGTTCTACGCGCGCATTCAGACGCGCGGCGGCGGCCGCTGGGATACCTCGAGCCTGATCCGGCTCCTTCGCGACAAGGCATGAGTCGCATCATCGCGCTCGTTGCCTTGCTGGCTGCGGCCGGCTCGGCGCAGGCGGTCGTGGTGAACGTCGGCCATCCATGGATACCGAGCGCCGGCGCGGGCGGATCGTCTGCTGCCTACATGGACATCCGCAGCGACGTCGATTTGAAGCTCGTTGGCGCGACTTCGGCGTGGGCGGACAAGATCGAGCTCCGCGCGGTCGAGATCAAGGACGGCAAGCAGACCGAGCACGCCGTCGCCGCGCTCGACGTGCCGGCAAACGTCGAAGTCAGGCTCGCGCCGGGCGGCAGTTTTCTTTCGGTGAGCGCGATCAAGCGCAGCTTCGGCAACGGCGATTACGTGCCCGTCACGCTGCGCTTCGAGGACGCGAAGCGAGTGACGCACACCGTCGATGTGAACGTCGAAGCGCGAGGGATGACGTTCAAGAAACAAAAGACCGAATAGCCGGCCCCCCAACCTCCGCTAAATCGCGCTTAAGCTTGCCTATGACGCGCGCTTCGGCTCGAACACGATCTCGGAGCTGATCTCGGCCGTCTTCGCCATCATCTGCGTGGCCGAGCAGTACTTCTCACGCGACAGCTTGACGGCGCGCTCCACCTGCGCGTGGTCAAGCCCTTCGCCGCTCACGCGATAAGTGAAATGAATGCGCGTGAAGACCTTGGGATCCTCGGCTGCGCGATCGGCTTCGGCCTCGACCACGCAGCTTCCGATCGGCTGCCGCGCCTTTCTCAGAATCCACACGACGTCGAAGGCGGTGCAGGCCGCCGTCCCGGCGAGCACCAGCTCCATCGGGCGCGGACCCAGATTGCGGCCGCCTGAATCGGGCGCTCCATCGACGAGGACAGCATGTCCGCTCCCGGTCTCGACCACGAAGCTGACATCTTCGATCCATTTCACCTTGGTTTTCATAACTTTCTCCCGAGCACGCCGAAGCCATCTATTCCCCTTATGGGCGAGATCACGTAAACCGGCTTGCCTTGTGCGCCGCAATATGCGAGCATGAAATCACCCTTGCGGCGATCGGAATCTCACGATTCTCCGTCGCAGGTCATTCCTCCATCCTCCTCCTATGGTGGGAATGCTTACGCGGCCCCAGGGCCGCGTTTTTTTGCACTGCATCGGTGCCCGGGCTGTCAGCCGTGCACCATTGCGGTTTGACAGGCCTGCGAAGGCCATATTATGATCTAAGACTTTGTAAAATCGAAGCGATTGGGCGTTTCCTCATGAAAACCTACGCCGCCCGACCCCGGGACGTGCAACGCGACTGGTACGTGGTCGATGCCAGCGACAAGGTGCTTGGCCGCCTGGCCAGCGCCATCGCCCACCGGCTGCGCGGCAAGCACAAGCCGATCTACACGCCGCACGTCGACACGGGCGACTTCATCGTCGTCACCAACGTGGAAAAGATCAAAGTCACGGGCAACAAGGCGGAGCAAAAGCTCTACCACCGCCACAGCGGCTATCCGGGCGGCGTGCGCACCGTGAGTTTCGCCCAATTGCAGCAGCGCTTTCCGGAACGCGCGCTCGAGCGCGCGGTGAAGGGCATGCTGCCCAAGGGCCCGCTCGGCTACGCGATGCTGAAGAAGCTCAAGTGCTACGCGGGTCCGTCGCACCCGCACGCAGCGCAGCAACCGAAGACGCTCGAAATCTAAGGGACCTCATGATCGGCAACTACTACTACGGCACGGGCCGCCGCAAGAGCGCGGTGGCGCGTGTATTCCTGAAGCAGGGCTCGGGCAAGTTCACCGTCAACGACGCTCCGGTCGACGAGTTCTTCACCCGCGAGACCGGACGCATGATCGTCCGCCAGCCGCTGAAGCTGGTGAACCACGAGGCGACCTTCGACATCATGGTCAACGTGCACGGCGGCGGCGAATCCGGTCAGGCCGGCGCGGTCCGTCACGGCATCACGCGCGCGCTGATCGACTACGACGCGCAGCTCAAGCCGGCGCTGTCGAAGGCAGGTTTGGTCACGCGCGACGCGCGCGAAGTCGAGCGAAAGAAGGTCGGCCTCCACAAGGCCCGGCGCCGGAAACAGTTCTCGAAACGCTGACCGGTCGACCGTTCGATCGAATTGCCGGGGCCGCGAAAGCGGCCCTTGGTTTTTGGGGGTTCCGGTGACCCGGACACATATTCCATTGTCATAAAGCCTCTCGGCGGATGATAGAATCGGAGAAGCGATGAGCGAAGGGAAACTGATCCAGATCGGGATCGTCGGCGGCACGGGCTACACCGGGGTCGAGCTGCTGCGGCTGCTCGCGACCCACCCGCAGGCGAAGGTGCGCGCCATTACCTCCCGCAAGGAAGCCGGCATGCCGGTCGCCCAGATGTTCCCCAGCCTGCGCGGACGCTACGACCTCAAATACAGCGATCCTGCCGGGGCGCGCCTCGATCAGTGCGACGCCGTCTTCTTCGCCACCCCGCACGGAGTGGCAATGGCGCAGGCGCGCGAGCTGGTCGGGGCCGGCGTCAAGATCATCGATCTCGCCGCTGACTTCCGGCTCAAGGATCCGGCGGAATTCGAGCGCTGGTACAAGATGCCGCACGCCTGCCCGGACCTCTTGTCCGAGTCAGTCTATGGGCTGCCTGAGATGCACCGCGAGGCGATCAAGAAGGCACGCATCATCGGCAACCCGGGTTGCTATCCCACCGCAATCCAGCTCGGCTTCCTGCCCATGATCGAAGCTGGCGTCGTCGACAGCGCGCATCTGATCGCCGACGCCAAGTCGGGTGTTTCGGGCGCCGGTCGCAAGGCGGAGCTGGACCTCGCCTTCAGCGAGGCCTCCGACAACTTCAAGGCGTACAACGTCGGCGCGCATCGCCATCACCCGGAGATCGTGCAGGGCTTGAGCGCGTTCAGCAGGAATCCGATCAAGGTCGTGTTCACGCCGCATCTGACGCCGATGGTGCGGGGCATCTTCGCCACGCTCTACGCGCGTATCACGCGCGACGACGTCGATCTGCAGAAGCTCTACGAGAAGCGGTTCGCCGGCGAGCCCTTCGTCGACGTGATGCCTTCCGGAAGCCATCCCGACACGCGCTCGGTGCGGGCCGCGAACGTCTGCCGCATCGCCGTGCATCGCCCGCAGGGCGGAGACATGGCGGTCGTACTCGCGGTCGAGGACAACCTCGTCAAGGGAGCTGCGGGGCAAGCGATTCAAAACATGAACCTCATGTTCGGGCTCCCTGAAACGACGGGTTTGATGCTGCCGCCGGTTCTTCCCTGATGCCACCGACGATGCGCGCCATCGGCCGCCGCGTGCGGCAGACCTTCGGGATCAGCGCTCCGCGGATGGCCGTACGCACGCATTTGTCGTGGCGCTGGAAGGCGCCGGCGCTCATCGCGCTGTTGCTGATCCCCGCTGGCATGTGGTGGTGGGGATTCGACTTCGGCCAGTTTCTCAGCGGCTTCAATCGCGGCGCGGTCGAGCAACGCCAGGAGAAACTGGAAGCCGAGGCCGCCACCGCGTCGCAAGAAAACGCGAAGCTGCGCGCCAGAGCGGCCGAGCTGGAGAGCGATCTCAACGTGACGCGCGGGGCGCAAGCCACGCTGTCGAAGCAGGCGCTCGATCTGCAGAACGAGAACTCGCAGATGAAGGAGGAGCTCGCGTTTCTCCGCACGCTGTTCAGCGAGAGCGGAAAGCCGGGCGCGTTTGCGATCCAGCGCCTCGCGGCCGAGCGCGAGCGCGACGGCCTCTATCACTTCAGCATGCTGGTGGTGCGCGGCGGCAAGCCGATCGACGATTTCAACGGACAGTTGAGCCTCTCCGCCAGTGTCGTTGTGGCCGGGCACACGTCCATGCTGATCCTGCCGGACGATCAGCCGGAGACCGCTCCTTCGCTCAAACTGCAATTCAAGTATTATCAGCGCATCGAGGGAAGCTTCCGCGTGCCCCCCGGCGCGCAGGTAAAGAGCCTGCAGGCGCGAGTGCTGGAAGCGGGTCAGACCGCGCCCAAGGCGACACGAAGCTTGAATCTCAGCTAGGAGGGCCCCATGTTCGACAAGAAGAAGTCTCCGCCGCAGAAACGCATCGACAGCCTGATCGGTGCCGGAACGACGGTGCACGGCGACGTGACGTTTTCCGGCGGGTTGCGCATCGATGGTGCGGTGCACGGCAAGGTGAGCACCGTCGACAACGAGTCGGCCACGCTCGTGGTGAGCGAGCATGCCCGCGTCGACGGCGAAGTCCGCGTGTCACACGTGGTCATTAACGGCTCGGTTTCCGGCCCCGTGACCGCCAACGACTACCTGGAACTGCAGGCCAAGGCGCGGGTCAACGGTGATGTGGAGTATCGAACGCTGGAGATGCACGTCGGCGCGATCGTCCAGGGCAAGCTGGTCCATTCGGAGCCGGAGTCGGCGTCGGTGGTGGAGCTGAAGCGCGCGACAGGCGAGTAATTTGACCGCACAGCCCGCGGTCTGCTAAGTTGAACAGTTGAGCAAGGCAACCAGCCAGGAGTGGCTATGAACGCGATGACCGAAGTAACCGAGATGCCCGCCCCGCTCGTCTTTACCGACGCGGCTGCGGCCAAGGTCAAGACGCTGATCGATGAGGAAGGCAACCCCGAGCTGAAGCTGCGGGTGTTCGTCACCGGCGGCGGCTGCTCCGGCTTCCAGTACGGATTCACCTTCGACGAGGAAGTGGCCGAGGACGACACCAAGATGGAGAAGAACGGCGTCACGCTCCTCATCGACCCGATGAGCTATCAATACCTCGTCGGCGCCGAGATCGACTATCAGGAAGGGCTCGAAGGCGCGCAGTTCGTGATCAAGAACCCGAACGCGACCTCGACCTGTGGCTGCGGATCGTCGTTCTCCGCGTAAGCTGCTTCAAGGTTTGATCGAACGGGGGCTCGAGGCCCCCGTTTCTTTTTGCTCGCGCTACGCCCGATAAATCGCGCCGAGAATTCGCTCGCCGCGCGCTCCCGTAACGGAAGGGAGATTCCCCGTGCGGCCTGCGAGCGTCTCCCGCGCGAGCCACGCGAAGGCGAGCGCTTCGACTTCGTTCACCGGCACGCCGTGCTCCGCGGTCGTGCTGAGCTTCCTCGGCGCCAGCACGACGTTCAGCTCCTGCATCAGCAGCGCATTGTTGGCGCCGCCGCCGCAGGCGAGCACTTCGGTGGCGCTCGCGCAGTGCGCATTCACCGCTGCGGCGATCGTCTTCGCGGTGAGCGAGACGAGCGTGCGCTGCACATCGGCGGGCGCGTACGCCGGTGCGAGATGGCCTTCGAGCCAGGCGAGATTGAAGTAATCGCGGCCGGTGCTCTTCGGCGGCGGCAGCTTGAAGTAGGAATCGGTTTCCAGGCTGGAAAGGAGCTCCTTCTTCACGCGTCCCGTCGCGGCCCATGCGCCGTCGCTATCGAAGGGCTTCGATTTGTGGCGCTCGCACCATGCATCGAGCAGCGTGTTGCCCGGTCCCGTGTCGAAGCCGCGCACATCGCCGCGCGGCGGCAGATCAGTGATGTTGGCGATGCCGCCGAGATTGACGACGACGCGATGCGTATCGCTCTTGCCGAACACGGTCGCATGAAACGCAGGAACGAGCGGCGCGCCCTGCCCGCCTGCCGCAACGTCGCGGCTGCGGAAATCGGCAACCACCGTGATGCCCGTCTCTTCGGCAAGCCGCGCCGGATTGGCGAGCTGCACGGTGTAGCCGAGCTCGGGCCGATGCCGAATGGTCTGCCCGTGGACCGCGATCGCGGTCACCGCCTGCGGCGGAAGCTGCACCTTGGTGAGCAGCGCGCTCACCGCACCGGCGAAACAATCCATCAGCGAATTCGACGCGAGCGCCGCGCGATGGATCTCGTCGGCGCCTGCGCGCTGCAGCGCTGTGAGCTCATTGCGCAGCGCCGGCGGGAAAGGCACCTGCACCGCCGCGAGCGACCTGAGTGGCTTTGAGCCGAAATCCACCAGCACCGCATCGACGCCGTCGATGCTCGTGCCGGACATCAGTCCGATGTAAAGCTCGGATGCCACTCAGCGTGGCCGGCGGTCGCTACTCGGCGCCGGCGAGGACGAAGCCGCGTCCCAGCGTTAGCTCCGCGGCGAGCGGGCTCACCTGCGCGGCGTACGTAGCCAGATCGCCCGGCGCGATCGGCTGCGCGTTCGGAAGCGCGATCGTGAGCGGATTGCGTTGAACGTTGTCGACGCGGAACTCGTAGTGCAGATGCGGCCCGGTGGCCCATCCGGTCTGGCCGACGTAGCCGATCACCTCGCCTTGATGCACCGTCGCGCCCGGCTTCAAGCCCGCGGCGAAGCGCGACAGGTGCGCGTATACCGTCGAATAGGCGCCGCCATGCTGGATCATCACGACGTTGCCGTAGCCGGTCTGTCTCGCTTTGACCGTGACCTTGCCGTCGCCCGCGGCGCGCACCGGCGTACCGGTCGGCGCGGCGAAATCCACACCTTTGTGCGCGCGCCAGATCTGCAGAAACGGATGGAAGCGCGCCAGCGAGAAGCCAGACGTGATGCGTGTGAACGCAACGGGCGAGCGCAGGAACGCTTTCTTCAGGCTCTTGCCGTCCTCCGCGTAATAGCCGTCGCTCCCGTCGGTCCCGCGCCAGAGAAAGGCGCGGCGCGCGACTCCCTTGTTGACGAACTCGGCAGCGACGATCCTACCCGTACCCACCGGCTCGCCGTCGACGTAGCGTGTCTCGTACACCACTGCGAAGCGATCTCCGCGGCGGAGATCGTGATGGAAGTCGATGTCGCCCGAGAAAACGTCGGCGAGCTGCATCGTGATCGCGTCCGGCAGGCCCACGGCATCCGCCGCCGCGAAGAGCGAAGAATTGATCTCGGCCGAGCGCAGCGCGAGGCGCACGTCGGCCTGCGGAGCGATGGTCTGCGCAAGGAAGTCATCGTCCTTCCGGTCGATGGCAAGCTGCTCGCCGCTCGGCAGCGGGAAGCGCAATGCGAGGACGCGCCCGTTGGCGTCGGTCGCGAGGCGAAGCGATTTGCCGGGGCGCAACTGGTAAAGCGGCCGCGCGTCTGCATGGGTGTGCAGGAAACGCCAAGCATCGGGATCGTCGGCGCCGAGCCGCGCGAGCATCTGCCCGAGCGTATCGCCGCGCCGCACCCGCTCCTCGCGCCAGAAGCCATCCTTGAGCGTCGTCGTCGCGATTTCCGGCAGCGGCAAGTCGCGCATGATCCGTTCGGTGGCGACTGTGTCCGACACCGTGTCGGGCGCGAAGCCGAATGCAGCGACGATGCCGCCCGCGGCCACGACCGCAATCAAGGCAAGGAACCCGGGACGCACGCGTCCGGCGAGCTTCGCGTCCCTTTGCGGTAACATGGCGCGCTTATGCGAAAAAGTCTCCACCAATTCCTGCTCTCCTCTGCAGCCCCGCCCGCGCGGTCGGCGGATTGTAGCAGAAGCCCATGCCAGTCAAGACGCCGGACATCGGACATCAGCTTGCGGTCTTCAAGCGCGGCGCCGACGAGCTGATCGTCGAGGTGGAGCTCGCCGCGAAGCTCAAGCGCGGCAAGCCGCTGCGCATCAAGGAAGGCTTCGACCCGACGCGGCCCGACCTGCACCTCGGCCACACCGTGCAGTTCAACAAGCTCAGGCAGCTCCAGGACCTCGGGCACCACATCATCTTTCTGATCGGCGACTTCACCGGGATGATCGGCGATCCGACGGGACGCAACATCACGCGCCCGCCGCTCACGCGCGAAGAGCTGGACGCGAACGCAAAGACCTACACCGATCAGGTGTTCCTGATCCTCGACCGCAACAAGACCGAGGTCGCGTTCAACTCCAAATGGCTGCAGGCGCTCGGCGCCGACGGCATGATCAAGCTCGCTGCGAAGTACACCGTGGCGCGCATGCTCGAGCGCGAGGACTTCTCCACGCGCTACCGCGAAGGACAGCCGATCGCCGTGCACGAGTTCCTCTATCCGCTTGCGCAGGGCTACGACTCGGTCGCGTTGAAGGCCGACGTCGAGCTGGGAGGAACGGATCAGAAATTCAACCTGCTCGTCGGGCGCGAGCTGCAGCGCCATTACGGCCAGGAGCCGCAGGTGATCCTGACGCTGCCGTTGCTCGAAGGTCTCGACGGCGTCAACAAGATGTCGAAGTCGCTCGACAACTATGTCGGCATCACCGAGCCGCCGGACGAGATGTTCGGCAAGCTGATGTCGATCTCAGACGAGCTGATGTGGCGCTACTACGAGCTGCTGTCGTTCCGCCCGCTCGACGAGATCGCGAAGCTCAAGCGCGAATGCGCGGACGGACGCAACCCGCGCGACGCGAAGGTCGCGCTGGCGCAGGAGATCGTCGCGCGATTCCATTCGAAGCGTGCGGCAGAGGACGCATTAGCGACGTTCGAAGCGCGGTTTCGCGATGGTGCATTGCCGGAGAGCATGCCCGAGGTGCTGCTGCAGACCAACGGCAAAGGATTGCCGATCGCTCAGCTCGCGAAGCAGGCGGGGCTAGTCGACTCGACTTCCGAAGCGCTGCGACTCATTGCCGGCCGCGGGCTAAAGCTCGACGGTGAAGTCGTCGCAGATAGAACACTGACGGTCGCAGCGGGAAATACGGTCGTCTTACAGGCGGGGAAGCGGAGGTTTGCGAGGGTGAAGATCGTTTAGTTGCGTCTTCTTATCATTCCTTCGCGTGCTCGCGAAGCAGGCGAACGATCTCAGGAACGACCGGATAACGCTCTGCGTATTTAAGCCCAGTCAACCCCCGCTGCTCCGGCGATTGGGATCTGCGCCGCGGTCCAGCGGCAGCTTTACGCCTTCACTCTGCCTCGACGCGGTAGCCACCATCAACGCGGTCTCGGCGACGCGGATGACGGGGAATCTCAGCGCGACCTGGTAGTTTCGATCTTTTGGAGGATTGATCGAACACTGCCTTGCGACCTGTCCGCTCCTCCACTTGTCTCAATAGATTGTTCTATCAGACCGACACCTTGAGCGTACTTGTGAATTGTCACCACGGACAGGGCGGGTTTTTCTCCTAGTGCCTCACAACGCACACTCGCTACTAGCCGAGTTGCGTCGAACACGTGCTGCGGGCTCACAGCATCGATCGTGCATTCCAATCGTAACTTAATGGCGGCATGCCCCTCGTAAGCTACTCCAGTGCTCAGCCAAGAGGATGATCGCGGCGTGAGCGGCTCTTGCAAGACAATTTCAGCAGAACGATCATCAATGACCTTCATTAGCTTGCCCTCGACAGCTATCAGGTCGTATTGGGGAAAACGGATCTTGGTGCCACGTACTTGCTCGCGAATGTCTTCAGGTATCTGGACACGCTCTTCAACCTTTACCCCTTGGGTGCCCACCGGTGCCAATCCGATAACCTCATACGTCTCGCTGCCGGCCACATACGTGTATGTCTTCCCAGCCGGCGGGCCGAGAAAATCCCGCACAGACAGATCACCAGACGCTGCTCGCCCCATTGCCGCAACCGCGAGCATAAGCCCCAGCGCTAAAGCCGGGCTCTGTTTCCGCATCACATATGCCCGGAGACTCTTTGTCCAGTCCATGGATTTAAGCACCACCAAACGTCACCTTCGGTCGCGCTATCGCCGGTGTAGATCCTAGACGCTGTGGAAGTTGCCCTTTCAATGTCCTCCCTGCTCGAAAATTCCCAATGCCAGTCGCCATACTTGATCTTGAAGCCACAATGCTTTTGACCGCAGCTTGGGTTATCGCACTCCCAGCACAGCTCCCTAGAACGAACCTGGCGCTTGATAAAGATCGTTGTCTCCTTGTGCCAATGGCATAGACCGAAGACTCCGCTCCCAGAAGAGGCTCGTCGCATACGCGATGTTGAGCAGGCTCGGCGCATTGCGCGTGCCCGGTGCACCGCCGATGCCTGTCGAGACAGCCTTGCCATCGGTAAACGCGCGCTTGGGATCGTGGCAGGAAGCGCAACTGACCGAGCCGTCGCGGCTCAGTGCCGAATCATTGAAGAGCCTGCGACCCAGCTCGATGCGCATCGCCGGCGCCGGCTCGGCGAGAGACAAAGCTGGAAGGCCCAGCAAAGGGTTGCTGTCAGATCGAGCCGGCTGCGCTGGCGCAGGGCAACTCATTGCCCACGCCAGCGCGGCGGCCAACAACGCGGCTCCATCCCTGAGTCGTCTCACGTGGGACCCCCATCCACGCTTGCCGATCAGCGAGGGGAACTTTCTTATTGCTTCGCCCCCCGCCTCCTTTTCTTGCGCGGCCGCCTGAACGCCACAGCCACGCTCGGAAAAGCATGATCCGCCCCGGGAGACCCGTCAACTGTAGAAAGTTACAGGTTGCGAGCGCTCACTAACGACAGTGCAAATCGCGGCGAACGCTATGACAACGTGCTGACGCGATAACTCATGTCGCGGTTTTGAATCGGCCTTCTATGACGCAGTGGTCGGATTGTTCTCGACGCCGATCGCTTGTCAGACCGAATGCGCGCGGCTCGATCTTCTTTGAGACTCGCAGATAGCGCGTGGCCACATCGCACGCGGGCTCGCTGCCGGCCGCGCGCGACGGTCTTGACGCCTTCTCAATGCGCAGCGACCATAAACGCGCTACTACAACTAACAAAAGGGGGAAAGATGAAAAAGCCTAGCGGCCTGATAGCCGCGATCCTGCTGCTATCTGCTGTTTCGTTCGCTTCCGACGTGGCGTCGGCGGCGCCAAGCGCGTACGAATTCACCGTTACCGGCTCTGACGGGCCGCTCGCAGGAGTTACGTCAGTCGGAACCTTTGTCTTTGACCCCACGATCGCGCCAGAAGGTGGCGGCTTCGTTGAAATCGCCGGGCTGTTCACGCATCTTGCATTCTCCTGGGATGGGGTCGACTACAACGAGACTACTGCCAATACAGGAACCCTTGGTTTTGACGCCGACGGGACAGTAATCTACGCGCTGTTTGGGACCGACTGTGGTCCAAGTGGTTTCGGCTGCGGTGTCGGCAACGGCCCGAACCCGTATCAGTGGTCCTTTAACATCTTCAATGGTGCTGGCGCGTTCTTGTACCTCTCCCCCAAAGATCCGTCGAATATCTTCGACGGCACCGTGTCATTGACGCCTCTCGCCATTCCCACGGACAAGCATCAGTGCATGAAAGGCGGTTGGAGGCTATTTGAAGGACTAGATGGTCCATTCAAGAACCAGGGAGACTGCATCCAGTTCGTTAACACCGGCAAGTAACGCTGGCAGATCGGAAATCCCCTCTGGGGTTCAGGAAAGCTTCAACTTCGCTCAACGCCGATCAGCCGCGGCAGATCGAGCGCACGCGGCTTGATCGTCTTTTGTACTCGCAGATGGCGTCCGACCACATCCCAAACCGGCTCTCCGCCGGCCGTTCTCGATTCCTCGGACACCGGCGCCCAGCCGGCGACTTTGTATTTGCGATTCGCGTCGAGCGGCTTGCCATTTAGAGAGAAACCTCCGATCCGCGAGCCCATCCGCGCATTCGGATCGCATGTGTATTGCAATCCGCCGACGCGCACCATGTCGCCACCCTGCTGGTAATACGGATCGGGATTGAAGAGGTTGTCGGCGACGTCTTCCAGGATCGTCTTGATGTTCTCGCCAGTGAGCTCGTTCACAGTCACGTACGGATACGTGATCGCGCACTGGTTCATGAGCTGCTCCATCGTGATCGGCTCGCCTGCAAGCAGCGTCGTGCCGAAGCGAAAGCCCGGCGAGAACGCGATCTCCGCATTCTGCTCCGCCATAAGCGCATCGAGAATCAGCTGGTCGAAGCTGCCGTTGAAGTTGCCGCGGCGATAGAGCAAGGCTTCGGTCACCGCGAGGCGTTCGTCGAGCTTCTCGCGATACGGCGCGCGCAGTTTCGCGATCAGCACCGCCATGTCGCGATCCTCGCGGAGCAGGTTCGAGAACACCGGCAGGAGCTTGTAGCGGTAACCGGTGACCGCGCTGCCCTTCACTTCGAGATCGAGCACGGCGAGAAACTTGCCGTTGCAGCCTGCGTTGGTGACGAGCGTTTTGCCGCCGCGGTTGGCGACGATCGTCGGCCGAGGCACGCCGTCGTGCGTGTGGCCGCCGAGGATCGCGTCGATGCCGGTCACGCGCGACGCGAGCTTGAGATCGACGTCCATGCCGTTGTGCGACAGGAGCACGACCACGCGCGCGCCCTTGCCGCGCACCTCATCGACCAGTTTCTGCAAATCCTCCTCGCGGATGCCGAAGCTCCAGTCCGGCACGAAATAGCGCGGATGCGCGATCGGCGTGTATGGAAACGCCTGGCCGATCACTGCGACCGGCACGCCGTTCTGCTCGCGCATCGTGTATGCAGGAAACACCGCGTCGCCGAAGTCCGCGGTCCTGACGTTCTGCGCGAGAAATTCGATGCTGCCCTTGAGCGATCCGACCAGTTCCTGCACGCGCTCTGCCCCGTAGGTGAATTCCCAGTGCGCGGTCATGATGTCCACACCGAGCGCGCGCGTTGCCTCGACCATGTCCTGTCCGCTCGTCCACAGCGCGGTCGCTGACCCCTGCCAGGCGTCGCCGCCGTCGAGGAGCAGCGCGCCGGGACGGCTCGCGCGCAGGCGCTTCACGAGCGTGGCGAGCTGCGCGAAGCCGCCGACCTTGCCGTACGTGCGCGCGGCCCGTTCGAAATCGAGATACGTGAACGCATACGACTCGCGCGTTCCGGCGCGCAGCGAGAACTCTTTCAGGAAGGCTTCGCCGACGAGATGCGGCGGCTTTCCCGCTGCCGCACCGACGCCGATGTTGACGCTTGGCTCGCGGTAATACGAAGGAAGGAGTTGCGCGTGGCAGTCCGTGAAGTGCAGGAAATGCACGTTGCCGAACTTCGGCACGTCATAGAACGATTCGGCGCTTCGTTGCGCTTGTGCGTCTTCGGCGTGCAGCGGCAAACCGGCCGCCGAAGCGGCGCCGAGAACGTGCACGAATTCGCGCCGGTTCATTGTGTCGCTCCGAGGCCAGAAGCCGCGGAGTCCGCTGCTCTCGGCGCACGGCAGCGAGCGCGGAGGCTCACTGATTGACCGGCGATGCCGGGTCGAGCAGCAGCGCGGTAACGTCCTTGATCTGCTGCTCGGCCAGGATGCCCTTGTAGCCGAAGCGCGGCATGTTGCTGCAGGCGATGAACGCCTCGGAGTTGAAGATCTTGCCGTAGGTGTAGCGCTGCACTTCGACGCTGTTGCCGTGCGACTTGCCGTATTGATAAAGGCTCGGCCCGATCGTGCCGAAGGAAAGCTCGGACTTCGAGAGCTGATGGCAGGCGTAGCAGTTGGCGCCGACCGGTCCCTTTGGATCGTCGGAGAATTGCTTGCCGCGCCCTTCCTGCGCGATCTTCTCGCCGTTCTTCCAGTCGCCGAGGAGCTTGCCGTCGGCGGGATACTTGACAGTCGCGAGATTGGCGGCCTCGATCTTCGCTGCGATCTCGCGCGGCGGGGTCTTGCCGGACAGCGAACTGCACGCGCGCTGCGTGTCGTCCTGGTCGAGACGATCGAGTCCCGCCTGGCCGGCGGCCTTGAACGAGTCCTTAAGCGTCGCGGTCGCCTTGGACGAAATCTCCTCGTCGCTCGGAGATGTTGTGCATGCAGCCGCGACGAGCGTCGCCGAGGCGAACATGACCCAGCGCGAGCGCAAGTTCATCGTTCGTAGCTCACCGCTTGATCGCCGGCCCGTCGTAGACGCCGCCGTTCGCGTTGTGCGCGAGATACGTCGTCAGCGCGATCGCCGCATCGGAGCCGTACACGAGCTCCGGAAAGCGCTGCTGGCGGAAGCAGTCGTAGAGCCGCCACTCGAACGTGCGCAGCTCTCCCTGGGAGACGCGATACGCAGGCCATGTCGTGTAGGCCTTCTGCGCGCCCTCCGTCGTCATCAGGTTCGGCAGGTCCTGGAGCCGGATGCGCTTGTCGTTCTCGCCGTGGCAGGTCGCGCAGGCGAAGTCGTGCGTGCCGCCGCGAAAGTAGAAGAGCTTCTCTCCGATGCGATAGGCTTCGACTTCCTTCGGATGCACGAGCGCGACGCTCATCTTCACGCCGCGCGACTCGGAGGTCACATACGCGGTGAGCGCCTCGAGATCGGAGCGCTTGTCGGCTCCGTTGCCAAACGGATTCTTCTTCGCATCCGCGTCGCTGTAGCCCTGCAAGCGCACCATGCACCACACGAGACGCGTCTCGAGATCCATCACGCGATCGGCGTCGGCGAAATAGCGCGGCAGCTCGGCGTAGGCGCCCTTGACCACACCGGGGCCTTTCCCGAGATCGCAGGCTTCGAGCGAGACCTGCTTCGGCCCGCGCTTCTCTTTCCAGAGAGCTTCGCCGCGCGCTTCCCACAATTCGGCGGGATTGCCGTCCTGCAGCGCGGCGCGGTATTTCGCGATCTCGTCGGTCGTGGATTGCGCCGAAGCGAGCGGCGCGCACGCCAGGCCGGCGAATGCTGCGAGCCAGGCGAATCGATTCATCGAGCGAAGCGGAGAATCAGGCGATGACCGCTTCGTCGCTCCGCGTGTCGCCGCGGCTGTCGACCCAGCGGATGACGATCTTGTCGCCCTTGGTGCCGCCCTTGAACTTGAACGACAGGAACGGATTCTTCGCGATCGCGGTGCCCCACTGCGCGGAGAGCACGGTCTTGCCGCTCCAGGTGACAAGCACGTTCTGAATGAACCACGCCGGGATCGTCTCGCCCTTTGCGTCCTTGCGCTGCCCCGTTTCCATCTCGTGATTCATCAGCACCTTGATCTCGGTGGTGTCGCCCGAGAGCGCGGCGCGGATCTTCATCGGTTCGCCGATCGCCATCTCAGCCTCCGCAGCCGCCGAGCGTCACCTTGATCTCTTTCGCGGCGACGTAGAAGCGGCCGTCGGCTTTCACCAGCGCGTAGACGTTCGAGGTCTGCGCCATCTTGATCCGCGTCGTGATCGTAGGCTCGGTGCCGGCCGGAATGTCGAACACCGCGGCCAGCATGTTGGGATTCTTCTCGACCAGGATCGCGATCGCTTCGGTTTTCGGCAGCTTGCTCGTCACGCCGACGGGAACCACCGCGCCGTTCTCGGCGATCTCCGGAGTCTGGAAGAACTCGATGTCCTTGCTCTGCACGGCGTCGCCGCCGCCGAGCGCCTTCGTGGTGTCGCGCAGGTCGTGCGTGTCGAAGGCAGCCTTGTTCCATGCGGCCTGCGCGAAGGCGCGATCGGGCTCGAGCCATCCCGCCGCTCCGAGCAAGGCGGCGAGCGTCAATCCGCCACCGGATCTCAATGCGTTCCTGCGTCCAGCGTCCATGCGCACGCTCCAGCGAAGGAGCGCATTCTAGCAGGGCGCCCAAACGCCGGCGGTCCGCCCCTACGGGCAAAAGCTGCGCAAAAAACCGCCGGCGCGCTTCTCTTCACGCCGGCCGGATCTGCTACGAGGAAATTACGTCGAGGAAATTACGCGATCAGTGAACCGTCGCGTGCGAGAGGAAACGCAGTATCGCGCCGGACTTCAGGCGGAAATAACCGTCGCCGACGTACTCGGCGCCGTCGAGCTCGTCGAGCGTGAACTCGACTGCTGTATCGCCCAGCTTGAGCTCCATGACCACGTCTTCGGCCACGGTCGACTCGTCGGGCACGCGCAGATACTCGGTCTGGAATACGACCCCGTTGATCTGCACGAAATCGGCGTCTCGCATCGCTTCTGCAAGTGGTGGAGCGCTGATGTTCATCTCTTTCCCGTCCGCGCCCGCGAATGGGCGCCGTACAGCTTTAGATGCGGGCGCGAAACCCGGGGTTCAAGTACGTCCTAGGACAGGCTCCGGCATCGTCCTAGGACGATTGCCTACGACGCGGCGACGAGCTCGCGCACGAAGTTGGGCAGCGCGAAAGACGCGCGATGCATGTCGCCGTTGTAGTACTGCAGATCGGAAATGCGGCGCTGTGCGATGCGCCGGTCGACTTCCAGCGGGGTGAGATACGCGGGATTCAGCGTGGCGGATGCACAGGCCATCATCCACAATCCGCCGTAGAGGGGAACGCACACGAGATAAGGCGTGACCGTGGCGAACGCGGCGCGCAGGTTCGCCACGCCGGCGCGAATGCGGTCCGGATGCGCCACCGGCGAGGCGATATGCAGCGTCATCGCGCCGGTCGGATTCAGGCGCGCTGCGCATGCGCGATAGAAGTCTGTCGTGTAGAGCGGCTCCGAAGGCCCGCCCGGATCGGTGAGATCGAGCACGATGAGATCGTAGGTTTCGCCGCCACCGCGCACGTAGGCGAGCCCGTCTTCCACCTTGACGGAGAGCCGCGGGTCGCTGAATTTTCCGCGATGAACCGTCTCGAGATACTTCTTCGAGATGTCGATGACGGCGAGGTCGATCTCGACCATCGTCACCGACTTCATGGTCGGATACTTTAGGAGCTCCTCGGCCGAGCCGCCGTCGCCGCCGCCGACGATCAGCGCCGTCTCCGGCTTGGGATGCGCGATCGCCGCGGTATGGACCAGATTCTCGTGATAGAAGAACTCGTCCTTCTCGGAGGTCATGAAGTGACCGTCGAGACGGAAGAGCTTCCCGTAGGGGGTCGTGTCGTGAACTTCGACGGCCTGGAACGGCGACTGGAAGCGCTCGAACTCGCGCGCCGAGCGCACGAAGAAACCGGTGTCTTCGGTCAGGTACTCGGTAAGCAGGCCAGGCTGGAGGTCTCCATCCGTCTTGCCCTCAGGCATCACGCCCCCCGCGGTGAATCGCCTGGTACTTCGCGCGCTGCGGGCGAAGCACGTCCTGCAGGGTGCGGAAAAGGCGCTCCGCCTTCTCGGTGTTGTCGGTGGTGTAGTTGCACACGTAGACGTCGATGGTCACGAAGCCGTGCTCGGGCCAGGTGTGAATCGCGAGATGAGATTCGGCGAGAAGGACGGTACCGGTCACGCCCTGCGGCTCGAACTGGAAGAAACGATCGCCGACGATCGTCATGCCCGACGCTTCGCTCAGCTTGAGGCAAAGCTTGCGCAGCGCCTCCGAGCGGGTCATCTCCGGCGCATCGGCCGGGCAGCCATACCATTCTCCGAGCAGATGAATGCCGTCCATCTTTTCTTCTCCCCCAGAGCCACGGCGGATATTTCTAGGCCGGATAAACCAAATATTATTGCCCAAATTGGATGCCTGATGCGATAATTTTAGTGCATTTTGCGCAAAACGGCGTGTCCAAAAAAGAAGCAGCCGAACCGAGCGCTGCCGAGCACCTTCCCCGGAAGCCATGACTGCACCGCTGACCGCGCCGAACCTTCTTTCCACCGCGCGCCCCGGAGCAGCTGTCGACACAGTGCTCCTCGCCAACGCGATCCGGGCGCTCGCCATGGACGCCGTGCAGGCGGCAAATTCCGGGCATCCAGGCATGCCGATGGGCATGGCGGAGATCGCCGTGGCGCTGTGGCAACGGCACCTGCGCCACAACCCCGCGAATCCGCACTGGCTCGACCGCGACCGCTTCGTGCTCTCGAACGGCCACGGCTCGATGCTGCAGTACGCGCTGCTCCATCTCACCGGCTATGACTTGCCGCTCGACGAGCTGAAGCGCTTCCGGCAGCTGCACTCGAAGACGCCCGGCCATCCCGAGGTTGGCGTCACGCCCGGTGTCGAGACCACGACCGGGCCGCTCGGTCAGGGACTCGCCAACGCCGTCGGCATGGCGCTCGCGGAGCGCCTGCTTGCCTCCGAGTTCAACCGCCCCGGACACGCGATCGTCGATCACCGCACCTACTGCTTCGCCGGCGACGGCTGCCTGATGGAAGGCATCTCGCACGAAGCCTGCTCGCTCGCCGGCACGCTGGGCTTGGGCAAGCTCACCGTCTTCTACGACGACAACGGAATCTCCATCGACGGCCAGACCAAGGGCTGGTTCACCGACGACACGCCGAAGCGCTTCGAAGCCTACGGCTGGAACGTGGTGCCGAACGTAGATGGAAACGACGTGGCAGCGGTGGACGCCGCGATTCGTGCGGCGCTCGCCGTTACCGATCGCCCGACGCTCATCGATTGCAAGACCGTCATCGGCAAGGGCTCGCCGAACCGCGCCGGCACCAAGCAGGCCCACGGCGAAGCGCTCGGCAAGGACGAAGTCGCGCTGACGCGCCAGGCGCTCGACTGGCGCTACCCGCCGTTCGTGATCCCGCAGGAAATCTACGACGCCTGGGATGCGCGCGCTCGCGGCGCGGCGCTCGAGGGCGACTGGCAGAGCCGCTTCGCTTCGTACAAGGCGGCGCATCCGGAGCCGGCTCGCGAGTTCGAGCGGCGCATGAACGGCAGGCTGCCGTCCGATTTCGGCGCGCGCGCCGCCGCGCTCGTGCAGCAGCAGATCGCCAAGGCGGAATCGGTCGCCACGCGCAAGGCCTCCCAGCAGGCGATCGAAGCGTTCGCGCCGGCGATGCCTGAGCTGATCGGCGGCTCGGCCGATCTTACCGGCTCGGTGCTGACGAACTGGTCGGGCAGCAAGACGGTCACCGCCAAAGACGCCGGCAACTACATCTACTTCGGCGTGCGCGAGTTCGGCATGAACGCGATCGCCAACGGGCTCGGGCTGCACGGTGGATTCATTCCCTACGTCGGCACCTTCCTCACCTTCTCCGACTACGGGCGCAACGCCTTGCGGCTGGCCGCGCTCATGAAGCTGCGCACGATCTTCGTCTACACCCACGACTCGATCGGGTTGGGCGAAGACGGGCCGACGCATCAGGCGATAGAGCACGCTGCCTCGCTGCGGCTCATCCCCAACATGGAGCTGTGGCGCCCGTGCGATACGGTCGAGTCCGCCGTAGCGTGGGCGAGCGCAATCGAGCGCGCCGACGGTCCGACCTGTCTCCTCTTCACCCGGCAGAGCGTTCCTTTCCAGAAACGCGACGAGTCGCAGGCTGCGGCGATCCGCCGAGGCGGCTACGTTCTAGGCGACTGGAGCGAGAACGCGGCACGTCGCGCGATCATCATCGCCACCGGCTCCGAGGTCGCCCTGGCGATGGGCGCACGCGAAGCGCTCGCCGCCGAGGGCATCGGCGTGCGCGTCGTCTCGATGCCCTGCACGAGCGTCTTCGATCATCAGGACGAGGCTTATCGCGCCTCCGTACTGCCGGAAGGCGTGCCGCGCGTTGCCGTCGAAGCAGGCGTCACCGACTACTGGCGCAAGTACGTCGGCCTCGAAGGCGCGGTCGTGGGCATCGATCGCTTCGGCGAGTCGGCGCCGGCCGCCGCGGTGTTCAAGTATTTCGGCTTTACCGTCGAGCACGTCGTCGACGTCGTGAAGCAAATTTTGTAGAGGCCGGATTGATCCGGCCGACCGCATTGCCAAGGAGCGGAGCATGACCCTCAAAGTCGCGATCAACGGCTACGGCCGCATCGGCCGCAACGTTCTGCGCGCGCATTACGAAGACGGAAAGAAGCACGATCTCGCCATCGTCGCGATCAACGATCTCGGAAGCCCGGAAACCAACGCTCATCTCACGCGCTATGACACGGTGCATGGGAAATTTCCCGGCAAAGTCGAGGTCGAGGGCGATGCGATGGTCGTCAACGGCGACCGGATCAAGGTTCTCGCCGTGCGCAATCCAGCCGATCTGCCGTGGGCTTCGCTTGGCGTAGACGCGGTGCTCGAGTGCACGGGGCTCTTCACGACCAAGGAGAAGGCCTCGGGGCACCTCAAGGGCGGCGCGAAGAAGGTGATCATTTCCGCGCCCGGCGGCAAGGACGTCGACGCCACCGTCGTGTACGGCGTCAACCACACGACGCTGAAGGCCTCGCACACGGTGATCTCGAACGCCTCGTGCACGACCAACTGCCTCGCGCCGCTGGTGAAGCCCTTGCACGAGAAAATCGGCGTCGTGAACGGTCTCATGACCACCGTGCACTCGTACACCAACGACCAGGTGCTCACCGACGTCTATCACGAGGACCTGCGGCGCGCCCGCTCAGCATCGATGAACATGATCCCGACCAAGACCGGCGCGGCCGCTGCGGTCGGACTCGTACTGCCGGAGCTCAACGGCAAGCTCGACGGCTATGCGATCCGCGTGCCCACGATCAACGTCTCTATCGTCGATCTCTCCTTCATCGCCGCCCGCGACACCGATGTGAAGGAAGTCAACGCGATCATGAAGTCGGCCGCCGAATCGGGACCGCTCAAGGGGCTGCTCGGTTACAGCGATGCGCCGCTCGTGTCGATGGACTTCAACCATGACGCGCGCTCATCTGTTTTCGACGCGACCCTGACCAAGGTGTCGGGACGGCTCGTCAAAGTATCGAGCTGGTACGACAACGAGTGGGGATTCAGCAACCGGATGCTCGACGTAACGATTGCGTTGATGGCGGCGAAATGACGGGTACGCTCATGACCAATCTCTTCACCGCTCATCCTGCTTCGGTCGGCCAGACTTACGCCGCGCACTTCGCCTTCGCACTGGTTTTCGGGCTGCGCATGGTGCTCGGCGGGCTGGCCGCGATCGTCCATGCCGTGTTTCCCTTCGTATTCATCACCACGGCAAGCCGCACGGTCGACGAGCTCAACGCCCGGCGCAACCGCGCCGGGCAGCCTGCTCCAGGAGCGTGATCCGATCGCAGAGCGCGCGATGCCCGGTTTCAAGCGGATGGCCGATTGCAATCTCGCGGGCAAGCGCGTGTTCATCCGCGCCGATTTGAACGTCCCGCAGGATGACCACGGCGCGATCACCGACGACACGCGCATACGCGCCTCGCTGCCCGGCATCCGCGACGCACTCGAGGGCGGCGCCGCGGTGATGATCACATCGCACCTCGGACGTCCGAAGGAAGGAGAATTCAGCGACGCCGATTCGCTCGCGCCGGTGGCGAAGCGCCTGTCGAAGCTGCTGGGCCGCAACATCCCGCTCGTCCGCGACTGGGTCGACGGCGGCGCCTGGTCCAGGAAGCTCAAGCCCGGCGATCTCGTTCTGCTCGAAAACTGCCGCTTCAACAAGGGTGAGAAGAAGGACGACGAGGCGCTCGCGCGCAAAATGGCGAAGCTCTGCGACGTCTACGTGAACGATGCCTTCGCTACCGCGCACCGCGCCGAGGCCACGACCCACGGCATCGCCAGGTTCGCGCCGGTCGCCTGCGCCGGCCCGCTTCTCGCACAGGAGGTCGACGCGCTCAGCCGCGCCTTGGCGCAACCGAAACGCCCGCTGGTCGCGATCGTCGGCGGCGCGAAAGTCTCGACCAAGCTCACGGTGCTGAAATCGCTCGCGGCCAGGGTCGACGTGCTGCTCGTCGGCGGCGGGATAGCCAATACGTTTCTTCTCGCCGCGGGTGGGAAGATCGGCAAGTCGCTCGCCGAGCCGGATCTCGCAAGCGAGGCGAAGGCGATCCTCGCCGCGTTTCCTGGCAAGGTGCCTCTTCCGATCGACGCTGTGGTTGCCGGCGAGCTGAGCGCGAACGCCAAGCCGAAGGCGAAAGCGATCGAGAACATCGCTGCCGACGACATGATTCTCGACATCGGCGCGCAGTCGATCCTCGCCATGCGCGCGATGATCGCCAAAGCGGGAACCATCGTCTGGAACGGACCCGTCGGCGTGTTCGAGTTCGAGGCCTTTGCCGGAGGGACCAAGGCATTGGCCGAAGCGATCGCTGGGTCGCCCGCCTACTCGCTCGCCGGCGGAGGCGACACGATCGCGGCGATCAACAAGTTCGGCGTCACCGACCGGATCGGGTACATTTCGACGGCGGGCGGAGCGTTCCTCGAATTCCTCGAAGGCAAGACGCTGCCCGCGATCGCCGTGCTCGAGGAGCGGGCACACTGATATGCGCGCCACGAAAATCGTCGCCACGCTGGGTCCGGCGAGCAGCTCGCAGGACGTGCTCGCGCGCATGCTCGCCGCGGGTGTGGACGTGGTGCGGCTCAACTTCTCGCACGGCACCGCCGCCGATCATCAGGAGCGCGCGCGCATCGTGCGCGCCGCAGCGCAATCGCTCGGGCGCGAGGTGGCGATCATGGCCGATCTGCAGGGGCCGAAAATCCGCGTCGGCAAGATCGCCGGCGGCAAGGTCACGCTCAAACCCAACCAGAGCTACATACTCGACGCCGACTGCGAGCTCGGCAACGAGGAGCGCGTGGGGCTCGACTACAAGGAGCTGCCGCGGGACGTCGGGCCGGACGCGATACTGCTCCTCGACGACGGATTGATCCGGCTTCGCGTCGAATCGGTGCGCGGCAACGAGATCTTCACCCGCGTTGAGGTCGGCGGCGTGCTCTCCAACAACAAGGGCATCAACCGTCAGGGCGGCGGGCTCACCGCGCCGGCGCTCACCGCGAAGGACATGGAGGACATGAAGACGGCGGTAGCGATTTCCGCCGATTATCTCGCGGTCTCCTTTCCCAAGAACAAGGAAGACATGTACATGGCGCGCCAGCTCCTGCGCGCCGCCGGCGGCAGAGCGCGGCTGATCGCCAAGATCGAGCGCGCCGAGGCGATTCCCGCGCTCGAGGAAATCATCGACGCCTCCGACGGCATCATGGTCGCGCGCGGCGATCTCGCCATCGAAGTGGGCAATGCGAGCGTGCCTGCGCTGCAGAAGCGCATGATCAAGCTGGCGCGCGAGCGCAACAAGCTCACCATCACCGCGACACAGATGATGGAATCCATGATCAACAATCCGGTGCCGACGCGGGCCGAGGTTTCCGACGTCGCCAACGCCGTGCTCGACGGCACCGATGCGGTGATGCTCTCGGCCGAGACCGCGGCCGGTCGCTACCCGGTCGAGACCGTGGAGACGATGGCGCAGATCTGCGATGAGTCGGAGAAGGCGGACACGGTGGCGCTCGACCGCGATTTCCTCGACCGCACCTTTACCCGCATCGACCAGTCGGTGGCGGCAGCGGCGCTATTCAGCGCGCATCATCTGCGCGTGAAAGCCATCGCCGCACTGAGCCAGTCGGGCTCGACGGCGCTCTGGATCTCGCGCCACAACATCGCATGCCCGATTTATGCGCTCACGCCGGAGGTTTCGTCACAGCGCCAGATGGCGCTCTACCGCAACGTGCGGCCGCTCTATCTCGAGCAGGGCGAAGATCGCGAAAAGGTTTTGCGCGCCGTCGAGGACCTGCTGCTCGCCAAGGGGCTGGTCCATCACGGCGACTTGATCGTGATGACGATGGGCGAGCCGATGGGCAAATCGGGCGGCACCAACGCGCTCAAGATCGTGCGCGTCGGGGATCATCGCTAAGAAAGCCGCGAGCGGCGCAGGAGCCTGCGCTGACCTACCAGGTCGCGAACATCGCCGCGACCGCGGCGGCCATGGTTCCCGTCGCGAGCCAGCCGAGCGCCTTCAACCATCGGGTGACTGTGAAGCCGCCCATGACCTTGCGGTCGTCGGCCAGGAGCATCATCACCACCATGATGGGCACGGCGATCACGCCGTTCAACACTGCGCTCCAGAACAGCGCGCGAATCGGATCGATCGGCGAAAAGTCGAGCGCGACGCCGCCGAGCGTGGCGAGCGCGATGATGGTGTAGAACTCGCGCGCTTCGAGAAGCTTCAAGTCGAGCCCGCGCTTCCATTCGAAGATCTCCGCCACGGCGTACGCGGCCGAGCCGGCGAGCACCGGCACCGCGATCAGCCCGGTGCCGATGATGCCCATCGCGAAGAGCAGGAAAGCGAAGCTGCCGGCGAGCGGCCGCAGCGCCGAGGCCGCCTGGGCGGACGTCTGAATATCCGTCACGCCGGCAGCGTTGAGCGTGGCCGCGGTGCCGAGAATGATGCAGAAAGCAACGACGTTCGAGAACGCCATGCCGAGGTAGGTGTCGATCTTGATTCGGCGCAGATGCTCCTCGGCGCCTTCGGGCGCGTGCGCCAGCGCGTTGGCGGCCGGGTCGGCGGTCAGCTCCTCGACTTCCTGCGAAGCCTGCCAGAAGAAAAGGTAGGGGCTGATCGTGGTGCCGAAGACGGCGACGATCACCGTCAGGTATTCGGCAGTGAGCGAGAAGTGCGGCGTCAAACTGTGCGCAGCGACCTCGCGCCAGGGAATCTCGATCGTCAGCACCAGGAGGACATAGGAGAGCAAGAACAGGGTGAGCCACTTGAGGTAACGCACGTAGCGCTGATAAGTGAGAAACACCTGCAGCAGCAGACAGATCAGCCCGAAGACGATCGCGTAGACGTGCGGCGGGCCACCGATGATGAGCTGCAGCGACTCGCCGATCGCCGCGATGTCGGCGGCGATGTTGATCGTGTTCGCGACGAGCAGCAGCGACACGATGCCGTAGACCACCGGGCGCGGGAAATGCCGGCCGATGTTCGAAGCGAGCCCGTGTCCCGTGACACGGCCGATGCGCGCGCTGACGAGCTGGATGCCTACCATCAGCGGATACGTGAACACGATCGTCCACAAGGTCAGAAAGCCGAACTGCGCACCGGCTTGCGAGTAGGTGGCGATGCCGGACGGATCGTCGTCGGCTGCGCCGGTGATCAAGCCGGGACCGAGCTGCCTGATCCAGTCGCGAAGCGTACTGCGCATCGTCGTCGTGCCATCGCTTTTTTTAGCCGCGGCGACTATAACAGCATTCGCGCAGCGAGACGATGTAACATCGCCGCGCGTCAGCGGCCTGCAAGCTCGAAGCCACCGGGTCGAAAAAAAGGGCCCGCGTTTCGCGGGCCCTTCGCTGTGACAGCTCGCCGCTTACGGCAGCATGCTGTGATCGTAGGTGCGGATGTCGCGCTGGTGCGTCTCCGTCAGGAAGAACGCCCCGATGACCAGCGTCATGATCGACACCACGATCGGATACCAAAGTCCGTAGTAGATGTCCCCGGTGGCGGCGACCAGCGCAGTCGCGGTCAAGGGCAGCATGCCGCCGAACCAGCCGTTGCCGATGTGGTACGGCAGCGACATCGAGGTGTAGCGGATCTTGGTCGGGAACAGCTCGACCAGGAACGCCGCGATCGGGCCGTACACCATCGTCACGTAGATGACCATGATCACCAGGATCAGCTCGGTCATGAACCAGTTGATCTTGCTCTTGTCGGGTGCTCCCTTGTAGCCGGCCGCCTTGAGCGTGTCCTCCAGCTTCTTCTGGTCCCAACCCTCGACCCTCGTCCCGCCGATCGTCGTGACCACCGATTTTCCAGTCTCTGCCGCCACCGAATTGAACGACAGGCCCTGTTTGGTGAGGTAGTCCTTCGTCCGGTCGCAGTCGGAGAACTTGCTCCACGGCCCGACGAACAGGTGGAACTGGCAGTCGGTCGCGGCAACCGATATCGGCGTCTTGGCCGAGAACTCCTCAAGCGCCGGGTTGACGTAGTGCGTGAGGCCCTGGAACAGCGGGAAGTAGGTCACCGCCGCGATCAGGCAGCCCGCGAGGATGATCTTGAGCCGTCCGATCCGGTCGGAGAGCCAGCCGAAGACGATGAAGAATGGCGTACCGATGATCAGCGACAACCCGATCAGCATGTAGGTCGTGACGTAGTCGAGCTTGAGCGTGATGGTGAGGAAAAATAAAGCGTAGAACTGGCCTGTATACCAAACCACGCCTTCGCCGGCGGTCGCGCCGAGGAGCGCGAGCAGCGTGTACTTGTTATTGGGATACTTGAAGAAGCTGTCCGTGAGCGGCGACTTCGACCCCTTCCCCTCCGACTTCATCTTCTGGAAGATCGGCGACTCGTGCAGCTTCAACCGGATGTAGACCGAGAAGACCAGAAGGATCAGCGAGAGCCAGAACGGGATCCGCCAGCCCCAGTCGGCGAATTCCTTCGTGTCCATGTTGCTGCGGCACAGATAGATCACGATCAGAGCCAGGAGCAGCCCCACGGTCGCCGTCGTCTGGATCCAGCTCGTGTCGTATCCGCGACGATCGGGCGGCGCGTGCTCCGCCACGTACGTCGCGGCTCCGCCATATTCGCCGCCGAGGGCCAGGCCCTGGACGAGACGCAGCGTCACCATCAAGATCGGGGCGAGCCATCCGATCGATGAGTAAGTCGGCAGGAGGCCGACGAGGAACGTCGAGCCGCCCATGAAGACGATCGTGATCAGGAAGGTGTACTTGCGCCCGACGAGATCGCCGATGCGGCCGAACACGAGCGCTCCGAACGGGCGCACGAGGAAGCCGGCGGCGTAGGCTGCGAAGGCCGAGAGCAGCGCTGCGGTCTGGTTCCCGGGCGGGAAGAACAGCGCCGCGAAAAACGGCGCGAGCACTGCGTACAGATAGAAGTCGTACCACTCGAAGACGGTACCGAGCGACGAGGCGAAAATGACCTTTCGCGTCTCGGCACCAACGCTCTTTATCGATTCTTCTTCGAGAAAACCCTTCCTTGCTTTCGCTTCCGCCATCGCTCGCCTCCCTCAGTTCAATGTCCTACGGATACATCCCCGAAAACTTTGGCAGCAGCCAAACACTCGTCGCCGCCCAGCCATTGCTTCATCCGGTACAGCGCCCGCCAATACTATCCCACCCCGCCCTTACGCGAAACTTACAAATGGAGCATTCCGGGTTCGGGATACTGCATTGCACCATCCCGAAGATCACGCCGCTTCAGGCCCGGGCGGCTCTTCCTCGAGAAGAGCCTTGATCCGGTTCATCAGGTCCCGAGTCGAGAAAGGCTTCGTGACATAGACATCGGCGCCCACCGCGAGCCCCTTCGTTACTTCGGCGTCGCGCCCCTTGGCCGAGAGCATCATGATCTTTACGTCGCGTGACTCCGGCTGCTCCCGAAGACGCCGGCAGATTTCGTAGCCGCTCTTCACCGGCATCATGATGTCGAGCAGCACGAGGTCCGGCTGCATCGTCTCTGCGAGCCGCAGCGCTTCGTCGCCATCGCGCGCGATCGCGACTTCGTAGCCGCTGCGCCGGAGCAGGAACTCGAGCGCGGTGACGATGCTGGGCTCGTCGTCGGCGATGAGTATCTTCTTGCTCACGTCGCGGTCGCCGCTGGAAGAGTGAATGAAAAGCGCGCGCCGCGCCCAAGACTGCTTTCGACCCACATGCTGCCGCCGAAGTGCTCGACGATCTGACGGCTGATGTGCAGTCCCAGGCCGCTGCCCTGCGGCTTGTCGGTGAGCGTGTCGCCGACCTGATGGAACTTGCTGAAGATCGCTTCGTGGTCCGCGGGACTGATCCCGCGGCCATTGTCGCGCACGTCGACCCGCAACCGCCCACCGGTCTCGGAGAGCGCGATCTCGATGCGTCCCTGCTCGGTGTCGCAGAACTTGACCGCGTTCGACAGCAGATTGAGCATGACTTGGATCATGCGGTCGAGATCCACGCTTACGGTCGACACGCTGTTCGGGAGCCGGGCTTCGATTCTGATGTTCTTCTCCTTGAAGAGCTGATCCATCGCGGCGAGCGTGTCCGAGATGACTTCCTTCATGTCGACCCTGGTCTCGGCCCAGTCCGCCTTGCCCGACTCGATCTTGGCGAGATCGAGCACCTGGTTGATCAGGCGCGTCAGCCGCTCCGCTTCCCTGGTGATGATGCCGAGGAATTTCCGGCGCTGCCCGGCGTCGACTTCGGGCTGGTCGAGAAGAATCTCGGTGAAGGCGCGGATCGACGTTAGCGGAGTGCGCAGCTCGTGCGTCACCGTCGAGACGAAGTCGTCCTTCAGCCGGTCTAATTCGGTCAGCCGCGCGTTGGCGGCGCGAAGCTCGGCAGTCGCGGCCTCCAGCTCGCGTGACTTCTGCTGCAGCTTGTGGCTATAAACGACCACCTGCGAGGCCTCGTCGAGAATCTCGCGCACCTCGTCGATCGTCAGCGCCTCCTCCTTGACCACCGAGCCGACCATCACCCGCGCCGAGGCCGCGCCGATCGCGCCACCGAGCTGGACCTCGACGAAGTGAACGAGCTCCGCGTCGGCGACGAGCTTATCGCCGGGCCACTGCAGACCCTTGGCAGCCGCATAGTCCGCGAAGGCGCTTTCCGCGCCGGCCGTGCCGAAAAAGCGCGCCAGCAGGTTGTACAAATCGGGGACGGAGGCCGTGCCGCGCCAGAAGCGAGCCCCGCGCCCCTCGCCGCTGTGCTTGAAGACGTCGACGAAGAGACTGGCCTGCCGATGCTCGTCCGCGCTCGGCGATGCGAGCAGCGATACGCCGACATAGGCGCCGACGTTGGCGATCATGCTCCAGATCATCGCGTGGCTGATCTGGTCGAGTCCAGAAAGCCCGAAGAGCTGCAACGGTTTCAACAGTTCGATGCCAAATGGACCCTGCTCGACGAAACCGGTTGGCAGCCACCCGGAGCGGGCCAGAGCGGGAAGGAGCAGGGTGTACATCCAAACTGCGAATCCGGCGAGCAGTCCGCACAGTGCGCCGGCGCGAGTGCCGCCTTTCCAGAAAATGCCGCCCAGGATCGCCGGCGCGAATTGCGCCACCGCCGCGAACGAGATCAACCCGATCGAAACGAGGGCGTAAGCCTCTCCGGCGACCTTGAAGTAGATGTAGCCCAAGAGCAGGATCAGCACGATCGCGCCGCGCCGGATGCCGAGCAGCCAGCCGGTGAGGTCGCGCCGCTCGTTCAGCCGCAGCCGCTTGAGCCGCAGCAGGACCGGCATCACGAGGTCGTTGCACACCATCGTGGAGAGCGCGATAGTTTCCACGATCACCATGCCGCTGGCGGCGGAGAGCCCGCCGATGAACACGAGCAGCGCGAGCGCCTCCTGCTTCTCGGCCATCGGAAGCGTCAGCACGAAGCTGTCGGCGTCGACGGAGCCGCTCGGGAAGCGCAGCAGCCCGCCGAATGCGATCGGAAGCACGAAGACGTTGATGGCCAGCATATACACCGGGAACAGCCAGATTGCCTTGTTCAGATGCTTCTCGTCGAGGTTCTCGATCACCGCGACCTGGAACTGCCGCGGCAGGAACATGATCGCCATCATCGAAAGCACGGTGAGCCATACCCAGCTCGAATAGCCTCCTGCAACTCCCTCGAGCGGCGTCAGCATCGCGCGGAGCTTCGGCACCGCGGCCGCGCGCCCGAACACGTCGCCGAAGCCTTCGTAGATGTAGAAGGTGACGAACACGCCGACCGCGACAAAAGCGAGCAGCTTCACCAGCGATTCGAAGGCGATGGCCGCGACCATGCCCTGATGATGCTCAGCGGCGTCGAGGTGTCGCGTTCCGAACGCGATGGTGAAGGCGGCGAGGATGAGCGCGACCCAGAGCGCCGTGTCCTGCCGAGCCGACAGCGCGCCGACCTGCGCAGGCATCATGATCTCCGGATATTGCGCTAGGGTAGTGAAGCTGCTCGACACGGCCTTCAGCTGCAGCGAGATGTAAGGCAGGATGCCGATCACCGCGATGACCGTGACCAATCCGCCGAGCAGTGCGCTCTTGCCGTAGCGCGAGGCGATGAAGTCGGCCAGCGAGGTGATGCGGTTCTGCTTGGAGATGCGCAGGATCTTGCGCAGGATCACCCACCACAGCGCGATCATCAGCGTCGGACCGATGTAGATGGGCAGGAAGCCCACACCGTCGCTCGCCGCACGCCCTACGCTGCCGTAGAAGGTCCACGCCGTGGCGTAGACGGCAAGCGAGAGCGAGTAGATGTACGGCTTGGCGATGACCGAGCGCCCAGCGTCCGCGCGCCCGTCGGCGTAATAGGCGATCGCGAACAAAACGCCCAGATAGGCGAACGAGATGAGGATGATGGTGGGCTCGTTGAGCATGCGATGCTCTTCGCGCTGGCTGCTCTAGCTCTTCGATTCGGCGATATACGCCATCAGCGCGATCAGCGCCGCCCAGGCGAAAAAGATGTAGGCGTAGAGCGCCGGCACACCCAGAAACCCGCGCGGCACGTTGAACAGCGCCAGGATCGGATAGTTGAACAACAGCAAGCCCAGCATGCAGAGCGCCACGAAGCGCTGTCCCTTGCTCTCGAATTCGTTCATCGGCTCCTCTCCTCCACGGCTCAAGCGTCTGTGCGCGGGCGCACGACGGTCACGGTGCACGGCGCGTCCGCCACCACCTGCTCGGACACGCCGCGAAACAGGCGCGCCGCGGCTTCACGCGGCGCGCCGATCAGGATCTGGTCGACCTCGTTCAGCTTGGCGTAGTCGATCAGCGCGCCGGCGGGCTTATCCGACTCTAGCACGTGATAGGTCACCCGCTCCTCGGGCAGCTGCAGCGGGCGCGCCCAGCGACGCAGCTCGACGAGTTGCTTGATGTGGCGCCCGGTCGCCGTCTCCTCGTAGCGTTCGCCGGACAACGCAGCCGAGGGCGGCACGGCGGTGACGCAGGCGACGCGGCACTTCGCATCTGCCGCGATCAGACGGCGCGTCGCGTCGCGCAGCGATTCGGCGAGCGGCGGGTCGGCCTGTTCCGCCGCCAGCGCAACCATAACGATCGACGCCGCCCCGATTGCCACCGACGGCGGCGGGCACGGCGCCGGCTCGAAACGTCGGCCCCGAAGCCAGCGTCGTACGCGCATGCTCCAGCCTGGCGCGCGGTCGCGCCGGCCACGCTCGCCGACATCCACGTCACCGGGATTGACCAGATCGAAAGCGACCTCGGCCGCCGACGTGTAGCGGTCGCGCGCGTCCAACTCGAGACAGCGCAGGATCACCTCCTGCAACCAGCCTGGTGTAGCGGCTACCAGCGCCCGCGGCGGAATCGGGTCGCGATACAGGCGCCGACGCAGCTCGCGCGTGCTGCGTGGATGGCCGTGCGGCGTGCGTCCAGTCGCCAGCTCGTAGAGCAGTCCGCCGAGAGCATAGATGTCGCTACGCGGATCGCAGCGCACGCCCAGCACCTGCTCGGGCGCCATGTAGACCCAGTTGCCGACCGGAAAGCGAAGCTCCTCGGCAAGCAGATCGGGGTAGTGGCTGTGGTGCGCGAGACCGAAATCGACGAGCACTGCGTGTCCGTCCCGCCGGTAAAGGACGTTGGTCGGCTTGAGATCGAGGTGCACGACGTCCTGCAAGTGGATCTCGTGCAGCGCGAGCGCGAGTGCGGAACCGAGCCGCGCGATCTCGTCGGCCGAGACCGGAGCGCGCTGCACCCACTCGTGAAGCCTCGCGCCTTCGATGTACTCCATCACGAGATAGGGCGTTGTTTCCACGTCGCCGAAAGCCACCAGTGTCGGATGGCTCCGACCTTGCGCGAGGGCGCCCAACACCATGCGGCAGACTTCGAATGCGATGACGTTGACCGCGCGTTCCGCTCCGCCCAGGCGCGGAATCTTGATCACGAGCGGGAGCTCGCCCTGCGGACCGGCGAGCCGGTAGATCGACGCCATGCTGCCGACGTGCATCACCTCGCCCAGGCGAAAGCCGTCGACCTCGCTCCCTGTTTGCAGCGAATCCATTCAAGCACCGCGCTCGAGACGGCGGGCCAGGCGCTCGGGCAATCCGGCCGAACGGATCTTGCGCGCCGCTTGATCGTGATCGTACGCCACGCGGAAAAAGGTGAGCCGGCTGCGCTCCATATCGGCGAGCGCGTAACAGGCCTTGTTGTTTCGGTCGCGGGGCTGTCCGGCTGACCCGACGATGGCAAGCCAGCGGCGGTGCCGCTCGACAGGGATCGGCGTCCCGGGAACCGGCCGAAAAGGTATCGGATGGCCGGCCGCGCCCATGTAATAGAGCTTCTGCTCGTGCACGTGTCCCGCGAAGACGTAGTCGGCGCTGCCCGCGCGAATGCTGTCCTCCGCCTCGCGCAGGCTCGTGACGTAGATCCATTGCTCGGGCGCGGCAGCGCTGGCATGCACGAAGAACATGTTGTCGTCGCGCACGACGAGCGGCAGTTGCTCGAGAAAGGCGCGTTGGGCCGGGGCGATCCGCGACTGCGTCCAGGCGATGGCGGTCTTCGCGGCGGTGCTCAGCGTGTCGTCGGGACGTCCCAGCACGGCAGCGTCGTGATTGCCGAGCACCACGATCGCGCCATGGGCCGCGTGCCGCTCGATCAGCTCGAGCACTGACACGGGGTCGGCGCCATAACCCACGAGATCGCCCAGAAACGCGTAGCGGTCGGCGCCCAGGCTTTGCGCGTGCGCGATGCAGGCGGTGATCGCCTCCAGGTTGCTGTGGATGTCGGCGAAGAGGGCCAGTTTCATCTCATTCGCCGCGGCGCTGAAACGGAATCGATCAGCGTCCCTCTGGCGCTTCGAGACAGTAGCCTACTCCACGCACGGTCGCGATCTTCACTCCCGCCGGCGCGAGCTTCTTGCGCAGCCGATGGACGTAGACCTCGATCGCATTCGCGCTCACCTCCTCTCCCCATTCGCAGAGATGATCGACCAGACGCTCCTTGGGCACGAGCTGCCCCGGGCGCTGCACGAACAATTCGAGGAGCGAAAGCTCGCGCGCGGAGAGGTCGAGCCGCTCGCCTCCGAGATCGGCGCTGCGCCCCACGAGATCGAAGCAGAGGCGGCCGTGCCTGATGAGCGTTGAGGCCCCCGACATGCCACGGCGGGTGAGAGCGCGCGCGCGCGCCTCGAGCTCCGCCAGTTGAAAGGGCTTGACGAGATAATCGTCGGCACCCGCGTCGAGCCCGCGCACGCGATCGTCCACGCTGTCGCGGGCGGTAAGCAGCAGCACCGGGAGCCGTGAATTGCGCCCGCGCAGGCGCTGGAGAATGTCGAGCCCGCTCAAGCCCGGCAGACTGATGTCGAGGATGAGCAAGTCGAACTCGCCCGTGCAGAGCGCGGCATCGGCTTTGCGCCCGTCTCCGATCCAGTCGACGGCATAGCCCGATTTGCGCAGCGTGCAGCGCAAGGCGTCAGCGAGCGACGGGTCGTCTTCGGCGATCAGAATGCGCATTCGCCTCCTCCAGGCGAGCGCCCAATGCAACAGGAAGAGTCTACTACGGCGCGCAGACCGGAAGCGACACGGCTTGCAGCACGTCTCCTGTTCTGCTGTCCTCCGCTAAAGCGATGATCGCGAGCGGGCCGCCATCGTCCGGGCGCGCGAAGCGGAAAGTCCGCCGCAACTCGCCGCCTGCGCCAAGGGCAAGGTCGGGCTGCCACGCGCGCACGACGTGATCGTGACTGAGGCGTTTGCCGGCATTCTCACCCGCCTTGACGTTGCTCGAGAGGCCGTCCTGCGTGAGTGCCACGACCACGGCCGCATTGGCGCGGTCGCGCGCTTCCGGAACGCGCACGGAGACGTCGACCGCGATCGTGTTGCGGTCGGCGCTGTCGACTGCGAGCTCGATCGTCGCTCGCGCGGGCTTGGCATTGATTCCCGCGATCGCCGTGCTCGGCTGAGCGTCGCGCTGCCAGCTTCTGAAATCGCGTCCTTGCAACAAAACCTGCGGCGTATACACGAACTCGCCGTGCCCGCGGCGTGACTGCTCGTATTGCCGCTGCGTGAAGGCCGCGCTCCCGAAGCGGTCGCGCCACCCCAGCCGGTCCCAATAGTCGACGTGAAAGGCGAGCGCCACTGCCGCGTCGCCGCCGAGCTTGAGTCCGCTGAACCATCGGTCGGCCGGCGGACAGCTGTCGCAGCCTTCGGAGGTATACAGCTCGATGACGGCCACGGCATGGTCTGCACTCGTCGCGCGACACTGGGCATGGATGACGGCCGGCGCCAGTGCAGCGGCAACGAAGAGGAAGTACGGGTGCCAGCGCGAGGTCATGGTTCGCTAAGATACTCGCTCATTGGTCGCTTCGTATCACTTCAGCTTACACAGGCGTGAGAACGGGGCCGGCGTGTTAGCATGTTTGGGTCACGACGGAACTCGGGCGCAAGGCTCGGGCTCGAAACGAGGGAGGACGTGTTCATGGGAATTTTCCACATCATCGGGATCATCATCGTCGGTTTCATCGTGGGCGTACTGGCGCGCTTCATCTACCCGGGCGCCGTACCCCTGGGATTCTGGATGACGGTCGCGCTGGGCATCGGCGGATCGATTGTGGGTGGCGTCATAAGCAGCCTGATCTTCAGAAGTCCGGACGGCAGATTCCATCCGGCCGGCTGGTTCCTGTCCCTCATTGGCGCGCTGGGCTTGCTCTGGGTGTACCTCAACTACTTCAAGTAGCAGTCCCCGGCTCCGGCCGGACGATGAGGCCCTCGTCCGCGGCGCTCCAGGCAGTGCTGCTCCGTCGAAATATGTTGCCCGAATTTCGACGACGCCGAGCCGTGGGCGCAACTATACTTTGCCCATGACCAAGTTACCTTCCAAAGACGCGATGTACAGGGCTCTCGTCCACCACGACGCGAGCTACGAGGGCATTTTCTTCGTTGGCGTGACGACGACCGGAGTCTTTTGCCGCCCTACTTGTCGCGTGCGCACTCCGAAACGCGAGAACGTCGAGTTCTTCGCCTCCGCGCGCGATGCGCTGCATGCCGGTTTCCGACCCTGCCGCCGTTGCCAGCCGCTCGACCACGGGCACAAGCCGCCGGCGCTGGTCGAGAGGCTGCTCGCCGCCGTCGAAGACGATCCGAGCGGACGGCTTCGTGACGCGGACCTCGAGCGGCTCGGCATCGATCCGTCGACCGCACGGCGCGCCTTCATGCGCTATTGCGGCATGACCTTTCACGCTTATCATCGCGCGCGCCGCATGGGCCTCGCTCTCGCCGGCGTGCGCAAAGGAACGTCCATGCTCGATCTGCAACTCGACCAGGGCTTCGAATCGGGAAGCGGCTTTCGCGCCGCCTTCAAGGGGTTGCTCGGCACGGCGCCGAGCCGCGCCGCAAACGTCGACTGTCTCTACGCGCGCTGGCTGGAAACGCCGCTCGGTCCGATGCTCGCGCTAGCCGACGAGCAGGGACTAGCGCTGCTTGAATTCGTCGACCGGCGTGGGCTCGAGCGTGAGCTGCAGACGCTGCAACGCAAGCTCAAGCGCGCGATCCTGCCGGGCGAAAATCGTCATCTCGCCCAGATCGAGCGCGAGCTCGAAGCGTATTTCGCGGGACGAGCGCTGCGATTCGAAACGCCTATCGTGCTCTCGGGCTCGCCATTCCAGCGCGCAGTATGGAACGCGCTCATCGCGATTCCGCCCGGGACGACGCGCTCCTACGCGGAGATCGCCGCCGCGATCGGCGAGGCCAAGGCAGTGCGCGCGGTCGGACGCGCGAACGGCGACAACAAGCTGTGCCTCATCGTGCCCTGCCATCGCGTTATCGGCGCGGATGGCACGCTGACCGGATACGGCGGCGGTCTGTGGCGCAAGCAGTGGCTGCTCGATCACGAGCGAACGCTCGCCGGCGCCCGCGGCCAGCTCGCGCTGGACGTGCCGCCCGCGCAGAGACCCGAGGCGGTTCTCGCCGCCGGCTGACCCGATGCATCCCCGCGATGCGGCCCGGCTGCTGATGCTGGCCGGGCTCTGGGGCGGCTCGTTCGCCTTCATTCGTGTTGCCGCGCCGGCGCTCGGACCTCTGTGGCTCGCGTTCGCGCGCGTGTCGATCGCCTTCCTCGCCCTCTTCGCGCTGGCGCTCGTGCGCCGTTCGCTGCCGCCCTTCCGTTCGCACTGGCGCAGTTTGGCGATCATCGGTGTGGTCAATTCGGTGCTGCCCTTCACGCTGTTCGCCTTCGCCGAACAGTACGTCGGGGCATCGACCGCGGCGATCCTCAATGCGACGAGCCCCTTCTTCGCCGCGATCGTCTCCGCCTTGTGGCTGCACGATCCATTCACGCGCTTCAAGCTCGCCGGCATGGCGCTCGGCCTTGCCGGCGTGACGCTGCTCGTCGGCTGGCAGCCCGAGCCGGCGACAAGCGGTGCGATGCTCGCGATCCTCGCCTGCCTCGCTGCGGCGCTCTGCTACGCGGTGGCGAGCTGCTACGTCAAGCGCTACCTGCGCGATGTCTCGAGCGAGGCCGTCGCGCTCTACAGCCAGTTCACCGCGGCGGTTGCGCTCGGCCCGGCGTTGCTGTTCGTGCCTATGCCGGCCTGGCCCTCTTCGCTGGTTGTGGGGAATGTGCTCGCGCTGGCGCTCGGATCGACCGCGATCGCCTATCTGCTGTACTTCCGTCTGATCGAGTCGATCGGGCCGGCGCGTGCGCTCACCGTGACCTTCCTCATCCCGCTCTTCGGCGTGCTCTGGGGCGCGCTCTTCCTCGGCGAAGCGCCGACGTGGAACACTTTCGCTGGCTGCGCACTGATCCTGAGCGGGACCTGGATCGCGACCCGCGATCGGTCCGGACTTCAGACCAGCTCGGCCGCCGGGCCCAGAACCTGCGCCCGCAGCTCGCGGTAACGCGGCAGCGTCGGCGGATAGACGCAGATATATTTCACCTGCGCCGCCTGAAGGCAACGCTGCTTGATGATTTCGAGCTTCTGATCGCGCGGATTCTGCACCTGCTCCGGCTCTTTCGCGTCGATGATCGCGACGATGGTCATATCGCGATCGCATACGACGAACCCAACGTGCTGGTTGGCGATCTTGCGGAACGCGCGCAGCCGCTCCATACCCTGCGGCCCGATCTTGACCTGCAACACGTCCGCGAGGCGCACGCGGGCGAAGATCTCGTGCCGCGGGAACGCGGCCTTCAGCAGAAGATAGACGACGTTCTCGGCCTTCGACAGAAATCGTGTGCGCAGCAGGTAAAGCCCGGGAACCTCGGCGCTGGAAAGCAGCCGCGTGGTTTCGCCTTCGGTCCACTGCGCGGTGGCGGGCTGGGTCTCGCCGCCTGAACGGGCACCGCGCCCCGCCCGACTGCGCAGCAGCAAGCCGACCAGCACGAAGATGATCAGCGTGCCGATAATTCCCACCAGCAAGAGCAGCCCACCCGACAAGGGCATGTCTTCGGATCCCCGTAGGTTCTTGTCGCCCGTCAGCAGGCCGTAAGGACACGCCGCTCGCGCCACCTGCAGCGCGCGTCCCCGGCTCCTCGCCCCGGGTGCCGGCTAGTCTAACAGGCTGATTGAGAACCCGCCATGAGCCGCCAGGGGATCGATGTTCGCCATACGCAAACTCCCCTTGCTGCTCGACGGTGCGCACCACCGCTATAATCCCGCGCAACATGTAAAACAAGCGCGCCAGGGAGCCACAGAGAAGCGCGCTTCTTTTTTGAACCCCATGATTTTCGCGAGTCCCGACAAAGACGCGCCGCACCGTGCCTGTGCGCAGCCGGCGACGTTCACGCGGCCCGCACGATCTGCAATGAGCTGGTATGACACTGCGCCGAGCGCCATTCCTTCGGTGCGCGCCCTCGTGCTTGCGGCGATGACAATTCTCGCCGTGTCGCCCCTCGTTGCAACCGCGGCAGACTCGCTGATGCCTGACGGAGTGGCACTCACCGGCGGCAATGGCAACGGCGTCGACGTCATCGGCGTGGCTGCGAACTGGAATTCCGTGCTCGGCGAACACGCCTTCGTGTTTAATGTCTTCGAGCCAAGGCTCGTGGGACAGGTTTCTTATTGGCGCGGCACTCAGCGCCCTACGGAGCACGGATCGCTCTGGGACTTCAGTGTTATGCCCATGCTGCGCTGGACGGCGCCGGGTACCGACGCACCGCGATTCTTCGCGGAGGCGGGCGTGGGCATCCATCTGCTCACCGCGACGCGGATCAACAACGAGCGCATCTTCAGCACCGCGTTCCAGTTCGGAGAGCAGGCCGGCGGCGGCTTCAGCTTCGGCCCGGAGCACCGCTACGAGATTGGCGCCTACCTGCAGCACGTCTCGAATGCAGGTATCAAGAAGCCGAACGACGGACTCACCTACATCGGCGTTGTGTTCCGCATAGCGACGCGCTAAAAAAAGCCCCGCCGAAGCGGGGCTCTTTGCAACTGACAGCGGTTCCTCGCTTGCGCTCGGGATGACGCAATCGTTTCCGATCCCGTCACATGTCCATATCGCCCATGCCGCCCATGCCGCCCATGCCACCGCCGCCCATCGGCTTCTCGTCCTTCGGCGCTTCGGCGACCATCGCTTCCGTCGTGAGCATCAGGCTCGCAATCGACGACGCGTTCTGAAGCGCAAAGCGCGCCACCTTCGTGGGATCGACCACGCCCATTTCGACGAGATCGCCGTACTTGTGGGTCTGGGCATTGAAGCCGTAGTTGCCCTTCCCTTCGGCCACCTTGTTGACGACTACCGAGGGTTCATCGCCGGTGTTCGCCACGATCTGGCGCATCGGCTCTTCGAGCGCACGCAGGACGATCTTGATGCCGGCGTCCTGATCGGCGTTCTCGCCCTTGAGGCCGTTGAGATTCGCGCGGGCACGCAGGTACGCCACACCGCCGCCCGCCACGATGCCTTCCTCGACCGCCGCGCGGGTCGCATGCAAAGCGTCCTCGACGCGCGCCTTCTTCTCCTTCATCTCGACTTCGGTCGCGGCGCCGACCTTGATCACCGCCACGCCGCCGGCGAGCTTCGCCACGCGTTCCTGCAGCTTCTCCTTGTCGTAGTCGGAGGTCGCCTCGTCGATCTGCACGCGGATGTTCTTGACCCGCGCCTCGATCGCCTTCTTTTCACCGGCGCCGTCGATGACGGTCGTGTCTTCCTTCGCCACCTCGACTTTCTTCGCGCGACCCAAATCCTTCAGGCTCGCGTTCTCGAGCTTGAGACCGAGCTCCTCGGCGATCACGGTGCCGCCGGTGAGGATCGCGATATCTTCCAGCATCGCCTTGCGACGATCGCCGAATCCAGGCGCCTTCACCGCAACGGTCTTCAGGATGCCGCGGATGTTGTTGACCACCAGCGTGGCGAGCGCTTCGCCGTCGCAGTCCTCGGCGACGATGAGCAGAGGCTTCCCGGACTTCGCCACCTGCTCGAGCACGGGCAGGAGATCGCGGATGTTCGAGATCTTCTTGTCGTGCAGCAGGATGAAGGGCTCGTCGAGCACGGCGACCTGCTTGTCGGGGTTGTTGATGAAATACGGCGAGATGTAGCCGCGGTCGAACTGCATGCCTTCGACCAGCTCGAGCTCGTTCTCCAGCCCCTTGCCGTCCTCGACCGTGATCACACCTTCCTTGCCGACCTTGTCCATGGCGTCGGCGATCGTCTTGCCGATCGACTCGTCCGCGTTGGCCGAGATCGCACCGACCTGCGCGATTTCCTTGCTGGTCGTGCATGGTTTGCTGATCTTCTTGAGCTCCTCGACCACGGCGATGACCGCCTTGTCGATGCCGCGTTTGAGATCCATCGGGTTCATCCCCGCGGCGACGAACTTCATGCCCTCCGCGACGATGGATTGCGCGAGCACGGTGGCGGTCGTCGTTCCGTCTCCGGCCACGTCCGAAGTCTTGGACGCGACTTCCTTCACCATCTGCGCGCCCATGTTCTCGAATTTGTCCTTGAGCTCGATTTCCTTCGCGACGGACACGCCGTCCTTGGTGATGGTCGGCGCGCCGAAGCTGCGCTCGAGCACCACGTTTCGTCCCTTCGGGCCCAGCGTGACCTTGACCGCGTTGGCGAGGACGTTCACCCCGTTCAACATGCGGTTGCGGACGCCTTCACCGAAGCGTACGTCTTTAGCTGCCATTTTGATTGCTCCTCAGTGCGGTAATAGATATTCGGGTCAGGCGACGATGCCGATGATGTCGTCTTCGCGCATGTGCAGGTAATCCTGTCCGTCCATCTTGAATTCCTGGCCGGAGTATTTGCCGAAGAGAATTTTGTCGCCCACTTTCACGCCCATGGCGACCAGCTTGCCGTTGTCGTCGGTCTTGCCGGGGCCTGCAAAAACAACCTCGCCTTGCGACGGTTTTTCGGCTGCGGTGTCGGGGATGACGATTCCACCTGCAGATTTGCGCTCTTCCTCCAGACGCTTAACGATTACGCGATCGTGTAGGGGACGGATTTTCATGTCAGTGCTCACTCCATACAAAATGTTAATAAAATCATTGGCTTGAATAATATGTTCCGCGAAGAGCCGCAGCCCTTGGACCCTATGGGCACGCTTAGCACTCCTCGCTGACGAGTGCTAATAATAGGCTCCGTCAGGGGCAAAATCAAGCGTTTTCGCTCTTGGCAGCGCGCGCAAAGCGCGAGCGCGTTGTGCTAACTTCAGCTCGTAGGGTGGAGTCGCGCCCGCAGCCGTTGTGGCTCGATCTCGCGAGGCTTAGAGGGAGGACAGGATGGCGAACGAAACCTTGGCCGGCAGTGCCGGCGCAGCAGCCGCAGGCCCGGTGCTCGAGCCGCGCGCCGTCGGTGCCGGGCGAGGCGCTTCTTGGTGGGGAGAGGGCTGGCGCCTTTTTACTCCGGCCGTGCTCATGTGGCTGCTCATCGCGCTCTTTTTTGTCGGCTGCGTCATCGTGCTGGCGATCGTGGGCATGATCCCGATTCTCGGGCAGTTGATCGGGCTCGGAGTACAGGTGATCTCACCAGTGCTGGCCGGAGGCCTGATGCTCGGCTGCCGCGCGATCGACCGAGGCAACCCTTTGCTCTTCACTCACCTCTTCGCGGGCTTCAGCCAGCGCACCGGGCCGCTCATCACCATGGGCCTCATCTACACTGGGCTCTCGATCCTTATCTGGCTCGTGATCGCCGCGATCATGATGGTCGCCTTCGGTGCGGCGATCTTCCGGCTTTTCATCGGTACGCCGGACCCTTCCCAGCTGGCGATGTCGGGTTCGGATTTGGTCCTGGTCGTTCTGCTCGGCATTCTCTTTTTCCTGCTGTTGCTCCTGCCGTTGGTCATGGCGATCTGGTTCGCGCCCGCGCTCGTCATGCTCGGCGGAATGAGCGCGGGTGCTGCCATGATGGCTTCGTTCAAGGGCTGCCTGCGCAACATCCTGCCCTTCCTGCTCTACGGCATGATCGGACTGGGGCTCTCGATCGTTGCGTCGATACCGCTGGGCCTTGGGTGGTTTATTCTCGGGCCGCTCATGTTCGCCACGATCTATTCGAGCTACTGCGACATCTTCGAGGACAAGGATACTGCGTAGGGCGGCTCGGACGAGCCGAGTCTGCCGCCGAGCGCGGGAACTTCAGTTGAGTGGCGGGCGCCCGCCGATCGCGCTGCGCACGCGCGCGGCAAGGGCTGCCGGCGCGTTGTTGCGCAGGAACCAGCGCAGATGCGTGGTGTCGCCGGCGAAGGAGAAGCCGTGCGAGCTCAACAGATGCTGGACCGTCGCGCTGTAACGCGACCCGCGCGGGATGCGAACGACCCAAGTCTTCTTGCCAGGAGGCGTCGCGAACAGCGCATCGAGGAGCGCTCGGCCATGGCCGCCACCGCGACGACCCAGCTCGAGCCCGGCCAGCCACAGTTCGTAGCCACCGTCCAGCGCACGGAAAAGGCCGAAGCCCACCGGCGGCATGCCGCTGTTTTCGTCCTCGGGCCAGAACACGTAGCCCGGCACGGCAACTGATTCGACGCGGCCCGTGCGTGCGTCTTCCTCGACAAAGTAGCCGCTCACGAGTGCCCGCTTCAGCCGCGCGAAGAATTCGACGGCAGCCGGCGAGTCGCTCGCGAGGCCGCGATCGAGGCTGCCCTCGGCCGCGGATTCGCGGATCAGGGCACGCAGCATCGCGAGGTGTCCGACGTGGGCAGGCGCGAGCATGAATAAAGTGTCAGAAAGAAACGAGCTAAATTAACGTCCAGCGCCATTGTAAGGGGTCACGGCCTTACGAACGGCTTTTCGGGCGCAATGAGCGGTAGCAGTCCGAGCCGCGAGAAGGGTCGTGGCGACCCGCTCTTAATGCGCCTGTTCCCAGTTCGGGCCGACACCGACGTCTACTACAAGTGGTGTTTTCAGCGTCGCCACGCCCCCCATCAGCTCCGGCACTCGCGCTCGGACTTCCTCAAGCTCGGCGTCGGCGACCTCCAGAATCAGCTCGTCGTGCACCTGAAGGATCAGGCGGGTGGCGAGGCGCTCGCGATCGATCCATGCCTGCACGGCGATCATGGCCAGCTTGATGAGATCGGCGGCGGTGCCTTGCATCGGCGCATTGATGGCCGCGCGCTCCGCCGCCTGGCGCCTCGGCCCTCCGCCGGCATTGATGTCGGGCAGCCAGAGCCGCCGCCCGAAGACGGTCTCGACATATCCCCGCTGGCGCGCCGATTCGCGCGTGCGCTGCATGTACTGCGCCACGCCAGGATAGCGCGTGAAATAGCGCTCGATGAATTGCTGCGCGGCAGAGCGCTCGATCCCCAGCTGCGCCGCAAGGCCGAATGCGCTCATGCCGTAGATGAGCCCGAAGTTGACCGCCTTGATGTAGCTGCGCTGTTGCGCCGTCACATCGTCGATCGACACGCTGAACACCTCCGATGCCGTGGCGCGGTGAATGTCTGCACCTTCCGCGAAGGCATGCAGCAGCGAGGCGTCGTCCGACAAGTGTGCCATGATCCGCAGCTCGATCTGCGAATAGTCGGCGGAGACGAGCACGTGACCAGGCGGCGCGATGAACGCTTCGCGAATGCGGCGCCCTTCCGTCGTGCGCACTGGAATGTTCTGCAGGTTGGGATCGGTGCTCGCTAGCCTGCCTGTCACCGCAGTGGCCTGCCCGAAGCTGGTGTGCACGCGGCCAGTCGCCGGGTTCACCATCTGCGGCAGCTTATCGGTGTAGGTCGACTTCAGCTTCGACAGTGCGCGATGATCGAGCAGCAGCTTCGGTAGCGGATAATCGGCGGCGAGCTGCTGCAACACGTCTTCATCCGTCGACGGCTGACCGGTCGCGGTCTTCTTTACCGCGGGCAGCTTGAGGCGATCGAAGAGAACTTCCCCGAGTTGTTTGGGAGAGCCGAGATTGAACGGACCGCCGGCGAGCTGATAGGCCTGCTGCTCGAGAGCGATCAGTCGCTCTCCGAGCTCCCGGCTTTGCGCCCCGAGCCGATCACGTTCGATCAGCACACCGTTGCGTTCCATGCAGAACAACACTTCGCGAGTCGGTATTTCGATCGTCTCGTAGACGTAGGCTAGCTTCGTATCGCCCGCGATCCTCGGATGGAGCACGCCGTGCAACTGCAGCACGAGATCTGCGTCTTCGGCAGCGTATTCTGCCGCGCGATCGATCGGGACCTGATCGAAGCCGATCTGCGCGGCGCCTCGCCCCGTGACGTCGGAATAGGCGATCGCGTTCACGTCGAGATGGCGCGAGGCGAGGCTTGATAGGTCGTGCGGGCGATGCGATTCGAGCACGTAGGACTCGAGCAGCGTGTCGTGCGCGACGCCGGCGAGCGCGATGCCGTGATTGGCGAGCACGTGCTGCTCGTATTTCACGTTCTGCCCGAGCTTGCGCGCCGACGGATTCTCGAACCACGGCTTCAGGCGCGTCAGCACGCTCTCGATCGAGAGCTGAGCCGGCGCACCAGCGTAGCGATGCGCCAGCGGAACGTACGCGGCGCGACCGGCATCGACCGAAAACGAGACCCCGACCAAGCGCGCGCGCATCGGATCGAAGCCTGTGGTCTCGATGCCGAAGGAGACGAGCGGCGCGGCTTCGAGTGCCTGCATCCAGCGCTCGAGCGCGACTTCGTCGAGAACGGTCTCGTAGTCGCGCGTGCGCACAGCAGCAGTCGGGCGATCCGCGACACTGGCCGAGGCATCGAGCGGCGCCGCTGCTTGCGGAGCAACCGTACGCGCACTCGCGCCGTCCTTGAGCAAAGCCTTGAACTCGAAGCGCTCGTAAATGCTGCGAAGCGCTGCGGGATCCGGCTGCTGAATCACGAGCTCCTCCGGCGCGAAGGGAAGCGCGCAGTCGGTCTTGATGGAGAGGAGCTTGCGTCCCTGTGGCAGCCAGGAGAGCGTCGCGCGCAGATTCTCGCCGATCACGCCGCCGATCTCGCCGGCATGCGCCATAACGTTCTCGAGCGTGCCGTACGCAGAGAGCCACTTCGCTGCGGTCTTCGGCCCGACCTTGGGCACGCCAGGCACGTTGTCGATCGAATCGCCGGTCAGCGTGAGAAGATCGAGCACCTGCTCCGGGCGCACGCCGAACTTGGCCATCACGCCCGCTTCGTCCAGCTTCTCGTTGTTCATCGTGTTGACGAGCGTCACTCGCGGCGTGACGAGCTGGGCAAGATCCTTGTCGCCGGTGGAGACGAGCGATTCCATGCCTGCGCTTTCCGCGCGCCGCACGAGTGTGCCGATGACGTCGTCCGCCTCCACGCCCTCAACCATCACGAGTGGCCAGCCGTGCGTCCGTATCAGCTCGTGCAGCGGAGCGATCTGCGCGCCGAGGTCGTCGGGCATCGGAGTGCGATTCGCCTTGTACTCGGGGTACCAATCGTCGCGGAAAGTTTTCCCCGGCGCGTCGAACACGACGGCGAAGTAGTCCGGCTTGCCGTCCTCGACCAATCGGCGCAACATCATGAGCACACCTCGTATCGCTCCCGTCGGTTCGCCACGCGAGGTGCGCAGGTCAGGCAACGCGTGAAAAGCGCGATACAGATACGACGAACCGTCGACCAGAATTAACTTCGGCATGATTCAGACAGACAAGATTCCCGAGTTGATCGATCCGCAATCGATGTACTCGACCAACGGTCAGGAAGCGTGGCGGGTGCTCGGCATTATGGCAGAATTCGCCGTCGCGACTGAACGGCTGCGCGGCATGCGACCGGCAGTAAGCATGTTCGGCAGCGCGCGCATCAAAGCGGGCCATCCGTATTACGAGAAAGCGGAGCGTATCGCGCGACTGCTTTCCGACGCCGGATTCAGCGTGATCTCCGGCGGTGGTCCGGGCATGATGGAAGCAGCCAATCGCGGCGCGTTCGCGGGACGCTCGCCGGCGATCGGGCTCAACATCATGCTGCCGCACGAGCAGACCGGCAACCAGTATCAGGACGTCGGCGTCAACTTCCGTTATTTCTTCGCGCGCAAGATGATGTTCGTGCGCTTCGCGTCGGCGTATGTCGTGCTGCCGGGAGGATTCGGCACCATCGACGAGCTGACCGAGTGCCTTACGCTCGTGCAGACCGGCAAGGCTCGCAAGATTCCGATCATTCTCGTCGGCGGCGAGTTCTGGAAGGGACTCATCGACTGGATGCGGGACAAGCTGGTCGGCGAGGGCATGATCTCGCCGACCGATCTCGATCTCATGCAGGTGATCGAGGAGCCCCAGGCGATCGTCGAGGCGATCTTCGACTACTACGAGACGCACGGCTTCCAGCCCACGCGCGCCGAGCGCAACAAGATGCTCAACCTGTAACGCCCGTTGCCTCTCACCCCCTGACCCGGAGAGAGGAGCTTTGTGCGCGATATCGCGAGTGCATAGGACCGAACTCCGGCCGGCAATTGCGGTCGATCTGCTAGAATCAAACGACTCACTCGGCACATCGCGTCATGCGTCCCGTTCCCGCCGGCCTGCTGCTGATCGCGACTCTTGCATGCACCCTCGGCGCGGCTGCGCAGAAGGCGCCGCCTCCGCCGAAGCTCGAGCCGCTACCCGAGCCGCCCCCGCCTCCGCCAGAAGTTGCGGCCGACCCGGAGCTCCAGCCCCAAGTCACTGTCATTGAGCGCGACAACGAAACGGTCGAGGAGTATCGCGTGAACGGGCGCTTGACGATGATCAAGGTGACGCCGCGCCACGGCCGGCCATACTTTCTCGTCGCCGATCGCACCACCGGAGCCTTCGTTCGACGCGACAGCCTCGATTCGGGGCTGCGGGTGCCGCTGTGGCTGCTCTACGAATTCTGATCTAGCACTTAGAGCTCGCTCGACCGACCGCAGCGGCTGCGGTGCGTCATCATGTCCGTCTACACCACCGTCTCCGACCAGGATCTCGCCGCATGGCTGACGCGCTACGCGCTGGGCGCGGTGCAGGCATTCGAGCCGATCGCAGCGGGCATCGAGAACACCAATTACTTTCTAACGACCGACAAGGGCCGTTACGTTCTCACGCTCTACGAGCGGCTTCCGGCGGAAGAGCTGCCGTTCTACCTGAATCTCATGGCGCATCTCGCAAGAGCGGGTGTCGCCGCGCCGGCGCCCGAGCGCGATCGAACCGGCGTGCTATGGAGCTTTCTCAACGGCAAGCCGGCGAGCATCGTGGCGCGCCTGGACGGCGCGCCGGTCGAAACTCCGGACGTCGAGCATTGCGCAGCCGTCGGCGAAGCGCTTGCGCGGTTGCACCTTGCTGCTAAGCACTACCGCGGCCGGCTGGGGAACCGGCGCGGACTCGGCTGGTGGCGACAGGCCGCACGCGCGGTGCGCCCCTTCTTGTCGCCCGAGCAGAACGAGCTCATCGCAGCCGAGCTCAAGCACCAGAGCGCGTTCGCCAAGGTTAGGCTCCCGCGCGGCGCCATTCACGGCGACCTCTTCTGCGACAACGTCCTCTTCGTCGATGGCCGCGTCTCCGGCATCATCGACTTCGGCTTCGCTGCCACCGACCTTCTCGCCTACGACATCGCGATCTCGGTCAACGATTGGTGCATTTTGCGCGACGGTCCTGATGCCGGCGGGCTCGATCCCGAGCGAACGCGGGCGCTCGTCGCCGCGTACGATCGCGTGCGCCTGCTCGGCTTCGAGGAGCGCGCGCAATGGCCGAGCCTGCTGCGCGCGGCAGCCCTACGTTTCTGGCTGTCGCGCCTCTACGATCAGCATCTGCCGCGTCCGGGCGAGCTGACGCACGCACACGACCCTTCCGCCTTCGAGCGCATCCTGCGCGACCGCGCGGCGAATCCGCTGCGCTTCCCCGAAGCGTGAGCGCCCGGCTCAGGCGGGCTGCAGCTTGGCGTACTCCAACGCGAGCCACTTGACGCCGGCATCGCGGAAATTGACCTGCACGCGCGCGTCGTTGCCGCGGCCCTCGGCGTCGATGATGATGCCAAGGCCGAACCTGGCGTGCTTGACGCTCTGACCGATGCGCCAGCCCACGCGCGTGTTCTCCCATTCGCGCTCGGGGGCCGCCCCAGGAGCAGGCTCGCGGGCCCATGGCGGCTCGACGCGCCGCGGTGAGAGCCACTGCGTCGAGCCGCTCGGCAGCTCGTCGAGAAAACGCGATGCGATGTTGTAGCGCAGTTGTCCGTGCAGCATGCGGCTCTGCGCCAGCGTGAGATAGAGCCTGCGCCGCGCGCGAGTGATCGCCACATAGGCGAGACGGCGCTCCTCCTCGACGCCGTCGAATTCCGAGAGGCTGTTCTCGTGCGGGAAAAGACCTTCCTCAAGCCCGGTGACGAATACGGTGTGGAATTCGAGGCCCTTCGCCGCGTGGGCGGTCATCAACTGCAGTGCAGGACGCCCTTCCGCGGCCTGCGTCTCGCCCGCTTCGAGCGCAGCGTGGGCGAGAAACGCCGTGAGCGCATCGCCAGTCTCCGATTCCGATTCGCCGGCGACCTGCAGCTCGGCTTCGCGCACGAAGCTCTCCGCGGCATTCACGAGCTCCTGCAGATTCTCCACGCGATCGGCGCCATCCTTCTCCGCTGCGTAATGCGCGGCGAGCCCGCTCTTCTCGATCACGTGCTCGACGGTTTCGGCGAGCGACAGCCGGACAGTAGCTCCCCTCATCGCCTCGATCTCCCGCACGAAGTTCGCGAGGCTCGTGCCGGCCTTGCCGCCGACCTGACCCGAGCAGGCGGTCTGCCACAGGCTCGTTCCCGCGCCGCGCGCCTGATCCTGCAACGTCTCGAGCGTGCGTGCGCCGATCCCCCGCGGCGGAAAGTTCACCACGCGCAGGAATGCTCCATCCTCGTTGGGCACGGCGAGGAGCCGAAGGTAGGCGAGCGCGTTCTTCACTTCCGCGCGCTCGAAGAAGCGCATGCCTCCGTAGACGCGATAAGGCATGCCGGCGTTGAACAGCGTGTGCTCGACCACACGCGACTGCGCGTTGGAGCGGTACAGCACCGCGATCTCGGAGAGCGATACGCCTTCGGCGGCAAGCCCTTTCACGACGTCGACGACGAAAGCGGCCTCGTCGGTGTCGGTCGGCGCGGCATAAGCGCGCACCGGCTCGCCTTTGCCGTCCGCCGTCCACAAGTTCTTGCCGAGCCGGCTCTTGTTCTGCTTGATGAGCGCGTTGGCCACGTCCAGGATGTTTCCGTGCGACCGATAGTTCTGCTCGAGCTTCACCAGCTTGACCGGCGTCTCGGGGGTGCCGAAGTCACGCTCGAAGCGCTGCATGTTGGCGACATTCGCGCCGCGAAAAGCGTAGATCGACTGGTCGTCGTCGCCCACCGCGAATACCGCCGTGTGCGAACCCGCGAGAAGCTGCAGCCAGCGGTATTGCAGCGCATTGGTGTCCTGGAACTCGTCGACGAGGAGATGCGAGAAACGGCGGCGATAGTGCTCGCGCAGGCTCTCATTTCGGGACAGCAACTCGAAGGTCCTGAGAAGCAGCTCGGGAAAGTCGACCACGCCTTCGCGCTGGCACGCGGCGTCGTAGAGCGCGTAATACTCGACCTGGCGCCGCGTGAACTCGTCGTCCGCGGCGACCTGATTCGGACGCAGCCCCTCCTCCTTCCAGTCGCTGATGAGACCCTGCAGCTGCCGCGCCGGAAAGCGCTCGTCGTCGATGCCGTGGGCCTTGTACAGCCGCTTGATCAGCGCGAGCTGATCCTGGGTGTCCATGATCTGATAGAGCTGCGGCAGCTCGGCGTCGCGGTAATGCGCGCGCAACATGCGATTGCACAGGCCGTGAAAGGTGCCGACCCACATCCCGCGCGTGTTGAGCGGCGTGAGCGCGGAGAGCCGCGCCAGCATCTCCTTCGCCGCCTTGTTGGTGAAGGTGACGGCGAGCACCGAGAGCGGACTCGCCTGTCCGGTCGCGAGCAGCCAGGCGATGCGCGTCGTGAGGACGCGCGTCTTGCCGCTTCCGGCGCCGGCGAGGATCAGCGCCGAGCCGTGCGGAAGCGTTACCGCGGCGAGCTGTTCAGGATTGAGGTTGCTTAAGAGCGAGGACGACATGCGGGCGTGCATCACTGCACGCGCATTATATAGGCGAATCGTTCAGATGATTGAGCTTTGCTGCGGAATTCAATAGACTTCGCGCGGAAAGCGCATGAACCTCGCTGCCATCTCGATGATCGGCAACGACGCGGATGTCGTCGAAGCGTTCGTGCGCCACACGGTCCGCCTGCTTGATCACCTTTTTGTCATCGTTCATTGCCCGAATGACGGGACTCGGGAGATTCTCGATGCACTGCAGGCGGAAGGCATGCCGATCACGCTCGTGCTCGACAACGAGCCAGCGTTCCTGCAGGGCGAGCGCCTGACCTGGCTCGCGCGCGAAGCGTACAAGGCGGTCCGCTGCGATTTCATCTTCCCGCTGGACGCGGACGAGTTCATCCTGCCGCCGGAACGCAGTGTGATCGAGGCTGCTCTCGGCTCACTCCCGCCCGGCGCGCTGGGAGGACGCGTTCCACTGCGAAGCTTCGTGCCGACTTCGGAGGATCCGGCTAACGAGCCGCACCCGCTGCGGCGCATTGGCCATCGCGCACGCGACGACGACCCTGTGTTCAAGGTGGTACTCACTGCAGCCCTTGCGGCAAGCCCGGACTGGGTGATCGATCACGGTAATCACGGCGTCACCTGCATCGGCGATTCCAGGCGAACGCCGATGCCAAGGCTGCCGCAACTCGTGCTGGCGCATTATCCTGTGCGCTCGGCGGCGCAAATCATGAACAAGACAATTCTCGGCTATCTCGCGCATCTCGCCGCCGGCCGTCCCGAGGCCGAGGAGCGGCGTGTGGCCACGCACTGGCGACGCTGCTATGAGGAGATCATTCTCAAGGGAGCGACCCGCGGCATGAGCGAGCAACAGATCATGGCCTGGTTTCACGGGCGGCCCCACCTCGAGGCCCGAGACTTCGTTTTCGATCCAACACCCGCACCGGACCCGCTCCGCTATGCGCATCTGATGCGGATCGATCCATACGCGACGCTCGCCCGCTTCACCGAAGCGCTCGTGCACAGCCGGCCCGGACAACTCGACGGCGTGCGCTTCGATCACGCTCCCGAGCCGCGCTCCGGGGATGCTTCGCGGCGCTCCGCCGGCACCGGCAAGCCCTAACTCGCGATGCGTTTCGATCTGCAAGCCTTCGTGCCGTGGATCCGCGCTGCGGCGCCTTACATCCACGCCCTGCGTGGCAAGACACTGGTCATCGCTTTCGGCGGCGAGGTCGTCGCCGACGAGACCTTTCTCGGCGTCGTGCACGATTTGAATCTCCTGCACAGCCTCGGCGTGCGGCTCGTCGTCGTGCACGGCTCGCGCCCACAGATCGAGGCGATATTGAAGCAGCAGCACATCGCGAGCCGCTACCACCGCGGACTACGCATCACCGACGCCGAGACAATGGACTGCGTGCTCGAAGGCATGGGTCACGCCCGCAGCCGCATCGAGGCTCTGCTCTCGCTCGGGATTGCCAACTCTCCGATGGCGGGCGCACGCATCCGCGTGGTTGGCGGAAACTTCATTACGGCCAAGCCGATCGGTGTCCTCGACGGCATCGACATGGGACTCACCGGCGAAGTGCGCCGCATTGACACTGGCGGAATGCGGCAACGCCTCGACGACGGCGATCTGCTGCTCGTCTCGCCGCTTGGTTATTCACCTACCGGCGAAATCTTCAACCTTTCGGTCGAGGAGGTGGCGACGCAGGTCGCGGTACGGCTGTCCGCGCACAAGCTGATCTTCCTCATGGAAACCGACGGTGTTCGCAACGGCAGACAGCTCCTGACCGAGCTTTCGACTCGCGAGGCGGAAGAAATCCTCGCGAAGGCGCACAAGCTCCCTCCCGACGTGCAGCTCTATCTGCCCTGCGCGATTCGTGCCTGCGACAACGGAGTGAAGCGCGCGCACCTTATCAGTAGACATCGCGACGGTGCGCTACTGCTGGAGCTCTTCACCCGCGACGGCGTGGGCACGATGGTCGCGGCCGCTCCACTCGCGCATCTTCGAAGCGCGACGATCGACGACGTGGGCGGGATTCTTTCTGTGATCGAGCCGCTGGAGGAGGAAGGCATCCTCGTGCGCCGCTCGCGCGAGCGTCTCGAGATGGAGATCGAGCGCTTTGCGGTGGCGGAGCACGACGGCGCGATCATCGGCTGCGCCGCGCTCTACGCGTTTCCGAAGGAGCGCACGGGAGAGCTCGCCGCTCTCGCGGTCGACCCGGACTTTCGCCGCGAGGGCTATGGCGAAGCGCTGCTGCACGAGATCGAGCAGAGGGCGAGAAAGCTCAAGCTCACGCGGCTCTTCGTTTTGACGACGCGAGCTTCCGGCTGGTTTACCGAGCGCGGCTTCGTCGAGAGCGATCCTTCGCGCCTGCCGAAGGAGAAGCGCGATCTGTACAACTGGCAGCGTAGATCGCTCGTCTACGAGAAGACGCTCACCTAGGCGCTTCGGCCATGCGATAATTTTTGCCGCGTTGAACACGGCGCCAAGGCGACGGTTAGCGCGGCATGACCTGTGGCGTGCGATAATTGTTGCGATATCGCGGCGAGGATAAGAACATGGCACGCATGGTTCATTGCATCAAGCTCGGCCGCGAGGCCGAGGGTCTCGATCTTCCGCCGTATCCCGGCGAGCTTGGCAAGCGCATCTACGAGAACGTCTCGAAGGAAGCCTGGCAGCAATGGCTTCGACACCAGACGATGTTGGTGAACGAGAACCGGTTGAGCCTCGCCGACCCTAGGGCGCGCAAATATCTCGCTGAGCAGATGGAGCGGCACTTCTTCGGCAGCGGCGCCGACGTCGCGTCGGGCTACGTGCCGCCGAAGACGTAGGTCGAGCGAGCATCAATTCATCGGACGCGGAGCTCGCGTTGCTTCGTTACCGCCGCCGGTTGTACTACGTCTCGCTAATGGTCGTCGCCACTTCAGTGTTCGCCGAATCGCCTGGCAAGCCTGCGGCACCGGTCGCCCGCGTCGAGATCGTGGTCGACAGCTATTTCGGCGAGCAGCTGACCGACCGCTATCGCTGGATGGAGAACGACAAGGATCCCGGCTGGCTGCCGTTTCTCGAAGGCCAGAACAACCACACCCGCGCAGTGCTCGATGCCCTGCCCTTGCGTGACGCGCTGCTGAAACGCATCGAGCAGCTCTCCGGCGAGATCGCTGCACCGGCTAGCGTGCAGCGGGCCGGTGGCCGAATCTTCTTCCAGCAAAGGCCGGCCGGCGCGAACAACTTCAAGCTCTTTGTCCGGGAGCAAGGCTCGGTCCGCTTGCTCGTCGACCCGTCGGCGCGCGATACGACGGCGACCCATTTCTCGCTCGACTGGTGGGAAGCGTCTCCCGAGGGCGACAAGGTCACGTACGGGATATCGAAAGACGGCAGCGAAGACTCGACGCTCGAGATCATCGACGTGAAGAGCGGCACAATCCTTCCCGACCGAATCCCCGATACCGAGGCGGCTAACCCGAACTGGCTTTCGGACGGCTCAGGTTTTTTCTACAACCAGCTCACGGGCAAGGTTGGAACTCCCGAGCGTTTTCTCGACTCGCGCGCCCGCTTCCATCGTGTCGGGAGCGACCCGAAGGACGATCCCGTGGTCATGGCGCGAGGTCTTGATGCGAGAGTCGTTTTCGAGAAGATCCAGGCTCCCTACATTCACACGGCTCGTCATTCAGAGCACGTCGTGCTGGAGCTCACCGATATACGGCGCGAAATCAGGCTCTTCATCGCTTCCATCAAAGACGTGCTCGGCGGCAAGGCCCGATGGCAACCGGTTGCGGAGTTCGCCGATGAGGTGACTCGGTTCGACCTCCACGGCGACGAGCTCTTCCTCCTCGCCAATCGCGGACACCCGCGCGGCCGACTGCTCAAGGTTTCCGCCAAAGAGCCGCAACTCGCCGAGGCGGCCGAAGTCGTGCCCGAGTCTGCGCTCGTCCTTCAAAGCATGGCGCGCGCCAAAGACGGCCTCTACATACGCGCGATGGACGGCGGCGTCGGAAGACTGCAGCGCCTGGACGGTGATGCGAAGCTTTCCCGAATCGAGTTGCCCTTCGACGGGACGTTGAGCGGGGTAGCGGGCGACCCTGGTACCCCAGGCGTCATGTTCCTGCTGTCGGGCTGGCTCGAGCCCACCGGCATCTGGTCGGTCGATGCAGCCGGACGAGTCCAGAACACCGGCCTAACGCCGAAGCCCGATATCGACACAACCGGCTATGCGACTGAGCGCCGCTTCGCCGCTGCGAAGGACGGCACTCGCATTCCGTACAGTCTGATTTACAAGAAAGGCCTGAAGCGGGACGGCGGCAATCCCGCATTTGTCTCTGCGTATGGAAGTTACGGGATCCCGGGATACACCCCGTATTTCGCGGGGCGCACTCTGGCGCTGATCGACCAGGGTGTGATTGTCGCTTATGCCAACGTGCGCGGCGGCGGCGAATACGGTCGCGATTGGCATCGCGCCGGACAGTTGGAGAACAAGCCCAACACCTGGCGCGACCTGATCGCGGTTTGCGAAGACATGATCGCGAGCGGTTACAGCACGCCGGCGCAACTTGCGATCGGCGGCCGATCGGCGGGCGGAATCACGGTCGGACGCGCGATGACTGAGCGGCCCGAGCTGTTCGCCGCAGTCATTTCCGGCGTGGGCTGGCACAACCCGCTGCGATATGTCGCCGAGCAAAACGGCTACGGCGAGGAGCCCGAGTGGGGATCGATAAGCAACCCCAAAGGCTACCAGGCGCTCAAGACCATCGACAGCTATCAAGCCTTGACGGACGGCACGAAATATCCCGCAGCGCTGTTAACGATGGGTGTCACGGATCCGCGCGTGGCACCGTTCCATCCCGCCAAGATGGCGGCGCGATTGCAAGCTGCCAGCGCCAGCGGTAAACCGGTCCTGCTGCGCGTCGACTTCGATGCCGGCCACGGCATGGGTTCGACTCGCGCTCAACAGGACAAGGAGGCGGCGGACACCTACGCTTTCATCCTGTGGCAGACCGGGCCACTCGGCACCAAGAAGTAGACCCGGCCATCGGTGCCGGGTCTTTGAGCTATGCACCGGGACGACATCGGGTGGCAACGAACTCGAACAGCCGCTCGATGCACGCAGCGACGTCCTGCTGGGCGGTATCGACGACGAGCTCCGGCGCTTCCGGCTCCTCATAGGGGCTGTCGATGCCGGTGAAGCCCTTCAGTTCCCCGTGTCGCGCCTTCCAGTACAGACCCTTCGGATCACGCGCCTCGCACACCGCGAGATCGGCGCGAACGTAGACCTCGAAAAAATGCCCGCCCCGGGTTGCCTCGCGGGCGCGCTGGCGGTCGTCGCGATAGGGCGAGATGAATGCAGCGATGCAGATCAGACCGGCGTCAGCGAAGAGCGCCGCGACCTCGCCGATGCGGCGGATGTTTTCCTGCCGGTCCTCGGGCGAGAAGCCGAGATTGGCATTGAGGCCGCGACGTATATTGTCGCCGTCGAGCACATACGGCGCGTAACCCGCGTCGAAGAGGCGCCGTTCGAGTCCCATCGCGAGCGTCGACTTGCCCGCACCGGAAAATCCCGTAAACCACACGACTGCTCCAGCATGCCCCAGGCGCGACGCGCGCTCCGCGTCGGTCACCTGGTGGCGCATCGGGGTGAGATTCGCGGCCGTGGCGCGCGCGACGTGCTGATCCGGGTAGCCACTCGCGTCGACGATACCGCCCCCGACGGTGATGAATCCGTCGCGGAGCACGAAGCGGCCCATCGAGGGGAGCGCGCTGAAGTCGTCGAGGGCGAGAAGATCATGCGCACGCAGCGTCACGCGCGCGACTTCCGTGGCGGCGATCGAAGCTGCCGGTTGTGGCTCGAGCGTGCCAACGTCGATGCGGTGCCTGATCGCCTGCACCCGCACACCGACGCTGCGCGTCGCGAGCCGCAGCGTCAGCTCGCGTCCGGGCGTGAGCGGAGTTGCGCCGAGCCAAAACACCTCGGCGTCGAATACCGAGGTCCATTTCGGCGGATGATCGCGATGACTCGCCACTTCGCCGCGCTCGATCACCAGTGGGCCATCGAGCACGAAGCTCGCGTTGTCGCCGGCCGACACCTTCGGCGGATTGTCGTGCGGCCAGGCGCAGAGCGATGCCACGCGCGCCGAGCGTCCTGAGGGCGAGAACAGCAATTCATCGCCGACCGCGAGCGTGCCCGATTCGACGCGTCCGGCCAGCACTCTGCGCGTCCCGGAGCGATACACATCCTGCACCGGGAGCCGCAGCGGCAAGGCAGCATCGGCCTTCGGCGCCGGCAGCGCTTCGAGCGCGGCGAGCAGCGTTGGCCCGCGATACCACGGCAGCAGCGCGCCCGGCTCCTTCAGATTAGCGCCGTCGCGCGCGGAGACCGGCACGATGGCGCGCGGCGCGAGGCCGAGTCGTTGCAGCGCAGCTCCGACTTCATGCTCGCGCTCGCGAAATGTCTTCTCGCGGTAGCCGACGAGGTCCATCTTGTTGATCGCGACGACGAGGGTGCGCACGCCGAGCAGCTTCAGCAAATAGGCGTGACGCAGGGTCTGCTCCTCCGCGCCGGCCTGCGCGTCGAGAACGAGCAGTGCGGCGCCCGCCGCAGATGCGCCGCCGATCATGTTCTTCAGAAGCTCCTTGTGCCCGGGCGCATCGATCACCACGAGCGTGCGCTGCGGTGTCTTCACCCGCACTCGCGTGGTGTCGAGTGTGATCGCCTGGTCGCGCTCGGCCTGGAAGCTGTCGAGCACGAACGACCACTCGAGCGGCACACCACGGCGAGCCGACAGCGTCGCGAGCTCTTCGGCCTTGCCCTTGGGCAACAGATCCAGCTCGTGCAACAGGCGTCCGAGCAAAGACGACTTTCCGTGATCGACGTGGCCGGCGAGCACCAGCGCCAGAGGTGTTTCGCGCTCCATCACATGTAGCCGGCGGCGCGCAGCCGCTCGAAGGCATCCTCGCGTTCGTGGTCCATGGCGCGTCCGGCGCGCTCGCTCTCGCGCGTCTGCTCCAGCTCCTCGATGATCTCGGCGATCGACGCGGCCTTCGATGCGATCGGAAAAGTGATATCGCTCTCGCCCAGAGAACGGAAGCGCTTGCCGTCGCGAGCGAAGTACAGCTCGCAGACGGGGATGCCTTCGCGCTCGATGTAGCGCCAGACGTCGAGCTCGGTCCACGCCAACAACGGATGCACGCGGACGTGCGCCTCGGCCGGAAACTCGGTCTGGTACTGATCCCAGAATTCCGCCGGTTGATCACGAAAGTCCCAGCTTCCATCGGGACGACGCGGGCTGAACACGCGCTCCTTGCCGCGAATGGACTGCTCGTCGCGGCGGATACCGAGCAGCATGCCGCGGAATGCGCGCTCGGCGATCAGGCGCTTCAAGCCGAGCGTCTTGCGCGCCGCGGCGCGCGCCGCGGGCGGCAGCGAAGCGTCGGTTTCCTCGACCGGAGGACATTGCGCGTTGATGTAGTCGAGTCCCCACTCCTTGAGCAAACGGTCGCGGAACGCATAGACCTCGGGGAACTCGTTGCCGGTGTCGAGCAGGATCACCGGAAAGGGGACTTGCCCGAGGAAGGCCTTGCGCACCATCCAGAGCAGGCTGTTGGAATCCTTGCCCAGCGACCACAGCATCGCCAGCGGTTTCAGGCGCGCGTACGCCTCACGGATGACGTGAATCGACTGCTGCTCGAGAGCGTGGAGGTGATCGGACATGCAGACGGGCCGAAAAGCCGCGCGATGAGACCAGCGTTCAGAGGAATCCCGAAATGAAACGGGTGGCGATCACCGCCCGCTCGAAACGCATCCGCCTCACTACGCCACGCCGTAGTACTTGAGCCAGGCCAGCATTTTCTTCCACGCGTCTTCCGCGGCCGCCTTGTTGTAGCTCGGCCGGTAGTCAGCGAAAAAGGCATGATCGGCATCCGGGTAGACGATGATCTGCGATGGATTGCCGGATTCCTTGAGCTCGGTGCGCATCTTCTCGACCTGGTCGAGCGGAATGCCCTGGTCTTTGCCGCCGTACAAGCCAAGCACCGGCACGGTCAGATCCGGCGCGAGGTCGAGAGCGCTCTTGTTATCAGGTGCGAAGCGTCGGCTGAGCTGACCGTAGAATGCGACCCCGGTCTTGAGCGCGTGGTTGCGCGCGGCGTACTGCCATACGATGCCGCCGCCGAAGCAGAACCCGATGACTGCGAGCTTCTCGGTGTTGGCCTTCCCCGAAGTCTTCGCGAACGCGACGCAGGCGTCGAGATCGCTCGCCGACTGCTCGGCGGTGACCTTGCTCATCACATTCTGCACGATGGCCGGGGTCTCCATCTTCGACACGTCGCCGTAGCGCGCGAAGAGGTCCGGCGCGATAGCGCAGTAGCCGACCTTGGCCAGCCGCCGACAGATGTCCTGGATGTGCTCGTGCACGGCCCAGGCCTCGTGCACGACGAGTATCATCGGGAAGGGGCCTTCCTTGTCCGGCATCGCGCGGTACGCGGGCATCTCGCCGTCCTTGACCGGAACTTTCACCGGTCCGGCGATCAGCCCGTTGCTGTCGGTGGTGATCGTCTGCGCGGAGATCGGTTGCACGGCGAGCGCGAACCCTGCGCCGATCGACGTGACGATGAAGGCACGCCGCTCGAACTTGTGTTCCGGATACAAGCTATCGAAGTGTCGCCGTTCTTCTAGATCCATCCTTCTTCTCCTAGGTAACGGTGCGGCGGGTGATTTCGCACCTGCGACGTTTCATTGCAATACCTGATGCGCGCGGCGCCGGATTCATCCGGCCGATTCGTGTACGACCTGTCCTCCAACAAGTGTATACCTGACCTTTCCGGGCAGCTCGAGCCCGAGAAATGGCGTGTTCTTGCCTTGGCTTTTGAGCGAAGCCGGCTCGACCTTCCAGTAGGTGTCTGGATCGAAGACGCACACGTCCGCCTCGGCGCCGGAAGCGAGATTTCCGCTCGCGAGCCCAAGCACGCGCGCGGGCTCGGACGTGATGCGCGCGAGCGCGAATGGCAGCGCGATTTTTTCCTCCTGCGCCCACTTGAGTGTTAGCGGCAGCAGCAGCTCGAGTCCCGTCGCGCCTGGCTCGGCTTCGGCGAAGGGAAGCTGCTTGCCGTCGTCGTCGACCGGCGCATGATCCGAGCAGATGAGATCGATCGTGCCATCGGCAAGACCTGCGCGCAGCGCCGCGCGGTCGCGCGTCGCACGCAGCGGCGGCACCAGGCGGCAGTGCGAATCGAACCAGCCGATGTCCACCTCGCACAGGTGGACGTGGTGCACGGCGACGTCGCAGGTGACGGGCAGTCCCTCCTTTTTTGCGGCGCGCACGCGCGCGACACCCTCGTGCGTGGAGAGCCGCGCGAGATGAACGCGGACCCCTGTCGCGCGCACCAGCTCGAAGATCGCATCCAGCGCGATCGTCTCGGCGCACGAGGGAATCGCGGCCAGCCCGAGGCGCGTGGCGACCTCGCCGTCGTGCGCCACGCCACCGCGCGCGAGATGCGCCTCCTGCGGCCGCAACCAGACGCGATAGCCGAAGGTCGCGGCATACTGCAGCGCGCGCAGCAGGATCTGTGTGTCCGCAAGCGCGGCATCCGCGTGCGAGAAGGCGATGCATCCAGCCTCGGTCAGCTCACCCATCTCGGTGATCGCCTCTCCCTTCAAGGCGACCGTCAGCGCGCCAACCGGATAAACGTGTGCCTGGTTGAGCGAGCGCGCGCGATGCTTCAGCATCTCGACCAGCCCCGGCTCGTCGAGCGGCGGATCGGTATCGGGCGGACAGGCGAGGCTCGTCACTCCTCCGGCGACGGCTGCCTGCATCTCCGACTCGAGTGTGGCCTTGTATTCGAAGCCCGGCTCGCGCAGCCGCGCCGACGCATCGATCAAACCCGGGCACACGACAAGCTTCGAGGCATCGATGACGCGGTTCGGATGCCAGCCCGACGGCGGCTCGTCGATCGAAGCGACCTTGCCCGCGGCGATATAGAGGGATGCCTTGCGATCGATCCCGTGTGCCGGATCGATCAATCGGCCGTTGTGAATCTCGATCTTCATGCGGGAGGCGCGCTGCCCGCGAGAATCGCCATCACCGCCATGCGCACGGCGATGCCGAAGGTGACCTGCGGCAGGATCACTGAGTGCTTACCGTCGGCCACTGCCGAGTCGATCTCCACGCCGCGGTTCATCGGGCCCGGATGCATCACGATCGCGTCGGGCTTGGCGAATCTCAACTTGTCGCTCGTAAGCCCGTAGTGCTTGAAGTACTCGCCAGCGGAAGGAAGGAGCGCGCCACGCATGCGCTCGCTCTGCAGTCGCAGCATGACCACCACGTCGCAGCCGGCCAGCCCTTCGCGCATGTCGTGGTACACCCGTACGCCCATCTTCTCGACTGCCGTAGGCAGCAGCGTCTGCGGACCGACGACACGCACTTCCGGAGTTCCCAGCGTGGTCAAGCCCTGGATGAGCGAGCGCGCCACGCGCGAATGCAACACGTCGCCGACGATCGCCACCGTGAGCGCACCGAAGTCTTTCTTGTAGTGACGTATCGTGAACAGATCGAGCAAGCCCTGCGTCGGATGCCCGTGCCGGCCGTCGCCCGCGTTGATGACGTGGATGTGCGCGCGTCCCGTCGCGGACAGATGCTGCGCGATCAGATGCGGCGCTCCGCTCTGCGCGTGCCGCACGACGAACACGTCCGCGTTCATGGCCACCAGGTTGTCGATCGTGTCGAGCAGCGTCTCGCCCTTCGAGGTCGAGGAGACGCCGATGTTGAGATTGATCACGTCGGCGGAGAGGCGCTTCGCGGCGATCTCGAAGGTCGTGCGTGTGCGAGTGCTGTTCTCGAAGAAGAGGTTGAAGACCGTCTTGCCGCGCAGCAATGGCACCTTCTTCACGTCGCGCTCGGCGATCGACACGAAAGGAACCGCGGTGTCGAGGATGCGACCGATCATTTCCGGAGGCAGACCCTCGAGCGTGAGCAGATGCTGCAGCTCACCGTCGCCGTTGACCTGCGGGTTACGCACGGGTGCCGCCTTCCGCGGGCTCGACCGAGAGCTCGAGTCTCCCGTCGAGGTGACGCTGCAGCACGATCGACAGATCGCGCGCGACAGTGAGCCGTGCCCCGACGTAGGTCGGCTCGATCGGAAGCTCGCGCCCGCCGCGATCGATCAGCACCGCCAGCTCGACTTTTTCCGGCCGGCCGTAGTCGAAAAGTTCGTTGATCGCGGCACGCACCGATCGCCCGGTGAAGAGCACGTCATCGACGAGAATCACGCGACTGCCTCCGATCTCGAACGGGATCGTGGTCGTCGCGAGCTTCGCGTGCAGCCCCTTCTGCGCGTAATCATCGCGATAGAAGGAGACGTCGATATAGCCGACCGGATGCTCGCCGCCGATCATCTGTGCGAGCCGCTCGGCGACCCACGCGCCGCCGGAGTGAATGCCGATCAGCTTGGCGTCGAATGCCACGGCGCCTCGCATCTTGTCGGCGAGGCGGCCGAGCGTGATCTCGGCGTCAGGCAGCCCGGCGCCGGTCAAGGTAGTCCTGCAGGATGAGCTGAGCCGCGACGCGGTCGCGAGCGGATTTGCGGTGACGTCCTCGCACGCCCGCTTCGCGCAGCGCTCCCGATGCGGCTTGCGTCGTGAAGCGTTCGTCGCAAAGCTCCACTCGGGTCCCGAAGCGGCCCTCGAGCGCTCGCGCGAAGCGGCGGGCGCGCTCGGTCATCGCGTGCGCCATTCCGTCGGCATGGACTGGCAGTCCGACTACGAGCAGCGCGGGCCGCCATTCTTCGACGAGCGCTGCAATCGCACGCATCGACTCCTCATCGCGCGTTGCGGGAATCGTGACCAGCGCGTGGGCCAGCCCCGTATGCGTTTCGCCGACCGCGACGCCGATGCGCTTCGTTCCGAAGTCGAATGCAAGAACGGTCCCCGCAACCGCGGAGGACTTGACTGTCGCCGTCACGGGTCAGGCGTGTCCGACCGCGTCGGACAGACGGGAGAATTCGATGCCGAGGAGCTTCATCGCCGCCGGCAGGCGCGTCTCGGCGGGCTCGGCGAAAAGAACTTCGGGATCGGCCGCCACGGTGAGCCAGGCGTTCTGCGCGATTTCCTGCTCGAGCTGATCGGCCGACCATCCGGCATAGCCCAGAGTGACGAGCACGTTGGCGGGACCGTTGCCGTGGCCGACCGCCTCGAGGATGTCCTTCGAGGTCGTGAGGCCCAGATCGTCGCTCACGGCGAGCGTGGACTGCCAGCTGCCGAGCGGACGGTGCAACACGAAGCCGCGGTCGATCTGCACCGGACCGCCGTAATGCACCTTGGTTCCGCGCAGCTCCGAGTCGCCGAGTGGAATGTTGATCTGCTCGAAGAGCGCCGAGAGCGTCATGTCGATCGGCTTGTTCACGACGATGCCGAGCGCGCCCTGGTCGTTGTGCTCGCAGATGTAGATCAGGGTGTTCGCAAAATGCGGGTCGGCCATGTTGGGCATGGCGATCAGGAAGTGATGCGAGAGACTGGCGCGAGCCTCGCCCATGACGTCATTGTAAACGCCGCTCGGGGGCGACACAAATCAAGGCGCCAGGCGGTCGCTTAACCCCGAGGCGAGCCGGGGCACGTTGATAGCGGCATCGTCCACTTGCTTGGAGGCACTGCATGAAACCGACCCGCGCTTGTGTTCTTTCGTTCACGCTGCTCGCCGCCGCGCTGGGCGCAGCCGCGGAGGCCCAGGCCTTCTGCGGCTTCTATGTCGGCAAGGCCGACGCCAAGCTCTTCAACGAAGCCTCGCAGGTGATCATGGCGCGCGACGGCGAGCGCACGGTGATCAGCATGCGCAACGACTTTCAGGGCGAGCTGACCGACTTCGCGCTGGTCGTGCCGGTGCCCGCCGTGCTCCAGAAGAGCCAGATCCACGTCGGCGATCCGCAAATCTTCGAGCGCATCGATGCCTACAGCGCGCCGCGGCTCGCGGAGTATTTCGATCCGAATCCGTGCGAGCAGCGCTATCGCGCCGCCGATGCAATGCTGCAGGCACCCGCCAGTGCACCTGTGGCGAAAAGCGCCGCAGTGCGCGAGGAAGCGCTCGGCGTCACGATCGAAGCGCGCTACACCGTCGGCGAGTACGACATCGTGATTCTCTCGGCAACACAATCGAACGGGCTGGAGACCTGGCTGCACGAAAATGGCTACCGCATTCCCGCGGGCGCGAGCAAGGCGCTGCAACCCTACGTGCGCCAGGGACTCAAATTCTTCGTCGCCAGGGTGAATCTTGCCGAGCAGGCGAAGACGGGATTCTCGTATCTGCGCCCGCTTCAATTTGCGTTCGAGTCACCTCGCTTCATGCTCCCTGTGCGGCTGGGTATGCTCAACGCCAAGGGTCCGCAGGATCTCGTCATCTACGTGCTGACGCGAAACGGCCGCGTCGAGACGACCAACTACCGCACCGTGAAGCTGCCCGCGAATGTCGAGCTGCCGACTTATGTGCGCGAAAAATTTCCAGCGATGTACAAGGCGCTGTTCACGACGCAAGCCAAACGAGAAGACTATCGCGTCGTCTGGACGGAATATTTCTGGGACATGGGATGGTGCGATCCCTGCGCCGCGAATCCGCTGTCGCCCGATGAGCTGCGTGGCGCCGGTGTTTTCTGGCTCGACGGAGACACGCCTCCCGTCGGCGTTGCGCCCGGGAGTTTCGCTCCGCCGGTAGCGCGGACGAGCGGCGCGCAGCCTGTGTTGCTCACCCGGCTGCACCTTCGCTATACACCGCAAACATTGCCCGAAGACCTTATGTTCCAGGAAACGCAGGATCGGCAGAACTTCCAGGCGCGCTACGTTCTGCGCCACGCCTGGCCGGGCGATCCGAATGCCTGTCCGCAGGCGAAGAATTACTTCGACGAGGTCGAGAAACGCCAGGAGCGCGAAGCGCAGACCCTCGCGAATCTAACCGGCTGGGATCTCACCGCGATTCGCAGCCATATGAACATGCGCAGCGTCTCCGCGCCGCAATGGTGGGAGCGGTTGTGGAAATAACCGGGGACAGACTCCGTTTTCCGGCGCTCGCCGCGGTCCTCTCGAAAGCGAGGTCTCTCCCGCTATGTCGGGACGCGCGCGTCTTCCAGATCGTCTTCCTCGCCGCGCTGCTCACAATCGGGGTGCTGCTGCGCGATTTCTCGCTGCAGCCGCTGCAGATGATCCTCGCGTTCGCTGCGGGTCTTGCCACGCAAGCGTTCTGGCTGAAGCGACTCGGGCTCCAGCAGAAAGGATTTCTTTCGGCCATCGTGACCTGCTGCGGTCTGTCGCTGCTCCTGCGCAGCGACGCGCTCTGGGCGCATCCGCTCGCGGCGATCCTCGCGATGTCGTCGAAGTACGTGCTGCGGGTGAACGGCAAGCACTTGTACAACCCGGCGAACCTCGGCGTGATCGGCGCGATCACCCTCCTGCCCGGCACCTGGGTGTCCGCCGGTCAATGGGGCAGCGATCTCGCGCTCGCGGTCTGGTTCCTGATGCTGGGAACGATCGTCACGCAGCGCGCGCGCCGACTCGACGTGAGCTGGGTGTTTCTCTCCGCATTCTTGAGTCTCGTCGCTCTGCGTGTCGCTTGGCTCGGACAATCCTGGGCGATCTGGTGGCATCAGCTCGGCAATGGAGCGCTGCTTCTCTTCGCCTTCTTCATGATCTCCGATCCGATGACGATTCCGAATCGGACTGGCGCGCGTGTCGCTTATGCCTTGATCGTCGCGCTCGGCGCGGCAGCGTGGCAATACCTGTTGTTCAAACCGAACGCGCTGATCTGGGCGCTGTTTTTGTTGACACCTTTGGTGCCGGCGCTGGACCGATTTTGTCCAGCCGAGAAATTTGCGTGGCATCCCAGCCCGCGACCGCGCACACTGGGCCGAGGGAAGCGAGCCGTGGGAGCTTAAGCGCTACTCCTCTTCGTGCTTGCGATGCTTGGCGTATTCGGCGGCCAGGTGTTGCTGTAGATTGGGCGGCGCAGGATCGTAGTGCGAGAGCGACATCGTCCACGCCGCGTGGCCCGCGGTCATTGCTTTCAATCGCGCGGCATAGCCTTCCAGCTCAGAAAGCGGAGCAAGCGCATCGACAGTTAGCGTCCCAGCCTGCAGCGACTTGGTCCCGGTGACCTGACCGCGCCGCGACGACAGATCGCCGGCCACGTCGCCCATGTTCGACTCGGGGCAGAGCACCTCCAGGCTCACGATCGGCTCGAGCACGATCGGCCGCGCCTTCTCGATTGCGTCGAGGAAAGCTTTGCGCCCCGCGGTCACGAACGCGATTTCCTTCGAGTCGACCGCATGATGCTTGCCGTCGTAGACGATCACGCGCACGTCCTGCAGCGGAAAGCCGGCCGTCGGCCCCGCCGTGAGAACCTGCTCGACGCCCTTCTGCACCGCCGGAATGAACTGGTTCGGAATCGTGCCGCCCTTCACCTGATCGACGAACTCGAAACCCGATCCGCGCGGCATCGGCTCGATGCGCAGGTAGACTTCACCGAACTGCCCCGCGCCTCCGGTCTGCTTCTTGTGCCGGTGATGACCTTCGGCTCTCGCCGTCACGGTCTCGCGATACGGAACGCGTGGCGGCCGCGTGTCGATCTCGAGCTTGAACTGGGAGGCCATGCGCTCGAATACCGAGCGCAGATGCAGCTCACCCAGTCCCCTCAGTACTGTTTCGTTCAGGTTCGCATCGTGCTCGAGGGTCAGCGTCGGATCCTCGGCGATCATCTTGTGCAGCACGTCGGAGATGCGCTGTTCGTCGCCGCGTTTCTTCGGCGCGATGGCGAAACCGTGCATCGGCTTCGGAAACTCCAGCGGGCGCATGTGGATCTGGTCTTCGTCATGCGAGTCGTGCAGCACGCAATCAAAGAGGATCTCGTCGACTTTCGCCACGGCCGCGATGTCTCCGGGCACGGCGCGGTCGACTTCGACCTGCTTCGCGCCCTGAAGCATCAGCAAGTGGCCGACCCTGAATGGCTTGCGCGCGTCGCCGATATAGAGCTGGGTATCGCGTGTCACGGTGCCCTGATGCACGCGAAAGATGCCGAGCTTGCCGATGAAGGGATCGATGACTACCTTGAACACGTGTGCGAGGACGTGCTTCTTCGGATCCGGTGTCGACTGGAATTCGACGGCTTTCTCGCCTTCACCTTTGATGAAGAGCGGAGCGTTGCCTTCGGCCGGATTGGGCGCCAGCTTCTCGAGGACGTCCAGCAGCTCGCCCACGCCAGCGCCCGTGCGCGCGGACACGAAGCAAACCGGCATCAGGTGCCCATCGCGGAGCGCCTGCTCGAAGGGCGCGTGCAACTGCTCCGGGGCAACTTCGCCCTGGTCGAGATAAAGCGACATCAAAGCCTCGTCGACCTCGACGACCTGGTCGACGATCGCCCCGTGCGCTGAAGCAACCGAAGAGAAATCGGACTCTCCGGAAGGGTTGAAGAAGCAGTCCACGACGCGCTTGCCACCGTCGGCGGGCAGATTGATCGGCAGGCATTCCTTGCCGAACGTCGCCTGGATCGCAGAAAGCACGCCCTCCGGGTCGGCGTTCTCGGCGTCGATCTTGTTCACCACGATGAGGCGGCAGAGCTTGCGCTCTCGCGCCCAATCCATCATCCGCGAGGTGATCATTTCGATGCCCGCGGTCGCACTGACCACTACCGCGGCAGTCTCGACGGCGTCCAGCGCCCCGATCGCCTGCCCCATGAAATCGGGAAACCCGGGCGTATCGATTAGATGCACGCGGGTGCCATCAGCATCGAGATGCAGCACCGACGTGCGCAACGAGTGCTGCCAGGTCTTCTCCAGCGGGTCGAAATCACTCACGGTCGTGCCGCGCTCGACGCTGCCGGGCGCCTGGATCGCCTTGGCGCGCACCAGCAGCGCCTCCGCGAGCGTGGTCTTGCCCGCGGCCCCGTGCCCAACCAGTGCTACGGTACGAATATTCTCCGTGGCGTACTGCGCCATGTGTTCCTCCTCTTGGGGTTAGGGCCGATTTTACCGTGCCGGCCGGTCGCCGCGGGATGCCCGTGCTATGGGAGAATCCTATAGAGAGCGGCACCGTAAGAACACGCAGCGGCAAATGGGGACGACAGAGCAGGGACTCGAGGGCGGCGCATCGCTCGAATCGGCCGTTTGGGCTACGGGGGCGGAGCGCGCGGACCTTTACGTGCCCAGAGTGCTCCAGCGGCACCTGGCCGAGCATTCCGAAACGCGAAGCTGGACCGACGAAGGCTCTGCGGTATTCGCCGACATCACCGGCTTCACGAAGCTCTCCGAATCGCTCGCCCGCAAGGGACGCGTCGGGGCGGAGCAGATCACCGAGGCCATCGGGCGCATCTTCGAGGCGATGCTTGCGGTCGCCTATGACTCTGGAGGCGCGTTACTCAAGTTCGGCGGAGACTCCATACTCCTGTGGTTCGAGGGCGAAGGCCACGCGGGGCGCGCGGCGCTCGTCGCCGCAAGGATGCGGCAGGCACTGAGCGAGGTCGGCCAGTTCGCGCTGTCCGACACGACCATCACATTGCAGATTTCGCAGGGCGTTCACTCGGGTCAATTCCATTTTTTTGCTGTCGGCGCATTGCACACGGAGCTCTTGCCGGTCGGTCCCGCATGGAGCCGCCTAGTCGCAATCGAGCACGGAGCGGACGCCGACGAAATCGTCGTGAGCGCCGAGACCGCCGCACAGATTCCCTCTGAATGCCTGGGCGAAGCAAAAGGCGTCGGTCGCCTCCTGCAAAAGGAACCCGAGGGATTCGCGGAGCAGCGCCCTTTTTCGCCGCGACCGAAGCTCACGCCGGAAATCACGACGCAGTGCCTGTCGCCGGCGATACGCGCGCATGTTCTTGCGGGCGGCGGCGCGCCCGAGCATCGACCGGTCACGATCGCGTTCATTCGCTTCGAAGGCACTGACGCGCTGATCGCGGAGCGCGGTCCCGAGGCGGCGGCAGAAGCGCTGCAACGCGTCGTGAGCACGATCGAAGCTGCGACCGAGGAGCAATCCGTCGCATTCCTCGCTTCCGACGTCGATACGGACGGCGGCAAGCTCATCCTGACCGGCGGTGCGCCGAAGGTAACCGGCAACGACGAGGAGCGCATGCTGCTTGCGTTGCGCAGGATCGTCGCGAGCGACCTCCCGATCCCGATCCGCATCGGCGTGCATCGCGGCGCTGTCTTCGCGGGTGATGTCGGCCCCGCGTTTCGCCGGAGCTACACAGTGATGGGGGACGCAGTCAATCTCGCGGCGCGTTTGATGACGAAGGCTGAGCCGGGCCACATCTACGCGACACCCGAAGTTCTCGACCGCTCGGGCACGCAATTCGAGAAGACCCAGCTCGCGCCACTCGCGATGAAGGGAAAGGCAGAGCCGGTCCAGGCCTGGTCGGTCGGCCGCGCGCAGAGCTCGAAGGCGCGCCAGGTGTCGACACAGCGTCTGCCGCTCACCGGGCGCAACGTCGAGATGGGACTGATCCGCAAAGCGTTCACGAGCGCTCGCTCGGGTGCGGGCCGGCTGATCGAGGTCGTCGGCGACTCCGGCATCGGCAAGACGCGCCTGCTCGAGGCGCTGCGTGACGCGGCGACCACGCTCAACAAGCAGCACGCGACCTGCGAAGCCTATACCGCTTCGACGCCATACGCCGTGTGGACCGAGCTGCTGCGCGAATACTTCGGTTTCGGACGTGACGATCCGGAAACTGCGATCGTCGATCGGTTGCGGGAGGAAGTCGCCAGTCACGCTCCCGATCTCGCGCCATGGCTTCCGTTGATCGCGGCGACCGTCGGGCTCGAGATCGAATCCACGCCCGAGGTGGCCATGCTGGCCGAGAGCAACCGGAGGGCGAAGCTGCATGAATCGGTCGCGCGTTTCCTCGCCGCGATCATGCCGAAGCCGCAGCTGATCGAGATCGAAAACACGCACTACATGGACGAAGCCTCCGCCGAGCTGCTCTCGTACTTGATCGGCGAGATCGGAGCCCATCCCTGGCTCTTTGCCGTGGCACGTCAGAGCACCAACGGATTCGTGGCGCCGGAAGCCGAGACCGTGGTTCGCGTGGAGCTGAAGCCGCTTGCTCCGCAGGATACGCTGCGACTCGCACAGCTGGCGACCCAGCAGGCACCGCTGGCCGCTCACGTGCTCGAGGTCGTGGCGACGCGATCCGGCGGCAATCCACAGTTCCTGCGTGACTTGCTGCAAAGGGTCGTCGACTCCGGCAGCATCGCCGACCTTCCCGATTCCGCCGAGGCGGCGACCATGGCGCAGATCGATTCGCTTGCACCCGAGGAGCGGTTGGTCATTCGCCATGCAGCGGTCTTCGGGCTGACCTTTCACCCGAGGATGCTTGCGTGGTTTGCCGGCGAGGAGGGTTTTCCCGCTCCTGACCCGGCGATGTGGGGGAGGCTGAGCGATCTGTTCGAGGAGGAGCCGGATGGGTATGTGCGCTTCCGGCGATCGCTCCTGCGCGATGCGGCTTACGAGGGCTTGCCATACAGGACGCGCCGCAAGCTGCATGGTCTTATCGCCGCACATCTCGAAGAGGAAATGGATTACCCGGAGGAATCAGCGGGGATCCTATCGTTGCATTATTTCGCAGCGGGCGAATATCAACCCGCCTGGCGCTACGCCAAGCTCGCGGCTGGACGTGCAGAGCGCGAGTATGCCTATGTAGAAGCCGCGCAGATGTACACGCGCGCGCTGGAGGCTGGGCGTCACCTGACGGATCTGGCGCGCGAGGAATTGACGACCGTACATCGGGCACTGGGAGACTCTTGGTATCGCGCCGGCGAATTCAACAAGGCAGGAGAGGCTTACTCAACGACGCGTCCGCTGGTCGCAACAGAGCCTCTCGTAGAGGCCGACATTCTGATCAAGATGTCGCGCGTTGAGGAAAAGCTTGGCAAGTACACGGAGGCGCTGCGTTGTACCGACGAGGCTCGTAAACTTCTGCAGGATCTGCCAAGTGCCGACGCTGCGCGGCATGCCGCGCGGTCGAGCGCGTGGCACGCGACATTGCTACAGTACTCCGGCCGCACCGACGAAGCGCTGGTGATCGCCGAGCGAGCAGTCACCGAGGCCGAAGACGCGGACGATGCGGAGGCGCTCGGCGAAGCGTGCTGGGTGCGCGGCTGGATCTACGGTGACCTTCGCATGGAAGGAGCCCAGTTGTCGATGCAGCGTTCGCTGGAAGCCTTTCAGCGAGCAGGAAACCTAGTCAGGGAGGCCGGAGTCTTGGGAAGCCTTGGCGCCGTGTGTCACTGGGAAGGCCGTTGGGATGAGGCCTTATCTCATTGGGAGCGTGGTCGCGAGGCTTCGCTAAAGATCGGCAGCACCGTCGCCGCAGCGGTCGGCCGCCTCAACATCTCGGAGATCCTGGTCGATCGCGGCGAGTGGCGCGAGGCCGAGGCGCTTCTGCTGGACACGCTGCCATTCTGGAAGGCTTCGCAATATCACTACCACCTGGGGTTCTGCGTGTTGTTGCTCGGACGTGTGTCGTTCCGGTTGGGCCGCCCCGAAGAGGCGCTCGCGCGGTTCGACGAGGCCAAGGCGAGCTTCCAGCACGTCGGAGCAGAGGAGGAAATCCCGGCCGTCGAAGCCCGCATTGCCGAATGCCGAGTCGCCATGGGGAAAGTCGATGAAGGGCTAGAACTCGTGCGCTCAATGCTCGGCCGCGCGAGCGAATCGAATGCGATCGCCAAGGTCGTGCCGCTGCTGGAGCGGATTCAGGGCCACGCTTTGCTGAGACAGGACGACCTCTGGGGAGCGCGCGACGCGTTGGAGGCTAGCCTCGCCTCCGCCCAAGAGCGACATGACGTCTTCGAGACGACGCTCACCCAGCTTTCGCTGATCGAGCTCGACCGTCTGGAAGGCATTGAGCCGCCCGGCGAGATGGTGACCGAGAGCCGCGCATCACTCGCGAGCCTGAAAGTCCGAGCCGTCCCGCCGGTCCCGCTGCCAACGCGCTGAGCAGGAAAAGCAAAGCGGCCCAAAGGGCCGCTTTGCCAGACCGATCTACGATATCGTTACGCTTTACGGTCCGGTCACGTGGCTGTCCCCGATGTCGATGAAAGTCGTTACGTGGTTGCCAGTTTCATCCACCTCACTCGCCGGGACCGCGATGCACATTAGCGCCGGGCTGCCCGCGGTGTATGGGAACGATACCCCCTCGCTCGGCAAGAGCGGCAAGGGCGTGCTCATCACCAACGGAGTCCCAGTGTGGGTAACCGGCGTTGTATTGCCAACGCCGCGAGTCACGTACCATGCGATTGGCCCAGGAGTCTCACCGGTCTCGTTGCACTCACCCGAATCCGGACCTTCGTCGTCATCTCCGGTGTCGACGCAAGCTATGGCGTTCACCGTCAGACGCTCATTCTCGATCACGATGTCGAACGGTGTTGCCGGGGTGGGAATGGCCGGGTGCGCTCCGGCTGGCTGCGACGTGTCTACAGTTAACGTCGCACCGTTATCCGAGACCAGCTTCCCATAGGGCTCCGGCAGAAAATCGGCGTTTTGCAAACACTCAAGAGCGTCGATGAATGCCGGAGTCCCAGGTGTGTTCGCCGGGGTTCCATCCTGATTCAGCCAGGCGACCTGCGTTGTCCCATCCGGGATTGGGTCGGGGGCACAAACATCGTATTCGAATGTTGCGCGCGGATCGCCCGTGTTGTCGTCGGGCCACCGGAAGTGAAGGGCTTCGTGTGCGGGGTCGGGGTTAGTCACTGTTACGAAGTACGGAATCGGGCTGCCAACCGTACCGTCCCTGTCGTAATAACCTCTCTCCCCGGTAACTCCGCACGCGAAGATAAATGGCACATTGATCGCGTCGCCGGGTCCGGGGTCGCCGCAGGAAATGGACGAGTCTAGGTTCGAGTGTCCGGGCACGATAGCGAAGCTTTGCCCATTCAAGGACGAGCCGGTCCAAACCGCTGCGCTCCACACGCCAAGATCACCGCACTTGTCCACACCCATCGTCACGGTGAACGAGTCACCGGACTTGACCGGCCGCATGTTCTTTACGGTGACGGTCGAGCCAGTGAACGACGCGTTACCCGATGTCGGCTGTGTCACGCCGACTACCGTCAAACCGCCGGTAACCGAGAGGCTGAACGAGCTGATCGTCGAATTCCCCTCGTTCTTGACAATTGCCTGAAGGACATAAGGCGGCGGCGACTGACTGTCCGGCGACGACATCACAAGGCTGAACTTTTTGTCGTTGCCTGCGATGCCTGGCAACGCGAACGCAGCCATCGCGAGCCCGAGCAGCAAGCAGGACATCTTGCGCGTGCAATTCATTTGAGAGCCCCCACACGTTCGACCGCGCGAATGCCTGCCCCTTCATTCCCCAGTGAGCGGATTCTCGCTCGACCGCAGATCAGTCGCCTGGACGAAAGGGCGTAACTTGTACTCTCGGTCGCGGTCTGTCAAGACGCGTCGCACCCGCTGGACGATATCCAGAAATAAGAAGCGGCCCCGCAGGGCCGCTTCCAATTTGTTGCAGTCTACGAACTCGTCACGGACCTGTCACGTGGCTGTCGGCCTCGTCGACAACCTCATCAAAGAACTGGATGAGGGTCTTGGTGGAATCGTGCGGGTCCTTGCCCAGCGACGTAAAACTTTGCCGAGCGATGCACAGCTTCGCAACCTGCCCCGGCTGGTACTGCGGATTCGGATTCGTAGTGTATGGCGGGACGCCGGGAATTTTCGGCAAGATCGCCTGGCCCTGCGTCAGGTCATCATCGATGCACATCAACGCCGGGACGTAGTCGGTCGTGCCGACCGTGGGGTTGTCTATTCCCCACGAAACGTTCGGGCGATAGCCATTCCATACATCCGCTGGTCCGCCAACGTTGCTAACGTCGATCGGGTTCCAAACGATCACGTACTCGAACGACGCGTGTTGACCGGTGCTCTTGTCCCAGAGAAGGCTTGCGATGTTGCTGTTGCCTGGAGGAGTGAACGTGAAGTCGACCAGGATACAGTTGTTACCGGTCGAATCATCCCAGTTCGGCCCGCGCCGCATCCCGAACCCGGCAGGGCCGACGAAATTGATATCGAGCTCCGGGTCGTAATTCGCGTTGCCGGCGAAATTGTTATTGTTGTTGCAGCCAAGCGTCCCGCCAAAGATGGTGAATGAGGTCGAGTCGACCGATGTGTAGCCGCTCGAGCTCGCTGTCAGCACATAGTTCATCCCCACCGTGTCGATCGACAGCGACGGGAACGTAGCGACGCCAGAGCTAGCATTTACCGGACCGCCGCCCGTGAGCATGGCTCCCATAGAGCCCGTGCCTGCCTTAATCGCGAGCGAGATCGATCCGCTGAAGTTCGGATCGGGCACACCGGCATTCAGAAGACCGACCTTGACGGGTGCTCCAGAGGGATTGCTGGGCGCGCTCGTGATCGTTGTTCCCACCTGCGCGCTCGCTGGCTGCGCGATGAATCCCAGCACGCACCCCGGATTGATCGTCGTGGCAGCAGGCAAAGGCGACAGCGCGAATGTCTGGCTCGGCGATGATGGCGACCCGGCCCATGCGCCCCCGGACCACGTTCCGGCCGCTGCCGCACAGCTATTGTCGGTCGCCATCACACTCACCGTGATGGTGACAGGCTTGGTCTTGATCGGCGTCGTATTGACGAACTGGAGCGTGGTGCTGTTGAAGATGCTCACTGTCCCACTGAACCCCTGGCTAAGGGTGGGGGTCACCGCCGTATTGAATTTCAGGTTGGCCGACGTCGCGTCGAGCTCGAACGAATTGAAGTTCGAGTTTCCCGTGTTCGTAAAGGTCACCTGAATAAGCTGGGTGCCTATGGACACCGCCGCCGGCGGCGTGATGGTGAACGTCTTTTGAGCGCTTGCGGGGAGTGCGAACGCGGCGAAAACAACGCCCGCAACAAAGCAAAGCGCCTTGAGCATGCCTTTCATTACGATTCCCTCCCTCAAAGAAAGTTGGCACGCACGAACACCCGCCCTCTTATCCCCCTGGGCGAGCTTTTTCGGACTGTTCCGCAGGGCGCTCGTACGAACTCGGGCCGTAAGGTATACGCCTGCGGCCCTGTTGTCGAGTGGAGTATTCACGCGGCGAGCTGTAGGCTGCAAAACGGCCGCAGCCCGCACGAGTGAAACGGAAGTCGTTACGCCGTATGCAGCGCGAGCACGCTGCGCAGCTGCTTGAGCAGCTCTTCTTCCTGGTACGGCTTGCCGAGATAGGCTTCGACACCCAGCTCCTTCGCGCGAGCGCGATGTTTCTCCGCGGTGCGCGAGGTGATTATGATGATGGGCACGTGGGCTACGCGCGTGTCGGCCTTCATCGTCTTCGCCAGCTCGAAGCCGTCCATGCGCGGCATTTCGATGTCGAGCAGCATCGCGTCGGGAACACGATCGCCGAGGAGTTGCAGCGCGTCGAGCCCATCCTTGGCTGTGATAACTTCGAAGCCTTCGCGCGTGAGCAGCCGGCTCGTGATCTTGCGCACGGTGAGCGAGTCGTCGACGACCATCACGACCGGCGGGCCCGACGCAGCGGCGGCGGCCGCGGCCGCGCGCGCGGCCTGCGGCGTCTTGACGACCATCGGCGTTTCGACTTCGCCTTCGACGCGCTGCGCGAGCTGCACCGGATTGATGATCAGCACGACTTCGCCGGTGCCAAGCACCGTCGCGCCCGCGACACCCGAGACGCGCGCGAGCTGCGGTCCGATGTTCTTTACCACGACTTCCTGGTTGCCGAGCATTTCATCGACGTGCACGGCGGTAACATTCTGCCCGCTCTTCAGCAACACCACCGAGTTGTAGCGCAGCGTCTCAGGGTTGTATCCGGCGTTGCCGAGGAGTCTCGGCAGGTAGAAGAACGGGTACTTGCGGTTCTGCCACGTGACCTCGCGCGTGAGGTACAGATTGATAAGGTCCTTGTCCTTGATCTGCTGAACCTGCTCCACCATCGGCGCGGGCAGCGCCCAGAGCCGACCTCCGGCGCGCACGAGAACCGTCTGCGCGACGGCCAGCGTGAGCGGCAGATACATCGTGAACGTCGTGCCCTTGCCGCGCGTCGTCGCTACGTCGACACGCCCGCCGAGCGCGCCGATTTCCGAACGCACGACGTCCATGCCCACACCGCGGCCGGAGAGCTGCGTGACCTTCGTCGCGGTCGAAAACCCCGGCTCGAAGATGCATTCGGTGAGCCGCGCTTCGGTCGGCTCGCTGTCCCCGGCGATCAGGCCCTGGGCACGCGCGCGATCGCGAATCCGCGCGAAGTCGAGCCCGGCGCCGTCATCGGCGATCTCGATCGCGATTTCGTTGCCCTGTTGGCGCACGTTGAGCGCGATTTCGCCGGTCTCGGCCTTGCCGGCCTTGATGCGGTCAGAGCGCGATTCGAGACCGTGGTCGAGCGCATTGCGCAGCAGGTGCTCGAGCGGGCCGACGAGCTTCTCCAGCACGGAGCGGTCGAGCTCGACCTGAGACCCGCGGATTTCGAGGTTCGCCCGCTTGTCGAGCTCCTTCGCTGTCTGCCGCAGGATGCGGTAAAGCCGCTCGGAGAGACTGCCGAAGGGTACGGTCCGGATCGAGAAGAGCTGCTGCTGCACCTCACGCGACAGGCGCGCCTGAGCCAGAAGCGCCGCATCCGCGTCATCGATGTTGCGCAACAGCGATTGCTGCACGGTGGAAACGTCGTTGACACCCTCCGCGAGGCCGCGTGTCAATTCCTGAAAGCGTGTGAAGCGGTCGAACTCGAGGGGATCGAATTCCTGCTCGCCCGGCTTCAACTGCGACTGAATCTGCGACTCGGCCTGGATTTCGATCTCGCGCACTTGCGAGCGCAGCCGTATCACGCTGTTGGTGAGTTCCAGCAGATTGCCCTTGAGCGAGCGCAGCTCGCCTTCTACTCGCGAGCGCGCGATGGCGACTTCGCCGGCCTCGTTGACCAGCCGATCGATCAAGTCCGCGCGCACGCGAAGCATCGCGCGTTGCGCGGCCTCGCCTTCTGCGGCCGCAACTGCGGGAGCCATCGGTTCGACCACCGGTTGCGGCGCCGCGGGCGTCACAACCGCGCGCGGCGCGGCGGGCTCGGGTGCAACTTGCTCTGCCCGGGTCTCGACTGCAACCCACGGAAGGGCGACGTTGAATTCGCTCTTTTGCAGCCGGTCGAGCACGAACGCTATGCGGTCGAGATCGGTGTCGAGAGCCTCGAACAGATCCGGCGTGGGCTTGACCAGCGAATCGCCGAGAAGAAGCCGGCTCTCCATCAAGTGGGTCAACTCGCCCAGACGCATGGCTCCGGTCATGCGCGCACTGCCCTTGAAGGTATGCAGCGTTCGACGCAGAGCTTGCGCTGGTTCCTGCGTCGCCGGCGCGCGCCGCCAGGCACGCAATTGCTCGCCTGCCTGGGGAAACAGCTCCGCGGCTTCTTCGAGGAAGATCGGTAGCACCTGCTCGTCGACTTCGTCGTGAACCTCGGCCAGCGGATCGGCGGGCGCGGGGGTTAACGGGGCCGGGACTTTCGTCGCAGGGGCCGCGGTCGTCGTCGCGGCAACGCGTTCGACCGGCGCGACCGGAATCGGAATCACCTGCGCGGCGGACTCGGATGCTTTCTGCGTGGGCGGTGCCGCAGCTTCGGCTGGCGCCGGCGGAGGCGGCTCGATCGCTTCCGGCTCTACCGATTCGCCGATGCCGGGAACATCTCCGAACTGCGTCTCTTCGCCCGCTGCGGCGAGAAGCTGCGCATCCTCATCTGCCGCTGCAGCGCGTTGCGCCATGCTTTCGCTGTCTTCGACTGCCGTCTCCGGCGTCGCTTCGTGCCGCAGCGCTTCCAGCTCCGCAATGATCTCCGCGCTCTCGGCCTCGTCGGCGGGATTGAAACCTTGGCGCGCACGCAGCCGACCCGCCATCGCGTGCAATCCGGCGACCGCGCGGGCCAGCACCGGCTGCGCCGTCGAAGGCAGCGGCGCACCGCGCTCTTCCAATCCGATGAGACACTGCTCGAGCGCCTTCGCCGTCGTCGCGACGAGCGGGAATCCTCCCGTGCGATGAATGCCGCACAGCGTGTGGCTCGCGCGCACCATCGTCTGCGAAGGCGTCGCGGCCGGGTCGAACTGCAGTGCCTGCAGCTCCGTGTCGAGCGTCGCGAGATGCTGCTGGGCTTCATCGCAGAGGATGCGATAGAGTGCGGTGGAAAGAGTTACGTCGCCAATCGTCACTTCCTCGGGTTCAACAAATGCACTCGCAGGCGTTGGCGCACTGATGGCTGGCGGTGCCTCGGCGGTCTCTTCAACGAACTCGATCACCGGGTCAGGCGCTGGCGCGATGGTTTGCGACGGCGCGAGGATTTGCCGTTCCGTCTCGTCCAGTTCGAGTACTTCGATCGCCGGCGCAGGCGGCATCGGCGGCGCGATCGGCTCCGCTGCTGCCGTTGCGCTGATCGGTGTCACCGGCGGCGTCACTGGAGGAAGCGAGTCCTCGACCTTGGCGATCGCTGCTCGCAGCGTCTTCGGGTCGGGCTTCACGCGTCCCTTGCGCCGCAGCGTATCCACCCAGACGCGGAAGCTGGTGAGGGCGGCGTCGATCATTGCCAGCACCGGCGGTGTTGCGGAACGCTCTTCCTCGAGCAGGCGGTTGTGGACCTTCTCCACGTCGTAGGCTATTTCGCCCAGCTCGGTCAAGCCGACCATGCGCCCGCTGCCCTTGAGCGTATGGAAGCCGCGCCGAGAAGTGGTCAGCGCTTCACGATCGTCGGACTGCGCCTTGAGCTGCGCCAAACTCGTCGCGATGCTGTCGAGGACTTCGTCGGCTTCGGTGAGATAGATGTCGAGCAATTCGGCGTCGAACTCGGAAGCATCGGTCTCGAGCAGGCGCATCGTCTCCTGCGACGGGGCCGGAGCGGGCGCCGCAGGATGTCCTTCCGCGATCGCCTGGATGGCGGCGTTCAGCTCTGCCGTGTCCCCCGTTCCGGCGCGCGCGAGCAAGCCCAGCGCGGCATCGGCATCCGCCTCGAGGGTCGCGTCTCCGATCAGCTCCGCATCGTTCTTCAGCGTGGTGAGCTCGGCCTCGAGGCGCTCGCGCACGCTCGGCTCGTCAGGCGTGCGCTCGAATGCAGCGAGCGTCGCCGGCAGCGCCGCCTTGAGGTCCGCAACCGCCGCTTCAACGGTGTCGCGCTCCGCAACAGCCGGCTTCGGTGTGGCGCCGAGCCGCCTGGCAAGCAGAGGCTCGATCAGTCGCTCGCGATCCGGGCGCTGCTGCTCGACCGCTTCGACGTAGAAGCCCAGGCCCGAGAGCGACTCGGCCAAAAGCTCGAGGTCTTCGTCGGCGACCGGCGTGTCCGGTTGCGCATATTGGTCTATCTGCTGCTGACAAAGCGCAAGCAGCTGCTCCGCGTGCTCCAGTCCGAGGATTCGCAGCGCGCCGGTGATCTGCTTGCTGTCGTGTGCAAGCGTGGCGAGATCGGCGCGCTTTTCGTGATCGCGGAAGAACGCGTCGAGCACCTGCTCCATGTGGCGCAGGTTGGCCTGGATCTCGCGCGCGACCTGTGCGAGCAGCAGCCGCTCCTGCGCGCGGCGCGCCATCTCGTCGAGCATCGGCGGCGCAGCGCCGGTGACGGGACGGCTCGGGTCGAGCCGCGCGATCATCGCATCGACCTGTTTCGGGAATTCGGGTGTGAGCGCGCCGAAGTTTTCGACTGCCGATTCGGCCAGCAGCAGCCCGGTCGCGTACTCCATCGCGGCGGCTTCCGGAACGGCGCCGCTCGGCAACTTGTCGAGCCCGCTGGCGAGCGCGCCCGCGAGCTTGGAGAACGACGGCTCTCCGATGGCCGTCGCTTTGTCGCGCAAAGCCGAGAGCACCTGCTTCAGCTTGGGCAGCGCGTCGGTGCGACCGCCGGTGAGCTTGAGCCACAGATCCTTCGCGGTGGTGAGGAGATCGCGCGCCTCGCGCACGTGCGGTTGCACACGCACGACGTCGGCAGAGAGCACGTCCGCCGTCGGGATGAGGCCTTGCAATCGATACGCGCGCTGCACCGCCTGCACCTGGGGGCCCACCGGTGAGCTGATAGCGACGTAGTAGAGAACTTCGCGACGCATGCGGTCGGCGACCTTCTGCGAGCCCTCGACGAAGCGGCGAATCTGCAAGTCGACGCGGCCGCAAAGTTGCTTGACGCCGAACCCGCTGTCCACACCCTTCTCGACTATGCTTTCCAGCAAGGCGCCAACGCCCCACCAGAAGGAGCGCTGCGACGAGTGCGTCTGCACGTCCTCGATGTGCTGAATGGCATCGCGCATGACTCGCGCGCCTTCATCGTCGCCGCGCAGCCACGCGAGCAGTCCGCGCTGATACTGGCGGCGTTGCTTGACGAGATACGAGGGAAGCTTCTGCGGCGTCACCGCCTGCGTGGCCGAGATCCTCGGAGCCCGCGGCGAAAGGTCGGGATAGAAGAGATCGGTAGGCGCCGCGGCCCTGACGCCGCGCGCCTGCTGCATCAGCTCGTATTCGGGAAAGAGCTTGAGCGGCACCGGCGCCGCGCCGCCGACCAATTCATCGAGAAAGATCTTGAGCTTCCGGCATGCGCGGTCGATGAGATCGCACGCGGCCTGCACTTCGGGCGGAGCAAGCTCTTCGATCCGCGCGAGCTGACGCTCCAGCTCGTCGGTGTAGGCGGTAACCGCATCCAGCCCCACCATCTGGATCGCGCCTGCTGCCTGGTGAATGTGCGCGCGCGCATGCTTGAGCGCGGTGTCGTCGCTCGGCGAAGCCTTGAAGGTGGCGAGCGCCTCGACTCCGCGCGTGAGCGCCTGGTCGATCTCTCCCTGGACCCAGGTCAGCGGGCCGAGATCGAATTCGGGGGCGGTGTCGAGGGCCATGGCTTTGCGGCTATGGGCTATCCTGACCGCTTGAGCAAGAAGCGCGCCGCGGGATGTTGGCTAGAGCCGCTGACTCATACCTTGAAGCCGGCTACCGAACTGCGCAGCTCCGCCGCGAGCTTGGTCAGCTGGCCGATGGACACATTGGTCTGCTTCGTGCCCTCGGTCGTTTCCTCGGTGATCTTCAATATGCCCTGCATGCCGCGCGTCACGTCCGACACCGAGGCCGACTGCTTCTGCGTCTGCGCCGAGATGCCGCCGATCAACTCGGCGAGCTCGCGCGACACGCGCCGGATTTCGTCCAGCGCCTGCCCCGCAGCGTCAGAGAGTTTCGTTCCCTCGACCACGCCCACGGTGCTCTTCTCCATGGCGGCCACCGCATCCTGCGTGTCGGCCTGAATCGTTTTCACGATGGCGTCGATCTGCTTGGTCGCTTCGGCCGAGCGTTCGGCGAGCCGCTGTACTTCTTCGGCGACCACCGTGAAGCCGCGTCCCGCCTCACCGGCGGAAGCGGCCTGGATCGCCGCGTTCAGAGCGAGCACGTTCGTCTGCTCGGTAATGTCCGAGATCAACTCCACGATCTCGCCGATCTCGAGCGATGATTCGCCGAGCCGCTTGATCCGCTTTGCGGTGTCCTGAATCTGACTGCGGATTTCGTTCATGCCGGTGATCTGGTTCTGCACCGCCTGTCCGCCCTTCTCCGCGGCAGCGAGTGATTGCTGCGCCACCCTCGCCGATTGCGACGCAGTTTGCGAAACCTCGTTGATGGATTGTGCCATCTGCAGCACGGAGGCCGAGGCCTGCTGGATCTCCTTGTTCTGCCGCTGCGAGGCTTCGTACAGGCGATTCGAGATCGCCTGCGCGTCGGTGGTCGCCTTCGCCACCTGGTCGGTCGCGCTGTTGATGCCCTTGACCAGCGTGCGCAGCTCCTCGATGGTGAAGTTGATCGAGTCGGCGATCGCGCCGGTCACATCCTCGGTCACCGAAGCCTGCACGGTGAGGTCGCCGTCGGCGAGGTTCCCCATCTCGTTCAGGAGCCGCAGAATCGCTTCCTGGTTGCGCTTGTTCTCCTGCTCGCTCTCGAGTGCGCGCACGCGCGCTTCGTCGCGGATCACGAGACCCAGCAGGATTAGCATGACCAGCGCAAGGAGGGCAAAAAGAAGCGCTGCACCGAGCGCTATCAGGCGTCCCAAGCTCTGGCCTTCGTAGGCCTCGGCGAGCTTCGTGGTGTCGGCCAGCAGCGGCTCCGATTCCTGGTTGATGCCGGCGGCTGCCTGCTTGGCCACGACCAGCCGCTGCATGTTCTGCAGAATCGCGTTCACGCCCGCTTCGTATTGCACGAAGCGCTTCTGCAAATCGGTCAGCGTGGCGCGCGCCTCGTCGTTGCGGATGGGCGCGAGGCGCAGCGAATCGCTGCCCTTGAGCAAGCCGTTCAGGACGTCGCGGAAAGTGCCTGAGTCCTTGCCGAGCAGGAAGGCGACCTCGGGGTCGATTCCCTCGGACGACACGAGCGAGTTGGCATTCTTGGCGATGCGCTGCGAGAGCATCGCGAGCTGGCTGGTGAAGTCGACTTCGCGCAGGCTACCTCCGGATGCAACCTGCGACGACGCCTGCTGCGCAAGCTCGAGCAGTCCCGTGTTGGCCTGATTGATGCTCTCGAGTCCCTTCGACAGCGACACCAGGCTCTGCTGATTGTTGACGACGGCAGTCGCGTTTTTCTCCACGCGGTCCCAGCGGCCGGTAATGTCGGTGATCAGTGACTGGATCTCCGCCGTGCCGGCCGTGTCGAGAGATACGCCCCTCGTGGTACCGCCCTTGGCGAGCGCATCGAGGTCGGCACGGAAGCGATCGCGCGAATCCTTGACTGCTTCGAATGACGCGGCGTTGCCCTGGACCGCGAGCGCGGTGCCGCGCGCAAGTCGTTGCGAGAGCATCTGCATTTCGGTCGCGGTGCCGGAAGCGGCCGCAACCTGGCCGTTGAAGCGGCCGTTGATCCAGACCATGACCACCGCGAGCAGCGCGAAGACGATCAGCAGCGTGAACAGGATCTGCTGCTGCTTGACGACCGGCAGGTGCCCGATGAAGGGCAGTCGCCCGGGCGCTCGCGCTTCAGCCGCGGCAGTGCGAAGCTGCTCCATGATCGACGCGGAGGCGAGCGGGTCGTAGCCCGGCGCCGGCGCGTTCATCTTGACCTGCGTGGTCGTCGGCATCTCGAGCGAGGCTTCGCCTGAGGACTTTCTGCCTCCCCCGCCCGTTCCCAACAGATTTTTCAGTGTGATTGCCATGTGCACTCCCTGCCGCTTGTCACAGCCCTACCTGGAGGAACCCCGGATCCTGCGCGAGCCGCGCAAGATCGATCTCCTGCCAACTCTGCCCATCCCGATCTGTCCAGCGCGAGCCGTGCCATGCCGGCGCACCTGCGCGAGAATCGCCTTGCAGGAGCTCCGCCAGATTGCGCAAGCCCAGCACGCGTTGAACAATGATCCCGGCCCGCAGCTCGCCCACGCGCGGCCCGAACAGCACGAGGCGCGATTGCCCGGCGCCCGGCCCCGTCACATCCACGGGACGGCCGAGAAATCCCGCGAAATCGATCACGCCGTACAGATTGCCCCGAATGTTGGCGATGCCCAGATACCACGGCTTGGTGCGCGGCACGGTCGCGAGCTGAGGAACCGCGATCACTTCGCCGGCGTCGGCGAGCCGGATCAGCCATTGCTCTCCGGCGCAGCCCACGCCCAACCGCGATTGCTCCACCTGCGCCGCGGTCTTGGCCGCAAGGCGCGTGGCCAGCTCCTGCTGGAAGGCACGCAGATCGAGCTTGGCGGCGCGGGCCATCGCGTGCTCGTCGCCCGATCAGCTGAACGCGGTGATCTTCGCGAGCAATTCCTCGCGTTTCACCGGCTTCACGATGTAGTCGCGGGCGCCCTGCCTAAGGCCCCAGATCTTGTCCGTCTCCTGGCTCTTCGAAGTACACATGATGATCGGAACCGAGCGCGTAGTCGGATCCCGGCTGATCGCGCGCGTGGCCTGGAACCCGTTGAGCCCGGGCATCACGACATCCATCAGGATGAGGTCGGGCTTGATTGTCCTTGCCTTGACGATCGCGTCTTCGCCGTTGTCGCTCGCGACGACCTCGTAGCCGGCCTTGGTCAGCATGTCGTTCAGTACATGCCGCTCGGTCGGCGAGTCGTCGACGATCAGAATCCTCTTTATGCTCATCTCTGCGCCCTTCCTCTGCCGTGCTCCCTGCTGCCGCCGTCCCCTCAGAAGCGGCCCTTAAAGCGTGCTACACCGTGGTCTTCACGTGCGCGGCGACCGCCTTCAGCAGACTCTCCTTCGTGAACGGCTTGGTCAGGTACTGATCCGAGCCCACCATTCGGCCGCGCGCCCGGTCGAAGAGCCCGTCCTTCGAGGAGAGCATCACCACCGGCGTCTGATGGAATTTGAGGTTTTTCTTGATCAGCGCGCAGGTTTGATAACCGTCCAGGCGCGGCATCATGATATCGACAAATATCAGGTCAGGTTGGTGGTCGGCGATCTTGGCGAGCGCGTCGAAGCCATCATCGGCCAGGATCACCGTGCAGCCCGCCTGCAGCAGAAAGATTTCGGCGCTGCGACGAATAGTGTTGCTATCGTCGATCACCATCACCTTTACGCCGTTCAGAACGGTCGATTCTGGCAAGTCTCGGCTCCCGTTGCGTTCGAGCAAAGCGGCATTCGCGGCCGTCGTTTCCATGCTGACCTCGTGAAAGTTTGCCACGGTTACAAGCAAATGCCTAGAGCATAATCCTTGCCAGAACCGGCAAAGCTCAAGCCGATGAGGGATTTGCAACAACGACTTCGTGCGATCCCTAGGAGGAAGTGCCGTTTTTCGGCAGTTTAGCGCCCGAGGAACATCCGATACGCGGGGTTGCCGGACTCGTCCACGCAGGTGTAGCCCAGGCGATCGAGGAAATGCTGGAATTCGGCGTGATCCTGTGGCGGGACCTGCATACCGACCAGTACACGGCCGTAGTCGGCGCCGTGGTTGCGATAGTGGAAAAGACTGATGTTCCAGCCGCGGCTCATGCTGTTAAGAAACTGCATCAGCGCTCCGGGCCGCTCCGGAAACTCGAAGCGATAAAGAATCTCGTGCTCCGCGGCGGGCGCATGGCCGCCCACGAGGTGGCGGACGTGGAGCTTCGCCATTTCGTTGTCCGAAAGGTCGTAGGCTTCGATGCGGCGCTTGTGCATCGCGCGCAGGAGCTCCGCGGTTTCGTGCCGGTTGGCGACTTCAACACCGACGAAGATGTGGGCGATCTTCGCATCCGCGTAGCGGTAGTTGAACTCGGTGATGCTGCGCTTGCCCAGGAGCGCGCAGAATTCGCGGAAGCTCCCCGGCCGCTCGGGGATCGTCACCGCGAATATCGCCTCGCGCTCCTCGCCGAGCTCCGCCCGCTCCGCCACAAAGCGCAACCGGTCGAAGTTCATGTTCGCGCCGCAGGCGATGGCGACATAGGTTTTGTCGCGCACCCGGTGGCGTTCGACATAGGTCTTCACCCCGGCTATCGCGAGCGCGCCAGCCGGCTCGAGAATCGAGCGCGTGTCCTCGAACGCGTCCTTGATCGCTGCGCAGATGGCGTCGGTGTCGACTTGCACCATCTCGTCGACCAGTTCGCGACAGATGCGAAACGTTTCCTTGCCGACCTGCTTGACCGCCACACCGTCGGCGAAGAGTCCAACCTGCCCGAGCTTGACACGCCGACCCGCCTTAAGCGATTCGCTCATCGCGGCCGAATCGACCGGCTCGACGCCGATGACGCGTATCTCCGGCCGTACGCGCTTGACGTACGATGCGATGCCGGAGATGAGACCGCCGCCCCCGACCGCGACGAAGATCGCGTCGATCGCGCCCTGCTGCTGGCGCAGGATCTCCACTCCGATCGTGCCCTGTCCGGCGATCACGTCCGGATCGTCGTAGGGATGCACGAACACGGACCGGCTCCGGCGCGCGAGCTCGAGCGCGCGCGCATAAGCATCGCTGTACGAATCGCCGTGCAGGACGACGTCCGCGCCGCGCGCCTGCACCGCCTGGACCTTGATCGCCGGCGTGGTGACCGGCATCACGATCGTCGCTTTGCAAGCAAGCCGCTGCGCAGCGAGCGCGACGCCCTGCGCGTGATTGCCTGCGGATGCGGCGACGACGCCGCGAGCGCGCTCCGTCTCGGAGAGATGCGCCATGCGGTTGTAGGCCCCGCGCAGCTTGAACGAGAAGATCGGCTGCTGGTCCTCGCGCTTCAAAAGAACGCGATTGCCGATGCGCGCGGAGAGCGTCGGCGCGAGCTCGAGCGGCGACTCGATCGCGACGTCGTAGACCTTCGCAGTCAGGATCTTCTTGAGATAGTCGACGGGCATCGCAATGCTGCAGCGACGGGCAGTGCTTCGAGCGTAGCAGAAACGATGCCTTGGCCATAGGCGGTCGGTTAGCCGCACCGTGCAGTGCCGATTCGCAGAGCGGTGCGACGCGAGCGGCGAGGCGCGATGTGGCGCAGTCGTCGTAAGGGGGTGATTTGTGCGCGGCGACTCGTGGGTTGAGTCGCCGCCGCAAATCGGGTACCCGCTCGACGACCGAATTGCGCCACGGCGCCGAGCCACCGCGACGCGCCGCGTTCTGCTAGCCTTCGCCTGCACAGAACAAGACACTCCCGCTCAGAGTCATCGTGCCCGCCACCACGCTCGCCGTCGTCGATCTCGGCTCGAACAGCTTTCGGCTGGAGATCGGCCGCGTCGAAGGCGACCAGATCTATCGCCTCGATACCTGGCGCGAGACGCTGCGTTTCGGCGCCGGTCTCGACGCGAAGGGGCGGATCAAGCCCGCTGCGAAAAAGGCAGCGCTCGAATGCCTAGCCCGCTTCCGCGAGCGGCTCACTGGGTTGCACCCTTCCGCCGTGCGCGCGGTCGCGACCAACACCTTCCGAGTGGCCAAGAACGCACGCGAATTCCTGGTGGCGGCCGAGCGCACGCTGGGATTTCCGATCGACGTCATCGGCGGCCACGAAGAGGCTCGCCTCATCTATCTCGGGGTGGCGCACGAGCTCCCCCGCTCGCTCGCGCCGCGACTGGTCGTCGATATCGGCGGCGGCTCGACCGAATTCATCATCGGCCGCGGGCTCGAGCCGCAACAGCTGGAATCGCTCAAGATCGGCTGCGTCGGTATGACGCAACGTTACTTCCCTCGAGGGCGCCTCACCGAGGACTCCTTCGCCGCGGCGGAAACTGCCGCGCGGGTCGAGATCGAAGCGATCGCGCGCCGGTTCGGCCCGTCTCACTGGCGCGAGGCTTACGCCTCCTCGGGTACGGCGGCCGCGTTGGCTGAGATTCTCGAACAGAACGGATTCTCCGGCGGCGGCATCACTCCGGTTGGCTTAAAACGCCTGCGCAAACGCATGATCTCCGCGCGCCACATAAGCCGCGTGTCGCTGCGTGCGCTCAAGCTCGAGCGCGCGCCTGTGCTCGCCGGCGGGCTCGCCATCATGGCGGCAGCGGTCGACGAGCTCGGGATCGAGCGCATCGACCCGGTCGGCGGCGCATTGCGCCTCGGTGTTCTCTACGATCTGCTCGGCCGGACGATCGACGCCGATGTGCGCGGCGTCACCATCGAGCGTTTCGTTGAGCGCTACGCCGCTGATCGCGCGCATGCGTCGCGCGTCGCAGCACTCGCGGCTGCGCTCTACCGCCAGGCGGCCCCGAACGATGCCGAAGGCGCACAGCTTGTAGGATGGGCCGCGAGACTGCACGAGATCGGCATGTCGGTGTCGCACATCGGCTTCCACAAGCATGGCGCCTACATCCTCCAGCACGGTGACATGCCCGGATTCTCCGCGGGCGAGCAACAGGAGCTTGCCTGGCTGGTCCTCGGCTGTCGCGGCGGACTGGCGAAGCTGGGCACCGTGCTTGGCGACCCGACGCGGCGCGCGCAGCTCCTTGCGTTGCGTCTCGCGGTGATTTTTCATCATGCCCGCGCTGCGATCACGCTGCCGCGCTTGAAGCTCAGAGTCGGACGCGGCATCGCGTTGGATGTCTCTTCGCGCTGGCTCGGCGCACACCCGCTCACCGCGCATCTGCTCGCCAAGGAGCGCGCGGAATGGGCCGAAATGGGCTATCGCTGGAAGTAGCGGTGAGAGGGCCCGCTACACGACATCCGGTCCGATAACGACCTTGAGGACAACGGATGCCACGCCGTCGCGCACGCGATGCGAAAGCCACCATACCGCGCCCTTGCGAATACTCCATGGCAGCTCTTCTCCGGCGAGGAGCAGCGAAGCCACCTCGCCGAGCGTTGGTTGGTGTCCGACGACCAACACGCTCTCGCGCGCGTCGGGCCAGCCCGTCGCAGCGAGCACAGCCGAAGCGCTCGCGCCCGGAGACAATTCGTCGCTCGTGCGGAACTTGCGCTTGAGCGCGAGCGCGGTCTGTTGCGCGCGGTCAGCGGGACTCGAGAGAATGCGGGCGGTGTCGGGGAGACGACCGTCGAGCCAATCGGCGACGCGCTCCGCCTGCTTGAGTCCCTTCGAAGTGAGGCGCCGGCCGAGGTCAGGTTCGCCCGGCTCCGCCTCGGCGTGGCGCCATAGGATGAGGTCCACGAGCGAGCGTTCCTACGAATCAACCTTCGTCTTGTCCGCCATGCGCTTGAGTAGTTCGTCCTGGGCGGAGAGTTGCGCGCGGCCCTTGGGTTTGGAACGCGTATAGCTGCCATCCGCGCCCAACTCCCAGGCTTCGCGCGCATCGTCGACATAGGGAACGAGGCCTTCGGAGACGACCCTCGCCTTGAGTTCGGGGTCGAGCACGGGAAACGCGACCTCGATGCGGCGAAAAAGATTGCGCCCCATCCAGTCTGCGCTCGAGAGATAAACCTCCTCGGCGCCGTCGTTGTGAAACTGCCATACGCGACTGTGCTCGAGGAAGCGGCCGATCACCGAGCGCACGCGAATGTTGTCCGAGACGCCCTTGACGCCCGGGCGCAGGGCGCACGCGCCTCGCACGACAAGCTCGATCTTCACGCCTGCCTGTGAGGCAGCGTACAGCGCCTTGATGACCGCTTCCTCGAGCAGCGCGTTCATTTTGGCGGTGATTGCGGCAGGCCTTCCTTCTTTGGCGTTCTTCGTCTCGCGCCGAATCGCTTCGAGCAGATGGCGGTGCATGGTGAACGGCGCCAGCCACAAATGCTTCAGCCGGTTCGGCTTGGCCAGGCTCGTGATGTGCAGGAAGACCTCGTCGACGTCGGCACAGATTTGCGGATTCGCGGTGAGCAGCCCGAAGTCGGTGTAAAGGCCCGCCGTGCGCGGGTGGTAGTTGCCGGTGGAAAGATGCGCGTAAGGCTGCAGATTCACCTTCCCCGAAGCGTCCTTCTCGCGCCGCAGCAGGAGCGCGAGCTTGGCGTGGGTCTTCAACCCGAACACACCGTACACGACTTGCGCACCCGCGTGCTCGAGACGCTCGGCCCAGTTGATGTTGGCCTCCTCGTCGAAGCGCGCCATGAGCTCGACCACGACTGTGACTTCCTTGCCCCGCTGCGCAGCCTGGATCAGGGCCTCCATCAATACCGAGTTCACACCGGTGCGATAGACCGTCTGCTTGATGAGGATGACGTCTGGATCCTCCGCCGCCTTGCGGATGAACTCCACGACCGGTTCGAAGGATTGATATGGGTGATGCAGCAGGATGTCGTGCTGTCGCATGGCGGCGAAGATGTCGGTCTCGCCGCGCAGCCGCTCAGGCAGCCCCGGAACGAACGCCGGGTACTCGATCCCTTCGATGTCCACGGCATCGATAAGCGCCGACATGCGCGCCAGGTTGACCGGTCCTTCGCAACGATACAGATCGGATTCCTGGAGCTCGAACTGCTGCAGCAGCAGCGCGGCCAGATGCTGCGGGCAGTTCGCCGCGACTTCGAGGCGCACTGCCAGCCCGAACTGGCGCTGCGGCAGCTCGCCTTGCAGCGCCTGGCGCAGGTTCTTCACTTCTTCTTCATCGATCCACAGGTCGGCGTCGCGAGTGACGCGGAATTGCGAGTAGCTGACGACCTTTCGGCCGGCAAACAATTCGTGCAGATGCTGGTGCATGATCGAAGAGACGAGCACGAAGGTGTTCTCCGCACCGCCGACCTCCGGCGGCATCTTGATCACCCGCGGCACCATGCGCGGAGCCTTGACGATCGCTATGCTGCTCTCACGCCCGAATGCATCCTGCCCCGAGAGCTCGACGATGAAGTTCAAGCTCTTGTTGACGACTTGCGGGAAGGGGTGCGCAGGATCGAGACCGATCGGCGTCAACAGCGGCCGGATCTCGCGCTGAAAGTACTGCGCCGCCCACGCGCGCTGTGTAGCGTTGCGTTCGGCATGACGCAGCACGGGAATCCCCGCCGCCGCGAGCCCGGGGAGAATCTGTTGGTTGAGCACGGCGTACATCTGCGCCACCAGCGCCTGGGCACCCTGTCCGATTTCGGTGAGATTGGTTCGCAGCTCGTGAATCGTGGTGCCCACGAGCGGCGCCTTCAGCCGCAACTGCTCGCGTAAGCCCGCGACGCGGATCTCGAAGAATTCGTCCAGATTGCTGCTGACGATGCAAAGGAAGCGCAACCGCTCGAGCAGCGGGATGGACGAGTCCTCGGCCAGCGCGAGGACGCGACGGTTGAAAGCAAGAATGGAGAGCTCGCGATTGATCGTCGGCGGTTCCGGCTCTTTCACCGGCGCCGGGGCGGGAGGCGGAGCGGTCGAGGTCACCGGCGCAGCTGTCGCGGGCGCTGTAACCTGTGGAGTATGACCGGAGTCTGTGACGGACATGTTACTCAGGCCGCCGCTTCGGCGAATCCCGGCGCGCGTGCTTCGAGCGTGAGCCAGATGCAGCTGCCTTTCGCCTCGCGATCAAGCTCGGCTAAGTAGGCGCGATGCGCTGCCAGTTCCTCTGCGGACGGCGCGAGGATGCGAATTAGTGACGGTGCCGCCATCCCGCCGCCGTCGAGTGCCGTTGCGGCAGGTGCGGCGAGCTCGATCGCGAGCGACTCCTGCCCGCGCGTCATGGCGAGATACACCTCGGCGAGAAGCTCAGCATCGAGCAGCGCGCCGTGCAGCGTGCGATGCGCGTTGGCTACTCCGAAGCGCTCGCACAACGCATCGAGACCGTTCTTCTTGCCCGGGAACTGCTCGCGGGCGAGCGCGAGCGTGTCGATCACCTCAAGCGCGATCGCGGCGGTGGACGGCAGGTCGAGCTTGGAGAGCTCTTCATCCAGAAAGGCGAGGTCGAATGGCGCGTTGTGGATGATCCAGCACGCGCCGCGCGCG